>Ga0207696_1000022_pt1 | contig 427529 bp, 376 predicted proteins | sample KBSS54metaG_FD_184403 | JGI IMG/M metagenome (GOLD analysis project Ga0207696, IMG submission 184403) | Switchgrass rhizosphere microbial communities from Kellogg Biological Station, Michigan, USA - KBS S5-4 metaG (SPAdes) (version 2) | ecosystem: Host-associated > Plants > Roots > Rhizosphere...
AACGATGCATTCTTTATCGGCGCTTTGGTGGAAGGGGTGGGGCGATGTCTCCCACGGTCTGTACTGCTGCGAACAGTCAGAATCGGGCATTTAGTCCCACCACCCCTTCAAGTCTAACCATACAAGCACTGCTGAGTGACCCGAAGGTGCGTGACGCCTACCTGGGTGGTTGATGAGCAAAGGGCCTTCGGGCCCTTTGTTCTACCTGCTGCACTTATATGGCCTATGCCGGCCTCTTCGCGGGTAAACCCGCTCCCACAGGTACTGCACAGCTTTGAAAGTCTCTGCGGGTCTGTGGGAGCGGGTTTACCCGCGAAGAGGTCGGCACAGGCTATCAACAAAGCTTGTGATCGCCGCGCACCCTGAGTAACGTGGCCAGCTCTTTTGCAACGATCGCCGGAGCCCGCCCCATGCGCCTCACCCCCTCCCTGCTGCTCGCCGCCATGCTGCCCCTGTTCGCCGGCTGCCAGCTCATGGCTGCCACGCCGACCGACCCGAACATCGGCACCACGCGCATGCAGGGCGAACTGAGCGCCGCCGGGGGCCAGTTGCTGTTCAAACCCTGTAATGAAAGCCGCCGTTTCGTGATCAACGACGCCGGCAGTACCGGCATCCTGCAGGAAGCCGCCAACCTCGCCAAGGATGCTGGCGACAAGCTGTTCGCCGACGTGCGCGGCCGCCTGACCGGCAGCAAGCAGGCCAACACCGACGGCCAGCTCGACGTCCGCCGCCTGTACCGCCTGGAGCCCTCGACCCGGGCCTGCGAAGACCCCAACTTCAAACAGCTGACCCTGCGTGCCAACGGCCACGAACCCGACTGGGACATCAAGGCCAGCGGCAAAGGCATGGTCGTCAGCCGCGTAGGCCAGGCGCCGCTGCCCCTGCCGTTCCTGGAAGAAGAAGTACCCGGTGGCGGCCTGACCCTGACCAGCGAAGCCAACGGCCAGCACGTGGAGCTTTGGGTCGCACCGCAACGCTGCGTGGACAGCGCGACCGGGGCAGTTCGTCACTTGCGCGCCGAGCTGCGCATCGATGGCAAGACCCTGCAAGGCTGCGGTTACTACGGTGGTGCACGCGACAACTGATCGCCGGGCGCTTTTATCCTGCCAGTCAGGGCGGCGAACAGCTTATACTTGGCGGTTTGTGTAAAGCCGCCGGCCGCCCATGGCCGGGATACTGGACCCTGCCATGCTACGAATCACCGAACTGAAGCTGCCCCTGGACCACCCTGACGAAGCCCTGCGCGAAGCCATCGTCCAGCGCCTGGGCATCCGCGATGAGCAATTGCTCAGCTTCAACCTGTTCAAGCGCAGCTACGACGCACGCAAGAAAAACAGCGAATTGCTGTTCATCTACACCATCGACCTCGAAGCCAGCAACGAAGCCGAGCTGCTTCGCACATTCGCAGACGATCGCAACATCGGCGTCGCGCCTGACGTCACCTACAAGTACGTCGGCCACGCCCCTGCCGAGGTCGAGCAACGCCCGATCGTGGTCGGCTTCGGCCCCTGCGGCATTTTTGCCGGCCTGTTGCTGGCGCAGATGGGCTTCAAGCCGATCATCCTCGAGCGCGGCAAAGAAGTCCGCCAGCGCACCAAGGACACCTGGGGCCTGTGGCGCAAAAGCGTGCTCAACCCGGAATCCAACGTGCAGTTCGGCGAAGGCGGCGCCGGGACGTTCTCCGACGGCAAGCTGTACAGCCAGATCAAGGACCCGCTGCACCACGGCCGCAAGGTGCTGGAAGAGTTCGTCAAGGCCGGTGCGCCCGATGAGATCCTCTATATCAACAAGCCGCACATCGGTACCTTCCGCCTGACCGGTATGGTCGAGCAGATGCGTCAGGACATCATCGCCCTGGGCGGCGAAGTGCGCTTCCAGGAGAAAGTCACCGACCTGCTGACCGATGATGGGCAACTGACCGGCGTGGTCTTGGAAAGCGGCGAGCAGCTGCATTCGCGCCATGTGGTCCTGGCCTTGGGCCACAGTGCCCGCGACACGTTCCGCATGCTGCACGCCAAAGGCGTGTTCATGGAGGCCAAGCCCTTCTCGGTCGGCTTCCGTATCGAGCACCCGCAAACGCTGATCGACAAGGCACGCCTGGGCAAGTACGCCGGCCACCCGAAGCTCGGCGCCGCCGACTACAAACTGGTGTACCACGCCAAGAACGGCCGTTCGGTCTACAGCTTCTGCATGTGCCCAGGCGGCACCGTGGTCGCGGCCACCAGCGAGCCTGGCCGCGTCGTCACCAACGGCATGAGCCAGTACTCGCGTAACGAACGCAATGCCAACTCCGGCATCGTCGTCGGCATCGACCCGGAACGCGACTACCCGGGTGGCCCGTTGGCCGGTATCGAGCTGCAGGAGCGCCTGGAAGCCCACGCCTACGTGATGGGTGGTAGCAACTACCAGGCACCGGCGCAGCTGGTTGGCGACTTCGTGGCCGGCAGGCCGTCCACTGCCCTGGGCAGTGTCGAACCATCGTATAAACCGGGCGTGACCCTGGGCGACCTGGCGCCGAGCTTGCCGGACTTCGCCATCGAGGCGATCCGCGAAGCACTGCCGGCATTCGATCGGCAGATCAAGGGCTACAACCTGCACGATGCGGTGCTGACCGGTATCGAGACGCGTACGTCTTCGCCGCTGCGCATTACCCGGGGTGAGGACTTCCAGAGCCTGAACCTGAGGGGGCTGTTCCCGGCGGGCGAAGGTGCGGGTTATGCGGGCGGTATTCTGTCCGCTGGCGTCGATGGCATTCGCATTGCCGAGGCGGTGGCGCGGGATATGCTCGGGCTGAACGCATAAGGCCCGCTTCTGGTAGGAGCAGCCTTGTGCTGCGAAGAGGCCGGTGAAAGCAGCGAAGCGCTATGTGCTGCCAATGACCTCTTCGCAGCGCAAGGCTGCTCACACAGCATCGAGTCTGTGGGGCTCTGCAGTGCCAGAAAAGCCTGCAGAGATCATCGGATTTGCCCTACCCGCGTATTCCGCAAACCCATCTAGGCTTGCCACAGCCCAGGCAGCAATAACATATAACAAAAACGAATATAGTTTTTGTTTGAAAGCATATCGCCACAGGCTAGGGTGTACGCCCGTTCCATCCTTTATCTCTCAGGGAGAGCCCATAGCCCGTGCGTAGCCTCTTCACCCGATTCTTTCAGCTCGAAGCTGCCAGCGGTCTGCTGCTGATCGCCGCGGCCGTTCTTGCGCTGGTCATCAACAACTCACCTTTGTCTTACCTGTACAACGGCCTGCTCGACGTCCCGGTGGCGGTCAAAGTTGGCGCGCTGGAAATCGCCAAGCCCTTGCTGCTGTGGATCAACGACGGCCTGATGGCGCTGTTCTTCCTGCTCATCGGCCTGGAGGTCAAGCGCGAGGTGGTCGACGGCCACCTCTCCAAGCCCTCGCAGATAGTCCTGCCCGCTACCGCTGCGGTGGGTGGCATGGTGATACCTGCCCTGATCTACTGGTTCATCAACCGCGACGACCCGGCGGCGGTCGCCGGCTGGGCCATCCCCACCGCTACGGACATTGCCTTCGCCCTTGGCGTACTGGCACTGCTGGGCAAGCGCGTACCGGTTTCACTGAAGCTGTTCCTGATGACCCTGGCGATCATCGATGACCTGGGTGCGATCATCGTCATTGCTCTGTTCTATTCCGGCACCTTGTCGAGCGTGTCGCTGTTGCTGGCCGGTGCCTGCCTGGTCGCGCTGCTGGCCATGAACCGGCTTGGCGTGGTCAAACTCGGGCCCTACCTGATCATCGGCCTGGTGCTTTGGGTGTGCGTGCTCAAGAGCGGTGTTCACGCCACGCTGGCCGGGGTCGCCCTGGCGCTGTGCATCCCACTGCGCACGCGCAACGCCGAAACGTCGCCGCTGCTGTCCCTGGAGCATGCCCTGCATCCTTGGGTTGCCTACGCCATTCTGCCGCTGTTCGCCTTCGCCAACGCCGGTGTTTCGCTGGCAGGCATGAACCTGGAAAGCTTCACTCATCCAGTACCGCTGGGTATCGCTGTCGGCTTGCTGCTGGGTAAGACAGTGGGGGTCTTCGGCCTGACTTGGGTCGCGATCAAGCTTCGCATGGCTGCGTTGCCTGCCGGCGCAAACTGGGCGCAGTTGCTGGGGGTGGCGATCCTCTGTGGCATCGGCTTCACCATGAGCCTGTTCGTGGGCTCGCTGGCTTTCGTGCCAGGCAGTAGCGATTATGCGGGCATGGACCGTATGGGTATTCTTACGGGCTCGTTCTTCGCTGCGGTCATCGGCTATGCCGTCACTGCCATGGCCAGCCGCAAACCCCTCGCAAGCTAAAAAACAGCGGCAATAAAAAACCCCGACTGGCGTGGCCATGTCGGGGTTTTTTATTGTTGCGCTACAACCGGGTCAAGGCTTAGTGCGAGACGCGGCTGGTACCGTCGACGGTCATGATGCGAACACGGTCGCCAACCCGGAAAATCTCGTTTTCCTGAACGGCCTGCACATAGGCACGCATGCTGCCGTCATCTTCACGCACGGTGATTTCAACACCCTGGGTGCGAGTGATGCCTTCCTCGGCGGCAGAACCTGCCAGGCCACCGGCCACTGCACCAATTACGGCCGCAACGATACTGCCGCGGCCACCACCGACTGCGCTGCCGGCAACGCCACCAACAATGGCGCCAGCGCCACCGCCGATTGGGGTCTTGGTGCCTTCGATCTTGACCGGACGGAGGGATTCGATGGTACCCATACGCACTGTCTGCACGCGACGGGCCTCATCACGGGAGTAGCTATCGCCGGTCAGGCTCGAGGCACAGCCCCCCAGCAACAGCGACATGGTGGTAAAGGTCGCCACCAGCAAAGCGGATTTACGCATAGGTAAAATCTCCAAAAGTCATCGGTGTCCATTAGACGCTGCGCGTTGACGGCTGTCACGACGCAGACGCAATAAAATTGTTTTCATTCAGCCTGGGTACAGCCTGCATGGACTGTATCGTGGGGCCTTTCAAGTGAGACCAAGGATAGCCATGGATTACTTCATCGTCGTGGTCACAACTGTCGCAGGGCTGTACTTCCATGGGTGGCTGTATGTGCGCATGCGCCGCTGGATGGACCGCGACCTGGCGCTATCGATGGCCGGGAAGGATGCGCAGAAGCGTGACTACATGTTGCAGCGGCTGGAGCAGGCACGCAGAGAGAAGGTCAAGCGCAAGGCGCTGGCGAGTTGGTTGGCACGTGAGGCCGAGGCTTATCCCGGCGTAGCGGAATAAACACCTGGGGCCGCAAGCGGCCCCAGGGTTTTCAAGGCGCCAGCCGCTCTCGCAGCCATTGCCCATCGACCAGGCGGTAATTCAACCGGTCATGCAGGCGGCTCGCCCGCCCCTGCCAGAACTCGATACGCTCAGGCAACAGACGGTACCCTCCCCAGTGCTCGGGGCAATGCGGCTGAGTGTCACAAAACCGCGCCTCGGTCGCCTTTACCAGCGCTTCCAACGCTTCGCGGCCGGTTATTACCTGGCTTTGCGGCGAGGCCCAAGCCCCCAGGCGGCTGCCCAGCGGGCGCACCTGGTAGTAGTCGTCCGACTCCTTGGCCGTGACCTTTTCCACACGCCCTTCGATGCGTACCTGGCGCTCCAGCGCCGGCCAGAAGAACGTCATGGCGGCGAAAGGGTTGGCCTGCAGTTGCTGGCCCTTGGCACTTTCGTAGTTGGTGAAGAAGGTAAAACCACGGTCATCGAGCCCCTTGAGCAGCAAGACGCGGCAATGGGGCCGGCCCTCGCCATCGACCGTGGCGAGGGTCAAGGCGTTGGCCTCGACCGGGGGTTGTTCAGTCTTCACCGCATCGGCGAACCACTGGTGGAACAAAGCGAACGGCTCCCCCGGGGCCTGGGCTTCTGCCAGGCCATCACGGGTGTAGTCGCGGCGCATATCGGCCAGGGTTTGAGTCATGGCTGCGTTTCCTTGACGATCAGTTGGTCTTCGCAGGGCTGTTGGCGGCTACTTTCTTGTCGGTGGTCGCCTTCTTGGCAGCGGGCTTGGCCGGCGCGGCTTTGCTTTTTGCAGCCGTCTTGGCGGGTGCCTTGGCCTTGGCGACAGGCTTTTTCGCGGCCGGTTTGGCAGCGGCCTTGGCAGCCGGTTTGGTGCTGACAGCCTTGGCGGCAGGTGCCTTGGCATCCTGAACCGCGACCATCGACGCTGGGGTCGGTGCCGGCGCGGCCTGTTGGTATTTGGCCAGCAGCGCGACCATGGTGTTCTGAGGCGTCAGCAGCAATTCCACACGGCGGTTCAGTGCACGGCCTTCGGCGCTATCATTGGCGGCGCGCGGCATCACCGACCCCATCCCCTTAAGGCTCAGGCGATCACGTTGCAGGCCGCTGAGGCGGAAAATCGCCGACACCGAGGCGGCGCGCTCCAGGCTGAGCTTCTGGTTAGCCGCAGCAACACCGCTGCTGTCGGCATGGCCCAGTACCAACACGGCAGTCTTGGAATCGCCCTCGACGGTCTTGGCTACACGGGTGATCGGGCCCAGGGTCATCGGCAGCAGCATGTTCGGGCGGTCAGGGTTGTACGAACTGTCCACCGGAATGGTCACAGCCAGCACGTTGTCACGGCGCTCCAGTTCCAGCTTGCTGTCCTTGATGGCTTCACGCAGCTTGGGCTCGTATTCGTCCAACCAGGCCTGGGTGGCTTTCTGGTCGATCTTCGGTACAACAGGCCCTTTGGCCGTGTCGTCGCCGCCAAACGGCCACCACCAGCGGCTGGCGCTTTCGGACTTGGCATCGGCCTTGGCGACCTTTTCGGTGACGGCTTGCTTCACTTCCTGCTCGGCAACCTGGTCCGACCCAAAAGGCCACCAGTTGAAACCACTGCCCTTCGCGGCGTCCGGGGAGTGACTGGCGCAGCCGGTGACGGCGGTCAGGCACAGGGCGAGTGCTAAGGTTTTATGTGAAGACATCAGCGATACACCATGAAATAGAAGAAAATTTTGCCAACGCACTTAAAGCGTAGACATTGAGGATAGTCAAAGGGGTCAGCCAATACCCGCATTACCCGATCAAAGGCAACGGGCAAGGACGCGGACCAACTTCTGGGCTCTTGGGTCCATGAGCACATACGGGCCAAGGGTATTGACCACAAAACCGAATGCCACATCGTGCTCCGGGTCAGCGAAGCCTACCGAGCCGCCTGCGCCGGGATGCCCGAATGCACGGGCCCCGAGGCCAAAGGTGGCATTGGCCACCTCGGGCTGGTCAAGCATGCAGCCCAGGCCGAAACGGGTCTGGGTCAGCAAGGTGCGATCCTGCCCGATACTGTGCTCGCGGGTCAGTTCGTCGAGCAGTTCGGACTCGAGCAGGCTGCCATCGAGCAGCCCGGCATAAAAACCTGCCAGGCTGCGGGCATTGCCGTGGCCATTGGCCGCCGGCTGCTGCATGCGCCGCCACTCGGGTTTGTTGGTACTGGTGAGAATCGCTGGCGGGTTGGTGAACGCACGGGTCGACAGCGCCTCTGGCTCACGCATGGTCACCTGCAGCAAGCGCTGGGCCGCGGCATCGCCGGGGTTGCCCTTGCCGCGTGCGATATGCGCCACACGGTAAAACGCTTCATCCGCCAGGCCGACATGGAAGTCCAGCCCCAACGGCCGGGCCGTACGGGCCACGATCGAATCGCCAGGGCCACGCCCGTCTGCACGGCGGATCAGCTCCCCGATCAGCCAGCCATAAGTGATGGCGGCGTAGCCGTGTTCGGTGCCAGGCGCCCACCACGGGGTTTCGGCGGCCAAGGCATCGACCATCGCCTGCCAGTCATACAACGCCTCGGCAGGCAGTAACTCACGGATGGCCGGAAGGCCCGCGCGATGGCTGAGCAACTGGCGCAGGGTGATGGACTGCTTGCCGGCCTGAGCGAATTCGGGCCAGTAACGCGCGACCGGAACATCCAGCGCCAATTTGCCCTCGCCTACCAGTTGCAAGGCGGTGACGGCGGTGAAGGTCTTGGTGCAGGAGAACAGGTTGGCGATGGTGTCGCTGTGCCAGGCCTGCTGCCCGTCCTTGTCGCTGGTGCCCGCCCACAGGTCGATCACGGTCTCGCCGCCCACCTGGATGCACAGCGCCGCGCCACGCTCCTGGGGATCATCGAACAACTCGGCGAAGGCTTCACGCACCGCCTCGAACTTCAGCTCATAGTGACCCTGGATCTGCACCCACTGTTCTCCGTACGACCTTCTGAAAATGGCGTGCATTGTTTCAGTAGTTGGCGGTTTTGCAAACTGGCTTAGGCTGGGTGGTCGCAGGTAAAGGGGCCGTTTGACGGCCCCGATGGCTCACGGCTGCGGCTTGACCAACTGAGCGCGCAACTGACCAATGGCCTGCTGGTTGTTTTTACGCACCGCCTCGACGAACCCTGGGTAGGGCACATCGGTGATGGCCACCAGCCCCAAGTGCCCATTTTCACCATCGAGCAGCCGCCCACTGGCCGGTTGGTCCAGGTACTGGAACCAATGCGCACCGACGATCATCGGCTGCGCCAGCGCGGCCTTGAGGAAGTTGCCATAGGCCGGCCCACGGTCTTCTTCACGCGCCACCTCCAACGGCCCCGGCCAGAACGGCCCACGGTCGCGGGAGCCAAACTGGAACTCGGACACCAGCACCGGCTTGTCCAGCTCGGCAAGGCGGGCGAAGTCGTAACCGTCCTCAGGCTTGAGGGTATAGAAGTTGAAACTCAGCACGTCGCAGAACTCCGCGCAGGCCTTGACCGCTTCTGGCGTGCTCACCGCATAGCGGCCGCCGAGCAGCAGGTGATTCGGCGCGTGCCATTTCAACGAGTCGGCGATGGTCTTGAAATAGGTCTCGGCGAACACCTGCTGGAAGTACTGGTAATCCCGCTCGATTTCCGGATGCTCCGGGTTGGGCAAGGGGGCCTCGAAACCGGGGTCTTCCATCAGCTCCCAGGCGGACAGTTCAATCCCCCACGCCTTGGACAGGCCCTCCTGGTTGCGGTATTTGTCCCGCAGTTGCTTGAGGAAGGCGCGCTTGGCGGGCACGTCGGTGGTCAGGCGCAGTGTGCCGTAGGCCAGCCCGTAGCGGGCCTTGGGGTCATTGCCCGGTGCGGCCCAGGCCAGCTCGTTGTCAGCGAAGTAGCCGATCAGCCACGGGTCATCACGGTGGTCCCGGGCGGCGATGGCGACCGCGCGCTCAGTGGCCATGGCGAACCGGGGGTCGAAGGGGTCGGGCATGCTGCCCCACCAGTCCATGCCCGTACTGATGCTGGCGTAGTCACCGACAATCGACAGCGGCAAGGTGTAGGGCATGCGCTTGGCCTGGCCCAACGCCGAATCACTCCAGTTACCCAGGGTATTGAAACCCCAGGCTTGCAGGCGATCGAGCGCGTGCGTCTGCCAGCGCGAGGCATCCAGCACCAATGGCGGGCACTCTATTGCAGGCTGCCCCTCAACGCTGGGCGGGCAAGGTTTGCCATAGGTGCGCTGGATATTGGCGGCATAGAAGTCGAACCATCGCCCCTGCTTGAAGTTGCGCCCTTGCGACGAGGCATTGCCGTCGTCGTTGTTACCCTTGCCATAGAACGCCGCCAGCGGATCATTATCGCCGGGCAGCGCCTTGAACATGCCTTCACGGCCTTCGACGTAGGTGCGCCCGCCATCCGCGGCCACGGCGTTGACACCCAGCGAGTAGAACGGGTGGCCATCCGGCGTTACCAGGTACCAACGGCCATCACGCTTCTCGGTTCGGAAAAAGCCCTTGGCCTCGAACGCAGCCCCGTCCAGCAGCCCGCCATAGGTGTCCAGGGGCTGCTTGCCAAGCTCAGCCAGCCAGCCCTTGAGTTGCTGCTGTTCGCGCACATCGGCAGCCTTGAGCTGCTCGTCGCTGCCGATTTTTTCAGGCCATTGGCCACGCGTGGACTGGCCGTAAGCGTCGATCAGCTCATGGTAGGCCGCTTTGTAGGCCTGGTCGTCATCCTGAATACCCACTTTCTCGATCAGCAGGCTCTGCGCCACCTTGGGGTTGGGGATCGTCAGGCTGACAGAGGCTACTTGCTTGAGGTCTACAGCGCCCGCGCTACTGGTCAGCAGCAGGCGCTGGCCGGCATACGTCCACGGCATTGGCGGGCCAGCGCGCATACCCTGGCTCAACGGCGAGGTGGCCGTGAGCGGCACCATCACCGTCTGGGCCGGCCCGGCTGGCAGGTCGATGCGGCTGGTCAGCGTGCGGCCATCAGTGCCCAGCACGGTGAGATCCACAGTCAGCGCCCAATCCATGGCGCTTTGCAGGCGCAAGGTCAGGAACTGCCCGGCCGACCAGTCCCAGGCACCACTCTGCGGGCTCAGGCGCAGGGTCGGCCGCTCGACCGGGTTGAACACCACACGCCGCAGCACCTCCCCCCCGGCCGTTTGCTCTGCGTTGTACTGCGGCATGCCGGCATCTTCGGTCACCACGTTGACCACCGAGGCCGGGCGCACGAAGCTGAACAGCGTCTGCTGCCCAGCCAGCAAGGGCGAGCTGAACAACAGGGCGAATACGACAGGCAGGGTACGGCGGACCATAGGGCTAGGGCTCTCCTTCAGGGCCCTCGTGAGCCCAAGACTGAGTGATGGACAACAAGCCGGAGCAGTGTGCTCCGGCCGTCAGGAAATCTCCCGCCGGAAGGGCGGCAGCGCATTGAGAATAGCCTTGCCGTAGCGCTGGGTGACCAGACGCCGATCAAGCAAGGTGATGACGCCGCGATCTTGCTCGGTCCGCAGCAACCGGCCACAGGCCTGGATCAGCCGCAACGAAGCATCGGGCACGGCAATTTCCATGAACGGGTTGCCGCCACGGGCTTCGATCCACTCGGCCAGGGCCGCCTCGACCGGGTCGTCGGGCACGGCGAAGGGGATCTTGGCGATCACCACATGCTCGCAATAGGCACCGGGCAAATCGACACCTTCGGCAAAGCTGGCCAGGCCGAACAACACGCTGTGCTGGCCATCATCGACCCGCGCCTTGTGCTTGTTCAAGGTCTCCTGCTTGGACAGGTTGCCCTGGATCAGCACCAGCTTGCGCCAGTCCCGGTCCAGGCCGTCGAACACATCCTGCATCTGCTTGCGCGACGAGAACAGCACCAGCGCACCGCGGGCATCGTCGAGCATGTTGGGTAATTCGCGGATGATGGCGGCGGTGTGCGCCGCCGCATCACGTGGGTCGGCGCCCAGGTCGGGCACCCGCAGCAGGCCGGCATCGCCATGCACGAACGGGCTGGGGACCACGCAGGTAACGGCATCACGCGGCAGGCCCGAACGCATGCGGTAGCGGTCGAACTTGCCCAGGGCGGTGAGCGTGGCCGAGGTCACCAGCGCGCCGTGGGCGACACTCCACAGGCTGCGACGGAGCATGTCGGCGGCGAGAATGGGGCTGGCGTTGACTTCGATGTCGAACAGCGCCCCACTCTCGGCCAGGGTCAGCCAACGCGCCATAGGCGGGCTGTCTTCGGGGTCTTCGGCGGTGAAGGCCGTCCACAGCTCCCAGTTGCCCTGGGCGCGGGTCACCAGGCTGCCGAACAGCGGGTACCATTCTTCGGCCTGGTGGCTGGCGATACCGATATTCACTTCACCGTCCATGCCTTCCTTCAGCAGGTCGGCCAGGCGAGTGAACAGGTCGTTGAGGCGGGCGAAGCCCTTTTTCAGTTCGATGCCCACCTCGCGGATCTGCTCCGGCACCACGCCCCCTTCGAAGCGATAGCGTGGGCGTTCACGGCCCTCGGTGTCTTCGCTGGGGCGGAAGTCCGCGACCTGTTCGCACAGGGTGAACATGAACTGCTGCTGGGTACGGATCTCCCGTGCCAGCTCCGGCACCTGTTCGATCAGTTTGCCCAGGTCACCCGGCAGCGGGTGCTGGGCCAGCAGCTTGGTGAGGTTCTTGGCGGTCTGCTCCAGCCAGTCGGCGGTGGAGCGCAGGCGCGAGTAATGCGCGAAGTGGCCAATGGCTTTGTCTGGCAGGTGGTGGCCTTCGTCGAACACGTACATGGTGTCGCGTGGGTCGGGCAACACCGCGCCGCCCCCCAGGGCCAGGTCAGCCAGGACCATGTCATGGTTGGTGACGATCACGTCGACCTTGCCCATGCCCTCGCGCGCTTTATAGAACACGCACTGCTGGAAGTTCGGGCAGTGGCGGCCGGTGCATTGGCTGTGATCGGTCGTCAGGCGTGCCCAGTCCTGGTCCTCCAGGGCTTCGGACCAGCTGTCACGGTCGCCGTCCCAGCGGTTGCCCGCCAGTTTCTCGATCATGCTGTTGAACAGTTTCTGGCTGCGCTCGTCGACTTCGATGTGGAAGCCTTCTTCCTCGAACAACTGCGCCGTGGCCGATTGTGCGTGGCCTTCTTGCAGCAGCACATCGAGCTTGGACAGGCACAGGTAGCGGCCGCGCCCCTTGGCCAGGGCGAAGCTGAAATTGAGCCCGCTGCTGCGCATCAGGTCGGGCAGGTCCTTGAAGACGATCTGCTCTTGCAGGGCGACGGTCGCGGTGGCGATGACCAGGCGCTTGCCGGCAGCCTTGGCAGCCGGGATCGCGGCCAGCGCATAGGCGACCGTCTTGCCGGTACCGGTACCGGCCTCGACGGCGACAACGGCAGGCTCGCCGGCACGGCGGCCTTCATCGTCGCAGGCGATGTCGCCGAGCACCTTGGCCACTTCGGCGATCATCAGGCGCTGGCCGTAGCGCGGCTTGAGGCTCTTGGCTTCGAGAAAACGCGAGTAGGCGCCCTGGATGGTGGCTTTGAGTTCGTTGCTGATCATGGTCTGCAGGCGCCCGGAGGGCTGGATATATTTTCAGTGTTTCGCATGGGCGGCTATCATACCCCGCTATTGCCCTTTATGCCGCATGGAGATCCGGATGCTTGCCTTTGCCCTCCCCTACACACTGCATGTCCTGGCCGCGCTGGTCTGGGTCGGCGGCATGTTCTTCGCCTGGCTGGTGCTGCGCCCGGCAGCGGTTGCAGCCCTCGACGGGCCTGCGCGCCTGCGGTTGTGGGTGGAAGTATTCCGACGCTTCTTCAGATGGGTCTGGCTGGCTGTCGCGATCTTGGCGATCAGTGGTATCGGCATGTTGCACATGCGCTTCACAGGCTTCGAGACCGCGCCCAAGTACGTGCATGTGATGATCGGTGGCGGCATTGCCATGTTCGCCCTGTTCATGCGCATCCAGGCCTTGCTGCTGCCAGAGCTGAAAACAGCCGTGCAAGCCGAGGACTGGGCGACGGGGGCCGCAGTACTGGGAAGGATTCGACGGATGGTCGGCATCAACCTGCTGCTGGGCATCGCGGTGGTGGCAGTGGCCAGCTCGCGGTGGGTGCTCTAGGCGACGCGATCCCTATGCCGCGCCGCCCGCGCGGGTCAAAGGCGCTGCAGGATCAACTCGCCCGAGGCACCGGCCAGGCCTGGCTGGCCCGGTTGCCCCGGCCGCCCGCTGGCACCGGCATCGGTGCGATAGACCAAACACCCTTTACTCGCCCCGCCTTTGCCTGCCTTGCCCGCTGTGCCGGCCTGGCCCGGGGCACCGCCATCCAGGCGCACCACAATGCGCGATTGAGCAAAGCCCTGCGGCACACTCAGGCGAATTCGCCCACCCGCCGCACCGTCATGCCCGTTGCCGCCATCATCGCCATTGGCACCGCGGCTGGCTTGGCCCCAGGTGCAGCCCCCGGCCTGGCCGTTGGCACCATCGAGCCCTGCATAACCCGGCGCGCCGGCGCCGCCTCGGGCATCGATCGACAGTTGCTCGGCCTCTAACGCATCCAGCTTCAAGTCCAGGCTTCGCCCGGAACGGGCCGCACGCTGGTAGGTGCCTGGCGCACCCGGGGCACTGATCTCGCTACCCTCACCCAGCCAGGCGCTGCGTGCTTCGATGCGCAGCGGGTGGTCAGCGGGGGCAATGGCGATACGCGCCTCACGCCCCAGTTGCAGGTGATCGACCTTCAACTCGGTAAGCGTGGCAGGCAAGAGCAACGTTGCCGAGTCGGCCACGCGCAGAGACTCAAGGTGCACGCTGGCCGACTTGTCGGGCAAGCGCAGCATGGAATTGGAAGCCACTTCAAGGCTTTCAGCCTGGGCCAAGGGCGCGGCCAACACCGCCAGCAACATCAGATTACGCATTGCGCGGCGCCTCCTGCGCACGAGGAATGGACATGACATGGAAGATCCCCGTCAGCAGGATCTGCAAGCGGTCGAACCAACGGTGGCTGCGCCCACGCAGGCTGGCGTTGAAGAACAACACCTCGAGCACATGCAGGCTCAGCAAAACAATGCCTGCCGCGTTGATCAGAAGATTGAATGGCAAGGGTTGCGGCATCAACAGATTGAACAGCGCCACGCCCCAGAAGATAACGGTCAGGACCTTGCCCAGGCCCAGGATGAACTTCATAGCCCCGCCCCTCTACATTTATTGTTATGTCGAAGCGGCCCGTTCGAGCGAGCCGTGCGACCAACAGTACCTGTAATGCCAAGGCGTGCGCCAGAGGCCCTGCAGTGACGCTTGTCGGATCGAACTGCCCAGCAGCCTGCGCCCGCGCCACTGTTCCAGGCGCGGACGCTGGTGCTGGCCGTCACCGCTGGATCTTGATCTCGGTGCGACGGTTCATGGCGCGCCCATCGGCCGTGGCGTTGTCAGCCACTGGCTGGGTTTCACCGGCCCCCACTATCGAAACGAAGCTGCTGCGCGGCACACCGCTCTCGACCAGGTAATCGGTCACCGAATGGGCACGGCGCTCGGACAGCTTCTGGTTGTAGGTGTCAGAGCCCACGCTGTCGGTATGGCCGCTGACGCTCAGGCGGGCACTCGGTGCTTCCTGTTTGAGGCGGGTGGCGATGGTGTTCAGCCGCTCTTTATCCTTGGCGGTCAGACGCGCAGAGTCGAACTCGAAGTGCACATCGCGGATGACGATGACTTCTTCCTTTTGCACCACGACTTCCTCGACCACCGCAACCGGTTCTGGCGGGCAGCCATTGGCATCGACCTGCACACCGCGTGGGGTGCCGGGGCACTTGTCACGGCTGTCCGGCACGCCGTCACCATCCTCGTCGCCATCGCCATGGGCCCAGCAATAGCCCGCCGCCAGGCCACCGCCCAACAGCGCGCCCCAGCCAGCCCAGCTGGAACTTTCGATGGCACCCAAGGCGGCGCCGCCTACGCCCCCGACGGCAGCACACTTCGGCCAGTCGGTTTTTTGCAAACCTGCACAACCAGTCAACACACTGGTGAGCAGTACCAGGGGTATCGCTGTGCGTACTATGCTCATTTTCGTTGCTTCTCCTAGGGGAATCGGCATAAGGCCGATCTCTGGGAGTAAAGACCGCGCAATCCATCCCTGCCAGCAATAAGCCACGACGCGGTCACATGCCGCTTTGCCCAGGCGCTGCGGCCCGTTAGTCTTGGATGACTTGAACGAGGATTGGCAATGACCGACGGTTTTTCCCAGCGCACGCCCCAGCAGGCCTTGGCGGCCCTGCTCGAGCGTTTTACCCCTCAACGCCTGTTGCTGGTAGGCACGCGCTTCCCTGCACTGGACGCCTTTGCCGAGGCACACCCGCAGGTGGCCATCGCAACGACGGCACCCGGCCCGTTGCCGGCAGACCTTGCCGGTCAACGCTTTGACCTGGCGGTGCTGGTGGACTGCCTGGAGCACCTGCCCAAGCGTACCGGCCTGGAGCTGCTGGGCGGCATTCGTAACCTCAATGCCAGCCGGGTTGCGGTGCTGGCCGACCTCTCGGCCTGCGGCTGGCAAGACACCGACTTTTTCGCCCTGGCCTTGTCTGCCAGCGAAAAATTCCGTCGTGAAGGGCAGGTGTTGAGCCTCTTCACCTATGATCTACATGACTACAAGCAAGTCCCGGACTGGCTCAATGCGCGATTCTGGGCCAACCCTGAAAATTTTGGAAAGTACTGGTGGTGATGATGAGTGTCTCGGTCTGCCCTTGCGGCAGTGGCAACCTGCTCGACGCCTGCTGCGGGCACTACCATGCCGGAACCCCGGCGCCGGATGCCCAGACGCTGATGCGCTCGCGCTACAGCGCTTACGTGCTGGGCCTGATCGACTACCTGGTGAGCACCACCCTGCCGGCTCAACAAGCGGCGCTGGACCGCGCCGCGATGGCCAGCTGGAGCGCCCAGAGCACCTGGTTGGGGCTGGAGGTGGAAAGCGCCGAGGTGCTGGGTGGCCAACCCGAGCACGGTTTTGTCACCTTCACCGCGCGCTGGCACGATGAAGACGGCGATCACCAGCACCGCGAGCGCTCGGCGTTCGTCCAGCATGAGGGGCGCTGGTACTTCATCGACCCCACAGTTGGGCTGAAGGCCGGTCGCAACGACCCTTGCCCTTGCGCCAGCGGTCAGAAGTTCAAGAAATGCTGCGCCAGTTACGTGGCCAGCTGAGCATGATCGCCCAGGCCCGCGCACTGCTGCTCGGCGCCCTGCTGGCACTGCTGGCGGGCTGCGTCAGCTGGGGCGGTGACGACTGGCGCGAACCTGAGGTGCACCTGGTCAGGGTAGAAACGGTCAAGGCCAGGCTGCTTGAGCAGGAGTTCGTGCTGCATTTGCGTGTCGACAACCCGAATGACAGCCGCTTGTTCATCCGCAGCCTGGCGTATTCGATACGGCTCAACGACCTGCTGCTGGTGCAGGATGAGACCAGTGTGTGGCGCAGCGTCGGCGGCCATGCCCGGCGCACCTTCAAGATCACCGCGCGGACCAACCTGTGGCAGCACCTCAAGCCGCTGGCCAAGCTGCTTAAAAGCGAGCAACCGCTGCATTACACCTTGCAGGGCGAGCTGGCCACCGGGTTGCTGTTCCACCGGGACCTGCACTTGTCGCGCAGTGGTGAGATAATCCCCGGTGATTTCATACCGGAGTAACTTTGCAATGACCCAGCAACCTCATGTTCATGGCCCTGACTGCAACCACGATCATGATCACCACCACGATCACGACCATGGCCATGTGCACGGCCCGCACTGCAACCACGGCCATCAGGAGCCTGTTCGTAACGCCCTGAAGGACGTTGGCCGCAACGATCCTTGCCCTTGCGGCAGCGAGAAGAAGTTCAAGAAGTGCCACGGCGCTTGATCGGCACGTTGTGCTGAGGGCCTGGGTGTAGGGGTTGAGTGATGTGATGCTCTCAAGATCGAGCGCCGCCCGCGCGGCGCTCGATCTCGAGAACACCACATCACTAAAGCCCTACACCTGCACGCCCCTCCCACATACCATTCGTAAATAAACCGCCTCAGCACCTTGCACCGCGCCTGCGTGCTCACTACCTTAGCGCCTTCCAAACCCCCGCCACGCCTTGCAGGAGCCCTTGTCATGGCCGCCCCCGCCTTTCCTCCCTTCCGCCCGCGGTTCACGACCGCTGCCACGCTGCTCGGCATGCTCGGACTCGCCGGTTGCCAGATGGGCGGCTACCAGGACAGCGTGCCACCGACCACCGGCGTACAGCCGCTCAAAGGCCTGGCACAAAACGTCTCGGTACGGCGCAATGCCATGGGCGCGCCGTTGATCGAGAGCGGCAACTTCCATGACGCGCTGTTCAGCCTCGGTTACGTACACGCCGGGGATCGCATCGAGCAGATGGTCGCCATGCGCCTGCTCGCCCAAGGCCGCCTCGCCGAACTTGCCGGCAGCGATGCACTCGACATAGACCGCTTGATGCGCGCCGCCAACCTCAAGCAAAGCGCCGCCCAGCAATACGCCGACGCCTCGCCACGGCTCAAGCGCTTCTTCGAGGTCTACGCCCGCGGCGTCAACGCCTACCTGTTCCGCTACCGCGACAAGCTGCCCGCCAGCCTGGCCAGCAGCGGCCATCGCCCTGAGTACTGGAAGCCAGAAGACTCGGCGCTGATCTTCAGCCTGTACGCCTTCAGCCAATCGGTAAACCTGCAAGAAGAACTCAGTGCCCTGACCCTGGCGCAGAAGGTCGGCAGCGACAAGCTGGCCTGGCTGCTGCCCGGCGCACCGGACGAACCGTTGGCCGACAGCGAAGTGGACAAGCTCAAGGGCCTCAACCTTGCAAGCCAGTTACCCGGCTTGCCTGCCCTGGCGGCAGCCAGCCAAAAGCTCGCCGACCTCGACCTGCTCGGCAGCCCAGGCTCGGCCAACCTGGCCTTGGCAGGCCAACGCAGCCGCAGCGGCAAGAGCCTGCTGGCCAGCGACAGCCAGGCCGCCTGGGCGCTAAGCCCGGTGCAGATCCACACTGGCAAGTACCAGGTCGCCGGCCTGTCGCTGCCGGGACTGCCGATCGTGCTGGCCGGCTACAACGGCAAGATCGCCTGGAGTAGCAGCGCCGTGATGGCCGACAACCAGGATCTGTACCTGGAGCAACTGCGCCGCCAAGGCAACCAGCTGAGCTACCTGGCCGACGGCAAATGGCTGCCAGCACGGGCACGCAGCGAAACCTTCTTCGTGCGTGGCCAACGCCCGCTGCGCGAGGTGATGTACGACACGCGCCACGGCACCCTGCTTGCCCAGCCGGCAAGCGCCAGCCTGGGCCTGGCTCTGAACCTGCCTCAATTCAAGGGCGACCGCAGCCTCGACGCGCTGTTCGACCTGACCCGCGCCAAGACTGTCGAGCGCGCATTCGACAGCACTCGCGAAGTCGCCGCCGCGGCGCTCAACTTCGTCTTCGCCGAGCCAGAGCACATCGGCTGGCAAGTCAGCGGGCGCTACCCTAACCGCCGCGAAGGCCAGGGCCTGCTGCCTTCGCCCGGCTGGGACGGCCGTTACGACTGGGACGGTTACGCTGACCCGATGCTGCACCCTTACGATCAGGACCCGCCCGCTGGCTGGATCGGCCACGCCAACCAGCGCAGCCTGCCGCGCGGCTACGGCATGCAGTTGTCAAACACCTGGTACTACCCCGAGCGCGCCGAGCGCCTGGCCCAGTTGGCAGGCAACGGCCGTCACGACAGCCGCAGCCTGATGGCCCTGCAAAACGATCAAGTCACCCTGCTGGCCGACAAGCTCAAGCAGATGTTCGACGCACCGGGCATGGCTCAACCACTCAAGCAAGCCATCGATGCCCTGTCACCTGCACAGCGTGACAAGGCCCGCGACGCCTTGGCCCGGCTCAAGGCATTCGATGGCCGGCTGAGCCCGGTGTCGGCAGATGCCGCGCTGTACGAGCTGTTCCTTCAGGCCTTCGCCCGCGAAACCTTCCTCGACGACCTCGGGCCCGAATCCAGCCCTGCCTGGCAGGCGTTCGTCAGCAACGCGCGGCTCTCCTACTCGGCACAGGCCGACCACCTGCTGGGCCGCGAGGACAGCCCGTTCTGGGATGACCGCAGCACCCCGCAGAAAGAAGACAAACCGGTGATTCTCGCCCGCAGCCTGGCCGCTGCGGTGGATGCCGGCACTGCGCAACTCGGCGCCGACCGCCGCGCTTGGCAGTGGGGCAAGCTGCACCAGTACCGCTGGCCGGCACCGGCCTACCATGGCCTGGGTGATGCCCTCAGCCGTTCACCGCTGGCTGCCGGCGGCGACTTCAGTACCCTGGCCCTCACCCCCTACGCCTGGGGCAGTGATTTCGACACCCGCCTGCCAGCGTCGGCACGCATGGTCGTCGATTTCGGCCAGGCCGAACCGTTACAGGTGCTGACCAGCAGTGGCCAGTCCGGCAACTCTGCCAGCCCACACTACAGCGACGGGTTGGATGCCTGGTTCAAGGGGCGCTTCATGAGCCTGCCGCTGCAACCGCAGAACTTTGGGCGGGCCTATGGGAGCCAGCGGCTGACCTTGGTACCGGGTCGGTAAAGGGGATGGTGTGATGGTCTGGGTGTATGGCGCAGGCCTTGTAGCGCCTGTGAGATCTAGCGGCGCCCGCGCGGCGCTCGATTTCACAGGCGCCACCCCCCACGACGAACTCACTCGAACTTCCCATCGCCCACCGCGCTCCTAACTGGTAACCCACCACCGGCGCCCGTGCCATGGACCTCGTTATCGCCCGCCCCGAAGGCCTTTACTGCCCGCCCGGTGATTTCTACATCGACCCCTGGCGGCCGGTGGACCGTGCCATCATCACCCACGGCCACGGCGACCACGCCCGCACCGGCAATAACCACTACCTGAGCGCCGCGCCCGGCGCAGGCATCCTGCGCAGCCGACTGGGCCAGGACATCAACCTGCAAACCTTGGCCTACGGCGAGCGCATTCTCCACCACGGTGTCACCCTAAGCTTGCACCCCGCCGGCCATGTGCTGGGCTCGGCGCAAGTACGCCTGGAATACCAGGGCCAGGTTTGGGTCGCTTCGGGCGACTACAAAGTCGAACCCGATGGCACCTGCGCCCCCTTCGAGCCAGTGCGTTGCCACACCTTCATCACCGAGTCGACCTTCGGCCTCCCTATCTACCGCTGGCCCCGCCAGCCTGAGGTGTTCGCCGGTATCAACGCCTGGTGGCGCGCCAATTGCGCACAGGGCAAGGCCAGCGTGTTGTTCTGCTACGCCTTCGGCAAAGCGCAGCGCATTCTCCACGGGCTAGACGCGAGTATCGGGCCGATTCTGGTACACGGCGCGGTCGAGCCGTTGAACCGGGTGTACCGCGAAGCTGGTGTGCACCTGCCGGAGACCCGCTATGCCGGCGACATACCGCGCAACGACCCGTTGATGCGCCAAGCCTTGGTCCTGGCCCCGCCCTCTGCCGGAGGCAGTAGCTGGATGCGGCGCTTCGGCGATTACAGCGATGCCTTCGCCAGCGGCTGGATGCTGCTGCGCGGCACACGCCGGCGGCGTGGCGTCGACCGCGGCTTCGTGCTGTCGGACCACGCCGACTGGTCGGGCCTGCTGTGGGCCATTGGCCAGACCGGCGCGGAGCGCGTGATGGTCACCCATGGTTCGGTCAACGTGCTGGTGCGCTATCTGAACGAACAGGGCCTGGATGCCCGCGCCTTCGCCACCGAATACGGCGACGAAGACGAGCCAGCGCCCTCGGAGCCCGAGGCATGAAAGCCTTCGCCGCACTGTACCTGCGCCTGGACGCGACCACCTCCAGCAACGCCAAGCTCGACGCCTTGCGCGACTACTTTGCCCAGGCGCCTGCCGAGGATGCGGCCTGGGCGGTCTACTTCCTGGCCGGCGGCCGCCCGCGGCAACTGGTGCCAACCCGTGTGCTGCGCGAACTGGCGACTGAGCTGGCAGAACTGCCTGAATGGCTGTTCGAAGAGAGCTATCAAGCCGTGGGCGACCTGGCCGAAACGATCTCGTTGCTGCTGCCCGAGAACAGCCATGGCAGCGACGAGGGGTTGGCCCACTGGGTCGAGACACACCTGCTGCCCCTTCGTGGCCTGCCGCCCGACGTGATCCGCCAGCGCCTGCCACCGCTCTGGGCGCAGCTCGACCGGCCAAGCCTGATGCTGTGCCTGAAGCTGATCACCGGCAGCTTTCGCGTCGGCGTGTCCAAGCTATTGGTCACCCGCGCCCTGGCGCAACTGGCCGGCCTGGACGCCAAGCGCGTGGCCCAGCGCCTGGTCGGCTACACCGACATCAGCCACCGCCCTACCGCCGCCAGTTTCCAGCAGTTGATCGCTGCCGAGTCGGCGGATGAACACCGCCAGCGTGGCGGTCAGCCCTATCCTTTTTTTCTGGCTCACCCGCTGCAGGCGCCCGTCGAGCAGTTTGACGCGCTGCTCGGCCCGCCGAGCGACTGGCAGATCGAATGGAAGTGGGATGGCATCCGCGCGCAGGTGGTCAAGCGTGACGGCCAGCTATGGGTCTGGTCGCGTGGCGAAGAGCTCGTCACCGATCGCTTCCCCGAGCTGCACAGCCTGGCGCAAACGCTGCCGGACGGCGTCGTGCTCGATGGCGAGATCCTGGTGTGGAAACCAGGGGCCACGGACGATGCCCTGGCCGTGCAACCCTTCGCCCTGTTGCAACAACGCCTGGGCCGCAAGACCCTGGGCAAGAAGCTGCTGGCCGACGCGCCCGTGGTGCTGCAGGCCTATGACCTGCTGGAATGGCAGGGCGAGGATTGGCGCAACCAGGCGCAGCACGTACGTCGTCAACAGTTGCAACGCCTGGTGGCAGATTACCCGCTGGCGCCTGTGCTGCTGTCGCCCTTGCTCGAAGGGCAAACCTGGGCCGAGCTGGCCGAACAGCGCGAGCAGTCGCGCAGCCTGGGCGTGGAAGGCCTGATGCTCAAGCAGCGCGAGGCCTTGTATGGCGTGGGACGCACAAAAGACATGGGCACCTGGTGGAAGTGGAAAATCGACCCCTTCAGCGTCGATGCCGTGTTGATCTACGCCCAGCGTGGCCACGGCCGCCGCGCCAGCCTCTACAGCGACTACACCTTCGCCGTCTGGGACGCGCCGCCCGGCACGACCGGGCGGGCATTGGTGCCCTTCGCCAAGGCGTATTCTGGGCTGAGCGACGAAGAGATGCGCAAGGTTGACGCGATCATCCGCAAAACCACCGTTGAAACGTTCGGCCCGGTGCGCAGCGTGACCCCAACCTTGGTGTTCGAACTAGGTTTCGAAGGCATTGCCTTGTCCAAACGCCATAAAAGCGGCATCGCCGTGCGCTTTCCACGCATGCTGCGCTGGCGCCTGGACAAACCGGTCGAAGAAGCCGACGACCTCGCCACGCTGCAGGCACTGCTGATCTGACAGCGCCTAATTCGCACAGGCGCAGACGCAAAAATTATGCTTCTATCTTTGTGCCGACCCGTGTCGCAGACCGTATTCGCCACGTAGCCAGGACTACCATGCACCATTCGACCCACGACCTGCTTTCTCCCGTACCGGGCATTTCACGCCAACTGCACAGCTTTCACTTTGGCCCACGCGGTGGCGGCAAGGTGTACATCCAGGCCTCGCTGCATGCCGACGAACTGCCCGGCATGCTGGTGGCCTGGCACCTCAAGCGCAGGCTGGCCGAGCTGGAACAACAGGGCCGTCTGCAGCGGGAAATCATCCTGGTGCCGGTGGCCAACCCGGTCGGTCTCGAACAGGTGCTGCTGGACGCCCCGCTGGGGCGCTTCGAACTGCAGAGTGGCGAGAATTTCAATCGCAACTTCGTCGATCTGTCCGATTCCATCGGCGATCAGATCGAAGAACACCTGACCCAGGACGCCGCACACAACATCGCCTTGATCCGTGAATACCTGCGCCGCGGGCTGGACGCCCACCCCGCACGCACCCCACTCCAGGCCCAACGCCTGATCTTGCAACGCCTGGCTTGCGACGCCGACCTGATACTCGACCTGCACTGCGACTTCGAAGCCGTCGAGCACCTGTACACGACGCCCGATGCCTGGCCACAGATCGAGCCACTGGCCCGCTACCTGGGCGCCCAGGCCAGCCTGCTGGCCACTGACTCAGGCGGCCAATCGTTCGATGAATGCTTCAGCCTGGTCTGGTGGCAGTTGCAGCAACGCTTTGGCAAGCGCTTCCCGATTCCGCTGGGCTGTTGCTCGGTCACTGTCGAATTGCGCGGCCAGGCGGATGTGAGCCATGACCTGGCCGGCAAAGACTGCCAGGCGATCCTCGACTTCCTGACCCACACCGGCGTCATCGAAGGCACCTGCGCCCCCCTTCCTCCACTGCCCCGCGCGGCCACGCCCCTGGCGGCCGTAGAGCCCGTGTCGACGCCACTTGGCGGGTTGCTGGTGTACCACGCGCGCCCAGGCCAGCACCTGCAAGCCGACCAGTTGATCGCCGAAGTCATCGACCCGCTCAACGACCGGGTGACTGCGGTGCGCAACAGCCAACCCGGCCTGCTGTACGCCCGTAGCGTGCGCCGCATGGCGACGGCAGGCATGGTCATCGCCCATGTGGCGGGCGAGCAGGTGTGCCGCAGCGGCTACCTGCTGGGGAACTGATCCGGTAAAACCAATGCCCCTGGCGGGCGGTCAGTAGAAGCACAGCCTTCGAAGGATCACCCGCCCCATGGCCGCCTCCACCGACCTCGCCAACGCCTGGTTCGCCCTGCGCGGCTGGAAACCCTTCGCCTTTCAGCGCCGTGTCTGGGCGGCCGTCGAACGCGGCGAGTCCGGGCTGTTGCACGCCAGTACCGGCGCCGGCAAAACCTACGCCGTCTGGCTGGCGGCCCTGCGCGCGTTCGCCGTTGCCAGCTCAGCCCGCCAGCCGGCCCCCTTGCAGGTGCTGTGGGTGACGCCCATGCGCGCCTTGGCCGCCGACACCGCGCGTGCCTTGCAAGCGCCGCTCGATGAACTGGGCCTGAACTGGAGCGTGGGCGTGCGCAGTGGCGACACTGGCAGCGCCGAACGCGCGCGACAGGCCCGGCGCCTGCCCAGCGTGTTGATTACTACCCCCGAGAGCCTGACCCTGCTGCTGACCCGGGCACAGGCCCGTGACGACTTCGCCAACCTGCGCCTGGTGGTGGTGGATGAATGGCATGAGCTGCTGGGCAACAAGCGTGGCGTGCAATTGCAACTGGCCCTGGCACGCCTGCGCCACTGGCACCCGCCGCTGCTGACCTGGGGCCTCTCAGCCACCCTCGGCAACCTGCAGCACGCACGCGACGTGCTATTGCCAGGCGATGGGTTGCTGGTGCAAGGCCGGCAAGACAAGCAACTGCAAGTCGATACCCTGCTGCCCGACGCGATCGAGCGGTTCCCCTGGGCAGGGCACATGGGCTTGAAGATGCTCGATCAGGTCAGCCGGGAGCTCGACAGCAGCGCCAGCAGCCTGGTCTTCACCAACACCCGCGCCCAGGCCGAACTGTGGTACCAGGCGCTGCTCGAGGCACGCCCCGACTGGGCCGGCCTAATCGCCCTGCACCACGCTTCGTTGGCCCGCGACACCCGCGACTGGGTCGAGCGAAACTTGAAGCAAGGGACGCTTAAAGCCGTCATCTGCACCTCCAGCCTGGACCTGGGCGTGGATTTCCTGCCCGTGGAGCGGGTGCTGCAGATCGGCTCGGCCAAAGGCATCGCCCGCCTGATGCAGCGCGCCGGTCGCTCCGGGCACGCACCGGGGCGCCCCTCGCGGGTAACCTTGGTGCCCACCCACAGCCTGGAATTGGTGGAGGCCGCTGCGGCCCGGCATGCCCTGCTCGCCGGGCAGATCGAGGCCCGGCGCTCACCACAGCTGTGCATGGATGTGCTGGTGCAACACCTGGTCAGCATGGCCTTGGGCAGTGGCTTTCGCCCCGAGCAGTTGCTGGCCGAGGTACGCAGCACCTGGGCCTTCCGCGCGTTGCGCGACAGCCAGTGGCAGTGGGCGCTGGACTTCGTCTGCCACGGCGGCAACTCGCTCAGCGCCTACCCTGACTACCAACGTGTCGAACCCCACGCCGACGGGGTCTGGCGGGTTGCCAGCGAGCGCCTGGCACGGCGCCACCGCATGGGCATCGGCACCATCGTCAGCGAGGCCAGCCTGCAGCTCAAGTACTGGAGCAAAGGCGGCGGTGGCAAGTCGCTGGGCAGTGTCGAGGAAGCGTTCATCGCCCGCCTGCGGCCCGGTGATAGCCTGGTCTTCGCAGGGCGCGTGCTGGAACTGGTGCGCGTCGAGAACATGACCGCTTACGTCCGCCGCAGCACCTCGCGCAAGGCCGCTGTGGCCCGCTGGAATGGCGGGCGCATGCCGCTGTCCAGCGAACTGGCCGATGCCCTGGTCGAACAACTCGATGCCGCCGCCCACCAGCGTTACGAAGGCCCGGAAATGCGCGCCGTGCGCCCATTGCTGGCCTTGCAGGCAAGCTGGTCTGCACTGCCGACTACCCGCACGCTGCTGGCCGAAACGTTAAAATCTCGCCAAGGCTCGCACCTTTTTCTGTACCCGTTCGCCGGGCGCATGGCCAACCTCGGCTTGGCCAACCTGATTGCCTGGCGGGTCAGCCAGGTGCAACCGCTTTCGGTCTCAATTGCGGTCAGTGACTATGGCTTTGAGTTGCTCAGCCCAAGCGCCGTGGACTGGGCCAGGCATTTGCCCAGCGCGCTCTCGACCGAGCAACTGCTGGAGGATGTACTGGCCAGCCTGAATGCAGGCGAGATGGCGCTAAGGCGCTTTCGCGAGATCGCCCAGATCGCCGGCCTGGTGTTTGGCGGCTACCCGGCGGCGCAAAAGAGCACCCGGCAGATCCAGGCGTCGAGCGGGCTGTTCTACGAGGTGTTTCGCAAGCACGATGCCGACAACCTGCTGCTGGGCCAGGCACGGGACGAAGTATTGCGCGAAGAACTGGAAATCGAGCGGTTGCACCGGCAGTTGGCGAAGCTGGGCCAACTGCAGCTGGACCTGCGTGAATTACGCCGCCCAGGGCCACTGGCCTTTACCCTGCTGGTGGAAGGCATGCGCGAAACCTTGAGCACAGAAAAACTCGCAGACCGCATTGCGCGGATGGTGGCAGACCTGGAAAAAGTGGCGGGTAACAACGCATGAATGATCACCTGGCCATCGAGCACTGCGGCGAAACCCTGTGGTTACTGCCGGACAAAGCGCTGTACTGGCCTGCCCGCCGGGCCCTGCTGGTAGCGGATGTGCATATTGGCAAAGCTGCCAGCTATCGCGCCCTGCATCAGCCCGTGCCGCGGGGCACAACCGAGGCCACCTTGGCGCGCCTAGACCAACTGCTGACACGCCATGAGTGCCAGATGCTGATCATTTTGGGCGATTTCCTGCATGCCAAAACCGCGCGCGCACCGGCAACGATGGCCAAGCTGCAAACATGGCGGGACCGGCATGCCGGACTGCGCATCGTGCTGGTGCTTGGCAACCATGATCGCCACGCGGGCGACCCACCGCATTCGCTGGACATCGAGGTGGTCGAAGAGCCATGGCTATTGGCACCTTTCGCCTTGCAGCACGAGCCTGTCGCTCACCCCCAGCACCCGGTGCTGGCGGGCCACGTCCACCCGGTGTTCGTGTTGCAAGGGCGGGCCAGACAACGTCTGCGCCTGCCCTGCTTCCTGATGGGTGACGCGATCAGCTTGCTACCGGCCTTCGGTGAATTCACCGGTGGCTGGCGCGTGCAACCCGACGCCCAAAACCGCGTGTTTCTGGCCGGCGCCGGGCGGGTATGGGCGCTCTAAAGCAGCGCCCACTCAGGCGACGGGCGCGGGAGGTGGTTCGTCGGGCAAGGTCGGCTCACCGGGCTCCATGGGCTGCGTTTCACCCGGCTGCGGCGGTTGTGGGGTATCGGGATCAGGCTGGTGAGGCACGCCGCCTGCCTGCATTGGCAGCGGATGCGCCAGCAGTGACCATGGCAACATACCGACCTGGTTAGGCTGCAGGCCAGCCAGCTTGGCACTGATTGCGGGATGGAGTTTCATTGGCAGCTCCTGACGAGAGCCGACACGCATCGTGCACATCGGCAAGTTACTCGTTGGAGTACCAAATGCGCGGGGAATTCCCCGCGCTCGTCGGCTCAGGTGCGTGGCAGGGTGACGCCGCGCTGGCCCTGGTACTTGCCGCCTCGGTCCTTGTAGGACACTTCGCACTCTTCGTCGGACTCGAGGAAAAGCATCTGCGCCACACCCTCGTTGGCATAGATTTTTGCCGGCAAGGTGGTGGTGTTGGAGAACTCCAGGGTCACGTGGCCTTCCCACTCGGGTTCAAGCGGGGTGACGTTGACGATGATGCCGCATCGCGCATAGGTGCTTTTGCCCAGGCAGATGGTCAGCACGTTGCGTGGAATGCGGAAATACTCCACGGTGCGGGCCAGGGCGAAGGAGTTTGGCGGGATGATGCAGACGTCGCTCTTGACGTCGACGAAGCTGCCGGCGTCGAAGTTTTTCGGGTCGACGGTGGCCGAGTTGATGTTGGTGAACACCTTGAATTCGTCGGCGCAACGTACGTCGTAGCCGTAGCTGGAGACGCCGAAAGAGATGACACGGCTGTCGTGCTCGCCGCGCACCTGGCGCTCGACGAACGGTTCGATCATGCCGTGTTCCTGCGCCATGCGGCGAATCCACTTGTCCGATTTGATGCTCATGGCGGGGGTGTCCTGAAGAGTTGCGAGGTGAAAATCGTGAGGCGCATCTTACCGGTCCCGGCGCCCTCTTCAAAGTTCCATCCTGCATTCTTGCTACAATCCCCGCCAGGCGGGGCCTACAGCTGCCACCGATCTGAATTTCAGTAAAGCGGCTTCTGGCCATTGGCAGGTTGCGGAAAGTGGGTTAAGGTGACGCCACTGTGCTGCACGTGACACCGAGAATCTCTAGTTTGACGCACGATCCTGATCGGCCCATATCTGAATTTTCTGCTCTCTTTGCACTCAGTCCCGGGCAGGGTTTTTCCTGACCGTAATCAACTTTGTCCAAGGAGACAGAAACATGTCCAATCGCCAAAACGGTGTTGTTAAGTGGTTCAACGACGAGAAAGGCTACGGCTTCATCACCCCTCAGTCGGGTGACGACCTGTTCGTGCACTTCAAAGCCATCCAAGCTGACGGCTTCAAAACCCTGAAAGAAGGCCAGGCTGTTACTTTCGTCGCTACCCGCGGCCAGAAAGGCATGCAGGCTGAAGAAGTTCAGATCGCCTAAGTCGATCTCAGCTTTCTAGCTTTCAAAAAAACCCGCCTTCTGGCGGGTTTTTTTATGCCTGGCTGAAACCCGTGCTGGCTTCTTCGCGGGTAAACCCGCTCCTACAGGCCTGTGGTGTACCTGCAGGAGGGGGTTTCTCAGGTCAATCCTCGCTGATGGTAATGCTCGGCATCGCCGGCGCTGCGGCTTCCTGCAGCACGATCCGCGCACCTACCTGGCGGGCCAGTTCCTGGTACACCATAGCGATCTGGCTTTCCGGCTCGGCAATTGCCGTCGGCTTGCCACTGTCGGCCTGTTCGCGGATCAGCATCGACAACGGCAGCGAGGCCAGCAGGTCGACACCGTACTGGGCTGCCAGCTTCTCACCGCCGCCTTCGCCGAACAGGTGCTCGGCATGGCCGCAGTTGGAGCAGATGTGCACGGCCATGTTCTCGACCACGCCCAGCACCGGGATATTGACCTTGCGGAACATCTCCACGCCCTTCTTAGCGTCCAGCAGGGCGAGGTCCTGCGGGGTGGTGACGATCACCGAGCCCGCCACCGGCACTTTCTGCGCCAGGGTCAGCTGAATGTCGCCGGTGCCTGGCGGCATGTCGATGACCAGGTAATCAAGGTCATCCCAGGCGGTCTGGGTCACCAGCTGCAACAGCGCACCCGACACCATCGGGCCACGCCACACCATCGGCGTGTTGTCGTCGGTGAGAAACGCCATGGACATGACTTCAACACCGTGCGCTTTGATCGGCACAAACCACTTCTGATCGCGAATCTGTGGCCGGGTGCCTTCTGCGATGCCGAACATCACGCCCTGGCTGGGGCCATAGATATCCGCATCGAGAATGCCGACCCGGGCGCCTTCACGGGCCAGGGCCAAAGCCAGGTTGGCAGCAGTGGTCGACTTGCCGACGCCCCCCTTGCCCGAGGCCACGGCGATGATGTTCTTGACGTTGGCCATGGCCGGCACCTGGGCCTGGGCCTTGTGCGCTGCGACCACGCAGTCGATCGACACCTGGGCGCTGCTGACGCCGTCAAGGTTGCCGATCGCGGTCTGCAGCACCTGGGCCCAACCGTTCTTGAACAACCCAGCGGCATACCCCAGTTGCAACTGCACACTGACCTGCCCGCCCTGGATATCCACGGCGCGCACGCAGCCGGCGCTGACCGGATCCTGGTTCAGGTAGGGGTCGGTGTACTGGCGAAGCACGCCTTCGACGGCGGCACGGGTGACGGCACTCATGGAGACTCCCATTGGCAAACTGAATGTAAAACAGGCGCCTATCCTAACCCGTCAATCGTCAGCAGGTGCGTCTGTGGGGTGAAATATCTTCGCCAGCCCTTTATAGTGGCCGATCACCCTCATTTTTACCCCGTAGCCAGATAAGTAGCCGAGCCACCATGTCCGAGCCACGTCAGATTCTCGTCACCAGCGCCCTGCCCTATGCCAATGGATCAATCCACCTTGGCCATATGCTCGAGTACATCCAGACAGACATGTGGGTCCGCTTCCAGAAACTACGCGGCAACCAGTGCATCTATGTCTGCGCCGATGACGCCCACGGTTCGGCCATCATGCTGCGCGCCGAGAAGGAAGGCATTACCCCCGAGCAGTTGATTGCCAATGTCCAGGCCGAGCACAGCGGCGACTTTGCCGACTTCCTGGTGGATTTCGACAACTTCCACTCGACCCACAGCGAAGAAAACCGCGAGCTGTCCAGCCTGATCTACACGCGCCTGCGTGACGCTGGCCACATTGCCACCCGTTCGGTAACCCAGTACTTCGACCCCGAAAAGGGCATGTTCCTGGCCGACCGTTTCATCAAGGGCACCTGCCCCAAGTGCGCGGCCGAAGACCAGTACGGCGACAACTGCGAGAAGTGCGGCGCAACCTACGCCCCGACCGAGCTGAAGAACCCCAAGTCGGCCATCTCCGGTGCCACCCCGGTACTGCGTGACTCCCAGCACTTCTTCTTCAAGCTGCCTGATTTCCAGGCCATGCTGCAGCAGTGGACCCGTAGCGGCACCTTGCAGGATGCCGTCGCCAACAAGCTCGCCGAATGGCTGGACTCGGGCCTGCAAGAGTGGGACATCTCCCGCGATGCGCCGTATTTCGGCTTCGAGATCCCGGGCGAGCCGGGCAAATATTTCTACGTCTGGCTGGACGCGCCAATCGGCTACATGGCCAGCTTCAAGAACCTCTGCGCGCGCCGCCCAGAGCTGGATTTCGATGCCTTCTGGAAGGAAGACTCCAGCGCCGAGCTGTACCACTTCATCGGCAAGGACATCGTCAACTTCCACGCCCTGTTCTGGCCAGCCATGCTCGAAGGCGCGGGCTTCCGCAAGCCAACAGCGGTCAACGTGCACGGCTACCTGACCGTCAACGGCGCCAAGATGTCCAAGTCGCGCGGCACCTTCATCAAGGCCCGTACCTACCTGGATCACCTGCAGCCGGAATACCTGCGTTACTACTACGCGGCCAAACTGGGCCGTGGCGTCGATGACCTCGACCTGAACCTGGAAGACTTCGTGCAGAAGGTCAACTCCGACCTGGTCGGCAAGGTGGTCAACATCGCCAGCCGTTGCGCCGGCTTCATTCACAAAGGCAACGACGGCATGATGGTGGCCGGTGATGCCGCACCCGAGCTGACCGAGGCCTTCCTGGCTGCCGCGCCGTCCATCGCCGAAGCCTATGAGAGCCGTGACTTCGCCCGTGCGATGCGTGAAATCATGGCCCTGGCCGACCGCGCCAACGCCTGGATCGCCGACAAGGCGCCCTGGTCGCTGGCCAAGCAGGAAGGCAAGCAGGACGAAGTCCAGGCCATCTGCGCCCAGGGCATCAACCTGTTCCGCCAGTTGGTGATCTTCCTCAAGCCGGTACTGCCGGTGCTGGCTGCCGACGCCGAGGCCTTCCTCAATGTCGCGCCGCTGACCTGGAACGACCACCAGTCGCGCCTGGAAAACCACAGTTTGAATGCCTTCAAGGCACTGATGAGCCGTATCGAACCCGCCAAGGTCGAAGCCATGGTCGCTGCCAGCAAAGAAGACCTGCTGGCCGCCGAAGCCCAGGCGCCGGCCGGCAATGGCGAACTGGCCAAGGACCCACTGTCGGCGGAAATCGAATTCGATACCTTTGCCGCCGTCGACCTGCGCGTGGCCCTGATCGTCAAGGCCGAGGCCGTACCCGGTGCCGACAAGCTGCTGCAACTGACGCTGGACATCGGTGACGAGCGCCGCAACGTGTTTTCCGGCATCAAGTCGGCCTACCCCGACCCGTCCAAGCTGGAAGGCCGCCTGACCATGATGGTCGCCAACCTCAAACCTCGGAAAATGCGCTTTGGCGTGTCGGAAGGCATGGTCATGGCTGCCGGCCCTGGCGGTGAAGAAATCTACCTGCTCAGCCCGGACAGCGGCGCCAAGCCAGGCCAACGCATCAAGTAAGCCCCCAGCCCCGGCCTCTGTGCCGGGGCTGTTCTATCACCCGCTGAATGCCGGACAATCGACCCGATTCCCGGCTATCGTCATGTCATGAGTGACTACCTTCTGGTCCTGATCAGTGCCACGCTGATCAATCACCTGTGCCTGCAGCAACAGCCGATATCTCGGCTGCGCGTGCATGTGCTCGGCTTGGCCTGCGCCTTGTCCGTGGCACTCGCCATGATCGGCGCTCACCTGCTCAAGTGGCTGGTGCTCGACCCTTGGCAGCTCCACGACCTGAGCCTGTTCCTGTTGCTGCCCTGGTTGGCATTGCTGACCTACGGCGTGCCATGGGCACTGGCCAGGCTACGTGCCGACTGGCCTGTGGCTGACCTGCCTGCAGTGCTGCTGAGCAACGTCGCTGTGCTGGGGCTGGCCCTGGAGGAGGCAGGCGCTGGCACGGCCTGGCTTGCGACGCTGAGCAAAGGCCTGCTGGCCGGAGTGGGCTTGTGGCTTGCGCTGGCCCTGTTCGCGGACCTGCGCCAGCGCAGCGCCCATGCCGACATACCTGTTGCCCTGCGTGGCCTGCCAATCGAATTGCTCGGTGTGGGCATCATGGCCATGGCATTTTCGGGTTTCAACGGACTTTTTGCGCAATGACGCCGATCAAGGCAAAGCCTGACCCACGCCTGCGTACCAGCATGGGCCTGGTGCTACTGGCCTGTGCCCCCGGTTTGCTAGCGCTGCTGTGGATGCAGGGCTGGGGGCTGCTGTGCAACCTGCTGCTGTGTGCCAGTGCAGCGTTGCTCTGCGAAGCGCTGCTATTGGCCCTGCGCCGCCAACCCGTAGGTGCGACGCTGAGCGACGGCAGTGCGCTGGTCACTGCGGTGTTGCTGGCGGCCGCCCTTCCTGCGCTGGCCCCTTGGTGGCTGCCCATGGTCGCCGCTGGGGTGGCGATCGGGTTTGGCAAACAGGCCTTCGGCGGTGTCGGCCGCAACCTGTTCAACCCGGCCATGGTGGGCTACGCCTTCGTACTGCTGAGTTTCCCGTTGCAGATGAACCATTGGCCAGGGCACGCGCCGGGGTTGCTCGAGAGCCTGCAACAAATAGTGGGCGGCGGCGAGCACATCGATGCCTGGGCACAACCGACAATACTCGACGGCCTGCGCCACAACCGCAGCCTGACCATCGATGAACTGTTCGCCAGCCACCCAGGGTTCGGCAGCATGGGTGGGCGCGGCAGCGAATGGGTCAACTTTGCGTTTCTGCTGGGCGGGTTGTTTCTGCTACAGCGCAAAGTGTTCAGCTGGCACGCGCCCGCGGGTTTGCTGGCGGGCCTGTTGTTGTTCAGCCTGCTGGGCTGGAACGGCTCAGGCTCCGATTCCAACGGTTCTCCCTTGCTGCACCTGTTCTCTGGCTCGACCATGCTGGCGGCTTTTTTCATTGCCACTGAACCTGTCTCCAGCCCCAAAAGCGAGTGGGCCAAGCTGCTGTTCGGCTTTGGCACAGGCCTGCTGATCTACCTGATCCGCACCTGGGGCAGTTACCCCGATGGCACGGCGTTCGCCATCCTGCTGATGAACCTCATGGTCCCCAGCCTTGAACGGCTGGCCTTACGCCGCCAAGAGGCTGCCCGATGAAGCGCCTCGCGCAGGCAGCAGTGCTGCTGGTGAGTGCTGCGCTGGCCTTGTCGATAACGCTGATCTGGCGCTCGTGGACCACGCCCACCATCGGCGAAGCTGAAAAACAGCTGCAGAGCCGCCAGCGGCTGGCAGTGCTCCCCGAGGCCAGTTACGACAATCACCCATTGGATATCCCCCTGCCAACGCCCGACGCACAACTTGCGCACAGCCGCATCGTGGCAGCCTACCGGGCAACGTTGGCGGGCACACCCTCAGCAGTCATCCTGGTCACCCAGGCCCAGGGCTATGCTGGGCCGATCGTCTTGACCATCGCCATCACGCCTGACGGGCGCCTGTTGGGCAGCCAGGTGGTCGAGCAGCAAGAAAGCCCCGGGCTCGGCGGGCGCCTTGCCGACCCGCAGGTGCACTGGCTGAGGCAGTTTGCCAATCGCAGCCTGGGTGATCACTGGGCACTGAAGCGCGACCAGGGTGACTTCGACCAATTGGCAGGCGCAACAGTGACCTCCCGGGCAGTGATCGAGGCGCTGCAAGATGCCCTGCGCTATTTCGATGAGCATCGTCGCGCATTCCTCGAGGGCCCACCCCATGAATAGGGACTACCTGCTGGTCGCCGCCCTCGCCCCGCTGCTAGGGGTGACACAAACGCTGCCCATGGCGGCTGTCATGGGTGGGTACGCGGTGTTGATGGCTTGCCTGCATCAAGCCTTGCTGATGCCGTTGCGCAACCGCCTGCATGGCGCGGCCTACGTGCTGGCAAGCCTGCTGATACTCGCTGGCCTGGCCAGTTGCCTGCAATTGGCCCTGCGTGCCTGGCTGTTGCCCATGGCGCTGCTATTGGGCCCGTACCCGGCACTGATGTGCCTGACGTGCCTGGCAGTGGACCGGCTGCTACCGGATGCAGGCCGCTGGCGATCATTGCTGCTGCACCTGGGTGGCCTGCTGGCCGCTTACCTGCTACTCGGCGCCTGTCGCCAAGGGCTGGCCGAAGGGCTGGGGGTGCACCTTGCCAGCCTCGCCCCGGGCGCACTGCTACTGCTCGGACTGCTGTTGGCCCTGTACAATCACCTGCGTCCGGGCCCTGCCCACCCACGTCGTCAAGGAAAGCCCTGAGTCCATGAATGCCGCAAAACGCCTGGAGATCTTTCGCAGGCTGCACGAAGACAACCCTGACCCGAAAACGGAACTGGCCTACACCACCCCGTTTGAGTTGCTTGTCGCCGTGACCCTTTCAGCGCAGTCCACCGACGTAGGCGTCAACAAGGCCACAGCAAGGCTGTTCCCGGTCGCCAACACCCCGGAGGCAATCTACGCCCTGGGCGTCGAAGGGCTGAGCGAATACATCAAGACCATCGGGCTCTACAACAGCAAAGCCAAGAACGTGATCGAAGCCTGTCGGCTTTTGATCGAGCGCCATGGCAGCCAGGTGCCAGAAACCCGAGAAGCGCTGGAAGCGCTGCCCGGCGTGGGGCGCAAAACGGCCAACGTGGTACTCAACACGGCATTCCGGCAGCCGACCATGGCGGTGGACACGCATATTTTCCGGGTCAGTAACCGCACCGGTATCGCACCCGGTAAAACCGTGCTGGAAGTCGAGAAGAAGCTGATCAAGTTCGTACCCAAGCCCTACCTGCTCGATGCCCATCACTGGCTCATCCTTCATGGGCGCTATGTATGCCAGGCGCGAAAGCCCCGCTGTGGGAGCTGCCGAATCGAGGACCTGTGCGAATACAAGCACAAGACGTCTGACGATTGAGCCGATAGTTAAAAACCACCCTGCGCGATTGAAAAAATCTTTTTTACCAGCGTCAGCTTTCTGGTTATAAGGACGGCCAATGGCCCCTTGGCTTGGAGCGACTCATGAGTGCTGATAAAGACGACCTGTCAATCGAAGATGATTTTGTTGCCGCAGATGATGAAGCGGAGCCCCAGGTAGAGACTGCAAAGACCAACCTCAGTAAACGTCGCACCATCGACAACCTGCTGGAAGAGCGACGCCTGCAGAAGCAACTGGCCGACTTCGACTACGACTTATAAACCCTTGCAAAGCCTCCCACCGGGAGGCTTTGCAGCGCAGCGGTCAGTTCAACCCGTGGCGCTGGGCCAGCTCGATCAGGTCTACCAGCGACCGGGCGTTGAGCTTGAGCAGCAAGCGGGACTTGTAGGTGCTGACAGTCTTGTTGCTGAGGAACATGCTGTCAGCAATTTCCTTGTTCGAGCGCCCGCGCGACAGCTGCTGCAAAACCGTCATTTCCCGGGCCGAGAGACGGTTGACCATGTCCGTCTCGCTGCCACCGCTGCCCCTGCCTCGCGAGGCATGCAAAGCCTGATTAGGGAAATAGCTGTAGCCTGACAACACCGCCTTGATGGCGCTTAGCAGTTCGGTCAGCTCCTGCTGCTTGCACACATACCCCGCCGCCCCCGCCTGCATGCAACGCATCGAGAAGTTCCCAGGCACCTGGGAGGTCAGCACCAGCACCTTGCTGCCTGGGCTGAATGCCGCCATACGGGCGATGACCTCGAGGCCATCGAGCTTGGGAATCCCGATATCCAGCACCACGATATCCGGTAGGTGCTCACGCGTCAGTTGCAAGGCGGCCACGCCGTTATCGGTTTCCGCAACGACGTCATACCCATGCCGCTCCATCAGCATGCGCACGGCCAGGCGTATGACCGGATGGTCATCCACGATAAGGACTTTATTCATGTGATATCCATTCATTCATTATTTTTGCTGTGGCACGCCACGATAACCGACAGAACGCTTCATGGCGCGACGATTTGTCAATGAAACTCATGAATAGACGAGCCCTACAACACTTACAGAAATTTCCTACACAAAACCTTGCAGCACGCTAATCGTGAGTGTTCATGTCTCGCAAGAAACGTAGCACTGACCCAATCGACTGAACCAGTTGAAAACAAACTTCCGCGCGAAGAATATTCCACTTTAAATGCGCGAAACAATCAGGCACCCCCTGTTCTGGCGACAACGCTCAGTCAGGAAACACTACAGTCTTTAGTTGAGCGTAACAGTACGGTAATGATGAGCAAAACCGCAGGAGACAGCCATTATGCCCGACGTACAACCTGTCGCCCCGCTGACGATCATTGCTATCTTCGCGGGGATCATCGAAGCATCCGCCCTTGCAACACTGCCGTTCCTCAGCGAATCCAGCCAGAGTCTCTATACCTGGTTTCTGGTCGGTTTTCCGTTTTTCCTTACAGCACTGTTCTTTCTAACGTTAAACTTCAATTACAAGTCGTTCTATAACCCTGCCATAAAAAAAGTTAAAAACGACAACCCAGATACTGAATTGCTCGAACCCGTGACCGTTATCTTTTCCGGCCCCGATGCACAACAACGGCTGGAACAGCATATCCTCGTGGCACTCGCACACGCGCCGGCATCAACACGCACTTGGCACTTCCTTAATCTGGACAAACGCCAATGCGCACGCCTGTCTATCAGTGCGCTTGAGGAGGATGTCGTCAATCGCAGGGTTTGAAGGCCATTGGCATAATGCTGCAAAAAAAACCCCGGCCTGAGCCGGGGTTCGTGCAACGCTTGCCAGTACTTAGAGCAGCGAACGGCCCTTGTTGGCGGCAATGCGCATGCGCAGAGCATTGAGCTTGATGAAGCCCGCAGCATCGGCCTGGTTGTAGGCGCCGCCGTCTTCTTCGAAGGTCGCGATGTTGGCATCGAACAGCGAGTCGTCCGACTTGCGGCCGACAACGGTGACATTGCCCTTGTACAGCTTCAGGCGTACCACGCCATTCACGTTGACCTGCGAAGCGTCGATCATCTGCTGCAGCATCACGCGCTCTGGGCTCCACCAGTAACCGGTGTAGATCAGGCTGGCATACTTCGGCATCAGCTCATCTTTCAGGTGAGCGACTTCGCGGTCCAGGGTGATAGACTCGATCGCACGGTGGGCGCGCAGCATGATGGTGCCGCCTGGGGTCTCGTAGCAGCCACGCGACTTCATGCCGACGTAACGGTTCTCGACGATGTCCAGACGGCCAATGCCGTTGGCACCACCGATGCGGTTCAGGTCAGCCAGGACGGTAGCCGGGGACTTCTCGACACCATCGATGGCAACGATGTCACCGTTGCGGTAGGTCAGTTCGATGTAGGTCGCCTGGTCCGGGGCGTTCTCCGGGGAGACGCTCCAGCGCCACATGTCTTCCTCGTGCTCGGTCCAGGTATCTTCCAGGACACCGCCTTCGTAGGAGATGTGCAGCAGGTTGGCGTCCATCGAGTACGGCGATTTCTTCTTGCCATGACGCTCGATCGGGATGCCGTGCTTCTCGGCGTAGTCCATCAGCTTCTCGCGGGACAGCAGGTCCCACTCACGCCATGGGGCGATGACCTTGACGCCCGGCTTGAGCGCGTAGGCACCCAGCTCGAAACGTACCTGGTCGTTGCCTTTGCCGGTCGCGCCGTGGGAAATGGCGTCGGCGCCGGTTTCGTTGGCGATTTCGATCAGGCGCTTGGCGATCAGCGGACGGGCGATGGAGGTACCCAGCAGGTACTCGCCTTCGTAGACGGTGTTGGCGCGGAACATCGGGAATACGAAGTCACGCACAAATTCTTCGCGCAGGTCGTCGATGTAGATCTCTTTCACACCCATTGCCTGTGCCTTGGCACGGGCCGGCTCGACCTCTTCGCCCTGACCCAGGTCAGCGGTGAAGGTCACCACTTCGCAGTTGTAGGTATCCTGCAGCCACTTGAGAATCACCGAAGTATCAAGGCCGCCGGAATACGCCAGTACGACCTTATTTACGTCCGCCATGCCATCACTCCACGGGGTTGTACGGAAAGGGGTCGATTCTAACGGCGTTATGGAAAAATTTACAGTGGGGCGACAGCTTCTGACGACAAAGCGACAGTAATTGTCGAAGGCGCGACGTTGCCTGAATGGATGCTTGGGAGGTATTGCGATCTGGGCATGCGGAGGCATGGTTTGAGAGGTGTAGCGCCTGTCAGATCGAGCGCCGCCCGCGCGGCGCTTCGCGAGCAACGCTCGCTCCTACGTTTGTTTCGGGCCAATTTTTCCTGTGGCATTGGCGCGCGGCCCTTGGCGCCTGACACGATATCGAGTCGAACAAACAAGGCGGTCGCGCGCCTCTCTCACAGGCTTTACTGGCCCGAAACAAACGTAGGAGCGAGCGTTGCTCGCGAAGCGCCGCGCGGGCGGCGCTCGATCTCACAGGCGCTGAATATGCTGTGGCGAACCCCCAATGGCCCCGAAGCAATCACTCGCCATGCCCCCACGACCTCAGGGTAGCTTCGCCCCCGGCGCCACGGCAGTCGCGCTAGCTGGCGCCGGAGCAGCAGCTGGCCCTGTTTGCTCAACCGGCTTCTCCACCGGTTTCTCAACCTCCGCAACCCGGCCCAGCTCGATACTCACCCGCCGATTTCGGGCCCGGTTAGCGGCATTGTTGTTCTTCGCCAATGGGTAACGCTCGCCATGGAAGCGCACGGTGATTTGCGCTTCGGGCACGCCATGGGCCTTGAAGTAGTCCGCCACTGCCACTGCCCTGCGGCGCGACAGATCACGGTTGGTCAGGCGGTTTCCGCTGTTGTCGGAGTGCCCGTCGAGCTCGATGTGGTTAACCGTCGGGTCAGCCTTCATGTAATCCAACACAACGTCCAATCGTGCCCGAGCCGAATCGTCCAGGTCGATGCCGCCCCCCGGGAAGCCTACCTGCGTCTGCCTCACCTGGTCATAATTCATCGGCAGCAACTTGCTGGCGCAGGCCTGGTAGTCGCTGTAGGCCTTCGCGAAACTCACCGGCAGTACCCGCACCTCCATTGCCCGCCCCGCCTCACCGGTGTAGTTGCGCACCACCGTGCTGCGGCCATCGAGCAAACCATTGATCAGTCGGCCCGCCTGCCCCTGAGACGAGCTGAACAGCACGCCGCTACGCGCCATCCGCACCACACCCAGGTTGATATCACCACGCCCCGGCTGCCAGGGCGCCGCTGCGGCCAGCAACGTGGCAGCCCCAGCCCCCAGCGCATTACTGTGCGAACGCAGCTGGAACACCGGCAGTTCACCGGCCCGGCGCACGAATTCGCCACTGCCAAAACCGTCGATCGGCTGGATCAGGCGGCACTCGAACTGGTCGCCCTCGACTTGCCAGGCAATGTTCTCCATGCGCGTCTGGAAAGTCAGTGCACCGGCCGGCAGGCTGGCGAACAGGGTCAACAGGGCTAGGTAACGCTGGCGCACGGGCGGCTCCACAAATTCTGACGGCTTACCTGCAGGGTATCGGACGCCACCCGAAAAACTTGATAGCCGTGCTCGGCCCAGGGTTTTCCGGTAGCATTGGGCCTTGAGTTCGACCCGCCTGGAATCCCCAATGTCCGATCGCCTGACCCTCCTGCGTCCCGACGACTGGCACATCCATCTGCGCGATGGTGCCGTCCTGCCCCATACCGTTGGCGATGTGGCGCGTACCTTCGCCCGTGCCATCATCATGCCCAACCTCGTACCGCCGGTGCGCAATGCCGTCGAAGCTGGCGCCTACCGTGAGCGCATCCTTGCCGCGCGCCCGGCCGGCAGCCGCTTCGAACCGTTGATGGTGCTTTACCTCACCGACCGCACCAGCCCCGAGGACATCCGCGCGGCCAAGGCCAGCGGTATCGTGTACGCCGCCAAACTGTACCCGGCCGGCGCCACGACTAACTCCGATTCAGGCGTGACCAGCATCGACAATATCTTCCCCGCTATCGAAGCGCTGGCCGAAGTTGGCATGCCGCTGTTGGTGCACGGTGAAGTGACCCGCAGCGAGATCGACGTGTTCGATCGCGAGAAGCGCTTCATCGACGAGCACATGCGCCGCGTGGTCGAACGCTTCCCGACGCTCAAAGTGGTGTTCGAACACATCACCACCAGCGATGCCGCGCAGTTCGTCACCGAGGCCTCGGCCAACGTCGGTGCTACCATTACCGCCCAGCACCTGCTGTACAACCGCAACCACATGCTGGTTGGCGGCATTCGCCCGCACTTCTATTGCCTGCCGATCCTCAAGCGCAACACCCACCAGGTGGCGCTGCTGGATGCTGCCACCAGTGGCAGCCCGAAGTTCTTCCTCGGCACCGACTCGGCCCCTCATGCCCGTCACGCCAAAGAAGCCGCTTGCGGTTGCGCCGGCTGCTACACCGCGTACGCGGCCATCGAGATGTACGCCGAAGCGTTCGAGCAGCGTAACGCGCTGGACAAACTCGAAGGCTTTGCCAGCTTGCACGGCCCGGCCTTCTATGGCCTGCCGGCGAACACCGACACCATCACCCTGGTCCGCGAAGAGTGGACTGCCCCTGAAAGCCTGCCGTTTGGCGAGCAGACCGTGGTACCGCTGCGTGCCGGCGAAAAGCTGCGCTGGCGCCTGCTGGAGGAAAACGCGTGAGCGAAGACCTCTACGAAGACGATCAGGACGGCCAGGCCGGCAGCGGCTCGCGCCACCCGATGGCTGAGCGCTTCCGTGGCTACCTGCCAGTGGTGGTGGATGTCGAGACCGGCGGCTTCAACAGCGCCACCGATGCCTTGCTGGAAATTGCCGCCGTCACCATCGGCATGGACGAGAAAGGCTTCCTGTTCCCCGAACACACCTACTTCCACCGGGTAGAGCCGTTCGAGGGGGCTAATATCGAGGCTGCCGCACTGGAGTTCACCGGCATCAAGCTGGACCACCCGCTGCGCATGGCAGTGAGTGAAGAAAGCGCGCTGACCGATATCTTCCGCGGCGTGCGCAAGGCGCTCAAGGCCAACGGCTGCAAGCGCGCAATCCTGGTCGGCCACAACAGCAGCTTCGACCTGGGCTTCCTCAATGCCGCGGTCAACCGCAACGACCTCAAGCGCAACCCCTTCCACCCGTTCTCCAGCTTCGACACCGCCACCCTGGCGGGCCTGGCGTATGGCCAGACCGTGCTGGCGCGGGCCTGCCAGAGTGCCGACATCGACTTTGACGGGCGTGAGGCGCATTCGGCGCGTTACGACACCGAGAAGACGGCTGAGCTGTTCTGCGGCATCGTCAACCGCTGGAAGGAAATGGGCGGCTGGCGCGATTTCAACGACTGAGTTGAGATATTGGGGCCGCTTTGCGGCCCATCGCGACACAAGGCCGCTCCTACAGTCAGATGCTGTACCTGTAGGAGCGGCCTCGCGTCGCGATAGGAGCGCGAAGCGGTCCCAAATGCAGGCACAAAAAAACCGGCCACCAGGGCCGGTTTTTTATGCGCTTGGCAATTACAGCTTGCCAGCGTTCTCGCTCAGGTATGCAGCAACGCCTTCTGGCGAAGCGTTCATGCCTTTGTCGCCTTTCTTCCAGTTGGCAGGGCAGACTTCGCCGTGCTCTTCGTGGAATTGCAGGGCGTCAACCAGACGCAGCAGCTCGTCCATGTTACGGCCCAGTGGCAGGTCGTTGATGATCTGCGAACGGACAACACCGTTGGTGTCGATCAGGAAGGCACCACGGAAGGCCACGCCACCTTCGGACTCGACGTCGTAGGCTTTGCAGATTTCGTGGGTCATGTCGGCAGCCAGGGTGTACTTCACCTGGCCGATGCCGCCGTTGTTGACCGGGGTGTTACGCCAGGCGTTGTGGGTGAAGTGCGAGTCGATCGAAACGCCGATCACTTCAACGTTGCGAGCCTGGAAGTCTGGGATGCGGTTGTCCAGGGCGATCAGCTCGGACGGGCAGACGAAGGTGAAGTCCAGCGGGTAGAAGAACACCAGGCCGTACTTGCCCTTGATGGCCGAGGCCAGGTTGAAGCTGTCGACGATTTCGCCAGTGCCCAGTACAGCGGGAACGGTGAAGTCGGGGGCTTGTTTACCAACGAGTACGCTCATTGTTATCTCCTGATGAGGGTGAAAAACCGTTTGCCGGGCCAGACGGGCTTGCCCGACATCCAACAAAGGCCGACCATCATACACGGCTTCTCATGACAGACCGAATCCAACCGCCGGTCGCTCAAGTACGCCCCTCTCAGAAAGACTTTTGACAAGCATTCTCATTACCATTAAGCTCCAGACCATCTCAACCAGCGATGGTCCGACTTTATGTATGTGTGTCTTTGTGTCGGCGTGACCGACGGACAGATCCGCGATGCGATCTATGACGGATGCTGCAGCTACAAGGAAGTTCGAGCCGCGACCAACGTCGCCAGCCAATGCGGTAAATGTGCCTGCCTTGCCAAGCAAGTGGTCCGCGAGACCTTGACCGATCTTCAGGTGAGCCAGGCTGCCCTGCCCTATCCGGTAGAATTTACCGCCGCTTGAAACCCCCTATTTTGAAGAACCGGACCTAGCGTCCGGTTTTTTTATGCCTGCAATTCAATAACTTAGCACTCCAACGCGCTTCACAAACATTCTTATTCCTATTCATTTTCACTTATTATTCAATAACTTAGGTTTGACAGCCCTAAGTATCAGGCTCAAACTTCTCTGTATTGGCACACTTCTACAGGGCAGGAACCCGTCATGAAAGGCGACGTAAGCGTCATCCAGCATCTCAACAAGATCCTCGGAAACGAGCTGGTCGCGATCAACCAGTACTTCCTGCACGCACGCATGTACGAAGATTGGGGCCTGAACAAACTCGGCAAGCACGAGTACAAGGAATCCATCGACGAGATGAAGCACGCTGACAAATTGATCAAGCGTATTCTCTTCCTCGAAGGCATCCCGAACGTCCAGGACCTGGGCAAGCTGCTGATCGGCGAGCACACCAAAGAAATGCTCGAGTGCGACCTGAAGATCGAACAAAAAGGCCTGATCGACCTGAAAGCCGCCATTGCTCACTGCGAAACCGTTGGCGACTTCGGTTCGCGTGAAATGCTCGAAGACATCCTTGAGTCCGAGGAAGAGCACATCGATTGGCTGGAAACTCAGCTGAGCCTGATCGACAAGATCAGCATCGAGAACTACCTGCAGTCGCAGATGGGCGAAGAATAAAATCCCGCCCATAAAAAAACCCGCCATGAGCGGGTTTTTTTATGGGCGTTCGAGGGTCAGGCTTCAGAAGCCTTCGCCTTGGCAGCAGCATCCTTGATCAAGGTTTGCAGCTCACCGTTTTCAAACATTTCCAGCATGATGTCGCTACCGCCGACCAGCTCGCCTGCTACCCACAGTTGCGGGAAGGTTGGCCAGTTGGCGTACTTGGGCAGGTTGGCGCGGATTTCCGGGTTCTGCAGGATGTCGACGTAGGCGAACTTCTCGCCACAACCCATCACAGCTTGCGATGCCTTGGCCGAGAACCCGCACTGCGGGGCATTCGGCGAGCCTTTCATGTAAAGCAGAATGGTGTTGTTGGCAATCTGCTCTTTGATCGTTTCGATGATATCCATGGAACACCTCGTCTGAACTTTCCGACTCGATGGTCGGCACGGTGACGCATTGTATCGGAAAGCCGAGCGGTATGCTCGGCCTTGCCGTTGCTCAGGCGGCCTCGACGTGCACAGGCACGCCATTGAGGGCGGCATTGCCCGACACCTGATCGCGCAAGCGCTCGTCAGTGAGATCATTGGCACTGACCCCGGGTTGCCCCTGAGCGACCTGCAGGTGCACGCCCTGGCGAGCATGGCCGTAGCCGTGTGGCAGGCTGACCACGCCCGGCATCATGTCGGTACACGCCTGCACTTCAACCTCAAGGGTGCCGGTACGCGAACGTATGCGCACGCGCTGGCCATCCTGCAGTTGCCGTTGCAGCAGGTCATCAGGGTGCATCAACAGCTGGTGGCGCGGCTTGCCTTTGACCAGCCGGTGGAAGTTGTGCATCCACGAGTTGTTGCTGCGCACATGGCGGCGGCCAATCAACAACAGCGCCCCAGCGGCCAATGGTGCCTGCCGGGCAAGCCTGGCCAAGTCGTCGAGCAGCACCTGAGGGGCCGCTTCGATGGCCTGGCTGGCGGTGCGCAGGCGCGCTTGCAGATTGGCGCCTAGCGGCCCCAGGTCGAGCCCGTGAGGGTGTCGATCCAGTGTTTCGATCGAGAGCTTCCAGGCCGATTCATCACCATAGCGCCCATTGCGCAAAGCCCAATCGATCATCTGTGCCGGGGGCAGGGTCGGCTTGAGCGCCAGTGCCGCACGCTCGGCAAAGGCCTTGGCCAGGCCGACAAAGATCTCCCAATCGTGCAACGCGCCTTCTGGCTTGGCGAGGATCGCGCGGTTGAAGCGCGTCACGTTGCGTACCGCCAGCAGGTTGAAGGTGCTGTCGTAGTGGTCGTTCTCCAGCGCCGACGTGGAAGGGAGGATCAAATCGGCATGGCGGGTGCTCTCGTTGATGTAAAGGTCGATGCTGAGCATGAACTCGAGCCCCTCCAGCGCCTCGTCCAGCTGTCGACCATTGGGCGTGGACAGCACCGGGTTGCCCGCCACGGTCACCAGCGCCCGCACCTGGCCGTCACCGGGGGTGAGCATTTCTTCGGCGAGTGCAGCCACCGGCAGCTCGCCGGCGTACTCCGGCAGCCCCGAAACCCGGCTTTGCCAGGCATTGAAATGCCCACCCGAGGTACTCGCCACCAAGTCGACTGCAGGCTCGGTACACAGGGCGCCGCCCACCCGATCCAGGTTGCCGGTGACCAGGTTGATCAGTTGCACCAGCCAGTGGCACACGGTGCCGAAGGCCTGGGTCGATACGCCCATGCGGCCGTAGCAGACGGCCTTGTCGGCAGCCGCAAAATCACGCGCCAGCTGGCGAATATCGGTGGCGGCTATGCCGCACAGCGGGCTCATGGCTTCGGCGGTGAGCGGGGCGATTGCGCTGCGCACCTGATCAAGGCCATTGACCGGCACGTGCGACGCACGGGTCAGGCCTTCGTCAAACAGGGTATTGAGCAGGCCACTGAGTAAAGCTGCATCGCCGCCGGGGCGGATGAACACGTGGCGGTCAGCCATGGCCGCCGTTTCGCTGCGCCGCGGGTCCACTACCACCAGTTGACCGCCCCGGGCACGCAGGGCCTTCAGGCGCTTCTCCACATCTGGCACGGTCATGATGCTGCCATTGGAGGCCAACGGGTTACCGCCCAGAATCAACATGAAGTCGGTGTGATCGATGTCCGGGATCGGTAACAACAGACCATGGCCGTACATCAGGTGGCTGGTCAGGTGCTGGGGCAACTGGTCCACCGAGGTGGCCGAGAACCGGTTGCGGGTCTTCAACAAGCCGAGGAAATAGTTGCTGTGGGTCATCAGCCCGTAGTTGTGCACGCTGGGGTTGCCTTGATACACCGCCACCGCGTTGCGACCATGCGCCTGCTGGATGGCCCACAGTTTGTCGGCCGCCAGGGCGAAGGCCTCGTCCCAGCCGATCGCCTGCCAGCGTTCGCCAACCCGACGGTGCGGCTGACGGAGGCGATCAGGGTCGTTCTGGATGTCTTGCAAGGCCACCGCCTTGGGGCAGATATGGCCACGGCTGAACGGGTCATCGGGGTCGCCCTTGATCGAGCTGATCAGCGCCCGGCCATCGTCTTCATGGCTGACTTCGATGTTCAGCCCGCAAATGGCTTCGCACAGGTGACAGGCTCGGTGATGCAGGGTCTTGGTCATGGCCGCCTCTGCGTTGTCATGGGTCTGATCACGACTATGCGCCCGGCCCACGGCCCTCGCCAGCGCGCTTTGCGCTGTGAATTCCCCGACATCAGGCAAACGATTCGCGACACGCATTTGCCAAATTGCGGGCAAGCCGTGTACAACCTCTGTAGCAAATAAAAAACAGCGCACGCTCAAGGGATAACGACACCCTTTGCAACAGAGCTGCTGTTTCCCCTCTTGGTTTCAGGCGACATTTAATTATAGTATTGCGCCTTTCCCTATTTCGTCCGCCCCGTGCGGCTTACGCCGCAGGTCACTCCCGTTGTCAAAAAAAACCATACGGTCGACCTGCATACCGTTGCAGATAAGGTAGTCAATCATGAGCGCTAGGCACTTTCTCTCCCTGCTGGACTTCACCACCGACGAATTGCTCGGGGTGATCCGCCGCGGCATCGAGCTGAAGGACCTGCGCAAGCGAAGCGTGCTGTTCGAGCCGCTGAAAAACCGCGTGCTGGGCATGATCTTCGAAAAGTCCTCGACCCGGACCCGCGTGTCGTTCGAGGCAGGCATGATCCAGCTCGGCGGCCAGGCCATCTTCCTGTCACCTCGCGACACCCAGCTGGGCCGCGGCGAGCCGATCAGCGACAGCGCCATCGTGCTGTCGAGCATGGTCGACGTGGTGATGATCCGCACCCACGCCCACAGCACCCTCACCGAGTTCGCCGCCAACTCGCGCGTACCCGTTATCAACGGCCTGTCCGATGAGTCGCACCCGTGCCAGCTGCTGGCCGACATGCAGACATTCGTCGAACACCGTGGCTCGATCCAGGGCAAGACCGTGGCGTGGATCGGTGATGGCTTCAACATGTGCAACTCTTATATCGAAGCCGCCCAGCAGTTCGATTTCCAGCTGCGCATCGCCTGCCCCGAAGGCTACGACCCGGACCCACGCTTCATGGCGCTGGGCGGTGATCGCGTGCAGATCATCCGCGACCCGAAGGAAGCCGTACGCGGCGCGCACCTGGTGACCACCGATGTCTGGACTTCCATGGGCCAGGAGGAGGAAACTGCACGCCGCCTGGCGCATTTCGCGCCTTACCAGGTCACCCGCGAACTGCTCGACCTGGCGGCACCCGACGCCCTGTTCATGCACTGCCTGCCCGCCCACCGTGGTGAGGAAATCAGCCATGACCTGCTCGACGACCCTCGTTCGGTCGCCTGGGACCAGGCTGAAAACCGCCTGCATGCACAGAAGGCCCTTCTCGAATTCCTTGTAGAACCGGCTTACCACCACGCATGAGTCAACCCCTACTGCTCAACCTGCGCAACCTCGCCTGCGGCTACGGCGACCAGCGCATCGTCCAGAACCTCAACCTGCACCTGAACGCAGGCGACATTGGTTGCCTGCTGGGTTCATCCGGTTGCGGCAAGACCACCACCCTGCGCGCCATCGCCGGTTTCGAGCCTATCCATGAAGGCGAGATCCAACTGGCAGGCGAGGTCATTTCCCGCGCTGGCTTCACCCTGGCCCCGGAAAAACGCCGCATCGGCATGGTGTTTCAGGACTACGCCCTGTTCCCGCACCTGACCGTGGCCCAGAACATCGCCTTCGGCATCGCCAAGCACCCGCGCCAGGGTGAGGTGGTCGTAGAGATGCTCGAACTGGTCAAGCTGGGCGGCTTGGGCGGTCGCTATCCGCACGAGCTGTCCGGTGGGCAGCAGCAACGGGTCGCCCTGGCCCGCGCGTTGGCGCCAGAGCCTCAGTTACTGCTGCTCGACGAGCCGTTCTCCAACCTCGACGTGGAACTGCGCCGCCGCTTGAGCCATGAGGTGCGCGACATCCTCAAGAGCCGGGGGACCAGCGCCATTCTGGTGACCCACGACCAAGAGGAAGCGTTTGCCGTCAGCGACCAGGTGGGTGTGTTCAAGGAAGGTCGCCTGGAGCAGTGGGATACGCCTTACAACCTCTACCACGAGCCGCAGACGCCGTTCGTGGCCAGCTTCATTGGCCAGGGTTACTTCATCCGTGGCCAGATGAGCAGCCACGAGGCAGTCAATACCGAACTTGGCGAACTGCGGGGCAACCGCGCCTATATCATGGCGCCAGGCAGCTCGGTGGATGTGCTGCTGCGCCCTGACGATATCGTGTATGCGCCAGACAGCCTGCTGCGGGCCAGTATCGTGGGCAAGAGCTTCCTGGGGGCATCGACCCTGTATCGCCTGCAACTGCCTACCGGTAGCCAGCTGGAGGCGATCTTCCCAAGCCATATCGATCATCAGGTCGGTGAGGATGTAGGAATTGCCGTGGCGGCTGATCACCTGGTGCTGTTCCCGGTGCCGGGCAGTGTCGCGGCGCAGTTGCCACGGCAGGAGAATGGCGTTCGCCGCTACAGTTCGGCGACCTGATTCTCTATATCAGGGGCTGCTGCGCAGCGGCCCCTGCGATTTCAACCCCTGCCAATACCGGCAAACGTGCCCTGGGTGTGTTCAGCCAGCACCGCCGCCGCCAACTCCACCTCCAGCCCGCGCCGCCCGGCGCTGACATGGATGGTTGCAAAGTTCTGCGCCGAATCATCAATAAAGGTGCGCAAGCGCTTCTTCTGGCCTAACGGGCTGATGCCACCTACCAAGTACCCCGTCGCCCGCTGGGCCGCGGCCGGGTCGGCCATCTCGCACTTCTTCACCCCCGCCGCATGGGCCAGTGCCTTGAGGTCCAAGGTGCCCACCACCGGCACCACGGCCACCAGCAACTCACCTTTCTCACTGCTCGCCAGCAAGGTCTTGAACACGTGCTGCGGATCAAGCCCGAGCTTTTCCGCTGCCTCCAAACCATAGGAGGCCGATTTAGGATCGTGCTCATAACTGTGCACACGATGCTCGGCGCGGGCTTTCTTCAACAGGTCTAGGGCGGGGGTCATGCGCAGGCTCCGGTCAGGGACAAGTCGGCGGCTACTTTAGGACATATCCCACATCCCAGCCAGTTCGGAGGCTACGCACCTCTCTAGCGTGCGGTTTCGCGACCCCACACTACGTCCAAAACGTGACTGACCGTTCACTTTCGACCTTTGACATAAGCGTTTCTTGTCTATATTTTTTCGTTTCTGAAGAAATGGTGCACATTTAAGGTGCATTTCCTGTATCTGCCTGGGGTCAATGGGGATCGACTCCGGGCTTTGCTGTCGAGCGCCACGCGCCTCACAACAAAAAAAACGAGGTCATACATGACGACTGCTCTACGCGAACCCACCTTGTCCAGCCAATGCCTGGCCGAATTTCTTGGCACCGCCCTGCTCATCTTTTTCGGCACCGGTTGCGTCGCCGCGCTCAAAGTCGCGGGTGCCAGCTTCGGCCTGTGGGAAATCAGCATTATCTGGGGCGTCGGCGTGAGCATGGCGATCTACTTCACCGCCGGTGTTTCCGGCGCGCACCTGAACCCGGCCGTGAGTATCGCCCTCACCCTGTTTGCCGGCTTCGACAAGCGCAAACTGCCGTTCTACATGCTGGCCCAGGTATGCGGCGCCTTCTGCGGCGCTGCGTTGGTCTACACCTTGTACAGCAACCTGTTCTTCGATTTCGAACAAGCCCACGCCATGCTGCGAGGCAGCAGCGAAAGCCTGGAGCTGGCGTCGGTGTTCTCCACCTACCCGCACCCCTCGCTGTCCACTGGCCAGGCATTCCTGGTGGAAGTGGTCATCACCGCCATCCTCATGGCCGTGATCATGGCCCTGACCGACGACAACAATGGCCTGCCCCGTGGCGCCGTGGCGCCGCTGCTCATAGGCCTGCTGATTGCCGTGATCGGCAGCGCCATGGGGCCGCTGACAGGGTTTGCGATGAACCCAGCCCGCGATTTCGGGCCAAAATTGATGACCTTCCTGGCCGGTTGGGGCGAAATCGCCTTCACTGGCGGACGGGACATTCCTTATTTCCTGGTACCGGTGTTCGCACCGATCCTTGGCGCATGCCTGGGCGCCGCAGCGTATCGCGGCCTGATCGCCCGCAACCTGCCAGTAGCGCCAACCGCAAGCGCTGAGACAAACGACAATCGCCAGGGCGATACTCAAGTCAACTGATGTGGCCTCACGCCCAAGCCCTGACTTCCCATTTTTGCAAGGCCTACGACCATGACAGACACCCTGGATAAGAACTACATCATCGCCCTGGACCAGGGCACCACCAGTTCGCGGGCCATCATTTTCGACCGCGACGCCAATGTGGTCGGCACCTCCCAGCGCGAATTCGCCCAGCATTATCCGCAGGCGGGCTGGGTCGAACACGACCCGATGGAGATTTTCGCCACCCAGAGCGCCACCTTGGTCGAGGCCCTTGCTCAGGCGGGCATCAGCCACGCCCAGGTCGCTGCGCTAGGCATTACCAACCAGCGTGAAACCACGGTGGTGTGGGACAAGGAAACCGGCCGCCCGGTGTACAACGCCATCGTCTGGCAGTGCCGCCGCAGCACCGAAATCTGCGCGCAGCTCAAGCGTGACGGCCATGAAGACTACATTCGCGAGTCCACCGGCCTGGTCACCGATCCGTACTTCTCCGGCACCAAGCTCAAGTGGATCCTCGACAATGTCGAAGGCGCCCGTGAGCGCGCCGAACGTGGCGAGCTGTTGTTCGGTACCGTCGACACTTGGCTGATCTGGAAATTCTCCGGCGGCAAGGTGCACGTCACCGACTACACCAACGCGTCGCGCACGCTGATGTTCAATATTCACACACTGGAATGGGACGAAAAACTGCTGAAAATCCTCGGCATCCCACGCCAGATGCTGCCCGAGGTTCGCCCCTCCTCCGAAGTCTACGGCCACACCAAGAGCGGCATTGCCATCGCCGGTATCGCTGGCGACCAGCAGTCTGCGCTGTTCGGCCAGATGTGCGTCGAGCCCGGCCAGGCCAAGAACACCTACGGCACCGGCTGCTTCCTGCTGATGAACACCGGTGACAAGGCCGTCAACTCGTCCCATGGCCTGCTCACCACCATCGCCTGCGGCCCGCGGGGTGAAGTGGCCTATGCACTGGAGGGCGCCGTGTTCAATGGTGGCTCTACCGTGCAGTGGCTGCGTGACGAGCTGAAGATCGTCAACGACGCACTCGATACCGAGTACTTCGCCAGCAAGGTCAAAGACAGCAACGGCGTGTACCTGGTGCCCGCCTTCACAGGCCTGGGCGCCCCCTATTGGGACCCTTATGCCCGTGGCGCCCTGTTCGGCCTGACGCGCGGGGTGAAGGTCGACCACATCATTCGTGCAGCGCTGGAATCGATCGCCTACCAGACCCGTGACGTACTGGACGCCATGCAACAGGATTGCGGTTATCGCCTGTCCGAATTGCGCGTGGATGGCGGTGCGGTGGCCAACAACTTCCTCATGCAGTTCCAGGCCGACATCCTCGGCACCTGCGTGGAGCGCCCGAAAATGCGCGAGACCACAGCCCTCGGCGCCGCCTACCTGGCAGGCCTGGCCTGTGGCTTCTGGAGCAGCCTGGACGAGTTGCGCGACAAGGCGATCATCGAGCGCGAGTTCAGCCCGCAACTGGACGAAACGCAGAAAGAGAAGCTTTACGCAGGGTGGCTGAAGGCCGTCGACCGTACCCGCGACTGGGAAGATCACGAAGCCTGATCCGGGGTCAGGGGCCGCTGCGCAGCCCATCGCCGGCAAGCCGGCTCCCACGGTCACAGCTCCTTTTTATGCAGCAGAGCTGATCGGTGTGGGAGCCGGCTTGCCGGCGATGGGCTGCGCAGCGGCCCGATACTCCACTGGCCGTCATCCGCTTCCTACGGCATCATTGCAGAATTTGTCCGGCAGCCCATAAGGACCGCCCATGAATCTGCCCCCCCGCCAACAACAAATCCTCGAGCTGGTCCGCGACCGCGGCTACGTCAGCATCGAAGAAATGGCGCAGCTGTTCGTCGTCACCCCGCAAACCATCCGCCGCGACATCAACCAGCTCGCCGAGCTCAACCTGCTGCGCCGCTACCACGGGGGTGCCGCGTATGACTCGAGCATCGAGAACACCGCCTACGCCATGCGCGCCGACCAGATGCGCGACGAGAAGCAGCGCATCGCCGAAGCCGTCGCCTCGCAGATTCCCGACCATGCCTCGCTGTTCATCAACATCGGCACAACGACCGAATCGATCGCCCGCGCACTGCTCAACCATAACCACCTGAAGGTGATTACCAACAACCTGCACGTGGCCTCGATCCTGGCGGCCAAGGACGATTTCGAAGTACTGGTTGCAGGTGGCACGGTGCGCCGCGATGGCGGTGTGGTAGGCCAGGCCAGCGTCGATTTCATCAACCAGTTCAAGGTCGACTTCGCCCTGGTTGGCATCAGCGGCATCGACGAAGATGGCAGCCTGTTGGACTTCGATTACCAGGAGGTACGGGTTTCCCAAGCCCTGATCGCCAATGCACGCCAGGTTATCCTGGCCGCCGACTCCAGCAAGTTCGGGCGCAATGCCATGGTTCGCCTGGGCTCGATCAGCCTGGTGGACTGTTTGGTGACCGACCAGACGCCGACGCCCGCCCTCGCCCACTTGCTCAACCAGTACAAGATTCGCCTAGACGTGGTGTGAAGCAGATTGTGGGACTGAAGCGTATGGATTGAGATTTTTATCGCTCTCGAGATCGAGCGCCGCCCGCGCGGCGCATCGCGAGCAACGCTCGCTCCTACGTTTGTTTCGGGCCAGTCACGCCTGTGCCAGCGCGCGCGACCGCCTGGTTGGTCCGACGCTACATTGAGGCGGGCGCCAAGGGGCCGCGCGCCAATGCCACAGGAATAATTGGCCGGAAACAAACGTAGGAGCGAGCGTTGCTCGCGATGCGCCGCGCGGGCGGCGCTCGATCTCGACAACGCCTAATGAATCAAGCCCTACACCCGAATTTTCGTAAATGTTCACTTTATTGTCATCCGATCAGTATTTTCTATAAAGACTGACTGGATACCCGCCTTCTGTTGCGCTAGTATTTTCGGAAACGAACATCAATGTTCATATTCGATGTGAACAGCCCCAGGAGGCCTTGCCCGTGTCCCAGCCCGTTTCGTCCCAGCCACCCCTCGCTGACTGTTATGACCTCGCCGTGATCGGCGGTGGCATCAATGGTGTGGGCATTGCTGCCGACGCCGCCGGGCGCGGCCTGAAGGTGTTCCTTTGCGAAAAGGACGACCTGGCGCAGCACACCTCGTCAGCGAGCAGCAAGCTGATCCATGGCGGCCTGCGCTACCTGGAACACTACGAGTTCCGCCTCGTGCGCGAAGCCCTGGCCGAGCGCGAAGTTCTGCTGGCCAAGGCGCCGCACATCGTCAAGCCGATGCGTTTTGTGCTGCCCCACCGCCCGCACCTGCGCCCGGCCTGGATGATCCGTGCCGGCCTGTTCCTCTACGACCACTTGGGCAAGCGCAAGCGCCTGGGCGCTTCTCGCAGCCTGCGCTTCGGCCCGGGCTACCCGCTCAAGCCGGCCATCACCCGGGGTTTCGAATACGCTGACTGCGCCGTGGACGACGCCCGTCTGGTCGTGCTCAATGCCATGGCAGCCCGCGAAAAAGGTGCGCACATCGTCACCCGCACCCGCTGCCTGCGTGCCGAGCGTGTCGATGGCGTGTGGCAGGTCGAGCTGCAGCATGCCGACGGCAGCCTGCAGAGCATTCGTGCCCGCGCCCTGGTTAATGCTGCTGGCCCGTGGGTGGCCAGCTTCATCAAGGATGACCTCAAGCTGGATGCGCCTTACGGCATCCGCCTGATTCAGGGCAGCCACCTGATCGTCCCGCGCCTGTACGAAGGCGAGCACGCTTACATCCTGCAGAACGAAGACCAGCGCATCGTGTTCTGCATCCCTTACCTGGACCGCTTCACCCTGATCGGCACCACCGACCGTGAATACAGCGGTGACCCGGCCCAAGTGAAAATCACCGAAGTCGAGACCGACTACCTGCTTAAGGTGGTCAACGCACACTTCAACCATCAGCTCAGCCGTGACGACATCCTGCACACCTACTCCGGCGTACGCCCGCTGTGTAACGACGAGTCGGACAACCCGTCGGCCGTGACCCGCGACTACACCCTGGCCCTGTCGGCAGGTGAAGGCCAGGCGCCGTTGCTGTCGGTGTTCGGCGGCAAGCTCACCACGTACCGCAAGCTGGCCGAATCGGCCATGGCCGAGCTCAAACCGTTCTTCACCCAGATGCGCGCCAGCTGGACCGCTGCCGCGCCGCTGCCCGGCGGGGAAGACATGACCACCGCGCAGGCACTGACTGACGCCATTCTGGCGCAGTACGGGTGGCTGCCGGTGGACATCGCCAAACGCTGGGCAGTGACCTACGGCAGCCGCGTATGGCGCCTGCTTGATGGTATTCAGGGCCCGGAAGACCTGGGCCAGGCCATTGGCGGCGGTCTCTTCAGCCGCGAGGTCGATTACCTGCGCAGCGAAGAGTGGGCTGTAGATGCCGCCGACATCCTGTGGCGCCGCACTAAATTGGGCCTGTTCACATCACCGGCGGAACAGCAGGCGCTGTACGACTACCTGGAGAAAGCACCAGCAAGCCAGATATCGTTCAAGGCCGCTTGAGCCGACGTTGAAGCCAGTGCCGCCTTAGCGGCACCCGCTCACGGTAATAAACCGCCGATGCTGAACCAACGGTCAAACGCCTCACGGGCCAACGTTAGAATCAAGTCTCGTTCGCCGTCGTGTATGGCTTGCACGATACCTTCGCAGTACGTCAGATACTGCTCCTCAGTGACCTCTCCCGCTTCTGCACGCTCGCGGTAGGCCTCTTCTGGAGCCCTGAACGCGTCCACCAGCGCTGTGAAGCGGCGCTCGTAGCGGTCTCGCACGTAATGTTCCCAAAACGCCTGATCAGCCAGCGCCTGAGTCAACCGTTCTGGGGTCTCTGCGCGCAGTACCTCGATCCTGGCGTTATTCAGGTCGGCAGGTGTTAGACCGGCGTAGGCTTCGTAATGCAGGGCTGCAGGTTGGGCCGGCAAGCGCAGCGGGCCCGCCAACCGCACACGGTAAGTGAGGTAGACCTCGATATCGTCCACGTCGTGCCCTGCTGCGCGAATCCCCTGGATACGCCGCGTCGCGATCTCGTCAAGCGCGTCCAGACGGAACAGTGAGCGGCTCAGGCGCATCAGCTCAACCTCACTTTGCGCAATGGACATCCCCGACGTGTGCCGGTGGATCAACACCCTCACCTCCATCTGGCTGAACAGCCACAACAGGCGGTCCTGGCAGGAAGCGTTGCCGCCCGACATGATGAACAACTGTTCACGCAGCTCAGTGTTCTGCTCGCAGGCCTCAATGATGTTCCAGACCCTGGCCCGGTAATAGGCTGGCCGCTGCGCGAAGTCGGAGGATCGAGCGAAGTCGCGGATAAAGTTGAAGAAAGGCCGGGACGTGCTTTCCAATTGCAGGTTACGCCACTGCATCTCGCGCTCGCTGCGCTGCATGCCCGTCGAGCCGAGCAACCATTGCTCGCGTTCGTTTGCCTGCACTAGATGATGACGGAACGACGGGCTATGTACGACTTCGTGGTGGTGGCTACCTGAAGGGCCAGGCAGTTGCTCCAGGTAATGCTCGCTCGCTTCATCCAAGGGGTTGTCATGCAGGGCCATGCGTTGCAGACGTTGGCGAAGGCCGTGCAAGTCCCGATTGACCTGGCGAATCTGGTTGTTGCGCAGGTCGGCGATGCCCCGCAACGGCACCTGCTGCAGGCGCGACGGGAATGCTCTGATGCCAGTCGAACGCAGCCCCAAGGGCCTGAGGTGAATCAACCCACGGACATCGGGGGCAAACCCAAGTGGGTTGTAATTGAGTTCCAGCGTTTGTAGATGGGTCAGGGTATTGAGCCGGCGGTTGCCGGCGACGTCCATGATGATCCGGTTGTGGTCCAACTGCAGCCCCCGCAGTTGGGTGAGGCGCTCTACTCCCGGCGGGATGGCGGCAAGATGATTCTCGCGCAGGTCAAGCTCGCGCAAATTAGGGAAGCGAGCGAGGAAGTCGGGGTCAATGTCTGACAAATCCATGTCGCGCAGGGTCAAGCGCGTGACATGTGGGAAACTGACTCCCCCTTCCAGTACTGGCAAGCTGCCGACACGCTCACCGCGAATGTCCAGCGCGTAAGTACCATCGCTGCGCAAGCCTGTCTTGCAGCGCCAGCAACGACGGATACTGTTGGCTACCCGGCCACGCCGTAGCAGGTCCAGCACGCCAGAGTGTTCCATGCGCCATCGCCGCAGGACCTGGCGCAGGCCCGACAAGTGCTGGCTGAGTTCACTGTAGTGCTGCCATGGGTCGACCCCGCGCGCAATCAGGTCCACCAGATAGCGTTGCAACTGGCTCTCGCCGAGGGTTGGGAATATTTGCCGCATCCCACGCCGGCTGGCCTGCCCTCGGCTTTCGCCCCGGCCACTCAGAGGGTAACCGAGGCGCCCGTCGCCCCACCGCACCGGTGGCCGCACGCCACCGCCTATCGGCGCCTGGCCGATCAACTGCGCGGCCAAGTCGCGATGGCTGCGGGCGTGTTCGGCCAGCAGGTCGCTCAATGTTTGCGTGTCCAGCGTGCGGGTCCCCAGTGCGCCTGTTTGCGCTTCACTCAAAGTCAACGAAAGTGCCTGCAGCAGGCTGTCAGTTGGAGCAGAGCCTGCCAACGGCTCGCCCGTCGCAGCATAGGCGCTGTAGCCAGTTGGGGTTTTGACGATACTGAAGCGCTGAGCGGCGGTATCCGGGCCCGCGTGTGCCAATACCGCCCCTGTGCGGCTGTCGGCTCGCACTTCGACGGCATACGGCTCCAACCACGGCGCCAAATGTTCGATAAGGCCAACGGCCAATTTCGCGGTGTCAGCATTGGCTGCCGAAGCCTGACGTAAACCTGCACAGGCACGGTCAAGGCGGCTGTCACGTAAAAACCAGCGCGCGCGTTCAGCCAAGGCCAAGGGGACGCGATCACTGGCGAGCATCTGCTCGACCTGCTGGCTGTCGACCTGCTGGACAATTTCATGGGCTCCGCGTTGCGACAGGCCAGGAAAGTCCCGACGCAGCACGACACTGGCCAATTCCTCATTGTCTTGCGATGTGCTGACCAGAAACTCGAACGCTTCGCCCTGCACGGTGGGGAATTGCTCATGCAAGCGGTAGCGCTCCAAGGCATCGAGCAACCGTGCGGGAGGTGGGGCATTTTCCAGGTGCAGACGCCTCAGCTGTGCGTCATCTAGGCCCGTGCTGTCGAGCACCCTACGTACTTCTTCATCGCTGACGTCGGCCAGTTCAGCGCTCAACCGCCGCATCAAGCGCGCAGGCTCCGCCCACTCTTCTGCACGTTCCAGCGCATGCCGCCAGCCGCCAGTGCCGTTATGCTCGAGCATCGGCTGAAAAGCCTCGCTGCGCTGAGGATGACGGATGAACAGGTGCTCGCCATCCTTGTAGCCCGCCAACTGAAAACTGGCTTCGTGCAACTTCAACTGCCACTGGTCATTCTCCGGGATCAGCTCGCCAACCGTCACGCCCCGCTCCTTTACCCGGTAGGCAGCCAGATCATGGGCACAGAGCTTGACGTGACCGGCATCGGTGCAAATCGGCGACAGTTCATCGACAAACGCAATACGCTTGAGCACTTGCCCCGCCACTGCAGTGCCAGCCCCTATCGCGGCCCCCAGTGCGACGCTTTCAGCGACACCGAACACGTGTTCCAGCGCCCCCTGGCGATCGCCCAGTTGCCAATCCTGGTAACCCTCGTAGACCTCATCGGCAATCTGCACGGCAGCGACCGCGAGCATCAGTTCCCCCACTACCGGCATGAACAACCCGGCCAGGTTCAATAACGTCAGCCCCGCTTGCTGATACCCCTTGAGCCGCTCGTCCCGCGCCGCGCTGTCCTCATCGGCCGTCGGAACGGCCAACACGCGGGCGTCGTCGAGCATCTTCTCGATGCGCGCGGCGCGTAAAAAGGCAAACAATGGTTGAGTGATAGCGAAGTCACGGCCATCGAGCTTCAGTACTGCGCCCTCGGTGCTCGACGACAGTAAGCGCCTCAAGGTGCCAAAAAATGCGACCCGGTCGCGCTCGGCGATGAACCGCGCAATAAACGCCGCATAGTGAGGGTCGCGCAGGCGCAGCCCCATGGCCTGATACAACGCCCACCAGGTTTCGAATACCTGTACGGGTTGCAAGGGGTCCCCGGGAATCCAGAGCATGATGCCCCGCAGAATAGCCTGATTCCGGTCTTGGATCTCGATGGCCACCACCCCGTGCAGGCACTTGCCCAACAGGTACACCTGGCGGGTACTCAACACTACCGGGTAGGCAGGTACTACGGCTGGCTTGGCGAAGATCGGCAGCGTTTGCAGGAAGTGGGCATGGCTGATCTCGCCTTTGAGGGCTGCCAGGCGTACAGCCGCTTCCATCGATGAGCGCAGGGCCTCCTCCAGCAATGCCTCGACCTCGCGAAGGGCCTGGCCAGCTTCATCCCCTGGCCGATCTTTTGGTAATAGATGCTCACGCAGCAAGACCTGGTAGCGGCCACCCAGATCGAGCGTGCGGCACAGCTTGGCGAAGCGCTCGAACGATACCGCCAGGGTGACGCCGGACACGTCACGCAACGCGACCTGCGTGAACGGGCCTGGCTTGGTTTGCGCCTGGGTGAAATTATGCAGCGCCGTCGTCAACAGGGGTTGAGTCGAAATGCGGGTGATGTTTGGCGATGGCGTCGGCGGAATGGGCATTGCCAGAATGATCTGCACCACCGTGCGCAGGGTTGCCTTGCGCACATCAGTGGTTACCCGAAAACGCTGTCGTAGCGCTTCTTGCAGCAACGTCGCAGCAAAATCATCCAGGGGCGGAATGCGGCTTAACACCTGCCGGACACGCTCGGCACTGTCCTGCTGCTGGCGCAGGGCCTGGTGAAGCGCACGCTGCTGTTCGACCGGGGCAGACGTGAGCCAGGCCGGCAAACGTTGAGAAATCAGGGCGTCAATCGAAGCAGGCGCTTCATCGGCAGAATGGGTCATGGCAGTGAGATCCGTAAAAACCGCTAACAGACCACACGGCAAACCGTCACCTGCGGTAACTAAATCAAGGCACCATTCATTCGGGTTTCCGAACACCAAAAGCCAACCCATTCGGAATCACGGACAACACATACTGTCGATTTACTGTCAAAAAAGATCGATACCCCGTAATTTCGGGGCGTTATGATCAAGAAGGAAGCTTGGCACGACTCATGCTCTACACTCTGTAGCCGAATGCACCCGCTTCATGTTGTATTCGTTGAACGAAAGAGTCCGCCAACGGCTCCATAAAAAAAACAAACATGTCGAGGAAAATTTGATGCGTATCGTTCGTCAATTGCTGGGCGCCGCTATCGCGGCTGCAGTCATCGCTTCGCCGGCCATGGCCGAGGAGCTGACCGGCACCCTGAAGAAGATCAAGGACTCGGGCACCATCACATTGGGCCACCGCGACTCCTCCATTCCATTTTCCTACCTGGCAGGCAAGCCGGAGCCCGTGGGCTACTCCCACGACATCCAGCTGGCCGTGGTCGAGGCCCTGAAAAAACAACTGGGCACCGACATCAAGGTCAAATACAACCTCGTCACCTCCCAGACCCGCATCCCGCTGGTGCAAAACGGCACCGTCGACCTGGAGTGCGGCTCCACCACCAACAACGTCGAGCGCCAGCAGCAAGTCGGCTTCTCGGTCGGCATCTTCGAGGTCGGCACGCGCCTGCTGACCAAGGTCAAGGACGGTCAGCCTTCCTATAAAGACTTCCCGGACCTGGCTGGCAAAAACGTGGTGACCACCGCCGGCACCACCTCCGAGCGCATCCTCAAGGCGATGAACGCCGACAAGCAAATGAAGATGAACGTGATTTCCGCCAAGGACCACGGTGAAGCCTTCAACATGCTCGAAAGCGGCCGCGCCGTGGCCTTCATGATGGACGACGCCCTGCTCGCCGGTGAAATGGCCAAGGCTCGCAAACCGGCCGACTGGGTTATCACCGGTACCCCTCAGTCGTACGAAATCTACGGCTGCATGGTGCGCAAGGAAGATGCTGCGTTCAAGAAAGCGGTCGACGAGGCCATCGTGGCTTACTTCAAGTCGGGCGAAGTCAACAAGAGCTACGACAAGTGGTTCATGCAGCCAATCCCGCCAAAGGGCCTGAACCTGCAGTTCCAGATGAGCGACGAGCTTAAAAAACTGATCGCCGAGCCGACCGACAAAGCGGCGGACGAGAAGAAGTCCTGATCCTCAGATAGTGGCCTGGTGCGCATGCGCACGAATCAATTCTGCAGGCCACTCATTAGTGTCTAACCTTTCATCCGAGGGCGCCAAGCGCCCCCGGATGCTCGAAGGTGCCCGTGAAACAACCGTCTGAGGGGAAATCCCGATGAATTACAACTGGGACTGGGGCGTGTTCTTCAAGTCCACCGGCGTGGGCAGCGAAACCTATCTGGACTGGTACATCACCGGCCTGGGCTGGACCATCGCCATCGCCATCACCGCCTGGATCATCGCGCTGCTGCTGGGGTCTGTCCTTGGCGTCATGCGTACCGTGCCGAACCGCCTGGTATCGGGCATCGCCACTGTCTATGTGGAACTGTTCCGCAACGTGCCGCTGCTGGTGCAGCTGTTCATCTGGTACTTCCTGGTACCGGACCTGCTGCCCGAAGGCCTGCAGGAATGGTTCAAGCAGGACCTCAACCCGACCACCTCGGCGCTGATCAGCGTGGTGGTGTGCCTGGGCCTGTTCACTGCGGCCCGTGTCTGCGAACAAGTGCGCACCGGCATCCAGGCGCTGCCCCGCGGCCAGGAATCCGCAGCCCGCGCCATGGGCTTCAGCCTGCCGCAGATCTACACCAACGTGCTGCTGCCGCAAGCCTACCGGATCATCATTCCGCCGCTCACGTCCGAGTTCCTCAACGTGTTCAAGAACTCCTCGGTGGCCTCGCTGATCGGCCTGATGGAGCTGCTGGCACAAACCAAGCAGACCGCAGAGTTCTCCGCCAACCTGTTCGAGGCGTTCACCCTGGCCACGCTGATTTACTTCACCCTGAACATGGGCCTGATGCTGCTCATGCGCCTGGTCGAGAAAAAAGTCGCAGTACCTGGCCTGATTTCCGTGGGGGGCAAGTAAATGGACATGGATTTCAGCGAAATCATCCCCGCCCTGCCCGCCCTCTGGGAAGGCATGATCATGACCCTGCAACTGATGGTCATGGGCGTGGTCGGCGGTATCGCACTCGGCACCGTTCTGGCGCTGATGCGCCTGTCATCGAGCAAGCTGCTGTCGCGGGTGGCGGGCGCTTACGTCAACTACTTCCGCTCGATCCCGCTGCTGCTGGTGATCACCTGGTTCTACCTGGCGGTGCCGTTCGTGCTGCGCTGGATCACCGGCGAAGACACCCCCGTCGGTGCGTTCACCTCCTGCGTGGTCGCGTTCATGATGTTCGAGGCGGCCTACTTCTGCGAAATCGTCCGTGCCGGTGTGCAGTCGATCTCCAAGGGCCAGATGGGCGCCGCGCAAGCGCTGGGCATGAACTACGCCCAGACCATGCGCCTGATCATCCTGCCCCAGGCCTTCCGCAAGATGACCCCTTTGCTGCTGCAGCAAAGTATCATCCTGTTCCAGGACACCTCGCTGGTGTACACCGTGGGCCTGGTCGACTTCCTCAACTCGGCACGCTCCAACGGCGACATCATCGGGCGCTCGCATGAGTTCCTGATCTTCGCCGGGGTCGTCTACTTCCTCATCAGCTTCTCCGCTTCGTGGCTGGTCAAGCGCCTGCAAAAAAGGATCACCGTATGATTTCCATCAAGAACGTCAACAAGTGGTACGGCGACTTCCAGGTACTGACCGACTGCAGCACCGACGTCAAGAAGGGTGAAGTGGTAGTAGTGTGCGGGCCGTCGGGCTCGGGCAAGTCCACCCTGATCAAGTGCGTCAACGCGCTGGAGCCGTTCCAGAAGGGCGACATCGTGGTCGATGGCACCTCGATTGCCGACCCAAAGACCAACCTGCCGAAACTGCGCTCGCGGGTGGGCATGGTGTTCCAGCACTTCGAGCTGTTCCCGCACCTGACCATCACCGAAAACCTGACCATCGCCCAGCGCAAGGTGCTCGGCCGCAGCGAGGCAGAAGCCTCCAAAAAAGGCCTGGCCCTGCTCGATCGCGTCGGCCTCAGCGCGCATGCCAAGAAACACCCCGGCCAGCTTTCCGGCGGCCAGCAGCAACGGGTGGCGATCGCCCGCGCCCTGGCCATGGACCCAATCGTCATGCTGTTCGACGAACCCACCTCGGCACTGGACCCTGAAATGGTCAGCGAAGTGCTCGATGTGATGGTTCAGCTGGCCAACGAGGGCATGACCATGATGTGCGTGACCCACGAGATGGGCTTTGCCCGCAAGGTCGCCAACCGGGTCATCTTCATGGACAAAGGCAGCATCATCGAAGACTGCACCAAAGAAGAGTTCTTCGGCGACCAGAACGCCCGCGACCAACGCACCCAGCACTTCCTCAGCAAGATCCTGCAACACTAAGCCGGCCTCAGCCTCCGCTGCCCGCCCCCATCGGGCAGCGGACGCTGGTCGTGACAAGGCCACTGTGATGAAATGCGATCCTTCGCTTCTTCTCCCTGCCAGACCTGCCGTGAATTCCCGCCTGATTCGTCAATTGCTGTTACCCCCCCTGATCATCCTGCTGATGGTCGGCCTCGGCATGGCCGGTTACCTGGTCAGCGAGAGCAATGGCATCCGCAGCCTGAGCGAAAACGGCGAGCGTCAGCTGGAGCTGCACGCGCGCACGGTCGAGAGCGAGATCAGCAAATACACCTACCTGCCTAGCCTGCTGGAGCTTGAAGACAGCGTCTCGCACCTGCTCACCGAGCCCGATGGCGGCTCCCGCCAGGCGGTCAACGAATACCTCGAAGGCCTGAACCGGCGCAGCCGCAGCCGGGCAATCTTCGTGCTCGACACCAACGGCCGGGTGCAGGCCACCAGCAACTGGCGCGATGCCGATTCGTTTCTGGGTGAAGACCTGTCGTTCCGGGCCTACTTCCAGACTGCCGTGCGCGGCGAACCCGGGCGCTTCTATGGCATCGGCAGCACCACCGGCGAGGCCGGCTACTACCTGGCCCATGGCCTGGAAGAACACGGCAAGATCATAGGCGTTGCGGTGATCAAGGTACGCCTGGACACCCTCGAAGAACGTTGGCAGCGTGCCCGCCTGGAAGCGTTCGTCAGCGATGAGAACGGCATCATCATTCTGTCCAGTGACCCGGCCCGGCGCTTGAAGTCGGTGCGCCCGCTGACCCCGCAAATCAAGGAACGCCTGGCGCGTAGCCTGCAGTATTACTGGTGGCCGCTGAACGAACTGCAACCTCTGGCGCGAGAAACCCTCGCCGATGGTGTTGAAAAGCTGACCTTCCCGGCCAACAGCGAAACAGCGCAAGGCAAGGCCCATGAAGTGGCCTACCTGGCCCAGACCCGTCGCCTGGTCGACACCCCGTGGCATTTCACCCTGCTGACCCCGCTGCAAGACCTGCGCCGAGAATCGATGGTGCAAGGCATCCTGGTCGGGGTGGCATTCGCCCTGCTGGCCATCCTGGGCATCGCCTGGAACGAACGCCGCAAAGTCATCGCCACCCGCTTGGCTGCCCGTGAGGCGCTGCAGGAAGCCAACAGCCAACTCGAACGCCGCATCACCGAACGCACCGCCGACTTGCGCGCCAGCAATGAGCGGCTGAAGGGGCAGATCCGCGAGCGCCGGCATGCTGAGCAAACCCTGCGCCATGCCCAGGATGAGCTGGTGCAGGCGGGCAAGCTGGCTGCCATCGGGCAGATGTCGACCAGCATCGCCCACGAACTCAACCAGCCCTTGGCCGCGCTGCGCACGTTGTCCGGCAACACCGTACGCTTCCTCGAACGTGGTGCGCTGGAAACGGCCAGCACCAACCTGCGTACCATGAACGACCTGATCGACCGCATGGGCCGAATCACCGCCAGCCTGCGTTCATTCGCCCGCCGTGGCGACGACGGTGGCCAGGCCTCGCTGGCCAAGGCGGTGGACGCCACCCTGCAAGTACTGGCCAACCGCATCAGTGGCTGCCGCTTGCAATTGCACAACCAGTTCGAAGACCATCAACTGGCCATCGATCAGACCCGCCTGGAGCAGATCCTGGTCAACCTGATCGGCAACGCCATCGACGCCATGGCCACCCAGCCCCTGCCAGAGCTGTGGCTCGAAGGCGAACTGCAGGGTGACAAGTATCGCCTGCGGGTGCGCGACAACGGCCATGGCATCGACGCCGAGGCACGCAAGCATTTGTTCGAACCCTTCTTCACCACCAAACCGGGCGAACATGGCCTGGGCCTGGGCCTGACCTTGTCGGCGAGCCTTGCCGCCGCCGCCAAAGGCAGCCTGAACGTCGAGCATCCTGTCAGTGGCGGCACGGCCTTTGTGCTTGTCCTGCCCCTGGTATCCCCCCCTAGCGAATCGGCAGAGCACCCATGAACCAAGCGCCTCTCACCGTCCTGATTGTCGAAGACGACCCGCATGTGCTGCTCGGCTGCCAGCAGGCATTGGCCCTGGAAGACATCGCCTGCGAAGGAGTCGGCAGCGCCGAACAGGCCCTGGAACGCATCGGCGACGACTTTGCCGGCATCGTCGTCAGCGACATTCGCTTGCCAGGCATCGATGGCCTTGAGCTGCTCAACCGCCTCAAGGCCCGCGACCGCAGCCTGCCAGTGGTGCTGATCACCGGCCACGGCGATATCGACATGGCGGTCGGCGCCATGCGCAACGGCGCCTACGATTTCATGGAAAAGCCCTTCTCGCCCGAGCGCCTAGTCGACGTGGTGCGCCGCGCCCTCGAACAGCGCGGCCTGTCCCGCGAGGTGGTTGCCTTGCGCCGCCAGCTGGCCGAACAGAGCAGCCTGGAGGGCCGCATCATTGGCCGCTCGCCGGCCATGGAGCACCTGCGGGAACTGATCGCCAACGTCGCCGACACCTCGGCCAACGTGCTGATCGAAGGCGAGACCGGCACCGGCAAAGAACTCGTCGCCCGCTGCCTGCACGATTTCAGCCGCCGCCAGGGCCAACCCTTCGTGGCGCTGAACTGCGGCGGCCTACCCGAAAACCTGTTCGAGAGCGAAATTTTCGGCCACGAAGCCAACGCCTTTACCGGCGCAGGTAAACGCCGAATCGGCAAGATCGAACACGCCAATGGCGGCACGCTGTTCCTCGACGAGGTCGAGAGCATGCCGATCAACCTGCAGATCAAACTGCTGCGGGTGTTGCAGGAGCGCACACTGGAGCGGCTGGGCTCGAACCAGAGCATCGCGGTGGATTGCCGGGTAATCGCCGCGACCAAGTCCGACCTCGATGCCATGGGGCAGAACGGGCAGTTTCGCAGTGACCTGTACTACCGGCTGAACGTGGTGACGCTGGAGCTCCCCCCCCTGCGTGAGCGCCGCGAAGACATCCTGCAGTTGTTCGAACACTTCCTGCAGCAATCGGCCCTGCGCTTCGACCGTGAAGCACCGACACTGGACAGCCAGACCTTGTCGCGGTTGATGGCCCATGACTGGCCGGGCAACGTGCGAGAACTGCGCAACGTTGCCGAGCGTCATGCCCTGGGCTTACCGGCCTTCAAGAAAGGCCCGAGTGGCGGCGCCAGCCAGGGCCTGGGCTTTTCCGAGGCGGTGGAGGCCTTTGAACGCAACCTGCTCAGCGATGCCTTGCAACGCACCGGCGGCAACCTCAGCCAGGCCAGCCAAGAGCTGGGCATGGCCAAGACCACGCTGTTCGACAAAGTGAAAAAGTACGGGCTGGGCTGAAAAACGGCGGCGCCTGCTTCGCGGGCAATGCCAATCTCACAGACCCGCAATATGCGTCACATCCTGCCGATGCGATTGCAGGTAAGGCAGCACCGCCCCCAGCAACGGCGCCTTGAACGGCTCTTGAAAACGGTGCGCCAACCCCGGTATCAAGCGCAGCTGGCTGCCCTGGATATGCGCCGCCAAGTGCACCCCATGCATCACCGGCAACAACGGGTCGGCCGTGCCATGCACCACCAGCGTCGGCACGCGCAGCTGGTTGAGCAACGCCACCCGGCTCGGTTCGGCCAGGATCGCCATGATCTGGCGCTTGGCGCCATCCGGGTTGAATGCCCGGTCATAGGCCACCGCCGCCTGCTGCAACAAGACGGCCCGATCATCACGCACCTGTGGGCTGCCCAGTGCCGCCAGCAAGTCAGCCTGCTGCTCAATCGCTACCTCACGGCTGGGCGCACTGCGCCGGGCCAACAGCTGCACCAGGGCAGGGTCCGGCGCCGGCAGCCCTGCCGCGCCTGAGCTGGACATCACCAGCGTCAGGCTACGGACCCGCTCCGGCGCCATTGCCGCCAGGTGCTGGGCAATCATCCCGCCCATGCTGACACCCAGCACATGAAACTGGCGTATGCCCAATGAATCCATCAAGCGCAGCCCATCCCCCGCCATGTCGGTGAGCGTATAGGGGGCGGAAACCGGCAGGCCGAGCTTGTAGCGCAGCAGCTCGACCGTCAGGTTGGCCGAGGGTGGCAGTTGGTTCCAGCGCGACAGGCCGACATCGCGGTTGTCGTAGCGTATGACCCGAAAACCCTGGCGGCACAGAGCCTCGACCACGTCGTCCGGCCAATGGATCAGTTGCCCGCCCAGGCCCATGACCAGCAGCAATGCAGGGTCTCGCGGCGCACCGACGCTTTGGTAAACCAGGCTCAAATCACCCAGTTCGGCCCGTTGTGCCGCTACCTGCGCGTCACAGCGTTGGTCGGCGAAACTCGCCGGCACGCTGAAAAGAAAGAAGAGAAACAGCAGCAAAGCCCGCATGAAAGAAACACCAGAATGCAGATCCCCAGTAGAGCGCGAGTTTGATGAATTTCTGTCGGGCGCGCTGCCACAGTTCAGTGACAGTTTGATGACCCCCGCTGAGTGGTGTGGCCAACGGTCCAGTCGACAGCCTGGGCAACATGAGCGAAACTCAACTCAATTTCTTCCCTTTGGCATTCAACCCTCGGAGTCAGCAGTGCTGGAGATCCGCCACCTGAAAACCCTTCATGCCCTGCGCGAGGCCGACAGCCTGGTAGAGGCCGCCGAACGCCTGCACCTGACACAGTCGGCGCTGTCGCACCAGTTCAAAGAGCTGGAAGAGCGCCTGGGCTTGCCGCTGTTCGTGCGCAAGAGCAAACCGATCCGCTTCACCAGTGCCGGCCTGCGCTTGCTGCAACTGGCAGATGCCACCCTGCCGCTGCTGCGCGGCGCCGAGCGTGACATCGCGCGCTTGGCCGGTGGCACCGCCGGGCGCTTGCACATGGCCATCGAATGCCACAGCTGCTTCCAATGGCTGATGCCGACCATCGACCAGTTCCGCGATGCCTGGCCGGAAGTCGAGCTGGACCTGGCCTCGGGTTTCGCCTTCGCTCCCCTGCCCGCGCTGGCCCGTGGCGACCTGGACCTGGTGGTCACCTCCGACCCGCTGGACCTGGCCGGTATCACCTACGTGCCGCTGTTCACCTACGAAGCCATGCTCGCCGTGGCCAACCAGCACCCGCTGGCCAGCAAGCCTTACATGGTGCCGCAAGACCTGCTCGACCAGACCCTGATCACCTACCCGGTGGAACGCGATCGCCTGGATATCTTCACCCGCTTCCTGGAGCCAGCGGACATCGAGCCAGCCGCCGTGCGTACCTCGGAGCTGACGGTGATGATGATGCAACTGGTCGCCAGCGGCCGTGGCGTGTGCGGCATGCCGCACTGGGCTCTGCACGAGTACAGCTCGCGGGGCTACGTAAAAGGTAAGCGCCTGGGCGAAAAGGGCCTGTTCGCCACACTTTATGCGGCGGTGCGCACCGACATGCTCGATGCGCCGTACATGCGCGATTTTCTGCTGACCGCCAAGGACACCTCGTTTGCCACCCTCGATGGGGTCAGCGCGGTACGCTGACGGCCTGGCGGTACAACGGTAGGATCAGGTCGCGGGTCAGCGGCGCCAACTCAAGCGCAGGCGCCTGGTTCGCCGCCAGCCACACCACTTCTTCGATTTCCGCTGCCGGGGTCACGGCCTCGGCGCTGTCGACGCGAAACAGTTCGGCTTGCACCTGGTAGCCTGGCTCGTTGGCAGCCGGCGCGCTGAACTGGCCGAGGTGGATGGCCTGGGCGGGGTCGATGCGCAGACCCAGTTCCTCATGCAGCTCACGCACCAGCGCCTCTACCGGCGACTCACCCGCATCGATCTTGCCGCCGGGCTGCATGAAGGCCACGGTGCCGCGCTTGCGCACCAGCAAGGTGCGGCCCTGGGGGTCGATCAGCAGGGCGGCGGCGATGCGAAGGGTGTTGGGCATGGGATGGGCTCGCTGGAAAAGCCTGAGAGGATCCCATGGGGTTGATCGCCTGACAAGGTCGGTGCAGCCTGCCCTCACAGACGAACGGCCCCTTGCCAACTGGCCGCTCACCCGCCATAACCAACACATGAACCTACCCGCCCAACAGCACCCGGTGCTGGCGCTGTTCCACCCCGCCGTCGGCACTTGGTTCCGTCGCCATTTCGCCACGGTCACCGACGCCCAGGCGCGTGCCTGGCCATTGATTCACGGCGGCCAGTCGATGCTGCTGGCCGCACCGACCGGCTCCGGCAAAACCTTGAGCGCCTTTCTGGCCGTGCTCGACGAACTGGTCTGCCAAGGCCTCGAACACGGCGGCGAACTGCCCGCGTGCACCCAGGTGGTGTATGTCTCGCCGCTCAAGGCGCTGTCCAACGATATTCGCCTGAACCTGCAAGCGCCGCTCGAAGGCATCAGCCAGGCGCTGGAAGCCCAGGGCCTCAAGCCGCCCCGCATCAGCACCGCAGTGCGCACCGGCGATACACCGCAAAAAGAACGTGCAGCCATGCGCAAGCTGGCCCCGCATATCCTGGTGACCACGCCGGAATCACTCTATGTACTGATGGGCTCGGCCTCGGGCCGCGCGGGCCTGGCCAGCGTGCACACAGTGATCGTCGATGAGATCCATGCCCTGGCCGGCAACAAACGGGGGGCGCACTTGGCACTGACCCTCGAACGCCTGCAGGCGTTGACCGGGCGGCCGTTACGTCGCATTGGCCTGTCGGCCACCCAGCGGCCGGTAGAGCGCGTGGCGCAATTTCTGGTCGGCCATCAGCGCCCTTGCGCGATCGTCGACATCGGCCACGCCCGCCAGCGCGACCTGGCCCTCGAGGTGCCGCCCGTGCCCTTAGCCGCAGTCATGGCCACGGACGTGTGGAACCTGGTCTACGACCGCCTGGCAACCCTCGCCCGCGAGCACCGCACCACGCTGGTGTTCGTTAACACCCGGCGCCTGGCCGAACGCCTGACCCGCCACCTCAGCGACCGCCTGGGCAAGGACGCGGTGGCCGCGCACCACGGCAGCCTGGCCAAGGAACTGCGCCTGGACGCGGAACAGCGCCTCAAAACCGGCCAGTTGCAGGTGCTGGTGGCCACCGCGTCGTTGGAGTTGGGCATCGACATCGGCGATGTCGACCTGGTCTGCCAGATCGCCTCACCCGGCTCGATCGCGGCCTTCTTGCAACGTGTCGGGCGCTCCGGGCACCAGGTCGAAGGCATCCCCAAAGGGCGCCTGTTTCCCACTTCGCGCGACGACCTGATCGAATGCATCGCCCTGCTGGACTGCGTGCGCCACGGGGAGCTCGACCAACTGCACATCCCCACTGCGCCCCTCGACGTGCTCGCCCAGCAGATTGTCGCCGAAACCAGTAATCAGCCCTGGCAGGAACACGCGCTGTTTGACTGCCTGCGCCAGGCAACGCCCTACGCCGAACTCGATGTAACGCACTACCAGGCGCTGCTGCGCATGCTCGCCGAAGGCTATAACGGCCGCCAGGGCATCCGTAGCGCCTACCTGCACCGCGACGCGGTCAGCGGCACCTTGCGCGGCCGCCGCGGCAGCCAACTGACTGCGCTGACCAGTGGCGGGACCATCCCCGAAACCGCCGACTACGCGGTGCTACTCGAGCCGCAGGCACTGAACATTGGCAGCGTCAATGAAGACTTCGCCGTGGAAAGCATTGCCGGCGATATTTTCCAATTGGGCAACGCCTCCTACCGGATTTTGCGCGTCGAATCGGGCCGGGTGCGGGTAGAAGACGCCCATGGCCTGCCGCCGACCATCCCCTTCTGGCTGGGCGAAGCACCGGGGCGCAGTGACGAATTGTCCGCAGCGGTCGCTCGGCTGCAGGCACGCATTGATGAGCGACTGGGGTTGCCCGGCGCCGACAGTACCGCCGTGCAGGGCTGGCTGCAGCGCACCTTCGAGCTGGGCGAAGACAGCGCCAGCCAGTTGCTCGATTACCTGGGGCGCACCCGCGACGTGCTGGGCGCCCTGCCCTCGCAGCAGACGCTGATCATGGAGCGCTTCTTCGATGAGTCCGGCGGTACTCAGCTGATCATCCACTCGCCCTACGGCAGCCGCATCAACCGTGCCTGGGGCCTGGCCCTGCGCAAGCGCTTTTGCCGTACCTTCAATTTTGAACTGCAGGCGGCGGCTAGCGAAGATGCCATCGTCCTGTCACTGTCCACCAGCCACAGTTTTACGCTGGACGAGGTGTGGCGCTACCTGTCCAGCCGCAGCGCCGAACAGCTCCTCATCCAGGCCCTGCTCGATGCGCCATTGTTCGGCGTGCGCTGGCGCTGGAACGCTGCCGTGGCCATGGCCTTGCCGCGCTTCGTCGGAGGGCGCAAGGTGGCCCCGCAGCTCCAGCGGATGAAAAGCGAGGACCTGATCGCTTCAGTGTTCCCCGACCAGATCGCCTGCCTGGAAAACATCGCCGGCGAACGGCAGATTCCGGATCATCCGCTGGTCGAGCAGACCCTCGACGACTGCCTGCACGAAGCCATGGACAGCGAAGGCTGGCTGGCCTTGCTGCGCCGCATCGAAGGCGGTGAGGTGCGCTTGCTCAGCCGTGACCTGCCGGCCCCGTCGCCACTGGCCTCGGCCATCCTCAACGCCAGGCCCTACGCCTTTCTTGACGATGCGCCCCTGGAAGAGCGACGCACCCAGGCCGTGCTCAACCGGCGCTGGAACGAACTGCACAGCGCGGATGAGCTGGGCGCGCTGGACACCGATGCCATCGCCGCCGTAGAGAGCGAGGCCTGGCCGCAAGCGGCTAACGCCGACGAGATGCACGAAGCGTTGATGAGCCTGGGGGCCATCACTGTCCATGAAGTGCAGGCCAACGCCCCTTGGGATTTACTGCTTCGGCAACTGGCCAAAGCGGGGCGCGCCCTGCGCCTGCCGGATCAACAGCTGTGGCTTGCGCGTGAACGCCTGAGCCTGCTGCAACGTGTGTATCCAGGTTCAGTCACCGAACCTGCGCTGAACGTGCTGCCAGGCTTCGAGCAGGCCATCGAGGCGGACGATGCGCTAAGCGAACTGCTGCGTGCTCGCCTAAGTGGCCACGGCCCGCAAACCGTGGCGCAGATCGCCACCCCTCTAGGCAAGCCGCAGCCAGACATCGAACAGGCCCTGGCCCGCCTGGAGGCCGAGGGCTACGTGTTGCGCGGCTATTTCAGGCCTGCGCAACAACAGCTGCAGTGGTGCGAACGGCACTTGCTGGCGCGCATCCACCGCTACACGGTCAAACGCCTGCGCCGGGAGATCGAACCGGTCAGCCTGCAAGACTTCATGCGTTTTCTGTTCGACTGGCAGCACCTGGCCGCAGACGAGCGCCTGCGCGGGCCACAGGCCGTGGCTGAAGTGCTGGCACAGTTACAGGGCTTCCCCGCTGCGGCCGGTGCCTGGGAGGCGGAACTGCTGCCGGCACGCATCCAGGACTACAGCCCGCACTGGCTCGACGACACCTGCCGCAGCGGGCAGTTTGCCTGGAGCCGGCTGGCGACCACGGTGGCCAGCACGACCTTGGCCAGTACTCCGCTGGTGCTGCTGCCGCGCGAATACCTGAGCCTCTGGCGCAGCCTGGCGCCCGTACCGGCAGTAGACGAACTCGGCCCGCGGGCGCAACGCGTGCATGACGTGTTGCAGGCGCATGGGGCGTTGTTCTTCGATGAACTGACGCAGGAAGCCCACCTGCTGCCCAGCGAACTGGAAACCGCGCTGCAGGCACTGGTGGGCTTTGGCATGGTGGGTGCCGACAGCTTCACCGGGCTGCGCAGCCTGATCACGCCAGCGGCAAAACGCACCTCGCGCAACAGCAGGCGCGGCCATGCCCCCTTCTCCACCAGCATGGCCCACGCCGGCCGCTGGGCGCTGTTGCGCAGGGGCACTGCTGCAATAGACGACAGCCAGCGTCTGGAGCACATCGCCCGCGCCCTGTTGCGCCGCTACGGGGTGATCTGCTGGCGGCTGCTGGAGCGGGAAAGTGATGTATTGCCGCCCTGGCGCGAATTGCTGCGTTGCTATCACCGCCTGGAGGCCCGCGGCGAAATCCGTGGTGGGCGCTTCATTGCTGGGCTAGCCGGCGAGCAGTTCGCCTTGCCAGAGGCTGTAGGCCTGTTGCGGCAAGTGCGCCGGCGTGAGCCGGAGGGAGCACTGGTGATGGTCAGCGCCAGCGACCCGCTCAATGTGGTCGGGTCATTGCTGCCGGGGGCGAAACTACCCGCGGTGAGCGGTAACCGCTTGCTGTACCGCGATGGGGTGCCGGTGGCGGTGCGAGTCGCCGGGCGTTACCAGTTCCTCATCGAGGCCTCGGTGGAGGAACAGGACACCTGGCGCCGCAGGTTGTTGAGCGATGCACGCTGAAGCGAATGATTTTCGATACCCCGATTTTCATTTTCAGTATCGTCCAACCGGGCTATGGTCGGGGTTTGCCCCAGGCCCTGAGCCTGACCGCGCCATCGCAAGGACCCCGTATGAGCCTGTCACTTCTCAGCCGCTACGCCTTCTTCGCCGCCTGTGTACTGTTCACCCTGGCGAGCCTGCCGTTCACCCACCATGAGTGGTTGTGGCCGTTCACCCTGACCACTGCCGTGCTCAGCCTGATCGGTGTGTTCGACTTGCTGCAGCAACGCCACGCCGTACGCCGCAATTACCCGATCCTCGGCAACATCCGCTACCTGGTCGAGGGCATTCGCCCAGAGATCCGCCAGTACCTGCTCGAAGCCGACAGCGACGCCCTGCCCTTCTCCCGTGCGCAACGCTCGCTGGTCTATGCCCGGGCCAAGAACGAAGCCTCGGACAAACCCTTCGGTACCCTGATCGACGTGTATGAGTCCGGCTTCGAATTCATCGGCCACTCCATGCGCCCGGCACCGCTGACCGACCCGGCGAGCTTCCGCGTCATCGTCGGCGGGCCGCAGTGCCGGCAGCCGTATTCGGCGTCGATCTTCAACATTTCCGCCATGAGCTTCGGCTCACTCAGCGCCAACGCCATCCGCGCCCTCAACCAGGGCGCCAAGCTGGGCAACTTCCACCACGATACCGGCGAAGGCAGCATCAGCCCTTACCACCGGGAACACGGTGGCGACTTGGTTTGGGAGCTGGGCAGCGGCTACTTTGGCTGCCGCACGCCTGACGGGCGCTTCGACCCCGAGCGCTTCGCCGCCCAGGCACGCAGCCCGCAGGTGCGCATGATCGAGATCAAGATGAGCCAGGGCGCCAAGCCAGGCCACGGCGGCATCCTGCCCAAGCACAAAGTGACCCAGGAGATTGCCGAAACCCGCGGCGTGCTCATGGGCGAGGACTGCATCTCGCCGTCACGCCACAGCGCCTTCTCCACCCCGATAGAAATGATGCAGTTCATCGCCCAGCTGCGTGAGCTGTCGGACGGCAAGCCGGTCGGCTTCAAGTTCTGCCTGGGCCACCCGTGGGAGTTCATGGGCATCGCCAAGGCCATGCTGGAAACCGGCATCCTGCCCGACTTCATCGTTGTCGACGGCAAGGAAGGCGGCACCGGTGCAGCGCCGGTAGAGTTCACCGACCACATTGGCGTACCGCTGCGCGAAGGCCTGCTGTTCGTGCACAACACGCTGGTGGGCCTGAACCTGCGCGACAAGATCAAGCTCGGCGCCAGCGGCAAGATTGTCAGCGCGTTCGATATCGCCAGCGTGCTGGCCATCGGCGCCGACTGGGCCAACTCGGCGCGCGGCTTCATGTTCGCCATTGGCTGCATCCAGTCGCAAAGCTGCCACACCAACAAGTGCCCGACTGGCGTGGCCACGCAAGACCCGTTGCGCCAGCGTGCGCTGGTGGTGCCGGACAAAGCCCAGCGGGTGCTGAACTTCCACCACAACACCCTGCGCGCCCTGGCCGAAATGCTGGCAGCGGCCGGCCTGGACCACCCCGCGCAACTGGAGGCCAAGCACCTGGTGCGGCGCGTGTCGGCCACGGAGATCAAGCTGTTCTCGCAGATGCACGTATTCCTCAAGCCGGGCGAGCTGCTGACCGGCGAGGTGAATGGGCAGTTTTATTCGCGGATGTGGCAGCTGGCCAGGGCGGACAGCTTCGAGCCGAACAGTGAGGTGGCAGCCTGACATGGCTGGGGCCGCTCTGCGGCCCCAGCCAGTTCACATCAGGATGCGGTGCTCGCGACCCCTTGCGCCTCCTTCGGCGCCAGGCGGAAGGTGTAGTACAAGGCGGTCAGCAAGACCAGGAACGCCGGCCCGATGTACAGCGCCACGCGGGTATCCTCGAAATACGCCATCAGCCCCACCACCAGCACCAGGAAAGCCAGTGCCAGGTAGGAGCTCAGCGGCCACAGCCACATGCGGTATTTCAACGCCTTGCGCTCGGCAGTCGACAGCCCGGCGCGGAATTTGAGCTGCGCCAGCAGGATCATCACCCAGGTCCAGATCGCACCGAAGGTGGCGATCGAGGTCACCCAGACGAAGACTTTCTCCGGCACCAGGTAGTTGGCCAGCACGCCCAGCAACAGTGCGCCAATCGACAGCAGCAATGCATTGCGCGGCACACCGTTTTTCGAGGTGCGGGCAAAGGTCGCCGGGGCCTGGCCATTTTGCGCCAGGCTGTAGAGCATGCGCCCAGTGCTGAAGATACCGCCGTTGCACGACGACAGCGCCGCCGTGATGACCACGAAGTTGATGATGCCGGCCGCAGTCTTGATGCCGAGGCGCTCGAAGGTCATCACGAACGGGCTGCCCTGGCTGCCGATCTCGTTCCATGGGTAGATCGACAGGATCACGAACAGCGCGCCCACGTAGAACAGCAGGATGCGCCAGAACACCGAGCCGATGGCCTGGGGGATGGTTTTTTGCGGGTTGCGCGCTTCGCCGGCGGTCAGGCCGATCATTTCCACGCCCAGGTAGGCAAACATCACCATCTGCAGCGACATCAGCACACCGGTCACGCCGTTGGGCATGAAGCCGCCATTGCTCCACAGGTTGGAAATGCCCACCGCCACGCCGTCGTTGCCCAGGCCGAAGGCAATGATGCCGATGCCCCCGAGGACCATGGCGATGATGGTGACGATCTTGATCAGGGCGAACCAGAACTCGAACTCACCGAACGCCTTGACCGCAATCAGGTTGACCGCACCCATGCTGCCCAGCGCCGCCAAGGCCCAGATCCAGCGGGGTACGTCGGGGAACCAGATGCCCATGTAGATGGCCACCGCGGTGATTTCCGCCACGCAGGTCACCAGCCACAAGAACCAGTAGTTCCAGCCGGTGAGAAAACCGGCCAGTGGCCCAAGGTAGTCCTGGGCGTAGCGGCTGAAGGAGCCGGCAACGGGGTTGTGCACGGCCATCTCACCGAGGGCGCGCATGATGACCAGGATGGCCAGGCCACCGATGATGTAGGAAAGCATGATGGCAGGGCCGGCCATTTCGATGGCTTTGGCCGAACCGAGGAAGAGACCGACACCGATACAGGCGCCCAGCGCCATAAGACGGATGTGCCGTTCGCCCAGTTCACGCTTGAGAGGGCCGCCTTGTGCGGTCTCGGCATGGGCAGGGTGGTTGCCGACTGGCATAGCAATACAACCTCATTTTGTTATTGGATTTGACCTTCGTGCCGCAACGGCCGCGCCGATAGGCGGGGCGGTGACTGGCCAGGCTGGCCTTGTGGGCCGGCCCGTGTGCCGGAGTAGAGCGTCCGGCAGGCCGAAGGGGCGAGCAGTATAGGAAGCTACCTGTAGGGATTTTCACTGTATAAACGGGGAAATTTGGCGAGAAATCTCGGGTCCATCCCACTGCTGATAGGGTTCTGAGGCTGTTACAAGCCGCAGATTCAGGGCGACACCTTATCAACATCACCTGACCCCGAAACCCACACCAAAGCCGCATATCCCTACGCCACTTTTCTCGCCTTCCTACAAATTTTTCACCTAACCCGGTCAACGTCTAAGCTTCAGACAAGCAAGACGAAAATACCTGGCCGGATTGAAGACTATGGGCGCACTGTGGCAATCGGAACCAACCAGAACGGAAGCACCCGCAACCCCTCCGGCCGAGACGCCACCTGCAAAGTCCCCACGTCAGCGTCGGCTCTGGTGGCGGCTGATCATTCTGATCCTGCTGGTGGCCCTCATCGCCCTGGGCTTTGCCGCCTATGACGAATTCCGCACCTCCAACCTGCAATCGCGGGAGTTCAGCAAGCTCGCCACCACCCTGACCTACTCGCTGCAGCCAGGCCCCAGCGATGCCATCGTCTACCCCGGTGAAGGCCCGTTCGACAAACGCCTGGGCTACAGCGCGCTGGGCGAATTCCTGCCGCGGCTGCTCAAACGTGACTACCTGATCAGTGAACAGGTGCAGTTCTCGCCCGCGTTGATGGACTACGTCGATCACGGCCTGTTCGCCCCCTATATCGAGAAAATTCAGGCTGGCCTGTCGATTACCGACTGCCGTGGCGACACGCTGTACCAGTACAACTACCCGCAACACCTGTACCCGGACTTTGCAGCGATCCCGCCGGTGATGGTCAACAGCCTGTTGTTCATCGAAAACCGCGACCTGCTCGACACCACCGACCCGCGCAACAACCCGGCCGTCGACTGGCCGCGCTTCGCCAAGGCCGCCTACAGCCAGGTGGCCAAGTACTTTGCCTTGCCCGGCCAGTCGGCCGGTGGCAGTACCCTGGCGACGCAGCTGGAAAAGTACCGCCACTCGCCGGATGGCCTGACCGTGTCCGGCGCTGAGAAGATCCGACAGATGGTGTCCGCCAGCGTGCGTGCCTACCAGGGCGGCCCGGACACCACCGAGGCCCGGCAACGCATCGTGCGCGACTACCTCAACAGCGTGCCGCTCTCGGCGGTGCCCGGCCACGGTGAAGTGCATGGCATGGCTGAAGGCTTACGGGTGTGGTACGGCGCCGATTTCGACCAGGTCAACCAGGCCCTGCTGTCGACCGCCAGCGACCCCGAAAGCCTGGCCGCGCGTGGCCTTGCCCTGCGCCAGGTACTGTCGCTGATGATCGCCCAGCGCCGCCCCTCGCATTACCTGTCCAAAGGCCGGGTCGAACTGGCCGAACTCACCGACTCCCATGTGCGTGTGCTCGCCGCCAACAAAGTCATCGACCAGCCGCTGGCCGATGCGGCGCTGGCCAGCAAGGCGGTGTATCGCGACTGGGTGGCACAACCGACCATCGTGCCGATCATCACCAACAAGGGCATCAGCCTGGCCCGCAATCGCCTGGCGGCCATGCTCAACCGCCCGCTGTACGACCTCGACCGCCTCGACCTGTCGGCCACCAGCACCCTGCAGGCCGACCTGCAGATGCAGGTCAGCCAGTACCTGAAGAACCTCTCGGACCCTGAGTTCGCCGCGCAGATCGGGCTGATCGGCGAACGCCTGCTGACCACCAAGACCACCGACCAGGTGCGCTACAGCTTCACACTGTTCGAGCGTACCGCCGATGGCTCGAGGGTTCGGGTGCAGACCGACAGCACCGACCAGCCGTTCGACATCAACGAAGGCAGCAAGCTGGAACTGGGCTCGACGGCCAAGCTGCGGGTGCTTACCACCTACCTGGAAATCATCGCCGAGCTGCACGACAAGTATGCCGGCAAGCCCGCTGCCGAACTGAAGAAAGTCGAGGTGGCCGAACTGGACCGCATCACCCAGTGGTCACTGGAATGGCTGATGCAGAACAGCAAGGACCAGAACCTCGATGCCATGCTCGACGCCGCCCTGGAACGCAAGTATTCGGCCAACACCGGCGAAGCCTTCTTCACCGGGGGTGGCATGCACGTGTTCAACAACTTCCGCAAGGAAGACAACAGCCGCAATCCAACGCTGAAGATCGCCCTGCGCGAATCGATCAACCTGCCGTTCATCCGCCTGATGCGCGACCTGGTGCGCTACGTCACCTATCAACAGCCGTTCAATCGGGTACCGCTGCTCAAGGACGACGCCGACCCCCGCCGCCAGGAATACCTGGCCCGTTTCGCCGACAAGGAGGGCACCAACTACCTGATGCGCTTCTGGAAGAAGTACCAGCGCAAAACCTCGCAGCAACGCCTGGACACCTTCCTCGACAGCATGCGCGTGACCCCGCAGCGCCTGGCGGCGGTGCACCGCTACCTGTTCCCCGAAGCCGGCCAGGAAACCTTCAACGCCTTCGTGCGCGCGCACAGCAAGGACGACAAGAGTGCCCTGGGCAAACTCACCGACGGTCGCCTGTCGGAAATGTACGACGCCTACGGCCCAGGCAAGTACGACTTGCCCGACCAGGGTTACATCGCCAAGGTCCACCCGCTGGACCTGTGGCTGCTCGGCTATCTGCTCAAGCACCCTAGTTCGACGTTGACCGAAATGGTCAATGCCAGCCGCTTCGAACGCCAGGAAGTGTATGGCTGGCTGTTCAAGAGCCGCCATCAAGGTGCACGCGACAGCCGTATCCGCACCATGGTCGAGATCGAAGCGTTCCTCGACATCCACCAGCGCTGGAAGCGCGTGGGCTATCCGTTCGACCACCTGGTGCCGTCACTGGCCACCGCCATTGGCAGCTCGGGTGACCGCCCGGCCGCCCTCTCCGAACTGGTCGGCATCATTCAGAACGACGGCGTGCGCCTGCCGACCTTGCGCATCGACACCCTGCACTTCGCCGCTAACACCCCCTACGAGACCAAGCTGGTGAGTGACCCCGACCGCGGCCAGCGGATCCTCCCGGTGGAGGTCGCGCGGGCCCTCAAAGGCGCCATGTCGCAAGTGGTCGACGCGGGGACTGCGCGGCGTATTTCTGGCAGCTTCAAGCTGCAGGACGGTACACCGCTGGTGATGGGCGGCAAGACCGGTACCGGCGACAACCGCATCGAAAGCTTCGGTGCCGGGGGCCGCTTGATCGGCTCGCGTTCGCTGAACCGCACCGCCACCTTCGTGTTCTTCCTGGGCGATAACCACTTCGGCACTTTGACCGCATTCGTGCCGGGGCGCTCGGCTGAAGCGTTCAAATTCACCTCGGCGCTGCCCGTGCAAGTGCTCAAGGGCATGGCGCCGATCCTTATGCCGTACCTGCAGCCGGGCAATCCGAATGAATGCAAAGCGCCGCAGGTTGCGATGCACGGGAGCAACTCATCTAACATTTAGATGATAATCATTGGCATTCAGGGCTTGTCTTTAGATATATCTTGAGTAATATCTTAAGATATATCGCACAAGACGGAGCCCATGTTGATGCGCGACCCTGCACCCCACGATCCTTTCGAGCGCCGCCCCGGCCGCGGCGAACGCGGCCCTCGCGTATTCGCCCCCGGCGACCTCAAGCTGCTGATGCTGGCCCTGCTGGCTGAGCAACCTGGCCACGGCTATGACTTGATCCGCCAGATCGAGAACCTGTTCGACGGCAGCTACAGCCCAAGCCCCGGCGTCATCTACCCGACCCTCAACTTCCTTGAAGAGGCCGAGCTGATCAGCGGCCAGGTCCAGGGCAGCAAACGCCTGTACGCCATCACCGATGCCGGCCGCACCGCCCTGGCCGAGCAGGCGGTTGCCCTCGACGGCGTGCGCATGCGCATTGAAGTCAGCAAACGCGCCCTGCGCGGGCACGACCGCCCACCCGAGATCCACGAAGCGGTCGGCAACCTGCGCCATGCGCTGCACATGCACAGCGGGCGCTGGACACCGGAAGAAATCGAACGGGTCCGCGACCTGCTCAATAACACGGCCAAGGCCATTGCCTCCGGGCCGGACGATGCCGTTACGGAGAACACCCATGAGTGACACTATTCACCGCGTCAACCACGAAATCCGCCAGCGCCGCCTTGACGTGCTGCGCGTCACCGACCTGACCCCACGCATGCGCCGTATCACCCTGGGCGGTGCGGAACTGGCGGGCTTTACCAGCGTCGGTACCGACGATCATGTGAAGCTGCTGTTTGCCGAAACGCCAGCACAACAGCAGGCCATCGACGCCCGTAATCTGGGCCGCGACGGCGGCGCACGGCCCACCATGCGCGAATACACGCCACGGCGCATTGACCTGGTGGCCAACGAACTGGACATCGACTTCGTCCTGCACGGTGATGGCCCTGCCTCCACCTGGGCCGCCCAGGCTGCGCCAGGCCAACACCTGAACATCGCCGGCCCACGGGCCTCGATGGTGGTACCGGATATCTTCGACAGCTACCTGCTGATCGGTGACGAGACGGCGATCCCCGCTATCGGCCGCCGCCTTGAAGAACTGCCCGCGGGCCGGCACGTGCTGGCGGTAATCCAGATCGAAGACGAGCAGGAACGCCAGCCGCTGCCAAGCAAGGCGCAGGTAGATGTGATCTGGGTCCGGCGCCAGGAAGAGGACCTGCTCGCCCTGCTGAAAAACCTGACCTTGCCACAAGGCAGGCTGTACGGCTGGGTGGCGCTGGAAAAAGCCCTGACCCGCCAGGCCAAGGCGTTGCTGCTGGAAAAAGGCGTGCCGGACGATGCCTTGAAGGCAGCGGCCTACTGGCGGGCGGACGGTACTGCGGACGACGAGTAAGCGCCGCTCTCGCCTAATGCGCTCGAGCTTCGCCCCAGATAATGGACGGGTGCCCAACATCTGGGGCGCAGCTCAGCTTTCTGTAGGAGCAGCCTTGTGCTGCGAAGAGGCCAGTAGCATCACCCAGTTCTTCAGTGATGCCACTGGCCTCTTCGCAGCACAAGACTGCTCCTACACGCTGACGGCCAACTGCCGGCCGCGCCAGCGGTCCAACCCCAGCAACACCAGCCCGATCCCCCAGAACCCCGCCAACACCCCGAGGGCATTGAGCATCACCCGCCCATACCCGAGGCTCGCCACATCGATGAAGGGGTAGGCATACACGCCAATCTCACTGCCCCGCCACAGCGCATAGGCAAAGTACCCCGCCGGGTACAGCGCCCAGCCCGCCAGGTGCCACAGCCGCAAATGGCCCTTGGGCACCGCGCACCACCAGTACAGAACGAACAACGCCGGCATCACATCATGCAGCAACTCGTCTGCCAGCCATTGCCAACCCTCGGGTTGCCACAGGTGACGCAGCAGCACGCTGTAGGCCAGCGCCACCAGCACGATACTGGCCGCCACGGCGGAGCTGACCGAGGGCATCAGAAAGAAGCGCCTGGCGCTGCCCTCCCGGCCAAACGCGGCATAACTCAGCACCGTCGCCACCAAGGTGTTGGTCAGCACGGTGAAATAACCAAACACGTTGACCAGCCCGCCGATCAGGCTGGCCTGTTCCTGCCAGCGCGCCAACAGCACCAGATAGACCTGCACCGCAAGGCCGAACCAACCGAGCACGGCGGCCAGGCTCAGCCACGGATGGTGCCGCACCTCAGGCCTTGCGCTGCAGCTTCACGTACAGCTGTTCGACCTTCTCCCGCGCCCAGGGCGTCTTGCGCAAGAAGGTCAGGCTCGACTTGATGGTCGGGTTGCTCTTGAAGCAACGCACATCGACGCGCTCGGCAAGGCCCTGCCATTCGTAGTGAGCCACCAGTTCGGTGAGGATCTGCTCCAGGGTCTTGCCGTGCAGCGCGTTGTGTTGGGCCGTGCTCATGCCAGTGCTCCAGCGTGGGAAAGGTGCGCACCTTACACGAGTGTAGTGGCCAGGGGACTCAGGTCGCTTGAAAAACCGCTGGCCAGAGGCGAAAGCCTTATGCTGAAATGGCAATGTTATACAGTAACAACACAAAAGCCTCTGCCAAGGAACGCCCCATCCCCATGCTGTACATCCCGCTCCGCCTCTCCCCCCTCGCCGTCGCGCTGTGGCTGGCCTCATCACCCAGCCAGGCCGTTGAACTCGAACCCCAGGTCATCACCGCCAACCCGCTGGGCAATCGCCAACTGGCCGCCCCAAGCACGGTCCTCGAAGGCGACAACCTGCTGCAACAGCAACACGGCAGCCTCGGTGAAACCCTGAACAAACAGCCCGGCGTCGCCTCTACCTGGTTCGGCCCTGGCGCCAGCCGCCCGGTGATCCGCGGCCTGGACGGCGACCGCATCCGCATCCTGCGCAACGGCGTCGGTGCATTGGACGCTTCATCGCTGTCCTACGATCATGCCGTCCCGCTCGACCCGGTGACCGTGGAGCGGGTCGAAATCGTCCGCGGGCCCGCTGCCCTGCTCTACGGCGGCAATGCCATTGGCGGTGTGGTCAATACCTTCGATAACCGCATCCCCGATGCGCCGATCGAAGGCATCCACGGGGCGGGTGAGCTGCGTTATGGCGGCGCCGACACCACCCGCAGCAGCGCCGGTCAACTGGAAGCCGGCAACGGTGCCTTCGCCCTGCACCTGGACGCCAACAGCCGCCAGTTCAACGATTTGCGCATCCCTGGTTACGCGCGCAGCTCGAAGGTGCGTGATGCCGACGAGCCGGGCAGCAAACACCGCTTGGAGAACAGCGACGGGCGTCAGGATGGGGGCGCCGTCGGCGGGTCTTACCAGTGGGATCATGGCTATGCCGGCCTGTCCTACAGCCGCTACGACAGCAACTACGGCTCAGTGGCCGAACCCGGCGTACGCCTGGACATGCAGCAAGACCACTACGCATTCGCCTCTGAACTGCGTGACCTCGAAGGCCCGTTCAGCTCGGTCAAGGTCGATGCCGGCTATACCGACTACGAGCACAGCGAAATCGAAGAAGGCGAGGTGCACACCACCTTCAAGAACAAGGGCTACGAGGCACGCATCGAGGCGCGTCATCAGCCACTCGGGCCGGTTGAAGGGGTGATCGGTGCCCAGGTCAGCCGTAACGAGTTCTCGGCACTGGGGGAGGAAGCGTTCGTCCCACATACCGATACCGACAGCCTGGCGCTGTTCATGCTTGAGCAATGGCAGGCCACCGAGCGCCTGAACCTGAGCCTGGGCGCGCGTTTGGAGCACACCCGCGTCGACCCGGATGCCAAGGGCAACGAGACCTTTGCCGCGGCCGACAGCGCCAGCAGTTTCAATGCCTTCAGCCTGTCCTCCGGGGCGGTGTACCAGCTCGACCCGGTCTGGGCACTGGCCGCCAACCTTGGCTACACCGAGCGCGCCCCAACCTTCTATGAGCTGTATGCCAACGGTGCGCATGTGGCCACCGGGGCTTACGAGGTGGGCGACGCCAGCCTGAACAAGGAAAAGGCCATTTCCGGTGACCTGGCCCTGCGCTTCGACAACGGCACCCACAAAGGCAGCGTCGGGGTCTTCTACAGCCACTTTCGCAACTACATCGGCCTGATCGGCACGGGCAACCTGCGTGAAGGTCATGACCACGACCATGGCGAGGACGAGCATGACCACGATCATGATCACGACCATGCGGGCTTCCCGGAGTACCAGTATCAGGGCGTGCGAGCGCGCTTCTATGGCATCGAGGCGCAAGACCGCTGGCAACTGGTCGAGAACCGCTATGGCAGCTTCGCGCTGGAGCTGTCCGGCGACTACACCCGGGCCAAGAACCTCGACAGTGGCGAACCGTTGCCGCGAATCGCACCGCTGCGGTTGAACAGTGGCCTGGTCTGGGCGCTGGACCGCTGGCAGGCGCGGGTCGATGTGCAGCATGCCGCGTCGCAACATCGCACACCGGCCAACGAAACCAGCACAGATGGCTACACCACGCTGGGCGCCAGCGTTGGCTATCGCTTCGACATCGGGCAGAGCGAGTGGCTGGCCTTCGTGCGGGGTGAAAACCTGACGGATCAGACGGTGCGCTATGCCAGTTCGATTCTGCGGGATATCGCGCCAGCGCCGGGGCGCAGTGTGGAAGTGGGGCTGCGTACGACGTTTTGAGATCCCATTGGGGCGCCTTGCGCCCCAATTCGCGTGTAGGAGCAGTCTTGTACTGCGAAGAGGCCGGAGATAACACAGCAAATCTTCACTGATTTCACCGGCCTCTTCGCAGCACAAGGCTGCTCCTACAAACGGCACTGTTACCGGATCGACAACAATCAACTGCGACAATTTGTCTTTTTTTCTTACAACTTCCCCTATATCCTCCCCGCCGCAAGCTGAATCGCTTCATCGAATCCACCTTGTTGTCATCTCCATTGAAGGGCCCGCCCCTCGATGCCCTTGTCGTTTGTTCAATAATCAAAAGATAGCGCTATCTCATGCTCCAGCTGCCCAAAACCTGTTTCATCGGCCTTGCCCTCACCGCCTGTGCAACCCCTGCCAGCGCCAGCGAGATGTTCGCCAGCGATTCCCCGTGGATGCTGGGCGATTGGGGCGGCACCCGCAGCGAATTACTGGCAAAAGGTTACGACTTCACCCTCGGCTATACCGGCGAGATGGGCAGCAACCTGCACGGCGGCTTCAACCACGACCGTACCGCGCGCTACAGCGACCAGTTCACCTTCGGTAGCCACCTGGACCTGGAAAAGATCCTCGGCTGGAACGACACCGAATTCCAGCTGACCCTCACCGAGCGCCACGGCGACAACATCAGTAACGACCGCATCAACGACCCACGTGTCGGCGGCTTCACTTCTGCTCAGGAAGTCTGGGGCCGCGGTGAAACCTGGCGGCTCACGCAATTGTGGGTGAAGCAGAAGTACTTCGACGGCGCGCTGGACGTCAAATTCGGCCGTTTCGGCGAAGGCGAAGACTTCAACAGCTTCCCCTGCGACTTCCAGAACCTGGCGTTCTGCGGCTCGCAGGTAGGCAACTGGGTTGGCGGCATCTGGTACAACTGGCCTGTCAGCCAATGGGCCCTGCGCGTGCGCTACAACCTCACCGACGCACTCTATGCCCAGGTCGGCGTGTACGAGCAAAACCCCTCCAACCTGGAGTCGGGTAACGGTTTCAAGCTCAGTGGCAGCGGCACCCAGGGCGCCATCCTGCCGGTCGAACTGGTGTGGAGCCCACAGGTCAATGGCCTGAAAGGGGAATATCGCGCCGGCTACTACTACAGTAATGCCAAGGCACACGATGTGCTCGACGACAGCAACGGCCAGCCGGCCGCGCTCAGTGGCGCCGCCTACCGCAGCCGTTCGAGCAAGCACGGCATGTGGCTCGGCGCCCAGCAGCAGGTCACCTCGCTGGCATCCGACCAGTCGCGTGGCCTGAGCCTGTTCGCCAACGCCACCTTGCACGACAAGAAGACCAATGCCATCGACAACTATGTTCAAGCAGGACTGGTATACAAAGGGCCCTTCGATGCCCGCGCCAAGGACGACATCGGCTTCGCCCTCGCCCGCGTGCACGTCAACCCGGCCTACCGCAAGAACGCCCGCCTGGCTAACCAGGCCGCCGGCCTCGACGACTACGACAACCCTGGCTTCCTGCCCGTGCAGGACACGGAATACAGCGCTGAGCTGTACTACGGCATTCACTTGGCCGACTGGCTCACAGTGCGCCCCAACCTGCAGTACATCCGCCACCCGGGCGGGGTGTCGCAGGTTGACGATGCGCTGATCGGCGGCCTGAAGATCCAAAGCACTTTCTGAATCAACTTTTTGACATAACGGAGAACCTACGATGAGCACTGACGGTGCCAAGAATGGAACCCGCTGGCTACCGCGCCTTCTGGGCGTGCTGCTGTTGCTGATGGGCCTGGCCCTGCTGGCTGGCGGCATCAAGCTGAGCCAGCTGGGGGGGTCGCTGTATTACCTGATCGCCGGTATCGGCTTTGCCCTGTCCGGTATCCTGCTGCTGGCCCAGCGCCGCATCGCCCTCGGGCTGTACGGCCTGGTGCTGCTCGGCAGCACCGCCTGGGCATTGCTGGAAGTGGGCCTGGACTGGTGGCAACTGGTGCCGCGCCTGGCCATCTGGTTCGCCATTGGCGTGGTCCTGCTGCTGCCCTGGGCACGTCGCCCACTGATCGGCCCGGCCGCCAAGGCCAACACCGCGCTACTCAGCGTCGCCGTAGTCGCCTCCGGTGCCTGCGCCCTGGGCAGCCAGTTCACCCACCCAGGTGAAGTGTTCGGCGAACTGGGCCGCGAGAGCAGTGAGATGGCCAGCGCCGCGCCGGCCATGCCCGACGGCGAATGGCAAGCCTACGGCCGCACCGAGCATGGCGACCGCTATTCGCCGTTGCGCCAGATCACCCCGCAGAACGCCTACCGCCTGGAAGAAGCCTGGCGCATCCGTACCGGCGACCTGCCGACCGACAACGACCCGGTGGAGCTGACCAACCAGAACACCCCGTTGAAGGTCAACGGCATGCTCTACGCCTGCACTGCGCACAGCAAGCTGCTGGCCCTGGACCCGGACACCGGCGCCGAGATCTGGCGCTACGACCCGCAGGTCAAGAGCCCGGTCGGTACCTTCAAGGGCTTCGCCCACATGACCTGCCGCGGCGTCTCGTACTATGACGAGAACAACTACGTCAGCCGTGATGGCAGCCCAGCACCGAAAATCACCGATGCCGGCCAGGCCGTCGCCCAGGCCTGCCCGCGCCGCCTGTACCTGCCCACCGCCGACGCCCGCCTGATCGCCATCAACGCCGACAACGGCAAGGTCTGCGAAGGCTTCGCCAACCAGGGCGTGATCGACCTGACCACCGGCATCGGCCCGTTCACCGCCGGCGGCTACTACTCCACTTCGCCGGCGGCGATCACCCGTGATCTGGTAATCATCGGCGGCCATGTCACCGACAACGAGTCGACCAACGAGCCGTCCGGCGTCATCCGCGCCTACGACGTGCACGACGGCCACTTGGTGTGGAACTGGGACAGCAACAACCCAGACGACACCAAGCCTCTGGCACCCGGCAAGACCTACAGCCGCAACTCGGCAAACATGTGGTCGATCGCCAGCGTCGATGAAGACCTCGGCATGATCTACCTGCCGCTGGGCAACCAGACCCCAGACCAATGGGGCGCCGACCGCACCCCGGGCGCGGAAAAGTACAGCGCAGGTGTTGTCGCCCTCGACCTGACCACCGGCAAGGCCCGCTGGAACTACCAGTTCACGCACCACGACCTGTGGGACATGGACGTCGGCAGCCAGCCAACCCTGGTCCACCTGAAGACCGCCGATGGCGTGAAGCCGGCGATCATCGTGCCGACCAAGCAGGGCAGCCTGTATGTGCTGGACCGCCGCGACGGCACGCCAATCGTGCCGATCCGTGAGATCCCGACCCCGCAAGGCGCCGTGAAAGGCGACCACACCTCGCCGACCCAGGCCCGCTCCGACCTCAATCTGCTCGGCCCTGAGCTGACCGAACAGGCCATGTGGGGCGCCACGCCGTTCGACCAGATGCTGTGCCGCATCCAGTTCCGCGAACTGCGTTACGAAGGCCAGTACACCCCGCCGTCCGAGCAGGGTTCGCTGATCTACCCAGGTAACGTCGGCGTGTTCAACTGGGGCAGCGTGTCGGTCGACCCGGTACGCCAGTTGCTGTTCACCTCGCCCAACTACATGGCCTTCGTGTCGAAGATGGTGCCGCGCGAGCAAGTGGCCGCCGGCAGCAAGCGCGAAAGCGAGACCAGCGGCGTGCAGCCCAACACCGGCGCACCGTACGCGGTGACCATGCACCCGTTCATGTCGCCGCTGGGCGTACCGTGCCAGGCGCCTGCCTGGGGCTATGTGGCGGCCATCGACCTGTTCACCAACAAGGTCGTGTGGAAGCACAAGAACGGCACCACCCGCGACAGCACACCTGTGCCGATCGGCCTGCCGGTAGGCGTGCCGAGCATGGGCGGCTCGATCGTCACCGCAGGCGGCGTCGGCTTCCTCAGCGGCACCCTAGACCAGTACCTGCGTGCCTACGACACCAACAACGGTAAAGAGCTGTGGAAAGCCCGCCTGCCGGCCGGTGGCCAGGCCACGCCAATGACCTACAGCGGCAAGGACGGCAAGCAGTACGTGCTGGTCACCGCTGGCGGCCACGGCTCGCTGGGCACCAAGATGGGTGATTACATCATCGCTTACAAACTCGCCGACTAAGCTTCTAGCGGCAAGCTAAAAGCCATAAGAGAAAGCGGGGCCTGCAGGGCCCCGTTTTTTTTTTGCAGCTTGCAGCTTCTAACGCAGAGCTTGAAACCCATCCTCCCGCGCCCCATCTAAGCACCATAGTCATTCACGCAGGTGCCCCATGAGCAACCAGCAGGATTTCCCCGAACACCCCGACGAACACAGCGAAGTCGAGCACACCGACACCCAGGCCGCCCCCGGCCACGCCCTCGCACTGCCCGGCCAGCAGCTGCCGGACAAGGTCTATGTGATCCCGATTCACAACCGCCCGTTCTTCCCGGCACAAGTGTTGCCCGTAATCGTCAATGAAGAGCCCTGGGCAGAAACCCTCGACTTGGTCGCCAAGTCACCCGACCACTGCCTGGCGCTGTTCTTCATGGACACCCCGCCCGAAGACCACCGCCATTTCGACACCTCGGCCCTGCCGGAGTACGGCACCCTGGTCAAGGTGCACCACGCCAGCCGTGAGAACGGCAAGCTGCAGTTCGTGGCCCAGGGCCTGACCCGGGTGCGCATCCGGACCTGGCTCAAGCACCATCGCCCGCCCTACCTGGTCGAAGTGGAATACCCGCGCCAACCCACCGAGCCTACTGATGAGGTCAAGGCCTACGGCATGGCGCTGATCAATGCGATCAAAGAGCTGCTGCCGCTCAATCCGCTGTACAGCGAAGAGCTGAAAAACTACCTCAACCGCTTCAGTCCCAACGACCCGTCACCGCTGACCGATTTTGCCGCGGCCCTCACGTCGGCCACCGGCAGCCAGTTGCAGGAAGTGCTCGATTGCGTGCCCATGCTCAAACGCATGGAAAAGGTCCTGCCGATGCTGCGCAAAGAGGTCGAGGTGGCGCGCCTGCAGAACGAGATCTCGGCCGAGGTCAACCGCCAGATCGGCGAGCACCAGCGTGAGTTCTTCCTCAAAGAGCAGCTCAAGGTCATCCAGCAGGAGCTGGGCCTGACCAAGGACGACCGCAGCGCCGACCTCGAACAGTTCGAGCAGCGCCTTGAGGGCAAGACCCTGCCCGCCCAGGCGCAGAAGCGCATCGACGAAGAAATGGGCAAGCTGGCAATCCTCGAGACCGGCTCACCCGAATACGCCGTGACCCGCAACTACCTCGACTGGGCCACCGCCCTGCCGTGGGGCGTTTACGGCAAAGACAAGCTCGACCTCAAGCACGCGCGCAAGGTGCTCGACCAGCACCACGCCGGCCTAGATGATATCAAGGAACGCATCCTCGAATTCCTCGCCGTGGGCGCCTGGAAAGGCGAGATCAGCGGCTCGATCGTGCTGCTGGTGGGCCCGCCAGGTGTGGGCAAGACCAGCATTGGCAAGTCCATTGCCGAATCGCTCGGCAGGCCGTTCTACCGCTTCAGCGTCGGCGGCATGCGCGACGAGGCGGAAATCAAGGGCCACCGCCGCACCTACATCGGCGCCCAACCGGGCAAGCTGGTGCAGGCGCTGAAAGACGTCGAAGTGATGAACCCGGTGATCATGCTCGACGAGATCGACAAGATGGGCCAGAGCTACCAGGGCGACCCGGCTTCCGCGCTGCTGGAAACCCTCGACCCCGAGCAGAACGTCGACTTCCTCGACCATTACCTGGACCTGCGCCTGGACCTGTCCAAGGTCCTGTTCGTCTGCACCGCCAACACCCTCGACTCGATTCCCGGGCCGTTGCTCGACCGCATGGAAGTGATCCGCCTCTCCGGCTACATCACCGAAGAAAAGCTGGCCATCGCCAAGCGTCACCTGTGGCCCAAGCAGCTGGACAAGGCCGGCGTGGCCAAGACCAGCCTGAGCATCACTGACAGCGCACTGCGCACCGTGATCGAGGACTATGCCCGTGAGGCCGGGGTGCGGCAGCTGGAGAAGCAACTGGGCAAACTGGTGCGCAAAGCCGTGGTCAAGTTGCTAGAGGACCCGGATGCCAAGCTCAAGATTGGCAGCAAAGACCTGGAGGCCGCGCTCGGCATGCCAGTGTTCCGCAGTGAGCAGGTGCTGGCCGGCAAGGGCGTGATAACGGGTTTGGCGTGGACCAGCATGGGCGGCGCCACGCTGCCGATCGAAGCCACCCGCATTCATACCCTCAGCCGCGGCTTCAAGCTGACCGGCAAACTGGGGGATGTGATGAAAGAGTCCGCTGAGATCGCCTACAGCTACGTCAGCTCCAACCTCAAGCAGTTTGGTGGTGACCCAGGCTACTTCAACGAGGCGTTCATCCACCTCCACGTGCCCGAAGGTGCGACGCCCAAGGACGGCCCAAGCGCGGGGGTGACCATGGCCAGCGCGCTGCTGTCGCTGGCGCGGGACCAGGCGCCGAAAAAAGGCGTGGCCATGACCGGTGAACTGACCCTTACCGGCCAGGTGCTGCCCATTGGCGGGGTGCGTGAGAAGGTGATTGCCGCCAAGCGGCAGAAGATCTTCGAGCTGATTCTGCCCGAGGCCAACCGCGGCGACTTCGAAGAATTGCCAGACTACCTGCGTGAAGGGCTGACGGTTCATTTTGCCAAGCGCTTTGCCGACGTGGCGAAAGTGCTGTTCTGATCAGTCCTGGCCTGTTTGCGGCATTCGCCGCGAACAGGCCAGGACCGCTGGCACAAATTTGCACGTTCTTCGGTTATCCTCAGGTCATCGCCAGCCTACGGAGCCAACATGACCGCCCCTCGTCTGCTCGTTCCACTGAGCCTTACCCTGCTTGCTGCCTGCGCCCAGCACCCCCTGCCAACCGTCGAACTGGACGCCGAAAGCGAATGCCCTCAGCGTCTGAAGGTGGGCCAGGCACTGACCCTGACCCTTCCAGGAAACCCCTCAACCGGCTACCGCTGGCGCATTGAGAACCCTGCCGCAAGCATCCTGAAAAGCCTCGGCCCTGAGGTCTACAGCGCCCCCGATGACACCGACGTGGTCGGCAGTGCCGGCTCGTCCACCTGGCGCTACCTTGCCAGCAGTGCCGGAGAAGCCCAACTGGTGCTGGTGTATCAACGCCCCTGGGAAGCTGAAGTAGCGCCGGTGCAGAGCTTCGAGTGCAAGGTCATCGTACGCTGACCGCGCTTAACGCCTGTCGCTGGCAACCTTGACTGCCAGCAGGTAGGTGTAAAGGTCCTGCAGCGCTACCTGCGCGACATCCAAGTCCATCATGGGGTTGAGCTGAATAGCTTGTGACTGCCATTCATGCTCCACCTTGCGCAGTTCCAGCAGCCACTCCTGCTTGAGCGGTTCAAGCCCGACCAGCAACTTGACCGCCTCGTACTCGTTCAGTGCATCTTTCAAGGCGTGCTGCACCGCTGCCAGGTCACCGGTCGTTTCATTGATCTTCACGTCGAGCTTGGCGCGCACCTTGATCAAGTCATTGAACGTTTTCGCCCCTTCCAGAACGTCGACGTGGCCCGTGAGTTTCTGAACGACTGCCGTGAGCAACTGGGTGTCGACTTTCGGGTCTTTGATCAACCCGGCTATCTGAGCGATCTCATCCTCACTGGGGATTAGCCCCTTCAAGGCACTGTAGACAGAGGTTTTTTCGAACAGCGTGATGGCCTGGACGATATCCGCCTGTTGTTGCCGCTGCTGCTGCAAGCGCTGGTCAAATGCTGCGACCTGGCCATCGAGCCTGGCAGTGCGTGCTTCCAGGTCTGGCAATTGCTGCACCAAGGCGGAAAGCGAAAAGAGCTCCAGCCGCAAACACTGCTTGGCCAATGCTGCATGATGCTGGTTGAGCCGGCTGATAACACCGGCCAGCCTCGTATCGATGCCGGCCACCGTCGTGCGTGTAACAAATTCCCGATTTTCCAGAAGGACAATGCCGCCGACCAGGCTTTCCAGAAAGCACCGCTCCACCGCCACTATCAGTTTCTTCAGATCATCCAGTTGCTCACGCGCCGCAGGCAGGACCTGCTGGCGATGGGTATCAATCAACAAGAACGCGTGATCTTCCAGCACCTGCATGCGTGTAAAATCAGGTATGGCGAATTCGACGTTTGCAACATCCATGTCAGGCATCCTCGTATTCTTCAACCAGATCATTAAACAACTCAGACAGCGTATGGCAAATACCGCCTATCTTGGTCCACGGATTAATCACCTCTGAAAAATCGTGGACAAAGGATTCCAATTGGGTGCTGCTGGTCAGTTCCTTGGCCTCATTCACCGAGTTATTGGCATACGACGCCAAAAACAACCAGACATCCGCAAGCCTTTTAGTGGCCGCAGACAGGTCTTTGCACCTGAATTGAAGGTCCCTGACCAACGAAGATACCCGTTCAAAATCTTTGCGCGCCGGCTCCATTTTTATCAACGCAAGCGCCAACTCATCGCGTTGCGAAATCAATTCATTCTTGGCTGCACGTATCTGCTCGGCCTTGGCGCCGAACACACCACCGGTCACCAGCAACCCCAGCGGGCCTAACACCAGCCCCGTGAAGGCATAACCAACGTTGGCATCGTACTCCGATTTGAGGTGATCGATTTTCTGATCCCACTCATCAAGCTGCTTGCGCTTTTCCAGTACGTCGTTGGCGGCGATTTTTTCATCAAAATGTTTGAGCAACCGCACCATGCGAGGCTTGAGCTCAATCCTGATTTCACGATTAAACCAGGAGGCGCGCCTGTCGACGTCTGCAATGCGCCGCTGAGTGTTCTCGATTTCTCGGATCAGGCCTGTGATACCGCCGCTTAACACCGATGTGATCTGTTCGCGCTCCTCCGGGGTCAGCTCATGGTTGTAGACGTCCACGCCTTCCTCGGATTTGTTTTTCTTGATTTGCTGAAACACCTCGCTGCGCTCAAGGTTGTCCAGCAAGGCACCGCCGCGCTGTACCAGGCTTTCAGCGAACAATTCGATTTCCGGCCCCAGCTGCTTAATGCTGCGTTCGAGCGTGTCCCACTCATTCACATGCCGGTGCAGCGCCACATACAGTTCATGCACATAGGTGGCGTCAATGCCGAGCGACGCGTAATTGACATCCTGATCAACTTCGCTTCGGGTGCGCGGCAACTGGTGAACGACATTGGCATACGACTTGATGGCCTTGAGGTTCTCCGCGGTCAATAAGCCGCCCACTTGCCTACCGCTATTGATACGGCTGCTGATAAATGCAAAGTACCGTTCCGGCAACAACTTAACCTTGAGCGCCAGGTCCATTTCCTCAATGGGAATACCTGCCTGCCCCGGCGCATCATTCATTATATGTTCCATAAACTTACCCGTATAACCCACGATGGGAGTGCGTTATTAAAGTAGCGGCATTGCGGGGCTCACGTTAATAGCGGTTATTGTTGTTATCGGGTAGGAAAGTTCAATTAAGCCAGTGTGATCGCACTGACCCCGAAGCACTGCCATGGCAAGATGCTTCGCCTTTGGCTAAAATGCGTCTCCGTTTCACCCCGTATCGAGCCCGCCGTGAGCAAACAACCCGACCGCCTCTTCGCCCAACCTCTGGAGCAGGTACCCGACTTCGCCTTCAACGAAGACGTGGTGCGCGTGTTCCCGGACATGATCAAGCGTTCGGTGCCGGGCTACCCGACCATCGTCGAAAACCTCGGTGTGCTGGCCGCACGCTTCGCCCAGCCGAACAGCACGCTGTACGACCTGGGTGCCTCACTGGGCGCTGTCACCCAGTCGTTGCGCCGTCATGTACGCAGCGACGGCTGCCGCGTCATCGCCGTGGACAACTCCGCAGCGATGGTCGAGCGCTGCCGCCAGTACCTCACCGCGCAGGACTCGATGTTCCAAGAGCTGCTGCCAGTCAACGTGCTGGAAGCCGACATCCTCGCCCTGCCCTTCGAGCCGGCCTCGGTAGTGGCGATGAACTTTACCTTGCAATTCATCGCCCCCGACCAACGCCTTGAGTTGCTCGGCCGTATTCGCCAGGCACTGCTGCCGGGCGGCGCGCTGATCCTCTCGGAAAAACTGCGTTTCGCCGACGATGACGAGCAAAACCTGCTGAATGAACTGCACCTGGACTTCAAACGGGCCAACGGCTACAGCGAACTGGAAATTGCTCAGAAGCGCAGTGCCATTGAGAACGTGATGAAGCCCGACACCCTGGATGCGCACAAGGCGCGCCTGCGCGCTGCGGGTTTCTCCAAGGTCGTGCCGTGGTTCCAATGCCTCAACTTCGCCTCGCTGATAGCCCTGCCATGATCGATCTGTCCCCTCTGGTCCGCCGCCTGGCGGGCACCCCCCTGGCTTCCTGGTCGCAAGGCCTGCAAGCGCAACTGGAAGCCAAGCTGGAAAAAGGCCACGGCGACCTCGATCGCTGGCGCGGTGCGCTGGATGCGCTTCCCGCCCTGCAACCCAGCGAAATCGACCTGGTCAACGGGCTGCGCCTGGATTGCAACTGCGACGACGCCACCCGCGCGCAGATGCGTGAGGCGCTGATGGGCTTGTCGCCCTGGCGCAAAGGGCCGTTCGACCTGTTCGGCGTGCACGTGGACACCGAATGGCGCTCGGACTGGAAGTGGTCGCGGGTCAGCCCGCACCTGGACCTCAAGGGCAAGCGTGTGCTCGATGTCGGCTGCGGCAACGGCTATTACCAATGGCGCATGCTCGGCGCCGGTGCCGATATGGTGGTCGGGGTCGACCCCAACTGGCTGTTCTTCTGCCAGTTCCAGGCGGTACAGCAGTACTTGCCCGAGCTGCCAGCCTGGCACTTGCCATTCGCCCTGGAAGATTTGCCGGCCAACCTTGAAGGGTTCGACACGGTGTTCTCCATGGGCGTGTTCTACCACCGGCGCTCCCCCATAGAGCACCTGCTGGCGCTCAAGGATTGCCTGGTCAAAGGCGGCGAGCTGGTACTGGAGACGTTGGTGGTCGAAGGCGACGAGCAACAGGTGCTGGTCCCTGAAGACCGCTACGCACAAATGCGCAACGTCTGGTACCTGCCCTCGGTACCCGCCCTGGAACGCTGGTTGCGCCGTGCCGGTTTCAGCGATGTACGCTGCGTCGATGTCAGCGTCACCAGCATCGAAGAACAGCGCAGCACCGACTGGATGCGCTACCAGTCGCTGAGCGACTTCCTCGACCCCAATGACCAAAGCCTGACCATCGAAGGCCTGCCCGCGCCACGGCGGGCGACGATCGTGGCGCGCAAGTAGCGCCTAGTTGAAGATCTTTGCCATCTCCCGGGAATGTTCGCGTATCCCTGCCCACTGGGCGAGAAACTGCCTGAAGTAGTAAATGAACACCGCCAGTTGCTGGCGGGTGTTCATCTTGCCCAGGTGGCCTGCCGCGCTTTCCAGGTAGGCCTCGATGGTTTGCCAGGCCGTGTGCAGGTGACCCGCCGCAAGCACCACATCCCACAGATCGAGCTCCAGCTGGCCCATGTTGGAGTACAGCTTCTGTACGCGCCCTTCCACCTGACGAAATTCGCTCAACTGCTGGCTGACGGCGCTGCGCCGATGCTCCAGGCGACGAAGCTCGGCGCGCGCTGACTTGGCTTTGGAGCCATAGATCGAATTGCCAATCAACGCGCCGAAGGGGCCACCGATCCAGCCCAGCGAGGACTGCCTGGAGTAACGCTCATATTCACTGCGCACCGCCTTGATGTCCTCATCCAGGCTGGCCAGCTCCCAGGCCAAGTTTTCGCCATCCGGGACCTGTGAAAAGCGCGCTGCCGCTCGGCATTTCTCGACCACTTCCGGGCGCAGCTTGAAGCGCGCCTCGTCGCGAAAGCGCTCGAAGCCCAGCCGCACGCTATCCAGTTGCAGGTCAAAATCGTCGATCAGCGCATGCAAGCCCATCAGCCGGTCAGCCATCGAATTGATCAACGTGCGGTCATGCTCATCGAGTGGTAAATCGGGCGCCTCGCGCAGGTTGTCCCACGAAGGTCGATTGGCCCCCAGCGCTCGTGTGCGCGCGACCAGTTGCACGACCTCAGCACCGCAACCCTCGACCTGGCTGGCATGCGCATCGAGCTGAAGGGTGACCGCCTGGGTGCTGCGCTCCAGATGGCTCCAGCTTTGCCCGTGGGCCCGCAAGCGCTTGAACATGGCGAGCATACGATCAGGCGTCAACTCTGGCTCGGCAATGCTGGTGTAGCCGAGCCAGCGCAAGGTCTGCGTACGATCACCCGGCAGCGCCAGCATGCGCAGGCTGTAGTCGCTGAGGGTCTGGCGTGATTCACGGGTCAGGATCAGGCCCGCCCGGCCCTGTCCGTCACGATCGTCCATTGCGCCGATCAAGGCGCCAGGCAGGACAATCGCTTTTTGTTGCTGCTCTTGGAAACTCAATGTCCGGGGATTCATTGCTCGGCTCTCATCCACTTGGATATGGCGCAGCCGACCGCGCCTGATGAGCACGGTCGGCTTGAGCCGTTACAGCCCGCGACGGTGCTGCTCGAGCAGTTGTCGCTGATAGGCCAGCAGTTGCTTGAAGGTGTCGTCCAGGGCTTGCACCTGCGCAACGTTGCTGGGGGCCGCAGTGCCTATTCGCGGCACGAAGTTGGCCAGGGCCTGGCGCACGACATTGATGCCGGCGTCCCACTCGGTGCGTTGCTCATGCAGACGCGGCATCGTTAGCAGTGCCGCCAGTTGCGCGCTCAGCACCTGCTGACGCTGATCGAGTTCGCGCACTTGCCGTGCCAGGTCAGCCACCCGCTCGCGGGCAGCCCGCCGCTCTTGCTGCAACTGGGCGTAGCGCATGCCTTCGACGACATCGCCAAGCAGGGTTTGCAGCTGCTCCACCGCCGTGTTCACGGCGTGGGCCATCGCCGCGGCTTCGGCGCCAGGTACGGCCAGTTTGGCCAGGTCTTGCGCCGAAGGTACGACACCGCCGAAGCGGGTCTGCAGGCCCTGGGCCTCCAGGGTGGCAATGGCCTGCTCGATCGCCGACTGGCTGTGCTTCTCGCGATCATGCTCGGCGCTTACCTGGGTGTGCAGGTTGGCCTGATCCTGCTGTTGCTTGAGCAGCCGCTGTTCGTCACGGGACCAAGCGGGCGCAGCCAGGGTGGCCAGCGCCTGCTGTTCCTTGCCCAGGTGGGCCACCTGGGTGGCCAACAGAGACTTCACCGTGTTGGCGACTTCTCCAGCAATTGCCAGCACATCCTCATCATCGCCATCCTCCAGGGCGTCGAGGATATCGCGCAGTGGATCGTTGGCGATCTCCGCGACAACGCGCTGGGCGTTGCGCGCCATCACCTCGGCGCAGTTGATGAACAGCTTCATGTGGCGCTCCAGCGACTCGTGGATCATCGGCTGGAATTTCAACTCGCCGCGCTGCCAGGCTTCGGTGAAGCCTCGCGTTGCACCCAGCACGTTGCCCAATTCAGGCGGATTGGCGCGGGTATGCAGCACACTGATCTTGTCATTCATGGTCATTCACCTGTTAGTGGGCCGAAGCGGCGTCGTCGAAGATGCGGGTCAGTTGCAGGGAGGTCTTTTCGATCTGGTTCCACTGCGCCAGGAACTGCCGGAAATAAATGACAAACCTGGCCAACGCACGGTTGTCGGAGATTTGTTCGAGCTTGCCGATCGACGCGTCGATGTACGCACCGACGATTTCCCAGGCGGTCTGCAGGTGGGACGCCGCAGTCACCACGTCCTGCAAGCGGGTATCGAGCTCGTCGACGAAGGTCGCCATCTCTTCCATGCGGCCTTCCAAATTCACCCGTACGCGCAGTTGCTCGCTGGTAGCACGCCGCTCTGCCTGGCGACGCTTGCGCTCCTTGCGAACCTTCTCGGCCTTGCTCCCGTAAATGCCGCCGGTGATCACCGCGCCGATCGGCCCTGCGGCCAGGCCGCTGAGCGCCTGCTTGACGTACTGGTCATACTCTTTGCTCAAGCCACCGATATCGTCGTCCAGCTCCTTGAGCTTCACGCGCAGGCGCTCCACCTCACCATCACCCTTGGTGCGCTCGACCGCTTGCCCCTTCTGTTTCACCGCCGGGATCAGCTTGAAGCGCGCGGCGTCGCGGAACGTCTCGGTTTCGCCGCGCACGGTGGCGACCCGCACCGCGTAGCGCTGCACATCCTCCTGAAGGATCTGCAGGTAATCGACCAGCGACGAAACCGCCCGCTGGTCGGCACGGTCCAGTTTCACCGGGGTACCCAGCACGACCTTGTCCCACGCCTTGATGTCGGAGCCCAACGCGCGAATCTGCCGGCACTCATCGACGATTGTTTCCCCGGCAGCGTTGATCGACGCGGCCGTGGAGGCCAGTTCGCTGGCGAGCTTCTTGTTGCTGTCGGAAAGCGGGCCCCAGCTGCGCGCATGGCCACGCAACGCATCGAACAGCGCGGTCATGCCGGCGGGGGCCAGTTCGGGTTCGTCGATCTGCGTGTAGCCCAGCCAGCGCTGCAGGTTGTCGGGGGTCGACGGCAGGCCGAAGACAAAATTGACATATCGATTGAGGGTGATGATGTGCTCGCGGCTGAGGGTCAGCCCGCCTTCATCCTCACCATCGCGCTCGGCCATGGCCTGGATCAGTTTGGCCGGTGTCTTTGCCGCATCCGCCTGTAGCTGATCGTACTCAGCCGTTTGTGTACTCATGGTCGTGTCTCCTCGAATCAAGCCCTGGGAAGGCTTGGTCCGACCACGCTAAGGCAGCGACAGGAGGCACAGCAGCGGGCAGTTTTTCCGCCATTTGCAGCGGTGCACCGGGCGTTGCGCCTGGCACACGCAAAACAGGCGCCCACCTGGGGCGCCAAACGAACCGTCGTTGCGGGAGCACGCAATAGCGGAGGTAGAATTCAGTCCTTGGCCAGCTTTTCGGTGGCTTGCTGGGTTTTGCGCTGACGTTCCGTCAGCGCCTGGTCCGGCTGGCCATGCAGGCGTTGCTGGTCTTCGCGGAACGCCTCCCAGAACTGCCGCGAGCGTTCTGCACCGCCCTCCGCCAGCGCGCTGGTGCTGCCCAGCGCCAGTAGCACCCACAACACATACCGAGTCAGGTTCATCAGGGTTACCTCATCGAGTGGTTCAGATGAGGCCATCCTGGGGCATGCCAGCTAACACCAAGGTGAGGCGGACATTACAGTCCTGCAAGCTGGGCGGCAGCTGACCGGCACATGGCGACATGATTACAAATCTGTTATCCAGCGATGTGCGGCGCCCGCATGGCGTAACATCCCGGCGCTTGACCCTGTTCCCGCTACAGGGCTGAGAATCGCCGTCTTTCATTCAACCGAGCCCTACCATGCGTCTACTGATCATCGAGGACGAACTGCGCACTGCCGACTACCTGCAGCAGGGTCTGCGTGAGAACGGCTACGTGGTCGACTGCGCCCACACCGGCATCGACGGCCTGCACCTGGCCCGTCAACAGGCCTACGACCTGGTGATCCTCGACGTCAATTTGCCCGAGCTGGACGGCTGGAGCGTGCTCCAGCGGCTGCGCGCCGAATCCGCCACGCGGATCATGATGCTCACCGCCCACGGTCGCCTGGCAGACCGAGTCAAGGGCCTCGACTTGGGCGCAGATGACTACCTGCTCAAGCCGTTCGAGTTCCCCGAGCTGCTGGCGCGCATCCGCAGCCTACTGCGGCGCAACGAGCAGCCGCTGCAACCCACCACCCTGCGGGTCGCCGACCTCGAACTTGACCCAGGCCGGCATCGGGCCTGGCGTGGCGCCAAGCGCATCGACCTGACCGCCAAGGAGTTTTCCCTGCTGCACCTGCTGATGCGCCAGAGCGGTGAAGTGCTGTCGCGCACGCAAATCATCTCGCTGGTCTGGGACATGAATTTCGACTGTGACACCAATGTGGTCGAGGTTTCCATCCGGCGCCTGCGGGCGAAGATCGACGACCCCTTCGAAGACAAGCTGATCCATACCCTGCGCGGCGTCGGCTACGTGCTCGAGGCGCGCCATTGAAAACCGCCAGCCTATCGTTGCGCCTAGGCCTGAGCGTGACCCTGATGGGCGCGCTGCTGGTGCTGCTGCTGGCCTGCCTGGCAGTGTTGGCGCTCGATCACGAGCTCGACAGCCGCGCGCGCAAGGACCTCGCGCGCAAGATGTTGCAGGTGGAACATAACCTGCGTGTCGACCTGCGTAGCGAGGACCTGGGCAGTCGCGCCCACCCCCTGCTCGACCTGGTAATGGGGCACGACAACCTCAGCCTCAGCGTGCTCGCCCTCGAGGGCCGCCACCCGCACCTGCTCAGCCTGGGCCCAGCCCTGGAGTCGAGCGTGGGCGCGCTGGCGACCGGCGCCCGGCTGACGTTTCACGAATGGCGCGACAGCCGCGGTAACCAAATGCTGACCGCGACACGCCAGATGCGCTTGCGCGACGAGACACCAGTACGGGTGATGATGACGCTCGACCGCGCCGACGACAACGCGCTGCTCCAGGCTTACCTGCACTCGACCCTGATGGCTCTGCCCTTGCTGTTGATACTGATCGGCATCGGCGCCTGGAAGCTGGTGCAACGCAGCCTGAAACCCCTTCGCCATTTTCGCCGGGTAGCCGGCCAGGTTTCGGCCCAGGACCTCAGCCACCGCCTGCCCGACAGTGGCCTGCCACAAGAGCTGGGCGAGCTGGCCAGGGCCATTAACGTGATGCTCGATCGGCTTGACCAAGGCGTGCAACAGTTGTCGCAGTTTTCTGACGACCTTGCCCATGAGTTGCGCACGCCGCTGAGCAACTTGATGGGCAAGGCCCAGGTCACCCTCAGCCGCGAGCGCGACAATGCCAACTACCGGGAAGTGCTGGAGGACAGCATCGAAGAGCTGACCCGGCTCAACCGCATCATCAACGACATGCTGTTCCTCGCTCACGTCAGCCAGCCGCAGGCGCAGGTGGCGCTCAAGCCCCTGGCGCTGGCCGATGAGGCTGCACAGGTGGTGGAGCTGTTTGCCATCAGCGCGGAGTTCAAGGACATCGAGCTTCACCTGCAAGGCTGGGGCACGGCCTTGGGTGATCGGCTGATGTTCCAGCGTGCGCTGTCTAACCTGTTGAGCAATGCCATTCGGCATGCGCCGGCAGGCAAGCGCATAGACCTCGGTATCGAGCGCCACGCAAGCGATGTCAGGATATGGGTGGAGAACCAGGGCGTGGGGATTGCCGCAGAGCATCAGCCGCAGTTGTTCGAGCGTTTCTATCGCGTGGGCGCTGGGCGCTCTCGGCTTGAGGGGGGCACCGGGCTGGGGCTGGCGATCGTGAAGTCGATCATGCAGTTGCATGGTGGGCGGGTTGAGGTGATAAGCAGCCCGGCGGGTCCGACCCGGTTTACCCTGGTGTTCAGAGCCGATTGACCGGCTGCTGGTAACGGCCTTATCGCCGGCTTGCCGGCGATGAGGCCATTTCCGTCAACCTGCGATCAGCGCGAAGCCGCCACGATCAACGCCTTCATCTCTGCCACCGCAGCCTTGAAGCCGACGAACAGCGCGTGGGCCACCAACGCGTGGCCGATGTTCAGCTCATTGATGCCCTTGATCGCTGCGACTGCCTCGACGTTGTGGTAATGCAGGCCATGGCCGGCATTGACGATCAGCCCTTGGCCCACCCCGAACGCAACACCGTCCGCGATGCGCTTGAGCTCTTCAGCGACTTCAGTCGGCGTCTGCGCATCGGCGTAACGGCCGGTATGCAACTCGATGGCCGGCGCGCCTACGCGACGCGAGGCTTCGATCTGCCGCTCGTCGGCGTCGATGAACAACGACACCTCGGCACCGGTGCGGGCCAGGCGCTCGACTGCTGCCTTGATCCGCGCCTCTTGCCCCGCCACGTCCAGGCCGCCTTCGGTGGTCAGCTCCTGGCGGGTCTCGGGCACCAGGCAGATGTGCGCCGGGCGGATTTTCTCGACAAAGGCCATCATCTCTTCGGTGACGCCCATTTCGAAGTTCATGCGCGTCTGCAGCACATCCTTGAGCACCACCACATCGCGCTCCTGAATGTGCCGGCGGTCTTCGCGCAGGTGCACGGTGATGCCGTCGGCACCCGCTTCTTCGGCGTCCAGGGCAGCCTTGACCGGATCAGGGTAACGCGTGCCCCGGGCCTGGCGCAGCGTCGCCACGTGGTCGATATTTACGCCGAGAAGCATGCGGTTGCTGTGAGTCACGAAAGGCTCTCCTGAAGATTGAGCCCCACAGCATACGACGTGATCAACGCTTGCGAAACAGTTCCCGGCTGACCAGGGGTTTGGCGCCCAGGTGAACGGCCAGTGCCTGACGCATCAACCGCTTGGCTGCGAGCAGCGCCCCCGGGGCTTCCCAGTCGGCTTGCGCCAGCGCCAACAGCTCAGCCCCCAGGAACAAGCCGGGTTGCAGCAACTCGACCCGCTCAAGCCCGGCATCCACGCGCAAGCGGTAGCGGCCATCGGCGGCGATCGGCAAGTCGTTCACGTCATGCTGCAACGAAAACGCATAACCGAGCTCGTCCAGCAGGCGCCATTCGAAAGAACGCAACAACGGCTCCAGGGGGCGCCCGGCGGCCAGCGCCTGCAATGTCAGGGTGTAGTGCTCGAACAGCGCAGGGTGAGGGGCTTCGGCGGGCAGCAAACGCATGAGCAGCTCGTTGAGGTACAACCCGCTGAACAGCGCATCGCCGTGCAACCAGGCGGCGATACCGAGCGTCTCCAGGCGGCCAACATTCTTCAGCTCACCGCGCCCGCGCAGTTCCACTTCCAGCGGCACGAACGGCCGCACCAGGCTGCCACCTTTGCCCCGCGCACGGCGCAACACGGCCCGCACACGGCCTTGCGGCGTGAGGAAGTCCACCAGTGCGCTGGTTTCCTTGTAGGCACGACTGTGCAGCACATAGGCCGGCTGGCCGACAGGTTGTTCCATGGCAATTACTTGTCCCAAGGCCAATCGGGCCGCTATGCGGCCCATCGCCGGCAAGCCGGCTCCTACAGGGCTCGGTAGCGCTGCGGTTGTGTGGGAGCCGGCTTGCCGGCGATGGGCTGCAAGGCAGCCCCAAGCCCATACAGCAGGGGTTACAGGTCGCCGTAGCCCAGTGAGCGCAGGGCGCGCTCATCGTCGGACCAACCGCCTTTGACCTTGACCCAGAGGTTGAGCATGACCTTGGCGTCGAACAGCACTTCCATGTCCTTGCGCGCGTCGGAGCCAATGCGTTTGATACGCTCGCCCTTGTCACCAATGATGATCTTCTTCTGGCCATCGCGTTCGACCAGGATCAGCGCATGGATGTGCAGCACGTGCCCTTGCTGCTTGAACTCTTCGATCTCTACGGTGATCTGGTACGGCAGCTCCGCACCCAACTGGCGCATGATCTTCTCGCGCACCAGCTCAGCGGCCAGGAAACGGCTGCTGCGGTCGGTGATCTGGTCTTCCGGGAAGAAGTGCTCGTTCTCCGGCAGGTGCTTGGCGATCAGGCCTTCCAGCGCCTCGAGGTTATGCCCCTGTTGGGCGGAAATCGGTACCACTTCCGCGTTCGGCAGTTGCTCCTGCAGCCATTGCAGGTGCGGAATCAGGTCGGCTTTTTCTTCCAGGCGGTCGGTCTTGTTGACCGCCAGGATGACCGGGCCACTGACGTACTGGACGCGCTCGAGCACCAACTGGTCCTCGTCGGTCCAGCGGGTACGGTCAACCACGAAGATCACCACGTCGACGTCTTTCAGGGCGGCCGAAGCGTTACGGTTCATGTAACGGTTCAGGGCCTTGTCGTTGGCCTTGTGCATACCCGGCGTGTCGACGTAGATCGCCTGCACATCACCCTCGGTCTTGATGCCGAGCATGTTGTGGCGGGTGGTCTGCGGCTTGCGCGAGGTGATCGCCAGCTTCTGCCCGAGGATGTGGTTGAGCAAGGTCGATTTGCCCACGTTGGGGCGGCCGACAATGGCCACGTAGCCGCAGCGAGTCGGGTTGTTATCAGTCATTGCCATTCTCCACGCCCAGGGCGATCAATGCAGCCGCAGCGGCGACTTGCTCAGCGATACGCCGGCTCACACCCTGACCACGGCTCTTGTTGTTCAGCAGCACCACTTCGCATTCGACGAAGAAGGTACGGCAGTGCGGTTCGCCCTGGATATCCACCACCTCGTAGCGCGGCAGCTCACAGCTGCGCGACTGCAAGAACTCTTGCAGGCGGGTCTTGGGGTCCTTGTTGGTATCGACCAGGGTCAGGCTTTCGAATTCATCGGCCAACCAGGCCAGGATACGCTCCCGGGCGGTCTGCATGTCCGCGTCCAGGTAGATGGCGCCAATCAGCGCCTCCAGGGCATCGGCCAAAATCGATTCGCGGCGGAAACCGCCGCTTTTCAACTCACCCGAACCCAGGCGCAGGTATTCGCCCAGATCAAAACCTCGCGCCAGGCGGGCCAGGGTCTCACCCTTGACCAGGCGCGCACGCAAGCGCGACAACTGGCCTTCACGGGCCTGCGGGAAGCGCTCGAACAGCGCCTCGCCGGCCACGAAGTTGAGAATGGCGTCGCCCAGAAACTCCAGGCGTTCGTTATTGCGCCCGGCGTAGCTGCGATGGGTCAGGGCCAGAAGCATCTGGTCCTGGTTCTTGAAGGTGTAACCGAGCTTTCGCTCCAGTGCGGCGAGGGAAGCACTCATGCGGCCACCCGTTCGTTGTTCAACGCGTTGTTCAAATCAACATCCTGAAAGACTGTTTGGCTGTGGTCCGCCGCTGTACGCGGCGAAACTCTCGATCCCTGAGAACACAGCCTATGTCAGAAATGCATTCGGCGCTGTCTGCTGGACAGCGCCGAAGGGTATCAATGGATCAGGCCGACCCGCGACAGGTTAGGCATATGGCTGAGCTTGGGCTCTGGCCAGCTCATCCAGACCGCGAAGGCCTTGCCGACAATGTTCCGGTCCGGAACCATGCCGTGCAGTTCCTTGGGAATGTTCGGGTCATCCCAGTAACGGCTATCGTTGGAGTTGTCGCGGTTGTCGCCCATCATGAAGTAATGGCCGGCCGGCACGGTCCATTGCTGGTCCGGCGGCATGCGGTAACGGCTCATCTCCTTGCGGATCAGGTGTTCGGCCTCGCCCAGCTTCTCTTTGTACAGCTCGGCGCTGCCCAAGGTGCCCGGTTCGGTGCCCACCAGTTGTTCGGCAATGGGTTGGCCATTGACGTACAGCCGCTTGTCGTTGGTGTAGCGGATCTGGTCGCCCGGCAGGCCAACGACACGCTTGATGTAGTTGACGTTCGGGTCGCTCGGATAGCGGAACACCATCACATCGCCGCGTTGCGGGTCACCCACCTCGATGACCTTCTTGTCGATCACCGGCAGGCGAATGCCGTAGGAGAACTTGTTCACCAGAATGAAGTCGCCCACTTCCAGGGTCGGTTTCATCGACCCCGAAGGGATCTGGAACGGCTCGACCAAAAACGAGCGCAGTACCAGCACGATGAACAGCACTGGGAAGAACGACTTGCCGTATTCGACCAGCAGCGGCTCCTTGTTCAGGCGCTCGACCACCGCCATCTCGGGCGGATTGACGCGCCCCTGATAGTTGGCGATTGCCGCTCGCCGGCGCGGGGCCAGGAACAGCAGGTCGATCAAGCCCAACAGGCCGCAGACAGCTACGGCGATGACTAGCAACAGCGGGAAATTTAGCGACATAGGACCTAGCTATCCAACCTGAGCACAGCAAGGAAGGCCTCTTGTGGAATCTCCACGTTGCCCACTTGCTTCATGCGTTTCTTACCGGCCTTCTGCTTCTCCAGCAGTTTCTTCTTACGGCTGACGTCACCACCGTAGCACTTGGCCAGTACGTTCTTTCTGAGCGCCTTGACGGTTGTCCGCGCGATGATCTGGCCGCCGATGGCTGCCTGGATCGCCACATCGAACATCTGCCGAGGGATCAGTTCCTTCATCTTCTCGGTCAACGCACGGCCTTTATAGGCCGCGTTGTCGCGGTGCACGATCAACGCCAGGGCATCGACCTTGTCGCCGTTGATCAGTACATCCAGTTTGACCAGGTTGGCCGACTGGTAGCGATCGAAATGATAGTCCAGCGAAGCGTAACCGCGACTGGTCGACTTGAGGCGGTCGAAGAAGTCCAGTACCACCTCGTTCATCGGCATGTCGTAACGCACCTGAACCTGGCTGCCGAGGAACTGCATGTCGCGCTGAACGCCACGTTTCTCGATGCACAGGGTGATGACGTTACCCAGGTGCTCCTGCGGCACCAGGATGGTTGCGGTGACGATCGGCTCACGGAAGTCGGTGACGGACGAAACGTCTGGCAGCTTCGACGGGTTGTCGACGATGATGGTTTCGCCGGTTTTCAGTTCGAGCTCGTAGATCACGCTCGGCGCAGTGGTGATCAGGTCCAGGTCGTACTCACGCTCCAGGCGCTCCTGGATGATCTCCATGTGCAGCATGCCCAGGAAGCCGCAACGGAAACCGAAGCCCAGAGCGTCGGAGCTTTCCGGCATGTACTGGAGCGAGGAGTCGTTGAGCGTCAGCTTCTGCAGCGCGTCGCGGAAGTCCTCGAAATCGTCCGAGCTGACCGGGAACAGGCCGGCGTAGACCTGTGGCTGGATCTTCTTGAAGCCCGCCAGCACTTCGACTTCCGGGGTCGAGGACAGGGTCAGGGTGTCACCAACCGGTGCACCGTGAATGTCTTTGATGCTGGCGATGATGAAGCCCACTTCACCGGCCTTGAGGTCGGCGGTCTGGGTGTGTTTCGGGGTGAAGACGCCGACGCTGTCGACCAGGTGCACCTTGCCGGTGGACTTGACCAGGATCTTGTCGCCTTTCTTGACGCGGCCCTGGCGCACGCGCACCAGCGAGACAACGCCCAGGTAGTTGTCGAACCAGGAGTCGATGATCAGCGCCTGCAGCGGCGCGTCGATTTCGCCTACCGGCGCGGGGATGGTGTGCACCAGGCGCTCGAGCACCTCGTCGACGCCCATGCCGCTCTTGGCACTGCACGCCACGGCGTCGGTAGCGTCGATGCCGATGATCTTCTCGATCTCGTCCTTGACGCGGTCCGGGTCAGCCTGGGGCAGGTCCATCTTGTTCAACACCGGCATGACCTCGAGGCCTTGCTCGATGGCGGTGTAGCAGTTGGCCACGGACTGGGCTTCGACGCCTTGACCGGCGTCCACCACCAACAGTGCGCCTTCACAGGCGGCCAGCGAGCGCGAAACTTCATAGGTGAAGTCGACGTGGCCGGGGGTGTCGATGAAGTTCAGCTGGTAGGTCTTGCCGTCTTGCGCCTTGTAATGAAGCGTGACGCTGTGGGCCTTGATGGTGATCCCGCGTTCGCGCTCCAGGTCCATGGAGTCGAGGACCTGGGCTTCCATTTCGCGCGCAGACAGGCCACCGCACATCTGGATGAAACGGTCGGCCAGCGTCGACTTGCCATGGTCGATGTGGGCGATGATGGAGAAATTGCGGATATGACTCAAATCACTCACGGGTCAACACTCGAAAAGGCTGCGAGCCGGGACGCCCGCCGAAAAATAGCCGGGAATTGTACCTCAAGCAGCAGGGATATGGGAGATTCCTGATCGGCTGTCTGTGCCGACAGTGTCGCTGGCAAGCCGCTTCGTAACGCCGCAGCGCCGTACCTGAAAGCTCCACCCCACCTGTGGGAGCCGGCTTGCCGGCGATCGGACCAGCCCATTTCTCCGTAGATTCCACGAAAAAGGGCAGCCAACGCTGCCCCTTTTCCTACCTGAAGACGCGCTTATTCAGCCAGTTTGAAGGTAATGAAGCTCGCACGCCCCTGGCGCAGTACGCGCATGGACACCGAGCGGTTTTTCGGCAGGTCCTTGGCGATCTCGGTGAATTCCTTCGCCGAACCAATGGCCTGGTTGTTCAGGTGGCTGATGACGTCACCTGGGCGCAGGCCGATCAATGCGGCCGGGCCATCTTGGACTTCCTTGATGACCACGCCACCCTTGAGTTCGAGGGCTTTCTTCTGCTCGGCGCTGAGGTCAGCGACCGAAACACCCAGACGGTTGCTGCTGCGCTCGGCACTGCCATCTGCACCGGTACCGGTTCCGATGTCAGCGTCATCGTCCGGCAGCGCACCCACGCTGACGTCCAGGTTCTGGCGCTTGCCGTTGCGGATGATCTCGAGCTTGGCCTTGTCGCCGTCCTTGAGGCTGCCGACCAGGTGCGGCAAGTCGGCCGACATGACGATCGGCTGGCCGTTCATGCTCAGGATCACGTCACCCACCTGCAGGCCACCTTTGGCGGCAGGGCCATCTTCCAGCACCTGGGCCACCAGGGCACCGGCCGGTTTGTCCAGGCCAAAGGACTCAGCCAGGTCCTTGTTGACCTCCTGAATCACCACGCCCAGCCAGCCACGGCTGACCTTGCCGTCTTTTTTCAGCTGGTTGGATACGTCGATCGCCACATCGATCGGGATCGCGAATGACAGGCCCATGAAGCCGCCCGAACGGGTGAAGATCTGCGAGTTGATACCCACGACCTCGCCCTGCATGTTGAACAGCGGGCCGCCGGAGTTACCCGGGTTGATGGCAACGTCAGTCTGGATGAATGGCACGTAGGTGTCGTTAGGCAGGGTACGGCCCTTGGCACTGACGATACCTTTGGTCACCGAATGGTCGAAGCCGAACGGCGAGCCGATGGCCAGCACCCACTCACCCACTTTGAGCTTCTCGGAGTCGCCCAGCTTGACGGTCGGCAGGTTCTTGCCTTCGACCTTGAGCAGCGCGACGTCGGTACGCGGGTCGGTACCGACCAGCTTGGCTTGCAGCTCGCTGCGGTCCGACAGGCGGACGATGATCTCGTCGGCGTCGGCCACCACATGGTTGTTGGTCAGTACGTAGCCATCGCTGGAAATGATGAAACCCGAACCCAGCGACTGGGCTTCACGCTGACGATCACCCCGCGGCGAGCGGGGCTGCTGCGGCATGTTGCGCTCGAAGAACTCGCGGAACATCGGCGGCAGGCCTTCGAGGTCCGGCATCTGCCCAGCGGCGATGCGGCGGTCTGGCAGCTTCTGCTTGGTACTGATGTTGACCACGGCCGGCGAGGCTTGCTCGACCAACGTGGTGAAGTCTGGCAGGGCTTCCTCGGCCTGGGCGGTGAGCACCTGGCCGAGCATGAGCACGGCGGCGAACATCGATAGGTAGGATTTCAAGCGTGGTATAGACATACGGCTCCCGTCACAACGAGCGTGGTTAGCGTAAGGCCCCTGCACAAGCAGGAAAGGCCAGGCTCCAAGAAGCCTGACCTATAGAAAATTTACGGAAAGATTGCAAATGACAATGCTTTAATTTCATTTCAGGAGCATGTCTCTCACGCCGGAAACCACCTGAAAAGCGCACGCCATCATTGCCGCGCCTGGGCATCCTGAGGCCGCATCGACAGCGCAATGCGCTCTGCGGTACCCAGGGGAATTTCACCTACCACAGTGACCAGGACCTTACCCTTCGGCGTGTTCAGACGGCGCGATACCGCCACGGTTGGGCCGAGTTGCACGCGTGTATCGGTGCCTGAGTTGTCGTTGACCGGCTCAAGGAATACCGAAACGCGCGCCAGGCCATCGTCATACATCAGGCTGCTAACTGTGCTGTTGCGGGCCGGGTCACGGCGTACCGAGCTGTTGACCAGCTCAAAACCCGGCGGCAGCCAGTCCGAGCGCCATCCGGCGACGGTTTCCTGGCCGGTACTGGTGCCCCGCTCCACCGGTTTGCAAGCGGCACTGGGGCGCAAGTCATCCGCGGTAGGCAGGTCATCGGTATCGAGGCGGGTCATCTGGAAGCGCTCGAGCAATTGCCCCTTGTCGTTGAGCATCAGCGAACGCAGCGGCAAGCCGGTGCGGCGGTCCAGGTGCAATTCGAACGCATAACGGTGCTGGTCGCGCGGTGTGAGGGTGACGATCACCGCGTCGCGGCCGGCGACACGTGACTTGCCCGCCACACCCAGATCGTACCAGCCCATCAATTTGAGGGGATCCAGCGCACGCGGCGCCGCATCGGGCGGCGTCGTAACGCCGTTGACCAAGGCACCACTGATGCACGCAACCTTGCCATCCACGCGCACGATTTCCTGGGCAGTGCCATCGAGCTGCAGCAGCCGCTCGCTGACCTTACCGTCCTCAACCCTGTGCCAGATATCGTGGGAAGAAAAGCTGCCGTTGCGTTCGTAGACGAAAGAGCCTTGGTAGCTTTGCTTTTGCTCGGCCTGTGCCAGCTTGTTCAGCCACTCATTCGCCTCAGGCGAAGAGTTGGCCGCCAACGCTGGCACCGTCATGCAGCTGCCTATCAGCAGCGACAGGAGAGGTAGCGCGCGCATGATCCTCCTTACTTAGCGGGGTTATCCAGGCTGGCGGCGCGGGCATACGGCAACGCGGTTTCGCTGCCCTTGAGCGCAGATTCCTGGGCGTGCTGGCGCAGGTAGCCTGGCAGACGCTGATCCCAGCCGGCTTGGTTCTGCAGCACACCGTTGGCCATCGGCCCGGTCGGTTGCTCACTGCTTTCACTATAGCCTGCCAATACCGCCGGGCCTTGAGTTTGTGGCACGCTCAGCCCCTGCTGCGCAGGTTGCTGAGAGGCAAGCTCTGCACCGGTGATCTCGTCCTGGTTGTACATGCGCACACCCGCCAGCACGGCAACCGTTACCGAGGCAGCGACTGCCAGGCGAGCGACGCTGCGCCATGGGCCTTTATTGACCTTGGCCGGTACCGCTTCGTCGGCCAACGCTGCCGACACCGCCGAGGCGATATCGAGGTTGGGCAGCAGCAGTTCCTTGTGCATCGCTGCGCGAGCGACCTGGTAACGCGACCAGGTAGCACGGGTTTCGGCATCGTCGACGGCACTCAGTACCCGACGTAATTCCAGTTCGTCCGCTTCGTTATCCATTACCGCGGACAGCGATTCCTGCAACGCTTCACGACTCATGGCGGTTCCTCTCTTGGCTGTAGCCGCTGTCTCAGGTTTCCTGCAACAACGGCTGCAGGGCTTTATCTATGGCCTCCCGAGCGCGGAAGATTCGAGAGCGCACGGTACCCACCGGACATTGCATGACACTGGCAATGTCTTCGTAACTCAATCCGTCGAACTCGCGCAGGGTCAATGCCGTGCGCAGGTCTTCGGGCAGTTGCTGGATGGTGCGATGGACCGTGCCTTCGATTTCATCCCGCAACAACGAGCGCTCTGGGGACTCGAGATCCTTGAGACCATGATCGCCGTCATAAAACTCCGCATCCTCGGAGCTCACATCACTGTCTGGTGGCCGTCTTCCACGGGACACCAGGTAGTTCTTCGCCGTGTTGATGGCGATGCGGTACAGCCAGGTATAAAACGCACTGTCTCCGCGAAAATTGCCAAGCGCACGGTAGGCCTTGATAAAGGCTTCCTGTGCCACATCCTGGGCCTCGTGGGTGTCGTGAACGAACCGCACGATCAACCCGAGAATCTTGTGCTGATACTTCAGCACCAACAGATCGAACGCTCGCCTGTCACCGCGCTGCACGCGCTCGACAAGCTGCTGATCCTCTTCCTGGGTTAGCATGAACACTCCTCGGTAGACTCGAAGGAGCGTTGCAACAGCCATCGTTCAGGCTTGCAAACATAGACTCGGGCTTTGCGCAAAAGTTCTCCCCTCCAAGCAAGTTTCCTGCAGCCCTTGGTCGGCTCGCACGGAAGACGCGGCGCGGTCACGGCCGGCAACGTCAATAATCAGGTTTCGAATACGCAGGTGTCAGCCCGAATAGAGCTGCCGCCGTGCGTCGCCGCGACATTTGTGGCGTGCGGGCAGCCTTCATAGGATTTCCGTAGCTGTCGGAAAGTTCCCACAAGGTCGCTGCTTCCTGGCAAGTGGCATGGAAATTGGCCACCCGGGGCTGCTATAAAGGCAACCCGGCCTGGTTTAACGATAGTTTCACAATGCCATCGGCGCGTGACTATTGTGCCGTGCCCCTTCCGTAGATTACTAGTGTCCCGACATGAGCCAACAATTCCAACATGATGTCCTGGTGATCGGCAGCGGCGCCGCCGGTCTCAGCCTGGCACTTAACCTCCCCAGCCACCTGCGTATCGCCGTGCTCAGCAAAGGCGACCTGGCCAATGGCTCGACCTATTGGGCCCAGGGCGGTGTTGCCGCCGTGCTGGACGACACCGACACCGTACAGTCGCATGTCGAGGACACCCTCAATGCCGGCGGTGGCCTGTGCCATGAAGATGCCGTGCGTTTCACCGTCGAGCACAGCCGCGAAGCCATTCAGTGGTTGATCGAGCAAGGCGTGCCCTTTACCCGGGATGAGCAGCACGGTGTCGACGATGGGGGCTTCGAGTTCCACCTGACCCGCGAGGGTGGCCACAGCCACCGGCGCATCATCCACGCCGCCGACGCCACCGGCGCCGCTATCTTCACCACCCTGCTGGCCCAGGCCCGCCTACGCCCGAACATCCAGCTGCTGGAGCAGCGCGTGGCGGTCGACCTGATCACCGAGCGCCGCCTGGGCCTGCCCGGCGAGCGCTGCCTGGGTGCCTATGTGCTAAACCGCAATACGGGCGAAGTGGACACCTACGGGGCGCGCTTCACCGTGCTCGCCACCGGAGGCGCGGCCAAGGTCTACCTGTATACCAGTAACCCGGACGGTGCCTGCGGCGACGGTATCGCCATGGCTTGGCGCGCGGGCTGCCGGGTGGCCAACCTTGAGTTCAACCAGTTCCACCCGACCTGCCTGTACCACCCCCAAGCCAAGAGCTTCTTGATCACCGAGGCCTTGCGCGGTGAAGGCGCCCTGTTGCGCCTGCCCAACGGCGAGCGCTTCATGCCGCGCTTCGACCCCCGCGAGGAACTGGCCCCGCGTGACATCGTGGCCCGCGCCATCGACCACGAGATGAAACGCCTGGGCGTGGACTGCGTGTACCTGGACATCACCCACAAGCCGGCCGATTTCATCAAGGGCCACTTCCCCACCGTTTACGAACGCTGCCTGGCCTTCGGCATCGACATCACCCGCCAGCCGATCCCGGTAGTACCCGCAGCCCACTACACCTGCGGCGGCGTGGTGGTGGACGACCGCGGGCATACCGACGTGCCTGGGCTGTATGCCATCGGTGAGACCAGCTTTACCGGCCTGCATGGCGCCAACCGCATGGCCAGCAACTCGCTGCTTGAATGCTTCGTCTATGGCCGCGCCGCTGCCGCCGACATCCAGGCGCACCTGCAACAGGTCGACATGCCCAAAGCCCTGCCCGGCTGGGATGCCAGCCAGGTCACCGACTCGGACGAGGATGTGATCATCGCGCACAACTGGGACGAGCTGCGGCGCTTCATGTGGGACTATGTCGGCATCGTGCGCACCAGCAAGCGCCTGCAGCGCGCCGAACACCGCATCCGCCTGCTACTCGACGAAATCGACGAGTTCTACAGCAACTACAAGGTCAGCCGCGACCTGATCGAGCTGCGCAACCTGGCGCAAGTGGCGGAACTGATGATTCGTTCGGCAATGCAGCGCAAGGAAAGCCGCGGGTTGCATTACACGCTGGATTATCCGGGGATGCTGGACGAGGCTAAAGACACTATCCTCAGCCCGGTCTGAATCGGCGCTGTCTTCTTCGCGGGTAAACCCGCTCCCACAGGGACTGCGTAGGCCTCGAGCCGGGCGCGGCACCTGTGGGAGCGGGTTTACCCGCGAAGAAGCCCACCCGGTACTGACCTATACCCGAGATACCTCAGCCCACCTGCGCCGGCTGAACTTCAGCCTTACCCGCAACCGCCGATGCTCATCAGCCCCAAGGGCATCCCAAGGAACGCACTGCCCCTGCCCCAGCCAACGCCCCTCCCGCACAAACCGCAACACCACCATCCCCGGCAACGCAACACTGTCCCGACACAAACGCACCGGCTGCCAACCCTGGGCGCGGCTGAATACCCGCCAGCCAAGCAGGTCTCGGCGCAGCCCGGTAACCGCATGCGGATGCGTGAGCAAAATTCGTCGGGGGATGGCCCAGCAGGCGTGGGCGACAGACGCGGCAGTGGCCGCCAGGGCCAGCCACCAGGGCAACGCGCTCACCCACACGGTGAACAGCGCCAGCACCTGGCAACTCAAGTAGGCCGTCAGCAGCAGGCGCGAGCCTTGCCAACGGCTTTCGAAAAACTCACTTGGGCTGGACACGGTCCAGGATGATGCGGACCATGCGCTGCAGCTCCGGGTCTTCAGACTCGGTGCGCTCCATGAACCAGCCGAACATGTCCTGATCTTCGCAGCTCAACAGGCGTACATAGAGTTCGCGGTCGGCTTCGTTGAGGGTGGCGTAGACTTCCTGGGTGAAAGGCACCAACAGTACGTCCAGTTCCAGCATGCCGCGGCGGCTGTGCCAGAAAAGCCGGTTGAGTTCAGTTTGTTCGACCATGGGGCCCTCCTCGAATGGCCCGCCAGTATACAGCCAGGCGAGCGAAGCGGCACAGGGCGTTGGTCTAGTCACCTACCTATTTTGTTACTGGCGTTCTATGATGGCCGCCAGTCTTTAGCCACCGCGATGACCCATGGCCGATTCCGCTTTCTTCAGCCCCCTGTCCCACGAGGGCATCCTCGCCGTCCGCGGCTCCGACGCAGGCAAGTTCCTGCAGGGCCAGCTGACCTGCAACATCAACTACCTCAGCCAGGAACATGCCAGCCTCGGTGCCCGCTGCATGGTCAAAGGGCGCATGCAGTCGAGTTTCCGCATCGTGCCCGAAGGCAACGGTTACCTGCTGGCCATGGCCAGTGAACTGCTCGATGCCCAATTGGCCGACCTCAAGAAGTACGCCGTGTTCTCCAAGGCCACCTTAAGCGACGAGAGCGCCGCCTGGGCGCGCTTTGGCCTGCAGGGTGGCGAGGCGGCACTGCAAGCCTTGGGCTTGACGCCGCCCGTCGAAGCGGGCGCCACCGTGCGCCACGAGGGCCTGATCGCCATCGCCGTGTCCGCAGGCCGTGTCGAGCTGTGGGTACCTGCCGAGCAGGCCGCCCACGTAGGCGCGGCACTCGCCGCCAGCCTGCCTGAAGGCAGCCTCAACGACTGGTTGCTGGGCCAGATCCGCGCAGGTATTGGCCAAGTCATGGGCCCTACCCGCGAGCTGTTCATCCCGCAGATGATCAACCTGCAGGCCGTGGACGGCGTCAGCTTCAAGAAGGGCTGCTACACCGGTCAGGAAATCGTTGCCCGCATGCAGTACCTGGGCAAGCTCAAGCGCCGTCAGTACCGGCTCTCGCTCGATCAGCAGGACATCCCCGCGCCAGGTGCCGAGATCTTCTCGCCCACCCATGGTTCCTCGGTCGGTGAAGTGGTGATGGCGGCCAGTGCGGGTACCGGTTGCGAGTTGCTCGCGGTGCTCAGCGCCGATGCGGTGGCCGATGACAACCTGCACCTGGGCAGCCTGGAAGGGCCACGCCTGCACGTGCTGAGCCTGCCCTATGAACTGGACCGCGACCGGGAAATCCAGCGCTGACCAGCCTGCCCCGTCCGCGTGACGGGGCCGCACCACCACTGCGGTAGAGAAGTCCATGAACAAGCTGGCCGAGATGGTTCAAGCACAGTTGCTCGATGCCATCGAAAAGGATGACCTGGTCCTGCCGACCCTGCCCGAGGTTGCCTTGAGCATCCGCGAGGCTGCCGAGGATAGCGAGATCAGCGTGTCGGCCCTGAGCAAGGTGATCGGTCGCGACGCGGCCCTCTCGGCGCGCCTGATCAAAGTCGTCAACAGCCCCCTGTTGCGCGCTGCTGTAGAGGTCACCGACCTGCACACCGCAATCACTCGCCTGGGCATCAACTACAGCTGCAACCTGGCCATCGGCCTGGTGATCGAACAGATCTTTCATGCCCGCTCGCCGGCTGTTGAGCAAAAGCTGCGCGATATCTGGGTCAACAGCCTGGAAGTGGCAGGCATCAGCTACGAAATCTGCCGCCGCTTCACCCACCTCAAACCCGACCAGGCGACCCTCGGTGGGCTGGTCAACCAGATCGGCGCCCTGCCGGTGCTGATCTACGCCGAAGAACACAACGAGCTGCTGTCCGACCCGGTCTGCCTGCACTACGTGATCGAGCAGATCCAGCCCGTGCTGGGTGACAAGATCCTCAAGGCGTGGGAGTTTCCCGAGCAATTGGTCAACTTGCCGAGCCAGGTTCAGGACCTCGACCGGCAGACCGACAAGGTCGACTATATCGACGTCGTGCAGATCGCCCGCTGCATCAGCCAACGTGGGCGTAGCCGGCCACTGGCGGCGTTGCCGGCGTACCGACACCTGGGGCTGCCGTTCGGTACCGAACTGGAAGTCGAAGAGCTGCTCGAGGCGCGGAGCCTGTTGCGCTAGGCCGCCGAAAGCCCGCTACACCTACCCTCCTGCGCGATTCAGGTAGGAGCAGCCTTGTGCTGCGAAGAGGCCGGTAACAGCACAGCAAATCTTCGCTGCAGTCACTGGCCCTTTCGCAGCACAAGGCTGCTCCTACAGTGCCGACGGGCCAATAGACAGTAAAACCCTAGTCAGCGATGAAGCTCACACGTACCCGCAAACCGCCCTTCTCGCCATCGTGCAGGCTGATCTGCGCCAGGTGCGCGCGGCAGATCTCGCCGACAATCGCCAACCCCAGCCCACTGCCTTGGGCACTGCGGCGGTAGAAGCGCTCGAACACCCGCTCGCGCTCATCCTCGGGAATACCTGGGCCATCATCCTCGACCTCAAGCACCGCCGGCGCCAGCACCCGCAGGATCACGTTGCCACCGGCCGGGGTATGCGCCAAGGCGTTATCCACCAGGTTGCTCAGCAGTTCGTTGAGCAAGGTCGGCTCACCCTTGAGCCACACGGGCGCCTCGGCCTCGAGGGCCAATGCCACGCCACGGTTATGCGCCAAGGGCGCCATGGCCATGCCCAGTTCGCGGGCCAACTGGCTGAGGTCCAGGCGCTGCGCGCCACCTTCGGCGATTGCCCGGGCACCATTCTCGACCCGTGCCAATGACAACAGCTGGTTGGCCAGGTGGGTCAAGCGGTCGGTGCCTTGGGCGGCTGATTCCAACGTCTGCCGCCACTCCTGCGGCTCGGACGAACGCAAGCCCAACTCGACCCGCGCCTTGAGCGCCGCCAACGGCGTGCGCAATTCGTGGGCGGCGTCTGCGATGAACTGGGCTTGGCGCTCGAACTGCCCGCGCAAGCGCTCGGTAAAGTGGTTCAAGGCCCGCACCAGTGGGCCCAGTTCGCGCTGCACCTGCACCACCGGCAAGGCCCGCAGGTCATCGGGTTGGCGCTCTTCCACGGCGGTGCGCAGGCGCTCCAGCGGGCGTAGCGCGGCACTGACCGCAAACCACACCATCACCAAAGCGCCCAGCGCCAGCATCCCCAGGCGCAGCAGGGTATCGGCCATCAGCCCGCGCGCCATGCGCACCCGCGCTTCTTCGGTCTCGGCCACGCGAATTTCCGCCATGCCGTTCATGTTCGGCTCGCTGACCGGCTTGAGCAGGCTGACCACGCGCACGTCCTGGCCGAGGTACGTCGCGTTGTAGAACCGCGCCAGCGCCGGGTAGTCGTCGGTGCGCGGCGTGCCAGGCGGTGGCGCTGGCAGGTTCTCGTAGCCCGAGATCAATCGCTGCTTGATGTCCAGCACCTGGTAGTAGATACGCCCGGCACTGTCGTAGGCGAAGGTATCCAGGGCCACATAGGGCACGTCCGCGCTCAACGAGCCGTCGCGTTGCGACAAGCCCGCGGCGATGGTCCGTGCCGACGCTAGCAAGGTCCGGTCGTAGGCCGTGTCGGCGGCTTCACGGCCATTCCAGTAGGCGCTCAGGCCGCTGGCCAACATCAACACCACCAGCAGCAGTGCCAGGTTGCCCAGCAGCCGCCCGCGCAAGCTGCCGTTGTCACGCATCGCGATGCTCAAGCAGATAACCCAGCCCACGGAAGGTGACGATCGCCACCGGGTGGCCGTCGAGCTTCTTGCGCAGGCGGTGGATGTAGATTTCGATGGCGTCGGGGCTGGCTTCTTCGTCCAGGCCAAACACCTGGGCGGCCAGTTGCTCCTTGCTCATCACCCGGCCTGGGCGGGCGATCAGCGCTTCGAGCACGCTCTGTTCACGCGAGGTCAGGGTCAGGTTGTCCTCGCCCAGGCTGAAGCGCCGGGTATCCAGGTCGTACACCAGCGGCCCGCAGCGCTGCTGGCGTTCGCCACCCAGCACGCTGCGGCGCAGCAAGGCCTTGACCCGGGCTTCAAGTTCAGTCAGTTCGAACGGCTTGGCCAGGTAATCGTCAGCCCCCAGGTTCAGCCCATGGACCCGGTCCTTGACGTCACTGCGCGCGGTCAGCATCAGCACCGGCAGGGTCTTGCCGCGGCCACGCAAACGCGCCAGCACTTCAAAGCCATCCATGCGCGGCAAGCCGACATCGAGCACGGCAACGGCGTATTCCTCACTGGCCAGGGCCAGGTCGGCAGCCACGCCGTCATGCAGTACATCCACGGTCAGGCCGTGACTTTTCAAGGCCTGGGCCACGCTTTCGGCCAGTTGCAGGTGGTCTTCGACCAGCAGCACACGCATCGGATTCTCCCTGCTCGGGTGGGGCGGTGGCGCGGAGTGTACCGCTGTCGACCGGCCTGTGAAGCCCCTTCTGACAAACCTTTCACGCTGAAAGGTTAGCGAAAGGTTCGTTACCTAGCATCGCACCACGGTCGCCCCACGCGCCGAAAAAAGCACCAGCAAGGTGCAACGAATAAGAACAATAAACGGAGTCATCGACGATGCTGTCATCGCAGCCGCAGGCATACGTGCCTACCCGTTCCTTTGCCGCACGCCCTTCTGCCATCGCCAGCGCCCTTGCGCTCGCCGGTGTCGCGCCCATGAGCCAGGCCGCCTTCTTCGAAGACAGCACGGCGACCTTCGAAACCCGCAACATGTACTTCAACCGCGACTTTCGCGACGGCACCAGCGCGCAGCAATCCAAGCGCGACGAATGGGCCCAGGGTTTCATGCTCAACTTCGAGTCCGGCTACACCGACGGCACTGTAGGCTTTGGCCTGGATGCGCTGGGCATGCTCGGCATCAAGCTCGACTCCAGCCCCGACCGCACCGACACCGGCCTGCTGCCGACCCATGACGACGGCAAGGCCGCCGACGAGTACTCCAAGCTCGGCCTGACCGGCAAGGTCAAAGTCTCCAAGACCGAATTGAAGATCGGCACGCTGATCCCCGAACTGCCGACCCTGCAGCCCAACGACGGGCGCATCCTGCCGCAAACCTTCGAAGGCGGCTTGCTCACCTCGAAAGAGATCAGCCATCTGACCTTCACCGGCGGGCGCCTGGAAAAGGCCAAGGACCGCAACGACACCAACTGGGAAGACCTGGCCCTCAACAACAAAAACGGCCGCTTCGGTGGCACTTTCACGGCCGATAACCTCGACCTCGCGGGCCTGGACTACCAGTTCACCGATCGCATCACCGGCAGCTACCACTTCGCCCAACTCGACGACATCTACCGCCAGCACTTCCTCGGCATGGTCGCTACCCAGCCATGGGGCCCGGGTACCTTCGGCGCTGACCTGCGCCTGGCCGTGAGTGACGATGCCGGCGCCGCCAAGGCCGGCAACATCGACAACACCACCGTCAACGGCATGCTCAGCTACGCCCTGGGCGGGCACAAGGTCAGTGCCGCCTACCAGCACCTGTCCGGCGACAGCGCCTTCCCCTACATCGATGGCGCCGACCCGTACCTGGTCAACTTCGTGCAGATCAACGACTTCGCCGGTGCCGACGAGCACTCCTGGCAGATGCGCTACGACTACAACTTCGCGGCCCTGGGCGTCCCCGGCCTGACCTTCATGACCCGTTACATCAGCGGCGACAACGTCAGCCGCGCCGATGGCAGCGAGGGCAAGGAGTGGGAACGCAACACCGAGTTCAAGTACGTGGTACAAAGCGGCCCGTTGAAAAACGTCGCCGTGCGCTTGCGCAACGCCACCTTCCGCTCGAATTTTGCCCGCGACGCCGACGAAGTGCGGCTGCTGGTGAGCTACAGCGTGGCCCTGTGGTAACCCAATAACAACAACGCTCACGGAGATTGACGATGACCTTTTCACTGCGCCGCCTCGTCCTCGCTACCGGCTGCCTGCTGCTGGCCGGCAACGCCCTCGCTGCCGAACCGAAACGCCCCGAATGCATCGCCCCTGCCTCGCCTGGCGGTGGCTTCGACCTGACCTGCAAACTGGTGCAGAGCGCCCTGGTGCAGGAGAAGATCCTCAGCAAACCCATGCGTGTCACCTACATGCCCGGCGGCGTCGGCGCGGTGGCCTACAACGCCGTGGTGGCCCAGCGCCCAGGGGATGCCGGCACCCTGGTGGCGTGGTCCAGCGGCTCGCTGCTGAACCTGGCCCAAGGCAAGTTCGGCCGCTTCGACGAGAACGCGGTCAAGTGGTTGGCCGCGGTCGGCACCAGCTACGGTGCCATCGCCGTGAAGAGCGATTCGCCCTACAAAACCCTCGACGACCTGGTCGCCGCCCTGAAAAAAGACCCGAGCAAGGTCGTGATCGGCTCCGGTGGCACGGTCGGCAGCCAGGACTGGATGCAAACCGCGCTGATCGCCAAGGCCGCCGGCATCAACCCGCGTGACCTGCGTTACGTGGCCCTGGAAGGCGGCGGTGAAATTGCCACTGCATTGCTGGGCGGGCACATCCAGGTCGGCTCCACCGACATCTCCGACTCCATGCCGCACATTCAGAGCGGCAACATGCGCATCCTCGCGGTGTTCTCCGAAAACCGCCTGGACGAGCCAGAGATGAAAGACATCCCTACCGCCAAGGAGCAGGGCTACGACATCGTCTGGCCGGTGGTACGCGGCTTCTACCTGGGGCCTAAGGTGAGCAACGAGGACTACGCCTGGTGGAAGGCCTCGTTCGACAAGATGCTGGCCTCGGAAGACTTCGCCAAGCTGCGTGACCAGCGCGAGCTGTTCCCGTTCGCCATGACCGGCGAAGAGCTGGACGGCTATGTGAAGAAGCAGGTGGCTGACTACAAGGCACTGGCCAGGGAGTTCGGCCTGATTCAGTAACTCGCCGACTACCTGAACAGATCCCTGTGGGAGCGGGCTTGCCCCGCGAAGCTGGCACCTCGGTGCATGGCACCGGCTTTGCCGGTGTTCGCGGGGCAAGCCCGCTCCCACAGAGTCCGCGTCCAACGAGGATTCCCCGATGATCCTGCAACGCCTCTTCGCCCTGGTTCTGCTGGCGGTGTGCGCCGCCCTGGCCGTGATGGCCTGGCCGTACCAGGCTGCATTTTCCTACGAACCGGTTGGCCCCCGGGCCTATCCGCTGCTGATGCTCGGCCTGATGGGCCTGGGCCTGCTTTACCTGGCCATCCGCCCAACGCCCATCGTGCGCAAGGATGACGAGCCAGAACTGGACCGCGAAACCCTGATCAAAATCGCCGCCTGCGTCGGCCTGCTGATCGTCTTCGCTGCCACCTTCGAACCGCTGGGCTTCATCCTCAGCGCCATCCTGGTCGGTCTGCCCATGGCCCGGCTGTACGGCGGCCGCTGGCTGCACAGCGCCATCGTCGTGGTCGGCATGAGCCTGTTTCTCTACTGGCTGTTCGACCGCGTGATGGACGTGCCCCTGCCCCTTGGCCTGCTGAGCGTACTGGAGAACTGACACATGGATACCTTGAGCTACCTGGGCCAGGGCTTCGGCGTCGCCCTGAGCCCGTACAACCTGGTCACCGCCCTCAGCGGCACCCTGATCGGCACCGTGGTCGGCCTGTTGCCGGGCCTGGGCCCGATCAACGGCGTGGCCTTGCTGATCCCTATCGCCTTTGCCCTGGGCCTGCCGCCTGAGTCGGCGCTGATCCTGCTGGCCGCGGTGTACCTGGGCTGCGAATACGGCGGGCGCATCAGTTCGATCCTGCTGAACATCCCGGGCGAAGCGTCGACCGTGATGACCACCCTCGACGGCTACCCGATGGCCCGCCAGGGCCTGGCAGGCGTTGCCTTGTCGCTGTCTGCCTGGAGTTCGTTCATCGGCGCCTTCATCGCCACCTGCGGCATGGTGCTGTTCGCCCCGCTGCTGGCGAAATGGGCGATCGCCTTCGGCCCGGCGGAATACTTCGTGCTGATGGTGTTCGCCATTGTCGCCTTGGGCGGGATGGCCGGCGACAAACCGTTGAAGACCTTCATCGCTGCGCTGATCGGCCTGTTCCTGTCGGCGGTCGGCATCGACGCCAACAGCGGCGTCTACCGCTTCACCGGTGACAGCGTGCACCTGGCCGACGGCATCCAGTTCGTGGTGCTGGTGCTGGGGCTGTTCTCAATCAGCGAAATCCTCCTGCTGCTGGAAAAGACCCACCATGGCCACCAGGCGGTCAAGGCCACTGGGCGCATGCTGTTCAACGTCAAGGAAGCGGCTTCGGTGTTCGCAGTGAACATCCGCTGCGGCCTGCTCGGCTTCATCATGGGCGTGCTGCCAGGTGCCGGCGCGACCCTGGCCAGCGCCGTGGCCTATATGACCGAGAAGCGTATCGCTGGCGAAAGCGGCAAGTTCGGCAAGGGCGATGCCCGTGGCCTGGCCGCGCCAGAAACCGCCATCGGCGCCTCCTGCTGCGGCGCCTTAGTCCCGATGCTGACCCTCGGCGTGCCAGGTTCGGGCACCACCGCGGTGATGATCGGCGCACTGACCCTGTACAACATCACCCCCGGCCCGCTGTTGTTCGAACAGCAGCCAGACATCGTCTGGGGCCTGATCGCCTCGTTGTTCATCGCCAACATCATGCTGGTGATCCTCAACATCCCGATGATCCGCATCTTCACCCGCATCCTCGCCGTGCCGAACTGGGCGCTGGTGCCAGTGATCGCGATCATCACCGGGATCGGCGTGTATGCCGTGCACGCCACCACCTTCGACCTGTTCCTGATGGTTGGCATCGGCATCATGGGCTACATCCTGCGCAAGCTGGACTTCCCGCTGTCGCCGATCCTGCTGGGCTTTATCCTCGGCGGGCTGATGGAGCAGAACCTGCGCCGCGCGTTGTCGATCTCCAACGGTGAACTGGGCATCCTCTGGTCGAGCCCGATCAGCATGGGCGTGTGGGTACTGGTGGTGTGCATGCTGTGCCTGCCGCTGCTGCGTATCTGGCGCAAGCGCAGCCTGCAGCGCCGGGCCATGGCTGATGCCTGATCGGTCGTTGCCCCTGTATTGGGCGACCGGGCTGGTCGGCCTTGCTGGCGGGTATCTCGCCAGCACGGTCGGCTGGCCTTTGCCCTGGATGGTCGGCGCGTTGTTGGCGATCATCCTGGTGCGCTGCCTGACCCCCTGGCAGCTGTCAGAAATCCCCAATGGGCGCAAATGCGGGCAATGCATCATCGGCCTGGGCATCGGCCTGCACTTCACCCCCGCCGTGATCGAACAGGTAGGCAGCCATTTTCTGCTGATCTTCTTTGGCGCGCTGTTCACCACCCTGTCCAGCGTGATCAGCGTGTGGTTGCTGCGACGTACCGGCGAGGACCGCGCAACCGCCTTCTTCGCCAGCATGCCGGGCGGTTCAGGTGAGATGGTCAACCTGGGCGCGCGCAATGGCGCGGTGCTCAGCCAGGTGGCGGCGGCGCAAAGCCTGCGTGTGTTGGCAGTGGTGCTGTGCGTGCCGGCGCTGTTCAAGTTCTTGATGGGTGACGGTGTACCGCTCAATCATGCCGGCAGTGTGAGCTGGGGCTGGCTAGCGGTGATCGCCCCGCTGGGAATAGCCGCGGGCTTCATCTGGCAGCGGTTGCGCCAGCCCAACCCCTGGCTGTTCGGGCCGCTGCTGCTGGCGGCGACGGTTAGCCTGGCGGGCAACCTGCAGATCGGCCTGCCTGATGGCGCTAGTCAAATCGGCCAGTGGCTGATCGGCAGCGGCCTGGCCTGCCACTTCAACCGCGCGTTTTTCCGCCGCGCACCTTCGTTTTTGGGCCGTACGTTGCTGGCCACGGCGCTGTGCATGTTGATTGCCGGCAGCGCAGCGTGGGGGTTGAGCGTGATGACGGCGCTAGACCTGCGTTCGCTGACCCTTGGGATGATGCCCGGCGGGATTGCGGAGATGAGCCTGACGGCGGAGACCCTGCAGCTGTCGGTACCGCTGGTAACGGCCTTGCAGGTAATGCGCTTATTGTTCGTGCTGTTTCTGGCGGAGCCGCTGTTCCGGCTCTGGAACGCAGAGAAAGCCTGAAACACCGCGTCGCCTGCTTCGCGGTGTTTCATGCCATCAAAGCGGCGGCAAGGCCCAGTTGATCGGTGCCAACCCACGCTGTTCAAGGAAGCTGTTGGCGCGGCTGAAGTGCCCGCAGCCGAGGAAGCCCCGATACGCCGACAAGGGCGACGGATGCACCGACTTCAGCACCAGGTGCTTGGTGCCATCGATCAGCTTCTGCTTGCCCTGGGCATGCGCGCCCCACAGCAGGAACACCACGTTCGGACACTGCTCGCTGACCACCTGGATGACTCGGTCGGTAAAGAACTCCCAGCCCTTCTTGGCATGCGAAGCCGCATTGGCGCGTTCCACGGTCATGGTCGTGTTGAGCAGCAGCACGCCTTGCTCGGCCCAGCTCTGCAGGTAGCCGTGGCTGGCGATCGGAATGTTCAGGTCGCGCTGCAGCTCTTTGTAGATATTGACCAGCGACGGCGGCGTGGCGATGCCCGGCTGCACCGAGAAGCACAGGCCATGGGCCTGGCCTGGGCCGTGATACGGGTCCTGGCCGAGGATCACTACCTTGACCTGCTGCAAGGGCGTCGAGTTAAGGGCACTGAAGATTAGCGGGCCTGGGGGGTAGATCTCTTTGCCGGCGGCGTGCTCCTGGCGCAGGAATTCGCGCAGCTGATGCATGTAGGGCTGGTCGAATTCGTCGCGCAATGCGGCTTTCCAGCTGGGTTCGAGTTTGATGCGATCGTCGTCAGTCATGGGGCCATCCGTAAACAATGGCGCGACACTAGGTAAGCCTCCTCCGCTTGTCAAACGATCCGACCGACGACCGGCATGATCGCGCAGGCAGGCCATACTTGTGCGATGACCTGCGAGAGGTAGTCCATGTCTATTCATTGCGAGGTACTCACCGGTGCCGATGGCGCCTGCATCGGCATCGCCACCCTGGATGCACCCAAGGCGCTCAATGCGCTGAACCTGAGAATGATCGAAGTGCTCGGCGAGCAGTTGCACGCCTGGGCCCGCGACCCGGGTGTGGTCTGCGTGCTGCTGCGAGGCAATGGCGCCAAGGCGTTCTGTGCCGGGGGCGACGTCAGGGCGCTGGCCCAGGCTTGCCGCGATCACCCGGGCAGCGTGCCGCCGCTGGCCGCCACCTTCTTCGCGGCCGAGTATCGCCTCGATTACCTGCTGCACACCTACCCCAAGCCGCTGCTGTGCTGGGGGCACGGGCATGTGTTGGGTGGCGGCATGGGGCTGCTGCAGGGCGCCAATGTGCGCATCGTCACGCCCAGCAGCCGGCTGGCGATGCCAGAGATCAGCATCGGCCTCTACCCCGACGTCGGCGCCAGCTGGTTCCTCGCCCGTCTGCCGGGCAAGCTGGGGCTGTTCCTGGGGCTGACCGGTGCTCCGATCAATGCCCGCGATGCCCTCGACCTGGGTCTCGCCGATCGTTTCTTCGGCGAGCACCAGCAGGAGGAGTTGATCGAAGAGTTGTTGCAGCTGAACTGGCAGGAGCAGACCGAGTTGCAGCTCAACAGCCTGCTCAAGGCCGAGCAGCATCGTGCCTGCGAGGAGCTACCCGAGGCGCAATGGCTGCCCCGGCGCCAAGTGATCGATGAGCTGCTGGATGTCGCCGACCCCGCCGGCGCGTGGCATGCGCTGCAAGGCCTGAAATATCACAACGACCCTGTGCTGGCCGAAGCGGGTGAACGCCTGCATGAGGGGTGCCCGTTGACCGCGCACTTGGTGTGGGAACAGATCCGCCGGGCCCGGCACCTGTCATTGGCGCAGGTATTCCAGATGGAGTTCGGCATGAGCCTGAATTGCTGCCGTCATCCGGAATTCAGCGAAGGGGTGCGCGCGCGCCTGCTGGACAAAGACAATCAGCCGCGCTGGCACTGGCCGGATGTGGCGCAGGTGCCAGCGGCGGTGGTCGAGGCGCATTTTACGAAGGTCTGGGAGGGGCGCCACCCGCTGGCGGATTTGGATTGATTATCTGCAACCGGGCCGCTGCGCACCCCAATCGCCGGCAAGCCGGCTCCCACAGGTGCGGCGCTAGCCTTGGAGGCTATACAGTACGGGTGGGAGTCGGCTTGCCGGCGATTGGGCCGCACAGCGGCCCCAATTCATCACCGCTGCCAGTTGCGGCCCTGCCCCCGGCCGCCATCTGGCCTGCGGTCACGGTCCCCTCGCCCATTGGAATGCCAACGATCATTCTGATACCGCTGGCTGCCATCGCGATAGTCGTGGCGGTCACGGTCACGCCCATAGTCATAGCGCTGGCGATTGCCGTAGTCATACCGCGGGTTGCCATGCCACTGGTTCATGCCTGGCTGCGGGTGGGGCCTGTATTGCGGCACCGGCGCCGGGCGGTAATAACGTGGGGCGGGCTGGTAGTAGTAACGCGGCTGCGGCGTTACATAGTAGCGGTCGTATCGGTAATACCCCGGCGACACATAACGGTCGGTGGAGTAGTAATCCGATCGGTAGTAGCCCCCGCCGCCGTAGTAAGGGGCGCAGGCAGACGTCATCAGACCCAGTAGGGCGATCAACAGTATTCGATAGGACATGGCGGCCTCCTGGACCGCTGGAGTGCCCGAACAGCGGCGCTGGCGAGCGTCGATGCAAAACGCGTTCATCGACACTGAATAAGACCGCCATACCGAGGTGCAGTGCCATTTTTGCAATAATTTGAAACAGGTGCGATAACCCTGAAAAACTTGCAGTCATTTGCCGGTCATCTCACTAGAATGACCGCCTTGGCACACATCACGGGAAGATCATGCCTGCACGTTCCGCTCTGTTTTCGCAGCGTTCGCTGATCGTCACCCTGCTGATGCTGCTGGCCAGCGGCTTTCTCGCCACTTCCCTGCTCAGCTACTTCGCCTCACGCAGTGCCATTCGTGATGGCATCGTCAATACCGAATTGCCACTGACCTCCGACACGGTCTATTCGGAAATCCAGAAAGACCTGATCCGCCCTGTGCTGATCGCCTCGATGATGGCCCAAGACACCTTCTTGCGCGACTGGGTACTGTCCGGTGAGCAGGACACCCAGCGCATTACCCGCTACCTGGGCGAGATCATGGGCAAGCAGGACATCTTCACCTCGTTCTTCGTCTCCGACCGCAGCCTCACCTACTACCAGGCCAAGGGCGTACTCAAGCAGGTCAAACCCGGCAGCTGGCGCGATGCCTGGTACTTTCGCCTGCGCGACCTCAAGGCACCCTACGAGATCAACGTCGACCTGGACATGGCCAACCAGGACAGCCTGACGGTGTTCATCAACTACCAGGTGCTGGACTACCAACACCGCTTCCTCGGCGCGGCCGGGGTGGGCTTGAGTGTGTCGTCGGTGGTCAAGCTGATCGACGAGTACCAGCGCCGCTACCAACGCTCGGTGCTGTTCACCGATGCCAAGGGCAAGGTCCTGCTGACCGGCTCCGAAGGTGGCCCCCACGGTTTGCGCGTCGGCCAGCCGCTGAGCGACAACTCCGAGCTGAGCGACCTGCTGGCACAGCAACCGGTACCTGGTGAAGGCAGCCACGAATACCGCGACAGTGACAACCACAGCCACTTTCTCAATGTGCGGCACCTGCCCGAGCTGGACTGGTACCTGCTGGTCGACAAGCGCGAAACCGGTACCCTGGACCGCATCCGCCACTCGCTGTACCTGAACCTGGCGATCTGCGCGATGATCACCCTGGTGGTGCTGTTACTGGTGCATGCGATGGTCAAGCGTCACCAGGCCAGCACCGAGGCGCTGGCCACCCTCGATAGCCTCACCGGCCTGCCCAACCGGCGCAGCTTCGACCTGCTGGCCGCCCAGGCGCTGCATGAGGCCCAGCGCGACAGCGGCCCGCTGGTGGCCCTGTTGATCGACCTTGACCACTTCAAGGTGCTCAATGACACCCATGGCCACCTGGCCGGCGACGAAGTGCTGCGCCAGTTCGCCAATGTGCTGCAGGGCAGCCTGCGCCAGTCGGATATACTCTGCCGCTGGGGCGGTGAGGAATTCATCGTGCTGCTGCGAGAGGCAGAAGGCCGGCAAGCGGTCGAAGTGGCGGAAAAAATCCGCCGCCGCACCGAACAGCTGACCTTCAGCTACGACGACCGACCGTTGCGCCTGACCACCAGCATCGGCCTGAGCAGCCTGCAACCGGACGATACCTTGCATGCCCTGCTGACCCGCGCCGACCGTGCGCTCTATTGTGCCAAGCAGGCCGGCCGCAACCGCGTCTGCAGTGAAGTTTCCGGACCCGACCATGAATGACAGCCAGCACTGCCCCGCCTGTGGCGCCCTCAACCAGTGCAGCCTGGCCGATCCTCGCAGCGCCACGCAGGCCTGTTGGTGCTACAGCGTGACCATCGACCCCGCCGTGCTCCAGGCCCTGCCTGCCGAGCTACGTGACAAGGCCTGCCTGTGCCCGCGCTGCGCAGCGGTCGAAGCGCAACTGCAGGCAGCGCCGCCCGGCACAAAGCGCTAGACTGCGCGGCCTTCGACTTCAGCCCTGTTCGCCATGCGCCTCGACCGTTTTCTTGCCAATTTGCCCTGCTACAACCGCCAGCACGTTCGCCTGCTGCTGGTGCAGCGCCGCGTGCGGGTCGATGGCCAAGTGGCGGCCGACCCGTTGACGGCGGTGCGTGAGTTCAGCCGCGTCGAGGTGGATGAGCAATTAGTGCACGCCGGGCGACCGGCGCGCTACCTGATGCTCAACAAGCCGACCGGGTGCGTGAGCGCCACCCAGGACCCACAACACCGCACGGTACTCGAGTTGCTGCCCGCCGAACTGCGCGACGACCTGCACATCGCCGGGCGCCTGGACTTCAACACCACCGGCCTGCTGATCCTGACCAATGACGGCCAATGGTCGCGTCGCCTGACCCAGCCAACGACCAAACTGCCCAAGCATTACCTGGTCGAGACCGAAGACGAGATTGGCGAGCATTATGCTGCCAAGTTCCACGAAGGCCTGTATTTCGCCTTCGAAAACCTCACCACCCAGCCCGCCCAACTCGACATTCTTGGCCCCCGCCAGGCTCGGTTGGCAATCGTCGAGGGGCGGTACCACCAGGTCAAACGCATGTTTGGCCATTTCGACAACAAGGTGGTGGGGCTGCACCGCGAAAGCATGGGCGCGATTCGCCTGGATCCGGCGTTGGCACCGGGGGCATTCAGGGCGTTGACGACCGAGGAAATCGCCTCGGTCTAGGTTGTTTGCACTGGCCTCTTCGCGGGCAAGCCCGCGAAGAGGCCAGAAAAGGCAACACTGGCAGTGTCACACGACCGCCCGGCGGCCCAAGTCACATTTTTCCCCGAACGGCACTTGCAGGATCCCCAGGCCACTGCTTGAATCCAAATCGTCAGTCTGCATGTGACTCATGAGTCACGCCCGCAGTCGAAGACACCTTTTTGCCGGCCACCCAACGCCTAGATGCCTTGGGGCACGGCAAATTGCCCGCCAAAAACAATACCGTCGACATGTGTGCCAAGGATCGACACAGGGCCCCCGGTTACTCTTCCAGGCAAATGCCTACCTGTCATAAAGAACGTGCACCCTAGGTGACGCGAATACCCTTTTTGCGCCAGGAGTCGATGACATGAGGCCAGAAATCGCTGTACTTGATATCCAAGGTCAGTATCGGGTTTACACGGAGTTCCATCGCGCGGATGCAGCCGAGAAGACGATCATTTTGATCAACGGTTCGCTGGCCACCACGGCCTCGTTCGCCCAGACAGTGCGGAACCTGCACCCACAATTCAACGTCGTGCTGTTCGACCAGCCGTACGCCGGCAAATCCAAACCGCACAACCGCCAGGAACGGCTGATCACCAAGGAGACCGAGGCGCATATCCTCCTTGAGCTGATCGAGCACTTCCAGGCCGATCACGTGATGTCATTTTCGTGGGGCGGTGCGAGCACGCTGCTGGCGCTGGCGCACCAGCCGCGGCGAGTGAAGAAGGCCGTGGTCAGCTCGTTCTCGCCGGTGATCAACGAACCGATGCGCGACTACCTGGACCGTGGCTGCCAGTACCTGGCCGCCTGTGATCGCTACCAGGTCGGCAACCTGGTCAACGACACCATCGGCAAGCACCTGCCGTCGCTGTTCAAGCGCTTCAACTATCGCCACGTGAGCAGCCTGGACAGCCACGAGTACGCGCAGATGCACTTCCACATCAACGAAGTGCTGCAACATGACTTGGAACGGGCATTGAGCGGTGCGCGCAACATCGACATCCCGGTGCTGTTCATCAACGGCGACCGCGATGAGTACACCACGGCTGAAGATGCGCGTGAGTTTGGACGCCATGTGGGCAAGAGCCACTTCAGCGTGATTCGCGATGCTGGGCACTTCCTCGACATGGAAACCAAGGCGGCCTGCGAAGATACCCGCAGCGCGCTGCTCGGCTTCCTCAAGCCGACCGTGCGTGAGCCACGTCAACGCTACCAGCACGTACAGGGGCAGCATGCACTGGCCATCTGAGCGCCTCGGCGTCCTGTAGCCTTTACCCGCAGGCTATGGGTCGCCGACAAGCTTTTTTATAACCCTTTTTATAACTAGGGCTTCTAATTCGATGAGGGTTCTGGTAAAAAGTCGAACGCAGACGCGGGTATAGTTTAGTGGCAAAACGAAAGCTTCCCAAGCTTTAGTTGAGGGTTCGATTCCCTCTACCCGCTCCACCTCGCATTCCCGCATGGCGTTCCAGCAACGTCATCGCTGTCAAAAGGAGCCTCGGCTCCTTTTTTCGTTTCTGCCTATTCGTTGTCATGCCCCTTTGTTGATCTGGCCCATGGCCACCTCCCGGCCACTGCGCTTGAATGCGCGGCCGGCGAATCCGCTTGCAAGCGAAACGGCTTGAAGCGCATATGCTTGATGGAATCGTGAAACATTTCGAAAGGACCGCGCATGTTTCTGTCCCGCTGGCTACCTGGCCTCGCCAACCTGTTGCACTACCGCCGTGAGTGGTTTCATGCCGACCTGCAGGCTGGGCTTTCGGTGGCGGCTATCCAGATCCCCATCGCCATCGCTTACGCACAAATCGTCGGCCTGCCGCCGCAATATGGCCTGTATGCCTGCGTGCTACCGATGATGGTGTATGCGCTGATCGGCAGCTCGCGACAGTTGATGGTCGGCCCGGACGCCGCCACCTGCGCGATGATCGCCGGGGCCGTGGCACCGTTGGCGCTGGGCGACCCGCAGCGCATTGCCGAGCTGTCGGTAATTGTCACCGTGCTGGTGGGCGTGATGCTGATCGGGGCGGGCCTGGCCAGGGCCGGGTTCATCGCCAGCTTCTTCTCACGGCCAATCCTGATCGGCTACCTCAATGGCATTGGCCTGAGCCTGATCGCCGGGCAGTTGTCCAAGGTGGTCGGGTTCAAGATCGAGGGCGACGGGTTCATCCTCAGCTTGGTCAACTTCTTCCAGCGCTTGGGCGAGATTCATGGGGTGACCCTGGCCATCGGCCTGTCCGCGCTGGCGCTGCTGATCTGGCTCCCGCAGCGCTACCCACGGCTACCGGCGGCGCTGGTGGCGGTGGCGCTGTTCACGGTTGTGGTAGGCCTGTTCGGCCTGGACCGCTTCGGTGTCGCCATCCTCGGCCCGGTACCGGCCGGCATGCCGCAACTGGCTTGGCCGCAAAGCAACCTGGCAGAAATGAAAAGCCTGCTGCGCGACGCCCTGGGTATTGCCACCGTCAGTTTCTGCAGCGCCATGCTCACAGCGCGCAGTTTTGCCGCACGCCATGGCTACGCCATCAACGCCAACCATGAGTTCGTGGCGCTCGGGGTGAGCAACCTGGCGGCCGGGATGTCCCAAGGCTTTGCCATCAGTGGCGCCGACTCGCGTACCGCAGTCAACGACATGGTCGGCGGCAAGAGCCAGCTGGTCGGCATCATCGCTGCGCTGGTGATCGCCCTGATCCTGCTGTTCTTCACCGCCCCCATGGCCTGGATCCCCCAGGCGGCGCTGGGTGCCGTGTTGCTGATGGCGGGTTGGGGGCTGATCGACATCAAGTCGCTGAAGAGCATCCGGCGCCTGAGCCGCTTCGAGTTCTGGCTCTGCCTGCTGACCACGGTCGGCGTGCTGGGCCTGGGCGTGCTGCCGGGTATCGTGTTTGCCGTGACCCTGGCGATCCTGCGCCTGCTGTACAGCATCTACCAGCCCACCGACGCAGTGCTGGGCTGGCTGCCGGGCACCGAGGGCCAAGTCGACATCCGCAAGTTCAAGGACGCCCGCACCGTGCCGGGGTTGGTGGTGTATCGCTTCGACGACGCGATCCTGTTCTTCAACGCCGACTACTTCAAGATGCGCCTGCTGGAAGCCGTGCAGAGCCAGGCCCAGCCCAAGGTCGTGCTGTTCGATGCCGAAGCGGTGACCAGCATCGACGTCAGCGGCATTGCGGCGCTGCGCGAAGTCCGCGACACCCTGGCTGCTCAAGGCATCTTCTTCGCCATCGCCCGCGCCCGCGGCACCTTCCTGCGCATGCTGGTGCGCTCAGGGATGGCACGGGAGATGGAGGACAAACTGCTGTTCGGCTCGGTACGCGCCGGGATCCGCGCCTATCGGGTGTGGCGGAACAGGAGTCGCCACGTGTCAACGCCGGAGTAAAACGCGTCAACGTGCTTACGCTGAATCCAGGCCAATCACCCTCTACTGTAGGAGCAGCCTTGTGCTGCGAAGAGGCCAGTGACAACACATACCCTTCGCTGTTAGCGCTGGCCTCTTCGCAGCACAAGGCTGCTCCTACAGGGGATGCAGGGCATCAACGGTATTCAGCGCACGCCTGGGAACTGGCCTCACCCGGCCTGCCGATCAGGCTCACCAGGCCACACGGCAGTGACCCGCGCCATTGCAGGTAATCATGCCCCGCGGGGTACTCCACCGCTTCCACCGCATAGCCCTTGGCACGCAACACATCGCGTAGGTGGCGGTTGGTATCCAGAATCGTCGGGCCTTCGAACAGCCCCGATTGCAGGTAAAAACGCAGCGGCTTGGGGGTTGCCTTGACGTACTCACGGGTCAGCCAGCCTGGCTCTTCCCCGTCCTTGGCCCACCAGTACGACCCCGACAGGCTCAGCACATTGCCGAACAGCTCAGAGTGCATCAGGCCCAGGTAGGACGCGGCCAGCCCCCCGTAGCTGGAGCCGGCGATGACCGTACGGGCCGCGGGTGCACTCAAGCCGTGTTGTCGCGCCCAGGGCATCAGGTCTTCAGCCATGAAGCGGGCGAACCGTGGGTTGGGTGGCAGTTCCTGCTGGCGGCTGAGGTCGCTGGGGTTGGCGATGATGATAGCTGCCGTAGGCGGGATCAGGCCATCGGCGATCAGGTTGTCGAGAAGGGTCGGCGTAGGCACTTGGCGGGTATAGGCGTGGGCGTCGAACAGCACCAGCAAGGCCTGGCCTGCAGCACCCAGGCGCCAGCCAGCCGGTCGGTACAGGTAGACATCGCGCGTATTGCCCAGCACGTCGCTGGCCAGGCGCTTGCGTTCGAGCGTGCCACGGGCGATACCCGGCCGTTCGGCTACCCAGGGTTGCGGCGGCGCATCCGGTAATTCCAGGCGTGAACGCGACAGCCAGGCATCACCGCTGCTGTCGGCGAAGGTGGCAGGGTTGAGCGGGTCGCGGCGCGTGGTGGCAAGAATCACCCGGCGGTCATCCGACGGTGGCACATCAGGCGCCATTTGGTAGCTGAGCCGGGTGCTGGCCGGGACCTCGAAACTGGCGTACCAGACATCGCTGGTGCCAAGCCGTTGCAGCGCTTCGTGGCGGCCCGAAGGCGCGCCGAACATCCGCACATTGTACTGGGCGCCGCGCCACAGAAATGTCACCAGGCGCTGCTGCGGCTGGCCCGGTAGCCGCTCGACCAGCGGCGTGCCCAGGGCCTTTCGCGCGCTCCAGAATGCCTCGGTATCACCGCCCTGGGCAAGCTGCCCGGCCAACTCGGCGAGGGTTGGGCTGGCCAGCCGTGGTGGGCTTTGCTGCTGCTCGGCACGCGCCAGTACCTGCTCCAGGCGCAGGCTGAAAGGGGCGCCCGGGCGCCCGTCCAGTGGTTCTGCACGCAAGCCGTATGCCCCCGGGCTGTCGGCGACAAAGATGAACGCGCGCGGTTGGTCCTGGCCGTCGATCAACAAGCGCAAGGGCCTGCCCTGCGGGTCCAGCAGGCGCAGGCTGACGTCGCCGTCGACCCGGCCGCGCACCAGGTCGCCCGCCTTGAGCACGACGTGCCAGACCGTACTGCCTGCGGACATGGCCTGGCCGTTGACAGCCTGGCCGGGCTGCAGCGTGGCTTCGCTTGCAGCCTGCACCGCAGCGCTGGTCAACGCCAGCAGTAAGGCGCAACGGATGAGAGAGTTGCGGTTCATGCGCACCTCAGAAGTCGACGCTGGCGGACAGCTTCAAGGTGCGCGGTTCGCTGACGGTGGCATACCCCGGGTTGAATACCCCTGCCCAGTAGGCGCGATTTTCGACGTTCTCCAGGCTGGCGCGCAGGGTCACGTCCTTGTTCAGCACGCGGGTGGCGTAGCGCGCGCCCAGGTCGTAGCGCGTCCATTGTGGGATCTTCAGCGTGTTCTCGTCGTCCAGGTACTGCGAGCTGCTGTGAATGCCCAGTGCCGTCAGGGTCAGGCCATCGACCCAGGGCAGGTCCCACTCGGCGCCGAGGTTGGCCGACCAGGCCGGTACGCCGCGGGCGGTGTTGCCATCCAGGGTGCCGTTGGCCGTCTTGCTCAGTTCGGCCCGGGTGTAGGTCACCCCGCCCAGCAGGCGTACGCCAGGGGCGGCTTCACCGAACATGTTCCATTCCACGCCACGGTTGCGCTGCTCGCCATCATCGGTGTACCAGAAGGTGTCGCCGCGGGTGTTCTTGACCATGCTGGGTTTCTCGATCTGGAACACCGCCAGGGTATGGCTGAACGTGCCCAGGTCCCACTTCACGCCCGCTTCCATCTGCTTGGCCACGTACGGCGCAAATTGCTCGTCCTTGTTCAGCGCCCCCACCTCGGTCACCGTGCCACCTTGGGTCAGGCCTTCGATGTAGTTGGCGTACAGCGACACCGGCGCATCCCAGGGTTTGACCACGATGCCAAAGGCCGGGGTCAGTTTGCGTTCGTCATAGGCCGTTGGTTTGCTCATCTTCTGCCGAACCCGCTGGGCACGCGCACCCAGGGTCAGCAACACACGCTCGTCGAAGAAACCGAGGGTGTCGGCCAGGGCGAAGCTGGACAAGGTATTGTCGCCGGTCTTGTCGTTCGAGCCGTGATCACCGGCAATCACCCCTTTGACCGGGCGATAGAGGTTGGTGTCGTAGGTGGCGCCGGTGACCGTGGGCGCTCGGCCGATGTCCTGGTGCAGCAGCGACGTCGTCAACACCAGCTGGTGGGTGACCGGCCCCGTCATGAAGTTGCCACGCAGGCCGGCCTCGCTGGACAGGCTGTGGGTGTAGCCGGCCTGGTTGTAAGTCTGCCCCTTGGCGCTGCCATCGGCCGCCTGCACCCGGATGCGGGTGCCGTTCAGGAAGCCGTCGTAATACGTGCGCGCCCCACCCACACTGGCAAATGCCGTCCAGTCGTCGTTGAGCTGGTACTCGCCACGCAGCACCACTGCCTTGCTGACTTGTTTGGCATAAATGCCTTCCAGCACGTTGGTGTCGGGCTTGGGCGCCTTGGTCACGTAGCCCAGCTCGCTGAAGCCCGCCATCATCGGGCTGCCGTTGTCGAGTTTTTCATGGGTCTCGTAGGCATCCAGTTCGAGCTTGAAGTCGTCACCTCGGTAATCCAGCGCCAAGGCGGCCAGCGTGCGGTCCTTGGACTGTTCGTCGACCCCCATGTCGCCACTGCCATACACCCCGTTGAAGCGGACACCAAAGCGCCCATCCGCAAAGCGTCGGGCCACGTCGATGTGCTGGGCAAAGTAGCCGTCGGAAACGTAGCTTGTGGTCAGCCGGGTCAGTGGAGCATCGCCGGCACGCTTGGGTACCAGGTTGACATTGCCGCCCACCCCGCCATTAGGCGCCATGCCGCTGAGCAATGCGCTTGGGCCTTTGAGCACTTCGACCCGTTCGAGGAATTCGGTCGGCACATGGCCATCTGGCGCCAGGCCGTACAGGCCATTTACCGCCAGCTCCGAGGACTCCAGGCCATAGCCACGGATCATGAAATTCTCGTAGGCATGGCCTTCGCCCGTGCTGAAGCGGATCGACGGGTCATTGCGCAACACGGCGCCAACCGTGCCGCTCTGCTGGTCGGCGATGGTCTTGGCGGTGTAGGCGGTGATGTTGAACGGCGTGTCCATGATGTCGCGATTGCCCAGCATGCCAAGCCGTGCACCGCGCGCCACCTGGCCGCCGCTGTAGGCCTCGGGCAGTTCACTGTTGAAACCGGCGGCGTTGACGTTGGTGGCGCCGAGGGTCAAGGCGCCGTCCTCGGCGGTGCTGCGCAGGGTCACCACGCCGTTGTGCTCCTCGGCCACCAGGTCGGTGCCGACCAGCAACTGCTGCAAGGCTTGCAGCACGCTGAAGCGCCCATGCAGAGCTGGCGCAGTGCGGCCCGCGAGTACCCGGCTGTCGGCGGCAATGGCCACACCGGACTGGCGGGCAAGCGCGTGCACCGTGGTTTCCAGCGGTTGGCTAGGAAAATCCAGGGCCAGTGGCTGGCTGTCAGCCAGGGCCATGCCCGGCGACAACAGGCTGCCCAGTGCGCAGGCCAGGGCCAGGTGGCGCAGTGGCGCGGATAAACGGGTGGAGGCGAACGACATGAAGGGTCCTTGCTCTTGGAGGGGTTCACCGTTGATGACGCCGCTCCAGCGGCTTACCCCTCAAAACTTTTTTCAGCGCGCCAACAGTTCCACCCTGCCCTGCCGTTCGCTCAGGCGCACCGGCAGAATGCGTGGCAACGCTTCCAGCAGTTTCTGCGGCTGATCGATGGGGAAGCTGCCGGTCAGCTTCAGTTCCGCGACTTCCGGCGCCAGCAGCACGGGCTGCGGCAGATAGGCATTGAGCTCGCCGATCACTTCGCGCAGCGACTGGTCGGTGTAAGACCACCAACCGCGTTGCCAATGGTCGACGTCCGGGCCGAGTTGCCCCTGTACATGCAGGTTGCTCAGGTGCCCCTGACCATCGATGCAGACCCGTTCGCCAGCGCCAAGGGTACGTTCGCCACCGTGCAGGTCACGTACCTGAACCCGGCCGCGGGCCACCGCCACGAACACCCGGTCCCCCCGGTCGCTGACCGTGAAGGCCGTGCCCAGCACCTGCACACTGCCCACACGGGTGCTGATATGGAAGGGCCGCCAGCGCTCATGGGCGACGTCGAAGAAGGCATTGCCGTGCAGCAGCATCACCTGGCGCTGGCCATGGTCGAAGCGGATACGCAGGTTGCTCTCGGCCGCCACCAGCAGTTGGCTGCCATCGGGCAAGGCCAGGCTGCGGGGCTGTTCGCCGTGCGCGGTCTGCAGGTCTTGCTGGAATGCGCCGGTGCGCTGCCACATCCAGCCCAGCCAGCCACCTGCCGCCAGCAGTACCGCCAACGCGCTGCCCTGGCGCAAAAGGCGCCGACGGCTCGGATCATGCGGCTGCGGCTGCAGGGCGCCGCGCAATTGCGGCGCCAAGCGATGCACCAGTTGCCAGCGCTGCTCGGCCTCAAGCCAGGCGCGCTCATGTTCGTCGCTCTTACGCCGCCAGCGCAGCGCCTGGCCGCTGGCTTCGCGCACGCGCGTGGGGTCGTCGCCGTGCATCGCCGCGAGGTAGACCAAGGCCTGTTGCACCTTGCGTGCGGCAACCGGGTCAGCCATGGCGGCTGGCCAGGCGCAGTTCGGAGAGGTCGAACACCGCGCGGGCGATGTGCAATTCCACCGACTTGGCCGACAGCGCCAGCGCCTCACACACTTCGCGATGGCTCTGCCCATACAGCCGAACCCGCACGAACACTTCGCGGCGCAGGCGCGGCATGCGCTCGATCAGTGCAATCAGTTGCTGCAACTGCTCGCGCGCGATCAGGATGTCCTCGACGCTGGGGCTCAAGCCGTCGACGCGCACCAGCCAATCCTCCAGCGCCGCCAACTCGGTACTGCGCCGCCGGTACTGATCGATGCACAGGTTACGCGCCGCCTGGAACAACAACGCGCGCGCATTGAGCACCGGCGCATTCAGCGCGTGGGCATAGGCCTGGGCAAAGCTGGACTGGGCGATGTCGGCGGCGTCGTCGGGGTTGCGCAGGCGCCCGCTGAGGTAGCGACGCAGGTCACTGTAGTTGGCCAGCAGATCATCGACGACCGCCTGCAAGGCCGGCGCAGGGCCGCTCCAGGGTGTGGAAAAGGATGTCATTGAAGGTGAGCGTCGCTAATAGGAATCCGTATCATTCTCACACATGGCTTCTTGTCCTCGCCAGCCTCAATCACATAGCGCTTGAATGACATGCTACAGTCGCCCGGTTTTCCGCTCCGCCCAACGGACCCCGCATGCCCGCACTTGACGCTTACCTCACCCCCTGGCCAGAACTCGACCAACGCCACCCTTGCGACGCCCTGCTGCTGGGCAACGGCGCCAGCCGTGCACTGTGGAAGCCGTTTGGCTATTTCTCGCTGTTCGAGGAAGCGCAGCGCGCGGGCCGCAAAAAAGGCCTGGCGATCAGCGACCAAGCCTTGTTCAAGTCACTCGCCACCGAATTGTTCGAGCCCGTGCTCAGCGCCCTCAACAGCACGGTGCGGGTCAACGCGGCGCTGGCCATCAACTCCACTGCACCGCTGAACCGCTACTACTCGATCAAGGAAGCGCTGATTCATGCCGTGCGCACAGTGCACCTGCCATGGCCGCTGATGCCAGCCGCCACGCTGGCCATGCTGAACCAGGCCCTGCGCGGCTATCGCAACATCTACACCAGCAATTACGACCTGATCGTGCCTTGGGCCGTGCAGCACGCCCCACAAGGGTTTGCCGAGCTGTTTGATGAGCAAGGCTTTTTCGACGTACGCCGCACCCGCAGTGAAGGCACCCGCGTGCTGCACCTGCATGGCGGCCTGCACCTGTTGAAACTGCCGGATGGCACCACCCGCCAACGCAGCGCAGAGAGCGCCGAGTTGCTCGATGGCTTTGCCGTGAACATTCCGGGTGAAGTGCCCTTGTTCATCAATGAAGACCGCAGCGACGAAAAGCTGCGCGCCATTCGTCACTCGGACTACCTCAGCTGGTGCTTGGCGCAATTGGCGCAGGAGAGCCAGGGGCTATGCCTGTTCGGGCAGCATCTGGACAGCAGTGACCAGCACCTGGTCGAGGCGGTTCGACAGGCACACCCTCGCCATTTGTCGATTGCCATTCGGCCGTTGGGGGCGGCGTCGGTGATCAATCAGAAGCAGCACTTCATCGACCGGTTCGGGGATTTGCCGGCGACTGCGCTGCACTTTTTCGATGCGAGTACGCACCCGTTGGGGTTGGCTGACTTGGCGATCGAGGTGCCGGCTGCTCGGCGTTGAGTTAGGTATCTGTTCGCCACAACATTTTTGGCGCCTTTGAGGCCGAGCGCCGCGCGGGGGGCGCTCGGTCTTACAGCCGCTGCAGTACTCACGGCATGCGCACAAAAGCCCACCCCTCAACCCTCAATCAACCCATCCCCCCGCAACAACGTCTCCAGGCAATGCTCCTGCACCCCATAAAACCCCTTGAGTTGCGCAATCTTCTCCAGCAGCGCCGCGTTATCCACCGGCTGTTTGCGCTTCACCGCAAGAATCATCTTGTTCTTGTTGGTGTGTTCCAACGAAATGAACTCGAACACCTTGGTTTCATAACCACAGGCTTCCAGGTACAGCGCACGCAGGCTGTCGGTGAGCATCTCGGCCTGCTGCCCCAGGTGCAACCCATACTGCAGCATCGGCTGTAGCAAGCCTGGGCTGTGCAGTTGCGGGCGGATCTGTTTGTGGCAGCACGGCGAGCACATGATGATCGCGGCGTTGCAGCGGATGCCGGTGTGGATGGCGTAGTCGGTGGCGATGTCGCACGCGTGCAGGGCGATCATCACCTCGATGGCTTCGGGCACCACGCTGCGTACATCGCCGCACTGGAATTCAAGGCCCGGGTGGTCCAGGCGCGAGGCCGCGGCGTTGCACAGGTCGACCATTTCCTGGCGCAGCTCCACCCCGGTCACCTGGGCGTCGCGGCCTAGCGTATTGCGCAGGTAGTCGTGCATGGCGAAGGTCAGGTAACCCTTGCCCGAGCCAAAGTCGGCTACGCGCAGGGCCTGTTCGGCCGGCAGCGGCGCGCTGGCCAGGGCGTGCTCGAACACCTCGATGAACTTGTTGATCTGCTTCCACTTGCGCGACATCGACGGGATCAGCGCACCTTGCGCATCGGTTACCCCCAGGTCACGCAAAAAGGGCCGTGACAGCTCCAGGTAACGCTTTTTCTCCCGGTCATGGCCACTGTTGGCAACCGCATCACGCGGCGCCTGGGCGCCGTGGCGCTGGAGCATGGGCTTGCCTTTCTTGCTGAAGGTCAGCTGCACCTCGCCGTCCGCATCGAACAGGTGGGCATTGCGAAAGCTCTCAGGCAGCAGCTCGGCAACCAACACTTCGGCCTGCTCCAGTGGCAGGTTACGGGTGATGTCACGGGTCTGATGCCGATACACCAGCGACAGGCAAGGCTGGCCCTTGACCTGCAGTGGCTTGGCGATGATCCGCTGCAGGGTCTGGTCGGCCCCCACATGGCGCGCCAGCACCAATTTGACCAAGGTATTGCCGTGCAGGGCAGCGCTCAGCAGCTCAAGGAACTGGGCGCGCGCATCTGGCGCAGTGGAAGCGGAAGGACTGGCGGACATGAAAAACGGTGCCTCGAGTTGCGGGGAGCGCGTTGCGCAATGCCACGCATTCTACAGGTGTGAGGCTGCCCCCCCAATCCATACGCCTGTTTTTGTCAGTCCAGAATTACCAAACGGTTGGGGAGTTCGTTGCGGGCATGGGTGGGCGGCACGTGCTCGCTGAGCAACTCGCCGCAAGCATCGATGCAATCGACAAAGCCCTGCAAGGTCCGGCCCTGACGCACCTGCTCGGCAAAGCGCCCTACGATGGCCGCGCGGGCGCTGGCATCGAGGTATTGCTCGACCCCTCGGTCGACCAGGATTTCCACGTGCCGCTCCGCTTCGCTGACGAAAATCAGCACCCCCGTGGCACCGCGGGTGCGCTGCAGGTTCTGCTCGCGAAACTGCTGGCGGGCCAGGCTCGACGCCCGCCAGCGGCGCCAGGCACGCGGGATCAGCCAGCCGGCCAGGCGCGGGTGGCGCAGCAGCAGGCACAAGCCGATGAACAGTACGACGTTGGCCACCAGCAGGCCACGGATACCGGGCCAGCCCAGCAGCATCTGCAGCAAGCCCGGCACGGCCAGCGCCAGCACTGCGGCCCAGAACAGTGGCAGGTAGGCGTAATCGTCGGCACGGCGGGCCAGCACCGTTACCAGTTCGGCATCGGTGCGCCGTTCGGCACGGGCAATGGCTTCGGCGATCTGACGTTGATCGTATTCGTTGAGGGGGGTCATGCCAGCGGTCTCTCGATCGTTCTTATTGTTGTTGTCCAGGCATTCAGGGTGCCATCGGCCGCCGACATATTCAGGCATAATCCGCCGCTGGAAGAATCGCCCCCGAACTGTACAACAATAGCCGCCTGAAAACTTCGGCCGCGCGCGTATCACGGTGGATACGGCAGAGGCCCCACAACGGAATTGATGATGAAACTGTCTTTGCTGGGCCTGGCCATGGGCCTTGTCAGTCAGGCGGCCCTCGCCGCCCCTACCGCTCCGCCCCTGCAGGACAAGCAGGCGTTCATCGATCACCTGATCAGCCAGATGACCGAGGCCGAAAAAATCGGCCAACTGCGCCTGATCAGCATTGGCCCGGAGATGACCCACGAGCAAATCCGCGAAGAAATCGCCGCAGGCCGCATCGGTGGCACCTTCAACTCGCGCACCGCGCCCGAGAACCGGCCGATGCAGGACGCCGCCATGCGCAGCCGCCTGAAGATTCCGATGTTCTTCGCCTACGACACCATTCACGGCGAGCGCACCATTTTCCCGATCGGCCTGGGCATGGCCGCGACCTGGGACATGGACGCGATTGCCAAGGTCGGCCGCACTGCCGCCATCGAGGCCGCTGCCGACGCCCTGGACATGACCTTCGCGCCGATGGTCGACATCGCCCGCGACCCGCGCTGGGGCCGCACCAGTGAAGGCTTTGGTGAAGACACCTACCTGACCTCGCGAATCGGCCAGGTGATGGTCCGCTCGTTCCAGGGCAGCAGCCCGGCCAACCCCGACAGCATCATGGCCATCGTCAAGCACTTTGCCCTGTATGGCGCGGTGGAGGGCGGCCGCGACTACAACACGGTCGATATGAGCCTGACGAAAATGTACAACGACTACCTGCCGCCCTACCGCGCCGCGCTCGATGCCGGTGCTGGCGGGGTCATGGTGGCGTTGAACTCGATCAACGGCGTGCCGGCCACCTCCAACACCTGGTTGATGAACGACCTGCTGCGCAAGGAGTGGGGCTTCAAAGGTGTGACCATCAGTGACCACGGCGCCATCCAGGAACTGATCCGCCACGGGGTTGCCCGTGACGGCCGTGAAGCGGCCAAACTGGCGATCAAGGCCGGTATCGACATGAGCATGAACGACACCCTGTACGGCGAAGAGCTGCCCGGGCTGCTCAAGGACGGTGAAGTAACCCAGGGCGAACTGGACCAGGCGGTGCGCGAAGTGCTTGGCGCCAAGTACGACATGGGCCTGTTCAAAGACCCGTACGTGCGGATCGGCAAAGCCGAAACTGACCTCAAGGACTACTACGGCAACGACCGCCTGCACCGCGACGCCGCGCGTGACGTGGCCCGCCGCAGCCTGGTCCTGCTGGAAAACCGCAACCAGACCCTGCCACTGAAGAAGGCCGGCACCATTGCCCTGGTCGGCCCATTGGCCGATGCGCCGATCGACATGATGGGCAGCTGGGCGGCCGACGGCAAACCGGTGCATTCGGTGACCGTCCGCGAAGGCCTGCGCCGCGCCGTAGAAGGCAAGGCAAAGCTGGTCTACGCCAAGGGTTCCAACGTCACCGGCGACAAGGCGATGTTCGACTACCTGAACTTCCTCAACTTCGACGCCCCGGAAATCGTCAACGACCTGCGCCCTGCCGCGGTATTGATCGATGAAGCGGTCAAGGCCGCGCAGCAGTCCGACGTGGTGGTCGCGGTGGTCGGCGAGTCGCGTGGCATGTCTCACGAGTCGTCGAGCCGTACCACCCTGGAAATTCCGGCCAGCCAGCGCGAACTGATCAAGGCCCTGAAAGCCACCGGCAAGCCGCTGGTACTGGTGCTGATGAATGGCCGCCCGCTGTCGATTGCCTGGGAACGCGAGCAGGCCGACGCCCTGCTGGAAACCTGGTTCAGCGGCACCGAAGGCGGCAATGCCATCGCGGACGTGCTGTTCGGCGACTACAACCCGTCCGGCAAACTGGCCATCACGTTCCCGCGTTCAGTCGGGCAGATTCCGATGTACTACAACCACACGCGCATTGGCCGGCCGTTCACACCCGGCAAGCCCGGCAACTACACCTCGCAGTACTTCGAAGAGCCCAACGGGCCGCTGTATCCGTTTGGTTATGGCTTGAGCTACAGCAGCTTCGAATTGTCGGGCCTGGCCCTGTCGAGCAAGGACCTCAAGCGTGGCGCTACGCTGGAGGCCAAGGTCACGGTGAAGAACACCGGCAAGCGTGACGGCGAGACCGTGGTGCAGCTGTATCTGCAGGATGTCTCGGCCTCCATGAGCCGCCCGGTCAAAGAGCTGAAGAATTTCCAGAAACTGATGCTCAAGGCTGGCGAGTCGCGAACCTTGACCTTCAGCATCAGTGAGGAAGACCTGAAGTTCTACAATGGCCAACTGCAGCGGGTTGCCGAGCCTGGGGAGTTCAATGTCCAGGTAGGGCTGGATTCCGAGGCGGTGCAGCAGAAAAGTTTCGAGTTGTTGTAAGCAGTACCAGCCCTTTGCTGGATAAACCCGCTCCCCAGACTACATGCCATCGCTGTGGGAGCGGGTTTACCCGCGAATGGGCCGGCCCTGACCCCCTATCATTCGGATCCGCCCCATGCCGTTTTCCTTTCGCGCCCTGCGTCTGGGGCTGATCGTCCTGTTCATCCTGCTTGGCACCGCGCTCAGCGCCGGCTGGGCCATGCACCAGGCCAAGCGCCAGGCCATGGCAGACGACGCCCAGCGGGCCAGCCAGCAACTGGGCCTGTACGCCAACGCTCTGCATACCCTGATCGAACGCTACCGCGCCCTGCCCGCCGTGCTGGCACTCGACCCGGAGCTGATCGCAGCCCTGCGCGGCCCGGTCAGCGAGCCGGTACAAGACGCCCTGAACCGCAAGCTTGAACGCATCAACGGTGCCGCCAACTCGTCTAGCCTCGAACTGCTCGACCGCACCGGGCTGGCCATCGCGGCCAGTAACTGGCGGCTGCCGAGCAGCTACGTGGGCTCCAATTACGGCTTTCGCCCCTATTTCAAACAGACCCGCAGCCAGGGCAGCGGCCGCTTCTACGCGGTGGGTGTGACCAGTGGCGTGCCAGGCTACTTCCTGGCCAGCGCGGTGAATGATGAGCATGGCCGCTTCCTCGGTGCCATGGTGGTCAAGCTCGAATTCCCCGAGCTGGAACGTGAATGGCGCCAGGGCAACGATATCCTGCTGGTCAGCGATGCGCGTGGCATCACCTTCATCGCCAACCAGGACGGCTGGCGCTACCGCGAGCTGCAGCCGCTGAGCGGCGCTGACCGTGCAGAACTGGCTGAGACCCGCCAGTACGACAAACAACCCCTGGTGCCCCTGCAGCATCAGGTACTGACCCGTTTTGCCGACAATAGCCACCTGGCCCGCGTGCAAGGCCCGGAGGGCGTCGCCGAATACCTGTGGGAACGCCTGCCGCTGCAAAGTGAAGACTGGACCTTGCACCTGTTGCGCAAACCGCAGGTCGCCGCCGACGGCCGCAACGCCGCCCTTGGCGCTGCGGCCGTGTGGCTGAGCCTGGTCTTCGCGGCGCTGTTCGTCAGCCAGCGCCTGCGCCTGGCGCGCTTGCGCCAGCGCAGCCGCGAAGCACTCAAGCGCCAGGTCGAAGAACGCACCCGTGAACTGCGCACCGCGCAGGAAGGCCTGGTGCAATCGGCCAAGCTGGCTGCACTCGGGCAGATGTCGGCGGCCATGGCCCACGAGATCAACCAGCCACTGACCACCCAGCGCATGCAGTTGGAAACCCTGCGCCTGCTGCTCGACCATGGCCGCTACGACGAAGCGCGCAAGGCCCTTGAACCCCTGGAACAGATGCTCACGCGCATGGCCGCGCTCACCAGCCACCTCAAGACCTTTGCCCGCAACAGCCCGGTCGGGCTGCGCGAACGCCTGGACCTGGCCGGCGTGGTCGACCAGGCCCTGCACCTGCTGGATACCCGTATTCGCAGCGAGGGCGTCGAGGTCGCGCTGTACCTGGCACGCCCGGCCTGGGTGCGCGGGGACGCCATCCGCCTGGAGCAAGTGCTGATCAACCTGCTGCGCAATGCCCTCGACGCCATGGCCGACAAACGCTACAAACGCCTGGAGATTCGCATCGAGCTGGATCACGATCAGTGGCGCCTGAGCGTGCTCGATTCGGGGGGCGGTATTGCCGAAGAACACTTGGCCAAGGTCTTCGACCCCTTCTTCACCACCAAACCCGTGGGCGAAGGGCTCGGCCTTGGCCTGGCCATTTCCTACGGCATCGTCCACGAGGCCGGCGGCCAACTGCAGGCCGAAAACCTGCCGGGCGGCGCCCGCCTGAGCCTTACCCTGCCCCGCGACCTGGAGCCTGCATGTTGAATTCAGTGATCGTCGTCGATGATGAAGCCAGTATCCGCACGGCGGTCGAGCAATGGCTGAGCCTGTCCGGCTTCAGCGTGCAACTGTTCGCCCGCGCCGAGGATTGCCTGGCGCAATTGCCACAGCACTTTGCTGGCGTGATCATCAGCGATGTACGCATGCCGGGCATGGATGGCCTGCAACTGCTCGAGCGCTTGCAGGCAGAGGACCCCGACCTGCCGGTAATCCTGCTGACTGGCCATGGCGATGTGCCGATGGCGGTGGACGCCATGCGCAAGGGGGCCTACGACTTCCTCGAAAAACCCTTCACCCCGCAGCACCTGCTGGGCAGCCTGCGTCGCGCCCTGGAAAAGCGCCAGCTGGTGCTGGAGAACCGCCGGCTGCACGAGCAGGCCGACCTCAAGTCACGCCTCGAAAACACCCTGCTGGGCATGTCCCAGGGCCTGCAACAGCTGCGCCGGCAGGTGCTGGAGCTGGCCGGCCTGCCGGTCAATGTGCTGATCCGCGGCGAAACCGGCAGTGGCAAGGAGCGCGTGGCCCGCTGCCTGCACGACTTCGGCCCGCGTGCGGGCAAACCCTTCGTGGCCCTCAACTGCGCGGCAATCCCTGAATCACTGTTCGAAGCCGAGCTGTTTGGCCATGAGAGCGGCGCCTTCACCGGCGCCCAGGGCAAGCGGATCGGCAAGCTCGAGTATGCCAACGGGGGCACGGTGTTTCTTGACGAGATCGAGAGCATGCCCCTGGCCCAGCAGGCAAAACTGCTACGGGTGATCCAGGAACAGAAGCTCGAACGCCTGGGCGCCAACCAGAGCATCAGCGTCGACTTGCGCATCATCGCCGCGACCAAACCGGACCTGCTGGAAGAAGCCCGCGCAGGGCGCTTTCGCGAAGACCTCGCCTATCGCTTGAACGTTGCCGAGCTGCGCTTGGCCCCCTTGCGAGAGCGACGAGAGGACATTCCCTTGCTGTTCGAGCACTTTGCCCGTGCTGGCGCTGAAAAACTGGGCAGAACAGCGCCGCCGCTTAGCGGCAGCCAGTTGGCGCAGCTGCTTTCCCACGACTGGCCGGGCAACGTGCGCGAGTTGGCCAACGCGGCGGAGCGGCATGCGCTGGGGCTGGGTTCGCCGAACATAGAAGTGGCACCGGCCGGGCAGTCGCTGGGCGAGCAGATGGAGGCGTTTGAAGCGCAGTGCTTGCGAGCGGCGTTGCGTCAGAGCAAAGGGGAGATCAAGGGGGTGATGGAGGCTTTGCAGCTGCCGCGGCGTACGCTGAACGAGAAAATGCAGCGGCACGGGTTGGTGCGCGAAGACTTCCTGTAATAGGCGAATTTCTGCTTACCATCCGCGTTGGATGAGCGGAAATCCGCTCATCCATGACGCCAACGCTTTACCTGCAAGGGGCTGCCTTGCAGCCTTTCGCGGGCAAGCCCGCGCCCACCAAGCCCGCATGCGCAGTGGGCTTGGTGCAGGCGGGCTTGCCTGCGAACGGGGTGCAGCGCCCTCAAATGAATCACCTCGCACCCATTTGGCACACCTTCTGCAATCACCGTGGTAAGCAGCGCTCCGGCGCGCTCCACAAAAACAACGAGAAGGTATCCCTGATGGATAACGCCACCTCCCTGCCAACCGGGGCGGCCATCGCGCCGGCCGCAGAAAAAACCACCGCCAGCCGTTTGAAGTCGATCTTCAGTGGGTCCATCGGCAACATGGTCGAATGGTACGACTGGTACGTCTACGCCGCATTCTCGCTGTACTTCGCCAAAGCCTTCTTCCCCGCTGGCGACACCACCGCACAACTGCTCAACACCGCCGCGATCTTCGCCGTGGGCTTCCTCATGCGCCCGATCGGTGGCTGGCTGATGGGCCTGTATGCCGACCGCAAAGGCCGCAAGGCCGCGCTGATGGCCTCGGTCCTGCTGATGTGCGGGGGCTCGCTGCTCATCGCCCTGACCCCCGGCTATGAAACCATCGGCGTCGCCGCGCCGATCCTGCTGGTCTTCGCACGCTTGCTGCAGGGCCTATCGGTGGGCGGTGAATACGGCACCTCGGCCACTTACCTCAGCGAGATGGCCAGCAAGGAGCGCCGTGGGTTCTTCTCCAGCTTCCAGTACGTGACCCTGATTTCTGGCCAGCTCATCGCCCTGGCGGTGCTGATCATCCTGCAACAGACGCTCACCACCGAGCAGCTGTATGCCTGGGGCTGGCGTGTTCCCTTCGTGATCGGCGCGCTGTGCGCGGTGGTTGCGCTGTACCTGCGTCGCGGCATGGAAGAGACCGCTTCCTTCACCAAGAAAGAAAAGTCCAAAGAAAGCCTGATGCGCACCCTGATGCGTCATCCCAAAGAGCTGATGACTGTGGTCGGCCTGACCATGGGCGGCACCCTGGCCTTCTACACCTACACCACCTACATGCAAAAGTACCTGGTCAACACCGTGGGCATGAGCATCAGCGACTCGACCACCATCTCGGCCGCCACGCTGTTCCTGTTCATGTGCCTGCAGCCGGTGATCGGCGGCCTGTCCGACAAGATCGGCCGGCGCCCGATTCTGATCGCCTTCGGTGTACTCGGCACGCTGTTCACTGTGCCGATCCTGAGCACCTTGCACACCGTGCAAACCTGGTGGGGCGCGTTCTTCCTGATCATGGCGGCGCTGATCATCGTCAGTGGCTACACCTCGATCAACGCAGTGGTCAAAGCCGAACTGTTCCCGACTGAAATCCGCGCCCTGGGCGTTGGCCTGCCATACGCCCTGACCGTGTCCATCTTCGGCGGCACCGCCGAGTACGTCGCCCTGTGGTTCAAGAGCAATGGCATGGAAACCGGCTTCTACTGGTACGTCACCGGCTGCATCGCCTGCTCGCTGCTGGTGTACGCGACCATGAAAGACACCAAGCATCATTCGCGCATCACCACCGACTGATACTGATCCGGCAAATATGAAAAAGGGGCGCTCCGTTGCACGGGGCGCCCCTTTTTTATGGCGTGAGCCGATTAACGGCCCTATTCGGCTCACATAGTGAGCCGAATAGCAGTATTATTCGGCTCACCGATAAGTTGGAGCGATCATGAACAGCCCACTATGGATATGGCAGCAATCCGACTGGCCCCATTTCCAGTGGCAAAGCGACGCCCTTGCCCCATTGCTACGCAGTTGCGTCGAGATGCAAGGACGCCTGCTGGGCAAGATCGGCTCCATCGATGCGCTGAGCGAGTGCGAGAACATCCTCGACACACTGCTGCAGAACATTGTCACGTCGTCGGCGATCGAGGGTGAACAGCTGAACGTGGGTTCGGTGCGCTCGTCCCTCGCTCGACGGCTGGGCATCCATGAGCAAGGCGCGACTACTGCGCGGAGCGAAGGGCTGGCTGAATTGATGCTGGATGCGACACGCGGGTACGACCAACCGCTGACCTTGCAGCGCCTGCTCACCTGGCATCACTGGTTGTTCCCAGCGGCGGAAGATGGCCTGAGCAAAGCAGTTCTGGTGGGCCAACTGCGTGACGAGACAAGCCTGCAGGTGATCTCCGGTCGCCTCGACAAGCCCACGGTGCACTTTCAGGCACCGCCCCGTGATGGCCTTGAAGAGCAGGTTGCAGCTTTTCTCGACTGGTTTGCCAGCAGCCGCCACGCCACCCACCTGGACCCCCTGTTACGCGCAGGTGTCGCCCATTTCTGGTTCGTCACCTTGCACCCGTTCGACGATGGCAATGGCCGCCTGACCCGCGCCATCACCGACTTGGCGCTGGCCCAGGCCGAGCAGCAGGCAATCCGCTTCTACGCCCTGTCTGCCAGCATCCTGGAAGACCGGGCTGGCTACTACCAGATACTGGAGAGCAGCCAGAAGGACGGCCTCGACATTACCCGGTGGCTGACCTGGTTCCTTGAAACCCTGCTGCGCAGCCTCGAGCAGGCGTTGCTGAACATCGACTGGATACTCACCAAAGCCAGGTTCTGGCATGTGCATCGGGCGGACGGCCTTTTACCCGAACAGGTCAAGGTGCTCAACCGGCTGCTCGACGGGGGCCCACGCGGCTTCGAAGAAGGTATCAATGCCGCGCAGTACCAGGCCGTTGCGAAAGTCTCCAAGGCCACTGCAACCCGCCACCTCACCGACCTGCTCGACAAGGCTTGCCTGGCCCGTCTGCCGGGCGGGGGCCGCAGTACCCGTTATCGCATCAATACTCAGGACATCTCCAGCACCTGACGCGGCTCGCGCCGTTGGTAATAGGTCGCCATCAGCACCAGTACCAGCAGCACACCGGCCAGCACTGCCGAGGAGCCGACCGTACCGAAGTCCAGCCCACCCTTCTCGTGGGGCTTGGTCAGGACGTCGCCCAGGGTGGCGCCGAACGGGCGGGTCAGGACGAACGCGACCCAGAACAGCACAACGCCAGGGATGCGTGTCCAGTAACGCGCCACAACCACCAGCGCGATGGCACTGCCCACCAGCAAGGCACCACCGGCAAAGCCAAGCCCCGAATCATCTGCCAGGTAATCGCCCAAGGCGGTGCCCAAGGTGTTCGAGAACAGAATCGCCACCCAATAGAACAACTCGCCCGCGCGGTTCTTGATACGGGTGACGTCCAAAGGGTTACCACTCAGGCGCCACACCAGGAAGGTCAGCAGCAAGATGCCGATCAGAATCGACGAGCCTGCGGCGTAGCCCAAGCCCAGCGTGCGGTCCATGAAGTCGGACATGGTGGTGCCGGCCGTACTGGTGGAAAGAATCACCAGCCAATAGAGCATCGGGTGGTAGCGCCGTGAGTAGAGCTGGCCGAGCAGGGTCAGCAGAAACACGCTGATCAACATCAGCGAGCTCAGCGCGTAGCCGATATTCAGGGTCATCGACAGCAAATCGCCCGCCGTCTCGCCCAGGGTCGTTGCGCAGATCTTCATGACCCAGAAGGCCAAGGTGATTTGCGGGAGTTTATTCATTGTTTGCCGCTCCGGTTTTAAGTGCGGCGATGGTGCTGAGCAAAGCCTGAAAAATCGGTTTATGGCGTATGAAAAAAGCGTTCATTACCGCCTGCAGGCTTATTTTCGTCCTTAACGCCGCATTAATTCGACGTCGTCATCCTGCAATGGCTGGCGAAACGCTGATCCATACCCTGCAACGTTCCCCTCAGCCCACTGGAGGGCTCATCGCTGACGCGGGCTTACACATCGATATAATCGATAACTAGACGCTATTTTTTGCGCTTTTTTATCAATTTTATCGGCGTAGGATTAAACCCATAGAAACAAACAACCACTCGCCCCCCCTGGAGCAACGACCATGAAAAACAAACTGATCCTCACCCTGGCCCTCTCGGTAATCGCCACTGGCGCCTTCGCCGAAGACGGCTTCGACCGCACCAGCGCCCACACTTTCGCAGCGGTGCAGAGCCAATCCGCCGCGTACGCTGAAGACGGTTTCGACCGCACAGGCGGCCAACGCTTCGCTGAAGATGGCTACGACCGCACCGGCGCCCAGCGCTTCGCCGAAGACGGCTACGACCGCACTGGCGCTCAACGTTTTGCAGAAGATGGCTTCGACCGCACCGGCGGCCAGCGTTTTGCAGAAGACGGCTTCGACCGCACCAACGCCCACCGCATCAGCTAACCCCTGATGCGTGCAACCAGCCCGGCTTCGGCCGGGCTTGATCATTTCCAGCCGAGCAAAGGCTTGGCACACTAGCGCCTCGTCCCCCAAGAGGTAGGGCCAGCAAGCCCAGCACCGATGTATTACTACGAACCCGCCAAAGGCCACGGCCTGCCCCACGACCCCTTCAACGCCATCGTCGGCCCCCGCCCAATCGGCTGGATCTCGTCCCACGACCGCGAAGGCCGCCTGAACCTGGCGCCCTACAGCTTCTTCAACGCCTTCAACTACATCCCACCGATCATCGGTTTCTGCAGCGTCGGGCGCAAAGACAGCCTGAACAACATCGAGCAGACCGGCGAGTTCGTCTGGAATCTGGCGACCCGGCCGTTGGCCGAGGCGATGAACCAGAGCTGCGCGGCGGTAGCGGCAGACGTCAATGAATTCGAACTCAGCGGTTTGACAGCAGCGCCGTCGCGCGTCGTCAAGGTGCCACGGGTGGGCGAAACCCCGGTGGCGTTCGAGTGCAAGGTGAGCCAGATCGTCCAGCTGAAACGGGCAGACCAGGAGTCGGTGCCCAGCTGGCTGATCCTCGGCGAAGTGGTGGCGGTGCACATTGCCGAGCACCTGCTGAAAAACGGTATCTACGACACCGCCGCCGCCGAACCGATCCTGCGTGGCGGCGGCCCGGCGGACTATTTCGAACTGGGCAACCTGTTCAAGATGGCCAGGCCGCAAGTGGGCAACTGATCACCAGATCAGCTCGCCCTCTTCAGTGACGCCCTGCAGGCGTTCCAGCTCGGCGCAGGCGGCCTCATCGGCCGCCATGGCGCCCTTGAACACCTGGCCGTCCAGTACCTTGTGAAAGCGCGGCGCCCCGCCCATGCCCAGCGCCTTCACCGCGATGGCGGCGTTGTAGCCACCACCTTCCACCGGGACCATCGCCGAAACGGCTTCGAACTGCGGGAATTCTCTACGTGCCATGCTGCGCTCTGGGTAGTTGATCGAAGGGCGACATTTTAACCTGTGCCCATCAGCAATCAATCGAAGGTATGCAGGTCCAGGCTGCTGACCACTTGCGCCTGCACCAGCTCACCGAATACCTCCAGGGTTGGCGAAGCGAAGTAGCCGCTCATCGCCTGCTGATCACGCCAACTGCCGCTGAGCAGCCAAAGGTCGGCGTCGGCCTGCGAGCGCTGGACCGTGAAGCTCAGGCACCCCGGTGTACGCAACGAGGGTTCGAGCAGATCGCGCAGGCGCGCGCCTAGCTCCGCCGAACGACCGCTGCTGGCACGGATGAAAGCCAAGTGGGTGACCGGTTGTCGTAGGGTCATTGCACGATCTCCTTGAGCAGGCGGACGAAAAACCAGGCTGCCAAGGTTAGAGGCTGGCCCGCGCGACGCGTTAGGCTATTACTGCCGGGCGATTGCCTGATCCTGCACCGCGGCAGGATCAGGCAATCGCCGTGCAGCTTTCGACTAGCGCCCGCCATTGCCCAAACCTATGCTGCGTCAGTCAGTAGAGGAAGCCACCATGACCACCCCCACGTCCATCGAACCGACCCTGGAAGTGCAACGCCAGGAGCTGGCCGAGCTGATCCGCCGGCATGCCGGCGACCCACCCGGCAGCGCCTCGGCCATCGACGACCTGTACCTGGTCAGCTATCGGGAGAGTGTCCGCTCGGTGCCCACCTTGGCGCAGCCGGCCTTGTGCGTTCTTGCCCATGGCAGCAAGAGCCTGTTCCTGGGTGACGAACAGTACGTCTACGACCCGCTGCACTACATGGTGGTGTCGGTGACCTTGCCACTGAGCGGCGTGAAGCTTGATGCCAGCCCGGAAAACCCAAGCCTGGGCCTGCGGCTGGACCTGGACCCGGCCGAGATCAGCCAGCTGATTGCCGAAAGCGGGCCGATGTTGGTGCCCAGCCTGCCTTCCGGCCGTGGCTTGTATGTGGAGAAGACCGATGCAGCGCTGCTGGATGCGCTGCTGCGCCTGATCCGCCTGCTGGATTCGCCACGGGACATTGCCATGCTGGCGCCGCTGATCCGCCGCGAAATCCTTTACCGCCTGCTGCGTGGGCCGCAGGGTTATCGGCTGTATGAAATCGCCTTGGCCAACAGCCAGACCCATCGGGTATGCCAGGCCATCACCTGGCTCAACCAGAACTTCCAGCAGCCGTTGCGCATCGAGGACCTGGCCCGTGAGGTCAACCTTAGCACCTCGACCTTGCACCATCGGTTCAAGGCCGTGACGTCGATGAGCCCGCTGCAGTACCAGAAGCAATTGCGCCTGCAGGAGGCCCGGCGGCTGATGTTCAATGACGGGCTTGAGGCAGCGGTGGCGGGCTATCGCGTGGGGTATGAAAGCCCTTCGCAATTCAGCCGCGAGTACAGCAGGCTGTATGGCGCACCACCGATCCGCGATGTGGCGCGGTTGCGCGCCACAGCGGGGTAAGGGTTACCGGCCGTTTCAGTTAACCTGCAACGGCCGCCTGCCACTGATTCTGATCAACCTGAATCAACGTCGGCCCTTTGCGCTCCACCGCACGCCCCAGTGCGGCCTGCAACTGCGCGACATCACTCACATGCTCCGCGTCAGCGCCCAACGCCCGGGCCACGCCGATGAAGTCAGGGGTATGAATATCCACCCCGACCGGCTCGATGGCGCGGTTGACCATGTACTTCTTGATTTCTTCGTAACCCTGGTTGTTCCACAGCAGCACGATCAGTGGCACCTGCGCCTCGACTGCACTGGCCAGCTCCGGCAGGGTGAACTGCATGCCACCATCGCCAATCAGGCAAACCGACGGCGCGCGCTCGGCGATCTGCGCGGCGCTGCCCAGCCAAGCGCCCATCGCCGCCGGCAGTGCATAGCCCAAGGTGCCGTAGCCGGTCGAGGCATTGAACCAGCGGCGAGGCTCATCCATGTCCAGCGTGAGGTTGCCGGAGTACACCGGCTGGGTCGAGTCCCCGACCAGAATGGCATTGGGCAGTGTCTGGAGGATACTGGTCAGCAGGCGGGTCTGGCTCAGGGTCGGCTGGTCCCAGCCGTCCGCCAGCGATTGGCGCAGCTGCGTGACGCGTGCTGCACCCCAGGTACTTTCACGCGCCGGCAGCGGCTGCTGTTGCAAGGCCACGCACAGTGCTTCGGCGGCCAGGTCGGCGTCAGCGACCAGCGCCAGCTCAGGCAGATAGTTGCGCACTGTCTGGTCCGGGTCGATGTCGATCCGCAGCAAGCTGCCCGGGATCTCGAAGCCGCCCTTGAAGGTCACGTCATAGTCGGTTTCGGCCAGCTCGGTACCGATGGCCAACACCACATCCGCTTCGGCCACCAGCGCACGGGTAGCCGGCAGCGACTGAGTCGAGCCGATTTGCAATGGATGATTGGAAGCCAGCAAACCCTTGGCGTTGATGGTCAATGCCACCGGTGCCTGAAGCTGCTCTGCCAGGCGTGCCAGCGAAGCGCCAGCGTTCAATGCGCCGCCGCCGGCCAGGATCAACGGGCGCTTCGCCTGTGCCAGACGCTCGGCCATCTGCGCCACGGCCTGCGGCGCGGCACCTGCCCGGCTGCTGCGGACCGGGCGAGCCGGCAGCAGGTGATCGGCCGGCTCGACCAGTACATCCAGCGGAATCTCGATATGCACCGGGCGCGGTCGAGCACCGTCAAACACGGCGAAGGCTCGGGCCAGCACCTGTGGCAGGTCGTCTGCGCTCATCAGGGTTTGGGAGAAGGCTGCCACACCCGACACCAGTGCAGACTGGTTGGGCAATTCGTGCAGCTTGCCGCGGCCGCCGCCCAGCTGATCGCGCGATTGCACGCTGGAAATCACCAGCATCGGGATCGAATCGGCATAGGCTTGGCCCATGGCGGTGGTGATATTGGTCATCCCTGGGCCGGTGATGATAAAGCACACACCGGGTTTGCCGCGCGTGCGTGCGTAGCCGTCGGCCATGAAGCCGGCACCTTGCTCGTGGCGCGGGGTGATATGACGAATGGAGGACGTTGCCAAGCCGCGATAGAGCTCAACGGTATGCACGCCTGGAATGCCGAAGACATGGTCCACACCATAGCCTTCAAGGAGTTTGACCAGTACTTCGCCGCAGGTTGCCATGTGTGTTTACCTTGAGTCTTGTTGAAAACTGCGCTTATTGGACCCAAGGCAGCGCTATCGCCACAATGCAAAAAAACACATACTAGCCATGTCTTCAAATCATGGCTTAGTGCAATGAAACGCCTCCCTCCCCTGCCCGCCTTGCACACCTTCCTGGTGACCGCCCAGCACTGCAATTTCACCCGTGCGGGGCAGCAGTTGCACATCACCCAAGGTGCCGTGAGCCGGCAGATCGCCGCGCTTGAAGCACACCTCGGTTACGCCCTGTTCCAGCGCCAGGCCCGTGGCCTGAGCCTGACCCGTGAAGGCCAGGACTGGCTGCCCAGGGTGCAACAGGTGTTTGCACTGATCGAACAAGGCGTGCGGGAAGTCGGCGGGCATAGCGCCACATTGCAACTCAAGGCGCCAACCTGCGTGATGCGCTGGCTGCTGCCGCGCCTGATGGAATGGCAGGCGCTGCGCCCGGATGTGCCAGTAGAGCTGACCACCACCGTGCAGCATGGGGTGGATTTTGCCCGCGAAGGCTTTGATGCGGCGGTGGTGTATGGCAGCGCGCCGAACCAGGGCTTGCAGGTGCGCAAGCTGTTCGACGAGCAACTGACGCCAGTGTGCGCCCCTTCGCTGCTGCAAGGCCCGTTGCCGTTGGCCAACATCGACGACCTGATGCGCCACATGCTCCTGCACCCCTCGCGTGACGAGCATGACTGGCGTTTATGGCTGCAGGCGGCCGGGGCCACGTTCGATGTACAGGGGCCAAAGCAGCATTTCGAAACGCTGGACATGGCGATGGCCATGGCATCCCAGGGCACCGGAGTGGCCATCGGCGACTGGTCGCTGATCGGCGATGACCTGCGCAGCAAGCGGCTGTGCATGCCGTTTGCCCTGAAGGTGACGACCGGAAAAGGCTATTACCTGGTCAGCCAGGCCAGGCAACAGCCAGCCGGGCTGGTCGAGTTGCTGGACTGGCTGCAGGCAGTGGCTCAATAACCGACGGTGAACCGCGCCCGCGAATGTGCCGGCTTCTCCAGCTCATCGAGCATGGCAATCGCGTAGTCGGCAAAGGTGATCCAGCTCTTGCCATCGGCACCGATCAGCAGATGATCCTTGCCCAGCGTGTAGTGCCCGCTGCGTTCGCCTTCGACGAACTCCGCCGACGGCGACAGGAAGGTCCAGTCCAGGTTCGGCTCTTGGCGCAATACCTCAAGAAAACGCACGCCCGCGCTCGCTTCGGCCTTGTAGGCCTCGGGGAAGTCCGGGCTGTCGATCACCCGGTGCCCCGAAGGCAGCAGCAGGCTACCGGCCCCGCCCACCACCAGCAGGCGCTTGACCCCGGCGCGCTTGACCGGCTCGATGATGGCGTGCGCTTCGATCGTCGAGAAATGCGCAGCGCTCAACACCGCGTCCACACCGGCGACAGCCGCTTGCAGCGCTGCGCTGTCCTTGGCATCGAGTGCCTTGACGGTCACCCCCTCACGCCCCTGCAACCGCGACGGGTCGCGGGCAATGGCCACCACACTGTGGCCACGGCGCAGGGCTTCTTCCAGCAACTGGCTGCCGGCACGGCCGGTGGCGCCAATGATTGCGATCTTGCTCATGGGAAACACTCCATCAGTTGAACGGAATTACCACTTCATCTCGCCCTTGGCGACCTTGGCGCCGAGCTCCAGCGAGCTCTCGTCGGCCAGGTCCGGGTAGCGTTTTTTCATCGCAGCCACCAACGCAGCGGCGTCTTTTGCCTTGGCGGTTTCGGCATCGAATGCCTGAATGTAGTCCGCCGTGAAGCGCACGGCCGCGAGCGAACGGCTGCTTTGGCCAAGGTAATGGCCGGGGACCACGGTGCGCGGTGCCAGCTGCTCGATCCGTTTGAGCGTGCCCAGCCAGTCGGCATGCGACTTGGCCGACTGGGTATCGGCCATCCACACATGGATGTGTTCCGAAACCACCACCCCACCGACCACCGCCTTGATCGACGGAATCCAGACAAAGCTGCGATCAGGTTGCGGGCCGTCCAGGCCGACCACGTCGAGCGCCTGGCCCTCCAGGGTCAGGCGATGGCCGTCGAGCACCTCAGGCACGACCAGGCGAGCCGGTTTGTCCGCGCCCATTTGCGGGCCCCAGTAGGCGAGCTTCGCGTCCATGGTCTGGCGAATATGCGCGACGGTAGCCGCTGAGGCGACGACCTTGGCCTGAGGGAAAGCCTGGGTCAGTGTGTCGAGGCCGAAGTAGTAGTCCGGGTCGCCATGGCTGATGTAGATCGTCGTCAGCCGCTTGCCACCGGCGCGCAGACGCTCGACCACCTGTTCGGCCTGGGCCTTGCCGAACTGGGCATCGACCAGCACGGCGTCCTTTTCGCCACTGACAATCACCGAACTGACCGGGAAAATCGCCTCGTGGCCAGGGTTGTAGACGTCCAACTGCAAAGGTTCGGCAGCCAGCGCCTGGCCGGTCAGCGCCACACAAGCCAGCATAAGGCCACGCAAGGGAGTGAATAACGACATCGCAACGGTCCGTCTTGAAGAAGAATGCTCAACAGCTTAGTTGCCCGATCCATGACAAAAAATGCGATGCTCCAACATAGTTTGTTTCTGAAATCGGGCAAATCATGGACCGTCTCAACGCGATGCGCGTTTTTGTCACTGTCATCGACCTGGGCAGCCAATCGGCGGCAGCGGACCACCTGCAACTGTCCAGGCCAGTGGTTTCACGCTACCTGGCGGAACTGGAGGATTGGGTCGGTGCGCGGCTGATGCAGCGCACTACGCGCAAATTGAGCCTGACCGCCGCCGGCCAGGAAACACTGCCACGCTGCCGCCAACTGCTGGAACTCGCCGGTGACCTGCAGGTGGCCGTGCGCCAACCGGACGACGCCCCCCGCGGCGCGCTGCGCATCAGCGTCAGTACGTCGTTCGGGCAGGCTCAACTGGTGGATGCTGTGGCCGCGTATGTACGGCGCTACCCCGGGGTGAAGGTCGAGCTGCAGATGCTCGATCGCACGGTCAACCTGGTGGACGAGCGCATCGATCTGGCCATCCGCACCAGCAACGACCTGGACCCGAACCTGATTGCCCGGCGTCTGACCGTGTGCCGTTCGGTGGTGTGCGCGGCACCGGCCTACCTGCGTGAGCACGGCACGCCGCAGCGGATCGAGGAATTAAGCGGGCACAACTGCCTGACCCATGCCTACTTCGGCCATCACCTCTGGCATTTCGAGGTACAGGGCCAAGCCGTTGCCGTCCCGGTCGAGGGCAACATCAGTGCGAATGAGGCGATGACCCTGCAAAAGGCGGCACTGGCCGGTGCGGGCATCGCCATGTTGCCGACCTACCAGGCTGCCGCAGCCCTGCGCACGGGCGAACTGGTGCGCCTGCTGCCCGAAGCACGGCCACGCGAACTCAACCTGAATGCGGTCTATACCTCGCGCAAGCACATGCCGGCGACCTTGCGCAGCATGCTGGATTTTCTCGCGCAGCGGTTCAAGGCTGAGCCGGAATGGGATCAGGACCTGGTGTAACCCCACAGCGCCGGGGATTGGCCTACGCTTAGAGGTATCACCTGGCGTTGTAACAGGAGGTGAGCACCATGGGCATCAAAACAAGAAGGTTCGCGCTGGTCATGGCACTGTTTGCCATCGCCGGGCTGTACGGGTCGGCCTGCTGGCGGGTCGAGCTGCTACGCAACCAACCCAGCTCGGCCGCCCATTGTCAGCACGAACACTGCGTGCCACAAAGCGCAACCTTGAGCGCCGTGCGTTGAGCTGACGGCGCCCTGCCAGTCACTCCTCGACGCTCATGTACTCCTTGGCCCAGCGGATGTAATCCTCGGGTTGGGTATAGGTGTGCGAGAGTTCGGTGGCGCTGAGGTTCTCGGACTTGTTCTGCTGGCCGCGCTGCAGGCGCAGGCAGTCGTAAGTGGCCTTTATGGCGGCAAAATACGCGGCGTGGCCATCGACCACGATGCGCACGCCCAGGCGCGCCAGGCGCTCGTCATCGCGCAGGTTGGGGTTGGCGTAGGTCACCAGCATCAAGGGCACGGTCAAGTGCTCGGCGATTTGCTCGAGCTGCTCGAAATCCTTCACCCCCACCATGCAGATACCGTCGGCCCCGGCCTTCTGGTAGCTCTGGGTACGCACGATGATTTCTTCGGTGGTCAGTACACCGGCGTTGGTGCGGGCGATGATCGACAGCGACGAATCGACCCGTGCTTCAAGCGCAGCGCGAATCTTGCCAACGCCTTCCTCAACCGGAATCAAGTCGGTGGACTTGCGCCCGAACTGGGCCGGCAGCAGGGTATCTTCGATGGTCAGCGCCGCCACACCGGCACGCTCCAGTTCAATGACCGTGCGCATGACATTCAGCGCGTTACCGTAGCCGTGGTCGGCATCGGCGAGCACCGGCAGTTGCGCCACACGGCCAATGCGCGTGGCCTGCTCGACGAACTCGCTCAAGGTAATCAGGGCAAAATCCGGCGCAGCCAGTACCTGCAGCGAAGCCACCGAACCGCCAAGAATGCCGACTTCAAAGCCCAGGTCGGCGGCAATGCGCGCCGACATCGGGTCGAACACCGACGCTGTGTGGTAGCAGGAACCTGAAGCGAGCAGCTCGCGGAAGGCAAAACGCAAATCTTGGTGGGAAGCCCTGGGCATGATCACTCCGCAATAACGTGAAATTGAACGGTTGCTACCGACCCCTGAATCGGGTCTACCTGACCTGTTCCAACCGTCGCCATCTGGGCGGTCATGCTCGACATGCAGGCAGAGGAATAAAAGGTGTGGGATACAGCGGCACGAAAACCCTGCGGCAAATAGCTGCACCAAGCTGGTGCAGGCCACGGATTACAGCCCCTGCGGTCTAGCCACGATATCACGCAGCCATGCCTCACTGGATGAATGCGCCAATGCCGATCTTGCATAGGGGATGCAGATAGTACATAGGAAGCTACCTAAGTCAGGTTACAATTCATCGGCCTCAAGCCCATTGCCAAGGTAACCCCGTGACTGCCGCCCTGCCCCCGACCGTGCTGCGCAACGTGCTCACCGCCCTGATGCTGGCCATCTTCCTCGGTGCGCTGGACCAGACCATCGTCGCCGTCTCGCTGCCGGCCATCTCGGCCCAGTTCAACGATGTCGGCCTGCTCGCCTGGGTGATCTCTGGCTACATGGTGGCGATGACCGTGGCGGTGCCGATCTACGGCAAGCTGGGCGATCTGTACGGCCGGCGGCGGATGATCCTGACCGGCATCTCGCTGTTCACCCTGGCGTCGATTGCCTGCGCCCTGGCCCAGGACATGCAGCAACTGGTGCTGGCGCGCGTGCTGCAAGGGGTTGGCGCGGGCGGCATGGTGTCGGTCAGCCAGGCGATCATCGGTGACTTCGTGCCGCCCCGCGAACGCGGGCGTTACCAGGGCTACTTCAGTAGTATGTACGCCGTGGCCAGCGTCGCCGGGCCGGTGCTCGGTGGCTGGCTGACCGAGTACCTGTCGTGGCGCTGGGTGTTCTGGATCAACCTGCCGCTGGGGCTGGTCGCGTTGTGGGCGATCCACCGGGCGCTCGGCGACATGCCGGTGAGGCGTCGCGAGGCCCAAGTGGACTACCTGGGCGCGGTGCTACTGATTCTTGGCCTGGGCAGCCTGCTGCTGGGCATTACCCTGGTCGGCCAAGGGCACGCCTGGACAGCGCCGCCGGTGCTGGCGCTGTTCGCCTGCGCGGTGCTTGGCCTGATGCTGTTCATCGCCCACGAGCGGCGCTGCCAGGAGCCCCTGCTACCCCTCGGACTGTTCGGCAACCGCGTCGCGGTGCTGTGCTGGGGCGTGATCTTTTTCGCCAGTTTCCAGTCGATTTCCCTGACCATGCTGATGCCCTTGCGCTACCAAGGCATCACCGGGGCAGGCGCCGATAGCGCGGCATTGCACTTGCTGCCACTGGCGATGGGCCTGCCGATGGGGGCCTTTACCGGGGGCCGCATGACCAGCCTCACCGGGCGCTACAAGCCGCAAATTCTCGCCGGTGCACTGTTGATGCCGGTGGCCATCTTCGCCATGGCGATCACACCGCCGCAGTCGGCCCTGCTCAGTGCCGTGTTCATGCTGCTGACCGGCATTGCCTGCGGGCTGCAGTTTCCGACTTCGCTGGTGGGCACGCAGAGCGCCGTGGACATCAAGGACATCGGCGTGGCTACCAGTACCACCAACCTGTTCCGCTCACTCGGGGGAGCCATGGGTGTGGCGTGCATGTCCAGCCTACTGCTGGCGTTGCTGCACCAAGGCGGGTTCGAGTTGCTGGGCAATCCATTGCTGGGGAGCCTGAAGGCTGGCGAGGCAGACCCGCAGACTCAAGCGCGGTTGCTGCAGACGTTCAGGCATTTGCTGATGGGCAGTGGCGTGATCGCACTGCTGGGGCTGGTGGTGGCGTTGGCGTTGCCGGACCGGCAATTGCGTGGGCGTTGAGCCTGCTGGGGCCGCGTTGCGGCCCTTTCGCGACACAAGGCCGCTCCTACAAGTACAGCGCCACGCCTGTGGGAGCTGGCTTGCATGCGATGGGCCGCAGCGCGGCCCCCGCTTTTAATGCCCCGTTAATACAATGAGGAAACACTCCCTCACAATCCTTAACAAAGAGTCATTTGCGCAGAGCCGGGCTCAAGCGCAGCATATCCAGCCCAGTGTCGACCCATTTGTCGACGTCACGCAGCAGATCGAAACTGTCTGGCAGCAGTAACCAGCGCCCGATCAGGCCATCGACATAGGCAAACATGGCCACCGCCGCGCGCTCGGCATCCAGCTCGGCAGGCAACTGGCCCCGGCGCACTGCATTGGCAAGCGCCAGGGTAATGCCCTTGTGGCAATCCAGCACCGTGCTCTGGCGCTGCTGGCGAATTTCACACATGTCATCGGTGAACTCGCACTTGTGATGCAGAATCTCATTGATACGCCGGGTTCGGGCATCGAGCACCAGCTCGTTGAACACCTGCAACAGCAGCTTGCGCATGCAACCAAGCGGGTCCAGCTCATCCTCGCTTTCGCTCGCACGCGCAAGGTGGTCATGGGTTTCGTGCAGGCTGTCGAGCAACGCCTGCACCAGTTCAGCTTTGTTGTTGAAGTGCCAGTAGATCGCACCTCGGGTCACGCCCGCCAATTCGGCGATGTCAGCCAAGGTGGTTCGCGCAACCCCGCGCTTGTAGAAGGCCTTTTCCGCCGCCTCGATAATCTGGGCGCGGGTTTCCTGGGCTTCTTCTTTGGTTCTACGGACCATGGCAGTACAACCTCATCTGGGCCCGAGCGCGCGTCGCACACGGGGAAACCGCCGGGGTCGCCTCTGCAGGGCGTCTCCCGGATGGGCTAATCAAGGGCTGCGGCAGTCGCCAAGTACTACCCAGCGGTATTTACAAACAACCATGAATGTAAGTATATTCCTTAGCAAGCTATTTATCCACCCGATAGCATTTTTCTGACAAGACTCTTCCATTACTCTTGAGCGTCTCCTGCTCCAGCGCCCCGAGGATCCTCATGCAATTCAAGCCAGCCGTTACCGCTCTGGTTTCCGCCGTCGCCCTGGCAACACTGCTCAGTGGCTGCAAGAAAGAAGAAGCAGCGCCTGCCGCGCAGGCTCCTCAGGTCGGCGTCGTGACCCTCCAACCACAAGCCTTCACCCTGACCTCGGAATTGCCGGGGCGTACCACGTCCTATCGCGTCGCCGAAGTGCGCCCACAGGTCAATGGCATCATCCTCAAGCGCCTCTTCAAAGAAGGCAGCGACGTCAAGGAAGGCCAGCAGCTCTACCAGATCGACCCTGCCGTCTATGAAGCCAACCTGGCCAATGCCCAGGCCAACCTGCAGGCGACCCGCTCGCTGGCCGAGCGGTATAAGCAGCTGATCGATGAACAAGCCGTCTCCAAGCAGGAATACGACGACGCCAATGCCAAACGATTGCAGGCCGAGGCAGCACTGAAAAGCGCCCAGATCGACCTGCGCTACACCAAGGTCCTGGCACCGATCAGCGGCCGTATCGGCCGTTCCACGTTCACCGAGGGTGCACTGGTGAGCAATGGCCAGACCAACGCCATGGCGACCATCCAGCAACTCGACCCGATCTACGTTGACGTCACCCAGTCCACCGCCGAGCTGCTCAAGCTGCGCCGTGACCTGGAAAGCGGCCAGCTGCAAAAGGCCGGCGACAACGCCGCCTCAGTGCAACTGGTGCTCGAAGACGGCAGCCTGTTCAAGCAGCAGGGTCGCCTGGAATTCTCCGAAGTCGCGGTCGACGAGACCACCGGCTCGGTGACCCTGCGCGCGATCTTCCCGAACCCCGACCACACCCTGCTGCCTGGCATGTTCGTGCATGCCCGCCTGCGCGCCGGGGTCAACGCCAACGCCATCCTGGCCCCACAGCAGGGCGTGACCCGCGACCTCAAGGGCGCGCCGACCGCACTGGTGGTCAACCAGGAAAACAAGGTCGAACTGCGTCAGCTCAAGGCCAGCCGCACCCTGGGCAGCGACTGGCTGATCGAGGAAGGCTTGAACCCAGGCGACCGCCTGATCACCGAAGGCCTGCAATACGTGCGCCCAGGCGTCGAGGTCAAGGTCAGCGAAGCCACCAACGTCAACAAGCCGGCCAGCCCTGATCAGGCCAACGCGGCGAAAGCAGACGCCAAAGCGGAGTAAACCATGTCGAAGTTCTTTATCGATCGCCCGATCTTCGCCTGGGTGATCGCCTTGGTGATCATGCTGGTCGGGGCACTGTCGATCCTGAAGTTGCCGATCAACCAGTACCCGAGCATCGCGCCACCGGCCATCGCCATCGCCGTGACCTACCCGGGCGCCTCGGCGCAGACGGTGCAGGACACCGTGGTACAGGTCATCGAGCAGCAACTCAACGGTATCGACAACCTGCGTTATGTGTCTTCGGAAAGTAACTCCGACGGCAGCATGACCATCACCGCTACCTTCGAGCAAGGCACCAACGCCGACACCGCGCAGGTACAGGTTCAGAACAAGCTGAACCTGGCTACGCCGCTGTTGCCGCAAGAAGTGCAGCAACAAGGTATCCGCGTCACCAAGGCGGTTAAAAACTTCCTGCTGGTGATCGGCCTGGTGTCCGAAGATGGCAGCATGACCAAGGACGACTTGGCCAACTACATCGTCTCGAACATGCAGGACCCGATTTCGCGGACTGCCGGCGTGGGTGACTTCCAGGTGTTCGGTGCACAGTACGCCATGCGTATCTGGCTCGATCCGGCCAAGCTGAACAAGTTCCAGCTGACCCCGGTCGACGTCAAGACTGCAGTTGCCGCGCAGAACGTGCAGGTGTCCTCCGGCCAACTTGGCGGCCTGCCGGCCTTGCCGGGTACCCAGCTTAACGCCACCATCATCGGCAAGACCCGCCTGCAAACCGCCGAGCAGTTCGAGAAAATTCTGCTCAAGGTCAACAGCGACGGTTCCCAGGTACGCCTGGGCGACGTCGCCGACGTAGGCCTGGGCGGCGAGAACTATGCCGTCAGCGCCCAGTTCAACGGCAAGCCGGCGTCGGGCCTGGCGGTCAAGCTGGCCACCGGTGCCAACGCCCTGGACACCGCCAAGGCCCTGCGCCAGACCATCAGCGACCTCGAGCCGTTCTTCCCGCCTGGCGTGAAGGCCGTGTTCCCGTATGACACCACGCCGGTGGTCACCGAATCGATCAGCGGGGTAATCCACACCCTGATCGAAGCCGTGGTCCTGGTGTTCCTGGTGATGTACCTGTTCCTGCAAAACTTCCGCGCCACCATCATCACCACCATGACCGTACCGGTGGTGTTGCTGGGTACTTTCGGCATCCTTGCCGCCGCAGGCTTCAGTATCAACACCCTGACCATGTTCGCCATGGTCTTGGCCATCGGCTTGCTGGTGGACGACGCCATCGTCGTGGTGGAAAACGTCGAGCGGGTGATGTCCGAAGAGGGGCTGCCGCCCAAGGAGGCGACTAAACGCTCCATGGAGCAGATCCAGGGCGCCCTGGTGGGTATCGCCCTGGTGCTGTCGGCGGTACTGCTGCCAATGGCCTTCTTCGGCGGCTCCACCGGTGTGATCTACCGGCAGTTCTCCATCACCATCGTCTCGGCCATGGGCCTGTCGGTGCTGGTGGCGCTGATCTTCACCCCTGCACTGTGCGCCACCATGCTCAAGCCGCTGAAAAAGGGCGAGCACCATGTGGCCAAGGGTGGTTTCTTCGGCTGGTTCAACCGTAACTTCGACCGCAGCGTAAACGGCTACGAGCGCAGCGTCGGTACCATCCTGCGCAACAAGGTGCCGTTCCTGCTGGCCTACGCGCTGATCGTAGTCGGCATGATCTGGCTGTTCGCCCGCATCCCGACGGCGTTCCTGCCTGAAGAAGACCAGGGCGTGCTGTTTGCCCAGGTGCAGACCCCGGCAGGCTCCAGTGCCGAACGCACCCAGGCAGTGGTCGACCAGATGCGTGAGTACCTGCTCAAGGACGAAGCCGATACCGTGTCGTCGGTGTTCACCGTCAACGGTTTCAACTTCGCCGGCCGCGGTCAAAGCTCGGGCATGGCCTTCATCATGCTCAAGCCGTGGGATGAGCGCTCCAAGGAGAACAGCGTCTTCGCCCTGGCCCAGCGTGCCCAGCAGCACTTCTTCACCTTCCGCGATGCGATGGTATTCGCCTTCGCCCCGCCTGCCGTACTCGAACTGGGTAACGCCACCGGCTTCGACGTGTTCCTTCAGGACCGCGGCGGTGTCGGCCATGCCAAACTCATGGAAGCACGCAACCAGTTCCTGGCAAAAGCCGCGCAGAGCAAGGTGCTCAGCGCCGTGCGCCCGAACGGCCTGAACGATGAGCCGCAGTACCAGCTGACCATCGATGACGAACGTGCCAGCGCCTTGGGCGTGACCATTGCCGACATCAACAACACCCTGTCGATTGCCCTGGGTGCCAGCTACGTCAACGACTTCATCGACCGTGGCCGGGTCAAGAAGGTGTACATCCAAGGCGAACCGAACGCCCGGATGAGCCCGGAAGACCTGCAGAAGTGGTACGTGCGCAACGGCAAAGGCGAGATGGTGCCGTTCTCCTCCTTCGCCAAAGGTGAATGGACCTACGGTTCGCCGAAGCTGTCCCGCTACAACGGCGTCGAGGCGATGGAAATCCTCGGTGCGCCAGCGCCTGGCTACAGTACCGGTGAGGCCATGGCCGAGGTTGAGCGTATCGCTGGCGAACTGCCAAGCGGTATCGGCTTCTCCTGGACCGGCATGTCCTACGAGGAAAAACTCTCCGGCTCGCAGATGCCGGCACTGTTCGCCCTCTCGGTCCTGTTCGTGTTCCTGTGCCTGGCAGCGCTGTACGAAAGCTGGTCGATCCCGATCGCCGTCGTGCTGGTCGTACCGCTGGGGATCATCGGTGCACTGATCGCCACTAGCCTGCGCGGGTTGTCCAACGACGTGTACTTCCTGGTCGGCCTGTTGACCACCATCGGCTTGGCGGCGAAGAACGCGATCCTGATCGTCGAGTTCGCCAAAGAACTGCACGAGCAGGGCCGCAGCCTGTACGACGCCGCGATCGAGGCGTGCCGCATGCGTCTGCGCCCGATCATCATGACCTCGCTGGCGTTCATCCTTGGCGTGGTACCGTTGACCATCGCCAGCGGCGCTGGCGCTGGCAGCCAGCACGCCATCGGCACCGGCGTGATCGGCGGCATGATCAGCGCCACCGTGTTGGCAATCTTCTGGGTACCGCTATTCTTCGTCGCAGTGTCGTCGCTGTTCGGCAGCAAACAGCCGGAAAAAGACGTCACCCCTGAAACTCCACGTTATGAGGCTGGGCAATGACCAAGTCTTTGTTGTCCCTGGCGGTAACCGCTTTGATTCTTAGCGGCTGCTCGCTGATCCCTGACTACCAGACCCCGGAAGCGCCGGTGGCTGCGCAGTGGCCGCAAGGCCCTGCGTACTCGCCGACCGAAGCGGCAGACGTTGCCGCCGCCGAACAGGGCTGGCGCCAGTTCTTCCACGACCCGGCCCTGCAGCAGCTGATCCAGACCTCGCTGGTCAACAACCGCGACCTGCGTGTCGCGGCGTTGAACATCGACGCCTACCGTGCGCAGTACCGCATTCAGCGGGCCGACCTGTTCCCGGCGGTTTCGGCCACCGGCAGCGGCAGCCGCCAGCGGGTACCGGCAGACATGTCGCAAACTGGCCAAGCCGATATCACCAGCCAGTACTCGGCCACCCTCGGCGTCAGCGCCTATGAACTCGACCTGTTCGGCCGGGTGCGCAGCCTGAGCGAGCAGGCCCTGGAAACCTACCTGTCCAGCGAGCAGGCGCGACGCTCCACGCAGATCGCCCTGGTGGCCAGCGTGGCCAACGCCTACTACACTTGGCAGGCCGACCAAGCGCTGTTCAAGCTGACCGAAGAGACGCTGAAGACTTACCAGGAAAGCTACAACCTGACCCGTCGCAGCAATGAAGTCGGGGTGGCCTCTGCCCTCGATCTCAGCCAGGCACGCACCGCCGTGGAAGGCGCGCGGGTCAAGTACTCGCAGTACCAACGCCTGGTGGCACAGGACCTCAACAGCCTGACCGTGCTGCTGGGTACCGGCGTACCGGCCGACCTGCCTACGCCACTGGAGCTCAATGCCGACCAGTTGGCCGAAGTACCGGCCGGCCTGCCGTCGGACATCCTCCAGCGTCGCCCAGACATCCAGGAAGCCGAGCACCTGCTCAAGGCCGCCAACGCCAACATCGGCGCGGCCCGCGCAGCGTTCTTCCCGAGCATCAGCCTGACCGCCAATGCCGGCACCCTGAGCCCGGACATGGGCGGCCTGTTCAAGGGGGGGTCGGGTACCTGGCTGTTCCAGCCGCAGATCAACCTGCCGATCTTCAACGCCGGCAGCCTGAAGGCCAGCCTGGACTACTCGAAGATCCAGAAGGACATCAACGTCGCCAAGTACGAAAAAACCATCCAGACCGCCTTCCAGGAAGTCTCCGATGGCCTGGCGGCGCGCAAGACCTTCGAAGAGCAGTTGCAGGCACAACGTGACCTGGTGCAGGCCAACCAGGATTACTACCGCCTGGCGGAGCGTCGCTACCGCATCGGTATCGACAGCAACCTGACCTTCCTCGACGCCCAACGCAACCTATTCAGCGCCCAGCAGGCACTGATCGGTGATCGCCTGTCGCAGCTGACCAGCGAGGTCAACCTGTACAAGGCGCTCGGCGGTGGCTGGTACGAGAAGACCGGTCAGGCCAATCAGCAAGCTTCGGTTCAAACACCGAAAAGCTGAATGATCCGCTAGCAGCATCAAGCCCACCTTCGCGGTGGGCTTTTTGTTTTCGGTTGCCCGCGAAGAGGCCGGCACATGAAAACAATTAACCAACTGGAACATTCCGTTCGATAATCGCCCCATACCGTCTGCGACGAATTGCCTCGCCCCTTCCCTACCCCGCACCATCCGCTCACGCAACGTTGCCCACGTTCATCAAAAGACCCGTGCCTGCAGGCCGCATCCTGCAATGCAACGGTTCGCCAATAAAAACAAGAGATCCACGACAGATGAGCATTTCGTACCCCGCACGCCAGCTGCTGCCAGGCCTGTTGGCCATGTCCTGCACCCTCCCCGTGTTTGCCGCCGACGGTGGTTTCATCGAGGACGGCAAGGCCACCCTCAACCTGCGCAACTTCTACATCAACCGCAATTTCGTCGACCCGGCACACCCGCAGGCCAAGGCCGAAGAATGGACCCAAAGCTTCATCCTCGACGCCCGCTCCGGTTTTACCCAGGGCACCGTCGGTTTCGGCATGGACGTACTGGGCCTGTACTCGGTCAAGCTCGATGGCGGTAAAGGCACCACCAACACCCACCTGCTGCCGGTGCACGACGATGGCCGCCCCGCCGATGATTTCGGCCGCCTGGGCGTGGCCTTGAAAGCCAAGCTCTCGCAGACCGAATTGAAGGTCGGCGAATGGATGCCGGTGCTGCCGATCCTGCGCTCCGACGATGGTCGCTCGCTGCCACAAACCTTCCGCGGCGGCCAGCTGACCTCCAAGGAGATCGACGGCCTGACCCTGTACGCCGGCCAGTTCCGCGCCAACAGCCCGCGCAACGACGCCAGCATGGAAGACATGTCGCTCAATGGCCGTGGTGCTTTCACATCCGACCGCTTCAATTTCGGCGGCGGTGAGTACACCTTCAACGACAAGCGCACGACGATTGCCCTGTGGGATGCCCAGCTCAAGGACATCTACCGCCAGCAGTACCTCAACCTGGTCCACAGCCAGCCACTGGGCGACTGGACCCTGGGCGCCAACCTCGGTTATTTCACCGGCAAGGAAGACGGTGCCGAGCGCGCCGGCGACCTGGACAACCGCACCGCCTCGGCGCTGCTCTCGGCTCGCTACCAGGGCCATACCTTCTACGTCGGCCTGCAAAAGGTCAGCGGCGATGACGCCTGGATGCGCGTCAACGGCACCAGCGGCGGCACCTTGGCCAACGACAGCTACAACTCAAGCTTCGACAACGCCAAGGAACGCTCCTGGCAGGTGCGCCATGACTTCAACTTCGCCACAGTCGGGGTACCGGGGCTGACCTTGATGAACCGCTATATCAAGGGTGACAACGTGACCGCAGGTGGCGTTGACGACGGCAAGGAGTGGGCGCGGGAAACGGAACTGGCTTATGTGGTGCAGTCGGGCAGCTTCAAGGACCTTTCGTTGAAGTGGCGCAACTCGACCATGCGCCGGGACTTCAGCACCAACGCGTTCGATGAGAACCGTTTGATCGTGAGCTACCCGTTGAATCTGCTGTAATTTCACAGGCCTCTTCGCGGGTAAACCCGCTCCTACAGGGTGGGAGCGGGTTTACCCGCGAAGAGGCCAGATGACATAACGCATAAATAACTTTATTGCATAACAACCTAAAAAAACCTTCGTTGACGACATAAGCTGTAACAGCTTAAATCGAGCCCTGATCCCCGCCCCAGAGCCGCGACATGGACCTCCGTCAACTGCGCTACTTCATCGCCCTCAACGAATACCGCAGTTTTGTCCGCGCCGCTGAAGCCATGGGCATCACCCAACCTGCGTTCAGCCGCGCCATCCAGGGCCTGGAGCAGACCTTCGGCTGCGCCCTGGTAGACCGCGCCAGCAAGGCACTGCCACCCACCCCCGAAGGTTTGGTGGTGCTGCAGCACGCACGCCGCCTCGTGCAAGGTGCCGCGCAGTTGAGCAACGAAGTGCTACAGATGACCAAGCTCGACGCTGGCGAGTTGCACTTCGGCAGCGGCCCGGCCCTGGCTGTTCGCCTGGTCCCCGATGCCTTGCGCCACTTCATCGACAGCCACCCGGGTATTCGTACCTCGCTGCTGGTGGACAATGCCGAGCGCCTCGGCCAGGCACTGCGCCGTGAGCAGATCGAATTCTTCGTCGACGACATCCGCCCGTTCGAGGCCGACCCCAACTTCCATACCGAGCCGCTTTCGCCACGCCCGGGCCTGTTCTTCTGCCGCCCCGGCCACCCGTTGCTGGCCAAGGACAGCCTGTCGACCAACGACCTGTTCACCTACCCGCTGGCCAGCGCCCTGCTCGCGCCCGGTGTGCGCAAGCGCCTGGCCAACCTGAGCGGGCGCAGCGACTTCACCCCACACCTGCAGACCGAGCACCTGGCGGTGCTGCGCAGTGTCGTGCAGGCCAGTAATGCAATCGGTACCGCCAGCGAAGAAGCCGTTGCCGAAGACCTGGCGGCCGGCCGCCTGGTGCGCCTGCACTGGCGCAACCTGCCGCCCGCACTGGAAGTGCTCAGCGTGCGCTGCGGCGTGGTCAGCCGCAGCGGCTACCGATTGTCACCGGCGGCGCGGGCGATGATCGAGACGCTGGTGGGGCTGGATGCGCCCCTGCGGAGTGCTGCCATTCGCTGAAGTGATGATGCTGGTGGGCTGCAGGCTATCCTGAGCAATATAGGTTGCCTGTGCCCGCGAAGGGACCGGCACAGGCAGTAAAACCCGATCAGGCAAACCAGGGAGGCACAATAATGAAAAACCTCGAAGAGCACCTGAGCCAGTACGCCAATTACCACCGCGACCCGCGCAACATCGCCACCCATTTCGTCGGCATTCCACTGATCGTGCTGGCCGTGACCATTCTGCTGTCACGCCCAGGCTGGGACATTGCAGGCTTCTGGCTGTCACCTGCCCTGCTGGCGGCCGCCGCCTCGGTGTGGTTCTACCTACGCCTGGACCTGCGCTTCGGGCTGGTCATGGGCCTGCTGCTGGGGCTGTGCCTGTGGGTTGGTCAGGTACTGGCGGTGCAAAGCACCGGGCTGTGGCTGGGGGCTGGGCTGGGGGCATTTGTACTGGGCTGGATCATCCAGTTCGTCGGCCACTACTACGAGGGCCGCAAGCCGGCGTTCGTCGACGACATCAGCGGGCTGATCATCGGGCCGCTGTTCGTGGTGGCCGAAGCTGCATTCATGCTGGGGTTGTGCCCGGCGCTGAAGCGGGCCGTGGAAGCCAACGCCGGGCCGGTAACACTGAGGTCGATGTAGGAGCGGCCTTGCGTCGCGATCGGGCCGCGTAGCGGCCCCAGGTTTCAGTGATACCGCAAATACTGTTGGGGCCGCTTTGCGGCCCGATCGCGACGCTAGGCCGCTCCTACAAAGGCCGCAAGGATCAAGCGCGCGACTCAACCCCCAGCTCATCCCACACCGACTCCGCCAGGTGGAAGGTGGCATTGGCCGCCGGAATGCCGCAATAGATCGCGCTCTGCATCAGCACTTCCTTGATCTCGTCACGGGTCACGCCATTGTTGGCAGCGGCGCGCAGGTGCAGCTTGAGCTCGTCATTGCGGTTCATGCCGATCAGCATGGCGATGGTGATCAGGCTGCGGGTATGGCGCGGCAGGCCGGGGCGGGTCCAGATATCACCCCAGGCATGGCGGGTGATCATCTCCTGAAACTCGCCATTGAAGTCGTTGAGCTTCTCAAGGCTGCGGTCCACGTGGGCATCGCCCAGCACCGCGCGGCGCACTTGCATGCCCGCGTCGTAGCGTTGTTTCTCATCCATGGCGTCGTCCTCAGTGGGCCAGCAGGAAGTCGAGTACACGGCGGCTGAACCGCTCGCCAATCTCGACGTTGGACAGGTGCGCTGCCGGGAAATCGACATACTCGGCACCCTTGATAGCCGCCTGCATGAAACGGCCATGTTCCGGCGTGGTCACCACGTCTTCAGTACCGGCAACGATCAGCGTCGGCACTTGGATACGCTGAACCTGCTCGCGGTAGTCGGCATCGCGTACCGCAGCGCAGTTGGCCGCATAGCCCTCAGGCTGGGTTTGCGCGAGCATCTGGCAGATACGCTGGGCCTGCTCGGGCTGCGCCTGGGCGAAGGCCGGGGTGAACCAGCGCGCGATGGACGCGTCGCGCAGCGCGACCATGGCCTGTTGGCCGCCTTTGAGCACGGTGTCGATACGCGGGTTCCAGACCTCATCGCTGCCAATCTTGGCGGCGGTGTTGCACAGGGTCAGGCTGGCCAGGCGTTCGCCGGCGTTGATCCCCAGCCACTGGCCGATCAGGCCACCCATCGACAGGCCGACGAAGTGCGCCTTGTTGATGTCCAGGGCGTCGAGCAAGGCCACGACGTCGCGGCCCAGTTGCTCGATGCTATACGGGCCGGCGGTCACCAGCGAATCGCCGTGGCCGCGGGTGTCATAGCGCAGCACACGGAAGTGCTCGCTCCACACGGGGATCTGCGTGTCCCACATGCCCAGGTCGGTGCCGAGGGAGTTGGACAAGACCAGCACCGGAGCATCCGCCGGGCCATCGATTTGATAGTTCAGTACGCCATCGGCCAGTTGCAAATGCGCCACAGCAGTCTCCTTCAGGCAGTGAAACGTTGATGTTCGGCCACGGCGCGCGCCACCCAGACGCGAGCTTGGCCAAGGTAATGGGCAGGGTCGAGCAAGCGATCGAGTTCTTCTGCCGACAATTCGGCACTGACCTGCGGCTCGTCACCCAGCACAGCACGCAGGTGGCGCTGTTCGGCGACGGCGCGCTGGCAGCACTGCTCGAGCAAATGATGAGCACGGTCACGGCCCAGGCGCTGGGCCAGGACGATGCTGACCGCCTCGGCCAGCACCAGCCCCTGGGTCAGGTCGAGGTTGCGGCGCATACGTTCGGCATCGACCTGCATGCCTTCGGCAATCACCTGGGCCTGGCGCAGAGCGCCGGAAACCAGGCAGCAGATATCCGGCAGGGTTTCCCACTCGGCATGCCACAGGCCAAGGCTGCGTTCATGTTCTTGAGGCATGGCGGCAAACAAGGTCGACAACAGGCCCGGCACGCGGGTAGCGGCACCGATCAGCACGGCGGCACCCACTGGGTTGCGTTTGTGCGGCATGGTCGACGAACCACCTTTACCTGGCGCGGAAGGCTCGAACACCTCGCCCGCCTCGGTCTGCATCAGCAGGCTGACATCGCGGCCAAACTTGCCGAGGCTACCGGCAATCAGGCCCAGCACCGAAGCGAACTCCACCAGCCGGTCGCGCTGGGTATGCCAGGGTTGCTCGGGCAAGTGCAGCTTGAGCTGCTCGGCCAGGCCCTCGGCCACCGGCATGGCTTTGCTGCCCAACGCAGCCAGGCTGCCGGACGCACCACCGAACTGCAGGCACAGCAGACGCGGGCGCAGCTCCTGAAGCCGCTGGCGATGACGGGTCAGCGCGCCCAGCACACCGGCCAGCTTCATGCCCAAGGTGACCGGCGTGGCGTGTTGCAGCCAGGTACGCCCCACCATCGGGGTGTCTGCATGTTGCAAGGCCTGGCGCGACAGCGTTTCGGACAGCTGGGTGAGGTCTGCCTCGATCAGGTCGAGGGCATCGCGCAGTTGCAGCACCAGCCCGGTATCCATGGCGTCCTGGCTGGTGGCACCCAAGTGCACATAGCGCTCGGCCTCAGGCACGCCGCTGGCGATCACCTTGCCCAGCGCCTTCACCAACGGGATCGCCGAGTTGCCGGCACTGGCGATGGCATCGGCCAGGGCGCCAGCGTCGTAACGCTCAGCCTTGCAGGCCGCCTCGATGGCCGCCACCGCACTGTGCGGCACCAGCCCAGCAGCCGCTTCGGCGCGGGCCAGGGCGGCTTCGAAATCGAGCATGCCCTGCAGGCGGCCACGGTCGGAGAAAATCTCGCGCATGGCCGGCGCGGTGAAGTAGGCATCGAACAGCTGGTTGTCCGCACGGTACGTCATTGCAGGTCCTTAATCGTCATGGTGCAGGTACGCCGCCTGCTTCGGCAGGCGCAGGCTGAACAAGAAGGCCACCGCCATCATGGCCGTCACGTACCAGTAGAAGGTGTTTTCCATGCCCAGGGTCTTCAGGCCCAAGGCCACGTATTCAGCCGACCCGCCGAACATGGCATTGGCCACCGCATACGCAAGGCCCACACCCAGTGCGCGCACCTGCGGCGGGAACATCTCCGCTTTTACCAGGCCGCTGATCGAGGTGTAGAAACTGACGATACACAAGGCCAGGCTGATCAGCACGAACGCCAGGAACGGGCTGGTCACAGTCTTCAGCGCCATCAACAGGGGCACGGTGAACAGCGTGCCCAAGGCGCCGAACAGCAGCATCGAGTTACGCCGGCCGATACGGTCGGACAGCATGCCGAAGAACGGCTGCAGGATCATGAACAGGAACAGCGCCCCCGTCATCACATAGCTGGCGCTCTTGGCGTTCATCCCGGCCGTGTTGACCAGGTACTTCTGCATGTAGGTGGTGAAGGTATAGAAAATCAGCGAACCACCAGCGGTGTACCCCAGCACGGTGATGAACGCCGCGGCGTGATTGCGGAACAAGCCGCTGATTGAGCCGGCGTCTTTGTCATTGCGGGTTTCGGCGTTGCTGGTTTCGTGCAGCGAGCGACGCAGCATCAGCGAGATCAGCGCGGCCACGGCGCCGACCACGAAGGGAATACGCCAGCCCCAGGCACGCAGTTCGTCTTCGGTCAGCAACTGCTGGAGGATGACCACCACCAGCACCGCCAGCAACTGGCCGCCGATCAGGGTCACGTATTGGAACGAGGCGAAGAAACCGCGCTGGCCGCGCAGTGCCACTTCACTCATGTAGGTCGCCGTGGTGCCGTACTCGCCACCTACCGACAGGCCTTGGATCAAGCGGGCGAGCAACAGCAGCGCCGGCGCCCAGGTACCAATGCTGCCGTAGGTCGGCAGGCAGGCAATCATCAAGGACCCGGCGCACATCATCAGCACCGAGATCATCAGGGAATTCTTGCGGCCATGGCGGTCGGCCAGGCGGCCAAAGATCCAGCCACCAATGGGGCGCATCAGGAAGCCCGCTGCGAACACACCGGCGGTGTTGAGCAACTGCACAGTGGGGTCGTCGGAGGGGAAGAAGGCCGGGGCGAAGTAGATCGCGCAGAAGGCGTAGACGTAGAAGTCGAACCATTCCACCAGGTTGCCTGAAGAGGCACCTACGATCGCGAAGATACGCTTGCTGCGTTCTTCGCCGGTGTAATAGGTTGAGGTCATGAGGTTTTACTCCTGGAGGGTCCTAGGTAAGTCTAGACATACCTAGTAACACACTCGTTCCGCTGCGCGGCAGGCCATTAGCCTTGTGTCTCATAGATCCGGCCTCTTCGCGGGTAAACCCGCTCCCACAGAGGATTGCGTGGATCCCTGTGGGAGCGGGTTTACCCGCGAAGAGGCCGAGCCTGATCAAACCCGCTCGATGGCCAACGCCAAACCTTGGCCTACCCCTACACACATGGTCGCCAGGCCTTTACGCCCGCCGCTCTTCTCCAACTGATGCAACGCCGTCAACACCAGGCGCGCGCCACTCATGCCCAACGGGTGGCCCAGGGCAATCGCGCCACCATTGGGGTTCACCTGCGGTGCATCATCGGCCACACCCAGCTCACGCAGCACGGCCAGGCCTTGGCTGGCGAACGCTTCGTTCAGCTCGATCACGTCGAAGTCGCTCATCGCCACACCCAGGCGCTCGGTCAGCTTGCGCACCGCCGGCACCGGGCCAATGCCCATGACCCGAGGAGCAACGCCGCCGCTGGCCATGCCCAGTACCCGGGCACGTGGGGTCAGGCCGTGTTTCTTCACCGCTTCTGCCGAGGCCAGGATCAGTGCCGCAGCACCGTCGTTGACACCCGACGCGTTGCCTGCGGTAACTGTCTTGTCCGGGCCATTGACCGGCTTGAGCTTGGTCAATGCTTCCAGGGTGGTTTCCGGGCGCAGGTGTTCATCACGCTCGACGATAGTTTCGCCCTTCTTGTGGGCAATGCGCACTGGCACGATCTCTTCGGCGAAGAAGCCGGCTGCCTGGGCCGCGGCGGCCTTTTGCTGGCTGCGCAGGGCGAATGCATCCTGGTCGGCGCGGGAAACCTGGTAATCGTCAGCGACGTTATCAGCGGTTTCCGGCATCGAATCGACGCCGTACTGGCTCTTCATCAGCGGGTTGATGAAACGCCAGCCGATGGTGGTGTCTTCAAGCTTCATGTTACGCGAGTAGCCGCTTTCGGCCTTGCCCATCACGAAGGGTGCACGCGACATCGACTCAACGCCACCGGCGATGGCCAATTCCATTTCGCCACTGGCGATTGCGCGGAACGCCGTGCCGATGGCATCCATGCCCGATGCGCACAGGCGGTTCAGGGTCACGCCAGGAATGCTCTCGGGCAGGCCCGCCAGCAGCAGCGCCATGCGCGCTACGTTGCGGTTGTCTTCACCGGCCTGGTTGGCACAGCCGAAGAACACTTCGTCGACCTGATCCCACTGCACCGAAGGGTTACGCTCGATCAGCGCCTTCAGCGGCACTGCCGCCAGGTCATCGGCGCGCACGCCGGCCAGGGCGCCGCCGAAGCGGCCGATCGGGGTGCGGATGGCGTCACAGATGAATACGTCGCGCATTTGGCTTCTCCTGCCATCTGGCCATGGGCCGCGGCGGTATGGGCTTCGAGGTCGCACAAGGCGGACATCTCGATTCGGGTGGATTCGGTGGTGGTCTGCATGTCGCCAGCAAAGCGGATCGCCCAGCGGATGGCCGCAACGATCTGCTCGCGGGTTGCCCCCGAATGAACCGCAGCGACAGCGAATTCATGGGGTGCCGGCTCGCTTTGGAGACTCCCGGTCAGGGTTCATCAGTGCGTTCAGATTAAGGAGACTGGTAGGTCCCTTACAATCCGATAATCGACCTTACGTGCGATTATCGAACCATTTATGTATTTCTACTGTAGGAGCAGCCTTGTGCTGCGAATGGGCCGCAATGCGGCCCCCTTCGGCACTCAGGTCGCGTCCGCGTGGCTGACCAGCCCTTTCACGACCACACCTACCGTCGCCAATGCCGCCGGCACCAGCAGCGCTGTCAGCACCTGTTCGAAATTCCAGCCCAGGCCCAGCAGCGTCGCACCACTCCAGGCGCCGAGAATCGCGCCAAAGCGGCCGATGCCCAACATCCACGACACGCCCGTGGCACGCCCTTGGGTGGGGTAGAAGCGGGCAGCCAAAGACGGCATGGCCGACTGCGCCCCGTTGACGCACATGCCAGCGACCAGTACCAGGGTGGCGAGCAGGGTGATGTTGCCCAGGCTCTGCCCAACCGCGTAGGCAAACACCCCGGCCAGCAGGTAGAAAATGCCGATTACCTTGTGCGGGTTGAAGCGGTCCATGGCCCAGCCCACCCCAACTGCGCTCAGCACGCCGCCAAACTGGAACAGTGCGCCAATGAACGCCGCCTGCTCCATGCTGGCCCCGCTGTCACGCATCAGGGTCGGCAGCCAGCTGGTCAACAGATAGACAATCACCAAGCCCATGAAGTAAGTCAGCCACAGCAACATCGTGCCCAGGCCGTAGGTCCCGGAGAAGATGACCGCAAATACGTTGCGCGCCGCCACCGCCTTCTGCTCTGGCACGCTGAAGCTGGCCGCCTGGGCCACTACCTGCGGCGCAATCGGCGCCAGGGTTTTGCGCACTTTGTCCGTACCGCGATTACGCACTACCAGGAAGCGTGCCGACTCCGGCAACCAGACCAGCAGCACCACCGCCAGCAACAGCGGCAGCACGCCACCGATCACCAGCAGGCTATGCCAGCCATACGCCGGGATCATCTTCGCAGAGATAAACCCACCGCCCGCCATGCCCAGGTTGAAGCCACAGAACATGCTGGTCACCAGCAGCGATTTGAGCCGCTCAGGGGTGTACTCGGACAGCAGCGTCGTCGCATTGGGCATACCTGCACCCAGGCCAAGCCCGGTGAGGAAGCGCAGGACCAACAACTGGTCGACATTGGTCGCGTAGGCCGAGGCCAGGCTGAAGCCGCCGAACACCAGCACGGCAGCCACCAGCACGCCTTTACGCCCGAAACGGTCGGCCAGCGGGCCTGAGCCCAGTGCGCCAAACACCATGCCGATCAACGCGGCACTCATGACCGGGCCGAGGCTGGCGCGGTCGATGCCCCACTCCTGCGACAAGGCCGGGGCGATGAAGCCCATGGCGGCAGTGTCCAGGCCATCGAGGAAAACGATCAGAAAACACAGCAGCACGACGCGCCATTGATAGCGGGACAGCGGCTGGTCGTTGATAAACGACTGGACGTCGAGGCATTTGCCGACGTTGGTTTGCGGTTGGTTCATTGTTGTTATCCAGAATTAGGGCACGGCCATGCCACTGCACTCAGCGCGCAAGTACAGGGTTCGATAATAGGAGGATGGCGGCCTGCGTCAGCCTGGATACAACAGTGCTGCGAGCGGGTGCGGCCGCGGCAGCGATGGGACAGTAGTCATGGTATGTGCCTCACATGTTTTTCTTGTTCGGTCGGCAAAGCCGACCGTTGCGAGAGACATTAATCAGCCTACTGGGACGACGCAATTCACTGAGTACGACATTGTGCGTTTATCGAACAGGAAAGGCGTCCGTGCTCGATAATGGGGCATGAAGGGCACTCAACGGCCCTCCCTTGCGTTGCATCAACCAAACAATTGATGGCAAAGATCTCGACTGGCTGCCAGCAGGATCGGCAAGAAGCGCTGCTCCAGTTCACTGCGCGTCACACGCCCGACGTGGGTGCTGACGTTCAATGCAGCCAGCACCTGCCCCGAAGCGTCATAGATCGGCACAGCGATGGAACGCAGCCCTTGCTCCAGTTCCTGGTCCACCACGCACCAGCCTTGCGCACGCACCTGCTGAATGCAGGCAAACAACGATTCGGCATCGTGCAAGGTGCGGCTGGTGCGCGGCTTGAGGTCAGCCCGGTCGAGGTACTCGCGCAGGCTGGTGTCGTCCATCGCCGCCAGCAGAATGCGGCCCATCGACGTGCAGTAGGCCGGCAAGCGCCCGCCTACCGACAGGTCGACCGAGATCAACCGCTCCACAGTCGCCGATCGCGCTATATAAAGGATGTCATCGCCTTCGAGGGTGGCCATGTTGGCCGCCTCGTGCAGTTGGTCACTGATGCGGTCCAGATACGGCTGCGCAGAAATCGCCAATGGCGTCGACGACAGGTAGGCATGGCCCAGGGTCAGCACCTTGGGCAGCAGTGAATACGTGCGCCCGTCAGTCGTCGCATAGCCCAGCTTGATCAACGTATGCAGGCAACGGCGCACGGCTGCGCGAGGGATTTCGGTGCGGTGGCTGATCTGGGCGATGGTCAGGTGGCGCTTGCGCTCCTGAAATGCCTGGATAACTGCCAGCCCACGCGCGAGGGAGGTCATGAAATCCGGGTCGCCGGTAAACGCCTGAATTCGCTTGGCCGGCGACGCCACGATCGGCGGCGCCAGGGCGGGTGCGGCAGGGCGTGCCGACTCTGGGTTGGCAGATTCGTTGGCCGCTGTTTCGTCGCTCATCGCTCACCTCAAAAAAAACGCTGGTTCGTGCGATTATCGAACGAACGGCCGATAATCGCAATTGACCGCTGACACTTTTGCTTATACCTTTCTCATGCCACTTTGTGGCTTCTTTGGAGAGACTGGTCAGGTACCCACCGTAGAAGTCCCAGGCAACGGCCTCGCCTTGTGCGAGGCCGTTTTACATTCTGCATTCGCCACGGCTGGGCGACGAACTTTTGCCGCTCGCACCTTTCAAAGTTATACGCACGGTGTGACGCGTTACCCATTGAGCCCAACTACTTCGACGGGCGTGTCAGGCTTTGGTAAATATCCCTGTTCGAAGAATTATCGGTTGCTATAATCGATTGGGTTGTACGCCGTGTTGCTGTGGTAATGGAACACACCGCTGTCTCCAGCACTTACGGGCAACCCACGCATGTGCAGGTTCTGTATGGCACCCCCTCTGCTTTCCCTGTGGCATCCTTTGTATGCGCAGGGGCATGCTGTACAGCTAAAACAACAGTCTTAATTCAACTTACTCAGGTACTACTGTGACGAAAGATGAACTGCGCGCAGAACTCGAGCGCCAGGCTGAACGTTACAAGGATGTTTACGGTGGTGAAGTGACCACTTACGCCGCTCAACCGGACCCCGAACGCAAACCGTGGCGCAAGCGCGCCAGCGTGCGTGACCAGGCGTTCAACCAGGAACTGGAAAAAATGGAAAAGGAACTGCGCAGCGACAAGCCGTAAGCGCAACGTTCCGCCTTCCGCGTCGTCGCCCGGCGTGCCCGGGCGCGGTCGATCTTTACCCAGAGGTCGATGATGAAATGGAATTACACAAATTTCATACGGCCGTTTGAATCAGTCAAGCGTCGATTATTTCCCAGACATTTGCCGATTTTTTGAATATTTCATGCTTTTTTGCGTACGCTACTGCTCATGCAAGCGTTGGCAAGCGCGTGAAGGCTGCGTCACAGTGCGTGCTATTGGTCTGTAGCAGGTGCATCGATTGCCAATATTTTCTGGCATAATCCCGCCCCCCTAAGACCGCCAGACAACCTTCATGATCGATTTATTCAGCGGACTGGATGCCTGGGTGTTGGTGAGCCTCCTGCTCGCCTTGACCTTCGTACTCGCCTTCGAGTTCATCAATGGCTTTCATGACACCGCCAACGCGGTAGCTACCGTCATCTATACCAAAGCCATGCCGCCGCACCTCGCCGTGTTCTTCTCCGGCGTGTTCAACTTCCTCGGCGTTCTGCTCGGTGGTGTCGGGGTGGCCTATGCCATCGTTCACCTGCTGCCGGTAGAGCTGCTGATCAATGTGAACACCGGACACGGCCTGGCCATGGTCTTCTCGCTGTTGGCTGCGGCCATCACCTGGAACTTGGGCACCTGGTACTTCGGTATCCCGGCTTCCAGCTCGCACACGCTGATCGGCTCGATCCTCGGTGTTGGCCTGGCCAACGCCCTGATCAACGACATCCCGCTGGGCGATGGCGTCAACTGGCAGAAGGCGATCGACATCGCCATGTCGCTGGTGGTCTCGCCCATGGCCGGCTTCGCGGTCGCTGCGCTAGTGCTGATCGGCCTTAAATGGTGGCGCCCGCTGTCGAAGATGCACAAGACGCCTGAACAGCGCCGCAAGCTCGACGACAAGAAGCACCCCCCGTTCTGGAACCGCCTGGTACTGGTGATTTCTGCCATGGGCGTGAGCTTCGTGCACGGCTCCAACGATGGCCAGAAAGGCATTGGCCTGATCATGCTGGTGCTGATCGGTATCGTGCCGGCCAAGTTCGTGCTCGACCTGAACAGCACCACCTACCAGATCGAACGCACCCGCGACGCCACCCTGCACATGAGCCAGTTCTACGAGCGCAATGCCGCCACCCTGGGTGAGTTCCTGGCATTGGGCAAGGCCAAGGCGAGCGACCTGCCGGAGCAGTTCAGCTGCAACCCGCAGCAGACCGAGCCGACCATCGCCGCACTGCAGGCCTCGCTCAAGGGCGTGACCGACTACCACACCCTGGATGCCGAGAAGCGCGTGGAGGTTCGCCGCTACCTGCTCTGCCTGGATGACACGGCGAAAAAGGTCGGCAAGCTGCCAGGCCTGGATGCCCGTGAAAAGGCGGACCTTGAGAAGCTGCGCAAAGACCTCACCGCCACCACCGAATATGCACCGTTCTGGGTGATCGTGGCCGTTGCCCTGGCCTTGGGCCTGGGTACCATGGTCGGCTGGAAGCGCGTGGTCCTGACCGTTGGCGAGAAGATCGGCAAGCAGGGCATGACCTACGCCCAGGGCATGTCGGCGCAGATCACCGCGGCCTGCGCCATCGGCATGGCCAACGTGTTCAGCCTGCCGGTATCGACCACCCACGTGTTGTCGTCCGGCGTGGCCGGTACCATGGTCGCCAACAAGAGCGGCCTGCAAGGCGGCACCGTGAAGACCATTCTGCTGGCCTGGATCCTGACCCTGCCTGCCTCGATGGGCTTGGCAGCTGGCCTGTTCTGGCTGGCGTCCAAGGCGATCGGCTGAGCGATACCGCTGTAAAAAAAGGCGCCTTCGGGCGCCTTTTTCATATTACCGCGCCTTTGGAGCAGCTTTGCGCTGCGAAGACGTCGGCAAAGGCACTACAGCTTCATGGGCTGCACCGGCCTCTTCGCAGCCCAAGGCTGCTTCTACAGTGGTGGCGCTGCTAGCGCTTCTTGCCCCCCAATAACGACCCCATCAGCCCGCGCACCAATTGCCGCCCCAACTGATTGGCCGCCTGCCGCACGGCGGACTTGATCGCCTGCCCTGCTGCACTCTGCAAGAAATCGCCAGCCTTGTCGGCAAAGCTCTCTTCACCGGCCTTCGGCACTGGCGCTGGCTCGACAGGCTCACCTTTGCGCTGAGTGAGCATCTCATAAGCCGATTCACGGTCCACCGGCTTGTCATAACGCCCAGCCAGCGGTGACGAGGTAATCAATGCCGTGCGCTCAGCCGCACTCAATGGCCCGATACGCGACTGCGGCGGCGCGATCAGCACCCGCTGCACCATGGCGGGGGTGCCCTTCTCCTCCAGCGTACCGACCAACGCCTCACCAATGCCCAGCTCAGTCAGTACCGCCAAGCTGTCGAACGCGGGGTTGGGGCGAAAACCATCGGCCACGGCCCGCAGCGATTTCTGCTCTTTTGCGGTGAACGCACGCAAACCATGCTGGATGCGCAAACCCAATTGGGCCAGCACGGCATCCGGCAGATCACCTGGCGACTGGGTCACGAAGTAGACCCCCACACCCTTGGAGCGAATCAGCCGAACCACCTGCTCCAGGCGCTCCTGCAACGCTTTGGGCGTGCCATTGAACAGCAAGTGCGCTTCATCGAAGAACAGCGCCAGTACTGGCTTGTCGGCATCGCCACGCTCTGGCAACTGTTCGAACAACTCCGCCAACAGCCACAGCAGGAAGGTTGCATACACCTTCGGCGCTTCATGCACCAGCCGGCTGGCATCGAGCAGGTGGATGCGCCCACGGCCGTCGCTGCCGGGCCGCAGCAAGTCTTCGAGTTGCAACGCGGGCTCACCGAACAGCGCCTCGGCACCTTGCTGCTCTAGGGTCGCCAGGCGACGCAGCAAGGCCTGGGTGGAGGCACTGGTCATCAGCGCGCTGTCTTCACCCAGCATCTGCGGGTTGTCCTTCAGGTGCGCCAGCAGCGCCTTGAGGTCCTTGAGGTCGAGCAACAGCAGGCCTTCACGGTCGGCCACCTTGAATGCCGCATACAAGGCTGCCTGCTGGCTGTCGGTCAGTTCCAGCAGGTTACCCAGCAGCAGCGGCCCCATTTCGCTGAGGGTCGTGCGCAAGGGGTGGCCGGACTGCCCGGCGATATCCCACAGGCTTACCGGATAAGCCTGCGGCGTATGCCCCAACCAAGGCATGCCGGCAATGCGTTCAGCCACCTTGCCCTGCGGCGCCCCAGCCGCGCCCAGGCCGCACAGGTCGCCTTTTACATCGGCCGCGAACACTGCCACGCCGGCATCACTGAACACCTCGGCCAGGTGCTGCAAGGTGACCGTCTTGCCGGTGCCAGTGGCGCCGGCGACCAGGCCGTGACGGTTGGCGAGGCGCATGGCTTGATTGACAGGCTGACCATCAAGGCCCGCCCCTACAACTATTTGCGAAGAATCCGGCATCTTCTTTCATCCTCTTCTCAAGCTTTGCCGCGTATCGGCCGATACCTCGGGGTGATATTCGCCTAGAACACAGTAACAACCCAACTAGGACTTCCCGGGATGTTGCACTGTCTTGCAGATGTATTCGTGCGAACGCCCGATAAAACCTTAGCGGAACCGATTACTCCATGAGCAAAAGCCTTCGTTTCAGCCACAAGATTCTCTTGGCGGCCTCACTGATCGTGATACTCGCCTTCAGCCTGTTCACCCTCTATAACGATTATCTCCAGCGTAATGCCATCAGAGAGGATCTGGAGAATTATCTGACTGAAATGGGCGAGTCGACTTCGACCAATATCCGCAACCTGTTCGAAGGCCGTATAAAGCTGGTGGAGAACCTGGCACAGAACATTGCCCAGGCCCCCAACGACGCTGAAACCCTGATGGGGCAGAATGCGCTGATCACAAGCTTCCTCACGGTGTACCTGGGCAAAGTCGATGGCGGTTTCAGCGTGCGCCCGGACGCCAAGATGCCCGAGGGTTATGACCCACGCACCCGCCCCTGGTACAAGGACGGCATGAACGCCTCTGGCGCAACGTTGACCGAACCGTACATTGACATGACCACCAACAAGATGGTCATCGGCATTCTCAGCAAGGTCTCCAACAGCGTGGGCGTGGTCGGCGGCGACCTGGCCCTCGACGGCCTGGTGCAGATCATCAACTCGCTGAACTTCGGCGGCATGGGCTACGCCTTCCTGGTCAACGACCAAGGCAAGATCCTGGTACACCCGGACCAGAGTCTGGTGATGAAATCGCTGTCAGACCTGTTCCCTCAGCACACGCCGAAACTGTCCGGTGAGCTGACGGAAGTCCAGGCCCAGGGCGAGACCCGCCTGCTTACCTTCACCCCGATCAAAGGCCTGCCTTCGGCCAACTGGTACATCGGCCTGTCAGTGGACAAGGACAAAGCCTTCTCCATGCTCAGCACCTTCCGCACCTCGGCGGTAATCGCCACGCTGGTCGCGGTGGTCATTATCATCGGCCTGCTCGGCCTGCTGATTCGCGTACTGATGCAACCGTTGCTGACCATGACCCGCGCCATGGAAGACATTGCCGAAGGCGAAGGCGACCTGACCAAACGTCTGCGCATCCACAACCACGACGAATTCGGCCTGCTCGGTAGCGCCTTCAACCGCTTCGTCGAGCGTATCCACGGCTCCATCCGCGAAGTGTCTTCGGCCACCGAGCAGGTCAATGAAGTGGCCCTGCGCGTGATCAGCGCCTCGAACTCGTCGATGACCAACTCGGACGAGCAATCCAACCGCACCAACAGCGTCGCCGCCGCCATCAACGAACTGGGCGCCGCGGCACAGGAAATCGCCGGCAATGCCGCCCAGGCTTCGCAACACGCCAGCTCTGCACGGCTGCTGGCCGAAGAGGGCCAGCAGGTGGTCGAGCGCAACATCGCCGCGATGAACCGCCTGTCCGACCTGATCGTCACCTCCAGCGCGCACATCGAGACGCTCAACAGCAAGACCGTCAACATTGGCCAGATTCTCGAAGTCATCACCAGCATCTCCCAGCAGACCAACCTGCTGGCCTTGAACGCGGCGATCGAAGCCGCCCGTGCCGGTGAAGCTGGGCGTGGCTTTGCCGTGGTCGCCGATGAGGTGCGCAACCTGGCACACCGCACCCAAGAGTCGGCACAACAGGTGCAGACCATGATCGAAGAGCTGCAGGTCGGTGCCCGCGAGTCGGTCGACACCATGGGCCAAAGCCAGCGCCACAGCCAGGATAGCGTGCAGATCGCCAACCAGGCCGGCGAGCGGCTGGACAGCGTGACGGTGCGTATCGGCGAGATCGACGGCATGAACCAGTCGGTGGCCACCGCCACCGAAGAGCAGACAGCCGTGGTCGAGGCGATCAACATGGACATCAACGAGATCAACATGCTCAACCAGGAAGGTGTCGAAAACCTGCAGGCAACCCTGCGCGCGTGTTCGGACCTTGAGCAACAGGCTTCGCGCCTGAAACACCTGGTGGGCAGCTTCCGCATCTAGTGACTGCTCAATAGCCCCCTGTAGAAGCAGCCTCGCGCTGCGAAGAGGCCAGTTCAGCCCACAAAGCTGTAGCGTGCGTGCCGACCTCTTCGCAGCAAAAGGCTACGCCTACAAGCCCGCAGCAAGCAGCCCAACCTCGATCGAACAAACTATCCTTCTGGTAGGTCAACCTTTAGGCGCGTCATCGCCGGCACATTACGGCCGGATGACAGACCCGAAGACGATCCCGGAGGGATGCTGATCGTGCACATTGCCGACATCACCATGTTCTACGCCCCCGCCAGTGGTGGCGTACGTACCTATCTTGATGCCAAACACCGCCGCCTCGATGCCATCCAAGGCGTGCGCCACAGCTTGTTGATCCCCGGCGCCAGCGCGCAACACACCGATGGCATCTACCAGGTGCCGGCCCCACCCCTGCCCTTCGGCAATGGCTACCGCTTCCCGGTGCGCCTGGCGCCCTGGTGCAATGTGCTGCGCAGCCTCAAACCCGACCTGATCGAAGTCGGCGACCCGTACCTGACCGCTTGGGCTGCCCTGGAGGCACGCCGCCAGCTCGATGTGCCGGTGATCGGCTTCTACCATTCCGACCTGCCGCTGCTGGTCAGCAACCGCATGGGCAATTGGTTCACGCCCAATGTCGAAGCCTATGTCAGCAAGCTGTACGGCAACTTTGACCGGGTGCTGGCCCCCAGCCAGGTGATGGCCGACAAATTGCGCCGGCTGGGCATACGCGATGTGCATGTACAGCGCCTGGGCGTAGACCTGGCCACCTTCAACCCCGACCACCGCGACCCGCACCTGCGCGCGGAACTTGGGATTGCCGACACCAGCCGCCTGCTGATCTACGCCGGCCGTGGCTCGCGGGAAAAGAACCTGCCGGTACTGCTCGACTGCATGCAGCGCCTGGGGCGGCCCTACCACTTGTTGCTGGTGGGCTCCAACATGCCAGTAAATGTGCCGCAGAACGTCAGCGTGATCGACCACTTCTGCCCGCCACAGGAGGTCGCCAGGCTGATGGCCAGTGCCGACCTGCTGGTGCATGCCGGCGACCAGGAAACCTTCGGCCTGGTCATTCTCGAAGCCATGGCCAGCGCGACGCCAGTGGTGGCGGTGCGTGCTGGTGCCTTTGGCGAGATCGTCAATGAACAGTGCGGGCGGTTGTGCCAGGCCAATGACGGAGCGGCGATGGCGCAGGCCGTACGCCAGGTGTTCGAAGAGGGCGTGCGGACTCTCGGCACCCAAGCCCGCCGCCATGTCGAGCAACACTATTCATGGGACAACGTGGTCGCCGGCCTGCTGCAGCATTACCAGGCCGTGCTCGGCCACCAACCGCGGGCGCGGGCCCATGGCTGAAACCGGCAGCGCAGCACGCAGCCTGATGCTGGTGCTGCACGACATCGCGCCCGAGACCTGGCCCGACTACCAACCCTTTGTCGAAGCCGTCGACAAGATCGGCGGTGTGCCCATGACCTGGCTGGTGGTGCCAGACTTTCACCACCGCAACCCCCTGCACCGCTCGCCCACGTTCTGCCGCCTGCTCGAACGGCGCCTGGCGCGGGGTGATGAGTTGGCGCTGCATGGCTACTACCACGCCGACGACGGCGCGCCACCGCGCAGCCCCGGCGCATTCTTCATGCGCCGCATCTATACCCATGAAGGCGAATTCTACGGGCTGGATCAACGTCAGGCGCTAGAACGCCTGGAACAAGGCCTGGCGGTGTTCGAGCGGCAAGCCTGGCCGGTTGCCGGCTTCGTCGCCCCCGCCTGGCTGATGAGCGAAGGCACGCGCCAAGCCCTGCGCCAATTGCCGCTGCGCTACACCAGCACACCGCAGCACCTGTACCGCCTGCCTGAGTTCACCGCCATCGAGGCCCCCGGCCTGGTGTGGAGCGCACGCAGCGCCTGGCGCCGAAGGGTGTCGAAGGTGCTTTGCGACTGGCAATGCCGACGCTGGCGTGGAGCGCAGACCCTGCGCCTCGGCCTGCACCCGGTGGACATGCGCCACCGTGTATCACGCGACTACTGGTTACACACCTTGCAGGCGCTGCTGGCAGAGGGCCGCGAGCCATTGACCAAGTCCGCCTGGCTGGACCGCCAGGCCAGCACATGAATCGCCTGGGCTGGCTAGGCCTGGCCCTGCTGGGCGCGGTGTTGGTACCAACGCTGCTGGGCGGCAGCGAACTGCTGCCCCGCCTGCAACGCTTCGACCCCGGCCTGTTACTCATGCTACTGGGCATGATCGTGCTGTGCTGGGTGATCAACGCCATTCGCCTGCGCCTGCTGCTCGGCCAGCAAGGCGCACAACTGCGTTACCTGCGCAGCCTCGGCGTGGTCATGGCCACCGAGTTCGCCATCTGTACCACCCCTGGCGGCAGCGGCGGCCCGCTGACCCTCATGGCCCTGCTGGCGCGCGACCGCATTGGCCCGGCGCGCAGCGGCGCGGTATTCGCCATGGACCAGTTGAACGACTTGCTGTTTTTCTTCTGCGCGATGCTGGCGATCGCCGGCTATGCGTTGTTCCACCGCCTGGGGCACAGCCAGCAAAGCATGTTGCTGGGCAGCGCACTGTTGCTGTGTGCGGCATTGGTCGTAGTGCTGGGGCTGCTGCGCTACCGGCGCGGGCTGATGCGCTTGAACGGTCGCCTGTTACAGCGCCTGGGGATGTCTGCGGGGCGTAAACGCCGCTGGGCGCGCAAGCTGCTGCACTTCATCGACGCCCTGGCACAAACCTGGCGCCTGCCCAAGCGCACGCTGGCACTGGTATTCACCCTGACCTGCGCGCATTGGGGCCTGCGCTACAGCGTGCTGTACCTGGTGCTGAAGGGGCTGGGCGTGGAGCTGTCGTGGATCCCCAGCTTCCTGGTGCAGATGCTCTCGCTCAGCGCCGGCCAGTTCAGCCTGTTGCCGGGTGGCGCAGGTGCCGCCGAATTGACCTCGGCAAGCCTGCTCACACCCTTGGTGGGCAGTTCGACAGCGGCCGCAGCGATCGTTATCTGGCGCGCGGTCACTTACTACTTTTATCTGCTGGCGGGTGGGCCGGTGTTCGCTTGTTTGCTGGCACGCCCGCTGCTGGAGCGTTGGCGGCGTCAGGCGGGTTGAGTTGCTGCCAGAGTTCGGCTGCACCGGGGAAGTCGGTGCCGTCGGCGTCATTCAGGGCCTCGGGGTCATAGCGGGCTAGGCAGCCCTCGCCGAGGGTTGGCGGTGGTGAGGCGCCAGCTTTGTCACGTGGATCTGGCATGAGCGTTTTCTCGCGATTGAGGGGGCGCTTTGCGCCCCATCGCCGGCAAGCCGGCTCTCACCCGAACTGTGTAGCCTCCAAGGCTAGGCGCCGCACCTGTGGGAGCTGGATTGCCGGCGATGGGCTGCGAAGCAGACCGGCTCGGTATCAGTCGAACACCACGGTCTTGTTGCCGTGCACCAGCACGCGGTCTTCCAGGTGATAACGCAGGCCGCGGGCCAGCACCATCTTCTCGACATCACGGCCGAAGCGGACCATGTCTTCGATACTGTCGGCATGGCTGACACGTACCACGTCCTGCTCAATGATCGGGCCGGCATCCAGCTCTTCGGTCACGTAGTGGCACGTCGCACCGATCAGCTTCACGCCGCGCAGGGCCGCTTGATGGTACGGCTTGGCGCCGACGAAGGACGGCAGGAAGCTGTGGTGGATGTTAATCACTTTTTCAGCGTAGTCCTGGCACAGCTGCGGCGGCAGGATCTGCATGTAGCGAGCCAGCACTACCACGTCGGCCGCGTGCTCCTGGACCAGGCGCGACACTTCGGCGAAGGCTGGCGCCTTGTCCTTGGGGTCGACCGGTACATGGAAGAACGGAATGCCGTGCCACTCGACCATGCTGCGCAGGTCGTTGTGGTTGGAGATAACGCAAGGGATATCGCAATCCAGCTCATCGGTGTGCCAGCGGTGCAGCAGGTCGGCCAGGCAGTGGGATTCGCGGCTGGCCATCAACACCACGCGCTTCTTTTGCGCCGAGTCGGTCACACGCCAGGTCATGGAGAACTCTTCGGCGATGGGCGCGAACGCCTCGCGGAATGCCTCAATACCGAATGGCAGGGATTCGGCACGGATTTCATGACGCATGAAGAACCAACCACTCTGTTCATCGGAGTGGTGGCTGGCTTCGTTGATCCAGCCATTGTACAAGGCCAGGAAATTACTGACTTTCGCCACGATGCCAACACGGTCGGGGCAGGCGATCACCAGACGATAGGTGCGCATGAATGAGACTCCAGAACTTCGCAAAGGCGCTCATTCTAGCGGCCCGCCAGGAAAAACGCAGTATGGATCGCACCGCGTGCGTTGTGCACACCGCCAGGCACACAAGACGTGGCCCTGTTCAGCGGCATGACAAAACGCTGGGCTAATGTAAATTTTTGTTCACGCAGAGAAATGTTGTCACAGCTTAATTAACAGTTAATGGCCCATTTGTATGTTTACTTGCGAGTATCGCCTGTCTATTATTGGCCCACACATTTCTGAACACGCATTAAAGGAACTCTCCATGTCCCTGATTAACGAGTACCGCGCCACCGAAGAAGCCATCAAGGAACTTCAAGCCCGCCTGGCCAACCTGTCGCAAGACGACAAGCTGAAGCAAGAGCTGGAGTTCGAAGGCAAACTGCGCACGCTGATGGGCGAGTACTCCAAGTCGCTGCGTGATGTGATTGCCCTGCTCGACCCAGAGTCGAAACTGAGCAAAGCACCTCGCGGTGCGGTCAAGCCTACTGCCACTAAGCGTGCGCGCAAGGTCAAGCAATACAAGAACCCGCACAATGGTGAAGTGATCGAAACCAAAGGCGGCAACCACAAAACCCTGAAAGAATGGAAAGCCAAGTGGGGTGGTGACGTGGTTGAAAGCTGGGCGACCCTGCTGGACTGATTGTCCGCACGCTCAACGTTGCTTAGCGCAACAAACAAACGCCGGCTCAATGCCGGCGTTTTTGTTTTTCCATTCACTGCGCAATTGCAAATTGTGCCTGCAGTTTTCGCGCGTGTTCCTGCCACGCGTCCAGTACCCGCCGGCCCGCCTCGTCAGCGCCTTCCCAGGCACGCTGCCGCGCCTGCTCGAAATCACCCAGGGTATTCGGCGCGCCCCACTGCGGGTCGCTCAGGCGTTGCTGACAGAAGCCATACCAACGCTGACGCTCTTCACTGTTCAAGGTCTCAGGGAAGTTGCGAGCCCGATAACGGAACAACAGTTCAGGCATGCGCGGGTCATCGAACATCCAGTGCCCCTGGCCCAATTGCGCGGGTTCCAGCGTGCGAACTTGCTCACACAAACGCCGATCACGGTCGCCCAGAAAACCGTCATACAACTGTTGTTCAGGATCTTCACTCGGCGTGAATTCATCCTTGCCGTAGATGTGTTCCAGCTTGTCTTGCCAGTGTGCTTGTTGATTGGCCAGCTGTTCGCCACGCGATTGTAACAACGTCAAGTCGATGCCCAACCGTTGTTGATCGGCCGGGCGCAATACCGAGAGTGGCGCCAGCACTGGGCAACGATTGATCTGCACCAATTTAAGCGGAACGGGTAATTCGCCCTCGGCCAATTCTTCGTGGCGGGTATACAAGCGCTGACGAAGAACTTCAGGACTTTCCCGCAATAACGGTAGGGTTTCCTGATGCAGGTCGCAGACAATCAGGGCATTGCGATTGCGCGGGTGCCACGCCAACGGAAGGACCACACCCAGGTAATTACGCGCCGCCGAAAAACGCCCCGAAATATGTACCAGCGGCTGCAACAAACGGACCTGTTCCATCACTTTTTGTTTACTGCGAAGCTGAAACAGCCACTCATACAATTTCGGCTGTTTCTGCCGGATCAAGCGCGCCAGGGCAATGGTGGCCCGCACGTCGGAAAGTGCCTCGTGGGCATGGCCATGGTCGATGCCATTGGCTTTGCTGAGCAGCTCCAGACGCAGGCTGGTACGGCCATCCTGCTGCGGCCACTCGATGCCTTCAGGGCGTAAGGCGTAGGCCGTACGCACGATGTCGATCAGGTCCCAGCGGCTATTACCGCCCTGCCACTCACGGGCGTAAGGGTCGAAAAAGTTGCGATAAAGGCTGTAGCGCGTCACTTCATCGTCAAAGCGCAGGGTGTTGTAGCCGGCGCCACAGGTGCCTGGGCGCGCCAGTTGCGCGTGCACCCGGGTCATGAATTCGGCTTCGCACAGCCCTTGGGTTTCCAGCTGTTGCGGGGTGATGCCGGTGACCAGGCAGGCAGCCGGGTGCGGCAGGATGTCGTCCGAGGGGCGGCAATAGAGGCTGATCGGTTCTTCGATTTCGTTAAGGTCGAAGTCGGTGCGCACACCGGCCACCTGCAGCGGCCGGTCGCAGCGCGGGTTGATGCCAGTGGTTTCGTAGTCGTGCCAGAAAATGCTGGAGCTCACGGGGTCGTCCTGTATCGAGGTCGACCCGATTCTAGCGCGATTCTGGCGAGCCAAGGCTCACGGGGGGGCTCAGGCAGAAGCGTTGGCTGGGCGGAAACTGAAATAGTCGTGCAGAGAGCGAACGAACTCGTCGTACTCGCGGGGCGCCTGCAGCAACATGAAGCCGGAGTCGTAATGGCCGGGCGTCTGGTCTTCGCGGCACCACAGGCAACTGGCGGTGAGGTTGATGAACTGGTGCCCGCCACCGGCCAGCGGCAAGCGCAATTGCAGCTCGTAATCCGGCCCGACCAGCACCGGCAGTTGGCTGATGAGCATCAAACCGTCTACTGAGGCATTACCCAGCTGGCCGATCGGCTGATCGGTAAAACGGTTGAAGACCTTGAGAACGCAGGGCAACTGATGGCGTTCGATATGCCGCTTGTTGAAGATGATCACAAGTGCAGTCCGTACCCGGTGCCAGGAATGCGCGGTACTGGCGGTTGTTGTAACAACTGAGTTACAGATTAGCGCAGCGCGCGCGGATAATCCCGTGAAATAAATCACACCTTGGTGTTAACGCCAAGGGGTGGCCTGCACCGGGTTGGCCACGGCAGCCTCGGCGCCACGGTAATGGCCAAGCTTCTCGAGAGTCTGCAGCCGGGCCTGGGCGCGGTAGGCGTATTCGTTGCCCGGGTAGGCATGGATCATGTACTCGTAGGTCTGTGCAGCATCCACGAACAGCTTCTGGCGCTCCAGGCACTGGCCACGCAGCAGCGACACCTCGGGGTGGACGAACGGTCGCGCGCGGCTGGTGCGGTCGACCTGCGAAAGCTCCAGCATCACCCGCTGGCAATCACCGCGGTCGTAGGCACGGTAGGCATTGTTCAAGTGGTGGTCCATGGACCAGCGGGTGCAGCCGACGGCGCTGGCCGCCAAGGCTAAAACGATCAGGGCTCGCATGAGGGGTCTCCTTTGATGCCAGTGTATCGGCCTTTGCCCATAAATCTTCACACCCTTTTGCAAGGATGCCCTGACCGTTCAAACGCTACCCTGCCTTGGTCGCAGGTAGTGCAACGGAACAATGACTACAGCGAGATTCAGGAGTAGCCTTTCGCTGCGCTTCACTATAGGAGTCTGTGCATGACCATCCGCCGTACCAAAATCGTCGCCACCCTTGGCCCCGCCAGCAACTCGCCGGAAGTGATCGAACAACTGATCCTTGCCGGCCTGGACGTGGCACGTCTGAACTTCTCCCACGGCACGCCGGACGAGCACAAGGCGCGCGCTCGCCTGATCCGTGAAATCGCGGCCAAGAACGGCCGCCACGTCGCATTGCTGGGCGACCTGCAAGGTCCGAAGATCCGCATCGCCAAGTTCAGCAACAAGCGCATCGAACTGAAGATCGGTGACAAGTTCACCTTCTCCACCGCCCACCCGCTGACCGAAGGCAACCAGGACATCGTCGGTATCGACTATCCCGACCTGGTCAAGGACTGCGGCGTCGGTGACGAACTGCTGCTCGACGACGGCCGTGTGGTCATGCGCGTCGAGACCGCCACTGCTGATGCACTGCACTGCGTAGTGATCATCGGTGGCCCGCTGTCGGACCACAAAGGCATCAACCGCAAAGGTGGCGGCCTGACCGCACCGGCCCTGACCGAAAAAGACAAGGCCGACATCAAGCTGGCCGCGGAAATGGACCTGGACTACCTGGCCGTATCGTTCCCGCGTGACGCCAGCGACATGGAATACGCCCGCAAGCTGCGTGACGAGTCCGGCGGTAGCGCCTGGCTGGTGGCCAAGATCGAGCGTGCCGAAGCCGTTGCCGACGACGAAACCCTCGACAAGCTGATCGCCGCCTCCGACGCCGTCATGGTTGCCCGTGGCGACCTGGGCGTGGAAATCGGCGACGCCGAGCTGATCGCCATCCAGAAGAAGATCATCCAGCACGCCCGCCGCAACAACAAAGCGGTAATCGTCGCGACCCAGATGATGGAGTCGATGATCCAGAACCCGATGCCGACCCGCGCCGAAGTGTCCGACGTGGCCAACGCCGTGCTGGACAACACCGATGCGGTGATGCTGTCGGCCGAAAGTGCCGCCGGTTCCTACCCGATCGAAGCCGTCCAGGCCATGGCCCGCATCTGCCTGGGTGCCGAGAAGCACCCGACCAGCCAGAAGTCCAGCCACCGCCTGCACACCACCTTCGAGCGTTGCGACGAGAGCATCGCCCTGGCGGCCATGTACACCGCCAACCACTTCCCGGGCGTCAAGGCGATCATCGCCCTCACCGAGAGTGGCTACACCCCGCTGATCATGTCGCGCCTGCGTTCGCACGTGCCGATCTTCGCACTGTCGCCGCACCGCGCTACCCAGGCTCGCGCCTCGATGTTCCGCGGTGTCTACCCGATCGCCTTCGACCCGGCTTCGCTGCCGGCCGACAAGGTGAGCCAGGCGGCGGTCGACGAACTGCTCAAGCGTGGTTTGGTGGCGCAAGGTGACTGGGTGATCCTGACCAAGGGCGACAGCTACCACACCATCGGTGGCACCAACGGCATGAAGATCCTGCATGTCGGTGATCCGCTGGTCGGCTGATAGCCTTCAAGGGGGGCCGCTCTGCGGCCCTTTCGCGGGACAAGCCCGCTCCCACAGCTACCCCACTGTACTCAAGGGCAGCAGGGTCTCTGTGGGAGCGGGCGTGCCCCGCGAAGAGGCCAGCATGAACACCTCAGACATTCAGGCATGCTCGACAAACACATCGGCAAACACCTGATTCCTCGGCACCCCGGCAATAAACAGCCGCCGCGCAAACCGCTCCACACTCCCCGCCGAGCCACACAGCAGCGCGATGGTCTGTCGCGATGACGGCCGCAACCGTGCCAGCGCTTCATCCAGTTGCTCCGTCAGCACCCGCTCCACCGTCACCCCCTCCATGGCCAGCAACGGCTCATGCAAATAGTGCCCAACGGGGTCACGTGCCACGTGCATCACCCGAATCTCCCCCCGATGCCCCTGCCGCAGCGCTTCCCGCAAAAGCCCCCACAGCGGTGCCAGCCCGGTGCCTGCCGCCAAAAACCAGAGTGGACGCTCCTGCCAGTCCAGGTCGTAGTGCAACGCCCCGCCCCTCAGCTCGCCCAGGCGCAGCTCATCGCCAACCCGCAAGCCCCGAGCGCTGTCACAAAAAGCCCCTGGCCGGCGGCAGTCGATATGAAACTCGAGAAAATCATCCTCACCCGGCAGGCTTGCCAAGGAATATGGCCGCGCGACCGCACCGTTCCACAGCACCAGATGCTGGCCGGCCTGGTACCGCAGTGCGCGCTCGGGCCGCAGGCGCAAGCGCAACACATCGCCAAACCAGTCCAGCTCACACACCGTTGCGGGCATGCCTTCGAGCAGCGGGTCGAACACCGCCACGCGCAGGTCATCCACCACCCGGCACTGGCACGCCAGGCGCCAGCCCTGTGCGTGCTTGTCCAGCGCCAAAGCCTCGGGCAAGGCATCTGCCGGTTGCCCGTCCAGGCAATGCACCAGGCAGGCGTGGCAACTGCCTGCGCGGCAGCTGTAGGGCACATTCAAGCCCGCCGCGTTCAAGGCATCGAGCAGGTTGCTGCCGGTGGGCACCGTCCAGCGGCGCTCGCCCACACAGAGTTCAGGCATGGTCATCATTTCTCCGGGTACACATCGTCACTCTAAGGCAAGCCGCTATTGGCAGCAAAAAGGATGCCCGTCAGCCTGCCGACCATGGTCCAGACCACACGCAGGTGTTTCGCACGGTGAGGCGCGCTATACTGCCGCGCCTTTTTACGTCGGCCTGACCTGCCGACGCCTTGCCAGGCGTTTCGACACACAGGTGTGCAGTGTCGAAGGGCCTTTACGAATGTTCCCGTCTTTAAGAGGAGCGCGCTGCATGACCGTGATCAAGCAAGACGACCTGATTCAGAGCGTCGCCGACGCCCTGCAATTCATCTCGTACTACCACCCCGTCGATTTCATCCAGGCGATGCACGAGGCCTACCTGCGTGAAGAGTCGCCTGCCGCGCGCGACTCCATCGCCCAGATCCTGATCAACTCGCGCATGTGCGCCACTGGCCACCGCCCGATCTGCCAGGACACCGGTATCGTCACCGTGTTCGTGCGCGTCGGTATGGACGTGCGCTGGGACGGCGCCACCCTGAGCGTCGACGACATGATCAACGAAGGTGTGCGTCGCGCCTACAACCTGCCTGAGAACGTCCTGCGCGCCTCGATCCTGGCCGACCCGGCCGGTGCCCGCAAGAACACCAAGGACAACACCCCGGCCGTCATCCACTACTCGATCGTCCCTGGCGACAAGGTCGAAGTCGATGTCGCAGCCAAAGGCGGCGGTTCGGAAAACAAGTCGAAGATGGCCATGCTCAACCCGTCCGACTCGATCGTCGACTGGGTGCTGAAGACCGTTCCGACCATGGGCGCTGGCTGGTGCCCACCTGGCATGCTCGGCATCGGCATCGGCGGTACCGCCGAAAAAGCTGCGGTCATGGCCAAAGAAGTGTTGATGGAGTCCATCGACATCCATGAGCTGAAAGCCCGCGGCCCGCAAAACCGCATCGAAGAGATCCGCCTGGAGCTGTTCGAGAAGGTCAACCAGCTGGGCATCGGTGCCCAGGGCCTGGGCGGCCTGACCACCGTGCTCGACGTCAAGATCATGGACTACCCGACCCACGCGGCCTCGCTGCCGGTGTGCATGATCCCGAACTGCGCCGCCACCCGTCACGCGCACTTCGTGCTCGATGGCTCCGGCCCAGCCGAGCTGGAAGCGCCGTCGCTGGACGCCTACCCAGAAATCGTCTGGGAAGCCGGCCCAAGCGCCCGCCGCGTCAACCTCGACGACATCACCCCGGAAGAAGTCGCCAGCTGGAAGCCAGGCGAGACCATCCTGCTCAACGGCAAGATGCTCACCGGCCGCGACGCCGCGCACAAGCGCATGGTCGAGATGCTCAACCGTGGCGAAGAACTGCCAGTGGACCTCAAAGGCCGCTTCATCTACTACGTCGGCCCAGTCGACCCGGTCGGTGACGAAGTGGTTGGCCCAGCGGGCCCGACCACCGCTACCCGCATGGACAAGTTCACCCGCCAGATCCTCGAGCAAACTGGCCTGCTGGGCATGATCGGCAAGTCCGAGCGTGGCCCGACCGCCATCGAAGCGATCAAGGACAACAAGGCCGTGTACCTGATGGCCGTCGGCGGCGCCGCTTACCTGGTAGCCCAGGCGATCCGCAAGTCGAAGGTCCTGGCCTTCGCCGAGCTGGGCATGGAAGCGATCTACGAGTTCGACGTGAAAGACATGCCAGTCACCGTCGCGGTGGACAGCAACGGTGAGTCGGTGCACATCACCGGCCCTGCGCTGTGGCAGAGCAAGATTGCCGAAAGCCTGGCTGTTGAAGTGAAGTAATTCACTTCTGGCCTGATCGAAACGCCCGGCATCCGCCGGGCGTTTTCATTTACAGCATCCGCTCGAACTGCTCTGGCCAGTCGCGCCGGGTAAACACCTGCCCCGCCTTCCTCACCCGCCGTACGGCCTCAAGGTCTACCTCACACATCAGCCATTGGCTGCCGACCGGGTCGAGCTGATCACTCAGCGCCACCACGCCATCTGCGGGCATCCCATGGTCCGGCGGTACAAACAACCCCGCACGCCCAACGTTTTCATCCAGCGCTGGCGACCACGGCGCCAGCCCTACCGTCGGGCTCTGCAGCACGGCAATCTGGTTTTCCAGCGCCCTGGCCTGGGCGCCGATACGCACCCGGTTGTAACCGGCTTCAGTGTCGGTGCAACTGGGGGCCAGAATCAGGTCGGCGCCCGCTTCAGCCAGGTGCCGGGCCAGCATCGGAAACTCGTTGTCGTAGCAGATCAGAATGCCCAGCTTGCCAAGCTTGGTCTCGAATACCTTCAGCCCCTCGCCCGGCGCGATATCCCATTGCTCGCGCTCGAAGCGGGTCATGATCAGTTTGTCCTGATAACCGAGCACACCGTCGGGGCCAAACAGCCAGGCGCGATTGCGAAAGCGGCCATCGCTGTCCTGCACCGGCAGGCTGCCGGGTTGCAGATAGATACCCCAGCGCCGGGCAATGCGTTCGCACAAGGCCTTCCAGGGTTCGATCAACGGCTGGATACCGGCGATGGAACCCTTTAGGTCACCCCGCTGCTCCTCGCGCAGCAGCCCGCTGAGCACCAGGCCCGCGTACTCCGGCAACAGCAGCAACTGGGCGCCATCTTGCACGGCTTCGGCGCACAGGCGCTGCAGGTGATCGACATAAGCATCCCAAGTCTTGTGCAGCTCGATGGCGTACTGGCAGGCCGCCAGACGGATCATATCGGCAGTTCCTTGAGCCAGAACGACATGATCTTTTCGGACGTTTCCTGCTCATCCAGGTCGCGCCAGCCATAGGTGGTGCGCAAAGAGGGGTCGTGCAGAAAGCCTCGATTGCGCCAAAACCCTTGCAAGGGCTTGTAATCGGCCGGCCGCCGGGGATGCACGCCTGGGCGCTCGACGGCACAGAAGGCGCAATAGTCGAATTCGGCGAGTTTGTGGGCATAGGACTCGCGTTCGATAAAGAAGCGCACGCCCAGGCCTTGGCCCCGGTACTCCGGCAACACGACCGATTCACCGAAGTAGTACACGCTGGCAGGGTCACGCCCTTGGGCCAGGAACGGTTGCTGGAACTCGGCGGCAACGTCCACCAGGGGCAGGCCAGTGGCGGCACCCACCACCCGGCCGGCGTCCAGCGCCAGCACCACCAGGCTGCGCCCGGAGCGGGCGTAGGTAGAGAGGTAGTCGGCCTCATATTCCGGCGTGCCATCGTAAAGGTAAGGGAACTCGCGGAACACGGTCAGGCGCAGGCGAGCGAGGTCATCGATGTAAGGCGCGATAGCGGCGCCGTGCAACAGGCGTATTTCCATGCTTGGCGGTCGTTTTGTCGATGTGGATGACGCGCTCGGCTAAGCCGGGCTTGAGGGGAAACCCTATCATCCGAACCCACGCTCCGCCTTTTCCCTACACGACAGGTATTGTTCCATGACCGCTACCGAACTGGTAAATGCATACTACGCAGCCTTCAATGCCGGTGACATGCCAGGCTTTCTCGCCCTGCTCAGCGAAGACGTGATCCACGACATCAACCAAGGCGAGCGGCAGATGGGCAAAGCCAGGTTTGCCGCATTCATGGACAAGATGAACCGCTGCTACCGCGAGCGCCTGGCCGATATCGTGGTGATGCAGAATGCCGACGGCAGCCGGGCGGCGGCGGAGTTCACAGTGCATGGCGAATACCTCGCCGATGATGAAGGGCTACCTGCGGCCAATGGGCAGACGTATGTGCTGTCAGCGGGGGCGTTCTTCTATATTCACTGCGGCAAGATTGCCCGAGTGACCAACTACTACAACCTCAATGACTGGGTTGAGCAGGTTGGTTAAGGCTATTCCAGCTGCGCTCCCTGTACTGGCCCTTTCGCGGGCAAGCCGGCTCCCACAGGTGCTCCACTGAACTGAAGGACAGCAGCTACCCTGTGAGAGCGGGCTTGCCCGCGAATGGGCCCGGCTCAGAGAATACGCGTCCCCAACACCTTCAAAAATGCCGCCAGCCAGGCCGGGTGCGCAGGCCACGCCGGCGCAGTCACCAGGTTGCCATCCACGTGCGCCTGGTCCACCGCGATATCAATGAACGTGCCGCCCGCCAAGCGCACCTCCGGTGCACACGCCGGGTAGGCACTGCACTCGCGCCCTTCCAACACGCCAGCCGCTGCCAGCAACTGAGCCCCATGGCACACTGCGGCAATCGGCTTGCCCGCCTCGTTGAACGCCCTGACCAAGTCCAGCACTTTGTCATCCAAGCGTAGGTATTCAGGGGCACGGCCACCGGGGATCAGCAGGGCGTCATAGCTTTCAGCACGCACGCGCACAAAGTCGTAGTTCAGGGCAAAGTTATGCCCCGGCTTCTCGCTGTAAGTCTGCTCACCCTCAAAGTCATGGATGGCAGTGCGCACGGTCTGGCCCGCGAGCTTCTCGGGGCACACGGCGTGCACCGTATGGCCCACCATGCTCAGGGCCTGGAACGGCACCATCGCCTCGTAATCTTCGACGTAATCGCCCACCAGCATGAGAATCTTCTTCGCCGTCATCACATCCACTCCTTCCATTGCCTGTGAACAGTCACTGCACGATAGTCGCTCTTAGTCACGGCGGTCGAGTACGTTGACCACCAGCCGGTCCAGCCACCCCCACACCCGCTGTTTCACCCGCCGCCACAGTGGCCGGGCATGCCAGTGAGCGAGGTCGACTTCTTCGCTCAAGGCGAAATCACGCTCGAAACTGGCCACCACGGCAGCGGTCAGCGGCGGGTCCAGTGCCTCGATGTTGGCCTCAAGGTTGAAGCGCAGGTTCCAGTGGTCAAAGTTGCACGAGCCGACGCTGACCCAGTCGTCCACCACGGCCATTTTCAGGTGCAGGAAACACGGCTGGTACTCGAATATCTTCACCCCGGCGCGCAACAGACGTGGGTAATAGCGATGCCCGGCATAGCGCACCGACGGGTGGTCGGTACGCGGCCCGGTCAGCAACAAGCGCACGTCAAGGCCCTTGCTGGCTGCGCGGCGTAACGAGCGGCGCACGCTCCAGGTCGGCAGAAAATACGGCGTGGCCAGCCAGACCCGCTGCTTGCCGCTGTTCAGCGCACGCACCAATGCATGCAGGATGTCCTGATGCTGACGGGCGTCGGCATAGGCTACCCGGCCCATGCCCTGCCCTTGTGCTGGCACCTTGGGCAGGCGTGGCAGGCCAAAGCCTTCAGCCGGCCGCCAGGCGGTGCGGCGGTTGTTGGCGTGCCATTGGCGGTCGAACAGCAGTTGCCAGTCGGTGACCACAGGGCCTTCTATTTGCACCATCACCTCATGCCATTCGCTGGTAGCGGTGCCCGGCGTCCAGAATTCATCGGTGACACCCGTGCCGCCCACCGCCGCCCAGCGCTCGTCCACCAGCAGCAGCTTGCGGTGATCGCGGTAGAGGTTACGCAGGCCACGCTTCCAGCGCAGACGGTTGTACCAGCGCAGGTACACGCCGGCCTCAAGCAGCCGCTGGCGCAAGGCGCTGTTGAAGGCCAGCGAACCATAGTCATCAAACAGGCAGCGCACCCTCACACCGCGCCGGGCGGCTTGTGCCAGCGCGTCGACCACCGCATCGGCGCACGCGCCCGCTTCGACCAGATACAGTTCGAGGTCGACCTGGAACTCGGCACGCGTGATCGCCTGGAGCATGCGTGGAAAGAACTCGGGGCCGTCGATCAGCAGTTCGAACTGGTTGCCATCCCGCCAGGGGAAGACCGGCCCCGGCATGTCAGCGGGCGGTAAAGATCAGCACCGCATTAACCGGTACCGATGGGTTGATGGACTTGAGCCCAGCGAACTTGCGCAAGCTCTCCAGCCCCGGCACCAGGCCAAAATCCTCGGCGCGCAGTACCAAGGGCTCCAGGGTCACCACCTGGAAGCGCCGCTCGTCCAGGCGTGTGGCCAGCAGCAAGGCGTTGTAGCTGTGGGACTGGCCATGCAGCGTCACTGTCAGTGGTAGGCGCAGTTCGATCTGCGCACCGTTGGCCAGGTCGTTGATCGGCCGCAGGTCCAGCTGTGCCTTCACCGTGGCCTCGGCGAACCGCTCGACCTCGAACAGGCCGTCGCGCATGCGCTCGTCGCGCAGCGGGATGCCACTGCTGACCGAATCCATTTCGATACGCAGGCCAGCCGCACCCTTGCGGTCCACCGTGCCATGCAGCACCAGAAAGCGATGAACTTCAGCCGTATCACCGTTTTTGCCGGTAATGAACGACAGGCGTGATGACTCGCCATCGAGGTGCCAGTTGGCGTGAGCGGGAAGGCATAGGGCCAGCAATAATGCGGGCAGGAGACGGGGCAACTTGAACATGACAGATCTCGTGAAACAAGACCGCAACCTTACCCGCCCGCCATCATGGCAGCAAGCGGCAGCCCTCGCGCATGCCCTGCCATGCAGCCTGGTTACGCCGGCCCAGGCCTTCGGCGGTAACGCGCCGTTGCTCGCTGCTTTCTTCAAGCAGGCTCAGCGGCAGCCACTGTTTCACGTAGGCGCGGCAGTAGGCCGGGTCGAACCCCATGACGAAGCGGCACGAGCAATACTCCTTGGCGGAATAGGCCGAGAGAATGCCCGGGAAATCCGCCAGCGCCTGGCGCGCCTGCCACGCGCTCCAGCCCAGCGACACGGCAAGCAGCGCCACAAGCACCCGCAGCGCCCGCCTCATACGCCCTCCCCGGTCAGCGCCGCCAGCACCCGCTTGAGCAGTTGGTCAGGCTGGTAGGTGCCGTCGCGGTCATCGGCATAGCGGACAATCACCAGTTTTTGCGTAGGCAACACATACAGCGCCTGGCCCCAATGGCCCAGCGCAGCGTAGGTGTCGGCGGGGGCATCCGGCCAGGCCTGCGCATCGTTGAGCCACCAGTGCCCACCCGGGTTGGCTTCACCCGGCACTGGCTCGGCCGGTGCAAATGGCGTGCGATTGAAGGCGACCCAGGTTGCAGGCAGCAGTTGCCGATCCCCCCAGCGCCCCTCGCGCTGCATCAGCAGGCCAATGCGCGCCAGATCCCGGGCAGTGAGGTACAGGTACGAAGAGCCGACATAGGTCCCGGCAGCATCGCGCTCCCACACCGCGCTGTGAATGCCCAGCGGCGTAAACAGCGCCTGCCAGGGGTAGTCGGGGTACTGCCCGGGATCGAGCATGCCGCGTAACGCTGCAGCCAGCAGGTTGCTGTCACCGCTGGAATACAAAAAATGCTGCCCTGGTATGCGGGCCGCTGGCCGCGCCGCTGTGTAGGCCGCCATGTCCTTGCGACCGCGGGTGTAGAGCATGGCCACCACGGAGGAGTTTAACGGGGCGTACTCATAGTCTTCCTGCCAGTCCAGGCCGCTGGCCCAGTGCAGCAGGTCGGCCAGGCGCACGTCCGGGTGGGTTTGCATGGGTGGATAGAAGCGCGCGACCGGGTCCTGCAGTTGGAAACGGCCTTCGCCTTGGGCGATACCCAGCAGCGTCGCCAGCACGCTCTTGCTCACGGACCAGGTGAGGTGCGCGGTATGGGCGGTTGTGGGGTTGGTGTAGCGTTCATAGAGAATGCGGCCGTCGCGGATGATCAGCAGGGCATTGGTATGGATGCTGCGGTCAGCGGGGAAGGCGTAGGCGTCGACGGCTTGCCAGTCGAGGGGAGCAGGGTCGGTTTGCCAGTCGGGGGCTGGCCAGTGTTCGGCGCGGGCCGAGGACATGACAAGCCACAGCAGGGCCAGCAAGACCTTTTCCATCTTGAGCTCACAGAGTATGGGGCTGCGTTGCAGCCCCAACATTCAAATGTTCACCCAAGTCTGCCGGCCCTTTATGACAATCCTGCAGCCGCCCAGGCCTTGGCCAGGCGCTTCTCCCGCGCTGCCGCAGCCAGCGCCATCACCCCTTGATCACGCTGCCACAATTGCGCCCACTGCTTGGGCCCAGCCAGCAACGCCTCATCAATATCAGCGCGCAGCGCCTGAAACTGCGCAAACAACCCCGCCAGCAACAAATGGCAACCCACACTGTCCGCACACTGACGGCTGCCCTCGGCACACCCGGCCAACACGCTCAGCAGGCGCAAACGCAACGCCTGTGGCCACGCACACTCCTGGCCGACGCCATACAGCCAGGCCGTCAAGCCGGTAAGTACGTACAGGTCTTCGAGCGAACGAAACGGTTTGACGTAGGCATCCCAACCATCTCCGGCCAGCAATTCGCACGCCGCCTGCTCTAGGTGCAACCGGCCATGGCCGACTTCGGGCATCAGCGGCAAGGTCGGCAACGCCTCTAACGTCACCCCCGGCTCGCCCGGGTACACCACCGCCAGGTTCAAACGTGGTGCCTCGCCTGCCGCTTCACTGCGCGCCGCCACCAGTAACCATTCCGCCTCAAGCCCGGCGGTGACGAAATCCTTGCTGCCGGTCAGGCGCAACCCGTCGACACGCGTACGCATGTCCGCCGGCCGCACGCTGCGCCGCTCGGTGGCGCACAGGGCGCCGAGGCTGGCCGGCGCGCTGGGCCAGAGCACGCGCAAGGCGGCCTGGTAACCGACGAGAAAGGCCAGGCCAGGCGTGGCCATCGCACGTCCGCCGAGCACCGCCAATTCGAACGGGGCAACCTGGCCAAGGCGCTCGAGCAGCGCGGCGTAGGTTTCGCCCAGGGTGCCGGCCACAGGTTGGCGCAGCGGGTCGTTGAGTCGTTGTAGCCAGGCCATCGGACGCAGCTCCTTGCGGGGGTTGAGGGCGGGTGTCACGCAAGCATCACCAAAGATTCACAGGGGTGACACCCCGTCTACCTAGGCTGACTTTGCACAACAAAGCCGACCGGCCGCAACCCTTCATGGCTGGCTTATGGAGACTCGTAATGACTCGGATCGCTCACACCGGCGACAACAGCACTGAACGCCGTCTGCAAGCCGAACGCCTGGTCGGCGCCACGGCCCTGCAGGAAGCCCAGGCCTTGCGCTACAAAGTGTTCAGCGCAGAATTCAAGGCCAAGCTCAAGGGTGCCGAACACGGTCTGGACATGGATGACTATGACCCGCACTGCCGCCACATCGGCGTGCGCGACCTGAGCACCGGCGAACTGGTCGCCACCACCCGGCTGCTCGACCACCAGGCTGCCAGCAGCCTTGGCCGTTTCTACAGCGAAGAAGAGTTCAGCCTGCACGGCCTGTTGCAGTTGCAAGGGCCGATTCTTGAACTGGGCCGCACCTGCGTGGCCGCCGAATACCGCAACGGCGGCACCATCGCCGTGCTCTGGGGCGAGCTGGCCGAAGTGCTCAATGAAGGGCGCTACAGCTACCTGATGGGGTGCGCCAGCATCCCCATGCAGGACGGTGGCGTGCAGGCCCATGCGGTCATGCAGCGCCTGCGCGAACGCTACCTGTGCAACGAGCACCTGCGCGCCGAGCCTAAAAACCCGCTGCCGAAGCTGGCCCTGCCAAACAATGTCATCGCCGAAATGCCACCGCTGCTCAAGGCCTACATGCGCCTGGGTGCGAAGATTTGCGGCGAACCCTGCTGGGATGAGGACTTCCAGGTCGCCGACGTGTTCATCCTGCTCAAGCGCGACGACCTCTGCCCACGCTACGCCCGCCACTTCAAGGCGGCGGTCTGATGCTGAAGCTGCGGGTACTCGCCCGTCTGACACGGCTGATGCTGGTGCTGCTGCTCGGCCTGCTGATGGCCAGCGTGATCGCCCTTGGCGAACGCGTAGGCTTGACGGCTTCGATCGAGCGCCGGCAACGCTGGAGCTGCTGGTTCATGAAACGCCTGGTCGCAGCCTTGCCCTTCGAGGTCAGGGTGTTAGGCGAACTGCCCAAACAGCCGATGCTGTGGGTCAGCAACCACGTCTCCTGGGCCGACATTCCGCTGCTCGGCATGCTGCTTCCGCTGTCGTTCCTGTCCAAAGCCGAAGTACGCCACTGGCCTGTGGCCGGGTGGCTGGCGGAGAAGGCCGGCACGCTGTTCATCCGGCGCGGCGGTGGCGACAGCCAACGGCTGCGCGAACAGATCAGCGCGCAACTGAGCGATGCCCGGCCGCTGTTGATCTTCCCCGAAGGCACCACCACCGATGGGCGCCACGTGCGCACGTTCCACGGTCGTTTGCTGGCAGGTGCCATCGACCAGGGGGTGCCGGTGCAGCCGGTGGCCATCCAGTATCTGCGCAATGGCGAGGCTGACCCGATTGCGCCGTTCATTGGCGATGATGATTTGGTGTCGCACCTGATGCGGCTGTTTGCCCAGCCCCGTGGCGAGGTGTGCATTCATCTGTTGCAGCCGATTGCCAGTGTTGGCAAGGAGCGTGCGGTGCTGGCATTGCAGGCGCAACAGGCCATTCATGGGGCGCTGTTTGGGGTTGAAGAGGCAACGGTGGTGCCACGGCGGCAGGCTCGCGCTGCCTGATTTTTGGATTTCCTGCTCTGGCCTCTTCGCGGGCAAGCCCGCGAAGAGGCCAGAGCAGGCAGCACAAGATTAACCAGACACCCGCCCCGCCGCCGCAAACGCCTGCAACTGCGGATAAAACTCGCGAAAGTCCGCCATCAGCGGCTCATACAACCGCTCTAGTTCAGGCATCACACCAGCCATCCCCTCCGGCCGCGACAACCGCCGCGCAATGCCGTTGAACACCTGCTCCAGGGTCGCAAAATCGCCATACGCCCCCAGCCAGTCATCCGCCGCCATAAACGGTGCAATGCGCGCCAGGCGCCCGGGCAACTCAGGCTCCGCCAGCAGCACCCGATAGAAATCACCGGTGAACTGCGCCAACGGCTGCTGGGCATAGTCGGCCCAATGCCGCGCCAGGCAATGATCGAAAAACACATCCAGGACAATGCCGGCAAACCGCCGCCGCTGCACAGGGAACCGCGCCAGCGCGGCCAGCACCCGCGGATGACGGTCGGTGTAGCTGTCGATATGCCGGTGCAGCCGGATAGCGGCTTCCAGCGCCGGAGGAAAGCGCCCTTCCAGCGAGCCCTTGACGAAATCGCCATACAGGCTGCCGAGCAATTGCTGCGGCGCGGGGCCGCCGAGGTGCAAGTGTGCGAGGTAGTTCATGGCGTCAGTCTAGCACCGCCAACGCCTATATCGTTATAACGCGATATAGCGATTGGTGCTCAGCTCAGAACCTCTTCATATTTGTATATCGCGAAATACCGATTTACATTCCCCCTATCGCAATCGAACGCTTCACCATGAGCCACACCCCAATGCCCCTCGATCTAGACGACATAATAAAAGCCCTGGCCCACCCGGTCCGGCGAGAAATCCTCGACTGGCTGAAGGACCCGGCAACGCAGTTTCCTGACCAGCACCACAGCACCGAACACGGTGTCTGTGCCGGGCAGATCGACCAACGCTGCGGCCTGTCGCAGTCGACCGTTTCTGCTCACCTGGCCATCTTGCAGCGCGCCGGCCTGATCAGCAGCCAGAAGATCGGCCAATGGCACTTCTTCAAACGCAATGAGGAGACCATTCAGGCCTTCCTCGAACAGTTGAGCCAAGCGCTCTGAAAAGGAAACCGCATGACTACGCTCTTCGACCCTATCACGCTGGGCGACCTGCAACTGCCCAACCGCATCATCATGGCCCCGCTGACCCGCTGCCGCGCCGATGAAGGCCGGGTGCCCAACGCACTGATGGCCGAGTACTACGTGCAACGCGCCAGCGCCGGGCTGATCCTCAGCGAGGCGACGTCGGTCACGGCGATGGGGGTCGGCTACCCAGACACCCCAGGCATCTGGAACGACGAACAGGTGCGTGGCTGGAACAATGTCACCAAGGCCGTGCATGGCGCCGGCGGGCGCATCTTCCTGCAACTGTGGCATGTGGGCCGCATTTCCCACCCCAGCTACCTGAACGGCGAACTGCCGGTGGCCCCCAGCGCGATCCAGCCCAAGGGCCACGTCAGCCTGGTGCGCCCGCTCAGCGACTACCCGACCCCGCGGGCGCTGGAAACCGAAGAGATCGTCGACATCGTCGAGGCCTACCGCAGCGGCGCTGAAAACGCCAAGGCCGCAGGTTTCGATGGTGTGGAGATCCACGGTGCAAATGGCTACCTGCTCGACCAGTTCCTGCAAAGCAGCACCAACCAGCGCACCGACCGTTACGGTGGCTCGCTGGAAAACCGCGCACGCTTGCTGCTGGAAGTCACTGACGCCGCCATTGAAGTGTGGGGGGCCAACCGCGTAGGCGTGCACCTGGCACCACGTGCCGACTCACACGACATGGGCGACGCTGACCGTGCCGAAACCTTTACCTACGTGGCACGCGAACTGGGCAAGCGCGGCATCGCCTTCATCTGCTCGCGGGAGAAGGAAGCGGACGACAGCATCGGCACGCTGATCAAAGAGGCCTTTGGTGGCCCGTACATCGTCAACGAGCGCTTCACCAAGGCCACTGCCAATGCCGCGCTGGCCACTGGCAAGGCGGATGCCGTGGCGTTCGGTGTGCCGTTCATTGCCAACCCGGACCTGCCAGCGCGCCTGGCGGCGGATGCGCCCTTGAACCAGGCACACCCGGAAACCTTCTATAGCAAGGGGCCGGTGGGGTATATCGACTACCCACGGATGTGATCGGGTAGGCGCAGCCTTGTGCTGCGAAGAGGTCGGTGCAGGCTTGCACGTAACGGTTATGCCTACACTGGCCTCTTCGCAGCACAAGGCTGCTCCTACAGGGCACGCGGGGTCTTCAGGGGCGCGCTTTGATCTGCTGCTGCAGGTTCTGGATCTGGCTCTGAAGCGTGTTGATGCTGCGGGTGGTCTGCCCGCGGAAGGCATCGAACTCCTGCACCGAGGCACCGCCCGACGACGCCGCCGGGCGATTGTCGACCTGGCTCTTCAACACCAGCATGTCCTGCTCCAGGCTCTGGATCGCCGCGCTCGGGTTACCCTGCTTTTTCAGCGCTGCCACTTCGTCGCTCAGGTTCTTGAGCTGCCCGTCGAGCTTGCCGCCATCGACCTGGCCTGACTTCAGCGCCGCCAGCTCGCCATTCACGGCCTTCAATTGCGCCTGCAACTGGGTCTGCAGTTCGGTCACGGCTTTCTGCTGTTCGCGGGTATCGGCCAGCACCTGCTCCAGGCGCTTGCCCAGGTCACCGGCCTGCCCCGCTACACCCTGCTGCTGCTTGCCCTGCTCGGCCAGGCTGGCCTGCAGTTGGCGGATCTGCAGCTTCAGCGCCTCACTGCCGGTGCTGGTCGTCGACTCGCTGGCATCGACCTTGCCGCTGATGGCCTGCAGGCGCCCCGCCGCTTCTTCGCTGATGCGCGCAAAGCTTTCCTGGGTGGCCACCAGTTGCTGCTCCATCAGCGAGATCTGCTGAAAGCTCCACCAGCCAAGCCCGGCCAAGGCAATGAACGAGGCCACCAGCAGCGCCCACAGCGGGCCTGTGCTGGCTGGCCTTGCGGCCTTCTGGCGGCTGCGCGAAACGTGCGCTGGCAACAGCTCGTCATCATCAGGGGTACCGGCACGCAGGGCTGGCACATCATCGAAATCGTCGTGGGCATCGTTGCGCATGGATTAATTCAACCGCGGTAGTAGCAAAGAGACATGAGTATAAGCCGCTCGTGCGGCGCACTGATGACCATCATCCCTGCGCCAGGTTCACTGGCCAAGTGGCTGATGCTTCCACCAACCGCAGAATTCATCCAGGGCCGTCCACAGGCTGACCTTGGGCTGATAGTCCAAGTACTGGCGTGCGCGGCTGATATCCAGGGTGAAATCGCGGCTCATCACCTGCATGCCCATGCGCGACAAGGTGGGCTGCGGCCGCCCCGGCCACAGCATGCACGCCGCTTCGTTGAGCGCCGCCAGGCTGTAGGCCAGGCCGTAGGAGCGGTACCGCGTCACTTGCGGCAATTGCATCTGGCGCATCACGTAGTTGACCACATCCCACAATGGCAACGGGTGGCCATTGCTGATGTTGTAGGCTTGGCCCAGGGCGCGGTCGTCGGCGAACAGGGCACTGAGCAACGCCTCGTTGAGGTTGTGCACGCTGGTGAAGTCGACCTTGTTCAGGCCGTTGCCGATGATCGCCACGCGGCCCTTGCGTTGCATCTGCATCAGCCGCGGGAAAATACTGGCATCGCCAGCCCCAGTGACGAAGCGCGGGCGCAGCGCCAGCACTTCCAGGCCGAACTCCTGGGCACCGAACACCTTCTGCTCGGCCAGGTGCTTGGTCAGCGCATAGTGATCATGGAAGCGGCGCGGCACCTGGTCCTCACGGATGTCCAGGCGCGAACGGCCATTGAAGTAGATCGACGGCGACGACAGGTGCACCAGGCGTCGCACATGCTCCTTCAGGCAACCCTCGACCACGTTTTCGGTGACCACCACGTTGCCTTGGTGAAAATCCTGGTAGCGCCCCCAGTTGCCCACCGCGCCTGCGCAGTGCACCACCGCTTCGACGCCCTGGCACAGGCGCCGGGCCAGCTCGGCATCGCCCAGGTCGCCGGGGATGAACTGCGCGCCGCGCTTGACCAGGTGCTCGACACCTTCGGCACGTCGGCCGCTGACCCGCACGTCCAGGCCCTGCTCCAGGGCAACGCGCGCAAAGCGCCCGCCGATGAAGCCGCTCGCGCCGGTGACCAGAATTCGCATGTAAGACTCCGCCTTGCCAGATTTCAGATGCAACTGACGCCGGCCGTGGCTACAAGGGCACCAGCCATTGCCGTGCCGTGTGCCGCAGGTGATCGGTCAGTTGCGCGAGCAGTTGCCCGCCATTGCGCCAATGATGCCAGTACAGCGGCACATCGATGGGAGTATCGGCGCATATTTCCACCAATTGCCCGCTGGACAGTTGCTCGCGCGCCTGTAATTCAGGCACCAGCCCCCAGCCCAACCCCGCTTCGGTCATGCGCAGGAACCCTTCGGACGAGGGGCACAAGTGGTGCAGGAAACCATCCTCGATGCCCAGCGATGCCAGGTAACGGTGCTGCAGGAAGTCGTCCGGGCCGTACACGATCGCGGGCGTGCGTGCCAGGCGCTTGACCTCGAACCCATGGGGGAAATGCCGCGCCATGAACACCGGGCTGGCCAGTGCACGGTAGCGCATCGCGCCCAGCGGCAGGCTGCGCGCGCCAGCCACTGGCCGCTCGCTGCCACACAGGCAGGCTGCCACTTCACCGGCACGCATGCGTTTAAGGCCGACTTCCTGGTCCTCCACCACCAGGTCGGTGAGCACGTTCTGTTCGGCACAGAACCGGCCGACCGCGCCTGCCCACCAGGTGGCCAGGCTGTCGGCGTTAAGGGCAATCCGCAAACGCTCCGGCATGCCCTCCTCGTCCAGCGCCGGCACCTGGCGTTGCAGGTCGCGCTCAAGCAGACGCACCTGCTGCACATGGTTGAGCAACTGGCGCCCGACCTCGGTCGGGCTCGGTGGCGTGGCCCGCACCAGCACCGGCTGGCCAACCCGCGCTTCGAGCAGCTTGATGCGCTGGGAAATGGCCGATTGCGACAACCCCAGCACCTGCGCCGCACGCTCGAAGCCACCTTGCTCGATCACCGCCGCAAGGGCGGCCAGCAGCTTGTAGTCGAACATCGATATTCCTAATGCCTGATCAGCTTTATTTGTTTTTCTTATACAGCGCCAATCACCACAATAGCCAGCATCGTTTATGGCTCATTTTCTGGAGTACACCGCCATGTGGCAAAGCTATCTGAACGGCATGCTGGTGGCCTTCGGCCTGATCATGGCCATCGGCGCGCAGAACGCCTTCGTCCTCGCGCAAAGCCTGCGCCGCGAGCACCACCTGCCGGTGGCGGCCCTGTGCATCGTCTGCGACGCCCTGCTGGTCGCTGCCGGCGTGTTCGGCCTGGCCACGGTACTGGCGCACAACCCGACCCTGCTGGCCATTGCCCGTTGGGGCGGCGCGGTGTTCCTGCTCTGGTACGGCGCCAAGGCGCTGCGCAGCGCCTGCTCCAAGCAGAGCCTGCAGCACCAGCAAGGCCAGGGCATGCGCTCGCGCCGCGCGGTATTGCTCAGCGCACTGGCGGTGACCCTGCTCAACCCCCATGTGTACCTCGACACCGTGCTGCTGATCGGCTCGCTCGGTGCCCAGCAGACAGTGCCCGGGGCCTATGTGGCGGGGGCGGCCAGTGCTTCGCTGCTGTGGTTCTCGACCTTGGCGATCGGTGCGGCCTGGCTGGCCCCGTGGTTGGCGCGGCCAGCGACCTGGCGGATGCTCGACCTGATGGTGGCGGTGATGATGTTCGCGGTGGCGGCGCAACTGATTTTTAGCTGAATGGGGACGTGTTTGGCACAGCAGTTTCAGCGCCTGGGAGATCGAGCGCCGCCCGCGCGGCGCATCGCGAGCAACGCTCGCTCCTACGTTAGTTTCGGGCCAATTATTCCTGGGGCAAACGCGCGCGACCGCCTTGGCGCATGACTCGATATCGCGTCGAACAAACAAGGCGGTCGCGCCCACTGGCACAGGCGTGACTGGCCCGAAACAAACGTAGGAGCGAGCGTTGCTCGCGATGCGCCGCGCGGGCGGCGCTCGATCTCCCAGGCGATACAAACGCCGCGGCAAACACCACTGGTCGGCGCCGGCCAACCGCTCTGGAACCTCTATTCCCTATCTTTGTTGCGTGGTTATGCGCCGGGCCCGGTGCTATGATCCAGCCCTCGCGTCGCAAAGAGTACAAACTCGCCGACGTTGATCGGGCCGCCCGTGATCGGCCTTGCGCAAACCGCAAATAGACCTGAATCAGGAGATCCACCATGGCTTTTGAATTGCCGCCGCTGCCGTACGCCCACGATGCCCTGCAGCCGCACATCTCCAAGGAAACCCTGGAGTATCACCACGACAAGCACCACAACACCTATGTCGTGAACCTGAACAACCTGGTCCCAGGCACCGAATTCGAAGGCAAGACCCTGGAAGAGATCGTCAAGACCTCTTCGGGCGGTATCTTCAACAACGCCGCTCAAGTCTGGAACCACACCTTCTACTGGAACTGCCTGGCGCCTAACGCCGGTGGTCAACCGACCGGTGCCCTGGCCGAAGCCATCAACGCCGCTTTCGGTTCCTTCGACAAGTTCAAGGAAGAGTTCACCAAGACTTCCGTCGGCACCTTCGGCTCCGGCTGGGGCTGGCTGGTGAAGAAAGCTGACGGTTCCCTGGCCCTGGCCAGCACCATCGGCGCCGGCAACCCGCTGACCAATGGCGACACCCCGCTGCTGACCTGCGACGTCTGGGAACACGCCTACTACATCGACTACCGCAACGTGCGTCCGAAGTATGTCGAGGCGTTCTGGAACCTGGTCAACTGGGCTTTCGTTGCCGAACAGTTCGAAGGCAAGACCTTCAAGGCCTGATGCATATCCAGCCTTGAACGAAGAACCCGGCCTTGGTGCCGGGTTTTTTTATGGGCCTGTAACAGCCTCTTGCTCAGCACGGATTGCACGCTAACATCAAACCTCTGGAAACTTGATACAGCGCACTCAAGTTGCAGGGCCAGGCGACCGATATACTGCCTAGGACAACCCCGCTTCTCGCGCTGTGTCCGTGGCACACCGGCCGATAGTGTATTGGTTTCATTGATGGCAAAATGATGCCATGCGCATGGATTAAGGAAACCCCATTGAAGCTGGAATTGCGGAACAGCTTGTCGGTCAAGTTGCTCAGGGTCGTGCTGCTGTCGGCGCTCGCAGTGGGCGTCGTGCTCAGTTGTGCGCAAATCGTCTACGACACCTACAAGACCCGCCAGGCTGTCGACAACGATGCCCAGCGCATCCTCGACATGTTCCGTGACCCCTCTACCCAGGCGGTGTACAGCCTTGACCGGGAGATGGGCATGCAGGTGATGGAAGGCCTGTTCCAGGACGAGTCGGTGCGCATGGCGTCCATCGGCCACCCCAACGAAACCATGCTGGCCGAAAAATCCCGCCCGTTGCAGGACATGTCCATGCGCTGGCTGACCGACCTGATCCTCGGCCAGGAACGCACCTACACCACCCAACTGGTCGGCCGCGGTCCCTACAGCGAATACTACGGCGACCTGAGCATCACCCTCGACACCTCGTCGTACGGCGAAGATTTTTTGATCAACGCCGTGATCATCTTCATCTCCGGCGTGCTGCGCGCCCTGGCCATGGGCCTGGTGTTGTACCTGGTGTACCACTGGCTGCTGACCAAGCCACTGTCGAAAATCATCGAGCACCTTACCCAGATCAACCCCGATCGCCCCAGCCAGCACCAGATCCCGCTGCTCAAGGGCCACGAAAAAAACGAACTGGGGCTGTGGGTGAACACGGCCAACCAGCTGCTCGCCTCCATCGAGCGCAATACCCACCTGCGCCACGAGGCCGAGAACAGCCTGCAACGCATGGCCCAATACGACTTCCTCACCGGCCTGCCCAACCGCCAGCAACTGCAGCAACAGCTGGACAAGATCCTGGTCGATGGCGGCCGCCTGCAGCATCGCGTCGCAGTGCTGTGCGTGGGCCTGGACGATTTCAAGGGCATCAACGAGCAGTTCAGCTACCAGGTCGGTGACCAGTTGCTGCTGGCCCTGGCCGACCGCCTGCGCGCCCACAGTGGCCGCCTGGGGGCGCTGGCGCGGCTAGGTGGCGACCAGTTCGCCCTGGTCCAGGCCAACATCGAGCAGCCGTATGAGGCTGCCGAGCTGGCCCAGAGCATCCTCGATGACTTGGAGGTGCCCTTCGACCTCGACCATCAGCAGATCCGCCTGCGCGCCACCATCGGCATCACCCTGTTCCCCGAAGACGGCGACAGCACCGAGAAGCTGCTGCAAAAAGCCGAACAGACCATGACCCTGGCCAAGGCCCGCTCACGCAACCGTTACCAGTTCTACATCGCCAGCGTCGACAGTGAGATGCGCCGCCGCCGCGAGCTGGAAAAAGACCTGCGCGAAGCCCTGCCGCGCAATCAGCTGTACCTGGTGTATCAGCCACAAATCAGCTACCGCGACCACCGCGTGGTTGGCGTCGAGGCCCTGCTGCGCTGGCAACACCCGGAGCTGGGCATGGTCCCGCCCGACCAGTTCATCCCGCTGGCCGAGCAGAACGGCAACATCATCACCATCGGCGAATGGGTACTCGACCAGGCCTGCCGGCAGCTGCGCGAATGGCACGACCTGGGCTTCAGCGACCTGCGCATGGCGGTCAACCTGTCGACCGTGCAGTTGCACCACAGCGAACTGCCGCGCGTGGTCAACAACCTGCTGCAGGCCTACCGCCTGCCGCCGCGCAGCCTGGAGCTGGAAGTGACCGAGACCGGCCTGATGGAAGACATCAGCACCGCCGCCCAGCACCTGCTCAGCCTGCGCCGCTCCGGGGCACTGATCGCCATTGACGACTTCGGTACCGGCTACTCGTCGCTCAGCTACCTGAAGTCGTTGCCACTGGACAAGATCAAGATCGACAAGAGCTTCGTCCAGGACCTGCTCGACGACGATGACGACGCCACCATCGTCCGCGCCATCATCCAGCTGGGCAAAAGCCTGGGCATGCAGGTTATCGCTGAAGGCGTGGAAACCGCCGAGCAGGAGACCTACATCATCGCCCAGGGCTGCCACGAGGGTCAGGGCTACCACTACAGCAAGCCACTGTCGGCCCGCGAGCTGACCAGTTACCTCAAGCAGGCACAGCGCAATCAGGTGTCCATGCTGTAGCCCTGACGGCCCCGGTTACAGGCCGTGACGGGCATTTACATGAATTGCGCGCTCGCCTCTTTACAGCAAATGCAAATCTTTCGCATGATGTTGCGGTTTCGCGTGCCATGGCGCACGGTCCAACCACACGACGCAGGGAAACCAACAATGATTCGAATGCCTCTGGCCTCCGCCAGTCTGCTGGCCATCGCCATCGCGCTCGCCGGATGTGGCGAAAAGGATGACAAGGCCGCTGCTCCGCAAGCGCAAGCGCCTGCTGCCGCCAGCACCACCGCCGCCGCGCCTGGGGCTGTCGATGAAGCGGCCGGCAAGGCCGTGGTCAAGCATTACGCCGACATGGTCTACGCCGTGTACAGCGACTCGCTGAGCACCGCCAAGGCCCTGCAGACGGCAGTCGACGCGTTTCTGGCCAAGCCCAACGACGAAACCCTGAAAGCCGCCAAGGAAGCCTGGGCTGCCTCGCGCGTACCTTACCTGCAGAGCGAAGCCTTCCGCTTTGGCAACACCATCATCGACGACTGGGAAGGCCAAGTTAACGCCTGGCCGCTGGACGAAGGCCTGATCGACTACGTCGACAAGAGCTACGAGCACGCCCTGGGCAACCCGGCGGCCAGCGCCAACATCATCGCCAACACCGAGATCCAGGTCGGCGAAGAGAAGGTCGACGTCAAGGACATCACCCCAGAGAAGCTGGCCAGCCTGAACGAGCTGGGCGGTTCTGAAGCCAACGTCGCCACCGGCTACCACGCCATCGAATTCCTGCTCTGGGGCCAGGACCTGAACGGCACCGGCCCAGGCGCTGGCAACCGCCCTGCTTCCGACTACCTGGAAGGCAACGGTGCCACTGGCGGCCACAACGACCGCCGTCGTGCCTACCTGAAGGCGGCCACCGACCTGCTGGTCAAGGACCTCGAAGAGATGGTCGGCAACTGGGCACCGAACGTTGCCGACAACTACCGCGCCACCCTGGAAGCCGAGCCGGTCAACGACGGCCTGCGCAAGATGCTGTTCGGCATGGGCAGCCTGTCGCTGGGCGAACTGGCGGGCGAGCGCATGAAGGTCTCGCTGGAAGCCAACTCGCCTGAAGACGAGCAAGACTGCTTCAGCGACAACACCCACTACTCGCACTTCTACGACGCCAAGGGTATCCGTAACGTTTACCTGGGCGAGTACACCCGCGCGGATGGCACCAAGCTGACCGGCCCGAGCCTGTCGTCGCTGGTGGCCAAGGTCGACCCGGCTACCGACGCCACCCTGAAGGCCGACCTGGAAGCCACCGAAGCGAAGATCCAAGTGATCGTCGACCACGCCCTGAAAGGCGAGCACTACGACCAACTGATCGCTGCAGACAACGCCGCTGGCAACCAAGTCGTGCGTGACGCCATCGCCTCGCTGGTCAAGCAGACCGGCGCGATCGAACAAGCTGCAGGCAAGCTGGGCATCGCCAACCTGAACCCGGACACTGCGGATCACGAGTTCTGATTCGGCTGTAGCGGTTCTGGAAAAGGCGACCTTCGGGTCGCCTTTTTCGTTTAGTGCTGACTGTGCCGGCTTCTTCGCGGGTAAACCCGCTCCCACCGGTACTCTGCTGGCCTGGATACTTAGGACAGCCTGTGGGAGCGGGTTTACCCGCGAAGAGGCCGGCACACGCAACAGATGTAGCTGACACTGATTTCATCCAGCAATTGCAAATTGCTCTTATTCAAACATCCCCACTTTGCTAAGCTTGCACGCCGGTTTTTCGCTCACGCCCAGGATCCTTGATGTCCTCGTCGCTGTTCAGACTCTCTCCCCTGCTGCTGGCCTTTGCCCTCGCCGCCTGTGACGACGCCCCGCGTTTCACCCAGGCAGAGCCTGGCGAAGCGCTGTCGGGTGGCAAGGCGACGGTGCAGCGCGGCGATCGCAATGCCTATTCCCTGCCCTCGGCCAACCTTTCGCCCGAGCGGCGCCTGGACTTCGCCGTCGGCAACAGTTTTTTCCGCAACCCCTGGGTGATCGCCCCCTCCACCACCACTGCGCGTGATGGCCTCGGCCCGCTGTTCAACACCAATGCCTGCCAGAACTGCCACGTGCGCGATGGCCGCGGCCACCCACCCGAGCTCAATGACAGCAACGCGGTGTCGATGCTGGTGCGCCTGTCGATCCCCGACCAGCCCTACCTGGCCAAGGTGGTCGAGCGCCTGGGCGTGGTCCCCGAGCCCGTGTACGGCACCCAGTTGCAGGACATGGCTATCCCCGGCGTGGCGCCAGAGGGCAAGGTCCGCGTGACCTACGCCAACCAGGCCGTCACGTTCAAGGACGGCCACCAGGTCGAGCTGCGTCGGCCCAGCTTGCAGATCACCCAGCTGGGCTACGGGGCAATGCACCCTGACACCCGCTTCTCGGCCCGCGTTGCGCCGCCGATGATCGGCCTCGGCCTGCTCGAAGCCATCCCTGAAGCCGACATCCTCGCCAACGAAGACCCGGACGACCGCAACCGCGACGGCATCCGCGGCCGAGCCAACCGGGTCTGGGATGACGCCCAGGGCAAGACCGTGGTGGGCCGCTTCGGCTGGAAAGCCGGGCAACCCAACGTCAACCAGCAGAACGTCCATGCGTTTGCCGGCGACATGGGCCTGACCTCCACCCTGCAGCCCAAGGACGACTGCACCGCAGCGCAAGTCGACTGCCTGGCCGCGCCCAATGGCGATGGCATGGGGGGCGAAAAGGAAGTCAGCGACAACATCCTACGCCTGGTCACCTTCTATACCCGCAACCTGGGCGTGCCTGCCCGTCGTGACGTGGGTGCGCCGCAGGTGCTGGCAGGCAAGAACCTGTTCTTCCAGGCCGGTTGCCAGGGCTGTCACACCCCGCAGTTCACCACCGCCGCAAACGCGGCCGAACCTGAGCTGGCCGGCCAGGTGATCCGCCCCTACAGCGACCTGCTGTTGCATGACATGGGGCCGGGCCTGGCCGATGAACGCACCGAATTCGCGGCCAATGGCCAGGACTGGCGCACCCCGCCGCTGTGGGGCATCGGCCTGAGTGAAACGGTCAGTGGCCACAGCCAGTTCCTGCACGACGGCCGCGCCCGCAACCTGCTCGAAGCCGTGCTCTGGCACGGTGGCGAAGCCGAAGCGGCACGTAATTTCGTCCTCACCTTCAATGCCGAGCAGCGCGCCGCGCTGCTGGCTTTCCTGAACTCACTTTAAAACGCGCAAGGAGCCGGGCATGTTCCGACCCAAACTGTTGTTCACCAGCCTCGCCGCACTCGCCCTCGGTGCCTGCTCGCCGCAGGACCCGCAAGCCGTGACCTCCGCTGCCATCGCCAAGCAGGTGATCCTGCCGACCTACAGCCGCTGGGTCGAAGCCGACCGCCAGCTGGCCGTCAGCGCCCTGGCCTATTGCGAAGGCAAGGCGAACCTGGACACTGCCCGCGCCGACTTCCTCACTGCGCAAAAAGCCTGGGCCGAGCTGCAACCGTTGCTGGTCGGCCCGCTGGCCGAAGGCAACCGCGCCTGGCAGGTGCAGTTCTGGCCCGACAAGAAGAACCTGGTCGGCCGCCAGGTCGAGCAGTTGGTCAACGGTGACAAACCCGTCGACGCCGCTGCCCTGGGCAAGGCCAGCGTCGTGGTGCGCGGCCTGTCGGCTTACGAGTACATCCTCTTCGACAGCAAGCCAGACGTTGCCACGGCGGAGCAGAAAGCCCGCTACTGCCCACTGCTGGTGGCCATCGCCGAGCACCAGAAGGCCTTGGCCGAAGAGATCCTCAAGGGCTGGAACAGCACTGACGGCATGCTCTCGCAGATGACCAAGTTCCCCAACCAGCGCTACGCCGATTCCCACGAGGCCATCGCCGACCTGCTGCGCGCCCAGGTCACCGCCCTGGACACCCTGAAGAAGAAGCTTGGCGCCCCCATGGGCCGCCAGAGCAAGGGCATTGCCCAGCCGCTGCAGGCCGAGGCCTGGCGCAGCCACGCTTCGCTCAAAAGCCTGGAGGCCAGCCTCAAGGCCGCCCAAGCGGTCTGGGTCGGGGTCGACAACAAGGGCCTGCGTGGCCTGTTGGGCAGCGACCAGAAAGCCTTGGCAGACAAGATCGACGACGCCTACGCTACTGCGCTCAAACAGCTGGCCGACAATCAGAAAACCCTCGGCGAGCTGCTGGCCGACGACGCCGGCAAGCAGACCCTCAACCAGATCTACGACAGCCTCAACGTTGTCCACCGCCTGCACGAAGGCGAGCTGGCGAAGGCGTTGAACATCCAGCTGGGCTTTAATGCCAACGACGGTGACTGATCATGCTGCGACGCCAGGCCCTCAAACTCGGTAGCGTACTGCTCAGCGCCCTCACCCTGGGCGGCTGGAGCCTGTTCCGCAACAAAGGCAGCGAACCCCTGCTGCTCTCGGCGCGCGACGACGGCGATGGCAAGCATTACGCCGTCGGGTTCCGCCTGGACGGCACCCAGGTGTTCAGCACCCAGGTTGCCCAGCGTTGCCATGCCATCATCAACCACCCCACGCTGCCGATCGCCCTGTTCGTCGCCCGCCGCCCAGGTACCGAAAGCTACCTGGTCGACCTGCGCGACGGGCGGCTGCTGCAAACCGTAGTCTCGCAGCCCAACCGCCACTTCTACGGCCATGCGGTCATCCACAAGGGCGGGGAATGGCTGTACACCACCGAGAACGACACCACCGACCCGGGTCGCGGCGTGCTCGGTGTCTACCGTTTTGAAGGCGAACGCCTGGTGCACAGCGGCGAGCTGTCGACCCACGGCATCGGCCCGCATGAAGTGGCCTGGCTGCCGGACGGGGAAACCCTGGTGGTGGCCAACGGCGGCATCCGCACCGAGGCCGAAAGCCGCGTGGAGATGAACCTCGACGCCATGCAACCAAGCCTGGTCCTGATGCAGCGCGACGGCACCCTGCTGAGCAAAGAAACCCTCGCCCAGCAGATGAACAGCGTGCGTCATCTGGCAATTGGCGACGACGGCACCATTGCCGCCTGCCAGCAATTCATGGGCGACGCCGACGAAACCGCCGAGCTGCTGGCGATCAAGCGCCCGGGCGAGCCGTTCAAAGCCTTCCCGGTGCCGGAGCGGCAGTTGCAGGCCATGGCCCAGTACACCGCCAGCGTGGCGATTCACAGCGACCTGCGGCTGGTGGCGCTGACGGCGCCGCGGGCCAACCGGTTGTTTGTCTGGGACCTGGACAGTGGCGCGGTCAAGCTGGATGCGCCGATGCCAGATTGCGCAGGGGTTGGCGCGGTGAAGGATGGCTTTGTCGTCACCTCCGGGCAGGGGCGTTGCCGGTTCTACGATTGCCGCAAGGCAGAGCTGATCGGGCAACCGATGGACCTGCCTTCCGGGTTCTGGGACAACCACCTGCACCTGGCCTGATTATCACCGGCCTTGTAGGAGCGGCCTTGCGTCGCGAAAGGGCTGCGTAGCGGCCCCAGGATCTCAGCGTTAATGCAGAAATTGCTGGGGCCGCTACGCAGCCCTTTCGCGACGCAAGGCCGCTCCTACAGGGACCGCGTAAAATTAGCGGTTCAATTCCTTTCCCCCACTTACAAAAAACAGTCAATACTTCCCCCATCCACACGTGGGCAGGATCGCCCGTTGTCGTGTCAAAACGAATAACAACCACGCTTCCAAGGAACCGGACCTATGCTTCGCCGCCGCATGCTCATCATGTTGGCCGTCGTTCTGCTGATCGTGTTGGCCCTGGGGGGCTACAAGGCCTTCTCGATCTACCAGCAGATCCAGGTGTTCACAGCCCCCAAGCCGCCGATCACCGTGGCGGCAGCGCTGGCCGAAGAACGCCAGTGGCAAGAACGCCTGCCCGCCGTCGGCAGCCTCAAGGCCCTGCAAGGCGTCGAACTGAGCCTTGAGGTGGAAGGCATCGTTAAAAGCCTGCACTTCGACTCCGGGCAGAAGGTCAAGGCCGGGCAACTGCTGCTGCAGCTCAATGACGAACAGGAAACCGCCCTGCTCGGCACCGCCCAGGCCGACCTGGGGCTGGCCAAGGTCGATTTCGGCCGCGGCAGCCAGCTGGTCGGCGACTCGGCCATCTCCCGGGGCGAGTACGATCGCCTCACCGCCCAGTACCGACGCAACCAGGCCGTGGTCGATCAGCTCAAGGCCTCGAAGACCAAAAAAAGCATCAGTGCGCCCTTCAGCGGCACCATCGGCATTCGCCAGGTGGATGTCGGCGACTACCTGGCCGCTGGCACGGTGATCGCCACCCTGCAAGACCTGTCCAGCCTCTACGTCGACTTCAACGTGCCCGAGCAGGCCCTGCCGCACCTAAGCCTGGGCCAGCAGGTGCTGGTGCAAGTCACCGCCTACCCGGGCCAGACCTTCACCGCCAGCCTCAGCGCCATCAACCCCAAGGTCGAGGAAAGCACCCGCAACTTGCTGGCCCGCGCAACCCTGGCCAACCCTGACGGCAAGCTGCTGCCTGGCATGTTCGCCAACCTGCTGATCCTGCTGCCCGCGCCACAGCCGCGGGTGGTGGTGCCGGAAAGTGCCATCACCTACACCCTGTATGGCAACTCGGTGTATGTCGCCACCCCGAAAAAGGACAAGGACGGCAACCCGGAAAAAACCGAAAACGGCCAACCCCCGCTCATCGCCGAGCAGCGCACCGTACAGACGGGCGAGCGCCGCGACGGCGTGGTGGTGGTCAGCAAGGGCCTGCAGGCCGGCGAGCAGGTGGTCACCGCTGGGCAACTCAAGCTCACCCCCGGCGCAGCGATCCGCATCGGCCAGGACAACGCGCTCACACCTGAGCAAGGCGCTCCTGATCCAGGCAAGGCTGATCAAGGCACCCCGCACAACGACTGACAGGAGGCAGGCATGGCGTTCACCGACCCGTTCATCCGTCGCCCGGTCCTGGCCAGCGTCGTCAGCCTGCTGATTCTGCTGCTGGGCTTTCAGGCCTGGAGCAAACTGCAGATCCGCCAATACCCGCAGATGGAAAACGCCCTGATCACGGTGACCACCGCGTACCCCGGCGCCAACGCCGAGACCATCCAGGGCTACATCACCCAGCCGCTGCAACAGAGCCTGGCCAGCGCCGAAGGCATCGACTACATGACCTCGGTGAGTCGGCAGAACTTCTCGATCATCTCCATTTATGCGCGCGTCGGCGCCGACAGTGACCGTTTGTTCACCGAACTGCTGGCCAAGGCCAACGAGGTGCGCAACAAGCTGCCGCAAGACGCCGAAGACCCGGTGCTGAGCAAAGAGGCCGCCGACGCCTCGGCGCTGATGTACATCAGCTTCTACAGCAAGGAAATGAGCAACCCGCAGATCACCGACTACCTGTCCCGAGTGATCCAACCCAAACTGGCCACCCTGCCGGGCATGGCCGAAGCGGAGATCCTCGGCAATCAGGTGTTCGCCATGCGCATCTGGATCGACCCGGTGAAACTGGCCGGCTACGGCCTCTCGGCCACCGACGTGACCAACGCCGTACGCCGTTACAACTTCCTCTCGGCGGCCGGTGAGGTAAAAGGCGAGTACGTGGTCACCAGCATCAATGCCAGCACCGAGCTCAAGTCTGCCGAAGCGTTCGCTGCCCTGCCGGTCAAGACCAGCGGCGACAGCCGGGTGCTGCTGGGCGATGTGGCACGGGTCGAGATGGGTGCAGAAAACTACGACACGGTCAGTTCGTTCGACGGCATCCCTTCCGTCTACATCGGCATCAAGGCCACACCGGCCGCCAACCCGCTGGAGGTGATCAAGGAAGTCCGGCGCATCATGCCGGAACTCGAAAGCCAATTGCCCTCTGCGCTGAAGGTGTCGATTGCCTACGACGCCACGTTGTTCATCCAGGCCTCCATCGACGAGGTGATCAAGACCCTCGGCGAAGCGGTGCTGATCGTCATCGTCGTGGTATTCCTGTTCCTCGGCGCGTTGCGCTCGGTGCTGATCCCGGTGGTGACCATCCCGCTGTCGATGATCGGCGTGCTGTTCTTCATGCAGATGATGGGCTACTCGCTCAACCTACTGACCCTGTTGGCGATGGTGCTGGCCATCGGCCTGGTGGTGGACGATGCCATTGTCGTGGTGGAGAACATCCACCGGCACATGGAAGAAGGCAAGACGCCGTTCGACGCGGCGCTGGAAGGTGCACGGGAAATCGCCATGCCGGTGGTGTCGATGACCATCACCCTGGCCGCGGTGTATGCCCCCATCGGCTTCCTGACCGGGCTCACAGGCGCGTTATTCAAAGAATTCGCCCTGACTTTGGCCGGTGCAGTGATCATCTCCGGCGTCGTCGCCCTGACCCTGTCACCGATGATGTGCGCGCTGTTGCTGCGCCAGGAACAGAACCCCTCGGGCCTTGCCCATCGCCTCGACCTGCTGTTCGAGCGCCTCAAGGTGCGCTACCAGCGCCTGCTGCACACCACCCTGGACAGCCGGCCGGTGGTGCTGGTGTTCGCGGTGATTGTCCTGTGTCTGATCCCGGTACTGCTCAAATTCACCCAGAACGAGCTGGCGCCCAACGAGGACCAAGGGGTGATCTTCATGATCAGCAGTTCGCCGCAGCCAGCCAACCTCGACTACCTCAACGCCTACACCGACCAGTTCACGCCGTTGTTCAAAGCCTTCCCCGAGTATTACTCGTCGTTTCAGATCAACGGTTTCAACGGTGTGCAGAGCGGCATTGGCGGCTTCCTGTTAAAGCCTTGGAACGAGCGCGAGCGCACGCAGATGGAGCTGCTGCCGCTGGTGCAGGCCAAACTTGAAGAAATCGGCGGCCTGCAGATCTTCGGCTTCAACCTGCCGTCGCTGCCCGGTACCGGCGAGGGCCTGCCGTTCCAGTTCGTGATCAACACCGCGGGGGACTACCCGGCCCTGCTGGACGTGGCCCAACGTATCAAGACACGCGCACAGGCATCGGGCAAGTTCGCTTTCCTCGACATCGACCTGGCCTTCGACAAACCGGAAGTGGTGGTCGACATCGACCGGGCCAAAGCGGCGCAGATGGGCGTCTCGATGGACGCCCTGGGCGGCACCTTGGCCACCCTGCTGGGCGAGGGGGAAATCAACCGTTTCACCCTGGAGGGCCGCAGCTACAAGGTGATTGCCCAGGTCGAGCGGCCGTACCGCAACAACCCCGGCTGGCTCAACAACTACTACGTGAAGAACGACCAGGGCCAGTTGCTGCCACTGTCGACCCTCATCACCCTCAGCGACCGCGCCCGCCCGCGCCAGCTCAACCAGTTCCAGCAGTTGAACTCGGCCATCATCCAAGGCGTGCCCATGGTCAGCCTGGGCGAAGCATTGCAGACCGTGCAGGCCATCGCCCGCGAAGAAGCCCCGGAAGGCTTCGCCTTCGACTATGCCGGGGTGGCGCGCCAGTATGTTCAGGAAGGCAGCGCGTTGTGGGTAATCTTCGGCCTGGCGCTGGCGATCATCTTCCTGGTGCTGGCGGCGCAGTTCGAAAGCTTCCGCGATCCGCTGGTGATTCTGGTGACCGTGCCGTTGTCGATCTGCGGGGCCCTGTTGCCGCTTTTCCTGGGTATTTCCAGCATGAACATCTATACCCAGGTCGGGCTGGTGACACTGATCGGGCTGATTACCAAGCACGGTATTCTGATCGTCGAATTTGCCAACCAGTTGCGCGAAGAAAAAGGCCTGACCGTGCGTGAGGCAATCGAGGAAGCGGCCGCCATCCGCCTGCGGCCGGTACTGATGACCACGGCGGCGATGGTGTTTGGCATGGTGCCGTTGATTCTGGCGACCGGCGCAGGGGCAGTGAGCCGGTTCGATATCGGCACGGTGATTGCGACCGGGATGTCGATCGGGACGTTGTTTACCTTGTTTGTGCTGCCTTGTATCTACACCTTGCTGGCGCACAAGACGGTGGCCAAGGCACCTGTGCCAGCTGACATTGCCCGGTAGGAGCAGCCTGGTGCTGCGAAGAGGCCGGTGGCAGCAGCGAAGATTCAGGGTGCTTTCACCGGCCTCTTCGCAGCACAAGGCTGCTCCTACTGCGGTTGTGGTTGGCCGACGGCACTCACAAACAAAAAAACCAGAGGCCCCGCTATGCAGGGCCTCTGGTTTTCAAGCACCACCCAGGTTCAGCCGAACGGCCGCAATCCCTGACGCATACCGAACAGGAACAGCAAAAGATCCTGGTCCGGCTTGACCTGATCCTGCGGCTTTGCCACACGTGGCAAAGCGCACTGGTCAGCCATCTCGGCCTTGCTGAACACCGTCGGCTTCGGCTCTTCCCAGGCAGCCACCGCCACAGTGGTCACGGCCAATCCAGCCACCAGGAACAAAGCTCGAGCGATTTCTAGTTTCATTGCCCTAACCCTTTGACAACGCTGCCAAACGCCATTTGGTAAAAGTAGAGCAATGTCTGCCATTCCGCATCAGTGAACGACGAGTGGCGGCGCAGCTGACGCAGGTCATTCGCCGCCGCACGTTGGCAACTGATGCGCCGCCGGCACTTCTCAAGGTCCAGCAAAGCGACTTCGACCCTGGCCTGTTCGCCCTCGCCGATCACCTTGACGAACACATGCTTGCCGTACAGGCAGCCATGCTGCCAGTGCCCCAGGTGCATACGCGCCAGGTTATCCGCCAGGTCCTTGAGCATGCGCTCTTGCACCGCCTGGGGGTAACGCTCGCGGGCACCTTCGGCATGCCAGGTGTCGAGCTCGACAAAGCCATCCAGCGCTTCACTGACCAGCAGCGCGCGCCATTGATGATCGGCATCGCGCTCGGCACCACAAAAGACGATGTGCGGAACACGTACACCCAATTGCTCGAAGCTGTTGATGGCATCGAGTTCACGCAATACGGTCGGCCGGCCAAAGGGGTGCAGCAGGCTGCGGTAGATGTGCCCGACCTGGCGCTTGGCATACAGCAGTTTGCCGTTGGCATCGTTGAGGCGTTGCACGCCACTCTCGCCGCCACGCCGCTGGTTGGGTTCCTCGACCCATTCGCCCTGCTGGCGCCAGTAAAAATCGAACCGCGACTCCCCACTCTGGGCTACAGCCATCAAACACTACCCCTTACGCAATACATAGACTCGCCACATGGCATAGAACGGCAGGAAGTCCAAGCGTTCCTGGATTCTGAAACCGGCTGCCTCAAATTCTTCTTCGACCGTGTCCGCTGGTAACACGAAACGATTCTGGTAATTGTCCTGCTCGGCTTTGGCGCTGCGACGCTGTTCGAGCTTTTTCCGGCGCCAGGCTTTGAAATTGCCGTCCACCCACAGCGACAGAATCACACTATCACGGCTAACCCTTTGAAATTCCGAAAGAATTGTCTTTCTGTGGGCCGCTTCGCCGATGTGATGGAACAGCCGCATGCAGAAAATGCTGTCGACCGAATTGTCAGGAAGGTCAATGGCGAATGCAGAAGTTTGCAAGGGGCGTACCCGGGCGACCACCTCTGGCGGTTGCGCGGCACAGGCTGTCTCGATCATCGCCTCGGAGTTGTCGGCGCCGATGATCACCCGGTTGGGTTTTTCCGCCAGCAACGGCCAGAAGCGCCCAGCACCGCAGGGCAGGTCAAGTACCAGGCCCGGCTCACCGGCCAACGCCAAGGCGCGACGTGCCAACTGCTCGTCACGCTTGTGGGAAAGGCGTCGGGCCAGACCATCCTGATGCTTGAGGAAATACTCGCGCGCGTGGTCTTTGTCGTATTTCTCGGAAAATTCAAGCTTGATGGGGCTACGCATTGGGCATCTCCTGACTCCAGTGCGCTCACCTTAGGTAAGCAAGCGTTGGAATCAGGTTATGCCAATGTGAAAAAAGTGTTAGTTCTTTGGAGAGGTATTACCAAAAATTACCCGACCAACCCCGAAGGGCTGCCCTTCTCCACACTTTGGCTCAGGTCCACCTGAAAGCGGCAGCCGTGCGGCAAGGTCGAGGTCAGGGTGACGCGCCACCCCTGGTCGTCACAGATGCGCTGCACCAGCGACAGGCCCAAGCCCAGCCCTTCGCCACGCCGCTCAGCGCCGCGCACGAAGGGTTTGAACATCGCCTCGCGCTGCTCCTCGGGGATGCCCACGCCACTGTCCTCGACGCTGAACCCATTCGCTTCCAGGCTCAGGCGAATGTAACCGCTGTCGGTGTAGTGCGCGGCGTTGCGCAGCAGGTTGCCCATCACCGATTGCAGGAAGGTGGCGTTGTACAGCACCGGGCTTGCACTGACACGGCCGTCGAAATACAGCGTGAGCCCCTTCTGCTCGATCGTTTCGCGCCAAACGCCAGTGAGTTCGTCGGCAACCTCGCGCAAGGTCGCTTGGGAGGCCACGGCACCCTCATCGCGTTGGGCGCGGGCAAGCATCAGGAAGGTCTTGACCAGTTCGCGCATTTCTTCGGTCGCCCGCGCCACCCGCTCGACCTGGCTACGTGCACGCGGGTCCAGTGCCTGGTTTTCCAGCAGCAGTTCACACGACGTGGCCAGCACCATCAGCGGGGTTCGCAGCTCGTGGCTGACGTCGCTGGTGAACAGCCGCTCGCGGGTCAAGGCGTCGCGCAAGCGGCCCAGCGTGTCGTCGAAGGCCACGGCCAATTGGCCCACTTCGTCGGCCGCGTAATCGGGTGCCAGTGGGGGTGCCAGGCCGAGTAGCTGGTCGCGGTGGCGCACTTGACGCGCCAGGCGGATCACCGGCGCCATCACCCGGCGCGCCACCAGCCAGCCCAGGATCACGGCCAGCACCAGGCTGAGCACAAAGCCGACGACCACAACAGCAAACAGCACACGCTCGCGCTCTTCGAAGTCGCTCTGGTCTTGCAGCAATACGTAGCGACGGCCATCGACGATCTCGACCATCGCGTGGTACGACAGCTGGTCGCGAAACACTTCGTGGAAGCCGCTGTTGAGGTGGCGCAAGTCTTTGGGCAACTCGAAATCGTCACGCCCGCCACTGAAGTAGAACAGCTGGTCCGGACGCGGCCGATGGCTCCAGTCACTGACGCTGTCCATGCGCAAAAGGCGTTGCAGGTCGCCGCCCAGCACGGTGGAAATCAGCCGCTCTTCAACCAGGTGCACCGTGGCGACAATGCCGAAGGCGAAGGCGCCGGCCACCAGCGCGCTCATCAACGCAAAGGCGATGATGATGCGCTGGGCAAGGCTTTGCTTAAACTCCATCGCGGCCCTCGGCGAGGCGATAGCCGACGCCATGGACGGTATGCAGCAGCGGTTTTTCGAACGGTTTGTCGATCACCTGGCGCAACTGGTGCACATGGCTGCGCAGGCTGTCGCTGTCAGGGCAGTCGTCGCCCCACAGGGCTTCTTCCAGCACTTCGCGTCGCAGCACGTGTGGGCTTTTCTGCATCAACACGGCAAGCAGCTTGAGGCCGACCGGGTTGAGCTTGAGCAGGCGGCCTTGGCGCGTGACTTCCAAGGTATCGAGGTCGTAGCTCAGGTCGGCGACCTGCAAGGTGCGACGCCCACCACCTTGGGCACGGCGCAGCACCGCTTCGATGCGCGCGGCCAGCTCCGACAGCGCAAACGGCTTGAGCAGGTAGTCGTCGGCACCCGAGCGGAAGCCTTGCAGGCGGTCGTCCAGCTGATCGCGGGCGGTGAGCATGATCACCGGGGTGTCACGCCGGGCGTCTTCGCGCAGGCGTTTGCACAGGGTGTAGCCATCTATGCCGGGCAGCATGATGTCGAGGACGATCAGGTCATAGTGCTCGGTGGCCGCCAGGTGCAAGCCCGACAAGCCGTCCTGGGCGCAATCGACGGTGTAGCCTTTCATGCCGAGGTAATCGGCCAGGTTGGCAAGAATATCGCGGTTGTCTTCAACCAATAGAATGCGCATCGGGTTCTCCTGTGCGGCGCTTCGCTGTGGTGCGCGGCAGGCGCAGCTTAAGGCCAATGCCTGCACTGTGCCACCCCTGGGGAAAATTCACCGGAGTTGACAGTTTTTTCACCGATCCTTCACGGACACAGGATAGCGCCCACTCGATAATGCCCGATCTTTTTTGCGCCCTGGAGTCGTCATGCACGAACGTACCCGCCCTCGCCCGATCAATCTCTGGCTGTACCTGGGCATTCCTCTGGTGACGGCAGTGGCTTTGATCCTGCTTGAGCTGACCTCGGTCGACATGGACGTGGCCAACCTGTTCTATGACCCGGCTGCCGGGCAATTCATCGGCCGGCACAGCTATGTGCTGGAGAACGTACTGCATGATGGGGTCAAGCAGGTGGTGATCCTGCTGGGGCTGCTGGCCTTGCTGACCTTTGCCGTGAGTTTCTTCTGGAAGCGTTTGTTCGGTTGGCGCCGGGAGCTGGGGTGCCTGGTGTTGGCGCTGGGCTTGTCCACGGCATTTGTGACACCGCTGAAGAAGGTCACCCAGGTGCAGTGCCCCTGGAGCCTGAGCCAGTTCGGCGGCAAGGAAACCTACAGCAAGCTGCTGGAGGCACGCCCCGCCACCGACAAGCCGGGGCTGTGCTGGCCAGGCGGGCATGCTGCGACCGGCTTCTGCCTGTTCGCGTTGTTCTTTGCGCTGCGTGATCGACGCCCGCGCCTGGCACGGGTGGCGTTGGGGGTGGCGCTGGTCGCCGGTTCGGTGCTGTCGGTCGGGCGGATGATGCAAGGGGCGCACTTCTTGTCGCACAACGTGTGGACGGCGGTGTTCTGCTGGTTGATCGGGTTGGGGTCGTATTACCTGGTGCTGTACCGGCGCAGGCGGGTTGAGGCGCCTGCTGTGGAGGCCAGTGTTGCCTGAGTGAGGGGCCGCTGCGCGGCCCATTCGCAGCACAAGGCTGCTCCCACAAAAAGCAACCTGGAGGAGCAGCCTTGCGCTGCGAACGGGCTGCAAAGCAGCCCCAATGTTCACCACCGAAGCACAAAAAAGCCCCGGCTCTCGCGAGCCGGGGCTTTTTTATGACGCTAGGGGTAAGGCTGGCTTACATCATGCCGCCCATGCCACCCATGCCGCCCATGTCTGGCATGCCGCCGCCAGCTGGAGCTTCGCTCGGAGCATCAGCAATCATGGCTTCGGTGGTGATCATCAGACCGCCAATCGAAGCAGCAGCTTGCAGTGCCGAACGGGTCACTTTGGCTGGGTCCAGGATGCCCATCTCGATCATGTCGCCGTATTCGCCAGTAGCAGCGTTGTAACCGAAGTTACCCGAACCCTGCTTGACCTTGTCGGCCACAACGCTTGGCTCGTCGCCGGCGTTGGCAGTGATCTGACGCAGCGGGGCTTCAACAGCGCGACGCAGCAGTGCGATACCGACGTTCTGGTCTTCGTTGTCGCCTTTCAGGTCAACGATTGCGCTCAGGGCGCGAACCAGGGCAACACCACCGCCAGGCACCACGCCTTCTTCAACGGCTGCACGGGTAGCGTGCAGGGCGTCTTCAACGCGGGCTTTCTTCTCTTTCATTTCGACTTCGGTGCCAGCACCGACCTTGATCACGGCAACACCGCCAGCCAGTTTGGCCAGACGCTCTTGCAGCTTCTCACGGTCGTAGTCCGAGGAAGTCTCTTCGATCTGGGCACGGATCTGCTTGACGCGTGCTTCGATGTCACCGTCGACGCCAGCGCCGTCGATGATGGTGGTGTTTTCCTTGGACAGGATGACGCGCTTGGCGTTACCCAGGTGCTCCAGGGTAGCGGTTTCCAGGGACAGGCCGATCTCTTCGGAGATAACGGTACCGCCGGTCAGGACCGCGATGTCCTGCAGCATGGCCTTGCGGCGGTCGCCGAAGCCAGGTGCCTTGACCGCAGCAACCTTGACGATGCCGCGCATGTTGTTGACGACCAGGGTAGCCAGCGCTTCGCCTTCAACGTCTTCAGCAACGATCAGCAGTGGGCGGCCGGCCTTGGCAACGGCTTCCAGCACTGGCAGCAGCTCACGGATGTTGGAGATCTTCTTGTCGACCAGCAGCAGCAGCGCGCCTTCCAGCTCGGCAACCATGGTGTCCGGCTTGTTGACGAAGTACGGCGACAGGTAGCCACGGTCGAACTGCATGCCTTCTACGACAGACAGTTCGTTTTCCAGGCCCGAGCCTTCTTCAACGGTGATCACGCCTTCTTTACCGACTTTTTCCATGGCTTCGGCGATGATTTCACCGATGGAGTTGTCGGAGTTGGCGGAGATGGTGCCTACCTGAGCAATGGCCTTGGAGTCGGCGCATGGTTTGGACAGGTTTTTCAGCTCGGCGACGACAGCGGCGGTGGCCTTGTCGATACCGCGCTTCAGGTCCATCGGGTTCATGCCGGCAGCGACGGCTTTCAGGCCTTCGTTGACGATGGCTTGAGCCAGAACGGTAGCGGTGGTGGTGCCGTCACCGGCAGCATCGTTGGCCTTGGAAGCGACTTCCTTGACCAGCTGGGCGCCCATGTTTTCGAAGGCGTCTTTCAGCTCGATTTCTTTGGCAACGGAAACGCCGTCCTTGGTGATGGTCGGTGCGCCGAAGCTCTTGGCCAGGACCACGTTGCGGCCTTTCGGGCCCAGGGTCGCTTTTACTGCGTCAGCCAGAACGTTGACACCAACCAGCATTTTTTTACGGGCGGAATCGCCGAATTTTACGTCTTTAGCAGCCATGATCGTTTAATCCTTGGAATTCTTTGGAATAACGGGAAATCGGGGAAATCAGCCTTCGATAACGGCGAGAATTTCGTTCTCGGCCATTACCAGCAGGTCTTCGCCGTCGACTTTCACGGTGTTGCTGCCCGAGTAAGGGCCGAAAACCACTTTGTCACCCACTTTCACGGCCAGCGCGCGTACTTCGCCATTTTCCAGGATGCGGCCGGTGCCAACGGCGACAACTTCGCCGCGGTTTGGTTTTTCAGCGGCCGAACCCGGCAGGACGATACCGCCAGCGGTTTTCGATTCTTCTTCGCTGCGACGGATGACTACGCGGTCATGCAGAGGACGAAGCTTCATTGTCGATCTCTCCCAAATTGTGGTTTTCATCGGCCGGTATCGACACCGGCGGGTTGATGCGGTCCGGCGTTGCCGGGGGTGGCCCGCGCGGGGCGAACCACCTGAGTTATGTCTGGTGTCGCCACCAGAAACCTTGCGGTGACCCATACATGAGGCCGCCATAGGCAATTACAAGGCTTGATACGGAAAATTTTTCATCGGCGCTGAACGGAAAAAGAACAGGGGCCGCGATGCGGCCCCTGAATGTCACTTGTCGCGGCGCTCGTACTCGCCCTCGATCACGTTGGGGCGGTGGCCGGCATCACGCGGCGGCTGCGCCTGGAATGGATCATCCTGAAACGCCCGCTGGCGCATGGCCTGCTCTTCGGCACGCTGGCGCATCTTGCGCGCAGCCAGGTGACGGGTGAACGGCAACAGGCAGATCAGGCCCAGCACGTCGCTGATAAAACCTGGCAGCAGCAGCAAGCCGCCCCCCACCGCCAGCATCATCCCCTGGAACATGTCCTCAGCGGGCAGTTCGCCGCGCTGCAGGCTTTCACGGGCACGCAGTGCGGTGGCCAGCCCGGCCACGCGCATCACCAGCACACCCAGTGCCGAACCGGCGATGATCAGCAGCAGCGCTGGGAAAAACCCGATGGCCGCACTGACCTTGACGAAGACGAACAGCTCCAGCACAGGAAACAGCAGAAGCAACAGTAGAAAAGCACGCATCAAAGATTCCTCGACGGAAGAGACCTTCCAATAAGACCTCAGATGGATGCGACCGCTCCCAATTTCAACCCTCGACTTCAGCAGCAACCGGCCACTGGTCGGTGCGTGCCAGTAAAACCAACGCTTCGCGAACTTGTGTCGGCGTATTGCAAAGGCTTGGGAACGGCAGCCAGTAAATGCCCTGACCAATACGCAGGTGCATGCCTTCGCTGTCGACACCGACCATGAGCGCAGGAGTTGTGCGTGGCAAGTCGGTCAGTTCGACGTAATGGGCGATGGCATTGGCGTGATCGCTGTTCATGTGGTCGATCATGCTCGCCTCGGCCTTGCCCGCGAACGGGTTGGCCAGGGTCACGTGATCAAGCCAGTGAATGGCGCCAAAGCCGCCGATGTAGCGGTGGCGTACCGGCTGCAGCACCCAGAAGTCGAAATCGTGGGCCTTGTGGTAGTTGGCCGCGTCGGGGAAGTACCGGTAGTAGCGCTCGGCAGCGGCCTCGATGGCGGTTTCATCCACCAGCTTGTGCGCTTCGGCCATCACCGTCAGGCGGCCGACCGCCTGCACATCCTCGGCTTCACGCTCACCGACCAGCAGCGAGCATTTAGGGTCTTTTTGCAGGTTGTGGGTGTGCTGGGCGATGCGGCTGATGAGGATCAGCGGGTTGCCCTGTGCATCCAGGCAATACGGCACGACGGAACCAAACGGGAAGCCGGGCATGGACTTGGAATGGGTCGAGAGCACGCCGCGGTATTCCTTGAGCAGCAGTTCCCGGGCGGGGCGGATGGCTTTGTTACTCACGAAGGGCGCTCCTGGCGGCGGACTGGATGGGTGACAAGATAAGCATTATCACCCGCCGCTGCCACAGGCAGCTTCGCCATTATGCCGACGGTGTAGGAGCGGCCTTGCGTCGCGAAAGGGCTGCGAAGCGGCCCCGGCAATTTCTGCATTGAAGCTGAGATCTTCGGGGCCGCTTCGCGCCCCTTTCGCGACGCAAGGCCGCTCCTACAGTTACCAGGTCACGCCAAAGCCTGCCGTGTAGCGGGTCTTGTCCAGGTCACTGTCACGCGTGCCGCTGATGATGTCCTTCTCGGCCTTGAGGTTGAGCGAGGCCCATTCGGTGACTTTGTAGCGCAGGCCAACCTCGGCATCCAGCGAGTAGTCGGCCACGTTGCCCAGCGGCTTGGCGACTTCGCCATTGGTGAACAGTTGCACGTTCTTGCCGATCAGGTAGCGGGTGTAGTCCCACTTGACCGCCGCGGCATAGAAGTTGTCCTTGGCGCCGTCCTGGTACTCGAAATCGGTACGGTTGATCAGCGAGCCCAGCGAGAACGCGCCCAGCTCGTCGTCCCAGAACTGGTAGCCCGGGCCTGTACCCACGGTACGCTGGCGAGCCAAGTCCTCGATGTGGTCGCGCTTGTATTCCATGCGCCCCTGCCAGAACCACTTCTCGGTAATGAAGCGGTCGAGGGCGTACTCGGCACTCCAGTTATCGGTGGTGGTGACGTCGTCCTTGCTCTCGCGGTTGTATTCGCCCTCGGCGTTGTGCCGCCAGCGGCCATGACGTGCTGTGGTCTTGAAGCCCACGTCATAGTCGTCGGTGTCGTTCTCGGCACGCTTGTAGTCCAGGGCAACATCGACGTTGCCTTTCCAGACCAGGTCTTCGACCACCGGCTTGGGCTTCATGATCTGTTCGATACTGGCCAGGTCGACGGTCTTGGGCGCCTCGCCGTTGGCCAGGGTAACCTTGCCGTCTTCTGCAGCCTTCAGCGATTTGGCCCGCTCACCGCTGTAAGCGTCTTGCTTGACCAGCAGTTCCTGGTCGCTTTCCAGGGTCTTAACGGCTTTCCAGTCCAGCGCGATAGACCCGCCATAGGGGGTCTCCAGCAGCAGCTTGCCACCGTCGAAGACTTTGATCTTGCCACTGAGACGGTCACCGTTTTTCATCCACACGGTGTCGGCAACCGCAGGCGCGGCGCACAGGGAAGCAGCTAGCAGGCACAACAAGGATCTAGAATACATAAGCGGACTACGGGTTCGATTAGACGAAAAAAGCCGGGCATTATCCAGATACCGACAACCAGAGCAAGGACAGACCGGGAGCCTGCCATTGAGTTCAACACTCATTTACCGCCACCATTGGTCCGGTTTCATCCTCAGGCCACGGGGGCACTGATGTCCGAGGCATACGCGCACGCATTGGAAACGCCAGAGGCCCGACGAACGGCCCTGTATTCGGTACTCGGGCAAGTGCCCGAAGGCAAGGTGGTCAGCTACGGCCAGCTTGCCGAGCTGGCGGGCCTTGGCCGCGCGGCACGTTGGGTTGGGCGCACCCTCGGGCAGCTACCACCCGACACTCGCCTGCCCTGGCATCGGGTGCTGGGCGCTGGCGGGCGGCTGAGCCTGGCTTTAGGCACGCCCTCAGGCGACGAACAACGGGCACGGCTGCGCGCAGAAGGCGTAAATGTGACCAATAATCGTGTGGATATGACGCGCCATGGCTGGCGCCCGATGGAGCACAGCGGTTAGAGTGCGCGCTTTGTATTCGCAAACTTGAGGCAGATGTTGGCCCATGCCCCGTAAAACCTGGCGCGCTGCGCTCGCTGCCTATGCCAGCCCGTCAACCCTGGTACTTCTGCTGCTCGGCTTTGCCGCCGGCCTGCCCTACATGCTGGTGTTCTCGACCCTTTCGGTATGGTTACGCGAAGCTGGCGTGGCCCGCGAGACCATTGGTTACGCAAGCCTGATCGGCCTGGCCTATGCCTTCAAATGGGTCTGGTCGCCGCTGCTCGACCAATGGCGCCTGCCCTTGCTCGGCGGCCTGGGGCGCCGCCGTTCGTGGCTGTTGCTGTCGCAGGCGCTGGTGGTGATCGGGCTGGTCGGCATGAGCCTGTGCGACCCACAGCAGCACCTGTCGTGGCTGATCGCCCTGGCGGTTCTGGTTGCCTTCGCCTCGGCCACCCAAGACATCGCCGTCGATGCCTATCGCCTGGAGATTGCCGATGACCAGCGCCAGGCCGCCCTGGCTGCCAGCTACATGGCCGGTTACCGGGTAGCAGCCCTGCTGGCCACAGCCGGTGCGCTGTTCTTCGCCGAATGGTTTGGCTCCACCGGTTTCAGCTACCTGCACAAGGCCTGGGCCGGCACCTACATCATGTTCGCCCTGTTGATGCTGCCAGCGCTGTTCACCACCCTGGTCATGCGTGAACCCCCGGTGCCGCTGCGTACCCAGCTGTCGGCGGCGCGTTACGGCCTGGTGCACCAGCTGGCGTCGGTGTTCGTGCTGATCGTGCTGCTGGTGTCGGTGCCTGCCAGCTTCACCCAGCTGTTCAATACCGACTGGGCCAGCGTGTTCTTCGGTGACGCGACGCCCCTTGACCTACTGCTCGAAGACCGCGCCTTCCTGCGCCTGATCCTGTACGCGATGCTGACCTGGGCGTGCCTGTCGACCATGGGCCGTCGTGGGCTTGCCCCGGTGCTTACCCCGGTCAACGACTTCATTGCCCGTTACCGCTGGCAAGCGCTGCTGCTACTTGGGCTGATTGCCACCTATCGCATGTCGGACACAGTGATGGGCGTGATGGCCAACGTGTTCTACATCGACATGGGCTTCACCAAGGACCAGATCGCCAGCGTCAGCAAGATCTTCGGCCTGATCATGACCTTGGTCGGCGCCGGCGTCGGCGGCCTGTTGATCGTGCGCTTCGGCATCATGCCGATCCTGTTCATCGGTGGCGCGGCCTCGGCGGCGACCAACATCCTGTTCCTGATGCTGGCCGACATGGGCCCGAACCTGGACATGCTGGTGGTCACCATCTCGCTGGACAACTTCAGCTCCGGCATGGCCACCTCGGCGTTCGTCGCCTACCTGTCGAGCCTGACCAACCTGAAGTTCTCGGCCACCCAGTACGCGCTGCTGAGCTCGATCATGCTGTTGCTGCCACGGCTGATTGGCGGCTATTCGGGGGTTATGGTGGAGAAGTTCGGTTACCACGACTTCTTCCTGATCACCGCCCTGCTGGGCGTGCCAACGTTGATTCTGATCGCCCTGCAGTGGCGTCAGGAGGCCGGGCGCGGCAAGCCCGTGCCCGAGGAGAACCCAGCGGCCGAACGGCCCTGAGCGTACTGCGGTGGTTTGTACGGGCCTCTTCGCGGGTAAACCCGCCCCCACAGGTTCAGCACGGGCCCTGAGCCTTGCGCTATCCCTGTGGGAGCGGGTTTACCCGCGAAGAGGCCAGTACAGGTAACTAAAACTACTGAGCCACCGCCCCTTCCCCAGGCCGGCCACCCACTACGAACCACAATGGCCAGAGCGCCAGCGCACCCGCCACACTGGCTGCCAAGGCAAAGTGCAGCAGGCTGGCACCCGCCCCGATCATCGCCAGCAGTGCCCCACCCAGGCCCAGCAAGGCGATGGTGATCATCCCCAGCATGGCCGAGACCAGCCCCTTGCTCTGCTCACTGGAGAACAGCGTCATGCGGTACAGCACGGCGTTGGCCACACCCAACCCCAGCGCGTACAGCGACATGCCAGCGACGACGCTGGTCACCGTCGGCCAGTACCAAGTCGCCAGCACCATCAACGACAGGCCAGCCAGGTAGGGCCACAGTGCGCCACGCACCAGGGCGGGCAGCGGGTAACGGTCGGCAATGCGGTTGATGATCAAGTTGCCCATGATCAGCCCCCCGAACACCGGCAATTGCCACAAGGCATATTCCATCGTACTCAGCCCCTCATCATGGATGAGCAGCACCGGCGACAGGCCAATCCAGCCAATCAAAGGCAAGCCGACCAGGCCAAGGGCTGCGCTGCCGGCGACGAAGCGGCGGTTGGCCAGCAACTGACCGTAGCCAGACAACAGTGGCAGCAGGTGGATTGGGGTGAACGGCAGCCGCGAACCATCGCGCCGCTCCACACCGAGTGTTTCCGGCATCAAGCGGTACAGCAGCACCCACGCCAGCACCGCGCCGATGGCAAAGGCCACGAACAGCCAACGCCAGTCCAGCCATTGCAGCAACAAGGTCCCCACCAGCGGGCCGAGCAGCGGCGACAGCAGGGCAATGTTGGCCAGCAGGGCCATCATGCGCACCGCGTCTGCTTCGCTGAACGCCTCGTTCAGGGCCGGGTAGCTGACCGTGACCACAAAGCCCAGGCCGATGCCCTGCAACAGGCGCAGCAGGTTGAACAAGCCGATGTCGTGGACCCAGAAGGTCGCCAGGCACGCCACGCCGAAGAATACACACCCCCCCAACAGCAGCGGGCGACGGCCATAGCGATCGGCCAGAGGGCCGATCAGCCACTGCAGGACCACGCCACCGAGCAGGTACAGGTTCAGGGCGTGGGGGATGTATTCGGGGCTGGCGTTCAGGTCGTCGACCACCACGGGCATGGCCGGCATGACCGCGTCGCTGGCCAGGTAAGTGAGCAACTCGAACAGGGCCAGGGTGAGGCCAAACAGCAAGGCTCGAAGGGGGGTGATGTACAGCAGTGGTTTCATGGTGAGCTTCGGGTAGAGGCAGGTGGGGTCAGGCTATATGCCAGAAGTGGCGGGGTTTAGCTGTGAACAAGTGTAATGAGGTGGAAAAAGCCGGGGCCGCTGCGCGCCCCATCGCCGGCAAGCCGGCTCCCACACAGTTAGATGACAACCTGAACCTGTAGGAGCCGGCTTGCCGGCGATGGGGCGCACAGCGGCCCCGGCTTATTTGAACAGCGGTGTTACTGGGTAGCCGTCTCCTGCACCACACGAATCACTCGCTGCGGAAACGGAATGTCGATGCCCTCGGCCTTCAACCGGTCACGGGCATGCTCATTGAGCATGAACATCACATCCCAATAGTCGGACGTCTTGGTCCAGATACGCAGCGACACGGTGATCGAACTGTCGCCCAGCGTCGAAATCACCGCCTGCGGTGCCGGGTCGGCCAGCACACGCGGGTCCTGCGCCAGTTCCAGCAGCACGTTGCGCGCCTTTTGCAGGTCGGCCTCGTAATCCACGCCTACGTCGAACACCACTTTGCGGGTCGGCTGGCGGTTGGTGTTGGTGATGATGCCGTTGGACAGGCTGCCGTTAGGCATGATCACCGTCTTGTTGTCACCGGTGCGCAGCACGGTGTGGAAAATCTGGATGCTGTCCACGGTGCCGCTGACACCCTGCGCTTCGATCCAATCGCCGATGCGGAACGGGCGGAACATCAAGATCAGCACACCGCCGGCAAAGTTCGCCAGGCTTCCCTGCAACGCCAGGCCAATGGCCAGGCCGGCAGCACCGATAGCCGCAACGAAGGAGGTGGTCTCGATGCCGATCATCGACGCCACGCTGACGAACAGCAGGATCTTCAGGATGATATTGGCCAGGGTACTGATGAACCCCTGCAATGCCAGGTCAGCATTGCGCAGGCCGACCAGCTTGCCCAGGCGCGCGCTGACCTTGTTGATGACCCACCAGCCGATGGCCAGGGTCAGCAACGCCAGGCACACGCGGCTGCCGTACTCCATGATCAACGGGACCCAGGCTTGGGATTGGCGGACCAGCTGATCGACTTCAGCGTTCAAATCCATGTTCATCTCCTGATGCCGAACGGCATGTGCACGGTAAAACTGGCCGCGGGCATTTCCGCGGCCACGGCCCCCATGGACATCATTACGCCATCGAGGTTCCTGGTGACGCTTCGATCAATCGCGGAAGTTGTTGAACTGCAGCGGCATGTCGAATTCCTTGGCGCGCAGGGCAGCGATCGCTTCTTGCAGGTCGTCGCGCTTCTTGCCGGTGACACGCACCTGCTCACCCTGGATGGAAGCCTGGACCTTGAGCTTGGCATCCTTGATGTGGGCGACGATCTTCTTCGCCAGCTCTTTGTCGATGCCTTCGCGGAACTTGGCTTCCTGTTTCATTTCTTTGCCGGACGCATAGGCATCCTTGGTTTCCAAGCATTTGACATCGATCTTGCGCTTGACCAGCGCACCGCGCAGGATCTCGATCATTGCCTCGAGCTGGAATTCGGCCTCGGCGGTCAGCAGCACGGTCTGTTCCTTGTCCTTGAACTCGAAGCTGCCCTTGCCCTTGAGGTCAAAACGGCGATCGAGTTCCTTCACGGCGTTGTCTACAGCGTTCTGCACTTCGTGCTTGTCCAGTTCCGATACCACGTCGAACGAAGGCATGGGTATTCTCCAAAAATAAAAGCGCGCTCAGCCTGAAGATGGAGCACGCTGAGTTAGATGGTTAAAATGCGGGCTCATTATAACGGGTTGCGAAACGCATATGAGCAGCACCTGGCATATTCTCGGCGCGGGTAGCCTGGGCAGCCTGTGGGCTTGCCGCCTGGCGCGCGCCGGCAAGGCGGTACGTTTGATCCTGCGCGACGAGCAGCGGCTGCAGGCCTATCAACGTGTGGGCGGCCTGACCTTGCTCGAGCAGGACACCTCCAGGCATTACGCGATCCCCGCCGAAACGGCTGACGCCCATGGCCCTATTCACCGCCTGCTGGTGGCCTGCAAGGCGTATGACGCGGCGCCGGCCATCAAGCGCCTGGCACCGCGGCTGGCCGAAGGCGCAGCGCTGGTGCTGCTGCAGAACGGCCTGGGCAGCCAGGATGAGGTCGCCGACCAGGTGCCCCATGCCCGTTGTATCTTCGCCTCCAGCACCGAGGGGGCGTTCCGCGAGGGCGATTGGCAGGTGCGCTTCGCCGGCCATGGCTTCAATTGGCTGGGTGACCCACTCAAACCCGGGATCCCGGCGTGGTTCGATGACCTGCACGACGCTGGCATCCCGGCCGAATGGACCGTGGATATCCTCACCCGGCTGTGGCGCAAGCTGGCGCTCAATTGCGCCATCAACCCGCTGACCGTACTGCATGAGTGTCGCAATGGCGGCCTGCTGGAGCACCTGGCCGAAGTGACCGCCCTGTGCGACGAGCTGGCTGAGCTGCTGCGCCGCTGTGGCCAACCCCAGGCTGCCGAGGACCTGGACGAAGAAGTGCAACGGGTGATCCTCGCCACTGCCGCCAACTACTCTTCCATGTACCAGGACGTGCGCGCGGGCCGACGTACCGAGGTCCATTACCTGCTCGGCCATGTGTGTCGCGCTGCCGAGCGGCATGGCGTGGCATTGCCGCAACTGGAACGCCTGCACCAGCGACTGGTCGATAACCTGCAGGCACGTGGCTTGCCCAGCGCCTGACGCTGGCCCTTTCAACCGGATACGGACACTGCCTTGCCCATGACCCTGCGCCAACGCCTGGAAAACCTCCCGGTCGGGCAAAAGCTGCTGGCGGCCCTGCTGGTGCTGCTGGTGACCATTCTGCTGGTGGCCAACCTGACCTTCATCAGCGCCGCCTACTGGATCACCCAGGAGAGCATGGCGCCCCAGGCGCTGCAGACCATCGGCCGGCTGATCGCCAACCCACAGCTGTCGGCACGTGCCGGCGACAGCGCAGACAGTGCCAATGCACTGCTCAAGGAGCTGGACAGCTACATGCCACTGCGCGCCGCCGCCGTCTACGGCGGCGACGGCCGCATGCTGGCGCAGCTGCAGCACGGTGAACCGCTGGCGTTGCCCAAGCGCTTTCGCAATATCGACGGCTGGCGCCTGATGGAATTTCGCAGCACGCAGTTGATTCGCATACCCCGCGACGCCAACCCACCTGCCCACTTGCTGCTGGTGGCCAGCAGCGAACTGCCGACCGCCTTCTACACGGGTACGCTCAGCGCCAGCCTGGGCATCCTGGTGTTCAGCATCCTGCTGTGGATCGTCGTTGCGCGGCAGATCAAGCGCCTGATCACACAGCCGATCAACCAGCTCGAAGAGCTCAGCCGCCAGGTCACCCGCGAAGAAAGCTACGCCCTGCGTGCCCGCCGCGGCAACGATGACGAAATCGGCAGCCTCGCCGAAGCGTTCAACACCATGCTCTCGCGCATCGAGGCCCGCGAGCAGCAGCTCAAGCGCACCCGCGACGAATTCCAGACCGCCTATGACCAGGCCCAGGGCCTGGCCGAAGAAACCCGCCACACCAACCGCAAGCTGGAGCTGGAAGTCCAGGTGCGCAGCAAAATCGAGAAAAAGCTCACGGGCTTCCAGAACTACCTCAACAGCATCATCGACTCCATGCCCTCGGCACTGATCGCCCTCGACGAGCAGCTCTACGTTACCCAGTGGAACCACGAGGCCACGGTGCTCTCCGGAACGCCCTTGGATGAGGCACTGAACCAGCCGATTTTCATCGCCTTCGAGCCGCTCAAACCGTTTTTACCGCAGCTCAAGGAAACCGTGGAGAAACACCGGGTGGCGAAAATCGAGCGGGTGACCTGGCCCAAAGGCGAGGACCTGCGCCACTACGCCCTGACGTTCTATCCGCTGATGGGCGGCGGCGGCCGCGGGGTGGTGATCCGCATCGACGACATTACCCAGCGCCTGTCACTGGAAGAAATGATGGTGCAATCGGAAAAGATGCTCTCGGTGGGCGGCCTGGCCGCGGGCATGGCGCACGAGATCAACAACCCGCTGGGGGCGATTCTGCATAACGTGCAGAATATCCGTCGGCGCCTGTCCCCGGAGTTGCCGCGCAACCAGGAGCAGGCCGAAGAGCTGGGCATCGACCTGCCCACCGTCAACCGTTACCTCGAAAGCCGCGAAGTGCCGCAACTGCTCGACGGCATTCAACAGGCCGGCGCTCGGGCGGCCAAAATCGTCACCCACATGCTCAGTTTCAGCCGCCGCAGCAACCGCCAGTTGGCACCTTGCGACCTGCCAGCGCTGATCGACCAGGCTGTGGAAATCGCCAGCAACGACTTCGACCTCACCATTGGCTTTGACTTCAAGGGCCAGGCCATTGTCCGCCAGTTCGACCCTAACCTTGGGCCAGTGCCCTGTACCGCCAACGAGCTGGAACAAGTGCTGCTCAATCTGCTGAAAAATGCCGCCCAGGCCATCCACCTGCGCCCGCAACCCAGCGAGCCCGGGCGCATCACCCTGCGCACTCGGCTCAACCCGCCCTGGGCCGAAATCCAGGTCGAGGACAACGGCGTGGGCATGCCTGAAGCGGTGCGCAAGCGCACCTTCGAGCCATTCTTCACCACCAAGGAGATCGGCCAGGGCACAGGCCTTGGCCTTTCGGTTTCGTATTTCATCATCACCAACAACCACAAGGGGCAGATGGAGGTGCAGTCCACGCCCGGCCAGGGCACCTGCTTCACCTTGCGCCTGCCCCTCGGCCAGCCGGCAGCGACGGCACCAAACACCACGGAGGCATGACATGGGCTACCGCCTGTCGAAGATCTACACCCGCACTGGCGACAAAGGCGAAACCGGCCTGGGCGACGGCCGCCGGGTGCCCAAGGACCACCCGCGTATCGAGGCCATCGGCGAGGTGGATAGCCTCAACAGCCAGTTAGGGGTGCTGCTCGCCGGCCTGGCTGAGCAGGGGCTGGACGAAGTGAGCGAAGTGCTTGCGCCCTGTCAGCACCGCTTGTTCGACCTCGGCGGCGAGCTGGCAATGCCCACTTACCAGGCGTTGAACCTGGCCGAGGTGGAGCGGCTTGAAGCAGCAATCGACGTGTGGAACGAAGAGCTAGGGCCGTTGAAGAATTTCATCTTGCCCAGTGGTTCGGCGTTGGTGGCGCAGACGCATGTGTGCCGGTGCCTGGCGCGCAGTGCGGAGCGGCGGTGTCAGCAGTTGAATGCGCTGGAGCCGCTGGAGGGTGCCGGGTTGGCGTATATCAACCGGCTGTCGGATCTGTTGTTTGTGGCAGCGCGGATCATTGGGCGGCGGCAGGGGGTTGCCGAGGTGCTGTGGCAGCCTGCTGAGAAGCCTCAGGGCTGAGCGTGCTGGGGCCGCACCGCGGCCCCAATCACAAGCGACTCAAACCTCAGGCCAGAACGCCCGAATCCCGGCCACGCCCTGCGCCCCCGCTTCCCAGGCCCGCTCGCGATCACCGGGCCCTACCCCACCCAGCAAAAACACTGGCCGGCTGAAACCTGCAATCGCCCGCTGCGCCTCGTCCCACCCCAAAGGTACCGCCTCAGGGTGCGTCTGGGTCGCCTGCACCGGCGACAAGGTGACAAAATCGACCCCCATCTGCTCTGCTAATGCCAGCTCTTCAGCACTGTGGCAGGACGCCGCCAGCCAGCGGTGCTCAGGGAACGGCCGCCCCTTGGCCGCATACTTGCGCAACTGCGCGGCTGTCAGGTGCCAACCGGCGGACGGGAAGTCGCCCAGCCACTCCAGCGGCCCTTTGAGCATCAACTGGGCCTTGCCACCGCACAGGCCGACCGCATCCACCGCCACATCGCGATACTTGGGGTCGTACATGTCCGGCGCTCGCAGCTGGATCAGCCGGGTGCCGTTGGCCACGGCCTTCTGGATGCCCTTGAGCATCTGCGGCACTTCCAGGCCCTCCGGCGTGATCAGGTACTGATCCGGGAGCCGTGCAGCGGCGACAATCGGCCTGTTGGCGGCAGGGAAGTCGTACTGCGCGAGGTCGCGCGGCGCCACCCACTCCAAAGGCTGGCCCTCGGCGCCATGGGGTTCACCGGTGAACGCTTCGACAACGCGAACGTCCAGCAGCACCTGTTTGTCCGGGTAGTCATGGCTGACCTTGATCAGCGCCCGCGACCGGGTTACGTCGATACCCAGTTCCTCGCGCAGCTCACGGGCCAGCGCCGCTTCGACGCTTTCGCCCTCTTCCACCTTGCCACCCGGGAACTCCCAAAGGCCGCCCTGGTGCTGGGTATCTGCCCGCCGCGCAATCAGAATGCGGCCATCGGCACCGCGGATCACCGCTGCTGCTACATGAATGCGTTTCACCCTTCGCGCTCCGCCAGGCCAGCTTGCTGCCAGGCTTTGAACGCCGGCCACTGGTAAATAGTCTCGATGTAAGCCGCCGCCTCCGCCGGGACTTCGACGCGGTAGCTGCGCAAGCGCACGGCCACCGGGGCGAAGTAGGCATCGACCAGGGTCGGCTTGCCGAACAGGAACGGGCCCGTGTCCTTGGCAACCAGACGGCATTCGGACCACAGCGCGACGATACGGTCGATGTCGATCTGCACCTCCAGCGGCACAGACTCAAGGGCCTGGTCACGGGACAGGTCGAACGGCATCGCTCCGCGCAGGGCGAAGAAGCCGCTGTGCATCTGCGCGCAGGCCGAACGGGCTTGGGCACGGGCGGCCACGTCGGCGGGCCACAGCTGCGCTTGGGGGTGGCGTTCGTTGAGGTATTCGGCGATGGCCAGGGAGTCGGCGATCACGCCATGCTCGGTCTTGAGCAGCGGCACTTTGCCGGTGGCGGAGTAGGCGAGCAGGCGCTGACGGGTGTCGGGCTGGTTGAGTTTGATCAAGGTTTCTTCGTAGGGAACGCCGGCCAGTTCGAGGGCCAGGGCGCCGCGTAGCGACCAGGAAGAATACAGCTTGTCGCCGATGATCAGGTGATAGCTCATGGTTCGGCTCCATTTGTCGGGGTTTTGGGGCTGCTTCGCAGCCCTTCGCGACGCAAGGCCGCTCCTACAGGCACAGCGCAGACCGGTGTAGGAACGGCCTTGTGTCGCGAAGGGCCGCAAAGCGGCCCCAATTGAATCACGTGCGGTATTCGGCGTTGATCTTCACGTACTCGTGGGACAGGTCGGTGGTCCAGATGGTTTCGCTGCACGCACCACGGCCCAGTTCGATGCGGATGGTGATCTCTTCCTGGGCCATGACCGCAGAGCCTTGCGCCTCGGTATAGCTCGGGCTGCGCCCGCCTTGGCTGGCAATGCAGACGTTGTCCAGGTACACATCGATCAGGCTGACATCCAGCTCCGGCACGCCAGCACGGCCGACGGCGGCCAGGATACGGCCCCAGTTGGGGTCAGAGGCGAACAGTGCGGTCTTGATCAGCGGCGAGTGAGCGACGGCGTAACCGACGTCCAGGCATTCCTGGTGGTTACCCCCCCCGTTGACCTGCACCGTGACGAACTTGGTGGCGCCTTCGCCATCACGGACGATGGCCTGGGCCACCTCCATGCACACGTCGAACACCGCCTTTTTCAGGGCTTCGAACAGCGCACCGCTGGCTTCGGTGACTTCTGGCAGGTTGGCCTTGCCGGTGGCGATCAGCATGCAGCAGTCGTTGGTCGAGGTGTCGCCATCGATGGTGATGCGGTTGAACGACTTGTTGGCGCCGTCGAGCATCAGGTCCTTGAGCACTTTGGGTGCGACCTTGGCGTCAGTGGCGATGTAGCCGAGCATGGTGGCCATGTTCGGGCGGATCATGCCGGCGCCTTTGCTGATGCCGGTCACGGTCACGGTCACACCATCGTGCTCGAACTGGCGGCTGGCACCCTTGGGCAGGGTGTCGGTGGTCATGATGCCGGTGGCGGCTTCAGCCCAGTTGTTTTCCGACAGGTTGTCCAGGGCAGCCTGCAGGGCGCCTTCGATCTTCTCGACCGGCAGCGGCTCGCCGATTACACCGGTGGAGAACGGCAGTACCGACTCGGCCGGCACGCCGGTCAGCTCAGCGAGCTTGGCGCAGGTGCGCTCGGCGGCGGCCAGGCCCGGAGCACCGGTACCGGCGTTGGCGTTGCCGGTGTTGGTCAGCAGGTAACGCACAGTGCCCTGAACACGCTGCTTGGAGAGGATCACCGGTGCTGCGCAGAAGGCGTTGAGGGTGAACACGCCAGCAACGCTGGAGCCTTCGGCACAGCGCATGACCACCACATCCTTGCGCCCAGGGCGCTTGATGCCGGCAGAAGCGATGCCGAGTTCAAAACCCGGAACCGGGTGCAGGGTGGGCAAAGGACCAAGACCAACAGCCATTAGAGCGCTCCTAGAAAATTCGGTTGATTGCAAAAAGCGGGGCCGCTTCGCGCCCCATCGCGACACAAGGCCGCTCCTACAGGGGCGTCGTGATGCCTGTAGGAGCGGCCTTGTGTCGCGAAAGGGCCGCAAAGCGGCCCCCGGTTGTGTCACGTTACTGCGAGTGGATCAGATCATTCAATCTGACCATGGCAATGCTTGAACTTCTTGCCCGAACCGCACCAGCATGGCTCGTTACGGCCCAGCTTCTGGTCGTTGCGCACCGGTGCTGCGGCCACGGCCACTTCGGCGCCCTCCTCGTTCAGCGCTTCGCTTTCAAGGCCTGGCGCGGCAGCATGCTGGAACTGCATGCGGCTGGCCAGCTCTTCGGCTTCGCGGCGCAGGCGGGCTTCTTCTTCGATCGGGTCTTCGCGGCGCACCTGGACGTGCGACAACACGCGGATGGTGTCGCGCTTGATCGACTCGAGCAGCTCCTGGAACAAGGTGAACGACTCGCGCTTGTACTCCTGCTTCGGGTTCTTCTGCGCATAACCGCGCAGGTGAATGCCGTGGCGCAGGTGGTCCATGGTCGACAGGTGGTCTTTCCACAGGTCGTCCAGCACGCGCAGCAGAATCTGCTTCTCGAAGGTACGCAGGGCGTCGATGCCGGCCTGGTCTTCCTTCTCGGTGTAGGCGCTGGTGATCTCGCTCAGCAGCTTCTCGCGCAGGGTCTCTTCGTAGAGGTGGTCGTCCTCGTCGAGCCATTGCTGAATCGGCAGCTTCATGGCGAAATCGCTCGACAGCGAAGCTTCCAGGCCGGCCACGTCCCACTGCTCGGGCAGCGATTGCGGCGGGATGTGCTGGCTGATGGTAGCGTCCAGCACTTCCTTGCGGAACTCGGCGATGGTGTCGCCAATGTTCTCGGCCGCCAGCAGGCTGTTGCGCATGTGGTAAATCACCTTGCGCTGCTCGTTGGCCACGTCATCGTATTCAAGCAACTGCTTGCGGATGTCGAAGTTGCGGCCTTCGACCTTGCGCTGGGCTTTTTCGATGGCGTTGGTAACCATGCGATGCTCGATCGCCTCGCCAGACTGCATGCCCAGCGCCTTCATGAAGTTCTTCACCCGGTCAGAGGCGAAGATGCGCATCAGGCTGTCTTCGAGCGACAGGTAGAAGCGGCTGGAGCCCGGGTCACCCTGACGGCCGGAACGACCACGCAGCTGGTTGTCGATACGGCGCGATTCGTGACGCTCGGAAGCGATCACGTGCAGGCCACCCGACTCGATCACCTGCTGGTGACGCTTCTGCCAGTCAGCCTTGATCTGGGCGATCTGCTCAGGGGTCGGGTTGTCCAGGACGGCCACTTCGGCCTCCCAGTTACCGCCCAGCAGAATGTCGGTACCACGGCCGGCCATGTTGGTGGCGATGGTCAACGCGCCTGGCGCACCGGCCTGGGCGATGATCTCGGCTTCCTTCTCGTGGTACTTGGCGTTGAGGACCTTGTGCTCAATGCCTTCCTTCTGCAGAAGGTTGGACATGTGCTCGGAGGTCTCGATGGTGGCGGTACCCACCAGCACCGGACGGCCCTGGGTCATGCTCTCTTTGATGTCGGCAATGATCGCAGCGTATTTCTCGTCGGCGGTCAGGTACACCAGGTCGTTGAAGTCCTTACGCGCCAGCGGCTTGTTCGGCGGGATCACCATCACGTTCAGGCCGTAGATCGACTGAAACTCGAACGCTTCGGTGTCGGCGGTACCGGTCATGCCGGACAGCTTGGTGTAAAGACGGAAGTAGTTCTGGAAGGTGGTCGACGCCAGGGTCTGGCTCTCGGCCTGAATGTTCAGGTTCTCTTTGGCCTCGATGGCCTGGTGCAGGCCTTCGGACAGGCGACGGCCAGGCATGGTACGGCCGGTGTGCTCGTCGATCAGCAGGACTTGGCCATCCTGGACGATGTACTCGACGTTGCGGTGGAACAGTTTGTGCGCGCGCAGGCCGGCGTAGACGTGGGTCAGCAGGCCCAGGTTGTGCGCCGAGTAGAGGCTCTCGCCTTCGGCCAGCAGGCCGGCCTGGGTGAGCATCTCTTCGATGAACTGGTGACCGGCTTCGTTGAGTTCGACCTGGCGGCTCTTCTCATCGATGGTGAAGTGGCCTTCCTGGGTGACCTGGCCTTCGACTTCTTCGATGTGCTGGGTCAGGCGCGGGATCAGGCGGTTGATCTCGATGTACAGCTTGGAGCTGTCCTCGGCCTGGCCAGAGATGATCAGCGGGGTACGGGCTTCGTCGATGAGGATCGAGTCGACTTCGTCGATCACCGCGAAGTTGAGTTCACGCTGGAACTTCTCTTCCTGGCTGAACGCCATGTTGTCGCGCAGGTAGTCGAAACCGAATTCGTTGTTGGTGCCGTAGGTGATGTCGGAGGCGTACGCAGCGCGCTTTTCTTCCGGCGGCTGGAAGGCCGAGACGATGCCCACGGACAGGCCGAGGAATTCGTACAGCGGGCGCATCCAGTTGGCGTCACGGCGGGCCAGGTAGTCGTTGACGGTGACCACGTGCACGCCTTTGCCGGACAATGCGTTGAGGTAGACGGCCAGGGTACCGACCAAGGTCTTGCCTTCACCGGTGCGCATTTCTGCGATCATGCCCTCGTGCAGGGTCATGCCGCCGATCAGCTGCACGTCGAAGTGGCGCATGCCCATGACGCGCTTGCCGGCCTCACGGGCGACGGCGAAGGCTTCAGGCAGCAATTGGTCCAGTGTCTCGCCTTTGGCCAAGCGCTCCTTGAACTCTGCGGTCTTGCCCCGCAGTTGCTCATCGGAGAGGGCCACCATCTTCTCTTCGAAGGCATTGACGATAGTCACCGTCTTGAGCATGCGTTTGACTTCACGCTCATTCTTGCTTCCAAAAAGTTTCTTTAACAAAGGCGCAAACATATCGGCAGGATCTTCCACACGTAGGGATGGAGGGCGGCCCCATGAGTCGCCCGTGCAGCCCTGAGGCCGCATGCGAACGAGCATTCTACCCGGAAACGATGGTGAGGAAAGTGGTGGATTTCCACGATGCTGATACAGCGTTTTGGCAGGGGCGTTTCTTAGATAGGGTCATTTTCCCTGAGTTCAAGGCTCAGCAAGATGAAACGTATCGAGAATGAGTCTTACCTTGTGTGGTCTGCACCGGCGAAGAAGCCGGCACAGGCAACAGAGGTGTTAAACTGCCGCTCTTGTAACCTCCTGCGACCACCATGGCCTACAAACCCTCCCCTGCCCAGCTACCGTCCGCCCTGCTGCGCCAGGTGCGCCCGCTGCGCCTGCTGCTGAACCAGGCCGAACGCCTGGAACACCTGCAGCGCTTGCTGGAAAGCCAACTGCAACCGGCTGCCCGCGAACACTGCCACGTGGCATCGTGGCGTGATGGCGTATTGTTGCTGGTGGTTACCGACGGCCATTGGGCTACTCGCTTGCGCTATCAGCAAAAGCGCCTTATGCGTGAGTTGCAGGCCATGGAAGCGTTCGGCAACCTGCGGCGCATCTTGTACAAGGTGCAACCGCCACTGGTGCCTGCCAAGCGTGGCGGGCATGCTGCGGCGCTGTCGAGCAATGCCGCCGAAAGCCTTCGCGATACCGCCGAGGGGATTACCGACCCGAAATTACGCGCTGCCCTGGAACGCCTTGCCAGCCACGCCCGGGATAAAGGCTGAAAATAAAAAAGGCCACCCGAAGGTGGCCTTAATGAACTAGAGAGTGTTCGAACTTACACGGCCGCAACAGGGCGCATGTACGAGATCGGTGCCGTGCTGGCATCTTCGAAAGTGACCACTTCCCAGGCATCGGTTTCAGCAATGAGCTTGCGCAACAGTTGGTTGTTCAGCGCGTGCCCGGACTTGTAGCCCTTGAACTCGCCGATCAGGCTGTTGCCCAGCAGGTAGAGGTCACCGATGGCGTCGAGAATCTTGTGCTTCACGAATTCGTCTTCATAGCGAAGGCCGTCTTCGTTCAACACGCCTGTCTCGTCTACCACGATGGCGTTTTCCACACTGCCGCCCAACGCAAGGTTATGCTTGCGCAGGTACTCGATGTCCCGCATGAAACCGAAGGTGCGGGCACGGCTGACTTCTTTCACGAACGACGTGCTGGAAAAATCGACACTGGCGCTCTGGGTCCGGCCGCTGACGACCGGGTGATCGAAGTCGATCTCGAAGCTCACCTTGAACCCGTCGAAAGGCAGGAAGGTAGCGCGCTTGTCGCCCTCCTCCACTGTCACTTCGCGCAGGATGCGGATGAACTTCTTGGCTGCGTCCTGTTCTTCCAGGCCGGCAGACTGAATCAGGAATACAAAGGGTCCGGCGCTGCCATCCATGATCGGCACTTCCGAGGCGGAGAGCTCGACGTAGGCGTTATCGATGCCCAGGCCCGCCATGGCGGAGAGCAGGTGCTCGACCGTATCGACCTTGACGTCACCGTTGACCAACGTCGTCGACATGGTTGTCTCGCCAACGTTGGCCGCACGCGCTGCGATTTCGACCACAGGGTCGAGATCAGCGCGGCGGAAGACGATGCCGGTGTCAACAGGTGCAGGCTTGAGGGTCAGGTATACCTTCTCCCCGGAGTGCAGACCGACACCTGTGGCACGGATGGTATTCTTCAGGGTGCGTTGTTTAATCATGGCATTGGCCGCTTCAGCGCAAATTGCGAACAGGTATCAACAAAGGCTGGGGATGATAACAGACCCGACCTTTGCTGAATACCAATCACCTTTATACCCCTGATAAATTCCATTAATCAGCCTGACGACGCAGGAAAGCCGGGATATCAAGGTAGTCCAGGTCATCCTGAGGGTTGAGTTTAGCTGCCGCGGCGGCACCTGCATGGGCCTGGTTGCGCATTACAGTCGGGCGCTCCAGGTCACGGTAGTTGACCGCAGGCTGCTCCTGGCGAACCGGTGCCGGGTTGGAAGCCTCGTACGCCTGTTGAGCGGTCTGCAGGGTGTTGTCCACCACTTTGACCGGCTTCTCGATGCGTGCGCCCAGGCCAGTGGCGACCACGGTGACGTGCAGCTCATCGCGCATGTCTGGGTCGATCACGGTGCCGACCTTGACCATTGCGTGGTCAGAGGCGAAGGCTTCGATGATGCTACCTACGTCGGAGTACTCACCCAGCGACAGGTCAGGGCCGGCGGTGATGTTCACCAGGATGCCGCGGGCGCCCTGCAGGTTGACGTCTTCGAGCAACGGGTTGCGGATCGCCGCCTCGGTGGCTTCACGCGCACGGTTCGGGCCGCTGGCGCAGCCAGTACCCATCATCGCCATGCCCATCTCACCCATCACGGTACGCACGTCGGCGAAGTCGACGTTGATCATGCCAGGGCGCTTGATGATGTCGGAGATACCGCGCACGGCACCGGCGAGCACGTCGTCAGCCTTGGCAAAGGCAGACAGCAGGCTGGCATCCTTGCCCAGGATGGTCAGCAGCTTCTCGTTGGGGATGGTGATCAGCGAGTCCACGCTCTCGGCCAGCATGCGGATGCCTTCATCGGCGATCTGCATACGTTTGCGACCTTCGAACGGGAACGGACGGGTCACCACGGCGACGGTGAGGATGCCCATTTCCTTCGCCACTTCGGCGATGATCGGGGCTGCACCGGTACCGGTACCGCCACCCATGCCGGTGGTGATGAACACCATGTTGGTGCCCTGCAGCACCTCGGCGATGCGCTCACGGTCTTCCAGCGCGGCCTGACGGCCGACTTCTGGATTGGCACCTGCACCCAGGCCTTTGGTCACGCCAGTGCCCAATTGCAGGATGGTACGCGCGCCGATGTTTTTCAGCGCCTGAGCATCCGTGTTGGCGCAGATGAATTCCACGCCTTCGATGCTGCTTTTGACCATGTGGTTGACGGCGTTGCCGCCACCACCGCCAACGCCGATCACTTTAATGACCGGACTTTGCGGGACGTTGTCTACGAGCTCGAACATTTTCCCTCTCCTTACAGTTCTCTAGTTGTTGCGCCTACCACTACTGCTTTGAAACTTAGAAATTGCCCTGGACCCACCGCTTGAAGCGCTCAAGCACTGGGGCCTTCGGTTCATCGCCATAGCTGTTGCTGCTGCTGTTGCTGTTACCGGTCAGGACCATGTCCTCGGACTGCTTCAGCAGGCCGTAGGTGAGCAGGCCCACACCGGTGGAATAGATCGGGTTGCGCACCACGTCGCTCAGCCCCCGAACGCTGTGCGGTACGCCCAGGCGTACCGGCATGTGGAAGATTTCCTCGGCCAGTTCAACGGCGCCTTCCATCTTCGCGGTGCCGCCGGTCAGGACGATGCCGGCCGGTACCAGGTCTTCGTAGCCGCTACGGCGCAGTTCGGCCTGGATCAGGGTGAACAGCTCGTCGTAACGCGGCTCCACCACCTCAGCCAGGGCCTGGCGCGACAGCTCGCGCGGTGGGCGATCACCCACGCTCGGCACCTTGATGGTCTCGCCGGCGCCGGCCAGCTTGGCCAGTGCACAGGCGTAGCGGATCTTGATTTCTTCGGCGTACTGGGTCGGGGTGCGCAGGGCCATGGCGATGTCGTTGGTCACCTGGTCGCCAGCAATCGGGATGACCGCGGTGTGGCGGATCGCGCCTTCGGTGAAGATGGCGATGTCGGTGGTACCGCCACCGATGTCCACCAGGCACACGCCGAGCTCTTTTTCGTCGTCGGTCAGCACCGAGTAGGCCGAAGCCAGCTGCTCAAGGATGATGTCGTCGATTTCCAGGCCGCAGCGGCGCACGCACTTCTCGATGTTCTGCGCCGCGTTGACCGCACAGGTGACCACGTGGACCTTGGCTTCCAGACGCACGCCGGACATGCCCAGCGGCTCGCGCACGCCTTCCTGGTTGTCGATCACGTAGTCCTGCGGCAGGGTGTGCAGCACGCGCTGATCGGCCGGGATGGCCACGGCCTGGGCGGCGTCGAGCACGCGCTCGAGGTCGGCAACGCTGACCTCACGGTCGCGAATGGCGACAATGCCGTGGGAGTTCAGGCTGCGGATATGGTTGCCGGCCACGCCGACGAACGCCGAGTGGATGCGGCAGCCCGCCATCAGCTGCGCTTCTTCCACCGCGCGCTGGATCGACTGCACGGTCGACTCGATATTCACCACCACGCCCTTCTTCAGGCCGCGGGACGGATGGGTACCGATCCCGACGATCTCCAGGGTGCCGTCTTCGCCCACTTCGCCGACCAGCGCCACCACCTTGGAGGTGCCAATGTCCAGCCCGACGATCATTTTGCCGCTATGCGCGTTTGCCATGGTCCTGCCTCTCTCTAATTCTTCGCAACGGCGGGTTGGGCCGTCGTCGGTGCAATCGGTTCCCGCCAACCAACGGCAAGTCCGTTGGCGTATCGCAGATCGATGCGGGCGATGTTGGTGATCTGCTCTTTAAGCGTCTTGTCGTAAATGGCAATGAAACGGCGCATCTTCTCCACCAGATGGTCGCGCCCCAACAGCAGTTCGATGCCTGGCCCGGTGCTGCCCGCACCGGTGGTCAGGAACCAGCTGCCTCGCTCGCGCAGTTCCAGGCGAGCGATGGAAAAGCCCATGGGGCGCAGCATCTGGCTCAATACCTGATACTGCTGCATGACTTGTTGCTGAGCACGCTGCGGCCCGAACAGCTGCGGCAGGTGCTCATAGTTGGCCAGCTCACGCGGGGTAAAGGCCTGGCCCTGGTTATTGAGCAAGGCTTCGTCCCCCCAGCGTGCCACTGGCAGCTGTTCTTCCAGGCGGATCACCACCTCGTCCGGCCACACGCGCCGGACCTCGGCGTGGGCGATCCATGGCATCTGCTCGAGCTCTGCACGCATCGCCGGCAGGTCGACACTGAAGAAGCTCGCTGCCATGAACGGGGCGATCCGCTGCTGCACCGCCTGCTGGCTGATGTAGCTGAGGTCGCCCTGCACCGCGATCTTGGTGATCGGCCGATCGGCGTAGGGCATCAGGCGAATGGCGCCTTCATAGGCGCCGAAGCCTGCTGCCACCAGCAGCACCGGCCAAAGCAGGCGCTTGAGTCCACTGAAGTTGGCCTTGGGCAGGCGCGCCGACATGGGCTCTTTGGCCACCATTCGACTGGCACCGCGCGGCACCGGCTTGTTACGGCCGGTGGCGGGTTGCTGATGACGTAACATCGCGCCTTGCATGGCTGTTAACCTCGCGTCTCGACGCTGGCAGCCAGGATTGCCAGCACCAGTTGCTGGAAATCCAAGCCGGCCGCGCGGGCCGCCATGGGCACCAGGCTATGATCAGTCATGCCGGGTGCGGTGTTGACTTCGAGCAGCCAGAACCGGCCCTGCTCGTCCTGCATCACATCCAACCGCCCCCAGCCTTCGATGCCAATGGCATCGCAGGCGCGCGCGGTCAGGTCGATGAGTTCCTGTTCCTTGACGCTGTCCAGGCCGCACGGGATGCGGTACTGGGTATCGTTGGCGATGTACTTGGCGTCGTAGTCGTAGAACACGTGCGGCGTACCCAGGGCGATCGGCGGCAGCACCTGGCCGCGCAGTACCGCGATGGTGAACTCCGGCCCGTGGATCCACTGCTCCACCAGTACCTGGGAATCGTATTTGGCGGCGTCCTGCCAGGCGGCGACCAGTTCCTGCTCGCTGTTCACCTTGGCCATGCCGATGCTAGAGCCTTCATGGGCGGGTTTGACGATAAGCGGGAAGCCCAGTTCCGTACTGGCCTTCAAACAATCGCTTTCGCTGGCCAATACCGCGTGGCGCGGGGTCGGAATGCCCAGGCTCTGCCACACCTGTTTGGTGCGCAGTTTGTCCATGGCCAAGGCCGACGCGAGGATGCCGCTGCCGGTGTAAGGGATGCCCAGGCACTCGAGCAGGCCTTGCATGCTGCCGTCTTCACCGCCACGGCCGTGGAGGATGATGAAGGCGCGGTCGATCTTCTCGCGTTGCAGGCGGTCGAGCAGGTCGTCACCCACATCGATGGCAACCACGTCGACACCGGCGCGGGTCAAGGCGTCGATCACGGCGGCGCCGGACTTGAGCGAGACTTCACGCTCGGCACTCTTGCCGCCGTACAGCACGGCGACGCGGCCGAACGCCTTGACGTCCAGGGTCGAGTGCAGCTTGTCGTAGGCGCTGGTCATTTCGACTTCTCCTGCTTGGCGCCAGCGAACAGCGGGCTTTTCATCAATTGCGGGGCCAGGCCACCGACATCACCGGCACCCTGGCACAGCAGGATGTCGCCGGCACGCAGCAGCGGCTGGACCAGGGGCGCAAGCTCGGCGCCACGTTCGATGTAGATCGGGTCGAGCTTGCCGCGCTGGCGAATGCTGTGGCACAGCTGACGGCTGTCCGCACCCGGAATCGGCTCTTCACCGGCCGGGTAGACTTCCATCAGCAGCAGCACGTTGGCGTCGCCCAGCACTTGTACGAAGTCGTCGTACAGGTCGCGGGTGCGGCTGTAACGGTGCGGCTGGTAGACAATCACCAGGCGGCGGCTTGGCCAGCCCCCGCGCACGGCCTTGATCACTGCAGCCACCTCAGTCGGGTGGTGGCCGTAGTCGTCGACCAGCATCACGCTGCCGCCGTCGACCGGCAGCTCGCCGTAGACCTGGAAGCGTCGGCCGACGCCCTGGAAGCCGGACAGCCCTTGGACGATGGCCTCGTCGCTGATGCCTTCGTCAGAGGCGATGGCAATGGTTGCCAGGGCGTTGAGCACGTTGTGGTTGCCGGGCATGTTCACCGACACCTCCAGCGGTTCGCGGTCGCGGCGCAGCACGGTGAAGTGCGTCTGCATGCCCTGCTGGCGCACATTGATGGCGCGGATGTCGGCCTCTTCGCTGAAGCCGTAGGTGACCGTCGGGCGTTTGACCTGCGGCAGGATCTCGCGCACCACCGGGTCGTCCAGACACATCACTGCCAACCCATAGAACGGCAGGTTGTGCAGGAACTCGACGAAGGTTTTCTTCAGTTTGTTGAAGTCACCCTCGTAGGTGGCCATGTGGTCGGCGTCGATGTTGGTGACCACGGCGACCATCGGTTGCAGGTGCAGGAAGCTGGCGTCGCTCTCATCCGCTTCGGCGATCAGATAGCGGCTGGTGCCCAGCTGGGCATTGGTGCCCGCTGCGGTCAGGCGCCCGCCGATGACGAACGTCGGGTCCAGGCCGCCAGCGGCGAACACCGAGGCCAGCAGGCTGGTGGTGGTGGTCTTGCCGTGCGTGCCGGCAACGGCCACGCCATGGCGGTAGCGCATCAGCTCGGCGAGCATCTCGGCACGCGGCACCACGGGAATACGACGTTCCAGAGCAGTGGCGACTTCCGGGTTGGCCGGGTTGATGGCGCTGGACACGACCAGTACATCGGCGTTGGCAGCGTTTTCGGCACGGTGGCCAACGAAGATCTCTGCGCCGAACGACTCCAGCCGCTCGGTAACCGGCGAGGCCTTGAGGTCGGAACCGGACACTTCATAGCCCAGGTTCAGCAGCACTTCGGCAATACCGCACATGCCCACGCCGCCGATACCGACGAAGTGGATGCGACGGATGCGGCCCATTTTTGGCTGCGGCATGGCTTTCTGGCTTTCAACCATGGGCCACCTCCAGGCAGATGTCGACCACGGTGCTGGTTGCGGCAGGTTTGGCCAGGCGCCGTGCGGTGCCAGCCATGGTGTTGAGTTTCTCGGGTTGCATCAGCACCTCGTTCAGGCGTTCAGCGAGCTGCGCTGCGCCAGTTGTCGCTTGTGGCATCAGGAAGGCAGCGCCTTCCCGAGCCAGATAGTGGGCGTTGTGGGTCTGGTGATCGTCGATCGCATGGGGCAACGGCACCAGCATCGAAGGCAGGCCCGCCGCCGCGAGTTCGCTGACGGTCAGGGCACCGGCCCGGCACACCACGATGTCGGCCCAGCCATAGGCTTGGGCCATGTCCTTGATGAAAGGCTCTACCTGAGCCTCGACGCCCGCCTCGTGATAACGCTCGGCGGTGATCGGCGCATGTTGCTTGCCAGCCTGGTGGAACACCTCTGGCCGCAGTGTTGCAGGCACTTCAGACAGGGCCTTAGGCAACAATTTGTTCAATGGTTCCGCACCCAGGCTGCCCCCGAGCACAAGCAGGCGTGCACGGCGTTCGGCCAAGGGTGCGCGTTGCGCGTCCATGAACAGCTCCGGGCGCACCGGGTTGCCGGTGGTGCGACGTTTTTCGCTGGCCGCGAAGGTGTTCGGGAAAGCTTCGCAGACGCGTGCCGAGAGTGGCACCAGCAACCGATTGGCGGTACCCGCTCGCGCGTTCTGTTCGTGAATGACCAGCGGCACACCGCACAGCCGCGCGGCCACACCGCCCGGCCCGGTCACATAGCCGCCAAAGCCCAGCACGCACACAGGCTTGAGCTGACGAATGATGCGCCGTGCCTGTAGCACCGCCTTGACCAGGGTGAACGGCGCCTTGAGCAGCGACAGCTTGCCCTTGCCGCGCAGGCCGCTGACCTGGATGAGGTGCAACGGCAGACCGGCCTGGGGCACCAGTTCGTTCTCGATGCCTTTCGGCGTGCCAAGCCAGTGCACGCTGTAACCCCGTGCCTGGAATTCACGGGCGCAGGCCAGGGCCGGGAACACGTGGCCCCCGGTACCGCCTGCCATGATCAGTACGTTCTTGCCGTCAGCGGCCATGACTGGTCTCCTCGGCAAAATCGCTTTCATTGAATTCGTGTTCCTCGCTGCCCAGGTGCGTGCGGCTCTCCCACTCGATACGCAGCAGCAAGCCCACGCAGGCACAACAGATCACCAGCGAGCTGCCCCCGTAACTGAGGAACGGCAAGGTCAGGCCCTTGGTCGGCAGCAGGCCGACGTTCACGCCGATATTGATCAGGAACTGGCCGATCCACAGGAAGGCCAGGCCGAACGCCATGTAAGCGGCGAAGAACTGCTTGGCCTTTTCGGCCCACAGGCCGATGTACAGGGCGCGCACGGTGACGAAAACGAACAGCGCAATGGTGACCAGCGAGCCGACGACGCCGAGCTCTTCGGCCAGCACCGAGAACACGAAGTCGGTGTGCGCCTCGGGCAGGTAGAACTGCTTCTGCACGCTGTTGCCCAGGCCAACGCCCAGCCACTCACCGCGGCCGAAAGCGATCAAGGCCTGGGTCAACTGATAGCCCGAGCCGAACTGGTCGGACCAGGGGTCGGTAAAGGTGATCAAACGTGCCATCCGGTACGGCTGCGCCTGCACCAGGACAAACACCGCGACCACCGCCAGCACCACCATCAAACTGAAGCGGAACAACCCCACCCCGCCGAGGAACAACATGGCCGCCGCAGCGCCCATCATCACCACGGTGGCACCGAAGTCCGGCTCCATCAGCAGCAGGCCAGCCATCGGCAGCAGCACGATGAACGGCTTGAAGAAGCCCATCCAACTCTCGCGCACCTCGGTCTGCCGGCGTACCAGGTAGCCGGCCAGGTAGATGACCACGAAGACTTTGGCGATCTCCGACGGCTGCACGTTGAAGAAGCTGAAACCGATCCAGCGCATGGAACCGTTCACTTCCCGGCCGATACCCGGCACCAGCACCAGCACCAGCAAGCCGAAGGCGCCCAGCAGCATCATGAAGCCCATGCGCTGCCAGGTGGCGATTGGCACCAGCATGGTGGCGCCGCAGGCGACCAGGCCGATGACCACGTACACCAGGTGACGGAACATGTGGTAAAGCGGGTTGCCCGACTGCACTGCGGCCACTTCCGAGGACGCCGAGGTGATCATCACCAGGCCCAGGCCCAGCAATGCCAGGCAGCCAGCAAGCATGGCGAAGTCGAGGTCGATGCCACGGCCGCTGATCAGCGGCGACGGGTACGGCTTGAAGATGCCGAAGATCATGCCAGCCCTCCCGCCGCTTGGGCGAACAAGCGCCCGCGTTCTTCAAAGTTCTTGAACATGTCGAGGCTGGCGCAGGCCGGCGACAACAGCACGGCATCACCCGGCTGAGCCAGGGCGGCGCACTGTTCGACGGCGTCTTCCAGGGTCTTGACCCGCACGTGCGGTACAGCTTCGCCCAACGCTTCGGCGAGGCGCTCGGCATCACGGCCCAGCAGCACCACCGCACGGCAGAAGCGCGCCACCGGCTCACGCAGCGCAGCAAAGTCAGCACCTTTGCCGTCACCGCCGGCGATCAGCACCAGCTTGCCAGCGATATCCGCGCCCAGGCCTTCGATCGCTGCCAGCGCAGCACCGACGTTGGTGGCCTTGGAGTCGTCGTACCAATTGACACCATTGCGCTCACGCACCCACTGGCAACGATGGGCCAGGCCGCCAAACTCGCGCAGGGCGTCGAGCATCGGTGCAAACGGCAAGCCAGCGGCATGGCCGAGGGCCAGGGCTGCGAGGGCGTTGCTGTGGTTGTGCGAACCGCGAATTTTCAGTTCGCGCACGGGCATCAGGTTCTGGAATTCGAACGCCAGGTACTTCTCGCCGTCGACCTCACGCAGGCCGAACGCTTTGAAGTCCGGTTGGTTCAGGCCAAAGCTCCAGCACGGCCGGCCTTCCACCGGCAATGGCCGGCTCAGCGCGTCCTGGCGGTTCACCACCACCTGATGAGCGCCCCGGAAGATACGGTGCTTGGCCAGGTGGTAAGCCGGCAGGCCGCTGTAGCGGTCCATGTGGTCTTCGCTGATGTTCAGCACGGTGGCGACTTCGGCGTTGAGCTGGTCCGTGGTTTCCAGCTGGAAGCTGGACAGCTCCAGCACATACAGCTCCACCTCATCGCTCAGCAGGTCCAGGGCTGGTGTGCCGAGGTTACCGCCCACGGCCACGCGCTTGCCCGCCTTGGCGGCCATTTCGCCGACCAGGGTGGTCACTGTGCTTTTTGCGTTGGAGCCGCTGATGGCGATGATCGGCGCTTTGGCATGCCGGGCGAACAGCTCGATGTCGCCCGACAGGGCCACACCCCGTGCTGCAGCCTGTTGCAGCGCCGGAGTGGACAAGGCCAGGCCCGGGCTCACGTACAGTTCGTTGGCGCGGCACAGGAAGTCCACGTCCAACTCGCCACAGCGCACTTCCACCTGCGGGTAATCACGGCGCAGGGTGTCCAGTTCCGGCGGTTGCTCGCGGGTGTCGGCGACCGCAAAGGCAATGCCCCGGCTCGCCAGGAAGCGAACCAGGGACATGCCGCTCTTGCCGAGGCCGACAACGATGCGGAATTGGTCGGAAGCGATCAGTGACACGCTCATCTACCTCAGTTTCAGGGTTGCAAGGCCGACCAGCACCAGAATCACGGTGATGATCCAGAAACGGACGATCACCCGTGGCTCAGGCCAGCCCTTGAGTTCAAAGTGGTGGTGGATCGGCGCCATGCGGAACACACGTTTGCCGGTCAACTTGAAGGAAGCGACCTGGATCACCACCGACAGGGTCTCCACCACGAAGATGCCGCCCATGATGAACAGGACGATTTCCTGGCGAACGATCACCGCGATGGTGCCCAGCGCGGCGCCCAGCGCCAGCGCGCCGACGTCACCCATGAAGACTTGCGCCGGGTAAGTGTTGAACCACAGGAAGCCCAGGCCGGCGCCGATCAATGCGCCGCAGAACACGATCAGTTCCCCCGAACCCGGCACATACGGGATCAGCAGGTACTCGGCGAATTTCACGTTACCCGACAGGTAGCAGAAGATGCCCAATGCACCGCCCACCATAACCGTTGGCATGATGGCCAGGCCGTCGAGGCCATCGGTGAGGTTGACCGCGTTGCTGGAGCCGACGATGACGAAGTACGTCAGAACGATGAAGCCAACGCCCAGCGGAATGGTGACATCCTTGATGAACGGCAGGATCAGTGTGGTTTCGACGCTGGTCGGGGCGGTCTTGTAAAGGAAGACTGCAGCAGCCAGGCCAAACACCGACTGCCAGAAGTACTTCCAGCGGCTTGGCAAGCCACGGGAGTTCTTTTCGATCACCTTGCGGTAGTCGTCGACCCAGCCGATGGCGCCAAACGCCAGGGTGACGATCAGCACGACCCACACGTAGCGGTTGGACAGGTCAGCCCACAGCAGGGTGCTGACGGCGATAGCCGACAGGATCAGCGCGCCGCCCATGGTGGGGGTGCCGGATTTGGACAAGTGCGATTGCGGGCCGTCGTTACGGACAGCCTGACCGATCTGGCGGATCTGCAGGGTACGGATCATCCACGGGCCCAGCCACAGCGCCAGTGACAACGCGGTCAGTACACCGAGGATCCCGCGCAGGGACAGGTACTGGAAGACCGCGAAGCCTTTATGGAACTGTTGCAGATACTCAGCCAACAGCAGCAGCATTAATGTTTCTCCCCGCTTGAACCACACAAAGCCGCCACGACGTTTTCCATCGCAGCGCTACGCGAGCCCTTGATCAAGATTGTGGTGTCGCTGGCATTTTCGGCGCTAACCGCGTCGATCAGCTCAGCTTGAGTAGCGAAATGACGGCCATTGGCGCCGAACGCCTTGACCGCGTGTGTCATGTTGGTACCCACTGCGTACAGGGCGTCGACCTTGCCACGCGCGTAGTCACCCACCTGACGGTGGCCTTCTTCCGCCCATTGGCCCAATTCGCCGATATCCCCGAGCACCAGGACGGTGCGTCCGGAAAAGCCGGCGAGTATATCAATGGCCGCGCACATGGAGGTGGGATTTGCGTTGTAACTGTCGTCGATCACGCGCACACCGTTCGGCGCGATCTGCGCCACGGTGCGGCCCTTGACCGGTTGCACGGCGTTCAGCCCAGCGGCGATGCCGCTCAGGCTCAGACCGACGGCATGGGCAGCGGCGGCGGCAGCCAGCGCATTGCTGACGTTGTGCTCGCCCAGCACGTTGAGTTGCACGTCTACGGTTTCACCGACGCCATGCAGCTTGAACGACGGGCAACCACGCGCATCACGACCAATGTCAGTGGCATGGAAATCGGCGCTAGCGTTATTGCGGGCGAAGCTGATGACCGTGTGCGCCCCGGCACGTGCCTTCCAGATGCCAAAGGCCTTGTCGTCCAGGTTGAGGATGGCCGTGCCGCCCTCGCCCAGGCCTTCGAGGATCTCGCCCTTGGCTTCGACGATTTTCTCAGGGCCGCCGAACTCACCCACGTGGGCGGTGCCGGCGTTATTGATGATGACCACCTGGGGCTGGGTCAGGCCGACGGTGTAGCGGATTTCACCGATGCGCGAAGCACCGAGCTCGATCACTGCCGCGCTGTGCTCCGGGGCAATTTCCAGCAGGGTCAACGGGGCACCGAGGTCGTTGTTCAGGTTGCCGCGCGTGGCATGCACCAGGCCACGGGTGCGCAGGATGCTGGCCAGCATTTCCTTGACCGTGGTCTTGCCGCTGGAGCCAGTGATGGCTACGACAGGCTTGTCGAACGCAGCGCGGTTCAGCGCCCCGAGCTGGCCCAGGGCCAGACGGCAGTCGGCGACCAGTAACTGCGGCAGGTCGACATCGGCAACTTCGCGCTCGACCAGCGCGGCAACGGCGCCCTTGGCTTTTACATCGGCCAGGTAATCATGGCCATCGAAGCGTGGCCCCGTCAGTGCGACGAACAGCTGCCCGGCAGTGACGCTGCGGCTGTCGATGCTGACGCCGTCGAAGCTGGCGTCGGCGCTGACCAGGCGAGCACTCAGTGCTGTGGTCAGCTGGCTGAGTGTCATGGCTTTAAGCATGTGGAGCCTCCCAGGCTGCAAGTGCCTTCTCGGCTTCGACCAGATCGGAGAAATCGTGGCGCTCGCCGCGAATCTCCTGGTAATCCTCGTGCCCCTTGCCGGCCAGGACGATGACGTCATCGGCTGCGGCAGTGGCGATCAGGTGGGCGATGGCTTCGCCGCGGCCAGCGACGAATTCGACGCTGTCTGGCGTGGCAAAACCAGGGCGGATATCGTCGAAGATCCGCAGCGGGTCTTCACTGCGCGGGTTGTCATCGGTAACCAGCACGCGGTCGGCCAGGCGTTCAGCCACGCCGGCCATCAGCGGGCGCTTGCCACGGTCACGGTCGCCACCGCAGCCGAACAGGCACAGCAGCTTGCCGTGCGCATGTGGGCGCAGGGCCTCGAGTACTTTTTCCAGGGCATCCGGGGTGTGGGCGTAATCGACCACCACCAGCGGTTTGTTGCCGCCACCCAAGCGCTGCATGCGGCCAACCGGCCCTTGCAACTGCGGGGTGACCTTGAGAATTTCGTCCAGCGAATAATCCAAAGCCAGCAGCGTGGCCACGGCCGCGAGCATGTTGCTCAGGTTGAAGCGGCCAAGCAGCTGGCTGCGCAAAGTACGCTCACCCTGGGCGGTCACAAGGATTGCGCGCACGCCATCGTCATCGAAGGTGGCTTCACGGCAATACAGCGACGCTTCCGGGTTTTCCAGGCTGTAGCTGAGCAACCGGGTCTCGATATGATCGGCACTCGGACGGCGGGCATACGCCAGCGCCAGGCGGCGACCAAAATCGTCGTCCAGGTTGACCACCTGGCAGCGCAGGCTGCGCCAGGCGAACAGCTTGGCCTTGGCGGCTTCATAGGTCTCCATGCTGCCGTGGTAATCCAGATGATCACGGGACAGGTTGGTCATGACCGCGATATCGAATTCCAGCGCGGCGACACGCCCCTGCTCCAGGGCATGCGAGGACACCTCCATCGCTACAGCCTTGGCACCGCCCTTTTTCAGGTCGTAGAGCGTCGACTGCACCGCGATCGGGTCCGGCGTGGTCAGGCGGCCGCTCTGCAACTCACCGTAGAAGCCGGTACCCAGGGTGCCGATCAGGCCGCAACGCTGGCCCAGCACGTCAAGCGCTTGGGCCACCAGTTGCGTGACACTGGTCTTGCCGTTGGTGCCGGTAACGCCAACCAGGTTCAACTGACGGCTCGGTTCGCCATAGAAGCGACCGGCGATATCCGACAGCTGAGCGATCAGGCCCTTGACCGGAATCAGCGGCACGTCGGTGATCGGCAGCACGGTAGCGCCCTGCTCTTCGTAGGCAACGGCGGCAGCGCCACGGGCCAAGGCGTCGGCGATATGGTCGCGGCCATCAACCTTGGCACCCGGGACGGCCAGGAACAGGTCACCCGGACGCACGGCACGGCTGTCCAGGGTCAGCTCGCGAATCAGCGGATCGCGGCTAGCGTGGGCGAAAAGCTTGCTCAATGGCATTGTCATCATCCACGCCCTCCCTTGGCGGTAGCTGCAGTGACTTGTGGTTGTGCGGTGGGTGGCGGCGGCAGGTTGTCTGGCGGCACGTTCATCAACCGCAGGGTGCCCGACATGACCTTGCTGAACACAGGCGCCGAAACCAGACCACCGAAGTAGCCGCCCTTGCTCGGTTCATCGATGACCACGACGATGGCGTAACGCGGATCGCTCATCGGGCCGAAGCCTGCGAACAGCGAGCGGTAGGCGTTTTCGGTATAACCCTTGGAACCGACGGTCGCTTTACGCGCCGTACCGGACTTGCCACCCACGTGATAGAACGGCACCTGCGCACGGAATACCCCGCGCGGCGCCTCGATCACCTGCTGCAGCATGCCTTGGACGGTTTCGGCGGTTTCTTTCGGAATCGCCTGAACGGCCTCGGGCGCCTTGTCCACCTTGAGGATCGACAGCGGCACCATCTTGCCGTCGTTGGCCAGCGCCGCGTAGGCATGCACCAGCTGCAGGGCGGTCACCGATACGCCATAGCCATAGGACAGGGTCGCGGTCTCGGCCTTGCGCCACTCACGGTGGTTAGGCAGGTTGCCCACCCGCTCGCCCGGGAAGCCCAGGCCGGTGTATTGCCCCAGGCCAACCTGGGACATGACCCGGTAGATGGCCTCGCCACCGATGTCGAAAGCGATCTTGCTCATGCCGACGTTGGAGGAGTTGATCAGGATGCCGGTCAGGTCGAGGATCGGGCCCTCGCTGCGGGAAACGTCCTTGATGGTGTAGCGGCCGATCTGCAGGCTGCCCGGGTAAACCTCGACCTTGTCGGTGGTTTTCCAGCGCCCGCTCTGCAGCGCCGCACTCATGGAGATCGGCTTGACGGTCGAACCTGGCTCGAACACGTCGATGATCGCCCGGTTACGCATCGCGGCAGGGAACATGCTGCGGCGGTTGTTCGGGTTGTAGGTCGGCTGGTTGACCATGGCCAGGACCTCACCGGTCTTGACGTCCATGATCACCAGGCTGCCGGCCTTGGCTTCCTGTTCGGCAATGGCGTTGCGCAGCTCACGGGTGGCCAGGTATTGCAGGCGCAGGTCTATCGACAACGCCAAGGTCTTACCGGCCTTGGCGTTTTTGGTGACCTGGATGTCCTTGATCAGCCGGCCGCGCCGGTCCTTGATCACCTGTCGCTTGCCCGGCACGCCGGCCAGCCATTCGTCGTAGGCCAACTCTACCCCTTCACGCCCGTGGTCATCGAGGTCGGTGAAGCCGACCATGTGCGCGGTGACATCACCGGCCGGGTAGAAGCGGCGGAACTCTTCCAGGCCATACACGCCCGGCACTTTCAGGTCCAGCACCTGCTGGCCCTGCTCCGGGGTCAGCCCGCGGACCAGGTAGATGAATTCCTTGTTGGCCTGTTGGGTCAGGCGCTCGGTCAACTGCTGGGCGTTTTGCCCCAATGCAGCCGCCAACTGCGGCCAACGATCCTTGGCGGCCTGCATTTCCTTGGGGTTGGCCCACAGGGTGGTGACCGGCGTACTGACCGCCAGCGGCTCGCCGTTGCGGTCGGTGATCAGGCCACGGTGCGCAGGAATCGGAATATGCCGCAGGCTGCGGGCGTCACCCTGGCCCTTGAGGAAGTCACGGTCGACGACCTGCAGGTCGATGATGCGCCAGCAGATGGCACCCACCATCAGTGCCAGCAAACCGATCACTACCCGGAAGCGCCAGGGGTAGAGTGCGCCTTCGAGCTTCATCATGGCGCCACCATCCGCACTTCGTCAGCCGCAGGGACGCGCATTTTCAATTGCTCGGAAGCGAGGCTCTCGATACGGCTGTGGGCGGTCCAGGTGCTTTGCTCAAGGATCAAGCGCCCCCATTCAGCCTGGGCCTTGTCGCGCTCGTTCAATTCGCCGTACAGGGTATTGAGCAACTGACGGTTCCAGTGGGCGCTGTAGGACACGGCGATGGCCGAAACCAGGACACCGACGAACAGCAGAAGCATCAGGAAGCTTCCGCCTGGCAATGGCTTGGCAAACAGCCTGCTCACCGCAGCTTCTCCGCCACCCGCATCACGGCGCTGCGCGACCGCGGGTTGGCCTTGAGCTCAGCCTCGGACGCAAACTGCGCCTTGCCGATGAGCTTGATTTTCGGTTCGAAGACCTTGTGCTGTACCGGCAGGTTGCGCGGCAGGTTGTCTGCCTCGCCCTTGACCAGCTTGCGCATGAACAATTTGACGATGCGGTCTTCGAGCGAGTGGAAGCTGATGACCGCGAGGCGACCACCGATTTCCAGCGCATCGAGCGCGGCCTCAAGCCCAGCCTCAAGGTCACCCAACTCGTTGTTGACGTGGATGCGCAGGCCTTGGAAGGCACGGGTGGCCGGGTTCTTGCCCTTTTCCCACGCAGGGTTGGCGACCTTGAGCACTTCGGCCAGGTCGGCAGTACGGGTGAAGGGCTGCTTTTCGCGGCGTTCCACGACCGCGCGCGCCATGCGCCCGGCAAAACGCTCCTCACCGTATTCTTTGAATACGCGGGCAATTTCTTCCACGGGTGCGGTAGCGATGAACTCGGCCGCGCTGATGCCCTGGTCAGGGTTCATGCGCATGTCCAGCGGGCCATCATTGAGGAAACTGAAGCCGCGTTCAGGATCATCCAGCTGTGGCGAGGAAACGCCCAGGTCAAGCAGGATACCGCTGACCTTGCCAGCCAAGCCACGTTCGGCCACCTCGGCCCCCAACTCGGCAAAGCTGCGCTGCACAATGACAAAGCGGCCGTCTTCGGCCGCCAGCGCTTGCCCTGTGGCAATCGCCTGTGGATCTTTGTCGAAGCCCAGCAGCCGCCCTTGCGGCCCGAGTTTACTGAGGATCAGACGGCTGTGTCCGCCACGGCCAAAGGTGCCGTCCAGATAGCAACCGTCGGCGCGCAGGGCCAATGCCTCGACAGCTTCGTCGAGCAGGACGGTAATGTGGTTGAAGCCGCTATCTATGGTCACAGGATCAGGTCACGCAATTCGTCGGGCATGGCGCCCGGTTGTTGAATAGCTGCAAGGTCGGCTGCCGAAACCGCGTTCCAGGCATCCTCATCCCACAGCTGGAATTTGTTCAGTTGCCCCACCAGCATCGCCTTCTTGTCGAGCTTGGCGTACTCACGCAGGCGGGGCGGTACCAGGAAACGCCCACTGCCATCGAGCTCCAGGTCAACCGCATTACCGATCAGCAAACGCTGCAGGCGGCGGTTTTCCTCACGCAACGACGGCAAGGCACGCAACTTGGCTTCTATCTGTTCCCACTCATCGAGTGGGTAGACACACAAGCAGGGGTCTACAGCATCGATGGTCACGATCAGCTGACCATTGCAACGCGAATCGAGCTCGTCGCGGTACCGGCTCGGCATGGCGAGACGGCCTTTGGCATCGAGGCTGACGGCGTTGGCTCCGCGGAACACGGCTGCGATTCCCCACAATGGTAGCTTTTTTGTGCCAGAAAACCCACTTCATCCCACTTTCTGCCACTTGCGCACACTATAGGAATCCGCCCGCTGCACCGTCAAGGCACGTTCATAAGGAAAAGCCTTACAGGACCGAGATTTAGCGCGATAAAGGAATGTGGAAAGAGTTCAGACGGGAAAAAAACACGAGAAAAATCAAACCCACGCAAGCGTATGGAGTTCGAAGTTAAAGTGATTTATTAAGAGTAAGATTTTTTCGGTATTACCAGAGCGCGCCTGCTATCGATTCAAGCAGGGAGGGAGAGGTGGAGAGTCGATCTGTAAGCCGGGTTTTGTCGAGGACAGTCATTCCTCTACGACGGCCATCACTGGACGCCTCTAGCAACCTACCCGGTTCCGACGCGGGCCACGCCTAATGGAACCCTATTTGGTCTTGCTCCGAGTGGGGTTTACCTAGCCACGAACTGTTGCCAGTCGCGCGGTGCGCTCTTACCGCACCTTTTCACCCTTACCGGCACCGAAGTGCTTAGGCGGTTATTTTCTGTGGCACTTTCCGTAGGCTCACGCCTCCCAGGCATTACCTGGCACTCTGCCCTATGGAGCCCGGACTTTCCTCCCCCTGCCGTTTCGCAACAAAAGCTGCGGAACAAAAGCAGGCAGCGACTGTCCAATCGACTCTCCGCAGACAAGGTTAACGGCAGCCGCGCTCAAGAACAAGCGATACCGTAAACTATATCAAATTGCCACTACTGTGCTTTCTGCTTTTCCAGAGCAAGTTGATACAACAGGTTCTTGCGCACACCGGTAATTTCCGCCGCAAGTGCCGCCGCCCGTTTGAGCGGCAACTCCGCTAACAGCAAGTCCAGCACACGCTGCGCCTCGACACTGATGGCCTGCTCGCCCTCAGGCGCACTCCAGCCCCCCACCAATACGACGCACTCACCGCGCTGCTGATTGCTATCGGCCGCGACAAAAGCACGCAGTTCGGCCAAGGGCAGCCCTTTGAGGGTTTCGAAGGTTTTGGTCAGCTCGCGCGCCAACAGCGCCGGGCGCTCGCCACCGAACACCGCCTCCATATCTTCGAGGCACTCAAGGATGCGGTGAGGGGCCTCATAGAAGATCAACGTACGCGGCTCTTCCTTTACCTGCTCCAGGCGTGCTCGACGCCCCGCCGTCTTCGCCGGCAAAAAGCCTTCGAAGATAAAACGGTCGGAGGGCAGGCCCGCCGCAGAGAGCGCGGCGATCAGCGCGCACGCACCCGGCACCGGCACCACGTTCACACCCGCCGCCCGCGCCTGGCGCACCAAGTGGTAGCCAGGGTCGGAAATCAACGGCGTACCGGCGTCGGACACCAGCGCCACGTTGTCGCCGGCCAACAGCTTGGTCAGGAAACGCCCACCTTCGTCACGTTCATTGTGCTCATGGCAGGCCGCCAGCGGTGTGTCGATACCGAAATGCTGCAGCAGGCGGATCGAGTGGCGCGTGTCTTCGGCCGCGATCAGGGCGACATCCGCCAGCACCTTCAGCGCCCTGGCGCTCATGTCGTCGAGGTTGCCGATGGGCGTTGCGACCACATACAGCGTACCCACGGTGGATTTCGAAGCCCCTGCCACATCAGTCACTGCGCACACCTGTCTTTCGGATCAAAGGCGCCATTGTAGCCCGAGCGCCCGCAACAGGGCGCAAAGAACTTCGCAGGCGTTCACCGGCCAGCCGCCTATAGTGAAGGATCAGCATCAGCAACATCGCGCCCCGGCCAGTGCTTGGGTACAATTGCCGGCCAACTTGATCGAGTAACAGGACCTTTACATGATCGCTTGCCTGCGGCTGCTCTCAGCCCTCTGCCTCGCTACCCTGCTGGCAGCCTGCGCCAGCTCGCCCTCATCCAGCCTGGGCGAGCTGCCGCGTACTCCGGACGCCAGTATCGAGCAACTGCTCGAAAAGGCCGCCTCCAGCAAGTCCGCGGAAGACGCCGCCCTGCTGCGCCTGAGCGCCGCGGACCTGGCGTACAAGCAGAAGGACTACCCGCGCGCCGCACGCATTCTCGAGCAGGTCCCGATGGACACGCTCAAGCCCGCCCAGCAAGTGTTCGCCAGCACCCTTGGCGCCGAGCTGGCAATGAGCCGCAACCAGCCCAAAGCGGCGCTGAGCGCGCTGTCGCACCCCAGCTTGCAGCGCGTTGGCGAACTGCCGGTAGAACAGCAAGCACGCACCTACAGCGTCCACGCAGCCGCCCTTGAAGCCGATGGCCAGTCGCTGGCAGCGGCACAACAGCGCATCCTGCTCGCCCCGCTGCTCAGCGGCCAGGCCGCCAGCGCCAACAATGACGCCATCTGGGCATTGGTCGCCGCATTGCCGGCAGAGCAGTTGCAGCAGCCCGCCACCGACCCGGTCCTGGCCGGCTGGACCAGCCTGGCCCTGGCGGTGAAAACCGCCGGCACCCTGGAGCAACAGCAAGCCGCCATCGATGCCTGGCGCAAACAGCACCCGGACCACCCAGCCGCCCAGCAACTGCCGGTGGCACTGGTCAAGCTCAAGGAGCTGGCCAGCCAGCCATTGACCAAAATTGCCCTGCTGCTGCCCCAGGAAGGGCCTTTGGCGGGTGTCGCCCGCGCGCTGCGCGATGGCTTCATGGCCGCTCACTTCCAGGCCCAGCAGTCGGGCCAACCGGCGCCAGCCGTGCAGGTGTTCGACAGCTCGCGGATCACCTCGCTGGACGACTTCTACCGCCAAGCCCAGGCCGCTGGCGTGCAACTTGTAGTCGGCCCGCTGGAAAAGCCCCTGGTGAAGAAGCTCGCTGCTAATCAGCAGTTGCCAATCACCACGCTGGCACTGAACTATGCAGACGCCGGCCAGACAGCCCCGCCGCAACTCTTCCAGTTCGGCCTCGCCGCTGAAGACGAAGCCCGTGAAGTCTCGCGCCGCGCCCGCGCCGACGGCAAGGTACGTGCCGTTGCCCTGGTACCAAGCGGTGAGTGGGGCGACCGCGTGCTCGCCGCCTTCCGCAAAGACTGGGAAAGCAACGGCGGCACCCTGCTCGCCGCCGAGCGCATCGCTCAACCGGTCGCCCTGGCCCAGCAAATTGCCGACCTGTTCCAACTGCGTCAAAGCGAAGGCCGCGCCAAGAGCCTGCAAAGCACGGTAGGCGGCAACATCGCCGCGCAGCCATCGCGCCGCCAGGACATCGACTTCATCTTCCTCGCCTCGACGCCGCAGCAAGCCCAGCAGATCAAGCCGACACTGAACTTCCAGTACGCGGGCGACGTGCCGGTCTACGCCACCTCGAACCTGTACAGCGCCAGCGGTGACGTCAACCAGTACAACGACATGAACGGCATTCGTTTCTGCGAAACACCGTGGCTGCTCGACACCAGCAACAGCCTGCGCCAGCAAGTGGTCCAACAATGGCCACAAGCGGCCGGCAGCCTCGGTCGCCTGTACGCCATGGGTGTGGATGCCTACAGCCTGGCACCCCGCCTGGGCCAGCTGAAAGCCCTGCCGGATAACCGCATCCAGGGCCTGTCCGGCAGCCTGAGCATGAACGCCAACCAGCGCATCGAACGTCAACTGCCATGGGCCGAGTTCGCAGGCGGCCAGGTCAAGCGCCTGCCAGACACCGCCCGCTGATGCCCGACGCATCGCCTACCCAGGCCGGCCAGACAGCCGAAAACCAAGCCCTTGCGTTCCTTCAAGGGCAAGGTTTGCAGCTGCTGACACGCAATTGGCGATGCAAAGGCGGTGAGCTTGATCTGGTCATGCTCGACGCCGATACAGTAGTATTCGTCGAAGTCCGCTACCGGCTGCACGCGAGCTTCGGTGGCGCCCTCGGCAGTATCGACGGGCGCAAGCAGAAACGGCTGGTGCTGGCTGCCAGCCTTTTCCTGCAGAAGGAATGCCGCTGGGCCACACACCCCTGCCGCTTCGACGTTGTCGCCCTGCAGGGCAGCCACCACGCAGGCAGACCGCTTCAATGGCTGAAAAACGCCTTCGAATGCTGAACCCACTTCGTATTTTTTGCTCTATGTTTCGCGGGCTGGTCGTTGATGCGCGCAGCAAAGGCCACCGCCCCACTTAAGGTCACCAGATGGACATGCAATCCCGAATTCGCCGGCTGTTCCAAGCCAGCATCGATACCAAGCAACAGGCAATGGACATCCTGGCACCGCACATCGAGCAGGCCAGCCTGGTCATGGTCAATGCGCTTCTCAACGAGGGCAAGATGCTCGCCTGCGGCAACGGCGGCTCGGCCGGCGATGCCCAGCACTTCTCGTCAGAGCTGCTCAACCGCTTCGAGCGCGAGCGCCCGAGCCTGCCAGCCATCGCATTGACAACCGACAGCTCGACGCTGACCTCGATTGCCAATGACTACAGCTATAACGAAGTCTTTTCCAAACAGATTCGCGCCCTGGGCCAGCCCGGCGATGTGTTGCTGGCGATTTCCACCAGCGGCAACTCGGCCAACGTGATTCAAGCGATCCAGGCCGCACATGATCGCGAAATGATTGTCGTAGCATTGACTGGACGTGACGGTGGCGGCATGGCTTCGCTGCTGCTGCCCGAGGACGTGGAAATCCGCGTGCCCTCGACAGTCACCGCGCGTATCCAGGAAGTCCACCTGCTGGCGATCCACTGCCTGTGCGACCTGATCGACAGCCAACTGTTCGGGAGTGAAGAATGACCCCTATGCGCCTCGGCCTGATGGCCCTGACCCTGTGCCTGAGCGTCACCGGCTGCAGCTCGGTGCTGACCTCCACCCGCAATTCGCCAATCGAGGACGATCGCGGCACGCGTACCATCGGCAGCAAGATCGATGACTCGCTGATCGAAACCAAGGCTGCGGTGAATATTTCCAAGGCCAGCCCAGACCTGGACAAGGGCTCGCACATCGTTGTCAGCAGCTACAACGGTATTGTCCTGCTCGCCGGCCAAACCCCGCGCGCCGACCTCAAGAGCTTGGCCGAGCAGACTGCAGGCCAAGTGCAGCGGGTGAAGAAGGTACACAACGAACTGCAGGTGATGCAGCCGTCCTCCATCCTCGCGCGCAACAACGACGCCTGGCTGACCACCAAAATCAAGACCCAGATGCTGACCGACAACGCCGTGCCAAGCTCGCGCATCAAGGTGATTACCGAAAACGGTATTGTCTACCTGCTCGGCCTGGTGACCCAGCAAGAGGCCAACGCCGCCACCGGCGTAGTCCAGAGCGTGTCGGGCGTGCAGAAGATCGTCAAGCTGTTCGAGTACATCGACTGATTCATTGGCCTTTTCCGATCTCATCGCCGGCAAGCCGGCTCTCGCAGGGTTCGTGGTTTACCTGTGGGAGCCGGCTTGCCGGCGATGAGGCGCATACAGGCCACCACAAAGCTTTACCCTTCAGAAATTCAGGAAACACCGCATGAAGAAGCTCCTGCTGCCTGCCCTGCTGATTGGCACCTTCGCCACTCTGGCCGGCTGCTCCACACCCAGCCTGATCACCCTGAACGACGGCCGCGAGTTCCAGGCCGTCGACGCGCCGCGCTACGAGAAGGCCACCGGCTTCTACGAGTTCCAGCAACTCGACGGCAAACGCACCCGCATCAACAAAGACCAGGTGCGCACCATCAGCGACCTGTAATCGCAGCTGCAAATAAAAAGGCGATCCGGTTGGATCGCCTTTTTTGTTACTTGACCACTTTGAGGCTCGGCCGGCCCGTCGGACGCGGCGGCTGGCCACCCCCTTCAGGTGGGCCGTCATCATCCGGCTCGACGTCGTCGTCTTCCAGCTCATCGCCTTCCAGCAACGACGGCTCCAGCTCGAAGACCATGCCCTGCCCGTTCTCACGGGCGTAGATACCGAGGATCGCACCAATCGGCACGAACAACGTGTGGGCGACGCCGCCGAAGCGGCCCTCGAAGCTCACCGCATCGTTATCCATGTGCAGGCTGCGCACGGCGCTCGGCGAGATATTCAGGACAATCTGACCATCACTGGCAAAACCTTGCGGCACCTGAACTGCCGGGAATTCGGCATTGACCAGCATATGGGGCGTGCAATCGTTGTCGACGATCCACTCGTACAGTGCTCGAACCAGATAGGGGCGACTGGAGTTCATCAACAGCTCCTTAAAGCTTGCGCATTTCACGTTCTACGGAGGACAGGCTCGCCATGAAAGGCTCGCGGGCGAACTGTCGCTCCATGTAATCCAGCAGCGGCTTGGCTTGCCGCGGCAATTCGATACCCATGACCGGCAAACGCCAGAGTATGGGCAATAGACAACAATCGACCAGGCTTTGCTCATCACTCATGAAGCAGGCGAACTCACCGAACAGCGGCGAGACACCAGTCAAGCTCTCACGCAATGCCTTGCGCGCCTCAGCCCGGGCAGCGTCAGTGCTGCGCACGTCGAGCACGGTGTCGGCCAGGGCACACCAGTCGCGCTGGATGCGGTGTATGAGCAGGCGGCTGTTGCCACGCGCCACGGGGTACACCGGCATCAAGGGTGGATGCGGGTAACGCTCTTCGAGGTATTCCATCACCACGGTCGACTCATACAACGCCAGGTCGCGGTCGACCAAGGTCGGCACGCTCCCATAGGGGTTCACCTCAACCAGCTTGGGCGGCAAACGGCCAGGATCGACGTCGACGATCTGCACGCTGATGCCTTTTTCGGCAAGAACGAGGCGTACCCGATGAGAATAGTGATCAGCGGGATCGGAATAGCAGGCTAACCTGTTGGTTGCGCCCATGTAGCGCCTCCTCGCACGAGATGCTCGTAAAACTCTAAATGAAAACGCGCCCGGGGTACCCTGGCAAATCTGCTAGGGCCCCCCGGGCGCGTTCAACTACCAGAAATTACTGCGTGATCAGTGCACGTCCTTCCAGTATTCACGCTTGAGCAAATAGGCGAATACGAAGAAGAAAGCCAGGTACAGCAACACATAGGTACCAATGCGCTGGCTTTCCAGTTTGACCGGGTTGGCCGAATAGGCCAGGAAGGTCACCAGGTTCTTGACCTTCTCGTCGAACTGCTCGGTCGTCAGGGTACCGGAATTCGGCGTAATGGTCAGCTGGTCGCACGCTTCATGGGTCAATGGGCTGCCCGTCAGCGGGTCAAACTGCTTCTTGCCATCGACCACGCTCTGCACCTGCTTGCAGCCAACCACCTGGTTGCCCTGCAGGCCAACCAGGACGTTGGGCATGCCAACGTTAGGGAACACCTTGTTGTTCACCCCATAAGGACGCGACTTGTCCTCATAGAAGCTGCGCAGGTAGGTGTACAGCCAATCGGTACCCCGCACCCGGGCGACCAGGGTCAGGTCGGGTGGCGCGGCGCCGAACCAGGTCTTGGCATCGCTTGGCTTCATGCCGATGTTCATGTGGTCACCAATCTTGGCACCGGTGAACACCAGCTTTTCAAGCATCAGCTCGTGGGGGATGCCCAGGTCATCGGCGACCCGCTCGTAGCGCTGGAACTTGGCGCTGTGGCAACCCATGCAATAGTTGGCAAAGGTACGCGCACCATCCTGCATGGCCGCTTTGTCGGTCAGGTCGATGTCGACCTTGTCCAGCTCCAGGCCGTGCTCCGCAGCGAAGGAAAAGGCAGGCATCACTGCCAGCAAAAATACTGCAATCAACTTTTTCATCAGCCAGTCACCCTTTCCGGAACCGGTTTGGTCTTCTCGAGCCTTGTGTAGAACGGCATCAGCAGGAAGTAGGCGAAGTACAACACCGTGCACACCTGCGACAGCAAGGTGCGCCCTGGTGTCGGTGCCAGCACGCCCAATATGCCGAGGATGACGAAGGCCACGCAGAACACCAGCAGGAAGAGCTTGCTGATCCAGCCTTTGTAACGCATGGAGCGCACCGGGCTGCGGTCGAGCCAAGGCAACACGAACAGCACGGCGATGGCGGCACCCATGGCGATCACACCCATGAGCTTGTCAGGCACCGCACGCAAGATCGCGTAGAACGGCGTGAAGTACCACACCGGCGCAATGTGCTCAGGCGTCTTGAAGGCGTTCGCCTGCTCGAAGTTCGGTTTCTCCAGGAAGTAACCGCCCATCTCCGGGAAGAAGAACACCACGGCGCAGAACACGAAGAGGAACACGACCACGCCGACAATGTCCTTGACGGTGTAGTAAGGGTGGAACGGAATGCCGTCCAGCGGGATACCGTTTTCGTCCTTTTTCTTCTTGATGTCGACGCCATCGGGGTTGTTCGAACCCACTTCATGCAAGGCCAAGATGTGCAGCACCACCAGGCCCAGGATAACGATCGGCAGGGCTACCACATGCAGGGCGAAGAAGCGGTTCAGGGTAATACCGGAAATCAGGTAGTCACCACGAATCCACTGGGTGAGGTCGTCGCCGATCACCGGAATCGCACCGAACAGCGAGATGATCACCTGGGCACCCCAGTACGACATCTGCCCCCAAGGCAGCAGGTAGCCCATGAAGGCCTCTGCCATCAGCGCCAGGTAGATCAGCATGCCGAACAGCCAGACCAGTTCACGTGGCTTCTGGTAGGAGCCGTAGAGCAGCCCGCGGAACATGTGCAGGTAGACCACGATGAAGAACGCCGACGCGCCGGTGGAGTGCAGGTAGCGCAGGATCCAGCCGTATTCCACGTCACGCATGATGTACTCGACCGAGGCGAAGGCCTCTTCCGCCGAGGGCGTGAAGCTCATGGTCAGCCACACACCGGTGACGATCTGGTTGACCAGCACCAGCAACGCCAGGGAGCCGAAGAAATACAGGAAGTTGAAGTTCTTGGGCGCGTAATACTTGCTCAGGTGGTCTTCCCACATCTTGGTGGCGGGGAAGCGCGCATCAATCCAGTCCATGAACTTGCTCATCATGCGTTCTCCTGATCGACGCCGATGACAATGATGTCGTCCGACTCATACGAGTGCGGTGGCACTGGCAGGTTGAGAGGCGCCGGCTGCGACTTGTAGACACGGCCAGCCAGGTCGTAGTGGGAACCGTGGCACGGGCAGAAATAGCCCCCTACCCACTTTGGCCCCAGGTCGGCGGGCGCCACTTCAGGGCGGAACGTCGGCGAGCAACCCAGGTGGGTGCACAGACCTACGAGAATGAGTATTTCCGGCTTGATCGAGCGCACCTGTGGGTCGACGTAGGTGGGTTGCACCGAGGCCTTCGACTCGGGGTCGGACAGGTCTGCGGTAATTTTCTTGAGGTTCCCGAGGATCTCCTCCGTTCGCCGTACGATGAATACAGGCTGGCCACGCCACTCGGCCACCATCTGCTGCCCGGCCTCGACCTTGGCGATATTCACCTTCACCGGTGCACCCGCGGCTTTCGCCTTGGCACTGGGAAACCATGACCCCACGAACGGTACCGCAGCCCCCACTGCCCCCGCCGCCCCGACCACAGAGGTCGCGGCTACGAGGAAGCGGCGCCGGCCTGCGTTGACGCCGTCATTGCTCATTCAGTCCTCTCCCATCAGCTTGCTTGGCCTGTTGGATCAGGCCTGTACTTAGGTAATGTCTGTGGCACTAAAAATTGGCCGCCATGGTAAGAAACAAATCCACACACTGACAAGGTGATTACCCGATTGCGGGCTACAACCCTCGCTTTGCTTGATCTGCGTCTATGCGGTAAGCCGTCACGGACATGCTGACAGGTTAGTTCAAGACATAAAAAAAGCCCGGCTCCAAAGGAACCGGGCTTTTTCGACTGCCGAAGCGAAATTAACGCTTGGAGTACTGAGGACGCTTACGCGCTTTACGCAGACCCACTTTCTTACGCTCAACTTCACGAGCGTCGCGGGTGACGTAGCCAGCACGACGCAGAGCGCCACGCAGGGTTTCGTCGTATTCCATCAGAGCGCGGGTGATACCGTGACGGATCGCACCGGCTTGACCGCTGACACCACCACCAGCAACGGTGACGTAGATGTCGAACTTCTCAACGGTCTCGGTCAGTTCCAGCGGCTGGCGAACAACCATGCGAGCGGTTTCGCGGCCGAAGAACACGTCCAGAGAACGGTTGTTGATGGAAATGTTACCAGTACCCGGACGCAGGAAAACGCGAGCGGTTGCGGTCTTGCGACGGCCAGTGCCGTAATTTTGAGTCGCCGACATAATGAACTATCCCGTTAGATCTTCAGTTCTTGAGGCTGCTGAGCAGTGTGTGGGTGAGCAGCACCCGCGTACACTTTCAGCTTACGGTACATGTCGCGACCCAGCGGGTTCTTCGGCAGCATGCCTTTGACCGCGGTTTCGATAACACGCTCAGGGGCCTTGGCGATCAACTTCTCGAAGTTGATTTCCTTGATACCGCCTGGGAAGCCGGAGTGGGAGTAGTACATCTTGTCGGAAGACTTGGCGCCAGTTACACGGATTTGCTCGGCGTTGATGACGACGATGTAGTCGCCGGTGTCAACGTGAGGGGTGTATTCTGGTTTGTGTTTGCCACGCAGACGGCTAGCGATTTCGGTAGCCAGACGACCCAGGGTCTGGCCAGCGGCGTCGACTACGAACCACTCGCGCTTTACTGTTTCCGGTTTAGCAGTAAAAGTTTTCATTCTCTAAAGCCTCAGAGGCCGCCCAGCGAAAAATAGACGGCGAATCTTACTGGATAGTGCACAGCTTGCCAAGGGCAAGCGCGCAGCCGAACACAGACGCTTTTGGGGGCTCGGGTCGGGCACGCCAATGTTCGACGGGGTTCTTCCTGCGTGGTGGTGCATCACTTCCGCCACACGGAGAGGTGCCGAATTATCCAGATTGCGCGAAAAATTTCAACCTGCTTTTATGAGCTTCTTTACCAAGGAGAGTTTTCCCGATGGAATACCGCCAGCTCGGCCGTACCGATCTCAACGTCAGCGCCCTGTGCCTGGGCACCATGACCTGGGGCGAACAGAACGTTCAGGACGAGGCCTTCAAGCAGATTGCGATGGCCAAGGCCGCCGGGGTCAACTTCATCGACACGGCCGAAATGTACCCGGTGCCACCGCGCCCAGAGACCTATGCCGCCACCGAGCGCATCATCGGCAATTGGTTCCGCGAGCAGGGTGATCGCGACGACTGGATCCTGGCCAGCAAGGTCGCAGGCCCCGGCAACGGCATCAGCCACATCCGTGATGGCCAGCTCAAGCACAACGGTCAGCACATCGTCGCGGCGCTGGAAGAAAGCCTGAAGCGCCTGCAAACCGACCGCATCGACCTGTACCAGCTGCACTGGCCGGAGCGCAGCACCAACTTCTTCGGCAAGCTGGGCTATCAGCACCTGCCACAGGACCACTTCACCCCACTGGAAGAGACCCTCGAAGTGCTCGATGAGCAGGTGCGCGCGGGCAAAATCCGCCACATCGGCCTGTCCAACGAAACGCCGTGGGGCACCATGAAGTTCCTGCAGTTGGCAGAAGCCCGCGGCTGGCCGCGCGCGGTGTCGATCCAGAACCCGTACAACCTGCTCAACCGCAGTTTCGAGGTGGGCCTGGCGGAAATCGCGATCCGTGAGCAATGCGGGCTGCTGGCATATTCGCCACTGGCCTTTGGCATGCTGTCGGGCAAATACGAGAACGGCGCCCGGCCAGAAAAAGGCCGCCTGACGCTGTTCAGCCGCTTCGCCCGCTACTCCAACCCGCAGACCGTGGCGGCCTGCAGCCGCTATGTGCAACTGGCCCAGGCACATGGGCTGGACCCGGCGCAGATGGCCCTGGCGTTCGTCACACGCCAGCCGTTCGTGACCAGCAACATTATCGGTGCGACTAGCGTCGAACAGCTCGAGAGCAACCTGGCGAGCCTGAACCTGAAGCTGAGCGATGAGCTGCTGGCGGCGATCGAGGCGATCCATCAGGACCAGCCCAACCCGGCGCCCTGAACCGAGTGCAGCGCTGTCCCTTTCGCGGGTGAACTCGCGAAAGGGACCGTGCAATTCTGCGGGGTAGACACAATCGCCAAAAAATAAGACGATCCAGCCGGTGATTGACCACTCTACCCTATAAGAACAATGACAATGATGTTTACCCAACCCTCCGCGTCGCTGCGGCGCGTCAGCATCCTGGCCATTGACAAGGTGTTCGCTTCGACCTTGATGCAAGCCAAGGATTTCTTCCACCTCGCCAGCCTGCGGTACAGCAAGCAGTTGGGCCTGGGCCTGCAGCCCATGTTCGAAATTGGCCTGGTGAGCCCGGACGGCCAGCCCGTGGACAGCTTCAGCAATGTCCAACTGCCGGTCGACGGCGGCCTGAACGATGCCGATATCATCATCCTCCCAGCGTTCTGGGACGACTTCGACAACCTCATGCAGCGTTACCCACAGGTGTTGCCGTGGCTGCGTGAGCAACATGCCCGCGGCGCCGTACTGTGCGCTGAAGCCTCTGGCGTGTTCTGGCTGGCCGAGTCCGGCCTGCTCGACGGCAAGGAGGCGACGACCTACTGGCGTTTCTTCGCCAATTTTGCCGAGCGTTTTCCGAAAATCCGCCTGAACCAGGACAAGCACCTGACCGATGCCGACAATATCTATTGCGCGGGCGGCGCCACGTCGGCCTGTGACCTGTATATCTACCTGATCGAGCGCTTCTGCGGTGCCAACGTGGCCCGCGCCGTGGCCCGCGACATCCTTTACGAAGTGCAGCGCAACTACACCCCGGGGCGCATGGGTTTTGGTGGGCAGAAACTGCACCAGGACTTGATCATCCTGCAGATCCAGCATTGGCTGGAAGAGCACTTCGCCGACAAGTTCCGCTTCGAGGACGTGGCCCGCAACCACGGCATGAGCATTCGCAACTTCATGCGGCGCTTCCAGGGCGCGACGGGCGACAAGCCGCTGCATTACCTGCAACGGCTACGGATCGAGACCGCCAAGGGCTTGTTGTCGAGCACGCGCAAGAGCATCAAGACCATCAGCTACGAAGTGGGCTACGACGATGCCAGCTTCTTTGCGCGGTTGTTCCGCCAGCACACGGAGTTGTCGCCGAACCAGTATCGGCAGCAGTTCATGCAAGAGGCTTGAAGCCTAGGGGGCCGCTTCGCGCCCCATCGCGACACAAGGCCGCTCCTACAAAAGAACGCGATCTCTTGTAGGAGCGGCCTTGTGCCGCGAAAGGGCTGCGCAGCAGCCCCCATGCCTTACGGCTTATGCGCGCGCGACAGGAACTCGTGCGACTGCATCTCCAGCAACCGGCTCAAGGTCCGCTGGAACTCGAAGCTCAGCCGGCCACCGGTGTACAGGTCCTTCAACTCCACCTCAGCCGAAATGATCAGCTTGACGTTACGGTCGTAGAACTCGTCGACCATGTTGATGAAGCGGCGGGCGATATCATCGGTGGCAACGCCCATCTGCTCGACATTGCTCAGCAACACGGCATGGAAGATCTTGCCCAGCTCGATGTAGTCGTTCTGGCTACGCGGCCCGTCGCACAGGGCGCGGAAGTCGAACCAGGCGACGTCATCGCAGGTGCGCAGGGCGTTGATCGGGCGGTTCTCGATCATCAGCACGTCGTTCTCGACAGCCTGGGTGCACTCAGGGGTCAGCGCCTTGAAGCTGGCACGCATGCTCTGGTGTGCGGCGTCATTGAGCGGGAAGTGGAACAGTTCGGCCTGCTCCAGGTGACGCAAGCGATAGTCGACGCCACTGTCGACGTTCACCACGTCGGTGTACTGCTTGATCATGGCGATGGCGGGCAGGAAGCGCGCACGCTGCAGGCCGTCCTTGTACAGGCCGTCCGGCACGATGTTGGACGTCGCCACCAAGGACACGCCGTTCTTGAACAGCTCCTCCATCAAGGTGCCGAGGATCATCGCATCGGTAATGTCGGACACGAAGAACTCGTCGAAGCAGATGACTTTGGCTTCGTCGCTGAAACGCTTGGCGATGAGGGTCAGCGGGTTTTTCTCGCCCTTGAGGGTTTTCATTTCCTCGTGCACGCGCTTCATGAAGCGGTGGAAGTGCGTCCGCATCTTCTGCTTGAACGGCAGCGCTTCGTAGAAGGTGTCGACCAGGTAGGTCTTGCCACGCCCTACCCCACCCCAGAAGTACAGGCCCTTGACCGGCGTCTGCTCTTTCTTGCCGAACAGCTTGCCGAACACGCCCGGCTTGTTGTTCTGCGCGTGCACCAGGTCGTCGTACAGGCGCTGCAAGTGACGCACCGCAGTCTCCTGCGCCGCATCATGGAAGAAGTCGGGACGTTTCAGATCTGCTTGGTATCGTTCTAGGGGCGTCATGATTTCGTTAGCGAGGCAACAAAAAACGGGCCGTCACTGTAGCGACAGGCCCGCTTAATGGCAATCAGTCTGTAGGAGCGGGTCTGCCCGCTCCTACAGTCAAACTGTCTCAGTCCTGCTGTGGCGCCAGGGCCTCGTGCAGGCTTTGAACAGCCGCATCACGGGCTTCGGCCGTGTCGAACTGCGGCCCTTCAGCCACTTGCTCGCCATTCAGCCACAGGCTGAAGCTCAGCCCTTCAGCACGCACATCGGCTTCGCCACCTTGCTGCAGTTGCTTGCTTACGGCGCCGGCGCTTTTGCCGTCGGCAAAGCTGCGCGACAGCAGCAGTTGCTCGCCGTCGGCGGCCAGCAGGCGGAAGCGGAAGCTGCCATCCTCGTCACGGAAGCTGACGAAACGCGCGCTCTTGGCGGCCTTTTTCTTCACTTCGGTGTTGGCCTGCACGCTGCTGCGGAACGAACGCAGGCCCACGGCTTCGCGCAGTTGCTCAAGGAACGGCGTGGCGATCTTGCGGGCTTTAGCGGCGCCGGACAACAGGATGTCTTCCAGGTCCGATGGGCGCGAGATCAGTTGATGGTAATGATCGCGCTTCTCGGCGAGCTGGCCGTCCAGCAGCTGGAACAGACGCTGCTTGGCGTCGCCCCAGCCCAGGCCCTGCAGCAGCTCTTCGCGGAACCCGGCGCATTGCTCCGGCGTCGAGAACGCCTGGTACAGGGTGAACAAGTGCGAATTGTCCGGGTCTTTCGCTTCGCCCGGCGCGCGCGAGTCGGTCACGATGCGCGAGATGGCGTCTTTCATGTCCTTGGCGCTGGTGAACAGCGGGATGGTGTTGTCGTAGCTCTTGGACATCTTGCGCCCGTCTAGGCCCGGCAACGTCGCCACGCTCTCTTCGATCACCGCCTCCGGCAGGGCGAAGAAGTCCTTGCCCTGGCCGAACAGGTGGTTGAAGCGCTGGCCAATGTCACGCGCCATTTCCACGTGCTGGATCTGGTCACGGCCGACCGGCACCTTGTGGGCGTTGAACATCAGGATGTCGGCGGCCATCAGCACTGGGTAGCTGAACAGCCCCATGGTCACGCCGGCATCCGGGTCTTCACCGTTCTCGACGTTCTTGTCCACCGAGGCCTTGTAGGCATGGGCACGGTTGAGCAGGCCCTTTGCAGCAACGCAGGTCAGCAGCCAGGTCAGCTCGGGGATTTCCGGGATGTCGGACTGGCGGTAGAAGGTCACCTTGTCCGGATCGAGGCCACCGGCCAGCCAGGTGGCAGCGATTTCCAGACGCGAGCGCTGGATGCGCAGCGGGTCGTCGCACTTGATCAGGGCGTGGTAGTCGGCCAGGAAGTAGAACGAATCGGCACCGGGTTGCTGGCTGGCGCGGATCGCCGGGCGGATGGCGCCGGCGTAGTTGCCCAGGTGCGGGGTGCCGGTGGTGGTGATACCGGTAAGGATGCGCGTGGTCATGGGTGTTCGCTTATTCAGGCTTGGCTCAATTCGAAAGGCGCGGCAGCAGCAGATCCTTCAGATCGGTCAGCTTGCCATGGAAGAAGTGTCCGCATTCTGCCACTTTCAGCAGCTCATGGGGGCGCGACAGGGTGTCAGACCATTCGTAGACCAACTGCGGATCGACGACCTCGTCGCTGTTGGGCTGCACCAGGGTGATCGGGCAGCGCTGCGGCAACGGGAATTCGTCTGTCAGGCGCATCACCGCCGGGGCAATCATGAACAGCTGTTGCAACTCAACGCCAGCGCTTTCCAGGCGCCCTGCCAGGCTGGTCGCGACGAAACCACCGAACGAGAAGCCCATCAGCACCACCGGCAGCTCAGGGTGCTTCGCGCGCAACCAGGCAGCCGCCGCCTCGGCATCAGCCACCTCGCCAGCGCCCATGTCATGGCTGCCGGCGCTTTGCCCGACACCCCGGTAGTTGAAGCGCAGGGTCACGTAACCGGCGTCACGCGCGGTGCGTTGCAACGTCGAAACCACCTTGTTGAGCATGGTGCCGCCCTGAACCGGATTGGGGTGGCAGATCAGCACCACGCCGCGGGCATCGGCCACGTCCAGGTACAAGGCTTCCAACTGGCCGCAAGGGCCATCGATGAACAAGGGGGTTTCGCGGACAAGCAAGGCACTACTCCGTGACCTCGGGAAGGGTCGATTCGTCTAGGTGAGGAATTCTGTTCTGATTTGCGATCGCTCGCGGTATACAGCGCAGGTCTGAGCCGTTAACGTAAAGCAAAGCCGTTTATAGAGGAAGGACTCGTGGAACTCTCGCTCCTTGTTTGGTTGTTGCCGACCTTGGCCCTGGTCATCGGCGTGGTGGTTGGTTTCGTCGTAGCCCGCCTGCTGCCCAATGCCGCGCCGAGCAGCACGCAACGTCAACTGGATGACATCCAGCAGCGTTTCGACAGCTACCAGAACGAAGTGGTCACCCACTTCAATAGCACCGCCGTACTGGTCAAGAAACTCACCCAGAGCTACCAGGATGTCCAGGATCACCTCGCCGATGGCGCCAACACCCTGGCCCTCGACGACGTCACCCGCCAGCGCCTGCTGGCCGCCCTGCACTCCGAAGCGGCCCAAGGCCCACGCGACCGTCTGACCCCGCCGAAGGACACCGCCGAAGTGCCACGCGACTACGCGCCAAAAACGCCGAACTCGCCGGGTATGCTTGATGAGAGCTACGGGCTCAAGCGTTGAGCTGATGCACTGAAAAAGGCCTCGAAAGAGGCCTTTTGTTTTTCTGAGGGGTGGAGAAAGGTTTAGCAAGCGGCACCGATTGCCTGCTACAGCTCACCCAACTTGCTCAGCACACATTTCCGAGTGCCTGTTGGCCACGTATTACCTGACCCTGCATAAGCCTATCCAACCCAGGAGAACTCTTATGCTGACTCACCGACAACGCTCGTTCATCGCCACTGTCGAGGCCGTGGACGGTAGCTTGAACTTTCTCGACGAACTGCTGGGCAAACCTGCCGAATTCGTGACGCCTTCAATTACTGTCCCGGCTAGGACTGTCAACACCGCGCCACCCAGATTTGCATCGCACTGTGTCGAGCTACCACCCAAGGTGATACCTGGCAAGAAACAAGACAAATCGCGTTACTTGGGACACCTACCAAGCGCCATCGCCATCGCGCCTTTGCAACTGTACTTTCGCTGCGTGGATGACGGCTATCGGCTGTTTGTCCGCTCCTCCGTTCGTTACAAGCACGCGCTTTATATTCATGAGGAAAATTGCGTGTGCGCTTTGACTTCGCCATTCAATGGCGTCTATCCAACGCTGTTCGACTTGCTGGATACCAACGATACACCGATCACCTTCGATGACATTGGGGACGAGGTTATCGTGCGGCTTACTCCGGCTGGCGAACGTGCGCCACTGATGCTGCGCACATTCAAAGATAATCCTTTCACTTATATGTGTACGCAGGGCCAGCGGCCTCTAGAACTGCGCCTGACTATTCTGGAAAGAAACGCCGCCTACTTGAACGACCCTGACGAAGTGTGATCGCCACGCGTTGCCCTCTGGCGCTGGTAAGCTCGCGCCAGAGCCTGCTCAACCCACTCAGCTGCAAACCGTCAGCGCCTGTCGTACATCCGCGACAAGATCCTCCACATCCTCAAGCCCCACCGATAAACGAACCAAACCTTCTGATATCCCGTGATGCGCCCGCTCCTTCGGCGTATAGCTGGAATGGGTCATGCTCGCCGGATGCTGCGCCAGCGACTCGGCATCGCCCAGGCTCACCGCCCGCGCAAACAGCTGCAGGGCATTCATGAAGCGCCGCCCGGCTTCGATGCCGCCCTTGAGCTCGAATGCGATCATGCCACCCGGCAGGCGCATCTGCCGTTGAGCGAGTTCGTACTGGGCAAACGAGGGCAGCCCTGGGTAGTGGATAAACTCGACCTGCGGCTGGCGCGCGATAAACTCCGCCACCTGCTGGGCGTTGGCGCAATGGCGGTCCATGCGCAGGGCCAGGGTCTTGATACCGCGCATCAACAGCGAAGCGTCATGCGGCGACAGCACCGCGCCCGTCATGTCTTTGAGGCCTTCCAGGCGTATCCGGTCGATCAGCGATTTGCGCCCCACCACCAGCCCTGCGGTGAGATCACCATGGCCGCTCAAGTACTTGGTGGCCGAATGCACCACCAGGTCGGCTCCCATTTCCAGGGGTCGCTGCAAATAAGGCGTGCAGTAGGTGTTGTCGACCACGATATGCAAATCATGCCCACGGGCGGCGTCAGCCACCGCCGCGATATCGACCAGTTGCATGTTGGGGTTGGCGGGTGTTTCGAAGTAGATCATCCGTGTTTTGCTGGTGATCGCCGCCTTGAGTGCCTTGGTATCGTTAAGGTCGACGTGACGGATTTTCACCCCGAACTCGCCAATGCCATGGTGCAGGAAGGCAAAAGTGCAGCCATACAACGTGCGCCCGACAATTAGCTCATCACCCGGCCGTAGCAGGGTCCAGATCGTCGAGGTAATGGCCCCCATCCCCGAAGCCAGCGCCAGCCCGGCCTCCGCCCCTTCCAGCGACGCCATGCGCTGTTCCAGCAAGGCCAGCGTCGGGTTGGAAATACGGCTGTAGAAGTGCCCCGCTTCCTCCCCTGCAAAGCAGGCAGCGCCATATTCAACGGTGGGGAAGGCATAGGTCGCTGTTTGATACACCGGCGGCACAAGGGCGCCCCCGTGGGAAAGCGGGTCATAACCATGGTGGATGGCCCGTGTGGAAAAACCGGTGTTGTTATGGGAGTCGCGCATGGCAACAGCCTCTGGTGGTTTGTTATAAGCTTATGCCACCGAGCTGCCTGAGTTTTTCCAAAATAGCCCACGCAATCGAGCACTTTTTGGAACAAAAACAACAATTATTCGATCAGGAGGGCAAATCATGCCTTCGAGCCTCGACCGCACCGACCGCGCCCTGCTCGCTGCCCTGCAGGACAACGCCCGCCTTACCGTCTCCGAACTTGCCGACCAGGTAGCGCTGACCACCTCGCCTTGCTGGCGGAGGGTCAAATTGCTGGAAGATAACGGCTATATCACCGGGTACCAGGCCATTCTTTCCCCTAAGTCATTGGGGTTTGGCGTCACCGCTTTTGTCAGCATCATGATGGATTCACATACCAAAGACATGGCCTTGGCCTTTGAGAAACGGTTGATGGAAATACCCGAAATCGTTGCCTGCCATAATATTTCCGGGCGCTATGACTTCTTGCTGGAAATACTGGCGCGGGACCTTGAATCGTTTGGGGAATTCACCCGGGAAGTGCTGCAGCGGCTGCCGGGCGTTAAGGAAATTTATTCGAGCTTTTCGTATAAGGCAGTGAAAGAGAGGCGCGTGATTCCAGTGTCGGAAAAGCATATCTGAGTCAGCGCTATCCATTGCATCTGCACGCTAAACAGGTGCCACAAAAAACCCCGCCGAAGCGGGGTTTTTCATGCAGCCTCAGCGCTTAAATCGCGCCACGCTGACGCAGCACATCCAGCACCTGCTTAACGCCTTCATCGACACTGGTGTTCTGGGTATCGATCACCAGGTCAGCGTCCAGCGGCACATCGAACGGGAAGCTTTCACCCGGGATGTTGTCGCCACCGGCAGCATACAGGCCCTGCGGGTCGCGCTCGCGGCAGGCGATCGGCGAGGCCTGGACGTAAACGGTCACCAGGCGCTCCTTACCGATCAGCGCCTTGGCCTGTTCGCGGCCTTCGGCATCCGGGGCGACGAAGGCGGCCAGGGTCAGCATGCCGGCTTCGTTGAACTGGCGCGCCACGTGGGCGGCGCGGCGCCAGTTCTCGGTACGGCCGGCGCGGTCCTGTGGCAGGCCCTTGTTCAGGTCGTGGCGCAGGTTCTGGCCATCGAGCACGTACACTGCACGGCCCATGTCGAACAGCTTGCGCTCCACGGCGTAGGCCAGGGTGCTCTTGCCAGCGCCGGACAGGCCGCTGAACAGCACGGTGGCCGGCTGCTGGCCGAAGCGCAGGGCGCGCTCTTCGGTGGACACGTGAGCCTGCTTGCCATGCTGGCCGGTGCTGCCGTGCGGCAGCACTGGCTGTGCGATGATCATGCCGGCGCCAACGGTGCCGTTGGTCAGGCGGTCGATGACGATGAACGCACCGGTGGTGCGGTTGCTGTCATAACCGTCCAGCGCGATGGCGCTGTCCAAGGACACCTTGACGCGACCGATCTCGTTCAGTTGCAGCGCGCTGGCCGCATCCTTTTCGAGGGTGTTCACATCGACCTTGTGAGTGATGCTGGCGATCGAGCCCGGCACATAGCTGGTGGCACGCTTGATGTCGTATTTCTTGCCCGGGAGCATGGGCTCTTCGGCCATCCACACCAGCATCGCGTCGAACTGGTCGGTCACCGGCGGAACGTTGTCGGCATGCACCAGCAGGTCGCCACGGGAGATGTCGATCTCGTCTTCCATGGTCAGGGTCACCGCCTGGCCTGGGCCGGCGTTTTCCAGCTCACCTTCGTAGGTGACGATGGACTTGACCCGGCTGCTCTTGCCCGAGGGCAGCACGACGATTTCGTCGCCCTTGTGCACCACGCCACTGGCGAGGGTGCCGGCAAAGCCGCGGAAGTTCAGGTTCGGACGGTTGACGTACTGCACCGGGAAGCGCAGGTCGGTGAAGTTGCGGTCGGCCGCGACTTCCACGGTCTCGAGGATTTCCATCAGCGCAGGGCCGGTGTACCACGGCGAACGCTCGCTGCGGTTGACCACGTTGTCGCCCTTGAGCGCCGACATCGGCACGAAGTGCAGGCTGCTCGGCGTCAGGTTGATGGCATCGGCGAACTTCAGGTAGTCAGCCTTGATGTCTTCGAACACGCCTTCGTCGAACCCTTTGAGGTCCATCTTGTTGACGGCGACGACGATGTGCTTGATGCCCAGCAACGAGGCGATGTAGCTGTGACGACGGGTCTGGGTCTGCACGCCATAGCGGGCATCGACCAGGATGATCGCCAGGTCACAGGTGGATGCACCGGTGGCCATGTTACGGGTGTACTGCTCGTGGCCCGGGGTGTCGGCAATGATGAACTTGCGCTTGGCGGTGGAGAAGTAGCGGTAGGCGACATCGATGGTGATGCCCTGCTCACGCTCGGCCTGCAGGCCGTCGACCAGCAGCGCCAGGTCGACTTCTTCGCCGGTGGTGCCGGACTTCTTCGAATCACGGGTGATGGCTTCGAGGTGGTCCTCGTAGATCATTTTCGAGTCGTGCAGCAGGCGCCCAATCAGGGTGCTCTTGCCGTCGTCGACGTTGCCGCAGGTCAGGAAACGCAGCAGTTCCTTGCGCTCGTGCTGGGCCAGGTAGGCGAGGATGTCCTCGCTGATCAGATCAGATTGGTGCGACATGGAGTAACCCTGAAATTAGAAGTAGCCTTGGCGTTTCTTGTCTTCCATGGAGCCGGCGCCATCGTGGTCGATGACACGGCCCTGGCGTTCGGACGTACGGGTCAGGAGCATTTCCTGAATGATGTCCGTCAGGGTCTCGGCTTCGGACTCGACAGCACCCGTCAGCGGGTAGCAACCGAGGGTACGGAAACGCACCTTCTTCTTGACGATGCGGGCCTTTTCTTCCTCGGAGAGGTGCTCGAGGATGCGCTCGTCGTCGATCATGATCAGGGTGCCGTTCTTCTCGATGACTTCACGCTCGGCGGCGAAGTACAGCGGCACGATCGGGATGCCTTCGAGGTAGATGTACTGCCAGATGTCCAGCTCGGTCCAGTTCGACAGCGGGAAGACGCGGATCGACTCGCCCTTGTTGACCTTGCCGTTGTACACGTTCCACAGCTCGGGGCGCTGGTTTTTCGGGTCCCAACGGTGCTTGCTGTCGCGGAACGAGTAGACGCGTTCCTTGGCGCGCGACTTCTCTTCGTCACGGCGGGCACCACCGAAGGCGGCGTCGAAACCATGCTTGTCCAGCGCCTGCTTGAGGCCCTGGGTCTTCATGATGTCGGTGTGCTTGGAGCTGCCATGGGTGAAGGGGTTGATGCCCTGCGCCACACCCTCAGGGTTGACGTGGGTGATCAGCTCCAGGCCCATTTCCTCGACCATCTTGTCGCGGAAGCTGTACATCTCCTGGAATTTCCACTGGGTGTCGACGTGCATCACCGGGAACGGCAGCTTGCCCGGGAAGAAGGCCTTGCGCGCCAGGTGCAGCATCACGGCGGAATCCTTGCCGATCGAGTACAGCATCACCGGGTTGTCGAACTCGGCGGCCACCTCGCGGATGATGTGGATGCTCTCCGCCTCCAGCTGTTTCAAGTGCGTCAGTTTGTCGACCATGGCTACTCACGAAAAACGATCTTATGGACGGCCTGCGGGCCGTGTTCGAGCGAGCCACTTTATCACAGCGGCTGATTCTATTTAGGAGGCGGGCTAGATCGAAACAATCTAACGATATGACTGGGGGTTTGGGCTCTGGCTCCACCCCACCAGCCGTTGTAGGAGCAGCCTTGTGCTGCGAAGAGGCCAGTGGTGGCACTTTACCTGTACCGACCTCTTCGCAGCGCAAGGCTGCTCCTACAGAGGCTGTGGGAGATCCGGAAGGGTTAGATCGGGTTTGGGCAATCGATGAACAGATGCTCCACGGCAAAGCGCCGGGCCAGGTAGTCGCCCAGGGCCTGCACGCCATAGCGCTCGGTGGCATGGTGCCCGGCGGCGATGAAGCTGACGCCGTTTTCGCGGGCACTGTGGAAGGTCTGTTCCGACGCCTCGCCACTGATGAACAGGTCGACCCCTGCGGCAATCGCGGTATCGATATACCCCTGCCCGCCCCCAGTGCACCAGCCCACGCGGCGGATCATCTGGTCGCCTTCAACCAGCAACGGCTCACGCCCCATCACCTCTTGCACCCGCCGGGCAAAATCCCGTGCGGTCATCGGCTCGGCCAGCGAACCGACCAAGCCGACCACTTTCGGGTTCTCAGGGTCCAGCGGCCCCTCGACGGTGATATCCAACTGGCGCGCCAGCTGCACGTTGTTGCCCACCTCCGGGTGTACATCCAGCGGCAGGTGGAACGCCAGCAGGCTGATGTCGTGCTTGAGCAGGGTTTTCAAACGGCGCTGCTTGATCCCCGTGATGCACGGGTTCTCGCCCTTCCAGAAGTAGCCATGGTGCACCAGCACCAGGTCGGCCTCGGCCTCGACCGCGGCATCCAGCAACGCTTGGCTGGCCGTGACACCGCTGACAATGCGGCTGACCTGCGGACGGCCCTCGACTTGCAGCCCGTTGGGGCAATAATCCTGGATCTTCGCACTGCCCAGGTAGCGCTCGGCTTCCTCGACCAGGGTGTTCAGAGCGACGGCCATGAAAATCTCCTCGAAATCTGCGTTTTTGCCGGGTTCAACACCCGTATACTGGCCGCCATTATGAGCCGTCGCCGGCCTTGGGGAAACCGGCGTCAGCCGCCTGGGTGCAGGCCAGACAAGCCTTCGCCGATCAGCGGTTTCAGGTGTATGATCGCGCGCGCTCGCGCCCCGTGGCGCTGCTATCTGGCTCCCGCCCTACTCCCAGGATTCGTTCATGTTCAAGGCTCTGCGTTATTTTGGCTGGCCCCTGCTCACCGGTGTGTTGATCGCCATGCTGATCATCCAGCGCTTCCCGCAATGGGTCGGTTTGCCCAGCCAGGACGTCAACCTGCAGCAGGCCCCGCAAACCACCCGGATCATGCAGGGCCCGGTGTCGTACGCCGACGCCGTGACCCTGGCCGCACCGGCGGTGGTCAACCTGTACACCACCAAGGTGGTCAACAAGAGCGCCCATCCGCTGTTCGAAGACCCGCAGTTCCGCCGCTTCTTTGGCGATAACCTGCCCAAGCAGAAGCGCTGGGAGTCGAGCCTGGGCTCGGCGGTAATCATGAGCCCCGAGGGCTACCTGCTGACCAATAACCACGTCACCAGTGGCGCCGACCAGATCGTGGTAGCGCTCAAGGATGGCCGCGAAACCTTGGCGCGGGTGATCGGCAGCGACCCGGAAACCGACCTGGCGGTGCTGAAGATCGACTTGAAGAGCCTGCCAGCCATCACCATCGGCCGCTCCGACAACATCCACATCGGTGATGTCTCGCTGGCCATCGGCAACCCCTTTGGCGTCGGCCAAACCGTGACCATGGGCATCATCAGTGCCACCGGCCGTAACCAGCTGGGCCTGAACAACTACGAAGACTTCATCCAGACCGACGCGGCGATCAACCCGGGTAACTCCGGCGGTGCACTGGTCGATGCCAACGGCAACCTGATCGGCATCAACACGGCCATTTTCTCCAAGTCCGGCGGCTCTCAGGGCATTGGTTTCGCCATCCCGGTGAAGCTGGCGCTGGAGGTGATGAAGTCGATCGTCGAACATGGCCAGGTGATCCGTGGCTGGCTGGGCATCGAAGTGCAGCCGCTGAGCCAGGAACTGGCTGAGTCGTTCGGTATGCAGAATCGCCCAGGCATCGTCGTGGCGGGGATCTTCCGCGAAGGGCCGGCGCAAAAAGCCGGGCTGCAGCTGGGTGACGTGATCATGAGCATCAACGGCGAGCCGGCGGGTGACGGGCGCAAGTCGATGAACCAGGTGGCGCGGATCAAGCCCAACGAGAAGATCACCATTGAGGTGATGCGCAATGGGCAGCAGCTGAAGCTGGTCGCCGAGGTGGGGCTGCGGCCGCCGCCTGCTCCGGCGACGACGCAGGAAGAGAAGTAACACTGGGGCTGCTTTGCAGCCCATTCGCAGCGCAAGGCTGCTCCTACCAGGCAATGCGATCCCCCTGTAGGAGCAGCCTTGTGCTGCGAATGGGCCGCAAAGCGGCCCCAACAGCATCAATGCAAAATCTGGCTCAAGAACAACTTGGTCCGATCACTGCGCGGCCGGTCGAAGAAATCATCCGGCGCCGCCTGCTCCACAATCTCCCCCTTGTCCATGAAGATCACCCGGTTCGCGACGGTGCGGGCAAAGCCCATCTCGTGGGTGACACACAGCATGGTCATGCCGTCCTCGGCCAGGCCCACCATGGTATCGAGCACTTCCTTGACCATCTCTGGGTCGAGCGCCGACGTCGGCTCGTCGAACAGCATAATCTTCGGTTTCATGCACAGCGCCCGGGCAATCGCCACACGCTGCTGCTGGCCGCCCGACAACTGCCCCGGGTACTTGTGTGCCTGCTCAGGGATACGCACCCGCTCCAGATAATGCATGGCGATTTCCTCGGCCTTGCGCCGCGGCATCTTGCGCACCCACATCGGCGCCAGTGTGCAGTTTTCCAGAATGCTCAGGTGCGGGAACAGATTGAAGTGCTGGAACACCATGCCCACCTCACGGCGGATCGCCTCGATCTGCTTGAGATCGTTGGTCAGCTCGACGCCATCGACGACGATACGTCCCTGCTGGTGCTCTTCAAGCCGGTTAAGGCAGCGGATGGTGGTCGACTTGCCCGACCCGGATGGCCCACACAGCACGATGCGCTCGCCCTGGCGCACATTCAGGTTGATGTCCTTGAGCACATGGAACTGGCCGTACCATTTGTTCACACCCTGCATCTGGATGATGCCTTCGGGGCCAGCAGGCTGCTTGATCGCTTCACTCATTTCGAAACTCCTAACGCTTGTGGCCAGTGTCCAGCTTGCGCTCCAGGTGCATGGAGTAGCGGGACATACCGAAACAGAAAATCCAGAAAACCAGCGCAGCGAACACGTAGCCCTCGGTGGCCATGCCCAGCCAGGCCGGGTCGGCCGCCGCTTGCTTAACGCTGTTGAGCAGGTCGAACAGGCCGATGATGATGACCAGGCTGGTGTCCTTGAACAGGGCAATGAAGGTGTTGACGATGCCAGGGATCACCAGCTTCAGCGCCTGGGGCAGGATCACCAGGCCCATCGCCCGCCAGTAGCCCAGGCCCATGGCCGCAGCCGCTTCGTATTGCCCCTTGGGGATGGCCTGCAGGCCACCGCGCACCACCTCGGCGATGTACGCCGACTGGAACAGGATCACGCCGATCATCGCCCGCAGCAGCTTGTCGAAGCTCATGCCTTCGGGAAGGAACAGCGGCAGCATCACCGAGGACATGAACAGCACGGTGATCAACGGTACGCCACGCCAGAACTCAATGAAGGTCACGCAGACCACCTTCACCGCCGGCATCCGCGAACGCCGCCCCAATGCCAGCAGGATGCCCAGCGGCAACGCACCGACGATACCCACGGTGGCGATCACCAGGGTCAGCATCAGCCCGCCCCACTGGCTGGTTGGCACGCTTTCCAGGCCCAGGTAGCCGCCATGCAGCAGCGTGTAGGCAAGGACCGGGTACAGCACCAGGAAGCCCAGGCCATACACGGCCTTGCGCGGGAAGCGCTTGATGAACAGCGGCGCGGCGCCTAGCACGGCCAGCCACACGGTCAGGTCCACGCGCCAGCGCAGTTCCGTCGGGTAGTAGCCGTACATGAACTGGCCAAAGCGCTGCTGCACGAACACCCAGCAGGCGCCCTCCTTGGTGCAGTCCGCGCGGGTGGTGCCGACCCAGTTGGCATCGATCAGCGCCCACTGCAGCAAAGGCGGCACGATCAGCCACACCAAATAAATGGCGAACAAGGTCAGCAGGGTATTGAGCCAGCTGGAGAACAGGTTGGCACGCATCCATGCGAGCACGCCGACAGTCTTCACCGGTGGCGGCATGTCAGGTTTGAAAACGTGAGCATTCACGGGCGTATCCTCACCGCTCGATCAGCGCAATGCGCTTGTTGTACCAGTTCATCAGCAGCGAAATGCTGATGCTGATGGCGAGATAGACACTCATGGTGATGGCAATCACCTCGATGGCCTGGCCGGTCTGGTTGAGCACCGTACCGGCGAACAGCGAGACCATCTCTGGGTAGCCGATACCGGCCGCCAGCGACGAGTTCTTCGCCAGGTTCAGGTACTGGCTGGTCAGCGGCGGAATGATCACCCGCAGTGCCTGGGGAATGATCACCTTGCGCAGGGTCGGGCCCTCGCGCAGGCCCAGCGAACGCGCAGCTTCAGTTTGACCATGGCTGACCGAACGGATGCCAGAGCGCACGATTTCGGCAATGAACGCCGCGGTATAGATCGTCAGCGCCAGGGTCAATGCCAGCAGTTCGGGGATCAGCACCCAGCCACCGACGAAGTTGAAGCCCTTCAACTGCGGCACTTCCCAGTGCACGGGGCTGCCGAACAGCAGCACGCAGAGGCCAGGGATGGCAATGAACAGCGCCAGCCCCACCCAAAACTTGTGAAACGGCTCACCGGTCTCGTTGAAGCGTTTGTTGGCAACTCGCACCATCACCACGATGGCCGCGATCGCCAGCGCCAGGGCAATGACAAACGGCCAGAAGCCATCGGCCATCGAGGCGCCGGGCATGTTCAGGCCCCGGTTGCTGATGAAGAACAGATCGTTGATATTGATGCTGCCCCGCGGCCCTGGCAGGGTCAGGAACACCGCGAAATACCAGAACAGAATCTGCAGCAAAGGCGGAATGTTGCGGAAGGTCTCCACATACACGGTCGCCAGCTTGTTGATCATCCAGTTCGGTGACAGCCGTGCCACACCAATGATGAACCCCAAAACGGTCGCCAGAATGACGCCGATGAACGTCACCAGCAGCGTGTTGAGCAGGCCGATGACGAACACCCGCGCGTAGCTGTCGGATTCCACATAAGGGATCAGGTGCTGAGCGATGCCGAAGCCGGCACTGCGGTCGAGGAAGTCGAAGCCCGAGGTGATGCCCCGGTGTTGCAGGTTGGTTTGCGTGTTGTGGAACAGGTACCAGCCCAGGCCCACCACGAAGACGATCGTGAGAACCTGGAACAACCACGCGCGCACACGCGGATCGTTCAGGGATAGCCCCTTTTGTGCGCCGATTCGATTTTGCATGAAGTGCCCCGGACAGTAGGGATTCGAACAGCCTGCGGCGGCGGGATGCCGCCGCAGGGTGCAGCCATCAGCGCACAGGTGGCGCGTACTGGATGCCGCCGTTGTTCCACAGGGCGTTCATGCCACGGTCGATCTTCAAGTCAGTGCTCTGGCCCAGGTTCTTCTCGAACACTTCGCCATAGTTGCCCACTTGCTTGACGATCTGGACTACCCAATCTTTGGGCAGCTTGAGGTCTTTGCCGTACTCGCCGTCAGCGCCAAGCAGGCGGGCGTTGTCCGGGTTCTTGGTGGATTTGGCCTCAGCCTCGACGTTCTTCGAAGTGATGCCGGCCTCTTCGGCGTTGAGCATGGCGAACAGGGTCCACTTGACGATGCTGAACCATTCTTCGTCGCCCTTGCGCACCACCGGGCCCAGCGGTTCCTTGGAAATGGTTTCCGGCAGCACCACGTAGTCGGTCGGCGCGGCCAGCTTGGAACGCTGGGCGAACAGCTGCGACTTGTCCGAGGTCAGCACGTCGCAACGGCCCGATTCCAGCGACTTGGCGCTTTCGTCGGAGGTGTCGAAGGTGATCGGGGTGTACTTCAGGTTATTGGCGCGGAAGTAGTCGGAAACGTTCAGCTCGGTGGTGGTACCGGCCTGGATGCAGATGGTCGCGCCATCGAGCTCTTTGGCACTGGAAACCCCCAGCTTCTTGTTGACCAGGAAGCCGACGCCGTCATAGTAGGTGACACCGGCGAACACCAGGCCCATGCCGGCATCGCGCGAGCTGGTCCAGGTGGTGTTGCGCGACAGCACGTCGACTTCGCCAGACTGCAGCGCAGTGAAGCGTTCCTTGGCGTTGAGCTGGCTGAACTTGACCTTGGTCGCATCGCCGAACACGGCGGCAGCGACGGCGCGGCAGACATCGGCGTCGATACCGACGATCTTGCCTTGCGCATCAGGTACCGAGAAGCCTGGAAGACCGTCGCTCACGCCACACTGGACGAAGCCCTTCTTCTTTACCGCATCAAGCGTGGCGCCGGCCTGGGCGGTTGTCACAGCGCCCAGCGCAGCGGCAGCGGTCAGGACTGCCAGGGTGGTTTTCAACATCTTCATTCACAACCTCCAAATCGCTCTTGTTGTACCGAGCCGGAATTGCACCGCACCCTTTTGAGGCGTATCCGACCCGTGTTGGCTTGTTATTGGGTCAATGGCGCAATGGGCTGTTCTATGACAGCCTTCACGTGCAAAGGGTGTTACCGTCACGGCCTGACCCTTGCATCGGATGATTCATAGCAAACGGCGTACCACAGTTGACGGCTAAAGCGTTTAAGCGCTCGTCAAGTAGGGAAAGTTGTATCGTTGCGACATTCTTTTTCCGACAATCATTTGCAGCGCCTTCTTTTTACGCACACGAAAACAAGACACGCACACTTTCGGAGCAGTCATGACCAACCCGCTGATTCTCGAACCGCAGAAAACCGCCGACGCCTGTGTGATCTGGTTGCACGGCCTGGGCGCCGACCGTTACGACTTCCTACCGGTTGCCGAATTCATGCAGGAACGACTGCTCAGTACTCGGTTCATCATGCCCCAGGCCCCTACCCGCCCAGTCACCATCAATGGCGGCTATGCCATGCCCAGCTGGTATGACATCAAGGCCATGACCCCGGCGCGCGCCATCGACGAGGCGCAACTGGAGGAATCGGCCGACCAGGTGATCGCCCTGATCAAGGCCGAACAGGCCAAGGGCATCAATCTGTCACGGATTTTCCTGGCCGGCTTCTCCCAGGGTGGCGCCGTGGTGCTGCACACTGCCTATATAAAGTGGCAAGAGGCCTTGGGCGGGGTGATCGCGCTGTCCACCTACGCGCCAACCTTCAACGATGCCCACGAACTCAGCGCCTGCCAGCAACGCACCCCGGCCCTGTGCCTGCATGGCGTGCACGACCCGGTGGTGATCCCATCGATGGGGCGCACGGCCTTCGAATACCTGAATACCTGGGGTGTTGCCGCCCAATGGCACGAGTACCCGATGGAGCATGAAGTGGCCATCGAGGAACTGAGCGACATCCACGACTGGTTGAGCAAGCAATTGCAATAAGCCAGGCTCGCCCGTCGTTGTGGGCGTATTCCGCTACGCCGTGTCCAGTTCTTGCTTTACACTGCCCGGCGTACATTCCTTAACCAGTTGATGAGACGATCGTGCTCAAGGCACTTAAAAAAATATTCGGCAAAGGAGACGCCGCGCCTCAGGCCGTCGATCCCGCTGCCAGCGTGAAAACGCCCGCGCCTGCTCCCGCTACTGTGGCTCAGCCCCAGTCTCAGCCAGCGCCTCAGCCGGCCCCGACACCCGCCGACGCCAGCCCTGAGGCCCAAGCGCCTGCCGCCACCGACAAACCGGCCAAGGAAAAACCGCGCCGCGAACGCAAGCCAAAGCCGCAGGCCAGCCTGTGGAAGCTGGAAGATTTCGTGGTCGAGCCGCAGGAAGGTAAAACCCGCTTCCACGATTTCAAGCTGTCCAGTGAAGTGATGCACGCGATCCACGACCTGGGCTTCCCCTATTGCACGCCGATCCAGGCGCAGGTATTGGGTTACACCCTGCGTGGCCAAGACGCGATCGGCCGGGCCCAGACCGGCACCGGCAAGACGGCCGCGTTCCTGATCTCGATCATTTCCCAGCTGCAGCAGACGCCGCCGCCCAAAGAACGCTTCATGGGCGAACCGCGCGCGCTGATCATCGCGCCGACCCGCGAACTGGTGGTGCAAATCGCCAAGGACGCCGCTGCCCTGACCAAGTACACCGGCCTGAACGTCATGAGCTTTGTCGGTGGCATGGACTTCGACAAGCAGCTCAAGGCCCTGGAAGCGCGTCATTGCGACATCCTGGTCGCCACGCCGGGCCGCCTGCTGGACTTCAACCAGCGCGGTGAAGTGCACCTGGACATGGTCGAAGTGATGGTGCTGGACGAAGCCGACCGCATGCTCGACATGGGCTTTATCCCGCAAGTACGTCAGATCATTCGCCAGACCCCGCCGAAAAGCGAACGCCAGACGCTGCTGTTCTCCGCCACCTTCACCGACGACGTGATGAACCTGGCCAAGCAGTGGACCACCAACCCCGCCATCGTCGAGATCGAGCCAGAAAACGTCGCCAGCGAGACGGTCGAGCAGCACGTCTACGCGGTGGCCGGCAGCGACAAGTACAAGCTGCTGTACAACCTGGTGACCCAGAACAAGTGGGAACGGGTGATGGTGTTCGCCAACCGCAAGGATGAAGTGCGGCGTATCGAAGAGAAGCTGGTGCGCGACGGCATCAACGCCGCCCAACTGTCGGGTGACGTGCCGCAGCACAAGCGCATTCGTACGCTGGAGAGCTTCCGTGAAGGCCGGATTACCGTGCTGGTAGCCACCGACGTGGCGGGCCGGGGTATCCACATCGATGGCATCAGCCACGTGATCAACTTCACCCTGCCCGAAGATGCCGATGACTATGTTCACCGCATCGGTCGTACCGGCCGCGCGGGGACCAGTGGCGTGTCGATCAGCTTTGCCGGCGAGGACGATTCATACCAACTGCCGGCAATCGAAGAGCTGCTGGGGCGCAAGATCAAATGCGAGATGCCGCCGGATGAGCTGCTCAAGCCGGTGCCGCGCAAGCATCATTGAGGCTCGCGGAGCCCAGGTAATTCGCGATCTCTGTAGGAGCAGCCTTGTGCTGCGAAGAGGCCGGTGACAACACAGTCATCGTTGCTGTTAGCACTGGCCCTTTCGCAGCACAAGGCTGCTCCTACAGAGGCCGTGCTGCTTCTGAAATACACCTATCGGCTTACCAGCGCCCCGCCGCATCCTGGTCACTCTGCTTCCCTTCTACCCAGCGCGGCCCGTCCTGGGTATTTTCCTTCTTCCAGAACGGCGCCCGGGTCTTCAGGTAATCCATGATGAAGTTGCAGGCATCGAACGCCGCCTGCCGATGGGCACTGGCCACACCGACGAAAACGATCGGCTCGCCCGGCTCCAGTGCCCCAATGCGGTGCAACACCTCGACCTTGAGCAAGGGCCAGCGCTGCTCGGCCTCGACCACGATCTTGGCCAACGCCTTTTCGGTCATCCCCGGGTAGTGCTCAAGGAACATCCCGGCTACCTCGCGGCCATCATTGAAATCACGCACGTAGCCGACAAACCCGACTACTGCGCCCACGCCGACATTCGCGGCATGCATGGCATTGACCTCGACACCCGGGTCAAACGCCCCGTGCTGCACTCGCACCGTCATGCTCAGCCTCCGGTCACCGGCGGGAAAAACGCCACTTCGTCACCCTCTTGCAGCGGCTCGTCGAGCCGGCACAGCTCTTCGTTGCGCGCGCACATCAGGTTCTGCTCTGCCAGCAATTCATATTTTCCGCCCTTGGCCACCAGCGCCTTGCGCACATCATCAATCACCGCGAAGTCACCTTCCACGCGTTCGGCATCGAGCCCGAGCAATTCCCGGTAGCGGGCGAAATACATCACCTTGACCTTCATCACGCGTCCACCTTGTAGTGGCCGCTCTTGCCGCCGAGTTTTTCCAGCAGGCGCACCTGCTCGATCACCATGCCCTTGTCCACGGCCTTGCACATGTCGTAGATCGTCAGCGCGGCAACGCTGGCAGCGGTCAGTGCCTCCATCTCGACGCCGGTCTGGCCGGCCAGCTTGCAGCGGGCGACGATACGCACTGCGTCCTGCCCTTCGGCGCTGAGCTCGACCTTGACGCTGGTCAGCATCAGCGGATGGCACAGCGGGATCAGGTCGCAGGTTTTTTTCGCCGCCTGGATACCGGCAATGCGCGCCACGGCGAACACATCGCCCTTGGGGTGCTCACCGTCGACGATCATCTGCAAGGTCTGCGGCAACATGCGCACCCGCGCCTCGGCAATCGCCTCGCGCTCGGTCACGGCCTTTTCAGTGACGTCGACCATGTTGGCCCGCCCCTGGGAATCAAGATGTGTCAGCACTGCTCTGCTCCTGTGAAGGGAACACAGAGTGTAAACCTGTGGGTCAGGTTTGAGCAGTGGCATGTACTGTCGGTGCTGCCCTTGAATCGAGTGGATCTACTGTGGGAGCGGGCTTGCCCCGCGAAGAGGCCGGGCGGTGCACCGCCCGGCTGGATGGGTTACAGATGCGACTCGGCGTACTCGGCCAGCACCGAGCGTGGCACACCCTGCAGGGTGATGTGCACGCCGTGGGGGAAGTCCTTGAAGCGCTCGGTCAGGTAGGTCAGGCCCGAGCTGGTCGCGGACAGGTAAGGGGTATCGATCTGCGCCAGGTTGCCCAGGCAGACCACCTTGGAACCGGAACCGGCACGGGTGATGATGGTTTTCATCTGGTGCGGCGTGAGGTTCTGGCACTCGTCGATCAGGATCAGGCTCTGCTGGAAGCTGCGACCGCGAATGTAGTTCAGCGACTTGAACTGCAGCGGCACCCGCTCAAGGATGTACTCGACGCTGCCGTGGGTACTCTCGTCATCCATGTGCAAGGCTTCGAGGTTGTCGGTGATGGCACCCAGCCAGGGCTCCATCTTCTCCGCTTCGGTGCCCGGCAGGAAGCCGATCTCCTGGTCCAGCCCCTGCACGCTGCGGGTAGCGATGATGCGCCGGTAACGCTTGCTGACCATGGTCTGCTCGATGGCCGCGGCCAGGGCCAGGATGGTCTTGCCCGAGCCGGCGGCGCCGGTCAGGTTGACCAGGTGGATATCCGGGTCGAGCAAGGCGAACAGGGCCAGGCTCTGATGGATGTCTCGCGGTTTCAGGCCCCAGGCTTCCTGGTGCAACAGGGGTTCCTGATGCAGGTCGAGCAGCAGCAGTTCATCATCGCGGATGCCCTTGATCCAGCCGACGAAGCCTTGTTCATCGATGATGAACTCGTTGATATGCACTGCCGGCAGGTTGTCGATCATTTGCACACGGTGCCAGGTGCGGCCCCGTTCCTGGCGGGTGTCGACCTTGCTGACCCGGTCCCAGAACGAGCCGGTAACCGAATGGTAGCCCTTGGACAACAGCGACACGTCATCGACCAACTGGTCGGTGCTGTAGTCCTCGGCCGCGATACCGCAGGCGCGCGCCTTCAGGCGCATGTTGATGTCTTTGGTGACCAGCACCACGTCAAGGTCGGTGCGCCGGGCCCGTACTTCGAGCAACTGGTTGATGATGATGTTGTCGTTGAGGTTTTCCGGCAGCAGCTTGTTCGGCTCGTTGCGCGGGGTCATCAGGATGGACAGGAAGCCCTTGGGCCCACTCTTGTTGCGCTGGATCGGCACGCCCTGCTCGACATCGCTGGGCGAGGCGTTACCTAAGGTCTGGTCGATCAGGCGAATGGCCTGGCGGCATTCGGCGGCGATGCTTTGTTTACCGGTCTTGAGCTTGTCGAGTTCCTCCAGCACCGTCATCGGAATGGCGACGTGGTGCTCCTCGAAGTTGAGTAATGCGTTGGGGTCGTGAATCAGGACGTTGGTATCGAGCACATACAGGATTGGCTTGCTGGAGGAAGGGTTGCGTCCTTGGTCATCCATACTCGGTCACCTTATGTCGAAGCCACACGGCGCGGTCTGCTGCGCCGCAGAGTGACTGCCGGTCTTCCCGTATCCGCGTTGCTACGGGCGGGAAGCGAACCTGACACGGTGGATGACGCCACCTGTGCTGCAGGGCTCGGCTGTCTGGTTTCTTCATACCGCATAAACGATGACTAAAAAAAGCATTTTTACGCGCAGGTGAAGTTTATTTTTCCGAATGACGAACAGGGGTTGGCGAGGGGGCAAGTGAGGTCTACAGTCAGATATTAGTCCCCTTGCTCACGATGCCCATAAGCGTGGCAGCCCTCCCAGCCGATGCCGCTCTGGGCGGTGTTGCGCAGCAACCATTCCACCGCCGGCTGTGCCTTGGGCAGGCTGTCATGGAATTGGATCACCCCCTTGCGCCATAGCAGCATCAAGGTCAGCACCCGCTGCGCCGAGGCCTCTGCGCTCAACACGCCCTCATCCTGGGCATCGATATCCCACAACGACACCTGCAACTGCTGGCTGGCCATGAACGCTTCGCCATCGGCCCGACGCTGGCCATAAGGCGGGCGGAACAGCGGCACGTACTGCGCTGGCAGGTCAGCCTGCACCCGCGCCTGGCTGCGCCGCAACGAATCCTGCCAGCCCTGCCACTGGGCATGAGAGCGGTATTCCCAGCCCTGAATGCCCACGCATTGCCCGCGATAGAGCTGTCGCAGGGCCTGCACGGTGGCAGCGTCACGGCGTTGCTGCAGGCGATTGCCAAGCACGAAGAACGTGCCTTCAAGCTTTTGCCGACGCAGGTAATGGGTGAGGGCATCGGTATAGCCCCCGTCTGGCCCTGGCCCCCCTACGAAGGTCAGCAGGAACATGCGATCGTTGAGCTCATCGCCATTGCGTTCCCGGTTGGACAGGCGCTCAACCTCGCTGCTGGTGATCGGCAACAGGGCCGCCTTGCGCAGTTGCTCATCCAGGTAACGGACATGGAACTGATGGCTCGGCTCGATCCAGCCGGTATAAAACGTGCCGACATCTGCAGCGAACGTCGCTGCTTGCGCACGCAACTCCGCCATCGACGTGACCGGGTAGCAGAACGAAGCATCCTGTTCGCAGCTGCGCTGGGCCTGTTGATAACCCTGCCACAAACGCTGCCACAGGCGTGCCCGCACCAAGCGGACCTTTTGCAGGTTGATCTGCCGCAACCCTAACCGGGCCGCCAGTGCGCCATCGTCCAGCAGTTCGCTCTCGTGCAGCACTTGGGCGAACGAGAGGATCTCGGCCCGCGAGGCCACATCGAACAGCGCCGGGCTGTCCAACTGCTCGGGCCACAGGCTGCGGTCCAGGCTTGCCTGGGGTGATGGGGCGGCCTGCACGGCCAGGCTCAACAGCGTGGCCAGCAAGGCCGATGCAATGCGCACGGTGGGAAGCTCCGCAACAGCAAAACGCGCACTATAGCGCCTGGTTTGGCGATGGTCTGTGACTATCGTCGGCATAGTTTGGACTTGCTAGGCCTAGCCCGTAGAATCCCCGGCAACGATTCCAGGAGCCGACCCGATGCTGACGGTGATTTCCCCCGCCAAGACCCTCGACTACGACACCCCGCCGGTGACCGACCGTTTCACCCTGCCCCAGTACCTGGACGACTCCCAGGCACTGATCGTGCAGCTGCGCGAGCTGTCGCCCGCCCAGATCAGTGAACTGATGCACCTGTCCGACAAACTCGCCGGCCTCAACGCCGCCCGTTTCGGCAGCTGGACCCCAGATTTCACCCCGGCCAACGCCAAGCAAGCGTTGCTGGCGTTCAAAGGTGACGTGTACACCGGCCTCGATGCCGAGAGCCTTGGCGAAGACGACTTCAGCTACGCCCAGGACCACCTGCGCATGCTCTCTGGCCTGTATGGCCTGCTGCGCCCGCTCGACCTGATGCAGCCTTACCGCCTGGAAATGGGCACCAAGCTGGCCAACGCCCGCGGCAAGGACCTGTATGCCTTCTGGGGCACGCGCATCAGCGAATGGCTGAACCAGGCCCTGGCCGACCAAGGTGATGACGTGCTGCTGAACCTGGCCAGCAATGAGTACTTCAGCGCGGTAAAACGCAGCGCCCTGAAGGCCCGCGTGATCAACGTCGACTTCAAGGACTTCAAGAACGGCCAGTACAAGATCATCAGCTTCTACGCCAAGAAAGCCCGCGGGATGATGAGCCGCTTCGTGATCGAGCAGCGCATCAGCGACCCAGAGCAGTTGAAGCAGTTCGACGTGCAGGGGTACTACTACAGTGCCGAGCAGTCGAAGGCGGATCATCTGGTGTTTTTGCGGGATCACGCGCAGGCTTGAAGTTCGCCCCGACGGTGGCGTCGCCGTTGAGATCGCGCGCCGCCCGCGCGGCGCTCGATCTCGAAACCACAGGAAATCCCCCGCCATCCCCCTCCCCCACACCGGCCCCAATCAAACCGCCATCACGCCACAATCCCGACGCCAGAAAACCACCACACCTCCCTTTATCGCCAAACGCCATAAGACCGTTCGTACCTTTTTTGACGTTTTTTGAAAAATATTTTTAGATACTGGCATTAAAACATCCCCCCTCAATCTCGCCCTTTATATACAGGGACGAAACACCCCAGTGCTATCAGATTGAAACTATTTATCACTGAAGAATTATTTAGAAATCTTTCATCCGGGCAAAACCCAGCCAGGAACTTCTGTCATACCGGATCGCTCATAGTGCCGTAACGATTTTCCTGCCCCTGGCTGTGAGAGATGACTTACAGATGACAACGGCAGGTATCCACTGCCCGCCAAAGCAACTTCGACAGGTATAACGGGCACCCCCCAAGAGCCCTGTCCACGCAGGAGAGACGCGCCCTTACAAATCGTCCTAGTGGTTGATTTCAAAGGATTTATCCACTTGAAAAAACAAGCACAGCAGCGCGCCACGTAGCGCACTGCAATAAAGACGGCTGCACGCCAAGGCACGTTTTTTAATAATGGCTTTTTACTGCCAAGTTTGAGCGCATAACTTTTCGCGCTCCGGAATAATTTTGCCTGCGCTCGGCGAAGTGTGCATTCGCCATGGACCCGTGCGCCCAAAAACTGTTGTTAATCAACCTGGCCCGGCTCTTTCCGAAGGAGCCGGCGTGATAAACACACATGAGGTGATAGCGATGCGTATCAGCATCTTTGGTTTGGGTTATGTAGGGGCAGTCTGTGCAGGCTGCCTGACGGCGCGAGGCCATGAAGTGATTGGTGTGGACGTGTCCAGCACCAAGATCGACCTGATCAACCAGGGCAAGTCGCCCATCGTCGAACCTGGCCTGGAAGCACTGCTGCAACAGGGCATCGCCAATGGCCGCCTGCGCGGCACCACCGACTTCGCCGAGGCCATCCGCGCCAGCGATGTGTCGATGATCTGCGTCGGTACGCCGAGCAAGAAGAACGGCGACCTGGGCCTTGAGTACATCGAGTCGGTGTGCCGCGAAATCGGCTACGTGCTGCGTGACACCACCCGCCGCCACACCATCGTGGTCCGCAGCACCGTGCTGCCGGGCACCGTCAAGAACGTGGTGATCCCGATCCTCGAAGACTGCTCGGGCAAAAAGGCCGGGGTCGACTTCGGTGTTGCAGTCAACCCTGAGTTCCTGCGCGAAAGCACCGCGATCAAGGACTACGACCAGCCGCCGATGACGGTCATCGGTGAACTGGACAGCGCCAGCGGCGACGTGCTGCAAAGCCTGTACGAAGAACTCGACGCACCGATCATCCGCAAGCCGATCGAAGTGGCCGAGATGATCAAGTACACCTGCAACGTGTGGCACGCCACCAAGGTCACCTTCGCCAACGAAATCGGCAACATCGCCAAGGCAGTGGGTGTCGATGGTCGCGACGTGATGGACGTGGTCTGCCAGGACAAGGTACTGAACCTGTCGCAGTACTACATGCGCCCAGGCTTCGCCTTCGGCGGCTCGTGCCTGCCAAAGGACGTGCGCGCCCTCACCTACCGCGCCGCCAGCCTCGATGTGCGAGCGCCACTGCTCGATTCGCTGATGGCCAGCAACGAGTCGCAGGTGCAGAACGCCTTCGAGCTGATCGAAGCCCACGACAAGCGCAAGGTCGCCTTGCTCGGCCTGAGCTTCAAAGCCGGCACCGACGACCTGCGTGAAAGCCCACTGGTGGAGCTGGCCGAGCGCCTGATCGGCAAGGGCTACCAGTTGGACATCTACGACGAGAACGTCCAGTACGCCCGTGTTCACGGCGCCAACAAGGACTACATCGAATCGAAGATCCCGCACGTTTCCTCGCTGCTCAACGCCGACTTCCAGCAGGTCATCGACAACGCCGACATCATCGTCCTGGGCAACCGTGACGAGCAGTTCCGCGCCCTTGCCCAGCAAGCGCCGGAAGGCAAACAGGTGATCGACCTGGTGGGCTTCATGAGCAAAGCCACCTGCGGCACCAGCCGTACCGAAGGCATCTGCTGGTAACACCCTTGGCCGGGCAGCGCAGGTGCTCCTCAGGGAACACGCGCTGCCCTTCCTTCCCTGATTTCGCGACGGATGCTGAACATGCAAAGGCTCCAGACAGTGCTGTTGCAGTGCGCCGGGTGGCTGCTCTACATGAGCCTGCTCATGTTGATCGCCCTGGCCCTGCCGGCCGATATCTTCGACTCGCAGTCGAAGCACTTCATCTTCCTGGTCGGCGCAGTCGGCATCTGGCGCTACTCGATGGGCGCCACCCATTTCATCCGCGGCATGATCTTCCTGTACGCCGTCTACCCGTACCTGCGCCGCAAGGTGCAGAAGCTGGGCAAGGCTGCAGACCCGTCCCACGTGTACCTGATGGTCACCAGCTTTCGTATCGATGCGCTGACCACCGCGCAGGTGTACAGCTCGGTGATCCGCGAAGCCATCAACTGCGGCTTCCCCACCACCGTGGTCTGCTCGCTGGTGGAGATGTCGGACGAGCTGCTGGTGAAAAGCCTGTGGGCCAAATACAACCCGCCGGCACACGTCAAGCTGGACATCGTGCGCATCGCCGGTACCGGCAAGCGTGACGGCCTGGCCTATGGTTTTCGCGCCATCTCGCGGATGCTGCCAGACGAAAACGCCGTGGTGGCCGTGATCGACGGCGACACCGTGCTGGCCGATGGCGTGGTCTGCAAGACCGTGCCGTGGTTCAAGCTCTACCCCAATGTCGGTGGCCTGACCACCAACGAATTCTGCGAAGTGCGCGGCGGCTACATTATGAGCGAGTGGCACAAGCTGCGCTTCGCCCAGCGCCACATCAACATGTGCTCGATGGCGCTGTCAAAGCGCGTGCTGACCATGACCGGGCGCATGTCGATGTTCCGCGCCAGTGTGGTGACCAACCCCGAGTTCATCGCCGACGTCGAAAGCGACTCGCTGATGCACTGGCGCCTGGGCCGCTTCAAGTTCCTCACCGGTGACGACAAGTCCAGCTGGTTCAGCCTGATGCGCTTGGGCTACGACACCTTCTACGTGCCGGATGCCGCCATCAACACCGTCGAGCACCCGCCCGAAAAAAGCTTCCTCAAGGCCAGCCGCAAACTGATGTACCGCTGGTACGGCAACAACCTGCGGCAGAACTCCCGCGCGCTGGGCCTGGGCCTGCGGCGCCTGGGGCTGTTCACCAGCATCGTGCTGTTCGACCAGCGCGTGTCGATGTGGACCAGCCTGCTGGGCCTGACCGTGGCGGTGATCGCCAGCCTCAAGTTTGGCCTGGGTTTCCTGCTGGTGTACCTGCTGTGGATCGGCATCACTCGCCTGATCCTGACCGTGATGCTGCTGTGCTCCGGGCACAAGGTCGGGCCGGCCTATCCGCTGATCCTTTATTACAACCAGATCGTCGGCGCGATGATGAAGATCTACGTGTTCTTCCGCCTCGACAAGCAGTCCTGGACCCGCCAGCCCACTGCCCTCAAACGTGACCTCGCCAGCTTTCAACAATGGTTCAACACCTGGTCCTCGCGGACCATGACCTTCTCGGCGGCCAGCATCTTCGTTGCTGTGCTGTTCATGGTCGTGTGAGCCCAACCGGATCGGATCTAACAGGAACAAACCACCATGAATACCGCCGTGAACGTCAACGTCGTGCATGAGTCCGAAGCCCAGCGCCAACACGCCCGGGTGCGCATTCCAGCCAAGCTGCGCTTTCTGGATAACCAGCGCCAAACCCACGAAGTGAAGGTCGATGACCTGTCCGCCGGTGGCCTGAGCTTCCACACCAAACAGCAACTGTCGGTGGGCGATGTGCTGCGCGGGCGGCTGCAGTTCGTGGTCGACAACCTGGGCCTGTCGATCGACATCGAGTTCCAGGTGCGCTCCTTCAACCCCAGCAATGGCCGTACCGGCGCGCAGTTCCAGAACCTGGAGCCCCGCGACATCGCCACCCTGCGGCACATCATCACCAGCCACCTCTCGGGTGAGCTGATCAGCATCGGTGATGTGCTCAGCACGCTGCAGCGCGACAACTTCACCAAGGCGCGCAAACAGAAGGATGGCGGTGCGGGCCTGACCGCCTTTGGCCGCCTCAAGGCGGTCAGCGTGACCCTCGGCGTGTTCGTGATCGGCGTGGCCGCCTTCGGTTTCGTTGCCAAGTCGCTGTACGGCATGTACTTCGTCAGCCACGCCGAAGCTGGCGTGGTCGCAGTGCCCACCACCAGCGTCACCATGCCCCGCGACGGCACCGTGAACAGCCTGGTAGAGAGCGGCGGCCAAGTGGTCAAGGGCGCGCCCCTGGCGAGTTTCAGCACCAGCATGCTGGACATGCTCAAAGGCCACCTGGACGACTCGCAACTGGAGCCGGCCAAGGTTGAGGAACTGTTCGGCAAGCAGCTTTCCGGCACCCTCACTAGCCCCTGCGATTGCGTGGTCGCCCGCCAGCTGGTGGATGACGGCCAGTACGCCGCCAAGGGCCAACCGATCTTCCAGCTGATCCCACGCACCACCAACCCGATGGTCGAAGCGCGCTTCAGCTACCGCCAGTTCGACGAGGTCACGCCCGGCACCCGGGTCAACTTCCAGGTGGCCGGCGAAGACGAAGTGCGCACCGGCCAGATCGTCAGCAGCGCCAGCCTCAACAGCGAAGACCTGGCCTCCGACATCCGTGTGCAGATCAAGCCTGACAGCGGCCTGCCAGCAGAACTTGCCGGGCGCCCTGCTTCGGTCAGCAGCGACCGTGGGCCGTCGTTCAACTGGCTGATCGACAAAGCCGTGGCCCGTGGGCTCTAAGAGGACAAGCCGATGACTAGCACACAACCCGGCTCCCACAGGGCCCGAGTGAACCTTGGGATGTGCGCCCTGGCCGCCGCCATCACGCTGGCCGGCTGTGCCGGCCTGCCTGACCAGCGCCTGGCCAACGAAGCCCTCAAGCGCGGCGACACCGCGTTGGCCGAGCGCAACTACAAGGCCCTCGCCGACCTCGGCTACAGCGATGCGCAAGTCGGCCTGGCCGACATCAAGGTCGCCACCCGCGACCCCGCGCAGATCAAGCAAGCCGAGGCCACCTACCGCGCCGCAGCCTCCACCTCGCCACGGGCCCAGGCTCGGCTCGGCCGCCTGCTGGTGGCCAAACCCGACAGCACCCAGGCTGAACGTGAAGAGGCCGAAACGCTGCTCAAACGCGCCGCCCAGCAAGGCGAAAGCAATACCTTGATCCCGCTGGCGATGCTTTACCTGCAATACCCGCAGAGCTTCCCCAACGTCAACGCGCAGCAACAGATCGACCAGTGGCGCGCCGCCGGCAACCCGGAAGCGGGCCTGGCCCAGGTGCTGCTATATCGCACCCAAGGCACCTACGACCAGCACCTGGGCGAGGTCGAGAGCATCTGCAAAGCCGCGCTCAATACCACCGACATCTGCTACGTCGAGCTGGCCACTGTGTACCAGAAGCGCGGCCAGCCCGACCAGCAAGCCGCCCTGCTCGGCCAGCTCAAGGCGGCCTATGCTCGCGGCGCCGTACCGGCCACCCGGGTCGACAGCGTCGCCCGTGTGCTGGCCGACCGCAGCCTCGGCCAGACCGACGAAAAAACCGCCAAGGACCTGCTCGAACAGGTGGCGCCGGCCAACCCGGCGTCGTGGGTCAGCCTTGCGCAACTGGTCTACGACTTCCCCGAGCTGGGCGACACCGACCAGCTACTGGCCTACATCGACAAAGGCCGCGCCGCCGAACAGCCACGAGCCGAACTGCTGCTGGGCCGCCTCTACTACGAAGGCAAGACGCTGCCCGCCGATGCGGCAAAAGCCGAACAGCACTTGCAGGCCGCCGCCGACGCCGGCGAGGTCAGCGCCCATTACTACCTGGGCCAGCTGTACCGCCGCGGTTACCTGGGCAATGTCGAGCCGCAGAAGGCTGTCGACCACCTGCTCGCTGCCGCCCGTGGCGGCCAGAACAGCGCCGACTATGCCTTGGCCCAGCTGTTCAGCGAAGGCCATGGCATCCGCCCGCAACCTGGCAACGCCTGGGTGTTCGCGCAACTGTCGCAGGCCAACCCGACGCCACAGTCGGCCGAACTGCTGCAGCAACTCGATCAGCAACTCACGCCAGACCAGCGCAGCCAGGCGCAAAGCCTGCTGACGCAGGAAAAACAGGCGCGCGGCAGCATGGCCCAAGGCGCCAACAGCACCCTGGCCCTCGAAGCCCTGCAAGACGACGAACAAGAAGTAGACGGTGAGGACTCGCTATGACGCTCAATCCCTTCGTGAAAGCCGGCATCGGCCTGAGCTTCGCCCTGCTGTGGTCCTGCCCGACCCTGGCCGACATGACCGCCCAGAAAAACTTCGGCCTGGACGTGAAAATCACCGGCCAGTCGGAAGACGATCGCGACCTCGGCACCCGGCCCGGCGGTGACGTCAACGGCCTCGGCCTCGACCTGCGCCCCTGGGTGTACGGCGAGCGCGGCAACTGGAGCGCCTACGCCATGGGCCAGGCCGTCGCGGCCACCGACACCATCGAAACCGACACCCTGCGCCAGAACGACGACGGCACCACCACCGACACCGGTGACGACAGCCGCAAGCCGGACAAAAGCTACCTGGCCATGCGCGAGTTCTGGGTCGGCTACAGCGGCCTCACCCAGTACCCTGGCGAGCAACTGCGCTTAGGCCGCCAGCGCCTGCGCAGCGACGACGGCATGTGGCGCGACACCAACATCGAAGCCCTCAACTGGACCTTCGACACCACCCTGCTCAAGGCCGACCTGGGCGTGGCCCAGCGCTTCAGCGAGTACCGCACCGACCTCACCGAACTGGCCCCGGAAGACAAAGACCGCACGCACCTCTACGGTAACGTCGCCACGCAATGGACCCCCGGCCACTGGGTCGGCCTGCGTGCCCACCACACCCATGACAGCGGCAGCCTGAAAAGCCCCGGCGAGACGATCGACGCACTCGACAAGACCCGCACCGGCGACCTCACCTGGCTGGGCCTGGAAGCCAACAGCGACGCCTACAACTGGCGCAACGACCACACCGTCAACTACTGGGGCAGCCTGACCTGGCTGACCGGTGACCGCGACAAGCTCAGCAGCCAGCAAGTGGGCGACGATCAAGTGGCCACCGGCAAGCAGAGCGGCGACGTCAACGCCTGGGCCACCGACCTCGGCATCCGCCTGCGCCTTGACCCCAACTGGCAAGTCGGTGCGGCCTACGCCCGTGGCAGCGGCGGCGGTGGCGATGACGGCTCGAACAACTTCGAGCAGACCGGCCTTGAGAGCAACCGCTCCAACTTCACCGGTACCCGCTCGCGCGTGCACCGCTTCGGCGAGGCCTTCCGTGGCGAGCTGGGCAACCTGCAGGCGGCCACCCTGTTTGCCTCGTGGCAACTGCGCGACGACTACGACGCCAGCCTGATCTACCACAAGTTCTGGCGTGTCGATGGCGAGCAGAACATTGGCTCCAGCGGCATCAACGCTGCGGTCAACGACAACGGCGTGAACCGCCCGCTGATCAATGGCGAAAAAGACCTCGGCCAGGAGATGGACGTGGTCGTCACCAAGTACTTCAAGCAGGGCCTGTTGCCCGCTTCGATGAGCCAGGCAATCGACGAACCGTCCGCGCTGGTGCGCCTGCGCGCCGGTGTGTTCAAGCCAGGTGACGCCTATGGCAAGGAAGCGGACTCGTACATGCACCGTGCCTTTGTCGACGTGATCTGGCGCTTCTGAGGCCGGTAGAGGATTTCTTGTCATGCCCCTTCACCCGCACCTACGTCACAGCCTCCTGGCCAGCGCCTTGCTGCTGGCCTCAGGCCTTGCCGTTGCCGCAGAACCCACGGTGATCGCCAAGGAACTGCAGCAGGCCAAGACCTACACCGTGTCCAGCGCGCCCACCGAACCGCTGCACATGGACCCACCGAAACTGCCCGACCTCAGCGGCTTCACTGCCGAGGCCGTGCAGAGCAAGATCGACCGCCGCCACAAAGGCAAGGTCAGCGTGCGCCGCATGCTGCAGGAAGAGTCGCTGAAGGAGTTCATCGGTGGCGACAACAAGGCCGCCGAATGGGTGCAACGCCAGCACGGCATCCCCCAGGCGATCTTCGTCGATGACGGCCATGTCGACTTGGTCGAGCTGAGCAAAAAGGTACCCAAGCAGTACCTCAGCGAAGTCGAGCCGGGGGTGTACCTGGCGCGCCTGCCAATCGTGGTCGGGCAGAAGGGCATCCTCGAAATCAACGGCAAGGTCAAGCAACTGCGCCTGTCCCAGGAGGGCGGCGCGTTTCTGGTCAACGACGGCAAGCTGTTCGTCAGCGACACCCAGGTCACCGGCTGGCGCGAGAAGGACAACGGCCCCGCGACCTTCCGCTCGCCTAAGGAATTCCGCCCGTTCCTGCTGTCGTGGGGCGGCACCGAGACCTACATCGTCAACACCAAGATGGCCAGCTTCGGCTACGCCAAGTCCAAGTCGTACGGTGTGAGCATCTCGCAGTACACGCCGAACATGGCCAAGCGCATGGGCCGCCCGGAGCCGACCGGCTGGATCATCGGCTCGGAGTTCAGCGACATGTGGTACGGCTTCTACTGCTACGAGACGCAGGACTTCGTGGTCAAGGACAACACCTACCGCGACAACATCGTCTACGGCATCGACCCGCACGACCGTTCGCACCGCCTGATCATCGCCGGCAACACGGTGTACGGCACCAAGAAAAAGCACGGGATCATCGTCTCGCGTGAGGTCAACGACAGCTGGATCATCAACAACAAGAGCTACGACAACAAGCTCTCGGGCGTGGTGATCGACCGTAACAGCGTCAACAACCTGATCGCCTACAACGAGATCTACCGCAACCACACCGACGGCATCACCTTGTACGAAAGCGGCGACAACCTGATCTGGGGCAACAAGCTGATCAACAACCGCCGCCACGGCATCCGCGTGCGCAACAGCGTGAACATCCGCCTGTACGAAAACGTCGCCATGGCCAATGGCCTGGTGGGTGTATACGGGCACATCAAGGACTTGTCCGACACCGACCGCGACATCGCCCTCGACCCGTTCGACACCAAGGTCTCGTTGATCGTGGTGGGCGGTGAGCTGGCGGCCAACGGCTCCGGGCCGCTGTCGATCGACTCGCCGCTGTCGGTCGAGTTGTACAAGGTGTCGATGCTCGCGCCGCGCAAGGCCAACGGCATCAGCCTCAACGGCATCCTCGGCGAGCGCCAGGACGAAATCCTCGACCTGCTGGTGCGCCAGCAAAAGGCTGTGCTGATCGACCCGGTCGAACGCCAGACCGAAATGATCGATTAAGGAAGCCCAGACCATGACTCCACACCTGATGAAACTGCTGGGCCTGTCCGCCGCCCTTCTGGCGATCAGCCAGGGCGTGCGCGCCGACGAGGTGAAAGCCCCGACGTTCAGCGCCGAACCCTGCTGCCAACTGTGCCCCGAGGCGCACGACGCCAGCCGCTACACCACCCGCTACCAGCAGAACTTCACCACGCTGGTACAGGCCCAGGGCGACTGGCTGTTCCGTACCCGCGAAGACCTGCGCACCGAGTTCAACACCACCCCCGCCGGCTACAAACGCCTGCAGCAGGTACACGACGCGTTCAAGAAGCGCGGCGTGGAACTGGTCGTGGTCTACCAGCCGACCCGTGGCCTGGTGAACCGCAACATGCTCAAGCCGGAAGAAAAAGCCGCCTTCGACTACCAGAAGGCCCTGGGCAACTACCAGGCCATGCTCCAGCGCTTCAGCAAGATGGGCTACAACGTGCCCGACCTGTCGCCGCTGACCAACGAACAACTGGCCGCCGCCGACCAGGGCAAAGACTTCTACTTCCGCGGTGATCAGCACTGGACGCCGTATGGCGCCGAGCGCGCCGCCAAGATCGTGGCCGACACCGTGCACCGCATGCCGGCCTTCGAAGGCATCCCACGCAAGGAATTCGAAACCAAGAAGTCCGGGCGCATGGGCAAGACCGGCACCCTGCACAACGTCGCCGGCCAGCTCTGCGGCACCAGCTACGCCGTGCAGTACATGGACCAGTTTGCCACCGAGCCAAAAGGCGCGAGCGGCGGCGACGACCTGTTCGGCGATGGCGGCAACGCGCAGATCACCTTGGTCGGTACCAGCCACAGCGGCAAGAACTACAACTTCTCGGGCTTCCTCGAACAGTACATCGGCGCCGACGTGCTCAACGTCGCCTTCCCTGGCGGTGGCCTGGAAGGCTCGATGATCCAGTACCTGGGCAGTGAAGAGTTCCAGAAAAACCCGCCGAAGATCCTGATCTGGGAGTTCTCCCCGCTGTATCGCCTGGACCAGGAAACCATCTGGCGGCAGATCCTCGGCCTGCTCGACGATGGCTGTGACGCGCGCCCGGCGCTGATGAGCGCCAGCACCACGCTCAAGCCCGGCAAGAACGAGCTGATGGTCAACGGCAAGGGCGGTGTGATCAAAGACCTGATCAACCGCAACCTGCAGATGGACGTCAAGTTCGAAGACCCTTCGGTGAAGGTGCTACAGGCCACCCTCTGGTACCTCAACGGCCGCCACGAGGACATCAAGCTGGAGAAGCCGGAAACCTCCGACACCGACGGCCGTTTCGTCTTCCAGATGCGCGAAGACGAAGACTGGGCCAGCCAGAACCTGTTGGCCTTCGAGGTCCAGGGACCGGAGAAAGGCACCCAGAAGGTCGAGGCCACACTCTGCAAACGCAATAACTTCGCCGTGCCTGCGCAAACCGCGCAAGCCGGCCAGTGAGGCGACCATGACCCCATTCAAGCGACTCATCAGCCCCGCCCTGCTCAGCCTGGCCCTGTTCGGCGGCGCCGCGCACGCCGCGCTGGTACCGCCCCTGGGCTACTACGAGGGGATCGAAAAGCTCAAGACCAGCGATGGCAAGTTCCGCTGCGAACCCGCCCCCAAGCCGTACACCGGCGCGCTGCAGTTTCGCAGCAAGTACGAAGGCTCCGACAAGGCCCGGGCGACCCTCAATGTGGCCTCGGAAAAAGCCTTCCGCGACTCCACGGCCGACATCACCACGCTGGAGAAAGGCGTCAGCAAGATGGTCGGCCAGTACATGCGCGACGGCCGCCCGGCGCAGCTCGACTGCACGCTGACCTGGCTCGAAACCTGGGCGCGGGCCGACGCCCTGCTGTCCACCGACTACAACCACACCGGCAAGTCGATGCGCAAATGGGCACTGGGCAGCATGAGCGGATCGTGGCTGCGCCTGAAGTTCTCCAACGCGCAGCCCCTGGCCGCGCACCAGGCCGAGGCCGAGCAGATCGAGCGTTGGTTCGCCCGCCTGGCCGAGCAGACCGTGCGCGACTGGAGCGACCTGCCGCTTGAGAAGATCAACAACCACAGCTACTGGGCGGCCTGGTCGGTCATGGCCACCGCCGTGGCCACCGACCGTCGCGACCTGTTCGACTGGGCTGTGAAGGAATACAAGGTCGGCGCCAACCAGATCGACGACCAAGGCTTCCTGCCCAACGAAATCAAACGCAAGCAGCGCGCCCTGGCTTACCACAACTATGCCCTGCCACCGCTGGCGATGATCGCCAGCTTTGCCAAGGTCAATGGCGTGGACCTGCGCAGCGAGAACAACTTCGCCCTGCAGCGCCTGGGCGAAGGCGTGCTGGCCGGCGCCCGTGACCCGCGCCATTTCGCTGAACGCGCCGGTACAAAACAGGACATGAAAGACCTCAAGGTCGACAGCAAGTACGCCTGGCTCGAGCCCTGGTGCGCGCTGTACCAGTGCGTCGGCGACACCCTGCAGCGCAAGCACGGCATGCAGCCGTTCGACAGCTTCAGGCTCGGCGGCAACCTGACCCGGGTCTATGACCCGAGCGCGGCTTCGAAGAAATAACGCAAAACCCTGTGGGAGCCGGCTTGCCGGCGATGGGCCGCGAAGCGGCCCCTGACTATCGCTGGGCAAGGCTTCGCCTTGCATCGCAGGCAAGCCAGCTCCTACAGGGATCTAGGTAGCCCGCCACATTGCGTGGGGGGTTTGGGGGGCGCTTTGCCCTGGATGCTGTGAACAAATTAGGAGAACCGGGATGGTCTTCTCGTCCAACGTGTTCCTGTTCCTGTTCTTGCCGATCTTTCTCGGCCTGTACTACCTGAGCGGGCAACGCTATCGCAACCTGCTGCTGCTGATCGCCAGCTACATCTTCTATGCCTGGTGGCGGGTGGACTTCCTCGCCCTGTTCGCAGGCGTCACCCTGTGGAACTACTGGATCGGCCTGAAAGTCGGCGCCGCCGGCGTGCGTACCAAACCGGCCCAGCGCTGGCTGCTGCTGGGCGTGGGCGTCGACCTGGCCATCCTGGGCTACTTCAAATACGCCAACTTTGGCGTCGACAGCCTCAATGCGATCATAACCTCGTTCGGCCTGGAGCCGTTCATCCTCACCCACGTGCTGCTGCCGATCGGTATCTCGTTCTACATCTTCGAGTCGATCAGCTACATCATCGACGTGTACCGCGGCGACACCCCGGCCACCCGCAACCTGATCGACTTCGCGGCATTCGTGGCGATCTTCCCGCACCTGATCGCCGGCCCCGTGCTGCGCTTCAAAGACCTGGTCGACCAGTTCAACAACCGCACCCACACCCTGGACAAGTTCTCCGAAGGCTGCACCCGCTTCATGCAGGGCTTCATCAAGAAAGTGTTCATCGCCGACACCCTGGCGGTGGTGGCCGACCACTGCTTCGCCCTGCAGAACCCGACCACCGGCGATGCCTGGCTGGGCGCCCTGGCCTACACCGCGCAGCTGTACTTCGACTTCAGCGGCTACAGCGACATGGCCATCGGCCTGGGCCTGATGATGGGCTTCCGTTTCATGGAGAACTTCAAGCAGCCCTACATCAGCCAGTCGATCACCGAGTTCTGGCGCCGCTGGCACATCAGCCTGTCGACCTGGCTGCGCGACTACCTGTACATAACCCTGGGCGGCAACCGCAAAGGCACCTTCAACACCTACCGCAACCTGTTCCTGACCATGCTGCTGGGCGGGCTGTGGCACGGCGCCAACTTCACCTACATCCTCTGGGGCGCCTGGCACGGTATGTGGCTGGCGATCGAGCGGGCGCTGGGCATCGACACCAACCCGCAGCGTTTCAACCCGGTCAAGTGGGCCTTCACCTTCCTGCTGGTCGTGGTCGGCTGGGTGATCTTCCGCGCCGAGAACCTGCACGTGGCCGGGCGCATGTACGCCGCCATGTTCAGCTTTGGCGAATGGCAGCTGTCGGAGCTCAACCGCGCCCAGCTGACCGGCTTGCAGGTGGCCACCCTGGTCATCGCCTACCTCACCCTGGCGTTCTTCGGCCTGCGCGACTTCTACCGCAATGCCAAGCCGACGCCCAAGGCAACCCCGGTGCAGGTCAACGCCGACGGCTCGATCGGCCTGGACTGGACCCGGGTGATGACCCGCGCCCTGGTCCTGCTGCTGTTCGTGGCCTCGATCCTTAAGCTTTCGGCGCAGAGCTACTCGCCGTTCCTTTACTTCCAGTTCTGAGGTTGATGACCATGACCCGGACATTACGCATTACCTATTCGCTGTCGTTCCTCGGCCTGCTGGTCGGCATGGGCGCCTGGTCCACCGGCGGCCTGGAAAGCTTCCAGCGCACCGCGCAGATGACCCTGCTCAACGGCAAGCTGGCCAAGGCTGCCGAGACCCACTACGACGAGCAGTTCCCGATCAAGCGCCTGGGCACCAACCTCTGGGCGGCGCTGGACTTCAAGCTGTTCAACGAAGGCCGCCCGGGCGTGGTGCTGGGCCGTGACCAGTGGCTGTTCAGCGATGAAGAGTTCAAACCCACCGCCGGTGCCGAGCAACTGATGCAGGAAAACATGGCGCTGATCCGTGGCGTGCGCGACACCCTGCAACAACACGGCAGCCAGCTGGTGCTGGCGATCGTGCCGGCCAAGGCGCGGGTCTATTCCGAATACATCGGCAAGGAGCTGCCCGCCAGCCTGCACGACGACCTGTACAACCGCTTCCATGCCCAAGCCCGCCAGGCCAACGTGTTCGCCCCAGACCTGATGGCGCCCATGGAGCAAGCCAAGGCCCGCGGCCAGGTGTTCCTGCGCACCGACACGCACTGGACGCCAATGGGCGCCGAAGTCGCCGCACAAGCCTTGGCCGAAGCGGTCAGCCGCCAGAGCCTGCTCAATGGCGACCCGCAAACCTTCATCACCGAAGCCGGCAACACGGCGCCCTACAAAGGCGACCTGACCAACTTCCTGCCGCTCGACCCGCTGTTCAGCAACCTGCTGCCGAGCCCGGACAACCTGCAGCAACGCACCACGCGCCCAGCCCAAGCCGCTGGCGATGCGGGCGACGCGCTGTTCGCCGACAGCCAGATCCCGGTCGCACTGGTCGGCACCAGCTACAGCGCCAACCCGCACTGGAACTTCCTCGGCGCCTTGCAGCAAGCCTTGCGCAGCGACGTCGCCAACTACGCCGAAGACGGCCACGGCCCGTTGCTGCCGATGCTCAAGTACCTGCAAAGCGATGCCTTCAAAAATGCCGCGCCACAAGTCGTGGTGTGGGAATTCCCAGAACGTTATCTGCCCATGAAAAACGACCTCAGCAGCTTCGATCCGCAGTGGATCGCCCAGCTGAAGAACTCCCGTAAATCCGAAGAAAACCTGGCCCTGTCGTCCACCCGGACGAACCACTGATCGAAAGAGAGGAAATGCACATGACTACCAAGACTTCCATTGCCAAAGCCCTCACCCTCGCAGCAGGCCTGTCCCTTGCCTCGATGCAGGCCTTCGCCGGTGCCGACGCCGCGCTGTACGGCCCGACTGCACCGAAAGGTTCAACCTTCGTGCGCCTGTACAACGCCGCCAGCGCGCCTGCCGCCGCCTCGGTCGGCAACACCCAGATCAAGCAGGTCGGCGCCCAGGCCAGCAGCGATTTCAGCTTCCTCCCAGGCGGTGACTACACCGCCCAGGTGGGCGGCAAGAGCGTGCCGGTCAAGCTGGCCTCCGACAAGTACTACACCCTGGTCAACAGCGGCAGCGGCAACCCGCAACTGATCGAAGAACCGCCGTTCAAGAACAAGCAGAAAGCCCTGGTACGCGTACAGAACCTCAGCGACCAGTCGCTGACCCTGAAGACCGCCGACGGCAAGACCGAAGTGGTCACGCCAGTCGCTGCCAAAGGCCGTGGCGAGCGTGAGATCAACCCGGTCAAGGTCAACCTCGCCCTGTATGCAGGCGACAAGAAAGTCAGCGACGTCAAACCCGTCGCCCTGGAGCGCGGCGAAGCTGCCGTGCTGTACGTCACCGGTTCCGGCAGCAGCCTGTCGCCGGTCTGGGTCACCCGCCCAGTGTCCACTAACTGATCCCCTGCCTCATTAACGACCTTATTGGAGAAACATCATGATCCCGGTAATTCTTTCTGGTGGTAGTGGTTCGCGTCTGTGGCCTCTGTCGCGCAAGCAGTTCCCCAAGCAGTTCCTGGCCCTGACCGGTGAGCACACGCTGTTCCAGCAAACCCTCCAGCGCCTGGTGTTCGAAGGCATGGACGCGCCGATCGTGGTCTGCAACAAGGACCACACGTTCATCGTTCAGGAACAGCTCTCGTCACTGAAGCTGAAAACCCAGGGCATCCTGATGGAGCCGTTCGGCCGCAACACCGCCCCTGCCGTGGCGATGACCGCGATGAAGCTGGTCAGCGAAGGCCGCGACGACCTGATGCTGGTGCTGCCCGCCGACCACGTGATCGACGATCAGAAAGCCCTGCAGCGCGCCTTGGCCCTGGCCACCGTGGCCGCCGAGCGTGGCGAGATGGTGCTGTTCGGCGTGCCGGCGACCAAACCCGAGACCGGCTATGGCTACATCCGCTCCAGCCAAGACGCACTGCTGCCCGAAGGTGTGGCGCGGGTGGCGCAATTCGTTGAAAAGCCCGACGAGAAACGCGCCGCCGAGTTCGTCAAGGCCGGGGGCTACTTCTGGAACAGCGGCATGTTCCTGTTCCGCGCCAGCCGCTTCCTCGAAGAGCTGAAAAAGCACGACGCCGACATCTACGACACCTGCGTGCTGGCCCTGGAGCGCAGCCAGGCAGACGGCGATGTGTTGAACATCGACGAAGCCACCTTCGCCTGCTGCCCGGACAACTCCATCGACTACGCGGTGATGGAAAAGACCCAGCGCGCCTGCGTGGTGCCGATGTCGGCCGGCTGGAGCGACGTGGGCTGCTGGTCGTCGCTGTGGGATGTGCACGAGAAGGACGACAACGGCAACGTCACCAAGGGCGATGTGGTGGTGCAGGACAGCCGCAACTGCATGATCCACGGCAACGGCAAGCTGGTGTCGGTGATCGGCCTTGAGAACATCGTCGTGGTCGAGACCAAGGACGCCATGATGATTGCCCACAAGGACAAGGTCCAAGGCGTCAAGCAGATGGTCAAGACCCTCGACGAACAAGGCCGCAGCGAGACCCAGAACCACCTGGAAGTGTACCGCCCATGGGGCTCGTACGATTCGGTGGACATGGGCGGCCGCTTCCAGGTCAAGCACATCACCGTCAAGCCAGGTGCCAGCCTGTCGCTGCAGATGCACCACCACCGCGCCGAGCACTGGATCGTGGTGTCCGGCACCGCCGAGGTGACCTGCGACGAGAACGTGTTCCTGCTCACCGAGAATCAGTCGACCTACATCCCGATCGCTTCGGTGCACCGCCTGCGCAACCCGGGCAAGATCCCACTGGAGATCATCGAAGTGCAGTCTGGCAGCTACTTGGGCGAAGATGACATCGAGCGTTTCGAAGATGTGTATGGGCGTACGTCCACGCCGGTCGAGCGTGGAGTTTCGGTGAAGACCATCGCGCAATAAGTACAGTGCTCGGAAAAACCGCTCCCCTTTTAAAAGGGAGCGGTTTTTTTGCGCATGGTGAAATTACACCTTGAGTTCGATGCGCCCATTGGCCATGTTGAACGATTCACCCCCAAATCGGAAATCAACGTCGAAATCGATCGTCAGTTGCCGACGGTCTTGATCCCACAGTACGTCCCGTTGATTGATGCGATGCGCCAAGTACGTGCCCGAATCCACGACTGCAAAAACGCTCTGGACGGAGGGTTTGCCCGCTTGATCGTAAAACAGCCGGATGGCCACACCCAGCGCGCTCAGCCCGCCGTTCAGGTCTTTGGTCTGGGTTACCAGAACGAAAATCGGGCGGTCATTGTTTTCGTTGGCATACAGGGTGTCGGCAACGAAGCCGTCATTGTCTTTGATAGACACCACTGCGCAAGCGTGCCCCTCGACACCGTCATGCAGTTCAGCTTCTTCAGCTAGCAGATCAATTACTGTGTTCATCGTGAGTACCTTGTCGTTGTCGATTCATTGAGTGAACGCGTCGATGACAGACTAATTTGCTACTCGCCATGCCGGTACTCGCAGGACTACGAGGTAGTTGGCCTTCAAGGCCATCCTTCAAGCGAGGTCGGTTTACCGCTACGATGGTCTGAATCGCGTACCTGAGGTCACCGACTCATGCTTATCGGCGCCGTTCTCATCCTCACCTGGCTGGTACTGCTGCTGCGTTACCCAGCGAAGGCGTTGCCGATATCCCTGGCAGCCGTCTGCGGCATCGGCCTGGTCGCCCTGTTCGTGGCCTGGCAAGACAACCGCGAAGCCACACAACTGGCGCGCCTGGACTTGCGCCTGAGCTATGCCCCGGACCAATGCCCCGCCGACCGTGCGCTGCAGGTTCACATGAAGAACGGCAACAAGGCCCCGCTGACCGAACTGCGTTGGCGGGTGGGTGCGTATGCACCGGGGGATACCGTCAACCTGGCCGAAAACACTTACAGCGCGCCGCGTTACCGGGGGCCGGGTGAGCTGCAGCCGGGTGCCGAGTGGAAGGATTGCCTGCCCTTGCCGCCACTGCGCTCTGGCTATCGGCCGCAGACGCTGGAGTTTCGGGCTGAGCATCTGCAGGGTACATTTGCCAATTGATCTGTCGCCTGGTCGGGCCCTTTCGCGGGCAAGCCCGCGAAGAGGCCACTACAGGCAACACAAACTTACCCGACTCAAGGCCATCTCCCATGCCCACCGCCCTGATCACCGGTTGTTCCAGCGGCATCGGCCGCGCCCTGGCCGACGCCTTCCGCGATGCCGGCCATGAAGTCTGGGCCACCGCCCGCAAACCTGAGGACGTCGCGCAATTAGCCGCCGCTGGTTTCACCGCCCGGCAACTGGACGTCAATGATGGCCAAGCCCTGACTCAACTGGCCGAGGAGCTGGAAGCAAGCCACGGCCGCCTCGACATGCTGATCAACAATGCCGGCTACGGTGCCATGGGCCCATTGCTCGACGGGGGTGTGGACGCCATGCGCCAGCAATTCGAAACCAACGTTTTCGCCGTGGTCGGCGTAACCCGCGCGTTGTTCCCGCTGCTGCGCCGCGCGCGTGGGCTGGTGGTGAATATCGGCAGCGTTTCTGGGGTGCTGGTCACGCCGTTCGCTGGGGCCTACTGCGCGTCGAAGGCTGCCGTCAACGCCCTGAGCGATGCACTACGCCTGGAGTTGGCGCCGTTTGGCATTCGCCTGATGGAAGTGCAGCCGGGGGCGATCGCTTCGCAGTTCGCCAGCAATGCCCAGCGCCAGGCCGATCAGGTGTTGGCCGCGGATTCGCCGTGGTGGCCACTGCGCGAATATGTACAGGCACGGGCGCGGGCATCGCAGGACCGGCCGACGCCAGCGGCGGTGTTTGCCCAAGGGGTGTTGGCGGCTACGCGCAAAACGACGGTGCCTGCAGTGGTCAGGCTGGGTAATGGCAGCACGGCGTTGCCGCTGATTGCCAGGCTGTTGCCGCGGCGCTTGCTGGACTGGGTGTTGCGCAAGCGGTTTGGGTTGCTGCGGCCGCTTTGATTTTTGAGTGGCTGTACCGGCCTCTTCGCGGGCAAGCCCGCTCCCACAGGTACTGCACAGTGCTCAAAATCTGTGCGGTACCTGTGGGAGCGGGTTTACCCGCGAAGAGGCCAGTACTGCCACAACACCTATCAAACCTTGTTCGCAGGCTGTGTATCAAACGCCTGCCAACCCCCACCCAGCGCCTTATACAGCCCCACCAACGCCTGGGAAACCGCCGCCGAGCTGTCGATCCACTGCTCTTCACTGGCCAGCAGCGCCCCTTGCACGGTCAGCACATTGAGAAAGTCCACCGCCCCTTCCACATACTGGCGCTGGGCAGTCTCCAGAGCGATACGGTTCTGCCGCACCGCCTCGGCCAAATGGTCGCGACGGATTTGGCTGGCGTTATACAGGCGCAGCACATCGTCGATTTCATGCCAGGCACCGAGCACCACCTTGCGGTAGTTGAGCGCGGCTTCCTGCTGCTGCGCCTCACGCAGTTCCAGCGTGCCCTTGAGCCGCCCACCTTCAAAAATCGGCAATGACAGTTGCGGGCCAAAAGCGAAGCGGCGCGAGTCCCAGCCGCCGAAGTCAGACAGCTGCATGGCCTGGAAACCCAGGCTGCCCGACAGCCGGATGCTCGGGTAGAAGTCAGCCTTGGCCACGCCGATGCTGGCGGTGGCCGCATGCAGGCGCGCCTCGGCCTGGCGAATGTCCGGGCGGCGCTCGGCCAACTCCGACGGCAGGCCAATGGCGAACTGCTGCTGGGGCGCGGGCAGTTCCCCCCCTTCGAGCAACTGTGCCTGAAGGCTGCGAGGTGGCTCCGCCGCGAGCAGGCTGAGGGCATTGATCAGGTCGTCGCGCTTGGCCTCAAGGCTGGGCAGGCGGGCTTCGATGGAGGCGACCTGGGCACTGGCCTGGGCCACGTCGAGGCGGGTGGCGACCCCTTCGGCCTGGCGATTCTCGGACAACTTCAGGCTGTGCTGCGCCACCTTCAAGTTGTCACGGGTGACGTCCAGGGTGTGCTGCACCGCACGCAGCTGAATGTAGTTGCCGGCGGTTTCCGACAACAGCGCCAACAACACGCCACGGCGGTCGTTCTCGGCCACTTCCACCGTCGCATCGGCAGCCTCCACTTGCCGGCGTACTCGGCCCCAGAGGTCCAGCTCCCACCCCGCGACCAAGTCACCCTGCCACAGGTTGAATGCCGATTTGCCCGCGTGGCCCGAGGGGTCACTCAGCCCTTCGGCGCTGTTGCGAGCACGGCTGTAGCCTGCGTTCACATCGACCGAGGGCGCTTCATCCGCTGCTACCGTACTGCGCAAGGCACGGCTTTGCAGCAGCCGCGCACTGGCCATCTGCAAGTCCAGGTTGCGTTCGGCGACCCGCTGGATCAGCGCGCTGAGCCGGGCATCGTGGAAGGTCTCCCACCAGCGCAGTTCCAGCGGTTCGGCCTGCGGCTGACTGGCCGCGGCCTCGCCTTGCAACCCTGCCCACTGTTGCGGGGCCTGGCTGTCCGGGCGTTTGAAATCTGGCCCGAGGGTACAGCCGGCCATCAGCAACGCCAGCAACACCGGGCTCAAGCGAAAGGCCGGCTTCATCGCGCGCTCACCTCTTTGCCTTCGAGTTTGTCGCCGCGGGTATCGATGGTGGCTTCCACAGACATGCCCACGCGCAGCCGCGCAAGCAGCGGCTGGCCGTCGTCGAACACGATCTTCACGGGGATGCGCTGCACCACCTTGGTGAAGTTGCCGGTGGCATTGTCCGGTTTGACGGCCGCGAAGGTCACACCGGTGGCCGGTGCGATGCTCTCGACATGGCCATGCAGTTGCTCGCCCGAGAAGGTATCGACGCTGATGCTGACCGGTTGGCCAGGCTGCACATGGGTCAGCTGGGTTTCCTGGAAGTTGCCGACCACATAGGCCTGCTGCAACGGCACCACCGACAACAGCCGAGCCCCCGGATTGACATAGGCGCCGACACGCAAGGCGCGCTCGCCGACCATGCCATCCACCGGTGCGATGATGCGCGTGTAGGACAGGTCGAGCTGGGCTTTCTCCAGCCCTGCTTCGGCCCGTTTGAGCTGGCCATCGGCGCTGGCCACCTGGGCGCTGAGGATGTCCACTTGCTTGCGTGCAGCCACCAACGCCGCCTGGGTATTGGCCAGACGCGCACGGGCCTGGTCGACCCCGCTGCGCGCCTGCTGGGCATTCTGCACGGTGCCGGCACCTTGCTCGGCCAGGCGGCTGTAGCGGTTGACTTCATGATCGGCAAACGCTACTTCGGCCTGGGCGGCTTTCACGGCGGCTTCGGCCTGGGCAATCAAGGCGGCCTGGCGCTCCAGCGTGGCGCGGGCATCGGCGCTCTGCGCCTTGGCCACCAGCAATTGCGCCTGGGCAGCGTCGAGCGCGGCCTGGTAGTCGCGGGCATCGAGGGTCGCGAGCAACTGGCCCGCCGTGACTTGCTGGTTGTCCTCGACCAGCACCTCTTTGATAAAGCCTGCGACCTTGGGCGCGACCACGGTGTAATCGGCGATTACGTAGGCGTCGTTGGTGCGCTGGCGGTGATCGCTGCCCAGCATCCAAGGCCCGACGATACCGGCCAGCACGGCCACGGCGAGCACCGAGCCGATGAAAAGTGTCTTGCGGTTGTTGGTCATTTCTAAGTCTCGAATTCAGTCACGGGCTCAAGCCACCGCACGCGGCGGGAAGATCCGGGTAGGCACGAAGGGAATCAGGCAGATCAACGCGACGGCGATGCAGGCCATCACCAGGTACTGGTCGGCCGAGGTCAGTACCTGGGCCTGCTCATGGATACGCCGGGCAAGGCCGGCGGCGCTGTCATCGATCAGCGGCGCATTGCCCAGGCTGTCGACCAGGTGGTTGGAATGGAAATGCCGGCGCACGGTGCCCAAGACATCCAGCAAGCCGCCGGCAATCACCGCCGACAGCCCCTTGACCGTGTTGAACCAGGCCGAGGCGAACGGGCCTTCCTGCGGGGTCATGCCGTTGGTGGAGAGCATCAGCAGCGGCAGCACGGCCATCGGCTGGCCAAACACCTGCAACAGATAAAACGGGTAGAAGTCGCCGCGTATCCACTCTGAGGTCAGCAGGCTGCTGCCCAAGCACGACAGCGCCAGCATGCCGAGCCCCATCGCCAGTACCCAGCGGCAGTCCACCGCGCGGATGTTGCACAGCGCTGCAGTCAGCGGCAGGGCGATGAGTTGCGGCATGGCCACCAGCATCATCAGCGGGCTGGTCTGCGCCGGCCGGTAGCCCTGGATCTGCGCCAGGTACGCCGATGGAATGCTGCTCACCCCGGAGAGCACGATCAGCACACCGGCCAGGGTCACCAGGGCGAAGCTCAGGTTGCGCCGCGAGAGCATGCGCAACTGGAAGAACGGCAGCGGTTCGGACCATTCGTTGTACAGGAACAGCACCAGCAACAGTAGGCCGCCGCCCAGCAGCCAGCAGATCAGCGGTGAGTCGAACCAGCCCCAGCGGTCACCCAGCGACAGGCCGAGGACGATGCAACTGATGGCAGGCAGGCCCAGCAGCACGCCACGCCAGTCGAACTGTTTGAAACGCTCCAGGCGCAATGGGTCTTGGGGCAGACCCCAACCGACGCAGAACATCGCCAGCAGCGACGGCAGGATGATCTGCCAGAAGGCCCACTGCCAACCGACGTACTCGGTCCACAGGCCCGCCAGCGGTGTGCCGAGGTTCGGCCCAAAGGTAGCGGTCAGGGCGTAGCAGGCCAGGCCATAGACCTTGATGCCCGGTGGCAGAAAACGTAGCGCGACACTCATCAGCATCGGCGGCAAGGCGCCCGAGGCAAAGCCTTGCAGCACCCGCAGCAGCATCAGGCTGTGCAGGTTGGGGGCGAACGGTTGCAGCAGGCCCAGCACGGCGAAAACAGCAATGGCAGACAGGGTGAAGCGGCGCAGGGAAAAGGTCGTCGCAAGCCAGGGTGCAAAGGCCATCGCCGACACCGAAGCTGCGCTGTACGCGGCCAGCAGCCAGGCGCCTTCGTCGGCACCGATGCCCATGGCGCCGCGGATATCGGCCAGTGAAATCTTGGTTACCGCCTCGTTGAGGCCGGCGCAGAGTACTGCCAGCAACACCCCAAACAACCCCACCACTACCTGCAGGCCGAATGCCGTCTGCACGGGGGCGGCCGGCGCGGAGGCGGCAGCCAGCGCGGCAGAAGGCGCGGTCAGGGAACTCATGGGAATACATCTCCAGCAACAATTTCAGGGCTGGAGCAAGTCTAAGAAGGTCGAATGCTTACGAAAACTGACTTGTTGGCAGGTTTATATTGCGCCAGACGCAATCGGCCTCGGTTATGGGTCGATACTGCCACACACCTTCAACGTTTGGCGCAGCCAGCGGTGGGCGGGGTCATTGTCGAACCGCGGGTGCCAGGCCTGCATCACGTTGACCTTCTCCAGCGGCACCGGGATCTCGAACGAGCGCAGGGGCAGTTTCAAGCGCTGCACACTGTTGAGGATGTTGGCCGGTATCGGCAGGATCAGGTCCGAATCTGGCAGCGAAAACATCGCCGAGTGGAAGCTCGTGGTAATCAGCGCCACCCGCCGTTCGACCTTGTGGTTGGCCAATGCCACATCGATCGGCCCGTTGGCCCGCCCACGGCGCGACACGCTGATCTGCGGGTAGGCGGCGAACCGCTCAGGGGTAATCTGGGCATCGAAGATCGGGTGGCCCTCGCGCGCCAGGCCTACGAAGTAGGTGTTGAACAGGCTTTGCACCTTGATTTCCGGGCCCAGTTCGACGGACGAGCTGATGATCAGGTCGATATGCCCGTTGCGCAGCACCGCATCATCGTCGCCACTGCCCTCGGGCACGAAACGCAGCACCGTACGCGGTGCCTGGGCCAGCATCATGCGCAACAGCTGGGCGCCGTACAGGGCGATGAACAGGTCGTTGGTGCGGATATTGAAGGCCCGGTCCAAGTTGACCAGGTCGACATCGTCACGGCTGCGGAACACCTGCCCGGCCTGCTCCACCAGCCCATGCACCTGCTCGCGCAGCGCCAGCGCACGGGGTGTCGGCACCAAGCCACGGCCAGCGCGCACCAGGATCGGGTCGCCCAAGGCATCGCGAATGCGCCCCAGGGTCCGGCTCATGGCGGCCGGGCTGAGGTTCATGCGCTGCGCGGCGCCCACCACGCTGCCTTCGTCAAGCAAGGCGTCGAGGGCGACGAGCAGGTTCATGTCCGGGAGTTGCATGGCCGTTTTCCGTGGCGATTGTGGGAAAGGCGATGGTAGCAGGTTGGTGGATTGCGTCAGACGCAATAAGGCCGTGCGTGGTGGGGCATTTATTCCGGGCTTTGGATGGGCCATAAGTGATGCAGTGGCTGTACCGGCCTCTTCGCGCGGCAAGCCCGCGAAGAGGCCGGTACAGCCAGCACATCATTTAGCTTCGACAAGGATTCCCATGCCCACCCCGGTCCTCATCGCCATCGACGCCTCCCCCGCATCCGCTGCCCTGCTCACCCTCGCCCGCCGCTACTGCCGCCCCGATGAACACGAGCTGCATGTGCTGCTGGCCATCGACTCGACCTTCGCCGTGCACGACAAGCCCGCCCCCTACACCACCGAAGAACTGGAGGAATACCCCGCCGCCTGCGAGGAGCAGCAGCATGCCGACCACGCCGTAGCCAAGGCCGTGCGCGAGTTACAGGATGCCGGTTTCACCTGCAAGGGCTGCATGGTGGCCGGGCAGCCGGTCGAGGCTATCGTGGCAAAGGCGCAGGCATTGAACTGCGAACTGATCATCATGGGCCACCGTCACCTGTCACGATTAGGGCGGTTGTTGGATCCGTCGATCAGCGCGAAGGTGATTGATCGTGTTGAGGTTCCAGTAATGGTGGGCGTAGCAAACAAACCTTGATGTGCCGGTGGCTACAGATACTCAGTACCTGACAAAAAAGCCAGTAGTCAGCATTGGCCTATTGAGTCAGCATCTAAGCATCACTCACCCTGCCATCCAAGGTGAATGCTCGTGCCAAACCATTACCAGGAAACATCGCAGGGCTCCGAACCTCCACACCGCCCGCGTTTTAACTATTCCGCCTATGGTCTAAGGGGCACTCACAACCAGCGGGTCACCTTACTTGGTTTCAACGGAGAGCTCGCAGATTCAGTAGCGGTCTATTATTTATTGGGCAACGGGTACAGGGCATTCAATCCGAATCTGATGCGTTTCAACAGCCCGGACAGCTGGAGCCCATTCGGTGACGGTGGGCTAAATGCCTATGCTTATTGTGGTGGGGACCCAATAAACAATACGGATCCAACCGGACACCGCAAATTCTGGAAGAAGATACGTAACGCGGTTGGATTCCAGAAAAAACGCGCTGTCATTTCAAGCGCCAATCCGGCCTACGGCACAACAGGCCCACGACCAGCCCCCCAGCCACCACTATCAGCACGCGCAACGCCAACATCTGACATAAGCGATCCAGAACACCTGTATATGTCTATTTCATCGAACTTACATCACCCTAGCAACATCGTAGGCATACGCAACGGTACTGACCGTTTGATCAGGGTTATCGATTTCCCCCTCTACCAGATTGTTAGCAGAATGGATGGATCCGGCACTATAACAACCCGACATGAAAACAAGGAATCGAACGTTGAGTTGCAGGGCCGCATAAGAGGAGGCCAACCGCAATAATCACCCCTCACTCGGCTTCACCACCACCGTACACGTTGTCCCCGCCGCCAACAAAAACCCTTCCGGCACTTCATCGATGTGGATCCGCACCGGCACGCGCTGCGCCAACCGCACCCAGTTGAAGGTCGGGTTCACGTCAGCAATCAGCTCGCGGCTCTGTGGGTTGTCGCGGTCATAAATACCGCGGGCGATGCTCTCCACGTGGCCTTTGATGCGCTCGCCGCTCATCATCTGCAGCTCGGCCTGGTCACCCACCTTCACGTGCGGCAACTTGGTCTCTTCGAAGAAGCCGTAAACCCAGAACGAGTTCTCGTCGACCACCGCCATCACCGCTTCACCGGTGCGCGCATAGTCGCCCTTGTGGATGTTCAGGTTGGTCACGTAACCGTCCACCGTGGCCACGATATGCGTGCGCTTGAGGTTCAGCTCGGCGGCCGCCAGTTCGGCCAGGGCCTGTTGATAATCCGCCTGGGCCGAGTTGGCGATGTTGCTAGCGTCGTCGCGGTTTTCCTTGGAGATCACCAGGTTGTCCATGTCGGCGCGGCGCTTGGCGTTGACCTTGCGCATCTCCCAGGTGGCCTTGCGCGAGGCAACCAGCGCCTTGGCCTGATCGACGGCCATCTGGTAGTGCTCAGGGTCGATCTGGATCAGCAGGTCGCCCTTTTTCACCCGCTGGTTGTCCTTGACCGGCACGCCCACCACGTAGCCGGGCACGTCGGCAGCGACGTTGATGATGTCGGCACGCACACGCCCGTCGCGGGTCCAGGGCGTGGTCATGTAGTGCAGCCACAACTGGCGGCCGATCGCCACGGCGGCCACCAGCACCAGCAGGGTGGCGATCAGGCTGAAGAACTTTTTCATCGAAGGTTTCTCACCAGTAGACAGACAGCGCCAGGGCGCCGAAAAGGCAGACGAACAGGCTCAGGCGCAGCAGCGCCGGGTGCCAGAAGAAGCGGTAGCCGTCATGGCTGGCGATGAAGCGGTCCAGGCCCCAGGCCAGGCCCAGGGCGAACAGGAACATCAAGGTCATGGTGGGCATGTACACGCCATGGAAGGCGATTTCACGGGGCATGATTTCACGGGGCATGGTGCAGTCCTTTCGCCGGTGCCAGCGGCGACTGTGGGTCCAGCAGGGAAGAACGGATGAAGTGCAAGTAGCTTTGCGCGCGGCGCAGCACCGAGGTGTCGAAGTGCCGGGCGAAGGGTTCGTCGGTAGCCTGCACGCGGCTGATGGCATGGTCCACTGCCACCAGTGCGCGCTCGTGGTTGCTGGCGCTGGGCTGCAGGAACAAACGCGCCAGGGCGCGGCCCATGACGCGGAGGGCCTGGCGCCATGGCTGCGACTCGGCGTAGGCCGGGTGGATCGGGGCGCGGGCCTGTTCCTTGCGCAGCTCGATGATGGCGTGGCCGATTTCCAGCACGGTGAACATCCAGCCCATCAGCTCGCTCTGCACCTTCGGCTTGCCGGCAGCCAGGCCATAGGCTTGGTGCAGCAGGTCACGGGTGCGGCTCTCGAAGGCCGAACCCAAGCCGCGCAAGCGGCCACTGATGGCGAACAGCACCTGTTCACGCAGTTCCTGCTCCAGCCGGCTCCACAGCCAGCGGCTGTTGGGCGGCAGGATAATCGCCCCGGCCGCCGCGCAGACGAACATGCCGATGACCATGCCGATGTAGTCGTTGATGAAGGTGTAAGGGTCGTAGACGGTCAGGTTGTTGGGCACCGAACCGATGGCGAAAAACACCAGCAAACCGATGCCGTAACCGGCATACGCGGGCCGCGAAGACAGGAATGCCCCCAGCACGAAGACCGGTGCCAGGACCATGCACAGCAGCGGGAATCCGTCGATCCAGGGGAACACGAAGAAGGTTTCGAAGAACCCGACGAAGGCCCCGATCGCCGTGCCGCAGGCCATCTGGAACGACATGCGCTTGGGGTTGGGCGAGGCCGCCGACAGGCCCACCGTGACCGTGGCGATCAGCGTCATCATGGCGCCGCTGGGCCAGTCGCTGAGCAACCAGTAACTGCCCAGCAGCAACAGCACCGCCGAGGCGCGCACGCCAGCAGCCAACGACACCAGCCAGCTGGTCTGCGCCACATAGGGCTCGTCCCACTGCTCGCGCTCGTGCTTGTGCACGGCCAGCGAGGCATGGGTCTCGGCGTAGCTGAACATCTCGTCGACAAAGCGATACAGCAGCTCGAAGGCGGTGTGGAAGTCGAGCAGGTCGGAGTCGCTGGGGTTGGTTTGCTGGTACTCGGCGCGCAAGCCACGCACCTGGGCTTGCAGGCCCTCCTTGTAGGCGGCCAGCTCAAGCGTCAGGCGCAGCGCGTCCGAATCGGTCAAGGCGCGGCCCACGTAGGGCTGAAGCAGTTCGACCAAGGTGTCCAGGCCCGGCTCGATGGCGCTGACGATCTGCAGCGGGCCACGGGCTCGCAGGCGTTCGAGCAGCCGGTGAAGGGCATTGAAGCGCGTGGTGATGGCCATGAACTCGCTGTTCATGCGCACCAACCGGCCACTGCGCCTGCGCATGTGCGGGTCTTCGAAGGCGGTGACATTACGCAGGCTTTCCAGGCCAACAGCCTCGGCGATGAAGCGCACGTTGCTGCTTTCAAAACGGTCGCGCTGGCTGTCACCGCGCAGGGCTTCGACTACGACGCCAGCGAATACACCGAAGCGCTGGTAGAGGGCGTTACGCATGGCGGCGCTGGCCGACTGCGGCAGGATCGCGGCGCTGACGAACGTTGAAACGAGAATCCCCAGGGCGATTTCCAGCACCCGCCACACGGCCGCCATAAAGGCTTGGTCGGGGTGCTCCAGTACCGGCAAGCCGATCATCGCCGCGGTGTAGCCGGCCAGCACGAAGCCATAGGCGCGGAAGGTGCGGTAGCGCATCGCGCCTGCCGAACACAGGCCGACCCACAGGGCCAGGCTGGGCAGGAACAGCTCGGTGTTCTGCGGGAAAATGGCGATCAGCGCGACCATCATCGCCGAGCCTGCCAGGGTGCCGAGCACCCGGTAGAAACTCTTGGCGAACACGTGGCCGCTTTGCGGCTGCATGACGATGAACACGGTGATCATCGCCGTACGCGGCTGCGGCAGTTCCAGGCGCATGGCCAGCCACAGGGTGATGAAGGCGGCGGCCAGCACCTTGAAGATGTAGACCCAGGTCACGCCATCGGTGCGCGCCCAGGCAAAGAAGCCCCGGCGCCACTCCAGGCCCTGCAGCCAGCGCACGGGCAGGCTTGAGGTGCTCATTTGGCGTTATCCGGCTGCTTGTCGAAAATGGCCAGGGTGGCCGGGGTTTTCGGTGCGGCCTGGCGCTCTTGCTCCGGCACGTCCTTGCCCGCTTGCAGGCCACCCCCGAGGGCGGTGACCAGCTCGGCATGGGCGATCAGGCGGGCGGCCTGCACCTGCTGCTGTACCTGCTGCTGACGGAACAGCAAGGTCTGCGCGTTGAGCACGTTGAGGTAGTCGGTCAGGCCACGCTGGAAGGCGACCATGGCGATGTCGTAGGTCTTCTGCGCGGCGGCGACCGATTCGGCGGCAAAGTGCGATTGCTCTTTCATCGACTCGCGGCGGATCAACTGGTCGGAGATGTTCTTCAATGCACCGACCACGGTCTGGTTGTAGCGCGCGACGGCCATGTCATAGCCCGCTGAAGCGACGCCCAGTTGCGAGCGCAGGCGGCCGCCGTCGAAGACTGGCAGGCTGATCGCCGGGCCGACGTTGTAGTTGAACTTGCGCCCGGTGAGAAACTCCAGCGGGCCGCCGCCGGTGGCCATGAAACCGAGGCTGCCGACCAGGTCGACATTGGGGAAGAAGCCAGCATGCGCAACGTCGATGCCACGGGCTTGCGCAGCCACCTGCCAACGGCTGGCGACCACGTCTGGGCGCTGGCCGACCAGCTCGGCGGGCAAAGCCGATGGCAGCTTGAGCGGGGCGCCGAGGGTCAGGGTCGGACGCTGGATCTGCGCGCCCTCCCCTGGCCCCTTGCCGGCCAACGCAGCAAGCTGGTTGCGGGTCAGGGCGATTTCTTCATCGAGGCTGTCGAGCTGGCGATGGGTTTCGGGCAGCGGCGCTTCGGCCTGGCTGACTTCGAAATGGGTGCCGATGCCTGCATCCAGCCGACGCTTGGCCAGGGCCAGGATCTGCTCCTGCTGCTCCAGTTCAGCCTTGACGATATCGCGCTGGGCGAAGTGCAGGCTTAGCTGGATATAGGCACGCACCACGTTGTTCTGCAGTTCGAGCTGCGCCTGGCGAGCCTCGGCCACACTCATGTGCGCCTGGTCCACAGCCTGCTCGCTGGCATTGCGCTCGCGGCCCCAGAGGTCGAGGGCATAGCTGAAGCCGATGGCGGCGTTGTTGTCCCAGGTATTGGCGCCCGACAGCGCACCAGGCCCGTAGAACTGATCCTCGGGCCAATTGTGGCGCTTGAGTGTGGCCTGGCCGTTGGCTTGCAGCTTTTCTGCCGACTCGACCACACCGGCCATGGCCTTGGCCTCGCGCACCCTCGCCAGGGCCATGGCCAGGTTCGGGCTACCCTCGACTGCCAGTGCGATCCAGCGGTTCAGCTGGGGGTCGCGATAGGCCTGCCACCACTGCTGGTCGGGCCAGTGCGCGTCGGTGGCGGCTTCGCGTATGGCCGCGTCGGTGGTCAGGGTATTGGCGTGTAATGTCTTGCTTTGCGGGGCAATGCCCCAGGTTCCGATACAGCCGCTCAAGGTGAGGGTAAGGGCACAGGCACTGAACACTTGAAGCGTTCTGATGATGCGACGCGGCACAGCTGCGATTTCCCGAGGAAGAGGTGGAGGGGCCGGGCAATTCTAGGGGGCGGCAGGACTGGCGATAAGCGCATATTCCTGCGAATCTTTGTTACCAAACGCGCGATAATCAGCCTTTGGTCGAAGGCATCTTTTAATAACTTCGTCGTTACTTCGTGACACAATTTTGTCCTCTACCTTGAGAGTGACCCATGGACACCCTGCAAAATATGCGTGCTTTCAGTTGCGTAGCCCAGCTTGGCAGCTTTACGGCTGCCGCGGCGCAACTGGATACGACCACCGCGAACGTGTCGCGGGCGGTCTCCAATCTGGAAGCCCATCTGCAAACTCGGCTGCTCAACCGTACTACCCGCCGCATCGCGCTGACCGAGGCCGGCAAGCGCTACCTGATGCGCTGCGAACAGATTCTTACCTACGTTGAAGAAGCCGAGGCCGAGGCCAGCGACGCCCATGCCCGCCCGGCCGGGCAATTGAAGGTTCACTCCATGACCGGGGTTGGCCAACACTTCGTGGTCGATGCCATTGCCCGCTACCGCGAATCGCACCCGGACGTGACGTTCGACCTGACCATGGCCAACCGCGTGCCGGACCTGCTCGACGAAGGCTACGACGTGTCCATCGTGCTGGCCACCGAGCTGCCGGACTCGGGCTTCGTGTCGCAGCGCCTGGGGATCACCTACAGCATCGTCTGCGCCTCGCCCGACTACATCGTGCGCAAAGGCATCGCACACAAGCCTGCCGACCTGCTCAAGCACGCCTGCCTGCGCATGGTCAGCCCGGTGATCCCGCTGGAGAAGTGGCTGTTCGACGGCCCGGAAGGCCAGGAAATGGTCAACATCACCAGCTCGCCGTTCCAGGTGAACACCGCCGACGCCATGAAAACCGCGATCCGCAGTGGCATGGGCGTGGGCGTGTTGCCGATCTATTCGGCCATCGACGGGCTGCGTGACGGCAGCCTGGTGCGGGTGCTGCCCGAGTACCGGCTGCAAGAGCTGAACCTGTACGCCATCTACCCGTCGCGCCAGTACCTGGATGCCAAGATCAAGACCTGGGTCGAGTACCTACGCAATTCGCTGCCGGAAATTCTCGCAGCGCATGAGGCAGACCTGAAAACCCATCAGGTGCAGATCGCCAACTGAGAAACATGCTGCATTCAGGGGAGGAGCAATGGTAGGTTGCTAACCATTGCTTCCAGCGCCAGGACCATGGGAGGGCGATGCCCTCCATTCGCAGCACAAGGCTGCTCCTACAGCGACCTTTGTAGGAGCAGCCTTGTGCTGCGAATGACCGCAACGCGGTCAACTGCCTGGCAGTCCACCCTAGCCTTGCAGAGAGTTGCCGATGAAAAAGACCGTCCTGGCCTTCAGCCGCATCACCCCGGCCATGGCCGAGCGCCTGCAACAAGACTTCAACGTGATCCTGCCGAACCCCAAGCTCGGCGACATCAACGCCCAGTTCAACGAAGCCCTGCCCGAGGCCCACGGCCTGATCGGCGTCGGCCGCAAGCTTGGCCGTGCGCAACTCGAAGGCGCGGCCAAGCTTGAAGTGGTCTCCAGCGTCTCGGTCGGCTACGACAACTATGACGTCGACTACTTCAATGAACGCGGCATCGCCCTGACTAACACCCCCGACGTACTTACCGAAAGCACCGCAGACCTGGGCTTCTCGCTGATCATGGGCTGCGCCCGGCGCACGGCCGAGCTGGATGCCTGGACCAAAGCCGGCCAGTGGCAAGCCACCGTGGGCCCGGCGCACTTCGGCAGCGACGTGCACGGCAAGACCTTGGGCATCGTCGGCCTGGGCAACATCGGCGCCGCCGTTGCCCGCCGCGGCCGGTTCGGGTTCAACATGCCGGTCATCTATACCGGCAACAGCCGCAAGGCCGCACTGGAGCAAGAGCTGGGGGCGCAGTTCCGCAGCCTGGAGCAACTGCTGGCCGAAGCCGATTTCGTCTGCATCGTGGTGCCGTTGTCGGACGCCACCCGCAAGCTGATCGGTGCACGGGAGCTGAAGCTGATGAAGCCAAGCGCCTTCCTGATCAACATCGCCCGCGGCCCGGTGGTCGACGAAGCAGCGCTGATCGAAGCCTTGCAGGCCGGCACTATTCGCGGTGCCGGCCTGGATGTGTATGAGAAGGAACCGCTGAGCGATTCTCCACTGTTCAAACTGCCCAACGCCCTGACCCTGCCGCACATCGGCTCGGCCACCGCAGAAACCCGCGAGGCCATGGCCAACCGGGCGATGGACAACCTGCGTGCGGCGCTGTTGGGCGAGCGGCCGCAGGATTTGGTGAACCCGCAGGTGTGGAAGGGCTGACCGTCAGCCTTAGCGTGCCAACACCATTACCGGCTTGACCCTAGGCTTGCGAAACACCAGCACATTACCCGCCATGACCGCGACGAGCCCCAGCAACGCTGGGGCCGTCCATTGGTACCCCTCGGCAAACGCCGACACATTCAACGCTACTAACGGGAACAGCACCGTGCAATACGCCGCGCGCTCGGGCCCCATGCGCCCGACCAGGGTCAGGTAGGCAGTGAAGCCAATCACCGAACCTGGGATCACCAGATACATCAGCGAGCCGATGTAACGCGTGTTCCATTCCATGGCGAAGGGAATGCCGCTGAACAGGCAATAAACCGTCAGCATCGCCGCGCCATAGACCATGCCCCAAGCATTGGTGGTCATGGGCTTGAGCCCTGCTTTCTGCTGCATGCTCGACAGCATGTTGCCCGCCGAGAAGCACAGCGTGCCGAGCAAAGCCAGGCCGAGGCCGTACAGGGTTTCGCGGCTGGCGGCATGGTGGGACAGCTCGGGCCAGAACAGCAGGCCCAGGCCCAGCAGCCCCATTGCACCGCCACCCAGCACATTGGCAGCGATCTTCTGGCCAAAGAACACCCGGGCGTTGAGAGCGTTCCACAGGGTCGCGGTGGAGAACACCACGGCGATCAGGCCGCTGGCGATCCACTGGCTGGCCGTGAGGAAGCACATGAAGTTGACGCAGAACAGGCACAGGCCCTGGGCCAGGCAGATCAGGTGGCCGCGGCGGTTCATCGGTTGCAGGCGGCGGGTGAGCAACAGGATGGCGAACAGGATCAACCCGGCCAAAGCGAAACGGTAGACGATGGACACCGGGATGGCGACCACACCCAGTTGCAGTTTCAGGGCGATCCAGGTGGTGCCCCAGATCAGGACGGTGAGCAGGTACAGGGACAGGTTCATGTGGGGGGTTCCTTGGGCCTTTCAGAATCGGTGCCCGACGCTTCGCGGGGCAAGCCCGCTCCCACAAGTACCGAGCAGTCTTCGATTTCTGTGGGAGCGGGCTTGCCCCGCGAATCGAGGGCGCAGCCCTCGCCGAGGCCCTCAGTGTTCGCCCTCCTGGCCCTCCCCGCTTGCACAAACTTGCGCTTTTCCAACCCAGGTAGCTGTCAGCGCACCGCAAGCGCAGTACGATGGCCCCAGAGGAATCGCCCATGACCCCACTCTCCCAGCTGCAAGTCTTCAATGCCATGCACGCCTCGCCCCACGCCCGCCTGGAGCTGAGCGCGCACCTGGGCGACGGCTTGGCTGCGGCGCTGTGGCGCAACCGCGACGATGCCCGCGATTACCAGGCGCCCAGCCATCACACGCTGTCGTGCTACATCGCCGATGGCACCGGCACCTTCCGTCGCCAGCGCCCAGCCGACAAGGGCGCACCGAACAAGCTGTGCATCATGCCGGCCGGCCATGAGTCGAACTGGGTGGTCAACGGCGCGATCCGCCTGGCGCACCTGTACGTCAGCGAGGCACAGTTCGCCCTGGGTTGCGTGCGCCTGCTGGACCGTGAGCCGCGGGAGTTGCAGCTGCAGGAGGCGACGTTCCTCGATGACCCGCAACAGTCGGCGCGCTTTCGCCAGTTGATCAACCTGGCCTGGGACGAGCCCGGCGAGCGCCTGCTGGCCAGCAGCCTGGCGCACGAGATCGTCGACCACGCAGTGCTCAGCCAGGTTGGGCTACGTCAGGGTCTGCGCCTGAAAGGCGGCTTGGCGCCGAACCTGCGTCGGCAGTTGGTGGAGTACATCGAGGCGCACCTGGACCAGCCCATCACCCTCGGTGAACTGGCCCTGCGCTGCAACCTTTCCGAGTACCACTTCGCGCGCATGTTCCGCACCAGTTTCGGCTTGCCGCCACACCAGTACCTGCTGGCACGGCGGCTGCACCGTGCTTGCCAGTTGCTGCGCTTGGGTCACCTGCCGCTGGGAGAGGTGGCGTTGCTGTGCGGGTTTGCCAGTGCCAGCCATTTCAGCAACCGCTTCCGCCAGGCACTCGGAGCGACGCCTGGCGACTATCGCACAGCCTTCAGCCCTTAGAACTCGAGGGTGCTGGACAGGCTCACCTGCCGCGCATCGCCAACTGCGACAAAGTACTGGTTCACCGCCGAGCTGTAGTAAACCTTGTCGAACAGGTTCTTCACGTTCAACTGCAGGCGCACGTTGTGGTCGTCGAGCTGGGTCTCGTACGTGGCAAACGCATCGGCAACGGTATAGCTGGGCAAGTCGAAGGTGTTGGTCGAGTTGCCCGAACGCTCGCCCACATAACGGGCCCCAGCACCAACGCGCAGTCGGTCGCCACCGAACACGCGGCCAAAGTCATACACGGCCGAGAGCGAGCCACTGTGCTTGGCCACGTTCTGCAGGCGGTTGCCTTCAAGGTCCGGGTCTTTGGTGACCTTGGCATCGGTAAAGGCATAACTGCCAATCAGGCTCCAGCGTTCGCTGAGCTGCCCGGTCAGGTCAAGTTCAACACCGCGTGAATTGACCTCGCCAGCATTGCTGTAGACCGTCTCGCCGGTACCCGTGTCGAAGTTGGCGACCAGCACATTGCGCTTGGTGATGTCGAACAGCGCCAAGGTGCCGGTCAGGCTGCCTGGCATGTCGAGCTTGGCCCCCAGCTCCCACGACTTGCCCTCCTCGGGCGCTACCGACGCATCCAGCACCACACCGCCGGTCAACGGCGCAATGCTGGAGTTGGGCTTGAACGACTCGCTGTAGCTGCCATAAAACGACAGCTGGTCATCGACCTTGTAGACGATGCCGGCATGCGGCACCCAGGCCTGGCCGCTGGTGTCGGTATTGGCTTTGAACGGGCGACCGCGGCCGGCGTATTGGTCGAACTGCTGGAAGCGCGCACCGGCCACCAGAATCCAGTGCTCGTCCAGGTGCAGGGCGTCCTGCACAAACAGCGCGTCGGTGCGCAGTTTATCGGTCTGGTCGCTGTCGCTGGCGCGCACGCTGCTGCCCTCCACTTCCTGGCCGTAGGCCGGGTTTTCATAGCTGAAGGAAGACTGCGCAGTCTGGCGGATCAGGTCGCCACGAAACACCTTGCGGTCTTCGTGATCGAGGCCGAACAACAGGTCATGCTGCAGGCCGCCCAGCTCGACGTCGCCCGCAAGGCTCAGGGTGGCGAACTGGTCGCGGCTCATGGCGTTGTGCGTGCCGTCGATGCTGCGCGTCAACGTGCCCGTGGTTTCGTTGACGCCCGTCACGCGGACCTGGCTGGCGTCGTAGGTCTCGCGGTTGAAGCTGTAGCCGAAGTGCAGCTTCCAATCGTCGGCCAATTGATGGTCGACCTCCAGGCGATACAGGTCAGAGCGCCCTTCCATGTCGTTGAACGGCTCATCCAGGCGACGCGTGGCCGGAATGTCCAAGGGGTGGCCGTTGCTGCCAAAGGCCGTGCCGCGGTCGAACGGGTAAAGAAACTCGCGGTGCTCGTACGCCACCACCACCTGGGTGTCCTCGCCCAGCCAGGCCAGCGACGGCGCCACCAGCGATTCGCGGTGCACACCGAAGTTACGCCAGTAGTCCTCATCTTCGTGGTCGACGATCAGGCGGTAGGCGAAGTTGCTGTCGCCGAGTGCGCCGGTGCTGTCGAACCCACCGCCGCTGCCATTTTTGCCGCTGCCGTAGGTCGAGCCACGCACCGTCAGGGCGTTGTACTGCTGCAGTTGCGGGCGCTTGCTGACCACGTTGATGACCCCGCCTGGGTCCTGGATGCCGTACAGCAGCGAAGCCGGGCCCTTGAGCACTTCGACCCGCTCGGTGCTGGCATTAAGGCTGCGGCCCTGCACGATGGGCATGCCGTCACGCATGATCGAGCCGTCGCGGTTGTCGCCAAAGCCGCGCTTCATCACGGTGTCGGAGGTGCCGCCAAAGTTGTTGCCCTGGGTAATGCCGCTGACGTTGGTCAAGGCATCATCGAGGTTGCGCGGGGCCTGGTCGCGAATGACCTGGGCCGGGACCACGTTGATGGCCTGGGGGATGTCCTGGTTCGGGCCCTGGCCACGCATGATCGAGGCCGTGGCCGGGGGCTGATAGCTGTAGGCGTCCATCTGCGAGGTCACGGTGGTGGCCTGCAGGTTGAGTGCCCCGTCGCTACTCACGGCTTCGAGGGTGAAGGTGCGAGCATCGACGCGGCGCCAAGCCAAGCCGGAAGTGCCCAGCAATTGCTGCAGCGCCTGCTCTGCACTGAAGGTGCCGTTGAGGGCGGGTGCCTGCTGGCCAGAAAGCTCGAGGGTGTACACCACGCTCTGGCCGGTGGCTTGGCTGAAGGCATTAAGCGCCTGGGCCAAGGGCTGGCTTGGCTGGGCAAACGTGTACGCCTGTACCTGCTCCGCCGCCCCGGCCAACGGTGCGATGGCGATGACAGGGAACACCGAAAGGCCGAGCCAGAGGGGGACGCAACGCGGGGTGAACTTCATGGACGCTGACCTGTAAGTGGGTGTTGATTGCGAATGAATCGCACTTCCACTCATTACACGGATGCCACGGCCTGTTACCTCATCCGTTATTTGAATTTTTTCCTGGGCCGGCCTCTTCGCGGGCAAGCCGGACCGCCGCACCGCCGCTCCCACAGGTTCTGGTACAGGTGCTTAGCGGATAATCGTCAAACGCCCCAAGACGGTCTGCCGCGAAAAGCCCATCACATTGCCGAGTGAATCGAGCGCTGCCAAAGGCGCTTGCACCGGGAAACTGCCACTGACCTTGCGCTGCCCCAACTCACCCTCGAGCAGCAGGATGCGCCCCGGGTAGTACCGCCCGAGGTCTTCGACCACCTGCGCCAGCGGCACCTGGTAGTAATTCAGCCAGCCCTGGCGCCAGGCCAGGCGGCTCTCACTGTCCACGCTCACGGTGCTGCCCGCATGGCCATCAACGTAAGCCAGCTGCTGATTGGCCGTCAGTTCACGGGCGACCGCGCCTTGCCCCGGCGTCACCGCGACCCGCCCACTGCGCACTGTCACCTGCGCGCCATCCCCCTGCTCACGCACCTCGAACTGGGTGCCCAGCACCCGCACCTCACCGCCGGCGGCAGTTACCAGAAACGGCTCGCCGGTGTGGGTTACCTGGAAGAACGCCGCCCCGCGCAGCAGCCGCACACGGCGCTCGCCCTGGGCGAAGTCGACCGTGATTGCGCTGCCTGCATCTAGTGTCACCTGCGATTGATCGGCCAGGGTCACCTGGCGGACGTTCCCGGCGCTGCTGTAGTCGGCCTGCAGGTCTTGCAGCCAGTAGCCAGGGTGCCACCCACCCACGGTGCCGACCGCCAGTACCAGGCAGGCTGCAACCGCCAGGGCGGCGACGCGTTGGCGCCAACGGCCTCGGGCAGGCGCCTTGGCCATGGCATCCAGGTACCGTTGCAGGCCCTCGCGCTCTTCATCAGCCAGCCGCGCCGCTGGCGCCGCGCTCATCTGCCACAGCGCCTGAGCCTGTGCGTACGCCTCTCGATGCCCCGGGTCGGCCAGCAACCAACGCTTGAACGCCGCACTCTGGGCTTGCCCAGGCTGTTCGTTGATGCGGCTCAGCCACTGCAGCGCGGCCTCTGACTGCGCGGCAGTGATCGGATTCGGACAGCTCATCGACGGGCGCTCCCTGGCCTGCGTAGGGTGGAAACGGGCTCGGCGACACTCGCCTTGCACGCTTCGAGGGCGCGCATCATATGCTTTTCAACGGCGCTCTGGGACAGTTGCATGGCCGTGGCGATCTCGCTGTACTTGCAGCCGTGGATACGATTGAGCAGGAAGATCTGCCGCGTGCGATCGGGCAAGGCACGCAACGCAGCCTCGATACGTTGCAGGTCGTGATCGACCTCCAGAGCGTGCTCAGGTTCTGCGGCGCAGGACTGCTCATCCACGGCTTGCGTGGCTTCGGCCACACGCTCGCGGCTGCCTTCGCTGCGCAGGTGGTCGATGGCAAGGTTGCCGGCGCAGCGCAAAAGGTAGGTGTCCAGTGCTTCGACCTTGACCTCGGGGCGGCGCCAGAAGCGCAGGAACAACTCCTGGACCAGGTCCGATGCCGTGGCCCGGCAACCGACCCGGCGGCTGACCAATGCCTCCATGCGCGCACGCTGCGCCAGAAACACCTGCACGAAGCGCGCACGCCCGCCAGTGTTGTCAGCGTCTGGCTGGCTCACATCACCCGGCTCGCTCAAGGCGTCACACAGCAAGCACGGCCAACAGCGGGCCGAGCACCACGCTGGCGGCGGCCAGGCCCAGCAACAGGCGGGGCTGGTACGGCAGGGCGAACACCCACAAGGTCACCCCCGCCATCAACACCGCTATCCATTCCACCAAGCCATGCGCCCACCCCCGCATGTGCACGCTGAGTACCAGCGACAGCACCAGCAGCAGCCAGCCACCGACGCGCAGCACACGCAACTGTTGCGCCTGTGGTTTGCGCCCAAGCAGCTCATTGAAGTGTTTTTCCATGGCCAGGCACAGGGCGACGAAGCCCGCGAAGCCGATCAGCGCACTACCTAGCATCCGCTCACCTCGCCGCCCTCGACCGTCGGTTTTTTGGCCGCGCGTGAGGCGCGCGTGGTAACAGGCTTTGCCGGGCGCAGCATCTTGCTGGCCGTCCAGGCCAGGAACACGCCGGTGGCCAGCGCCGTGAGGTCGAACCCGGCCATGGCCCAGTCGCCAGACCGCAATGACTGATCGAGGCCCTGGCTTGTGGTCAGGCCATTGAGCAGCGGCAGCAAGGCGAAGGCCAGCGCGCCCAGCGCCAGTTGCTCGCCCCAGGCGCGGCGCCCGGATCGCAGCACGGCATGCACCAGCGACAATGCCCAGACCAGGAAGAACGTGTTGACCTCCCAATCGGCGCGGCCCTCGGCAGCCACAGGGATCAGCCGATTGGCCCAGAAGAAGCCTGCCACCGCCAGCAGCAGGCCACTCATGCTGGCAATGTTGAGCACCTCGACCAGGCGCAATTCGCCCGGCATGTGCGCGCTCTTGGCGTGCTTGAGCTGACGCTTGCCCAGCCACATCACCAACCCTGTGCCAATCACCGCAGTGCCGGCCACGCCGAAGACAAAGTACAACCAGCGCAGCCAGGGCCCGGCGAAATTGCCCATGTGCAGGCCGGCAAAACTGAAGGCCGTCATCATCGCCCCGCTCTCCGGTGCACCTTGGGTCAGCAGCGCGCCGCTGGCGCCGTCGAAGGTCCAGTTGGTACTGCGCCGGTAGGCGACGTTGTCGGCCGAGGACTGGGTGAAGGTGACCCGTGCATTGCGGTCACCGGGGTTCTGCAGCTGGATGAAACCGATGCGTGCACCCGGTGCCACTTCTTCAACTTTGGCGTACAGCGTCGGCAACGGCACCAGGGGCGTCGCGACGTTGGCAGCCTTGGGCGCATCGTCGCGGCCGAACAGCTCGTTGAAGTACTCGCCGGTATTGCCGCCATAGCTGGCCAGAATGCCGGCAGGCATCACCATGTACATGAACAGCACCAGGCTGCTGTAGCTAATCATCAGGTGGAACGGCAGCACCAGCACGCCAATTGCGTTGTGCCCATCCAGCCACGAGCGCTGGCCTTTGCCAGGGCGGAAGGTGAAGAATTCTTTGAAGATCTTCTTGTGGGTGATGATCCCGGTGACCAGGCCCAGCAGCATGATGAAGGCACAGAACGTCGACAGCCAACGGCCGAACGGGTGCGGCATCTCCAGCTGGAAGTGGAAGCGGTAGAAGAACTCGCCACCACGGCTGTCGCGCGCTTCGACCGGCTGGCCAGTCTGCGCATCGAGGCTTTTGCTGACAAAACCGCGGCGCCCCGCTTCAGGGTCGCGCCAGCCCACGTTCAGCGCCGCCTCGCGCTCGTTGGGCAAGCGGATCATCCAGTTGCTGGCGTGCGCGGCGTTGGCCTCCAGGTAGCGCTGGGCCAAGCCCAGGCTGTTTACCGGGTCGAGCGCATGGCTGCGCACCTCGGGCTGGGTCCAGTGGTTGATCTCGTCCTTGAAGTACGAAAGCGTGCCAGTGAGGAAGATGGCGAACAGCAACCAGCCGAAGATCAGGCCGGTCCAGGTGTGCAACCAGGCCATGGCCTGGCGAAAGCCTTCTTTCATGGGTTTTTCATCCAGTAGGCAAAACCGCTGACCACGCCCAGCAGCACGCTCGGCAACAGCACGCCCCACCAGGCACGCCAGGCGCTACGGCAAGCGAAGCACCAGATGAACGCCAGCACGTAGAAGACGAACGACAACAACAAGCCCGTGAGGGTCGCATCCACCCGTGGCAAGGGCGCCAGCAGGGCGATGCTGACACTGGCCATGGATGCCAGCAGATAACCGCCCAGCGCTGCAGCCAGGCAGCGTGAGCCCACGGCCAGGCGGTAGCTGAGGGGGAGACCGGCGGCGTTGCGCTTCATGGCGGAGGTCTGGGCATTTTCGGGGCTGCAATAATAATGATTTCAATTCGCATAAGCAAAATATTGCCGCTGCTTAGCCGCCCATCGCGGACGGGCTGGCGATCCGCCCCTGGAGGATTGCCGAGCACCAGGTCGCCCATTACAATGCGAACAATTATTACTTCCAATCGCGCATCTTGGCGCCGGAGTATCCACGGTGCCCAGCGCCCTTTCCTCCACTGTCGAAGGCCTCTATCACGCCCATCACAACTGGCTGACCGGCTGGTTGCGCCGCCGCCTTGGCTGCCCGCAGAGTGCCGCCGACCTGGCGCAGGACACTTACGTGCGCCTGCTTCAAGCACGCGAGACACCGCAATTGATCGAACCCCGGGCGTTCCTGGCCACGGTCGCCAAGCGGGTGCTGTGCAATCACTTCCGGCGCCAGGAACTGGAGCGCGCCTACCTCCTAGCCTTGGCCCAAGTGCCGGAAGACGTGGCACCGAGCGAAGAACAGAAAGCGATCATCTTCGAGACGCTGCTGGAGCTCGACCGCCTGCTGGATGGCCTGCCAGCGCTGGTCAAGCGTGCCTTCCTGCTGGCGCAGGCCGACGGCCTGGGCCAGGGCGAAATCGCGCGTGAGCTGAACCTGTCACTGGCCACGGTCAAACGCTACCTGAACAAGGCGGCCATGCGCTGTTACTTCGCCCTGTGAATACCCAGTTTTCTCCGCAGGTAGCCGAGCAGGCCGTGCATTGGTTGATCGAGTCCCAGGGTGATGATTTTGACCGGGCCCAGCAGTTGGCGCTGGAGCACTGGCTACAAGCCGACCACGAACACCAGCGCGCCTGGGCGCATATTCAGCAGGTCAATCAGCGGCTACGCGGGGTGGCTTCGCCCGTGGTGCATGCGACGCTGCAAGCGCCGCCATCGGCTGCTCGACGGCGTGCGCTCAAAGCCCTGTTGTTGCTCGGTGTGGCCAGTGCCACAGGGTTGGGGCTGCAGCAGCACAACCCGTTGCCAGGGCTGATGGCCGACTACCGCAGCCCGGTCGGCCAGCGTCGGCGGTTGAACCTGGAAGACGGCAGCCTGCTGCAACTCAATACCCGTAGCGCCGCTGATGTGCGCTTTGATGGGCACCAGCGGGTGGTGCGCCTGCTCGAAGGCGAACTGGCGCTGGAGGTGGCCAAGGATGCACGGCCCTTGCTGCTGCGCACCGGCGAAGCTGCGCTGCAGTTGGACAGCGGCCGTTTCAACGTGCGCCAGTACGACGGGTTCAGCCTGGTGTCGGTGTTCAGTGGCGTCGCCAGTGTGTCGGGTGAGGCCTTGCTGGCAGGGCAACAGGCCCGATTGGGGGGCAACGGCTGGCGGGCGGTCACAGCGCTGGACCGCAATGCCGGGGCCTGGGTCGACGGCATGCTGGTAGCATCGCACATGCGCCTGGGGGATTTCCTCGCCGAGCTCGGCCGCTACCGGCAGGGGCAACTGGGGTGCAGCGAGCGGGTTGCCGACTTGCGGATTTCAGGGTCTTACCCGCTGGATGACAGTGAGCGAATTCTGCAGATGCTGGAGGTGGCATTGCCGGTGCGGGTGCGACGGTTTACCCGGTACTGGGTGACGGTCGATAGCCTGACGTGAGGTTGCCGGGCCTACACGTAAAGCGCCACCCTCGCAATCACTACAGCCGTGGGAGCGGGCTTGCCCCGCGAACACCGGCGAAGCCGGTGCCATGCACCGCGTAGCCCCATTCGCGGGACAAGCCCGCTCCCACAGGGTCCTCACAAGGTCTGAGCCTGCGCAGTTACCTGTGGGCGCTGGCTTGCCGGCCATAGGCTGCACAGCAGCCGCAGATTTTTTTGCATTCACCTGAGCCATTTTCCAACGTTCGCGTGACAGACAAGGCAAACCCCTTCTCTCAGGACCTCACCCATGCCGTTGCGCCCCAGCCCCCTCGTCCACGCCCTGCTGCTCGCCACCACCCTCGGCCTAGCCACCCCCGCGGCCCACGCCGAAGCGCGCACTTACCACATCGCCGCCGGCTCCCTTGAAGACGCCCTCAACCAGTTCGGTCGCGAGAGCGGCGCATTGATTTCGTTCGGTTCGCAACTGACCCAAGGCATGAACACCCCAGGCCTGGACGGCCAGTACGACGTGCGCCAGGGCCTCGACGCGCTGCTGCGCGGCAGTGGCCTGCAAGCCCGGCAAGAAACCGACAACGCCTTCAGCCTGCAGCCGCTGAGTGCCGCCAGCACCAGCGCCGCCGTCGAGCTGGGGGCCTCAACGGTGGTCGGCGACTGGTTGGCCGAAGCCCAGCAAGACAACGTCTTCGAACACCCCGGCGCCCGCGACGTCGTGCGCCGTGAAGCCTTCGAGCGCAGCGGCGCCACCACCGCGCGCGAAGTGCTCAACCGCATCCCGGGGGTGAATGCGCCAGACAACAACGGCACCGGCAGCCATGACCTGGCGCTGAACTTTGGTATCCGTGGCCTCAACCCACGCCTGGCGTCGCGCTCCACCGTGCTGATGGACGGCATCCCGGTGCCGTTCGCGCCGTACGGCCAGCCTCAGTTGTCACTGGCGCCGATCAGCATGGGCAACATGGATGCCGTGGACGTGGTGCGCGGCGGCGGCGCGGTGCGCTATGGCCCGCAGAATGTCGGCGGCATCGTCAACTTCGTGACCCGTGCAATCCCCGAGGAGGCCACCTTCAAGGCCGCCATGCAAAACCAGATCAGCCCGTCCTCGAGCCACGACGGTTTCAAGAACAGCGCCAACCTGCTGGTCGGCGGCACCAATGCCAACGGCCTGGGCGGCGCCCTGCTCTACTCTGGCACCCGTGGCGGCGACTGGCGCGAGCACAGCGACACGCAGATTGATGACCTGATCCTCAAGGGCAAACTGCAACTGGATGAGGCCAATAGCCTGCACGCCATGGCCCAATACTACGAAGGCGAAGCCGACATGCCCGGCGGCCTGAGCACTGCCGATTTCGATGCCGACCCGTACCAATCGACGCGCCTGAAGGACAAGTTCTGGGGCCGTCGCACGCTGGTCAACGTCGGCTACGACTACAAGCAGGACGACCGCCAATTCAGCGTCAACAGCTTCTTCACCAAAACCCTGCGCAGTGGCTACCTCGACCAGGGCAGCTTCGTTTCGCTGTCGCCGCGCGAATACTGGGTGCGCGGTATCGAAACCCGGTTCTCCCAAGGCGTTGCGCTGGGTGAAAGCTGGCACGAACTGGGCATCGGCTACCGCTATGTCAACGAAGCCGGCCACGAATTGCGCTTCCGCGAACCGGTCAACGGCGACCTGCCGACCACTGCCAGCCGCAACGACCGCGATACCCGCGGCAGCACCGAAGCCCACGCCATCTACCTGGACGACCGTATCGACATCGGCCGCTGGACCATCACCCCGGGCGTACGCTACGAGATGATCGACTCCGAACAGAGCAACACGCTCAATGGCCAGCGTTACCAGGGCAGCTACAACACCGCGTTGCCGGCGTTGAACGTGATGTACCACCTCACCGACAGCTGGAACCTGTATGCCAACACCGAGGGTTCGTTCGGCAGCGTGCAGTACAGCCAGATGCCCAACCGCGTCAGCAGCGGTGAAGTAAAACCCGAAAAAGCCCGCACCTGGGAAGTCGGCACCCGCTACGACAATGGCGACGTGCAAGCGGAGATCGGCGCGTTTCTGATCAACTTCGACAACCAGTATGAAAGCAACCAGACCAACGATTCGGTGATTGCACGCGGTGAGACCCGTCACCAAGGCATCGAGACCAGCATCCGCTATGCCCTCGACGGCCTGAGCCCGGCACTGGCCGGCTTCGACGTGCATGCCAGCTACGCGTTCGTCGATGCCACCATTCGCGAAGACGGCCCGAACAAGGGCAATCAGGTGCCGTTCTCTTCACGGCACAAGGGCACCTTGGGCGTCGGCTACACCGAAGGCCCGTGGCAGTTGGACCTGGATAGCAGCTTCCAGAGCAGCCAGTATGCCGACAACGCCAATACCGGCGAGGAAAGTGCCGATGGCAGCACCGGGCGTATCCCCGGCTACATGCTGGTCAGCACCCGCGCCGGGTATGACTTTGGCCCGCAGATGTCGAACCTGAAGGTGGCGGTAGGCGTGAAGAACCTGTTCAACCGCGAGTACTACACGCGTTCGTTCGACGACAACAACAAGGGTAAGTATGTGGGTGAACCACGGACCCTGTACCTGCAGACCTCGGTAGCCTTCTGACGAAACCCGGGGGTCGCTGCGCGGCCCTCGCCTTGCAGTTGCAACAAGAAATTTATTTTCAAAAAGGGCTTGAAATCATTCCGCCGTTGCCTGACCTTAGAGTCAAGAGGCGCAGAAATTCCAAGGGTCTCAAGGGCCTAGGCACGCCTCCATGCGAGCAAGCTGAATAAGGATTGAATCATGCAAATCCAGGTCAACAGCAGCAACCATATCGAAGGTAACGCCCGGCTCGACGAGTGGGTCCGCAGTACGCTGGAAAGCTCTCTGGAACGTTACGAGGACGACCTCACCCGCATCGAGGTGCACCTGCGCGACGAGAACGGCGCCAAACCCGGACCGCATGACAAACGTTGCCAAATGGAGGCTCGCCCGAAAGGCCACCAACCGATTTCCGTGACCCACACCGCCACCTCGCTGGACCAGGCGGTCGATGGCGCCGCCACCAAGCTCAACCACGCGCTTGAACACTTCTACGGTAAGTTGCGCAGCAAGCGCGGCGTGCTGGAGCTAAGTGACCCCGACGCCTGAGGGTGGTAACAAAACGCCCGGCCTAGTGCCGGGCGTTTTCGTTTCTGTCGATCAACGGCGCTGAACCAACGCGCGCTCATGCCGGTCAACCCCTGCACTCAATCGCTGCAGAACGCATGACCATGAACAACCCCTTCGCACAGATCAGCGCCGCCTTCGCCCCCGAGTACCGGGTTAACCTGAGCATCGTCGACCTGGATGGCAGCATCATGCTGACCCTCGCCGACGACGCTGGCGTGGTCGCCAAGCGCCTGATCAGTCAGGCTCAGCGCAACGACCCGGTGCGCTTGCAGCGGGTCATCGACAGCATCCGCCTGGGCCTGGCCATCGAACTGAGCCAGAACCCGATGCAAGTGCTCGCCGCACTCACCCGCGATGCGCAGCATGCACCGCGTCACTTCGTGGCCAACTGAGGCCTACTTGCCCTCGTCCACTTCCTTGCCATTGGCATCCAGCACCTTGGTCGAGGGGTAGCGGTACGAGGCGTAGCGCACCACCAGGATCGAGAACGCCAGCAGCAGGATGCCACCGCACAAGTACAACAGCCCCTCGTCTGGCGCCTTGTGGTGCGAGACATCGCCGATCAGCAGGCGGGTCAGTGCGGTGATCGCCACGTACAGCAAAAAGCGGATGGGCATGTGGTTGGTCTTGAAGTAGATCCCGACCATGGCCCCCAGCTCCAGGTAGATGAATAGCAGCAGGATGTCATCGACACTGACCCCGCCCTTGCCGACCATGTCCAGAAAGGTCACGACCGCCGCGTAGGCGGTAATGGCGCCAATGCCGAACAGCGCCAGATAATGGAATGCCTCGACGCACAGGTTGCCCAGCGAGTCGGCCGAGCCGTGCAGGCCCTTGCGCAGCTTTTCAGCCCATTTGATATTCACGATTGTCCCATTCCCCGATACGCCATGAAGGATGATGCGTCACCTGTGTGACGCTTGTGCCATGCAGTTAAAGGGCCAGGCCCTCGCCTTGGAAGGCGACCGATTGCCGCAAGGCACCTGTGGGCTACGCTTTTGCCGGAAGATTCTGGTTGCGCAACGATGCCCAATGCCATTACTGTATAAAGATACAGTAAAACGCAACCCAACCAGCAAAAAGGCATAGAGGTGATGAATGGCCGTCGAAGTGGTGTACCGCAGCAGCCGCGACCCGGAGCGCTTGTTCATGGATAAGGCCGAAGCAGATCGTCACGACAAGATGCTCGAACTGGCCGAGCGCCTGGCAGAAGTGCTGCACAAGGCGGTGCCATCGCTGACTGAGCAACAGGTCGAAGAAGCCGGTATCTACATGGCCAAGAACCGCGACGTGTTCGCACGGGCGTTCAAGAGCCAGCCAGATGCGTTGGCAGAGTTGCTCGAAGGCCAAGCCCAGTAAGAGCAGCCTTGGGCTGCGAAGAGGCCCTTGAGGTCGAAAAATTATTGCTAGCCAAACCGTCCCTTTCGCAGCACAAGGCTGCGCCTACAGGGGAAGCGTCGGACTTAGCCGTAGAGCAGCCGCTCCGCCAGCATCTGCGCCACCCGCGCCGGCGAGCGCTTCTCTGCCTGGGCATGGCCAAACACTTCGGTCAGCCGCGTAGGAATACGCGCCAGGTGCGCGGTGATGGTCCCCAGGTCTTCGCCCCGATGGGTCAACGCTACGTAGATCAGCCCACCGGCATTGATCACGTAGTCGGGCGCATACAGTATTCCGCGCGATTCCAACTGGTCGGCAACCTGCAGGGTGGTCAGCTGGTTGTTCGCCGCCCCCGCCACCGCCGCACAGCGCAGCTGCATCACGCTCTGCCCGTTCAGCACAGGCCCTACGCCACACGGGGCGAAGATGTCGCAGGGGGTGCTGATCAAGGCATCGTTGGTCACCGGGTGGGCATTGAACTGCTCGACCGCCAACCTCACCCGCCCGGGGTCCAGGTCGCTCACCAACAGCTCTGCACCCGCTGCGTGCAGTTGCTCGGCCAAGGCATAGCCGACATTGCCCAGCCCTTGCACAGCCACCCGCAAGCCTTCCAGGTTGTAACTGCCCAGCCGTGCATACGACGTCGCGCGGATGCCGGCGAACACGCCCATGGCGGCATGGGGCGAAGGGTCCCCTGAGGCCGTGGTGCTGGTCACATGCGGCGTGCGCTGCGCGATGCAGTCCATATCCACCGTCGAGGTACCGCTGTCCACAGCCGTGATGAAGCGCCCCTGCAAGGTATCGACGAAACGGCCGAACGCCTCGAACAGCGCAGCGCGGTTTTCCACATGCGGGTTGCGCATGATTACAGCCTTGCCGCCGCCCAAGGCCAAACCGGCCAGCGCGGCCTTGTAGCTCATGCCCTGGGCCAAGCGGATCGCGTCGACCATGGCGCTCTCGTCATCGGCGTAAGGCAGGTAGCGACAACCGCCCAAGGCGGGGCCCAGCTGCTCGCTGTGGATCGCCACCACCGCCTTCAGGCCCGTTGGCGGGTCGATGAACAGGTGCAGCGATTGGGTACGGGTGCTTTGCATTAGCGCGAACATCGACGGGCTCCCCAGCGAGGTGCTCCTATCAGTATAGGCAGGCCCAAGTGCGGGAAGCCGCGGTCAGACCACTGGACGAAACCGCGCGCCACAGCTAATAGTTAATCGTGTGTGGAGAAGCCCCATGAAGCCACGTCAAGCCTGCCTGGCCTGCCTGGAACGCGAGCCCGTCGCCCTGCTGGAAGCCGCATTGTGGATGGCCGCCGAGCACGACCGTAGTGTCGAGCCCGCGAACAGCCTTGCCCTGCTGCACGACCTGCACCGCGAGATCAGCGCCAACCTGCCAATGCTGCCCCTGTGCGAACTGGCCCAGCCGCTGCTGCGCCAACTCAATGCACTGGGCTTTCAACAAGATGAATATCACCCGTTGCGGCCGCACGCGGCGATGATGGACAAAGTGCTGCAGCGCCGCCGTGGGCAGCCATTGACCTTGGCCATCCTGGCCTTGGAGCTGGCTGGTCGGCTGTCGATCCCGCTGGAAGGCGTTGCATTTCCCGGCCACTTCCTGCTGCGCGTGCCCGGCGCCGACCACCTGCTCGACCCTTGCGGCGGCAGGCGCTTGTACCCCAGTGATTGCCGCGACCTGCTCGCCCGCCAGTTCGGCCCACACGTGCCGCTGAGTGCGGAGCACATGCGCACGGCCAGCCCACGGCAGATGCTGCAACGCCTGTCACGCAACCTGCGCCAATTGCACATCAGCAACGACAACCACCTGGCGGCGTTGATCGACGCCGAACGGGTGATGCAGCTGGGCCCGGTGCAAGTCAGCGACTACACCACCCGCGCATCGCTCTACCAGTTTCTGGATTGCCCGCAGGCCGAACGCTTCGACTTGGAGCATGCCCTGCTACTCACAGAAGACCCGGTTCAGCGCCTGAAGCTTTCCGAGCGGATCGGCAAACTCCCGACGGTGAACCGTTCGATTCACTGAGCCGGGGTATCCGGCTGCTGCGAAGGATGCGCCTGGATGAACGCCGGGTGCTGGGCTGCCAGGGCGGCGACCCGACGAATACGCGGATAACCGCCCAGGTCGATGTTGAAGCGCTCGGCAGCGTACACCTGCGGCAGCAAGTACACATCCGCCAAGCCCGGCGTGTCGCCAAAGCAGAAGCCGTGGTCGCCAATCAGTTGCTCGACCGCCGACAGCCCTTGGCCGATCCAGTGCGCGATCCACTGGTTGACCTGAGGCTCGTCCTGACCTGCCTGGCGCAGCAGGTTGAGCACGCTGACGTTGTGCAACGGGTGAATATCGCAGCCGATGATCGCCGCCACACCGCGCACCTTGGCCCGCGCCTCGGCCGTGTCCGGCAGCAGCGCAGGGTGTGGATAAACCTCTTCCAGGTACTCGATGATTGCCGGTGACTGCACCAACAACGCACCGCTGTCGGTGCGCAGGGCCGGTACACGGCCCTGCGGGTTCACGGCGACATAGTCCGCACCGCGCTGCTCGCCCTTGAGCAGGTTGACCGGCAAGGACTGGTAACCCAGCCCCTTCAGCGCCAGCGCAATGCGCACCCGATAGGACGAGGTGGAACGGTAGTAGGTGTACAGCTCCATACCCCTGTCCCCTCAGTTGGCTGCGATGACTTTGCCGCGGCATTCGCCGAAGCCGATGCTGGCCACGCCATCACGCGTGCAACGGGCACGCAGGATGATTTCGTCGCCGTCTTCGAGGAACTTGCGCACCTCGCCACTGGCCAGCTCCACCGGCTGCTTGCCGCCCTCGGTGATCTCCAGCAGGCTGCCAAAAGAGCCCGGCGTTGCACCCGACAGCGTGCCCGAACCGAACAGATCGCCCGGTTGCAGTTGGCAACCGTTGACGCTGTGGTGGGCAACCATCTGCGCCACGGTCCAGTACATGCTGCGGGTATTGCTCAGGGTCAGCCGGTGAGCCGCAATGCCTTGCTCGCGCATGCGCTCGGTCAGCAGCAGCACTTCCAGTTCGATATCGAACGCACCCTTGGCCTGGTCACGGGCATCCATCAGGTAGGACAGCGGCTGCGGATCGCCTTGCGGGCGCGCCGGCTGCGCAGTGCGGAACGGCTCCAGCGCCTCGGCCGTCACCACCCAGGGCGAAATGCTGGTAATGAAACTCTTGGACAAAAACGGCCCCAGTGGCTGGTATTCCCAGGCCTGGATATCACGCGCTGACCAGTCGTTGAGCAGGCAGAAGCCGGCGACGTGCTCGGCGGCATCACCCACCGGGATCGACTCGCCCATGTCGTTGCCCTGGCCAATCCAGATACCCAGCTCCAGCTCGTAGTCCAGGCGCGCGCAGGGCCCGAAGCTTGGCTCAGTGTGCCCAGCCGGCAGGGTTTGGCCTTTGGGGCGGCGCACCTCGGTACCGGAGGGGCGAATGGTCGAAGCGCGGCCGTGGTAACCGATCGGCACATGCTTGTAGTTGGGCAGCAGCGGGTTGTCCGGGCGGAACAGCTTGCCGACGTTCTTGGCGTGCTCGATGCCGACATAAAAGTCGGTGTAGTCACCGATCTTGGCGGGCACATGCAGTTGGCAATCACTGGCTGGGTAGAGCGCGGCGTTCAGCGCCGACTGGTGTTCGCTGTGTTCGCCGAGCAGCGCCAGCAGGCGCTCACGCAGGGCGACACGGGCGCTACGGCCGAGGGCGAAGAAGGCGTTCAGCGCACCACCACGGGTAGCCTCCACCGCAGCCTTGGCCTCGCCGTCGAACAAGCCCGCAGCGAGTACCGCTTCAAGGTCAAGGATGGCATCGCCGATGGCCACGCCGCAGCGCAGCGCTTCACCCGGCCGGCTGAAGATGCCCAACGGCAGGTTCTGCAGCGGGAAATCGCTGTGCCCGTTGGCATGCTCGACCCAGCTACGGGTAATGGCGGTCTGGTTCATGGGTTATCTCCGGTTCGGGTTGAAGGTGCTCGGCAAGGTGGCCCAGCAACTATCGTAGTCGGCCTGCAATTGCGGGCATTCGAGCGCATGGCGGCTCGGGCGCAGCACTTGGCTGGTCTCGAACATGAAGGCCATGGTGTTGTCGATCTTGTGCGGCGCGAGGTCGGCGGCGATGGCCTTGTCGCAGGTCTCGGCGTCGGGGCCATGGGCACTCATCACCCCGTGCAGCGAAGCCCCGCCCGGCAGGAAACCCTCGGCCTTGGCGTCGTAGGCACCCTGGATCAGGCCCATGAACTCGTTCATCAGGTTGCGGTGGAACCATGGCGGACGGAAGGTGTTCTCGGCCACCATCCAGCGCGGCGGGAAGATCACGAAGTCCATGTTGGCCAGGCCATGCACGCTGGTGGGCGACGTCAGCACGGTGAAGATGGACGGGTCCGGGTGGTCGAAGCTGACCGTGCCGATGGTGTTGAAGCGGCGCAGGTCGTATTTGTAGGGCACGTTGCTGCCATGCCAGGCGACTACGTCCAGCGGCGAATGCTGCAGCTCGCAAGCCCAGTGTTCGCCGAGGAACTTCTGCACCAGTTGCACCGGGCCCTCGGCCTCTTCGTAATGCGCCACCGGCGTGAGGAAGTCACGCGGGTTGGCCAGGCCATTGCTGCCGATGGGCCCGAGGTCCGGAATGCGCAGCGGCGCGCCGTGGTTTTCGGCCAGGTAACCACGCGCCTGGCCATCGAGCAGCTCGACGCGAAACTTCATGCCCCGTGGGATCACCGCGATTTCCAGCGGCTCGACGTCCATGACCCCAAGCTCGGTAGCGATGCGCAGGCGGCCCTGTTCCGGCACCAGCAGCAGTTCACCGTCGGCATTGAAGAACACCCGCTCCATGGAGCGGTTGGCACTGTAGATGTAGATGCTCACGCCCGCCGGTTTATCTGCGGGCGCGTTGGCCACCATCGGCACCCAACCTTCGATGAAATCGGTGGGCTCGGCAGGGATGGGCTGCGGGTTCCAGCGCAGGCGGTTTGGGGTGACGGCGCCCAGCGGCCCACTCAGCGGCTGACGTGCCAGGCGCTCGAAGCGTGGGTGCAGTGCAGACGGACGGATGCGGTACAGCCAGGTGCGGCGCAACTCACTGCGGGTCATGGTGAACGCCGTGCCCGAAAGCAGTTCGGCATACAAGCCGTAAGGGGCTTTCTGCGGCGAATTCTGCCCGACCGGCAATGCACCTGGCAGTGCTTCGCTGGCGAACTCGTTGCCGAAGCCGCTCAGATAGTGAAGGTCGGGGGACGTGTCGCGGTTCATCGATGCCTCCGGGCTCTGGCAGAGCCGTTGCTGGCAGCTGGCTGCTGGGTTGGCAGCACGTCTGCATTGTTTTTATCGTAATCAGATTACGAATAACGTAATTTGCTACGGGCAAGGCGTCAAGCTATAAAGGCGCGACTCGACGAATCCGGATACCTATGCCCATGGCCAAAGCCAGCTCACCCACCGATAACGGCAAGCAGAAGGTCCGCTCGGCGGAAGTCGGCACCGATATCCTTAAGGCACTCGCCGAACTCTCCCCTTCCACGTCCCTGTCACGCTTGGCGGAGCATGTGCAGATGCCGGCTAGCAAGGTGCACCGCTACCTGCAGGCGCTCATTGCCAGCGGCTTTGCCGAACAGGATGCGGCCACCAACCACTATGGCCTGGGGCGTGAAGCGTTGCGCGTGGGGTTGGCGGCATTGGGCAGCATCGATGTGCTGAAAATCGCGGCGCTGCCGTTGTCGCAGCTGCGCGATGAGCTGAACGAGAGCTGCTTCATTGCCGTTTGGGGCAATCAGGGCGCGACCGTGGTCAGCATCGAGCCTGCGGTGCGTGCAGTCACGGTGGTGACCCAGATCGGGTCGGTACTGCCGCTGCTCAGTTCGTCCACTGGCCTGGTGTTTGCCGCCTACCTGCCGGCGCGCGAAACGGACGAGTTGCGCGACCGGGAACTGGCAGCGCTGCAGCACAGCGCCAGCGATTATGCGGCCGTGCTGGAGGGCATCCGTGAACGTGGCCTGCACCATGTGCATGGCCTGTTGATGCCGGGTGTGGATGCGCTGTCAGCACCCGTATTCAACGCCCTGGGCCAGATCGCCGCAGTGATGACCGTGGTCGGCCCGACGTCGATTTTCCATGCCGACGAGCACGGCCCTGCGGCGCAGCGGTTGCTGGCTGCAACGCGCGATACCAGCTGGCGGATGGGGTACGCGGCTGAAGGGTGAGCGGGTGGGCACTGTTGCCCGAAACGTAAAGGTGAATGTCGTAAGCGGCTATTTTTCCCACAGGATCAAGCGCTTATTCTTAACTCACTGGCCGGCATGAAGGGCACTACCCCCCCGCCCTTCAGGCCCGCGAGGTTCACCGACGTAGATTTTGAAGCTCCTTGATCTAACGTCTCGATTGGCCGCTGCGATTGCAGCGGCTTTTTTTTGCCTGGTGTTTGTTAGGTGATAGCGTTAGGGCCGCCGAGGGTATGGCGCTAAGAGCTCATGCCATGCACTGCAAAAAACTCAGCGGCTGCTCACGAAAGGCCAGGTAATGCCGCAACACCTGCATCGGTGCTTCGGTATGCGGGTAATGGCCAATGCCCTGCAATTGCACGGTATCGGGCTCCGGCACCAGTTGCCGGTAACGCTCGACCATACGCGCACCGGAAACCGGGTCGACCACGCCGTTGATGAAGCGCAAGGGCACCCCTTCACGTTGCAACGCCCCCACCCAACGCTCGCGGTGCAGGGTGCGCTCCGGCCAGTAGCCGGCCAGCTTGTGCAAAATGCGCGTGCCGCGGTTGGCGGCGATCAGGCTCCAACAATCGTCCAGTGCGCTTTCACTGGGGTGTGTGCAGGGGCCATAAACCTGGGTCACGTTGCGCACCAGGTCGTCACGCCCGAACGAGCGCCCTACCAACCAGCCCAGGCGGCTGAGCAGCAGCTTCTGGATCAGCAGCATGCGGCAGCTCTCGGGGAACAGCCCACTGTTGAGAAACACGCAGCTGGCGATGTTCGCGCGCTGTTCGTGGTGCCGCGCCAGCAGCTCCTGGGCCACGCTGCCGCCATAGTCATGGGCCATCAGGTGCACAGGCTGGTTGACCTTGAGGTGGGCGAGCAACGCTTGCTGCAGGTCGGCCTGTTCCATCAGGCTGTAAGCGTGATTGACCGGTTTGGCGGAGTCGCCAAAGCCCAGCATGTCGCAGGCGATCAGCCGAAAACGCTGGGCCAGCGGCGCCCACAGGTAGTGCCAGTCCCAACTGGCAGTGGGGAAGCCATGTAACAGAAGCAGGGGCTCTCCTTGCCCTGCGGTCCAGTAGCGGATGCTCTGGCCCCGGAAGCTGAAACTCTGTCCCCGGGTACGCCAGACGCACAATGGAATCTCGGCCAAAGGCATCAGATCGGTCCCGGTGAAGTTGTGTTGACGGAATAGGGCAAGGCTGCGCTCATTGCATGTCACCTCGGCACTTACATGTGCTCTCTATGTCGAGGCAGAGTCTAGCCAGCCGCCCATGGGCTGAAACTTGCGTTGCCAGCCAGCTTGATGACCTTGCGAGTCAGTGGCACGAACGGTCAGAGGAGCATGGCCAGCAGCGGTGCGGCGAACAGGTTCAGCAGCCCGGTCAGGACCATGACCAAGCCGGCCACGGAGCCTTCTTCGCGGCCCACTTCCTGGGCCCTGCTGACCCCAGCACCATGCGCCCCTACCCCGAACAACGCGCCCCGCGCCAAGGGTGTGCGCAAGGGCAACCAACGCAGCAGCACCCCGCCGAACATCGCGCCAAGTACCCCGGTGAACATCACGAATACCGCGGTCAGTTCCGGCACGCCGCCGAGGTCGTGGGCCAGCGGCATGGCGAACGGCGTGGTGATTGAGCGCGGTACCAGCGACAGGCTGATCGCATTGTCCAGCGCCAACAGGTGAGCCAGCCCCCAGGAGCTGGCGATCGAGGCGGTGCTGCCGGCCAGCATGCCCATCAGCAATGCCGGCCAGTGGTGCGCCAACATAGCCCGCTGCTGCCAGATGGGCACCGCGAATGCCACGGTCACCGGGCCCAGCACGCCCATCAGCCAATGCGTGTTGCGCGCGTACTCGGCATAAGCGGTGTGCAACGGCACGGCCACCGCCAGCAGCAGCGCAGGGACCAGGATCAGCGGCGACAGCAGGTAGCGCCCGCTGCGCCGGTACAGCCAGCGGCTGCCCAGGTAGGCCAGCAGGGTCAGCGCCAGCCAGAACAGCGGCATGGGTTCAAGGCTCATGGCGCAGCCTCCAGCGGCACACCAGTTCGACGGTGAGCGCAGTCACCACCATGACCATCAGCGTGCTCACGGCAATCACCAGCAGGATGCGCCAGCCTTCCTCGCGCACCAGGGTGCCGTAATCGAGCAGGCTCATCAGCGCCGGTATGAAGAACAGCAGCATTTCCGCCATCAGCCAGCCGGCGCCCAGCTGCAACGTGGCCGGCTTGACCACACCGCTGGCGAACAGCAGCAGAAGCAGCGCCAGCCCCATCACGCCACCGGGGATGGGCCAGCCGAGCCACACAGCCAGCTGGCCGCCGAACAGGAACAGGGCAAACAGGATCGCCAGCTCGACGAGCAGGCGCAGGGCTTTTTTCACTAACGCGGGTTTCATGGGGGGACTTCCTCGGCAGGCCCTCATTTTAAGATTTGCCTGCCTAGGCCAGAAGCGAATTGTTAGACTGATCAGCATTCCAAAACAGAATTGCGACCATGGAATTCAAACAACTGCGCAGCTTCATCGAAGTGGTGCACCGCGGGGGCTTCACCCAGGCGGCGCAGACCCTGCACATCAGCCAGTCGGCGGTAAGCAAGCAAGTGGCTCAGCTGGAGCAAGATGTAGGCCAGCCGCTGCTTGAGCGGCAGGCCTCGCAGCTGCACCTGACCGCCGCAGGGCGCATCGTGCTAGAGCGCGGCGAAGCGTTGTTGCGCCAGCGCCAGGCGTTGCTCAGCGAACTGGATGACCTCGGCCAGATGGCACGCGGTGAATTGCGCCTGGGCTTGCCAATACTGGGCAGTGACGCCTTGTTCGCCGGCCTGTTCGCTGAATACCGGCGACGCTACCCGAATATCTCGATTCAATTGCTCGAAGGCGGCAGCCGCAGCGTCGAGCAGGCGGTGCGCAGCGGCGAGCTGGAGCTCGGTGGCAGCCTGACGCCCAGTGACGAAGCGTTCGCGTTCCAGCCGTTCTGCAACGAGCCACTCGATGCCCTGCTGCCGGCCGGGCATGCGCTGGCGGGTGAGGCTGGCGTGCATTTGAGGCAACTGGCCGATACGCCTTTTCTGCTGTATCAGCGCAGCTTCGTACTTAATGACCGGCTGCTCAAGGCCTGCCAGCAGCAGGGTTTTACCCCGAAAGAAGGCGGGCGCAGTGGCCAGGCCGACTTCCTGGTGGCGTTGGTGGCAGCCGGCCAAGGCGTGGTGTTGCTGCCCCGTGTGGTGGCAAAGGCGCTGGAGCGCCCTGGGGTGGTGCGCTTGCCACTGCAGTCGCCGGAGGACCTGCGTTGGGATATCGCATTCATCTGGCGGCGGGGGGCATACCTGTCACGGGCGGCGCAGGCATGGCTGGCGTTGTTGCGTGAGCATGAGGTGCCGCGCTGACCCGTGGGAGCGGCCTCAGGCCTTCAGCGCTTGGGCAAATTCTGCCAACCATGGTTCGGCATCTGCTTCCGGGGTCACCGTCTCGCTGGCATCCAGGCGCAGCATCGGCTGCACTTCACGCACCCCCAGCTCAGCGAACAACTCACGCATCTGCTCGCCGCCGCCGCAATAGGTATCGCCATAACTGGCGTCGCCCAACGCAATTACCGCGCCCGGCAGGCCACGCCAGGCGGCGGGCAGGGTGTCGCGAAGGGTGCTGTACAGCGGCATGAGGTTGTCCGGCAGCTCGCCCATGCCGGTGGTCGAAGTCACCGCCAGTAAAGCCTGCGGTGCAAAACCTTCAAGGTCCTGCAGGGTGGCACGTACAGCATGCCAGGCCTCAAAACCTGCGGCCTTGAGCAACGATTCGGCATGACGGGCGACTTCTTCGGCGGTGCCGTACACCGACCCGGAAATAATGGCGACTTTCATCGGGAAGAGGATTCCGAAACTGAGTGAAAACGTAGGATACTAGCATTCAACGCTGGCAAAAGGCCGCCTCTACCTAAGTACCAGCCCCCTGCCTCTTCGCCCAATGGCCCGAACATGATCAACGCGCAACTGCTGCAATCCATGGTCGATGCGTCCAACGACGGGATCGTGGTCGCTGAACAGGAAGGCGAAGACACCATCCTGATCTACGTGAACGCCGCCTTCGAGCGCCTGACCGGCTACACCCGTGACGACATTCTTTATCAGGATTGCCGCTTCCTGCAGGGCAGCGACCGCGACCAGCTGGGCCGTGCGCGCATTCGCAAAGCCCTGGCCGAAGGCCGGCCATGCCGAGAGGTGCTGCGTAACTACCGCAAAGACGGCAGCGCGTTCTGGAACGAGTTGTCGATCACGCCGGTGAAGAGCGACGCCGACCAACGCACCTACTTTATCGGTATCCAGAAGGACGTCAGCCGCCAGGTCGAGCTGGAACGCGAACTGGCCGAAATGTGCGCGCGTCCGAAAAACGACCTACGCTCCTGAACCAAACGCGCTACGCACGGTCAATCCCGTTGAAGAAATCGCCACCTCCGAGTTCGATCATGCAAGCAGATGCGCTCCTGACCCAGGACGAGCTGGATTTCATACAGAACATGCAGCATTCGCCACAGCTGAACCTGGCTGACTCAATGTCCAGCCTGCTGGTCAATGGCGACCGCCGGATCCAGACCTTGCTCACCCGTTTGGTGGCCAACGAGCAGGTCACCTTGCAGGCGCAGTTCAACAACCAGCAGATCAGCTTTCCGCTGCAACTGGTGGAAGACGAGTTCCATGCCCTGCATCTGCAGCTGGGTTCACCGGAAATCTACGAAGACGGCCCTATGCTACGCCCATGGCGCTTGTCCATGGACCAGCCAAGCGCGTTGCTGGATACACACGATCAGCCGAGTGGACTGTGGGTTCGCGAAATTTCGTTCAAGGGCGCACTGGTCGAGATCCGCGACCTGGCGCAAGCACCTGCACGCTTCGAGTTGCATTTCGCACCGGCCGGCATTGCCCCCATCGAGCTTCACGGGGTGCTGCGCCGACGCATTGGCCCTGACCTTGCGGCCTACGATTTAAGCCGCAGCCCGGTCGAAGAAATCGAACGCCTGCGCGGCTATATCCTGCAAGCCCATCGTCAGGCGCACCCAGAGCTGCACAGTCAGGTGTCGAGCTGACCGGCCAGAAACTGCCGCAAACGCTGCCGCATCACGCTGCTCTCTGCCCCCAGGCAGGCCACCGGGCTGCCTGCCAGGCTGTCCTGGGCCAGCTCGGCCACTTCACCGGCAAGCAATAACGGGCATTCCAGGCCAACCACCAAGCGCTCGAGGCGTTTGCTCAATTCCACGGTGGGCGCCTGATTGGAGAACAACACCAAGGCATCAGGCTTGAGATGCTCGCAGATCAGCATCAGCTCTTGCAGGGGTTGCCCAGGCGCCAACAAGCTCACCCCCACCTCGTCGCTGCCCAGCAACAAGGCGGTCACCAGCAGCTCCAGTTCGTGACATGGCCCCGGCAAGGGTGCCAGCAACACCGTGCGGCTGCGGGCCATGCGCGCCAGTTGAAGACGCACGAACACTCGCCCGCGCAAGAACTGATCCAGAAACAGCCATGCGCTGGCCTGCCCAAAGGCCCGCGGACCGTAACCACCCTGGCCTGCTGCCAGGTCGTGCCACACCGGCATGAAGATATCGCCGAACACTTGATCCAGGGTATGGCCAGCGAACACCTGATCGAACAAACGGTGAAGGCTCGCGCTGTCGAAGCGCTGCACCGCCTCGAGAATCTGCTGCTGCCAGGCCAGGCGCACATTCATCAGGTCGCTGCTTTGCTGCACCTGCGCCTGGCACCGCACCAGGATGCTACCCACCTTGCTCACCGCCACGCCGCGCTCCAGCCAGCCCAGGATGCTGCGGATATCGTCGATATCAGCCTGGGAGTACAGACGATGGCCACTGGCGGTGCGGGTTGGTTGAATGAGGCCGTAGCGACGCTCCCAGGCGCGCAAGGTGACCGGGTTGACGCCTGTCAGTCGGGAGACTTCCCGAATCGGGAACAGCTCCTGATGTTCCAGGCCCGCATCGACTGCCGAGCTACGTCCCTGTTTGTTCATCTGCACTTTGTACCCTGTGTGCCGAAGTTGAACCTGTATGTTACTACGACAGCATAGGCCGCCGGTTAACAACCGTTTACCAGCCAACACTTGCCGAACCCTGCAATATCGCGATAATTCGCGCCCGATTCTTGCATGCATGCTCGCGTCGCCCACCACCCCGGGCGACGCAGCCAAGGGGCCAGCTACCCGCCAGCCCCGTCGCCAGGAGATACACGATGTCTACCCCACCCGTCACCCTGATGGTGTCGCGCCGCGCCGCCCATGGCCGCTACCAGGACCTGCTGACCTGGCTCCATGAAGGCGAGCAACTGGCCACCGACTTCCCCGGCTACCTCGGCTCCGGCATCCTCGCGCCACCGCAAGACAGCGATGAATTCCAGATCATCTTCCGCTTCAGCGACGAACCTACCCTGCACGCCTGGGAGCACTCCGCTTCGCGCAAGGCCTGGCTGCAACGCGGCAACGGGCTGTTCGAGCGCCCCAAAGAAGCGCGTGTCAGTGGTATCGATGACTGGTTTGGCACCCATACAGTGCAAAAACCGCCGCGCTGGAAGCAGGCCGTCGCCATCTGGCTGGCTTTTTTCCCCGTGTCATTGCTGTTCAACTTGTTGTTCGGCCATTGGCTGGCAGGCCTCGACCTGGTACCCCGCGTGATGCTCAGTACCCTGGCCCTGACGCCAGTGATGGTCTACCTGTTCATCCCCCTCTCCACCCGCTTGCTGGCCGGCTGGCTGAACCCTGCCGCGCCCACCCCAGCAGCGCTGCGCAGCCGCTGAGGGCTGGTCTACAAGAGGGAAACAGTTCGGGTATGCTGGGCGGCAACGAAAGGACAGACAAGTTGACCGCCCCGAACATGAACAGCCCAATTCTCGTTACCGGAGCCAGCCAGCGCGTCGGGCTGGCCCTTGCCCTCGACCTGGCCCAGGCCGGCCATACCGTGATCAGTGCCAGCCGCAGCCTCCAGCCGCAGTCAGCACACCCCAACATCGTGCAGTTCCAGGCTGACCTGTGCCTGGCCGCCGACCGCCAGGCGCTTATCGACTACCTGCAAGGCAACTACGACGGCTTGCGCGCGATCATTCACAACGCATCGCTGTGGCTCGACGATGGCCTGGCCAACCTCGACACCATGTTCCGTCTGCACGTCGAAGCGCCCTACCACCTCAACCTGGCCCTCGGCGAGTTGCTCAGCAAGGCCGGCAGCGTGGGCAAGGCCGACATCATCCATATCTGCGACGAAACGTCTTCGCGGGGCAGCAAGAGCCACATCGGCTACGCCGCCACCAAAGCCGCGCTGCAGAACATGGTGCTGTCGTTCGCCGAAAAATATGCGCCCAAGGTGCACGTCAACGGTATCCTGCCTGGGCTGCTGATCCTCAAGGAAGGGGGCGATGAAGCCTACCGCCAGCAGACCTTGAAAAAGGCCCTGCTGGAATTCGAACCCGGCGCCGGCCCGCTGATCCAGACGGTCAAATACCTGCTCGAAAGCCAGTACAGTACCGGTAGCCAGGTGGTCATCAACGGTGGCCGCCACCTGAAGAATCGCATGACCTGAGAGAAGCCCATGACCCCGCAACAACAGCTCGAACTCGAAGCCGCCGCGTTCCGGCGCCTGGTCGAACACCTGCAGAAACGAACCGACGTGCAGAACATCGACCTGATGAACCTGTCCGGTTTCTGCCGTAATTGCCTGTCCAAGTGGTACAAGGCCGCGGCCGACGAGCGTCAGGTCGACCTGAGCCTGGATGACGCCCGCGAAGCGGTGTACGGCATGCCCTACGCCGAGTGGAAAGCCCAACACCAGAAAGAAGCCAGCGCCGAACAACAAGCGGCGTTCGAAAAAGGAAAACCTCGTGACTGATCTGAACACCCTGCGCGCCAGCCTGGCCAGCGGCGAACACGTCTTTGCCGACACCTTGGCCTTTATCGCCGCCCACTACAGCTACCAGCCGCAGGCTTTCAACAACGGCGGCGTAGAAAACGCCGCTGGGCAGAACGAAGGCTCGTGCAAGACCCTGGGCCTGGCCCTGCTGGAAGGCTTGAGCGATGAAGAGGCCCTGCTGGCCTTTGGTGAGCATTATCGCGATGTCGTGGCCACGCCAGAGGGCAGTGACCATGGCAATATCCGGGCGCTGATCGAGCATGGCCTGGCGGGTGTGAAATTTACCGCGCAGCCGCTTTCGCGCAAGGCTTGAGATTGCTGGGGCCGCTGTGCGGCCCTTTCGCAGGCAAGCCAGCTCCTACAGGGGCAGCACAGGCCTCAGATATTGCCCAGGCCCTGTGAGGGGCAATCAGCTGATGATCTGCCCCGGCCTGTTCGGCGGCAATTCACCGCACTGCAGCCATGCCAGCGCAATCGGCCACAAGCGCTCGCGAAAGCGGTCATGGAAAAACGCGAAATGGCCTATTTCCTCGACCGAGATATCCACAGGCGCAATACGCAGGTGCTGACGCTCTGCCCCCTGCAAATACCCTAGCAACCGCTCTGTCGCCGCCACAGTGCCGAATGGGTCATCGGTGAGGCTGATCGCCAGCGTCGCCGCCTGGACGTGCGCAAACGGCACCCTCTCCAACCGGCGCCCGCTTGGCCGGTGCTCGTAGCGTGGCGTACGGGTAGTCCAGTCATGCACCACGCCCGCCGGGGTGTCTTCCATCCAGCCCAGGCGTTTTCCGGGGAAGTAGCCGAAGGCGCGGGTCAGCAAGGGCATCACCACATGCCATTTGCCGAACAGGCGCCAGCGCTGATCCGCCGCATAATCGCGCCAGTAGGCGAACTGCGCGCCCACCATCACGACCCGCCTGACCCGGCCAGCAGACGGCGCCAGCCCCACTGCGCAACCGCCAAAACTGTGCCCCACCACATCGATGGGCTGGCCGGGGAATGCCTGTTCGGCGTGCGTCAGCATGGCCTCGAAGTCCAACTGACCCCAGTCGCTCCAGGACGCCTGAAAACCACGCAGTGTTGGCGGCCGTGATTCGCCGATGCCGCGGTAATCGTAGGTGAGCACATCGCAGCCCTGGGCGAACAGGTAGTCGGCAAAACGCGCGTAGTAGCGGCAACGCACCGATGTGGCGGCGTTGATGATCACCAGCGGGCGCTGGGGGTTGGCCTGGGCGTGGCGCCAGCAGAAGCCGCCGAGGCTGTAGCCGTCGGCTGCGGGGTGGCGAAAGGCGATGGCGGGTTGGGTGAGGCTGCTCATGGCGCACATCCTGTTGTTGTGCGCCAACGCTAGCAAAAAAAACGGGGGCTGTGCCGGCCTCTTCGCGGGGCAAGCCCGCTCCCACAGGTCTCCACGGCTCTTTGGCTCAGTGGATATCCTGTAGGAGCGGGCTTGCCCCGCGAAGAGGCCGGCACAGCCCCCGATTTTTCAGCCTTGGTTACAGCTCGATGCAGTCGAACTGTACGTCGGTAGCCACGTCTTCGTCGTAGTTGACGTCAGCGCGCTCGAAGCCGAACAGGTTGAGGAACTGCTTCTTGTAACCGGCGTAATCGGTCAGCTCGAACAGGTTCTCGGTGGTGACTTGCGGCCACAGCGCCTTGCAGGCGTTCTGTACGTCGTCACGCAGTTCCCAGTCGTCCAGGCGCAGGCGGCCTTTCTCGTCGACCGCAGCCGCAGCGCCATCGGCGCGGTACAGGCGATCACGGTACATGCGGTCCAGTTGGTCCTGGGTACCTTCGTGCACGCCTTTCTCCTGCATGATCTTGAAGACCATCGACAGGTACAGCGGCATCACCGGAATAGCCGAGCTGGCCTGGGTGACCACCGACTTCAGCACGGCCACATTGGCGCCGCCTTTGACTTCGCCGGCCAGTTTCTGGTCCAGGCGCAGCGCGGTTTCGTCCAGGTCTTGCTTGGCCTGGCCCAGCGCGCCGTGCCAGTAGATCGGCCAGGTGATGTCGCTGCCGATGTAGCTGAAGGCCACGGTGCGGGCGCCTTCGGCCAGCACGTCGGCACCGGCCAGGGCATCGATCCACAGCTGCCAGTCCTGGCCACCCATGACGGTGACGGTGTCAGCGATTTCCTGCTCGGTAGCCGGCTCGATGCTGGCTTCGATGATGGTGTCCTTGTTGGTGTCGATGGCGGTCGACTTGTACGGCTGGCCAATTGGCTTGAGCGCCGAACGGATCACTTCACCGGTCTTCGGCAGCTTGCGCACCGGGGACGCCAGGGAGTAGATGACCAGGTCGACCTTGCCGCCCATTTCGTTCTTGATCAGCTCGATGACCTTGGCACGGGCTTCATCGGAGAAGGCGTCGCCGTTGATCGACTTGCTGTACAGGCCCTCGGCCTTGGCGAACTTGTCGAACGCGGCAGAGTTGTACCAGCCAGCGGTACCGGCCTTGGTCTCGGTACCTGGTTTTTCGAAGAACACGCCCAGGGTGTCGGCCTTGAAGCCGAACGCTGCGGTAATGCGCGCTGCCAGGCCGTAGCCGCTGGAAGCACCGATCACCAGGACCTTCTTCGGGCCATCCTCGCGCACGCCCAGCTTGCGGGTGGCTTCGATCTGGTCACGGACGTTGAGCTCGCAGCCCTTCGGGTGGGTCGTGGTGCAGATGAAACCGCGGACCTTAGGATGAATGATGGCCAATGTCTGTACCTCGTCAGGTTTATGCCAGGGAAGCGCCGCCACGGGCGATTCCGATTGATCAGAGGGTGAGACTACCCCCGCAGGTTATCGGACACATCTTACGGGGTGATTCGGGGGGATTCAAAAGTGCGCTCGTTGGCATCAGCCTTCAATCTTCGTACTCGGTCTTGATTTCCGGGTCTTGCCACGTGCTTTTATCGGCTGTGGTGCATTGGGTGGCGGCGAATGCTGTGCTGCTGCCGATCAGGAGAGCGCAAGCGTGCCCGCGTCATTCATTTGTTTTCCAGATCAATCCAAAAGAAAAACAAACTTAACAAATCAACCAAACCCACCGATGCTGACGGCATCCTGCCCTTGCGGCGCTCACCCTTGCACGGAGAACAACAACATGAACGACGTGGTTATCGTCGCCGCCACCCGTACCGCCATCGGTAGCTTCCAGGGCGCCTTGGCAACAATGCCCGCCGTTGACCTCGGCGCCGCCGTGATCAAGCGCCTGCTGGAACAGACACAACTGGACCCAGCCCAGGTCGACGAGGTCATCCTCGGCCAGGTGCTTACCGCCGGCGCTGGGCAGAACCCTGCCCGCCAGGCCGCGATCAAGGCCGGCCTGCCCTTCAGCGTGCCCGCGCTGACGCTCAACAAGGTCTGCGGCTCGGGCCTGAAAGCCCTGCACCTCGCGGCCCAAGCCATCCGCTGCGGCGACGCCGAGGTGGTGATTGCCGGCGGCCAGGAAAACATGAGCCTGGCCCCCTACGTCATGCCTTCGGCGCGCACGGGCCAGCGCATGGGCCACGGCCAGCTGATCGACAGCATGATTACCGACGGCCTGTGGGATGCCTTCAACGACTACCACATGGGCATTACCGCCGAGAACCTTGTGGATAAGTACGGCCTCAGCCGCGAGCAGCAAGACGCCTTCGCCGCCGAATCCCAGCGCAAGGCCGTGGCCGCGATCGAGGCAGGCCGTTTCAAGGACGAGATTACCCCCATCGTGATGCCGCAGAAAAAGGGTGAGCCCAAGGTCTTCGAACGCGACGAACAGCCGCGCGCGGACACCACTGCCGAATCGCTGAGCAAGCTGCGCGCAGCCTTCAAAAAGGACGGCAGCGTCACGGCTGGCAATGCTTCCAGCCTCAATGACGGCGCCGCCGCCGTGCTGCTGATGAGCGCCACCAAGGCCAAGGCCCTGGGCCTGCCGGTGCTGGCCAAGATCGCGGCCTATGCCAGTGCTGGCGTAGACCCGGCGATCATGGGCATCGGCCCGGTCTCAGCCACCCAGCGCTGCCTGGACAAAGCAGGCTGGCAGCTGGCGGACCTGGACCTGATCGAAGCCAACGAGGCCTTTGCCGCTCAGGCGCTGGCGGTGGGCAAAGCACTGGAATGGGATGCCGCGCGGGTGAACGTGAATGGTGGGGCGATTGCGCTGGGCCACCCGATTGGCGCATCGGGGTGCCGGGTGCTGGTGACCTTGCTGCACGAGATGATCAAGCGTGATGCTAAGAAAGGGCTGGCCACGTTGTGCATTGGCGGTGGCCAGGGTGTGGCGTTGGCGATCGAGCGCTGATCAGTCATTGATGCCAGCAGGCCCCGCGAAGAGGCCGGGCCTGCTTACTCAGAACCGCTCATCGGCAATGGCCGGCAAGGTCAACTCGCGCACATAACTTGCCGCCGACAGCTCTAGCATCGTCCGCACCAACAGCACCACATCGTGCAACGGGATCAACCCACCCTCCCCCCGCGCCGCAGCTTCGGCAACTGGCACATTCAGGCCATCCTCGGTGTTCAGGTATCCCAGGTTCAGGCACGTCACGCCCAGGCGCTGTTCGCGATACCCCTCACGCAAAGCCTCGGCAATCCCGCGCAGGGCGAACTTGGACGCAGCAAACGTCACTTCAGGGCGCCCGCTCTGCGGCAGGCCTGAAGTGGAACCGGTAAGGATGATCCGTGGTTTCTCGCTTTCCAGCAGCATCGGCAGCAAGCGCTTGATCAGCAGGATAGTGGCCGTGATGTTGCAGTCGACCATGCGTTGCAGCTCTGGGTCGTGGTCGTCCAGGAAGCTGTAGTGTTCTGAAAACGCCTCGGCCTCCCACAGCCCGAGGTTGTAGATGAGGGTATCCACGCCTCCCTCGGCCAGCGCCTGGGCAACGGCCTCGACGGCGGCAGCCGGCTGACCGAGGTCGGCCGCAATCCACTGCACCTCGACACCCTTGCTGACCACCACCCCTTCGGGGCGCGAGCGGGACACACCTATCAGCGTATCGCCCGGCTTGCCCAGCCCTTCCATGAAGGCCTTGCCCAGCCCCTTGCTGGCGCCGACTACCAGAACTCTCATCGCATCACTCCCTGTCGAGTACGTTTCGAGCCGGCATTATAAGCACCTCATCACACGGCAAGGAGGCGTTAGGCAGCCGCCACGTCAAAAGCCTCTGGCGCTTTGACGGCGTTGGCCAGCACGGCCACTTGCTGGCACTTCTGCACGGCCAGGTCCACCGAGCTGTGCAGCAGCGAGCAAGACGGCGCGACCCACAGGCGGTCACCCAGGCGTTCGGCGGCGTGCTGCAGGACGGTAACGGCTCTTTCCAGGTCGCCAGCCTTGTCGTCATAGCCGTTGACCAAGCCCAGCGACACGATCTTGTAGGCGGGCAGGCGGTCGAGGATGGTGGGGTATTGGTCTGGGGCACGCACCAGGTCGATGTGCAGGCCATCGACTGGCAGGTTGGCCGCCAGGCCGAGGTTTTCTTCCAGGCCACCGAAGTAGGTGGCGATCAGTTTCTTCAGCGGTGCGCGCTGCAGGATGTTGTAGACGCGCTCGTAGGCGTTTTTCCAGTCCTGCGGCAGGTCGAGTACCAGGATCGGCTCGTCGATCTGCACCCACTCGACGCCCTGCGCGGCCAGGCGATTGAAGATTTCGTCGTACAGCGGCAGCAGGCGATCGACCAGCTCCAGCTTGTCGAAGTCGGCGCCTTGGGTGGTGCCTAGCCACAGGTAGGTCAGCGGGCCGATCACCACGGGCTTGACCGCGTGGCCCAGGGCCTTGGCCTCTGCAACCTCTTCGAACAGCTGCTCCCAGCTCAAGACGAACTGCTGGTCGGCGCTGAACTCAGGTGCCTGATAGTGATAGTGAGTGTCGAACCACTGGGTCATTTCCTGGCCACGAGCCATGGCGAACAGGGTTTGCAGGGTTGGCTTAGCACCGTCGTGGCTGCGCAAATGCGCGGGCACAACACCGAAGGTCAACGAGTGGGTGAGCACCTGGTCGCGCCAGGCAAAGTCGCCCACGGGCAGCAGGTCGATACCTGCGTCTTTCTGTACCTGCCAGTGGGTGGCACGCAGATCACGGCCTACCGCGCGCAGCCCGGCTACGTCGAGCTCACCGTTGCAGAAGGCTTCCTGGGCTTTTTCCAGTTCGCGGCCGGTGCGCGGGAAACCCAGGGTGTGTGCCAGTGCCATGTCTTGTCCCTCAGAACGCATAAATGAATGAGGGAAATTTTCCCGGCATCGAGTCTTTGAGACAAACTCATTTAATTTGAGATGAAATCAAGATTTACTCATGTTCATGCGAGGTCTGTAGGAACAGCCTTGTGCTGCGAAGAGGCCCTTATGGCTAATACATCTCTACCAGGCATGCGGGCCTCTTCGCAGCGCAAGGCTGCTCCTACACAGAAGCCCGCGAAAACACCGGAGCAGAGCGTGAGGATGTCTTGTTCAGAGCAGCGCCCTACGCATGCGGACATGACCCTCTCGACCATTTGCCGCACAATGCCACCCTGCCCCAATTCGGTGCCCGATCCATGAGCCTGCTGAAAACGGCGCTGCACGAAAAAACCTTCGTCTGCGTCATGGAGTTCGTCCCCAAGCCGTCGTCGGAACGCTTCGCCGCCATGCCAGCGATCATGGCCCGCGGGCACCTGTGTGGCTGGCCGATGACGGTGGCCATCGGTGATCGCGTTGGCAGCCCACTGGACATGTCGCCCCTCGACGCCCTGGCCAGCTTCAGCTCGCCGGTGCCGGCCTTGCCGCATTTCTCGGGCAAGGACCGCGAACGCCACCACTTGCTCGCGCAACTGCAACGCATGGACGCCGATGGGCTGGACCAGTTACTGCTGCTCACCGGCGACCGCCTGCCCGGCCACCAACCTGGGCAGCGCCCGGTGCGCTACCTGGAATCGGTGGCCGCCCTGCAGATCGCGCGCCAGGCCTGCCCGCACTGGCTACTGGGTGCCGCGCTCAACCCGTTCAAGTACTGCGAGGAAGAAGGTGGGGCGCAGTACTTCAAAGCCGAGAAAAAACTCGCTGCTGGGGCCGATTTCCTGACCCTGCAACTGGGCTTTGATGCCAGCAAGCATCAGGAAGCCCAGGCGTGGATGAACCGTCAGCCCAACCCGAAACCTCTGCTGGCGTGCCTGATGAGCCTTACCCACGGGCGCGCCGCGATGCTCGATCACGTGGCCGGGGTGACAGTCACCCCGTCCATGCGCGACATGCTCGAAGCTGAGGCCGCCGTGTCCAAGGCTCACGCTCAGGCGCGCAGCGTCGACCGCCTGGCCCTGCAGGTCATCGGTGTAAAGTTGATGGGCTACGCCGGCGTGCACCTGTCGGGCATTCACGAACTCAAGCAGTTATTGGCCCTGGAACAACGCCTCGAACATTGGCAAGCGCAGCTCCATTCGCTGGAGCAGTGGGCGCCCGCCTGGGCTGCCAGCTGGCAGGTGCCCGGCCTTCCCGCCGTAGTCTTCCACCCCCCAGCAGCAAGCTGGCGCCAAGGCGAGTCGAAGGTCAGCGCGTCGAGCACAGAAAAAGCGCGCTACCACCTGCTGCACGCCTTCCATGCCCTGCTGTTCAGCCGCAACAATTGGTTGAGCAAGGCATTCGGCTGGGCCGTTCGCCAACCGCTGTGGGCCTCGGCCTCGGGCGCCCGCGTGCTGCACGGGGTGGAACGTGCGGTGAAACGCCCGTTGCTGGGCTGCGACACCTGCGGCCGCTGCCGCCTCGAAGACACCCTCTACATCTGCCCGGAAACCTGCCCCAAAGGTTTGGCCAACGGCCCCTGCGGCGGTACCTCGCTGAACCGCTGCGAATTCGGCGACCGCGAGTGCATCCACAGCGTCAAATACCGCACCGCCAAGGCCGTGCGGCAGACTGCCGTGCTGACTGAGCGCCTGATCCCATGCATCGACGTGCAAACCCGCCACCGCAGTTCATGGCCAGCCTGGTTCGCGGCTCAGGCACCTCAGCGGCTCAAGGCTTGCTCAAAGCCTCGAACCCAGCCCGAATCGTAGCCTCGGGCAGTTCGTCGGCAATGAACACCATCACGCTTTCGCGTGCCTCGCCTACTGCCCACTCGGCATCCCAGTCGAAGCCGTACAGTTTCAGCACGCCCTGAAACACCAGGCGACGGTCTTCGCCGGCAATGTTCAGCACGCCCTTGTAACGCAGCAACTGCTTGCCATGGGTTTCCAGCAGTTCGTTCATGAAGTCGCTGAGCCGATCGATGTCCAGCGGCGTGTCGGTGCGCAGCACCAGGGTGGAGATGCGGTCCGGGGTGGCCGGTTTGAGCACGGGGCGCAGGGTGGGTTTAAGGCTGGCACCCAAGTCGGTATTGAGGTTGAAACCGCGCACATCGAGCAGCTCGGCCAAATCGATGCGCCCGTGCTCGACCACACGCACAGCGGCACGGCCGTTGATGCGCGACAGCCGCTCACGCAGGGCCTCCACCGCCGCCGGCTCGACCAGGTCAGTCTTGCTCAGCAACAGGCGATCGGCAAAACCGACCTGGGCCTGGGCGATGGCCTGGGTCAGGTGCAGCTCGGCATGGGCAGCATCGACCAGGGTGATGATGCCGTCGAGGATGTAGCGATCACGCAGGTCCTCGTCGATGAAAAAGGTCTGCGCCACCGGTGCCGGGTCGGCAAGGCCGGTGCACTCGATGACCAGGCGGTCGAAGGCGATCTCGCCAGCGTCCAGGCGTTCCAGCAGCAGGTACAGGGCGCGGGTCAGGTCGCCATGAATGCTGCAGCATACGCAGCCGTTGGCCAGGGTCATGACTTGCACAGGCTCGTCACCCAGCAGTTGACTGTCGATGCCAGCCTCGCTGAACTCGTTTTCGATCACGGCGATCTTCAGGCCGTGCTCGGCCTTGAGCATGTGTTTGAGCAAGGTGGTCTTGCCGGCACCCAGAAAGCCGGTCAGTACAGTGACGGGGATAGGCGTTTGCACGCAAAGTACTCCTGAAGCTGAAAATGACTGTGGGAGCCCGGTTGCCCGGGCTCCCACAGGTTTACAGGTGTTGCAGGCTCAACAGCACTTGGGCCCGGACTTGCCACCGTAGCGCGCTTCCTGGCGTTCGCGGAAGAACGCCTCGTAGCTCATCACCGGTTTGTCCGGGTGCTTGTTCTGCATGTGTTCGACATAGTTGTCGTAGTCGGGCATGCCGACCATCAGGCGGGCTGCCTGCCCCAGGTACTTACCCAGTCGACCCAGGTCGTTGAACATAGCTGCAGTCCTCTCGTTTACGCGTCAGGCAGCGCCTGGAACGGGGTTTCCTTGTCGGTGCGTTCCTTGCGGCCGAGGGCGGCGTAGCCGACCTTGATGGCGAAGAACAGGATGCTGAAGACCACCAGCAGGAACAGAATCGTCAGGCCCGCGTTAGTGTAGGCGTTGAAGATCACGTGCTGCATCTGGCCGATGTCCTTGGCCGGCGCCAGTACTTGGCCAGCGTCCAGGGCGGTGCTGTACTTCTTGGCCAGGGCCAGGAAGCCCACGGCCGGGTTCGGGTCGAACAGCTTGATCAGGCCCGCGGCGGTGGTGCAAATCAGCAGCCACACGGCCGGCAGCAGGGTCACCCAGATGTAGCGCTGGCGCTTCATCTTGATCAGCACCACGGTACCCAGCATCAAGGCGATACCGGCCAGCATCTGGTTGGAGATGCCGAACAGCGGCCACAAGGTGTTGATGCCACCCAGCGGGTCGATCACGCCTTGGTACAGCAAGTAGCCCCAGAGTGCCACGCAGCCGGCGGTGGCGAGCAGGTTGGCGCCCCACGATTCGGTGCGTTTCAGGGCTGGCACGAAGCTGCCCAGCAGGTCTTGCAGCATGAAGCGGCCGGCACGGGTGCCGGCGTCCACGGCGGTCAGGATGAACAACGCCTCGAACAGGATCGCGAAGTGGTACCAGAAGGCCATGGTGTTTTCACCCGGCAGCACCTGGTGAAGGATCTGCGCGATACCCACCGCCAAGGTTGGCGCACCACCGGCACGGGCCAGGATGGTGTGCTCGCCGATGTCGCGGGCGACCGCTTCGAGCTGCTCAGGGGTGATCAGGAAGCCCCAACTGCTGACCGTCTGCGCCACCGACGCCACGTCGGCGCCGACCACGGCGGCCGGGCTGTTCATGGCGAAGTACACGCCCGGCTCGATCACCGAGGCAGCAACCATGGCCATGATGGCGACGAACGACTCCATCAGCATGCCGCCGTAGCCGATGTAACGGGCGTTGGTTTCGTTGTCCAGCAGCTTGGGCGTGGTGCCCGAAGAGATCAGCGCATGGAAGCCCGATACCGCACCACACGCGATGGTGATGAACAGGAACGGGAACAGGGTGCCCTTCCAGACCGGGCCGGTACCGTCGGTGAACTGGGTCAGGGCCGGCATTTTCAGCTCAGGCGCGATGATCAGGATACCGATGGCCAGGCCCACGATGGTGCCGATCTTGAGGAAGGTCGACAGGTAGTCACGCGGTGCCAATACCAGCCACACCGGCAGTACGGCAGCGACGAAGCCATAACCCACCAGCATCCAGGTGATCTGCACGCCGGTGAAGGTGAACGCCGGGCCCCAGACCGGGTCTGCAGCGATCACGCCGCCAAGCCAGATCGACGCCAGCAGCAGCACTACGCCGACCACCGAGATCTCGCCAATGCGGCCCGGGCGGATATAGCGCATGTAGATGCCCATGAACATCGCGATCGGGATGGTCGCCATCACCGTGAACATGCCCCATGGGCTCTCAGCCAGGGCCTTGACCACGATCAGCGCCAGCACCGCGAGGATGATGATCATGATCAGGAAGCAGCCGAACAAGGCGATGGTACCCGGGATGCGGCCCATTTCCTCGCGCACCATGTCGCCCAGCGAGCGACCATTGCGGCGGGTGGACATGAACAGGACCATGAAGTCCTGCACCGCACCGGCCAGCACCACGCCGGCGATCAGCCAGAGTGTGCCGGGCAGGTAGCCCATCTGCGCGGCGAGTACCGGGCCGACCAGCGGGCCGGCGCCAGCGATGGCGGCGAAGTGGTGGCCGAACAGGATGTGTTTGTTGGTCGGGACGTAGTCCAGGCCATCGTTGTTGAGCACCGCCGGCGTGGCGCGGCGAGGGTCGAGTTGCATCACCTTGGTGGCGATGAACAGGCTGTAGTAGCGATAGGCGACCAAGTAGATGGCCACTGCCGCGACCACGATCCACAAGGCGTTGATCGCCTCACCGCGACGCAGGGCAACCACACCCAGCGCGCAGGCCCCTATGACTGCCAGCGCCAGCCACGGAATATGGCGTAGCAGGCTATTATTGTTGTTCATGGTTTGCTTCCAGCTAGTGGATTGGAAAGACCGCCTATCGAGTCTAGGGCGAGTCATCGCGCATTGCCACACTTGCTTTGGTCTAGAGCCTCTGCGGCCAGATTGCGGTACCTGATGTACCTACCATACTCACTATAGTCAGGTTGTCACCCGGAGAGTCCGCCCATGAGCGATCACGACGAACGCCGCCGTTTTCAACGCATCGAATTCGATGCAACGACCGAATTGCGCCAAGGCCTGCAGCGCTGGCCGACGAAGTTGCTGGACGTTTCACTCAAAGGCCTGCTGGTTGAGCGGCCGGCGAACTGGGAAGCGGACTTGACCCAGGACTTCGAGGCGATCATCCACCTCGACCCTTCCACGCGGGTAGAGATGCAAGTGGAACTGCGCCACGAAGAACCCTCCCGGCTGGGCTTCGTTTGCCTCTACATCGACATCGATTCGATGACCCATTTGCACCGTCTTGTGGAATTGAACGTGGCCGACAGCACCGAAATGATGCGTGAGCTGCGTGAACTCATCGAATAATGGGATCTTTTAGCTAGCTAACATCCTCCCCACCCCGTGTTTCCTGTCTACCCAGACAGCTTTAAGCCTGGGTAGCAGTGCTTTGTACACACCCCTCTAGTACAGCCTCTGTCGACTTGGTACGCGTTCTGCATTGGGCTCTAGCACACCTTGCAAGCCTGCTTGTTCGCGCTCCGATCAAAATATTGTATACAATTGTTGTGGCAATCATTTGTAGGAAGTGTCTACAGTAGCGGCACAACAATAAACGCAGAGAGCCTGCTCCATGACTACGTCCCCTAGCACGTCTCCCGCCAAGCGCCCCGAGGATGAAAACCTCGGCCTTGGGGCCAACTTGGCCTATGGTCTGCAGCATGTGTTGACCATGTATGGAGGGATTGTCGCGGTACCCCTGATTCTGGGGCAGGCCGCAGGCCTGAACGGTGCCGAGATCGGCATGCTGATCGCCGCCTCGTTGTTTGCCGGTGGCCTGGCCACCTTGCTGCAGACGCTGGGCCTGCCGTTCTTCGGCTGTCAGCTGCCGCTGGTGCAGGGCGTGTCGTTCGCTGGCGTGGCAACCATGGGCGCGATTCTCAGCAGCGAGGGCGGCGGTGGCCTGCCAGGTGTGCTGGGCGCGGTCATGGCAGCCTCGTTCATCGGCTTCCTGATTACCCCAGTGTTCTCGCGCATCACCAAGTTCTTCCCGCCGCTGGTGACCGGCATCGTCATCACCACCATCGGCCTGACCCTGATGCCGGTGGCCGCACGCTGGGTGATGGGCGGCAACAGCGCCTCGCCGGAGTTCGGCAGCATGGCCAACATTGGCCTGGCGGCGCTGACCTTCGCCATCGTCCTGCTGCTGAGCAAGCTGGGCAGCGCGACCATCTCTCGTCTGTCGATTCTGCTGGCCATGGTGGTGGGCACCCTGATCGCTTGGGCGCTGGGCATGACCGATTTCAGCAAGGTCACCCAAGGCCCGATGTTCGCTTTCCCCACGCCGTTCCACTTCGGCATGCCGGAATTCCACATCGCCGCGATCCTGTCGATGTGCATCGTGATCATGGTGACCCTGGTGGAAACCTCGGCCGACATCCTCGCGGTGGGCGACATCATTGAAACCAAAGTCGACTCCAAGCGCCTGGGCAATGGCCTGCGTGCCGACATGGCGTCGAGCATCCTGGCGCCGATCTTCGGCTCGTTCACCCAAAGTGCCTTCGCCCAGAACGTCGGCCTGGTGGCTGTAACCGGGGTCAAGAGCCGTTATGTGGTGGCCACCGGTGGCGTGATTCTGGTGGTGCTCGGCCTGCTGCCGATCATGGGCCGGGTGATTGCTGCGGTACCGACCCCGGTACTGGGTGGCGCGGGCATCGTGCTGTTCGGCACCGTGGCGGCCAGCGGCATCCGGACCCTGTCCAAGGTCAGCTACAAGAACAACGTTAACCTGATCATCGTCGCCGCGTCGCTGGGCTTCGGCATGATCCCGATTGCCGCACCGACCTTCTACCACCACTTCCCGAACTGGTTCGAGACCATCTTCCACTCCGGCATCAGCTCGGCGGCGATCATGGCCATCCTGCTGAACCTGATCTTCAACCACTTCACAGCCGGTAATTCGGACCAGCAGTCGGTGTTCGCTGCGGCCTACGAGCGCACCATCCAGTATTCGGACATCTCTGCACTGCGCGATGGCGACTACTTCAAGGATGGCAAGCTGTTTGATGCCGAAGGCAATGAAGTGCCGATGATGGAGCTGGACGAGCATGGCAACGAGGCGCCCAGGCGCAGTGCGGTTGCCGAGCATTGACCGCTGAGTGAGCGGTTACGCGGGGGGAGCCGATGCGCATCGTCGGCTCCCCTTTTTTGTTTGCCTGTGCCGGCCTCTTCGCGGGCAAGTCGGACCGCCGCACCGCCGCTCCCACAGGTACCCCACTAATCTCAAGCGCAGTGGAGTACCTAGTGGGAGCGGCGGTGCGGCGGTCCGACTTGCCCGCGAAGAGGCCGGTGCAGGATTACTCGAACAGGGCGTCCAAGGCCTGCTCCAGCCGGGTCACGGCAATCACCTGCAAACCCGCAGGCGGCTCCTTCGGCGCATTGCCCTTGGGCACGATGGCCCGCTTGAAGCCATGCTTGGCCGCCTCTTTCAACCGCTCCTGGCCGCTGGGCACTGGCCGCACCTCACCCGACAGGCCAATTTCGCCAAACACCAGCAGCCCATGGGCCAGCGGCCGGTTGCGCAAGCTGGACATCACCGCAGCCAGCAACGCCAGGTCAGACGCGGTTTCGAGTACCTTCACCCCACCCACCACGTTAAGGAACACGTCCTGGTCGTGGGTGGGAATACCGCCGTGGCGGTGCAGCACCGCCAGCAACATGGCCAACCGGTTCTGATCCAGGCCCAGGGTCACCCGGCGCGGGTTGGCCAAGTGGCTGTCATCGACCAGCGCCTGCACCTCGACCAGCATCGGCCGCGTGCCCTCCCAGGTGGCCATCACCACACTGCCCGGCACTTCTTCCTGGGTACGGTTGAGGAAGATCGCCGACGGGTTCGAGACCTCCTTGAGGCCGCGGTCGGTCATGCCGAACACGCCCAGTTCGTTGACCGCGCCAAAACGGTTCTTCACCGCCCGCAAAAGCCGCAGGCGGCCATCGGACTCACCTTCGAAATACAGCACCGTATCGACCATGTGCTCAAGCACGCGCGGCCCGGCCAGCGAGCCTTCCTTGGTGACGTGGCCGACCAGGAAAATCGCCGTACCGCTCTGCTTGGCGTAGCGCACCAGCAGTGCCGTGCTCTCGCGCACCTGGGCCACGCCCCCGGGCGCGGATTGCAGTTGTTCGGTGAAAATGGTCTGGATCGAGTCGATGACCATGACCCGCGGTTTTTCTACACGGGCCGTGGCGATGATGGTTTCGATGCAGGTTTCGGTCATCACCTTGAGCTGGTCCTGGGGCAGGCCCAGGCGGCGCGAGCGCATGGCCACCTGCTGTTGCGACTCTTCGCCGGTGACATACAGCGCGGGCATCTGCACCGCGATGTTGCACAACGTCTGCAACAGGATGGTCGACTTGCCGATGCCTGGGTCACCCCCGATCAATACCACCGAGCCGTCGACCAAGCCGCCGCCCAGTACGCGGTCCAGTTCGGTACTGCTGGTGGTAAAACGCGGGATTTCTTCCACACTGACTTCGGCCAGTGTCTTGATCTGCGCCTGCTGCCCGGTCCAGCCGGCACGGCCGCTGCTGGGCGCGGCCGCGCCACCGCTTTCGATCATGGTTTCGACCAGGGTGTTCCAGGCCCCGCATTCACCGCACTGGCCGGCCCATTTGGGAAAGGTCGCGCCGCACTCGGTGCAGCCATACAAGCGCTTGGCCTTGGCCATGGGCGGATTCTCCTGGAAAAACCGCCATGATAGCCGAGCGAGACGTGTCTCGAACGCTTCGAGATGCGACAAAACTATTCGTTCTAACCACAGTCATTAGGGCTGTACATAACGCATGAAGCGTTTAAGTGGCTTACACTGCGTTCACCTCACCATTTGTTACAAAGGAATCGAACATGGGCATGATCAGTGAGTTCAAGGCCTTCGCGGTCAAAGGCAATGTCGTCGACATGGCGGTCGGTATCATCATCGGCGCGGCCTTCGGCAAGATCGTCTCGTCCTTCGTGGGTGACGTGGTCATGCCGCCACTGGGGCTGTTGATCGGTGGCGTAGATTTCAGTGACCTGGCGATTACCTTGAAGGCTGCAGAAGGTGACATTCCTGCGGTGGTGCTGGCCTACGGCAAGTTCATCCAGACCGTGATCGACTTCGTGATCGTTGCCTTTGCCATCTTCATGGGCGTGAAGGCGATCAACCGCCTGAAGCGCGAAGAAGCCGTGGCACCGAGCGCGCCGCCCGTACCAAGCGCTGAAGAAACGCTGCTGACCGAGATTCGTGACCTGCTCAAGACGCAGAACCAGAATCGCTTGCCCTGAAACGTATTGGGGCCGCATTGCGGCCCCGTGCGTTACCAGTAGTTTTCCACCGCTACCTGCCCCGGCCGCTTGCTCAGGCTCAACTGCAAGTCACGCGCCTTGAGCACCTTTCGGGTTTCATCGATCATCTCCGGGTTACCGCAGAGCATGATGCGCGAATGCTCGGGCGACAGTTCCAGCCCCGCCGCCTTCTCCAGTTCGCCATTCTCGATCAACGTGGTAATACGTGCATTCAACGCACCGGGGTGCTGCTCGCGCGTGACCACCGGAATGAACTGCAACTTGCCGGCAAACTCGGCCAGGTAATCACGTTGCTCCAACCCGGCGATGTCGTCCACGTAGGCCAGTTCCTTCGCCTCGCGTACCGAATACACCAACTTGATGCTGTCAAACCGCTCCCAGGCCTCGAAGTCCTGCAGGATGGACATGAACGGTGCGATGCCGGTGCCGGTGGCCAGCAGCCACAGGTCGCGGCCGCCGATAAAGCGGTCGAGGGTCAGGAAGCCAAAGGCCTGACGGTCGATCAACAAGCTGTCACCTTCGCCCAACCGGCTCAGTTCACTGGTGAACTCCCCGCCCGGCACCACGATCGAGAAGAAGTCGAGGTACTCGTCATGGGGTGCACTGACCATGGAATAGGCGCGCCAGACTACACTGCCATCAGCCTTGGTCACGCCAAGGCGAGCGAACTGGCCCGCGCGGAAGCGAAAACCCGAATCGCGCGTAACCCGCAGGCTGAAGAGGTTCGGCGTCAATGGCTGAACATCGAGCAGTGTCTGGCGGGTGAACTTTTCGGCGCTGGCGGTCATATCGGGCTCCAAGGTTGACGTGCGCACAGTGTCGCGCAAAGCGGCCTGGATAAAAACCACCGGTTTGTAAGGCCTCACCACGGCGATGCTGCCGATGTCGCAGAGAAACCTGATCGCTATAACAAAAAATCCCAACGCTACACTAGGTCTTTTCCTACAATGTTCCGGGTATGCAAACGGATTGGATCCTGTTGCCCCCTTGGAGTGTTACGGATGCATCACTGGAAGCCTGAGCATCTTCATCATTTTGTCAGCGAGCGATCCCCACGGAAGCTGTTCGACATCGCTGTGCACCTCGTGCAGGACCTGGGGATGCAACACCTCGGGCTGAACATCCGCATCCAGATCGCCACCCAGACGCCCCGGGTGTACCTCTACAGCAACTACCCGACAGAGTGGATCGAGTGCTATCAGCGCGATGATTTCTATAAACAAGACCCTGCCGCACGCGTAAGCCATTGCCAGACCACGCCCGTGCTCTGGACCGACGAGCTGTACCGTGAAGCCCCGCACTTTCGCGAAGTAGCCTGCGAACATGGCCTGCGTCATGGCTGGACGCAGTCGCTGCACGACGTGCAACACAACGAGAGCCAGGTGAGCGTCGCCAGGCCGGCGGGCAGGATAGCGATCAACGAAATGTATGAAAAAGGCGGCAGCGTGCAGTGGCTGTGCCACACCCTGCACGCCGTGCTGTGCGAGCACCACCTGAACGCACTCTGCCCACCCCAACCGAAAATGAGCGAGCGGGAACTGGAAGTGCTGAAATGGTCGGCCGCCGGCAAGACTGCCGCTGACGTCGCCTGCATCCTGTCGCTGTCGCAAAGCACGGTAAACTTCCACATCCGCAGCGTGATCACCAAGACCAACGCCGCCAACAAGGCCGGCGCCATCGCCATTGCCGCCCTGCGTGGGTGGATCTGACAGCCATTTCTGCGACCATCGGCAAAGCCCTGTAGAATTGCGCGGCAAAGCCCGTGGCGATCCGCAACGGGCAGATTCGTACCCGAGCCAGACGCCATGCCCTTGTTGACCACCCCCTACGCCGAACTCGACCTGATCCGCCAGCCGGACCAGGCCAACGACCCGCTGCAGGCCTTCGATGCCGCCGACGAGTACCTGCTCGCGCAACTGCATGAGCAGGCGCCTGACGCGAACTGCCGGGTACTGGTGCTCAATGACAGCTTCGGCGCCCTGGCCGCCAGCCTCGCCGGCCAGCTTGAGGTGGTCAGCAGCGGCGACTCGCACCTGGCGCACCTGGCCCTGGAAAAAAACCTCGCCCGCAACGGCAAGCCGTTCGACAGCGTGCCGTTCGTGCCGGCCAGTGAGCGGTGGCAGGGCCCGTTCGACCGGGTACTGGTGCGCGTGCCCAAGACCCTGGCCTTGCTCGAAGAGCAACTCATCCGCCTGCAGGGCCACCTGGCGCCCGGCGCGCAGGTGATTGCCGGGGCGATGATCAAGCACCTGCCACGCGCGGCGGGTGACCTGATGGAAAAGTACATCGGCCCGGTACAGGCTTCGCTGGCGCAAAAAAAGGCGCGCCTGCTGACGGCCACCGTTGCCGAGCGCCCGACTGCGCGCTCGCCCTACCCTAGCCGCTATCAGCTCGAATCGCCGGCGCTGGAACTGGTCAACCACGCCAATGTGTTCTGCCGCGATGGCCTGGATATCGGCACCCGCGCGTTTCTCCCCCACCTGCCGCGCAACCTGGGCGCCGCCCGTGTCGCGGACCTGGGCTGCGGCAACGGCGTGTTGGCGATCGCCAGTGCCCTAGACAACCCTGAGGCCCATTACACGCTGGTCGACGAGTCGTACATGGCGGTGCAATCGGCCCGCGAAAACTGGCAGGCAGCGCTGGGCGAACGCCCGGCAGTGATGCTGGCGGCCGATGGCTTGGCAGGGGTGGAAAAACAATCGCTGGACGTGGTGCTGTGCAACCCGCCGTTTCACCAGCAGCAAGTGGTCGGCGACTTCCTGGCCTGGCGCATGTTCCAGCAGGCCCGCGAGGCATTGGTGGTGGGGGGTGCGCTGTACATCGTCGGTAACCGCCACCTGGGCTACCACAGCAAGCTGGCGCGGCTGTTCCGCGGGGTTGAACAAGTGGCGGCGACGCCGAAGTTCGTGATCCTTAAGGCCCGCAAGTAACACGCTGCGACTGCCTAAATCCAAGCCTGCAAAACCCAGGTAGGAGCAGCCTTGCGCTGCGAAGAGGCCGGTGACTGCAACGAAAATCTACGTGCTGCCACTGGCCTCTTCGCAGCACAAGGCTGCTCCTACAAGGAAGGGCTAAACCCCTGTGATCAATGGGTGGTGAGGCCAGCTGCCCCCATGAACAGGCGCATCACGTAGGCCGCCACACCCAGGGCCGCCACACTCATTGCCCAGATCAGCACCAACCAACCCAGCCGCTGCCACAGTGGCTTCTTCTCTTCCAAGCCATGCTTGCCGGTCATCATGCGCGCCTCCTAGTGATAGCCGTCTTCATGGGTCACCTTGCCGCGGAACACGTAGTAGCTCCAGAAGGTGTACCCCAGGATGAACGGCAGGATGAACAACGTACCCACCAGCATGAACCCTTGGCTCTGCGGCGGCGCCGCGGCATCCCAGATCGAGATCGACGGCGGGATGATGTTTGGCCACACGCTGATGCCCAGGCCGCTGTAGCCAAGGAAGATCAGCACCAAGGTCAGCAGGAACGGCGTGTAGTTGGCATTGCGCGCGACCGCCTTGAGCAACCCGTAGAAGGTCACCAGCACCAGGATCGGCACCGGCATGAACCAGATCAGGTTAGGCATGCTGAACCAGCGGTCGGCGATTTGCGGGTAGGCGATCGGCGTCCACAGGCTGACGATACCGATCACCACCAGCAGCACCAGCGCCAGCGGCTTGGCCAGGTCATGCATCTGCAATTGCAGCGGCCCTTCGGTCTTCATGATCAGCCAGGTGCAGCCCAGCAGGGTGTAGGCGACAATCAGGCCCAACCCGCTGAACACGCTGAACGGGGTCAGCCAGTCGAGGGTGCCACCGGCATAGTGGCGGTCAACCACCTTGAAGCCCTCGATGAACGCGCCCAGCGCAACGCCCTGGAAGAAGGTCGCGATCAACGAACCCCAAATGAACGCCTTGTCCCAGATGTGCCGCTTGTCATCCTTGGCCTTGAAACGGAACTCGAAGGCCACGCCGCGGAAGATCAAGCCAATCAGCATGAGGATCAGCGGCAGGTACAAGGCTTCGAGTACCACCGAATAGGCCATCGGGAAGGCCCCGAACAGCCCGGCGCCACCCAGCACCAGCCAGGTCTCGTTGCCGTCCCACACGGGGGCGACAGTGTTCATCATCACATCACGGTCACGCTCGCCCTTGACGAAGGGGAAGAGCATGCCGATGCCGAGGTCGAAACCATCCATCACCACGTACATCATGACGCCGAAGATGATGATCACGGCCCAGATCAGCGGAAGGTCGATACCCATGGCTCAGTTCCCCTTGCTCAGGCTGACGGTGTTGGCCTCATGGCCATCATCGGCGGCGGACAGCGGCCGCGCCGGCGTGCGTTTCTGGCCTGGGCCACCTGGGTTGGGTTCATCCCCCTCGCCCGTCTTCGGCCCTTTGCGCACCAGGCGCATCATGTAGCCAAGGCCGGTGCCGAACAGGGCGAAGTACACCACCACGAACGCCACCAGGGTAAAGCCGAGCTGAACGTAGCTGTGGTTGGAGACCCCTTCAGAGGTGCGCATCAGGCCATACACCACCCACGGCTGGCGGCCGATTTCGGTGGTGAACCAGCCGGCAAGGATGGCGATCAGGCCGGAAGGCCCCATCCACAGGGTCAGGTACAGGAACGGCCTGGAGCTGTAGAGCGTGCCGCGCTTGCGCAGCCACAGGCTCCACAGCCCCACGAAGATCATCAGGAAGCCAAGCCCGACCATGACCCGGAACGACCAGAACACGATGGTCGAGTTAGGCCGGTCCGCTGCCGGGAATTCCTTCATCGCGGGCACTTGCTTGTCCAGGCTGTGGGTCAGGATCAGGCTGCCGAGGGCGGGGATCTCGACCTTGAAGCGCGTGGTTTCGGCTTTCATGTCGGGGATGCCGAACAGGATCAACGGGGTCGGCTCGCCCGGCACGTTCTCCCAATGGCCCTCGATGGCGGCGATTTTCACCGGCTGGTGCTTGAGCGTGTTGAGCCCGTGGAAGTCACCGATCACCGCTTGGATCGGCGCAACGATCAGCGCCATCCACATGGCCATCGATAGCATCTTGCGCACGGCCGGGTTGTCACGCCCGCGCAGCAAGTGCCAGGCCGCCGAGGCGCCGACGAAGAAGGCTGTGGCAACGAACGCGGCCGTGGCCATGTGCATCAACCGGTAGGGGAACGAGGGGTTGAAGATCACCGCCAGCCAATCCACCGGCACCACGCGGCCATCGATGATCTCGTGGCCTTGCGGGGTCTGCATCCAGCTGTTGGAGGCCAGGATCCAGAAGGTCGAAACCAGCGTGCCGAGCGCCACCATGACCGTGGCGAAGAAGTGCAGGCCGCGGCCGACACGGTTCCAGCCAAACAGCATGACGCCCAGGAAGCCTGCCTCGAGGAAGAACGCCGTCAGCACCTCATAGGTGAGCAAGGGGCCGGTGACGGCGCCGGCGAAATCGGAGAAGCGGCTCCAGTTGGTGCCGAACTGATAGGCCATGACCAGGCCAGAGACCACGCCCATGCCGAAGTTGACGGCGAAGATTTTCGACCAGAAGTGGTAGAGGTCACGGTAGACCTGGTTGTGGGTCCGCAGCCAAAGGCCTTCGAGGACCGCCAGATAGCTCGCCAGACCAATGGTGATGGCCGGGAACAGGATGTGAAAGGACACGGTAAATGCAAACTGGATTCGGGCGAGATCTAGGGCCTCTAAACCGAACATAGTGCTTCCTCTTCAGATAATCCGGCGTTCGGGCTCGTGGCCCTGGCGCCTACTGCCCCCACGGTATCGAGTGCGGCGAGTTGGAATTGTTCTGTGCAATCGCAGGGATTCCGGCCCAAAGGCCACATCGTCGGCTGATCGTTGCATTTACAACGATTGATCCAGGTCAACGACTGACTGGAAGCATAGTCCTGAATGGCCAGGCGGGCCGTGTGGTTGATTGCCGCGTGACCCGTTGCCCCACCCTCTTTTATAAACCGTGAAAAAGTGCCGATTACGGCAAACAGTAACTGCTTGTTACAAACAGATGATAATCTGCCGCCCCCTCTACTGCGCCGAGGCCACAGGTTTCCGATGTCCGATTCCGCATCGCAGTTGTTGCGTCATCATCGCCCCTTCATCGCCTTCTGGCTGGCCCGTGTGTTTACCGCCAGCGGCTTCCAGATGCTCACCGTGGCCATCGGTTGGCACCTCTACCAACTCACCGGCAATGTGCTCGACCTGGGCCTGGTCGGCCTGGTCGAATTCGCCCCGCGCGTGCTGTTCATGCTGCACACCGGGCATGTTGCCGACCGCTATGACCGGCGCAAGGTCGCCGCCCTGTGCCAGAGCCTGCAGGGGTTGATTGCCCTGGCGCTGGCGGTGGGCAGCGCCACCGACAACGTCAGCCGCGAGCTGATTTTCGCCCTGGCCTTCCTGCTGGGCGCGACACGTTCGTTCGAGATGCCGGCGACCCAGGCCCTGCTGCCCAACGTCGTGCCACCGGGGTTGTTCCCCCGGGCAGTGGCAGCCTCGGCCTCGGCGACCCAGGCCGCCACCATCGTCGCCCCGGCGGTGGGCGGCTTGCTGTATGCCTTTGGCAGCATCTGGGTGTATGGGCCAACCGTAGGGCTGTACGCCATCGCCTGCGTGCTGACCTTGAGCCTGGACGCGCGCCAGCAAGTGGCACAACGCGGCCGTGCCAGCCTGGAGTCGCTGTTGGCCGGCATTCGCTTTATCCGCAGCCGGCCAGACATCCTCGGGGCCATTTCACTCGACCTGTTCGCCGTGCTGCTGGGCGGCGCCACCGCGCTGTTGCCGGTGTTCGCCAAGGACATCCTGCTCACCGGCCCCTGGGGCCTGGGCCTGCTGCGCTCGGCACCGGCGGTGGGCGCGTTGCTGATGTCGCTGTGGCTGGCGCGCTTCCCGTTCGAGCGCAAGGTCGGGCGCACCATGTTCACAGCGGTGGGCGTGTTTGGCGTGGCGACCATCGCGTTTGGCCTGTCGACGTCGTTCTGGTTCTCACTGGCGGTGCTGGTGGTGCTGGGTGCGGCGGACATGATCAGCATGGTCATTCGCAGTTCGTTCGTGCAGTTGGAGACGCCGGATGAAATGCGCGGCCGGGTGAGCGCCGTCAACGGCTTGTTCATCGGTGCCTCGAACCAGCTCGGCGAGTTCGAGTCGGGGGTCACGGCGCACTGGTTTGGCACAGTACCAGCGGTGGTGCTCGGTGGCGTGGGCACGCTGGTGGTGACCGGGGTGTGGATAAAACTGTTCCCAACGTTGGCCAAACGCGATCGGTTGCACAGCGGCTGATCACTGGGGAAAACCCATTCCCCAATGGCCATAGGCCCCCGCCATGCATGCTGGTATGATGCGCGGCTTTTTTCCGCCCCAGATAAAACCACGGCAACCGGTACGGTCTGTGCTTTGCTGATGGGGTCGATACAAATCACGGCGCCGGGGGCGCCTTGGGGAGCGGGCATGCTGGAAAGGCTGTTTCAACTAAAAGCACACAACACCAATGTGCGCACCGAGATTCTTGCGGGCGTCACCACCTTCCTGGCCATGGCCTACATCCTGTTCGTCAACCCGAGCATCCTCGGCGAGACCGGCATGGACAAAGGTGCGATCTTCGTCGCCACCTGCCTGGCCGCAGCCATTGGCTCGACGACCATGGGCCTGATCGCCAACTACCCGATCGCCCTGGCGCCGGGCATGGGCCTGAACGCTTTCTTCACCTACACCGTGGTCCTGCACATGGGTCATACCTGGCAGGTGGCGCTGGGCGCGGTGTTCCTGTCGGCAGTAATGTTCTTCCTGCTGTCGATCTTCCGCATCCGTGAATGGATCGTGAACAGCATCCCACTGCCATTGCGCTCGGCCATTGCCGCCGGTATTGGTCTGTTCCTGGCACTGATCGCCCTGCATAACGCAGGCATCGTCGTCGATAACCCGGCCACCCTGGTTGGCCTGGGCGACCTCAAGCAGCCGGCGCCGATCCTCGCCACCCTGGGCTTCTTCCTGATCGTCGGCCTCGAATCGCTGAAGGTTCGCGGCGCGGTGCTGATCGGCATTCTGGCCGTGACCATCGCCGCGATCGCGATGGGCGTGACGCCGTTCGCCGGCGTCGTGTCCATGCCGCCATCGCTGGCACCGACCTTCCTCCAGCTGGACATCGCCGGTGCCCTGGATGTGGGCCTGGTCAGCGTCATCTTCGCCTTCCTGTTCGTCGACCTGTTCGACAACTCCGGCACCCTGATCGGCGTGGCCAAACGCGCCGGCCTGATGGGCAAGGACGGCCACATGCCGAAGATGGGCCGCGCCCTGATCGCCGACAGCACCGCCGCCATGGCCGGCTCGCTGCTGGGCACCTCGACCACCACCAGCTACATCGAATCGGCTGCCGGCGTGAGCGCAGGCGGGCGCACCGGCCTGACCGCCATCGTGGTGGCCGTGCTGTTCCTGCTGGCGCTGTTCTTCGCACCGCTGGCCGGTAGCGTACCGGCCTTCGCCACGGCGCCAGCGCTGCTGTTCGTCGCCGTGCTGATGGCCTCGGGCCTGGCGGAAATAAACTGGGACGACGTCACCGAAGCCGCACCTGTGGTGGTGACCGCCCTGGCCATGCCGCTGACCTACTCGATCGCGAACGGCATCGCCTTCGGCTTCATTTCCTGGACCGCCGTCAAGCTGATCTCCGGTCGCCACCGCGACCTGAACCCGGCCCTGGTGATCCTTTCCATCCTGTTCGTCATCAAGCTGGGCTGGTTCAACGCATGAGTGCTGCTTTCGACCCCTCCTCCTACGCCACCCAGCTGGACGCCAAGGTTGCCCGGCTGCGCGAGCTGCTGGCGCCGTTCGGCGCGCCGGAACCGGCTGTTTTCGATTCGCCGCGCGAGCACTATCGCCTGCGCGCCGAGTTCCGCCTGTGGCGCGAGGACGGCCAGCGCCACTACGCGATGTTCGCCCCGGGCGAGAAGCACAAGGCAATCCTGATCGACGACTTCCCCATCGCCAGCGAGCGCATCAATGACTTGATGCCGCGCCTGAAGGCGGCCTGGCAGGCCAGCGAGGCACTGAGCAATCGTCTGTTCCAGGTGGAGTTCCTCACCACCCTGGCCGGCGATGCGATGGTCACGATGTGCTACCACCGCCCGCTCGACGAGGCCTGGGAAGTGGCCGCGCGGCAGCTGGCCGACGAACTGGGGGTAAGCCTGATCGGCCGCTCCAAGGGCAAGCGCCTGGTGATTGGCCGTGATTACGCGGTAGAGAAACTGGACGTTGCAGGCCGTGTGTTCAGCTATCGCCAGCCGGAAGGCGCGTTCACCCAGCCTAACGGCGCGGTGAACCAGAAGATGCTGAGCTGGGCGTTCGACGCCATGGGCGAGCGCGAGGATGACCTGCTGGAGCTGTATTGCGGCAACGGCAACTTCACCCTGCCACTGGCCACGCGGGCGCGCCAGGTGCTGGCCACCGAGATCAGCAAGACCTCGGTCAATGCTGCGCTGAGCAACCTTGATGAGAACGGTGTGGATAACGTGCGCTTGGTGCGGCTGTCGGCTGAAGAGCTGACCCAGGCGCTGAATGACGTGCGCCCGTTCCGTCGGCTGGAAGGGATCGACCTGAAAAGTTATGCGTTCGGTACCGTGTTCGTTGACCCGCCGCGTGCGGGGATGGACCCGGATACCTGCGAGCTGACCCGGCGCTTCGAGCGGATTTTGTACATCTCGTGCAATCCGGAAACGCTGGCGGCGAACATCGAGCAGTTGCAGGACACACACCGCATCGAGCGTTGTGCGTTGTTTGACCAGTTCCCCTATACCCATCACATGGAAAGTGGGGTTCTGCTGGTTCGGCGTTGATTGTTAGACATTGGGGCTGCTTTGCAGCCCATCGCAGGCAAGCCAGCTCCTACAGGTACAGCGTCAACCTCTTGACTGGCGCTGTACCTGTAGGAGCTGGCTTGCCTGCGATGGGCCGCGAAGCGGCCCCAATAACTCAGAAGTCGAAGAACACCGTCTCCCCTTCCCCCTGAATACGGATATCGAAACGGTACGCCGTTTTCCCATCCACTTCGCAACGCTTGGCAATCAACGTCTCACGGCGCTGTGGCTGCTCGATCAGGTTCAGCACCGGGCACTTGGCGTTGGCCTCGGCTTCATCATCAAAATACAGGCGCGTGTGTAGGTGGATGTTGATGCCACGGGCAAACAGGCTGATGTTGATGTGCGGCGCCATCGGCACGCCGGCCGCGTTCTTCACCACACCTGGCTTCACCGTTTGCACGGTCCACTCACCAGCATCGAAGGTGGTGGCGGTACGCCCGAAGCTGTTGAAGGCGTTTTCCAGGTTGTATGCATCCTGGTACTGGCCGGCGGCATCGGCCTGCCACAGCTCCAGGAACGAATCGCGCACCAAGTGCCCGTTACCGTCATAGACCTGGCCGATCAACAGGATATGTTCGCCCGGCGCCTCTGGCTTGGCCAGGCGGTTCCAGATTTCCTGGTCGCGGGTCGGGTTGCCGGCCGCTTCCAGGGCCAGGCCGATATGCACGTAGGGGCCGGCAGTCTGCGAAGGGGTTTCCGGCAGCAGTTCGATTGGCATGGCGGGGTCCTCAGCAGTTTTCGAAGTGGGTCTTGCGCTGGCCGCGCAGCACGATGTCAAAGCGGTACGCCAGGCAGTCCATCGGGTTGGCGTTGCTCATGTCGAGCTTGGCGATCAACTGCTGCACGGCTTCTGGGTTGGCGATCGACTTGACGATCGGGCACATCGGGATCAGCGGGTCACCCTCGAAGTACAGCTGGGTGATCAGCTTGGTCGCAATCGATGGGCCGCTGATGCCGAAGTGGATGTGCGCCGGACGCCAGTCATTTGGGCCGTTGCGCCATGGGTATGGGCCCGGCTTGATGGTGCGGAAGCTGTAGTAGCCGTCGCGGTCGGTCAGGCAACGGCCGACGCCACCGAAGTTAGGGTCCAGCGGTGCCAGGTAGCGGTCGTTCTTGTGGCGGTAGCGGCCGCCAGCGTTGGCCTGCCACATTTCCACCAGGGTATTGGGCACGGGCTTGCCGTACTGGTCGACCACGCGACCGGCAACGATGATGCGCTCACCAATCGGCAGGCCACCGTTGTTGAAGTTCAGCAGCAGGTCATGGTCGTGGGCGCCGAAACCCAAGTGGGTGAAGTCCGGGCCGGTGGTTTCGCTGATCGACTGCGGGATGCTGACCAATGCCTGGCGCGGCGAGCGGGCAATGGAGGTCTTGTAGTCGGGGGTCAGGGCTTTGGGGTGCCAGTTGCGATCACGGATCACGAAGCGGCTGGTGTCCTGGGCGGGCATGCCGTTTTCCTCTCTTGGAATTATCTGGACGCCTTGCAGGGCAGGCGGACTTACAGTTTCAGATAAGCCGCGCGGGATGAATACTGAAATCAGCCCTCACATACATAACCATATGGTTATGGGTTAACACCTTTGTCTGACACCCTCCCCGTTGGTGAACTAATCTTTGTCTTCTTGTTTCACGCTCCGGAGAGCATTCATGGAATGGCGAAAAGGCCGACGCAGCGACAACGTGGTCGATGCCCGAGGTGAAGGTGGCGGTGGTGGCGGCATGCGCTTCGGCGGCGGCAAGGGCCTCGGGCTGGGGGCGATCCTGCTGATCGTGGGCATTGGCTGGCTCACCGGGCAAGACCCGCTGCAGATACTTGGCCAGCTCACCGGGCAGATGACCCAGCAGCAGCAACAGGCGCCCAGTGGCGCAGGCGGCAAGGCGCCGCCGGCCAATGACCAGCAGGCCGACTTCGTCGCCTCGGTGCTGGGTGACACGGAAGACACCTGGAAAGCGCTGTTCTCCCAGGCGGGCAAGCAGTACCGCGACCCCAAACTGGTGCTGTTCAGCGGCCAGGTCAACTCGGCCTGCGGCTTCGCTTCGGCGGCCGTCGGCCCGTTCTATTGCCCGGCCGACCAGCGGGTGTACCTGGACATGTCGTTCTTCCGCGAGATGGAAACCCGTTTCGCCGCCGCGGGTGACTTTGCCCAGGCCTATGTCATCGCCCATGAGATCGGCCACCACGTGCAGACCCTGCTCGGCGTGTCGGCCAAGGTCGATGCCGCCCGCCGCAATGGCCAGCGCATGGAAGGCGACAACGGCTTGCTGGTGCGCCAGGAGCTGCAGGCCGACTGCCTGGCAGGGGTGTGGGCGTACCAAGCGCAAAAACGCCTGAACTGGCTGGAGCCGGGTGACGTCGAGGAAGCGCTGAACGCGGCCAATGCCATCGGTGATGACCGCCTGCAGCAGAAAGGCCAGGGCCGCGTGGTGCCCGACTCCTTCACCCACGGCACCTCGGCGCAGCGTGTGCGCTGGTTCAAGGCGGGGTTTGCCGAAGGCGAAGTGAACAGCTGCGATACCTTCAGCGCCCGTAACCTCTGACACGCCCTGGGGCTGCCTGGCAGCCCCAGCTTCACTTCAACGACAAGTTACAAATCTGCTGAAAAAGCGTTTCAGCTTCCCTGATCATTGCCGATAACCCCTGCACGAATCAGCGGGCATCCAGAACAACAACGCCTTGCGATCGACGATCAAGAGAGCGAAAACAACTTCTGGAGTGCGTGCATGAACAGCTGGTTTGCCAACATCAGCGTCAACCTCAAACTCGGCCTGGGCTTCGGCCTGGTGCTGATCCTCACCGGCCTGCTGGCCCTGACCGGCTGGACCAGCCTGGGCAGCCTGATCGACCGCAGCAACTGGATGAGCGATATCAGCCAGCTCAACAAGGACCTGACTGACCTGCGCATCGCGCGTCTGCAGTACATGATTGCCAACGGCGATGATGCGGCGGCGGCCAACACGCTGAACAAGCTCGATGCCTTCAGTAACCAGCAACAACGCTTGGTCAGCACGTTCAAGAGCCCGGACAACGTCAAGCTGCTGCACGAACTGGGGCAGACCATCAGCCAGTACAAGGTCTCGCTGGCCACCATGCGCACGGGCTACAACGCCACACGGGCCGCGCGTGATGCCATGAATGCGTCGGGCGCCAAGGCCGACCAGGCCATGGACGCCCTTAGCCAGGAAGTCATGGCACGCCCCGAAACCGACAGCGTGCGCCTGGCCCAGTACCAGCTGATCAGCAAGGCCCGCCAGCAACTGCTGCAGGTACGCATCGACGTGCGCGGCTACATGGCCGATAACAGCGCGACCAATGAACAGGCCGCCCTGCGCCAGCTCGAAGCGGCGCTGGCCGAGGCCGACAACCTCAAGCGCCGGCTGCCGGCCGCCGACGCGCGTCTGCAACAGTTCGAACAATCGGTGCTGGCCTACCGTGACGCCGTGCGCCAGTTCCGTGATGCGCTGGCCAGCATTACCAGCGCGCGCGCTGAAATGACTGTGCAGGGCGCCGACATCGTCAAGACCAGCGACGCGCTGTACAAAATCCAGCTGGAGCGCCGCGACATCGAGAGTGCGCAGGCCCGTAGCCTGCAGGCCATCGCGACCTTGCTGGCGTTGCTGGTCGGCGTACTGGCCGCAGTGCTCATTACCCGGCAGATCACTCGCCCCCTGCAGGAAACCTTGCAAGCGGTAGAGCGCATCGCGGGCGGCGACCTGACCCACGACCTGCGCGTCACCCGCCGTGATGAACTGGGCGTATTGCAACAGGGCATCGCCCGCATGGGCACCACCCTGCGCGAGCTGATCAGCGGCATCCGCGACGGCGTCACCCAGATCGCCAGCGCTGCCGAAGAGCTGTCGGCGGTCACCGAGCAAACCAGCGCAGGGGCCAACAGCCAGAAAGTCGAAACCGACCAGGTCGCCACTGCTATGCACGAAATGGCGGCCACGGTTCAGGAAGTGGCGCGCAACGCCGAGCAGGCCTCGCATGCCGCCACCGGTGCCGACGACGAAGCCCGCGCGGGTGATCAGGTGGTCGGTGAGGCGATCAGCCAAATCGAACGCCTGGCCGAAGAAATGCACCGCTCCACCGAGGCCATGAACCTGCTGCAACAAGAAAGCCAGAAAATCGGCAGCGTGATGGACGTGATCAAGTCGGTAGCCGACCAGACCAACCTGCTGGCACTCAACGCCGCGATCGAAGCGGCCCGTGCCGGCGAGGCGGGCCGTGGCTTTGCCGTGGTCGCTGACGAGGTGCGTGGGTTGGCCCAGCGCACGCAGAAGTCCACCGAAGAGATCGAAGAGCTGATTGCCAGCCTGCAGCACGGCACCCAGCAAGTGGCGACGGCCATGCAGGGTAGCCGAACCCTGACCGACAGCAGTGTAGAACTGGCGCGCAAGGCCGGCGCCTCACTGGAAAGCATCACCGGCACGGTGTCTAGCATTCAGTCGATGAACCAGCAGATTGCGGCGGCGGCGGAACAGCAGAGCGCGGTGGCCGAAGAAATCAGCCGGAGCATTCTGAATGTGCGGGATGTGTCCGAGCAGACGGCAGCGGCCAATAACGAGACGGCGGCGTCCAGCGTTGAGCTGGCGCGGTTGGGCGGGCAGTTGCAGATGCTGGTGAGCCAGTTCCGAGTCTGACCGTCAGATAGCATTCGCGGGGCAAGCCCGCTCCCACAGGGACAGTGCAAATACTGAACGTTGCACAAACCTGTGGGAGCGGGCTTGCCCCGCGAAGAGGCCAGCACTGAGTCAACCGAATTACTTGACGATCATCCCCACCCCACGCCCACGCGGATCGGACGCCGTTTCCAGCTTGTCCCCATTCACCCGGATCGCCTGGATATCGCCCATCTCCCAGCCCTGGTCCTCCAGCACATAACCCATCTTCTTCAGGTCATCCGCCACCGCCCCGGTCAGCGGCGCATAGCTGTCGAAGTAGATAGTGTCTTTAGGCAGCAATTGATGGTGCACACGCTGCGCCGCTACCGCCTTTTCCAGCGGCATGTCGTAGTCGTACAGGTTGTTCATCACCTGGAAGATCGAGGTGAAGATGCGCGAGCCCCCCGGCGTACCGATCACCAGTTCGACCTTGCCATCGCGGGTCATCAGGCTTGGGCTCATGGATGACAGCATGCGCTTGCCCGGCTCGATGGCGTTGGCATCTCCGCCGACCACGCCAAAGGCATTGGCCGCACCCGGCTTGGCGCTGAAGTCGTCCATCTCGTCGTTGAGCAGGAAGCCGGCGCCCTTGACCACCACGCCACTGCCGTAGTCGAGGTTGAGGGTGTAGGTGTTGCTGACCGCGTTGCCCTGTTTGTCGACGATGGAGAAGTGCGTGGTCTGGTGCGGCTCCAGCCCCGGCTTGACGTCATCGGTGACCGAAATGGCCTTGGGGTTTACCTGCGCGGCGCGCTTGGCCAGGTAATCCTTGGCAATCAACTGATCGACCGGCACCTTGGTGAAGGCCGGGTCGCCGAGGTAGTCGGCACGGTCGGCAAACACGCGTTTCTCGATCTCGGCAAGCAGGTGAATGTACTGCGCCGAGTTGTGCGCCACGCCCTTGAAGTCTGCCGCGCGGTCTTCCTTGATGCCCAGCAACTGGGCCAGGGCAACACCGCCGGAGCTTGGCGGCGGCGCGGTGTAGACCACGTTACCGCGCCAGCTCAAGGCCATCGGCTCTCGCCAGACCGCCTTGTAATCCTTGAGGTCTTGCTTGGTGATCAGGCCTTTGTCGGCCTGCATCTGCGCCACCAGCAGGTCGGCGGTCTTGCCCTGGTAGAACTCGCTTACGCCCTTGTCGGCAATGCGCTCGAGGGTCTGGGCCATTTCTGGCTGCTTGAAGAGTTCGCCGACCTTCATGTTGCCGAAGTAGTCGTTGAAGTTGGTCGCCGTCTTGAACAGGCCTTGAGCATCGTTGCGGTACTGGTACTGTTTTTCAGCAATCTTGAAACCGTTTTTGGCATAGCCGATGGCCGGCGTCAGCAGCTCGCTCCACGGCAACTTGCCGAACTTCTGGTGCGCCTCCCACAGGCCCATCACCGTGCCGGGTACACCCGCTGCCCGCACACCGACCAGGCTGAGGTTCTCGATCACCTCACCTTTGTCGTCCAGGTACATGTTGCGGCTGGCTGCCTTGGGCGCCACTTCGCGGTAGTCGAGGAAGTAGGGCTTGCCGTCGACGAACAGGGTCATGAAGCCGCCGCCGCCGATGTTGCCGGCTTCTGGGTAGGTCACCGCCAGGGTGAATGCCGTGGCCACGGCGGCGTCCACGGCATTGCCGCCTTTTTTCAGGATATCGGCGGCAACCTGTGCACCATATTGATCGGGCGCAGCCACCGCGCCACCTTCCAAGGCGGCTGCATAGGCCGAGGAACAGGTCAGGATCGCGGCTCCGAGGGCCATGGTCGGGAACAGGACAATACGCATGACACTTCCTTGGTGTTGTTTTTGTTGATCACTCAGTAAGGCCGAAGCGTGTCGACTGTGCAATCCAACGTAGGAAGTTTCGCCGCCTTTGGGCAGGATGTGTCGCGTTCAGGCAACTCAGCAGGCGTACATCGCCAGCTTGCGCTGGATAAAATCGAGGAAGCACTGGATGCGCAGCGCCAACTGAGTGTTGCGGTAGTACACCGCATGGATCGGCTGGCGATAGCCGTTGTTGGCGTCGCCCAGCAGCACCTGCAAGCGGCCGCTGCGGATGTCTTCGTGGGTCATGAAATGCGACAGGCTGACGATGCCCTCCCCGGCCAGCGCCAGCTGGCGCAGGGTTTCGCCGCTGGAGGCGATCAGCGCGGGGCGGATCGCCCAGCGGTCGCCCTGGGCATGGCGCAAGGGCCAGTGGTTGAGCGACTCGGGCTGGCTGAAGCCGAGCAAACAGTGGTTGACCAGGTCTTCGACGCACTGCGGGGTGCCGTGGCGCTCCAGGTAGGCGGGGCTGGCCAGCACCTGCACCGGGCTGCACCCCAGGTTGCGGGCGTGCAGGCTGGAGTCGGCCAGCTCGCCAATACGGATCGCCACATCGGTGCTCTGTTCGAGCAGGTCGATGATCAGGTCGTCGGTGTTGAGCTCCAGCTCGATGCCGGGGTACTGGCGGCGGAACTCGCCGATCCAGGGCAGGATGGCGTGCAGCATGAACGGCGCGGCGGCGTTGATGCGCAGGCGCCCGGTGGCAGTCTGGTGGTTCATCGACAGACGCTCTTCCATCGCGTCCATCTGTTCCAGGATCAGGCGCGAGCGTTCAAGAAAGAAGCGGCCTTCTTCGGTCAGGTCCATGCGCCGGGTGGTGCGGTTGACCAGGGTGGTGCCGAGCTTGGCCTCCAGGCGCGACAAGGTGCGGCTGACGGCTGACGGGGTCTGGCCCACCTGCTCGGCAGCAGCAGAGATCGAACCGCAGTCGATCACAGCGACGAATACCTGGAGTTCTTCGGATCGGGTTTTCACGCGCTTGGCCTTGGCTGGAGTGTGCCGTGATTCATAGCGGGTCGGTGGGGTCTGTGCAAGGGGGGCCGCTGCGCGGCCCAATCGCTGGCAAGCCAGCTCCCACAGGGTTCGGATTGTCGTCGAACGCACTGTGGGAGCCGGCTTGCCGGCGATTGGGCTGCGCAGCAGCCCCTTTCACAGGCAACTTACACAGCCTTGCCAAACACCTTGTCCAGGTGCGCTTCATACGCTGCCAATGCCGCTGGCACATCCGGGCGCTTCATCACATCCACCGCCAAGAAGGTCGGCAAGCCGGTCATGCCAAGGAACTGGTTGGCCTTGTGGAATGGGAAATACACGGCGTCCACACCCTTGCCCTCGAAGAAATCGCTGGGGTCGTCAAACGCCTGCTGCGGGGCGTTCCAGGTCAACGACAACATGTACTGCTTGCCCTGGATCAGGCCACCGCTGCCGTACTTCTGCGAGGCATCCAAACGGGTCCGTCCGTCGTTGGCGTACAGGCTGCCATGGCCTTCGGTAAAGACGTCATCGATGTACTTCTTCACCGTCCACGGTGCGCCCATCCACCAACCGGGCATCTGGTAGATCACCACGTCAGCCCAGAGAAACTTCTCGACCTCTTCCCGCACATCGTAGCCGCCATCGATGAAGGTCTGCCGCACGTCGAAACCGGCACGGTCCAGGTGCGCGAGGGCCGCTTCGTGCAGGGTCGCGTTAAGGCGGCCATCGGAGTGAGCGAACTGTTTACCACCGTTGAGCAGAAGGATGTTTTTCATGCTGGCCTCGATTTGGCGATGTCGATCCGAGGCCTTGCTGCCTCGATCGAGTCAAATTGGATGACCGGCAGATTAGAGATTCAGCGGCAGGGGAAACAGCGGCCATGAGTCAAAATACAATTGCTTTCAAATCACGAATGGCCAGCTAATTATTGCCTTAGAATCGGTTCATCATTCACCAGCGAGTAGCGATCCATGAGCGAGCAGTACGCTTTTATCCTCAAAGCCAAGACCCGCCCGGAAATGGCCGAAGCCTTCGAAACCCTGTTCCGCGCCTATGTCGAACCCAGCCGCCAGGAACCGGGCTGCATCGAGTACCACATGCTGCGCGACAAGGCCGACCCGAGCCTGTTCGTGTTCTACGAAGTGTGGGCGGACAAAGCTGCACTGGATGTGCACTCGGCCCTGCCGCACATGGTCGCGTTCTTCGAAAAGCGCATGGACTACCTGGAGCGCGACTTCGATATCCAGTTGATCGACATGCTCAGCGCCTCGTCTGCTAACCGTTGATCAGCAGATGGCCGCCGAGTACGGCCAGGCCAATGAAGAAGCAGCGTTTGAATAGCGCGGCGCTGATGCGCTGACGCAACCACTGCCCCGCCAGCATGCCCACCAGTGCTGGCGCCAGCATCAGCAATGAAGCACCTAGCGCCTGGCCGCCCAAGGCATCTTGCCCGGCCAGGCCCAGGGCCAGCGCCAGGGTCGAGACCGTGAACGACAGGCCCAAGGCCTGGATCATCTCGTCGCGGTTCAGGCCAAGGCTTTGCAGGTACGGCACTGCCGGCATCACGAATACTCCCGTAGCTGCCGTCACCACGCCCGTCACTAATCCGCACAGCGGCCCCAGCCACCCTTCCCGCGCTTGCGCCACGCGCAACCCTGGGCCCATCAGCCCATACACCGCATACACCAGCAACGCGGCGCCCAGCGCATGCGCGGCCCACGCGCCACTGTTGATGCCCAGCCATGCGCTGCCAACCAGGGTGCCGACAAAGATCATCACCAGCATCGGCCCCAGGCGACGCAGCAGCGCCCACAGATGACCACCGGCAGCCAGCTGCCAGAGGTTGGTGAGTGTCGACGGCACGATCAGCAAGGCGGCAGCCTGCGCAGGCGGCATAGCCAGGCCCAGCAGGCCCATGGCGATGGTCGGCAAGCCGAGACCGATGACACCTTTGACGGTGCCGGCCAGCAGAAAGGTGATGACCACCAGCAGCGTCAGTGCCGGGCCAATGTGCTGATAGAACGCGATCAGAGTATTCATATGGCCATGATGGCGTGCGTCAGGCTGGCTGAAAATCTGCCATATACTCAGCCTGACTATTGCCAGGACAGAGGCACATGCATTTCGACCTGATCGACCTCGCGCTTTTCCGGCACACCCTGGAATGCGGAAACATCACTGCCGGCGCCCGGCGCAGCCATCTGTCGCTGCCAGCTGCCAGTGCGCGCATCCGCGCGATGGAAGCGTCCCTGGGTACGCAATTGCTAGCGCGCAATCGCCGCGGCGTACAACCGACGCCTGCCGGGCAGGCGCTGTTGCAGCATGCCCGCCTGATCGCACAGCAAGTAGAGCGCCTGCAATTCGACCTGAGCCAGTACGCGCAGGGGCTGCAGGGCCAGGTGCGGCTGTTGTGCAACACTGCGGCGTTGACCGAGTACCTGCCCGAATTGCTGGCCAGCTATCTGGCGCAGAACCCCGGGGTCAGTGTCGATGTCCAACAGCTGCCGAGCTTGCGCATCGTGCAGTCGATTACCCAAGGCATCGCCGACCTGGGGATCATTTCGACCGCGGCGCCCAGCGAGCATTTGCAGACCCTGCCCTTTCGCGATGACCCACTGGTGTTGGTGACCCCCCTTGCGCATCCGCTGGCGGCACACCCTGCGCCAAGCTTCATCGACAGCCTGGACCATGGTCATGTCGGGCTGGGAGCAGACAGCGCATTGGCCTTGTACCTGGAGGAACAGGCCCTGCGTGAAGGCTTGCGGATGCGCGTACGGGTACGAGCCGATGGCTTCGATGGGGTGCTGCGCATGGTCGCGGGGGGCGCCGGGGTCGGCGTTGTGCCCTTGGCTTCGGTGCAACGCTGGCAAGGGCTGTTGCCGCTGCACTGGGTGGCGCTTCGCGAGGACTGGGCCAACCGCCAATTGATGGTGTGCGCGCGGGACTTTGCAGCGTTGCCCGGGTATGCGGCGGGGTTGGTCAAGCGCTTGGCAGGCTGAGGCTACATTCGCCCAATGCACGTTTTTTGTAGGAGCGGCCTTGCGTCGCGAAAGGGCTGCGAAGCGGCCCCAGCAATATCTGCGAGGACCCTGAAATCTGGGGCCGCTGCGCGCCCCGTTCGCGACGCAAGGCCGCTCCTACACGAATAGGCGTAAATCTGCTCCGGCGCTTGCGGCCACCGGGGCTCTTTGCCCACAATCACGCTGCACCACGAAAAGGAGTTCCAAGTGCCCTCGATCTACCAGCTCAAACCCCGCTTCCAGGCCTTGCTCCGGCCCGGCGTCAAGCGCCTCTACGACCGTGGCGTCACCGCCAACCAGGTCACCGTCGCCGCCGCCTTGGTCTCGGTCCTGCTGGGCCTGCTGCTGGCCGGGTTCAGCCACATCACCTGGCTGTTCATCCTGATCCCGCTGTGGATGTTGCTGCGCATGGCGCTCAACGCCGTGGACGGCATGCTAGCGCGGGAATTCGACCAGCAATCCAGGCTCGGCGCCTACCTCAACGAACTGTGCGACGTGATCGCCGACGCCGCGCTATACCTGCCTTTCGCCCTGCTGGCTGGCGTCTGGCCCAGCCTGGTGGTGCTGGTGGTGCTGAGCGCGACGTTTAGCGAATACGCCGGCGTCATGGGCCCGCTGGCAGGCGCCTCGCGCCGCTACGACGGCCCGATGGGCAAGAGCGACCGGGCATTCGCCTTTGGCGTACTGGGCACCGGCGTTGCATTCGGCCTGCTCAACGCCACCTGGCTCAACGGCCTCTTGCTGGTCATCTTCGCGCTCTCGCTCTATACCCTCTACAACCGGGTTCGCCAAGGGCTGGTCGAAGCCCGCTGAGCCCATCGCCGCCGGACAAGGATTCTCGCCATGCGCCAAGCGCAATCGCTGCATTTCTCTACCCATGATGGTGTCGAGTTGCACTACCGTCATTGGCCCGCGACACGCAATGAACACCAGCCGCGCCGCGCCGTGGTGATGTTCCACCGTGGCCACGAACACGGCGGGCGCATGGCCCACCTGGCCGACGAACTGGACATGCCGGGCTACGATTTCTTCGCCTGGGATGCCCGCGGCCACGGCCAGTCGCCGGGCGCCCGCGGCGACAGCCCAGGTTTTGCCACCAGCGTGCGCGACGTGCAGACCTTCATCGAGCATCTGCAGACCGTGCACGGCATCGCCGAGCACGACATGGTGGTGCTGGCGCAAAGCGTCGGCGCCGTGCTGATCGCCACCTGGGCCCACGACTACGCGCCCAAGGTACGCTGCCTGGTGCTGGCCTCGCCGGCGTTCAAGGTCAAGCTGTATGTGCCCTTCGCACGGCCCGGCCTGAAGCTGCTCAAGGCCGTGCGCGGCAACTTCTTCGTCAACAGCTACGTCAAGCCGCGCCTGCTTACCCATGACCCCGAGCGGGTCATGTCGTACGTGGCCGACCCGCTGATCAGCCGGCCGATTTCAGTGACCATGCTGCTGGGCCTGTACGAAGCCGCCGACCGTGTGGTGGCTGACGCCCAGGCTATTCAGGTACCGACGCAGTTGCTGGTCTCTGGCGCGGACCTTGTAGTGGAGCGCAAACCGCAGGAGCGCTTTTTCGAGCGCCTGGGCAGTGCACGCAAAGAAATGCACATCCTCCCGGGCTTCTTCCATGACACCCTCGGTGAACGCGACCGCGCCCATGCGCTGAAGCGCATCGAGCGCTTCGTCGCACATTGCTTCGACAGCCCTGTACCCGCGCCTTCGCTGCTCGATGCCGACAAGGTCGGCGCCAGCTGCGCCGAAGCCGAAAGCCTGGCCGCGCCCTTGCCACGCAACTCGCCCCGCGACCTCTACTGGCGCGCCACCCGTGCAAGCCTGCGCCTGGGCAAAGGGCTGGCCGAGGGCGTGAAGCTGGGGTTTGACACCGGTTTCGACTCTGGCAGCACCCTCGACTACGTCTACCGCAACCAGCCGACGGGCAAAGGCAAGCTGGGCCGCATGGTCGACCAGAACTACCTCAACGCCATCGGCTGGCGCGGCATTCGCCAACGCAAACTGCACGTCGAAGAGCTGCTGCGCGAGGCCATTGCTCGCCTGCGCGCCGAACAGCGGCCGGTGCATATCGTCGACATTGCCGCCGGCCACGGCCGTTACATCCTCGAAGCCCTGGAAGAACTCGAACAACGGCCGGACTCCATCCTGCTGCGCGACTACAGCGAGCTGAACGTGCAACAAGGCAGCGCATTGATCGCCGAAAAAGGCCTGGCCGAGATTGCCCGCTTCGTCCAAGGCGATGCCTTCGACCGCGCCAGCCTCGCGGCGCTGCAGCCTGGGCCTACGCTGGCCGTGGTATCTGGCCTGTACGAACTGTTCCCCAGCAACGCGTTGGTGAGCAATTCCCTGGCCGGCCTTGCCGATGCCGTCGAAGCAGGCGGTTACCTGGTCTACACAGGCCAACCTTGGCACCCTCAACTGGAGATGATCGCCCGTGCCCTGACCAGCCATCGCGGCGGCGAGGCGTGGGTGATGCGCCGGCGCAGCCAGGCAGAGATGGACCAACTGGTCGAGGCGGCGGGCTTCCGCAAACTGGCCCAGCGCATCGACGAATGGGGCATCTTCAGCGTCAGCCTGGCGCAACGGGTGCGTGAATGAACCCAACGCGTGAGCCCGGGCTGATTCGGCGTGGCGTGTTCTGGCTGTTGCTGCTGGGGCCGTTCTTCTTCCTCAGCTATGGGCTGGTGAACACCCACACCGCCAGCCGCAGTGATGTCGGCAGCCTGGTGTTCGGCTGGGAGCACGGCATGCCGCTGTGGCCCTGGACGATCATCCCGTACTGGTCGATCGACCTGCTGTACGGGTTGTCCTTCCTGCTGCCACGCACGCGCCAGGAGATGGACCGGCATGCCCTGGCGCTGCTCACGGCACAGGTGATCAGCGTCAGTTGCTTCCTGCTCTGGCCGCTGCGGTTCACCTTCGAACGGCCAGAAATGGCTGGGCTGTTCGGCTGGCTGTTCGATGTGCTGATGGGCTTCGACAAGCCTTACAACCAGGCGCCTTCGCTGCACATCGCGTTGCTGGTGATCATCTGGACGATGTTCGCCCGGCACGTGCACCGCCAGCCCTGGCGCTGGGTGATGCATGGCTGGATGGCGTTGATCGGCGTGTCGGTGCTGACCACCTGGCAGCATCACTTCATCGACGTGCCCACCGGCGCATTGGCAGGGTTTGTCTGCTTATGGCTATGGCCGTGGCAAGGTCGCCTGCCATGGCAGCAGGCCCGCCTTGCGCATGATGGCAAATGCCAGCGGCTGGCGCTGTGTTATGGCGTTGGGGCCTTGCTGTGCGCGGGGCTGGCGTACGCGGTGGGCGGTGCCGGGTTGTGGCTGTCATGGCCAGCCGTGGCGCTGTTGTGGGTGGCACTGAACTACGGCTTGTTCGGCGCGGGTGGTTTTCAGAAGGGCGCCGATGGGCGCTTGTCCAGCGCCGCGACCTGGCTGCTGCTGCCCTATCTGATCGGGGCGTGGATCAATTCCAGGGTATGGACACGGCGCCATCCGCAGGCGGATGAAGTGTGTGACGGGGTATTCCTGGGGCGAATTCCTGGCCGTGGTGAGGGCGCGCAGTTTGCTGCCATCGTCGACCTTTGCGCAGAACTGCCGTGCCGCACTGGGGCCGCTCTCACCGCTCAGAACTACCGCTCGCTTCCCACCCTGGACCTGATCGTGCCCGACAGCAACCTGTTGCACGAAGCTGCAAACGCCATCGAGCAGTTGCGCCAGCAAGGCCCTCTGCTGGTCTGTTGCGCCCTGGGATATTCGCGCAGCGCTAGCGCCGTGGCGGCCTGGCTGGTACTCACGGGGCGCTGCGCCGATGCCGACCACGCTGAACAGCAGATACGCAGCGCACGCGCTGGCGTGGTCTTGCACGCGGCCCATCGACAGGCCCTGCAACAACTTGGCGCACAGCGATGAACCTGCATCTGACTGCCAGCCTACTGGCCCGGGGCCGCCAGCTGGAGCGCCTGTCGGACGGCATCACGCTACTCGCCCTTGGCGTTGGCCTGGCACCCTTGCTGGGCGCCGCGCTGCCGCCACTGGGCAGCCTGCTGTGCGCGCTGCTGCTAGCGCTCGGCGTGCTGCACAAGTACTGGGCCATCCGCGTGGCCCTCGACGCCGAGCTGTTCGCCCACCTTGGCGCCAGCCAAGACCTGCCTGCAGACACGCAAGCGCTGGACCGTGCCTTGTTCGATCTCAACCTGAAACCGCATGCCAAGGATAGCCGCGACTGGCCCGCTCGCAGCCAAGCCGCATTGGCCCTGCTGCGCCGCCAAGCCATGTGCCTGGGCCTGCAACTGTTGCTGGCCTTGGCTACCCTGCTGACACTGCCCTTTACCGGATGACCACCGCCCCATGCTTGCGACCTTGACCGCTTTCGTCATCACCTCGGCCGCCCGGCTGATCACTGGCGCCCGTGCGTTATGGCTTGGCTGCACACCACAGCCGGTGCAACGCCTGTACTTCGCCAACCACAGCAGCCACGGCGACTTCGTGCTGCTCTGGGCCTCGCTGCCAGAACCCTTGCGCAGGCGCACCCGCCCGGTGGCCGGGGCCGACTACTGGGCGAAGCCCGGTATTCGCGACTTTCTCATCCGCAAGGTGTTCAACGGCGTCTTGATCGACCGCCAGCGCGCAGAAGGCCAAGGCAGCCCCCTGCAGCCGATTCTTGAGGCCGTGGCCCAGGGCGATTCGTTGATCTTCTTCCCGGAAGGCACCCGCAACCTGGGCGACGAGCCGCTCATGCCATTCAGAAGCGGCCTGTACCATTTGGCTGCGGCCAACCCCGACGTCGAGCTAGTGCCGGTGTGGATCGCCAACCTCAACCGGGTCATGCCCAAGGGCCGCGCCCTGCCATTGCCGCTGCTGTGCACGCTGAGCTTTGGCGAACCTCTCCACCTGCTGGCTGATGAAAACAAGCAGGCCTTTCTCGAGCGGGCCAGCCAGGCCCTGCTGAACCTGGCGCCGAAGGATGCCTGACATGGACGACAATACCCTTTCGCTGTTCGCCGGCATCGGCGCCCTGCTGCTGCTCGCCAGCGTGATCGGCCGCCTGCTCAAGTGGCGTGCCGGCCCCGCGCCGCATGCGGTGATCGACAACCTCAACGCCCGCATCAACGCCTGGTGGGTGATGGTGCTGGTGATCGGCATCGCCTTCCTGTTCGGCAAGTACGGCGTGATTGTGCTGTTCTACGGCGTGTCGTTCTATGCGCTGCGCGAGTTCATGACCCTCACCCCCACCCGGCGCAGCGACTACCCGGCGTTGGTGGCGGCGTTCTATGTGGCGCTGCCGGTGCAGTACGTGCTGATCGCCATGGACTGGTATGGCTTGTTCAGTATTTTCATCCCGGTTTATCTGTTTTTGCTGCTGCCGATCCTTGCCAGCTTCGGCGGCGACACCACGCGCTTTCTCGAGCGCGCGTCAAAGGTGCAATGGGGGCTGATGATCGCGGTGTATTGCGTGTCTTCGGTGCCCGCGCTGATGACCCTCGACATCCCCGGGTTCGAGGGCCGCAACCTGCTGCTGATCGCCTGGCTGATCCTCGTGGTGCAAATCAGCGACGTGCTGCAATACGTGTGCGGCAAGCTGTTTGGCAAACGCAAGGTGGCGCCCAACCTGTCGCCCTCAAAAACCCTCGAAGGCCTCGTCGGTGGCGTGGCACTGGCCACACTGATCGGCGCCCTGCTGTGCTGGATCACCCCGTTCAACTTCTGGCAGGCGGCACTGATGGCCCTGACCGTGAACGCCATGGGCTTCTTCGGCGGGCTGGTCATGTCGGCGATCAAGCGTGACCGCGGGGTGAAAGACTGGGGGCACATGATCGAAGGCCACGGCGGCATGCTCGACCGGATGGACTCGGTGTGCTTTGCGGCGCCGGTGTTTTTCCACTTTGTGCGGTATTGGTGGGCTTGAGAAAGATGCGCCTCTTCGCGGGTAAACCTGCCCCCACAGGTGCAACGCCAATCCCTGTGGGAGCGGGTTTACCCGCGAAGAGGCCGGCCCAACCGACACATAGCTCAGCCTTCTAACCCCTGCGCCGCATCATCCAGCAATGCTTTGGCCATACCACTCAGGTAGTGCGCCGCCCACATCAAGCTGCCCCCGCCCTGCTCCGCCAGGGCCGACTCCAGTGTCAGAGCTGCCGCTGATCCACATAGCGCAGTCAGGCACCTGGACGTCGAGCCCAGGCAACTGCGGCGCGGCCAATGGCCCTATGGTGTCGAGTCATTCAGCCAGTCACCAGGAGTTGTGCCATGTCCGATTTCATCACCGTCCTGCGCGAAACCTGCCCGACACCGGTCGTGGACGCCACCAAGTGGAAGCGCATCGGCGGCGATCCGCACACCGTCAACCTGAACGCCTACCTGTCGGCCGACGGCAGCAAAATCATGGGTACCTGGATCTGCACCCCGGGCAAGTTCGAGGTCAACTATGACAAGTGGGAGTTCTGCCACTTCCTCGACGGCTACTGCATCATCACCCCAGAAGGCGAAGAGCCGAAGCACCTGAAGGCCGGTGATGTATTCGTGATCGAACCTGGGATGAAAGGCACCTGGGAAGTGGTCGAAACCGTGCGCAAGTACTTCGTGTTCGCCTGATTCGTTAGGCTGCACATCCCCCTGTAGGAGCAGCCTTGCGCTGCGAAAGGGCCAAACCAGGCATAGCAATTGTGTTGCCTTGGCTGGCCTCTTCGCAGCACAAGGCTGCTCCTACAAGAGGCTTCACCAGCACGTTCGGGCAAAAAAAAATCGCGGATCAGGTGCCCTTCCCTCTGGTGCGCAGTTACAGAGGGAAGGCCGCCTGGCCCGCGATGAAATACACCTCGCTCGTCAATCCTGCTTGCGGTACCCCTCGACGATGGCCGAAAAGTCTTTGCCACCCTCCCCGCGCAGGCTCATTGCCTGATACAGCTGCTGTGCCACGGCACCCAGAATCACCGGTTGGTGCGCCTGGCGTGCAGCTTCGGTAGCCAGCCCCAAGTCTTTGAGCATCAATTCGGCGCCAAAGCCGCCGGTGTAACCGCGTGAGGCCGGTGCGGTCTCGATGATGCCGGGCCACGGGTTGTACGTGTCTGAACTCCAGCAACGCCCGGTCGAGCTGTTGATGATGCCGGCCAGCACCTTGGTGTCGATGCCCAGTGCGTTACCCAGGGCCATGGCCTCTGACACGCCGATCATCGAGATGCCCAGCAGCAGGTTGTTGCAGATTTTGGCGATCTGCCCTGTGCCGACCTCACCACAGTGCACGATGTTGCGGCCCATCTGCTCCAGCACCGGTTTGAGCGTGGCAAACAGCTCGGCACTGGCACCGACCATAAAGGTCAGGGTGCCGGCCGCCGCGCCGCCCGTACCACCGGACACCGGCGCATCGCCCATGTCGACGCCCTTGGCCGCTGCGGCCTTGGACACCTCGCGGGCGGTCTGCGGGTCGATGGTGCTGCAGTCCACGGTTGGCGTGCCAGGGCGTATGCCCGCCAGCACGCCATCATCGTTCAGGTAGACGCCGCGCACATGGGCTGCGGCCGGCAGCATGGTGATCACCAGCTCACTGTTGGCCGCCGCTTCCTTGGGTGACGGGCTGACCTGCCCGCCCAGTTCGGCCAGCTCGGCCAGCACGGTCTTGTTCAGGTCAAACAGGTTCAGCTGATGCCCGGCCTTGATCAGGTTGCGGGCCATGGGCGCGCCCATGTTGCCCAGGCCGATGAATGCAATACGCATGGCGAACTCCTTAGCGCAGGCTGATGGTGGTGTTCACACCGTCATTGACGCTGTCGTCATCGAACCAGCGGGCGGTGACGGTCTTGGTCTGAGTGTAGAACTGCACCACTTGCTTGCCGTAAGGGCCGAGATCACCCAGCTTGGAGCCGCGCGAGCCGGTGAAGCTGAAGAACGGTACCGGTACCGGGATCGGGATGTTGATGCCGACCTGGCCGATGTCGATTTCGCTCTGGAATTTGCGCGCAGCCGCGCCGCTCTGGGTGAACAGGCCGGTGCCGTTGCCGAACGGGTTGCTGTTGACCAGGGCGATGGCTTCATCGAGGGTGTCGACTTCCAAGGTCACCAACACCGGGCCGAAGATTTCCTGGGTGTAGACCTGCATGTCGGTTTTCACCCCAGAGAACAGGGTCGGGCCCACGAAGTTGCCTTGCTCATAGCCCGGCACCGTTACGCCGCGGCCATCGAGTTCGAGCTTGGCGCCTTCCTTGATGCCGCTTTCGATCAAGCCCAGCACCCGCTCCTTGGCCCGCTTGGACACCACCGGCCCGACATCGGTGCCCGGCTCCGAGCCGGCATTGACCTTAAGCTTGCTCGCGGCCTCTTTGATGTCCGGCAGCCACTCGCGGGCCTTGCCCACCAGCACCGCCACGGAGGTTGCCATGCAGCGCTGGCCGGCAGCGCCAAAGGCCGCGCCGACCAAGGCGTTGACGGTTTGGGTGCGGTTAGCGTCTGGCAGCACCACCGCGTGGTTCTTCGCGCCCATCATCGACTGCACGCGCTTGCCGTGCTGGCTGCCCAGGTTGTAGACATGGGTGCCGACTTCGGTAGAGCCGACGAACGAGATCGCCTTGATGTCTTGATGGGTGCAGATCGCATCCACTACCTGCTTGCCGCCATGCACCACGTTGAGCACACCGGCCGGCACGCCGGCTTCCAGCGCCAGCTCCACCAGCATCATGGTCGACAGTGGGTCCTGCTCTGAAGGCTTGAGCACGAAGGTGTTGCCGCAGACGATGGCCATGGGGAACATCCACAGCGGGATCATGGCCGGGAAGTTGAACGGGGTGATGCCCGCGCACACGCCGATTGGCTGGCGCAGGGTGTAGGTGTCGACGCCGCCGGCAACGTTCTCGGCGAACTCACCCATCTGCAGGGTGCCGATCGAAGCGGTGTGCTCGACCACTTCCAGGCCGCGGAAGATGTCACCTTCGGCATCGGCGAGGGTCTTGCCCTGCTCGGCGCTAAGGGTTTGGGCGATGCGTTTGGTGTGTTCGCGGATCAGCGCCTGCAGCTTGAGCATGATGCGCATGCGCGCGCCGATTGGGGTGTCACGCCAGGTCTTGAAGGCGCGATGGGCAGCGGCCACGGCAGCGTCGACTTCCTCGACGGTGGCGAATGGCACCCGCGCCAACACCTCTTGGGTGGCCGGGTTGACGATGTCGCGCCATTCGGTGGTCTTGGATTCGACCCATTGGCCATCGATCAGCAGCTTGACCTGCGCGACCTTGGTCTGGTCGGGGGATTGAGGTGCGTTCATCTGGGTTCTCCTTGGAATTATTGTCGGGTCGAGATCGCCAGCGCCGTGCAAACGCGAGGTGGCGTCCTGGGGCTTTTTTCGAGTATAGATGTGCAAACATCCAACAAGAACGCACAAAAAAACCGGATCATCATGCAAAAAGACCTCACATCCCTGAGCGCGCTCAACTGGGACGACCTGAAGTTCTTCCTCGAAGTGGCCCGCACCCGCAAAGCCAGTAGCGCCGCCAAGCGCCTGAGCGTCGACTACACCACGGTGTCACGGCGCATCACCTCGCTGGAGGGTGCGCTGGGCACGTTGTTGTTCGAAAAATCCCGGACCAACGGCTTCGTCCTGACCGCCGAAGGTCAGCGCCTGCTGGGTTATGCCGAGTCGATCGAAAGCACTTTGCACATGGCGTGCGAGCAGGTTTCGGGGTCGGGCGTGGCGTTGTCGGGGCATGTGCGCATGGGCTGCACCGAAGGCTTTGGCAGCTTCTTCGTCACGCCGCAATTAAGCCACTTCGTCGATGCGTATCCGGCCATTTCGGTGGACATCTTGCCGTTGCCGCACTTCATCAGCCTGTCCAAGCGCGAGGCGGATATCGTCATCGCCCTGGAACGCCCTGAACACGGCCCCTATGTGTGCTGCAAGCTGTGCGACTACCGGCTGCGGCTGTACGCCACCCAGACATACCTGGATAACCACGCGCCGATTCGGCAGGTCGGGGACTTGGCGAAGCACCCGTTCATTAGTTATGTGGATGACCTGGCGTTCAGTTCGGAGCTGTTGTACCTGGCCAACCTGATTCCCAATGCCAATGCACATTTGCGCAGTACCAGCGTGATTGCCCAGTACACCGCGGCATTGCAGGGGCGTGGGCTGGCAATCTTGCCGTGTTTTCTGGCGGCGCAGGACCCGCGGCTGGTAACGGTGTTGCCGGAGGAGATCGAGGTGACGCGGCAGTTCTGGATGTATTGCCGGGAGGACTTGAGGAAGCTGAAGCGGATAACCCTGTTGTGGGATTACATTCGCGAGGTGACCGAGGCGAATGCGCCGTTGTTGATGGGGGAGACCCGCGAGATGCGGTTTGCTCAGGGGTAGATCGACAAGGAGTCAGGGTGCCCCATCCTAACCAGTATTAGGCTCTTTACGAAAGTTCTTGTGGGAGCGGGCTTGCCCCGCGATGGAGTGCGAAGCGCTCCTATATCCGATATCAAATAGTGCAAAGACGCCGAGAATTCAGGCTTTGCTGCCGCGTTGCGGCAGATCGCGGGGCAAGCCCGCTCCCACAACGACGGATGACCATACTTTTCGTACAAAGCCTAACAGGGGGTTGTAAAAAAAGCCGGTACACAACTTGTAACAATTGCCACCGAAAACCACATCAAGGCTCCATGGTTAGCATATCGTTAACAAAACACCCTATTTTTATGCAGTCCCGTTATAGGTTATCGAGATATATACCGAACTTAACCGAAAGTGCATAGTTGATTTCATAGAAACAATAGTGCAGCCTATGTGTGTCAGTACATCGCGTACTGATACTAACCAAAAGAGAAGAAGAGCAATGACTACGATTGCCGATGTCGCTGTGTTTGTTAATGAAAATTTTATCTTCCAGAAGTCCGCTGTGGTGCTTGCGGTGGCTTATTTCATGTTGATGCAGTTTGAGAGTTATCGCAGCCGCAAACGTGGCTGAGAGTAAACAGTAAACGGAAACCCGCTTCGGCGGGTTTCTTGTTATTGCGAATTCCAAGCTATTGAAGATTCTTGCCCATGCCACGCTCCATATCATCAATCAGCGCCTTGGCCATCTCACTCAGTATTCGCGCTGCACTTCCAGCCACACGGTCGTTATCCATTTCTGCTTCAGTGGTCAGGTGACGGATGCAGCCGAGCAACACTGACAGCTGAGAAAAAGCATGGTTGAAGGGTACGTTCGGCTGCATGCGAAACAAATCGAACGTTTCAACACCCGCTGTCGAAGAGTCGCTTGGAGAGTTGTTCATCTCTGCCCTCCCTGACCAGCGCTGCGGGCACTTTTGTGATCGTTCAGGGCGTTGATCATTCGGCACAACAGGCGGATGTTCATGCCCATCGCATCGCGCATAAGGCTTGGGCCGCTATCGATCAGCACACTGGTGGTCTGTTCCACTGTCAGGGTCAATGCACGGATCAGCAGGTCGCATTCCTCGAGACCAGGAGGATTCTGGAGCGAAAGGAGGGGCGGATCTAACAGAAGGAGGGTTGATGCAGGTGGATCGGGGACGAGCTTTTTCATGATGTAGCTCCCTTTAACGAACCAGAAACTGCCGCCCTCTTCGTCTCAAGGATTTGGGTGGCAGTCGTGCGCGGTTTGAGACCCGGGACACATGAATACCGGCCAGGCCGAAGCCTGCCCGCGCACGACCGCCATGAAGCGGTGCCAACACATGTAGTCCGGGGGTCTCAAGCCCGGTCGCCTTGATCGGCGACTTAGGGACGTTATCCCAGGGGAGGTTTCCCGCCTATGTGGCAACTTCTGACTGGGGCGTAGGATAGTTCGCTACATGCTGGAACCTGAAGCAATTGGTTTCATGTTCGGAAATGTCTTACGGCTGAAGGGCCTAGGCGAGGGCTGCGCCCTCGATCGCAGGCAGGCCAGCGCCTACCTGGGTTGGGTGGGTCTGTTCAGTAGGACGCCACGATGATCGATACGCGTCGATTTTCGGTACGCCCGGCGCTGCTGCGGTTGTCCGCCACCGGCTGGGTGCTGCCCAGGCCGCGGGTCTGGATGTTCTGCGCGGGCATGCCGACGCTGATCAGCGTTCTGGCCACGCTCTGTGCGCGGCGCTCGGACAATTGCTGGTTATAGGTGGCCCTGCCCGACGCATCCGCGTGGCCATCCACCCGCACGCGTTGCAGACCTACGCCGAGCAACGCTTTGCCAATTCGCTCGACGATCGCCTGGCTCTGGCCATTGAGGCTGTCCAGGTCACTGCCAAACAGTACCTTGCCGGAAAGGTCAAACGCCCAACCTTCATCAGTCGGGGCAAAACCTTCACGCTTGAGCACAGCGATTTGCTCGGCAGTCAGCCCCTTGGGTGTGGTCTGGCAACCGGTAAGCGCCAGCATGGCGAGCAGCAACGTCCAAAGGGGAAAACGCAAACGATGAATCACGGGTTCAACTCCTGTTCTTGATTTCGGTGGCGGACCGTTCCGTCTGCGCCACTTGCCAATGGCCTCGGTGCTTACGCTTGGCCTGGTACATTGCCGCATCGGCGGCGTCGAGAAGGCTGGCAGGGTCAGTGCCATCCTGGGGGTAAAAGGCGATGCCGACACTCAGCGAGGTGGCAATGCTGCTGCCACTGTCCAGCTGTACCGGCAGTTTCATGCTGGCGACGATTTTCTCGGCGATGAGTTCGGCGTCTGAGCGCGACTGCAGCGGCGTCAGCAACACCGCGAACTCGTCGCCGCCCAGGCGCGCCACCAGGTCATGCTCACGCAGTTGGGCGCGAATGCGGTCGGCCACGCTGATCAGCACTTCATCGCCCACGGCATGGCCGAGGCTGTCGTTGATCTGCTTGAAGTGGTCACTGTCGAGGAACAGCAGCGCCAGATGATCTTGCTGCCGCGCAGCGTTGCGCAGGCTGCGGCTAAGGCGGCCTTCGAAAAAGGCGCGGTTGGGCAGGCCGGTCAAGCTGTCGTGGCTGGCCTGGTGAGCAAGGGTCTGGTTTTCGCTCTGCAGGTGGCTGTGCCACACCTCCAGTTCATCGAGCAAGGCGTTGAAGTCGTTACTCAGCTCGTTGAGCTCGGCAATCGGGGCTTCTGGCACACGGCGGTCGAAACGACGTTCACGGCGGGCAGCATGGGCAACGCTGGCCAGCGCACGCAATGGGCGAACGATGTTGCCGAGCAGGCGCCGCGACAAGTACAGGGCGATGACGGCGCTGAGTACCATGCACAACAGGATCCCGCCCAACCCACCGAGCAGGAACAACAACAGGCTGCGGCCTTGGCCAATCAGTTCGATATGCCCGACCTTTTGCTGCTGGTGAATGATCGGCAGGTTGACCGGCTCGTCCAGCAGCGCGGTGGCGACCTGGGTTTCCAGGTGCGCGAGCATGCCGCTGTCGTTGCGTTGCCAGTGGGCCAGTTGCTCGCCTTCATTGTTGAAGACCTTGGCGTCGGCCACCTCTTCGGTACTGGCAATCAGTGCCAGCGCCTCACTGGCCGCAACGCTGTCGTCGAACACCACGGCGGCTTCGACGGTGTAGGTGATCGAGCGAGCGATCAAGTGCAGGTTGTGGTTGGCATAGACCTGCAGGGCAAGCACGCCCAGCACGGTCAGCGAAATACCGACCAGGCCCACGGCGAGCAGGGCGACACTGAGGTGCCCACGGCCGAGCACTGAACGCAAGGTCGGGCGAATACGCCTGTTGGTCGTTTTCATGGCTGCGCACCTCGGCGCCGCGACAATTGCAGCACGCTGGGGTGGATGCGTACGCCGGAACGGGCCACGGAATCGAGGTTCACTTCAAAGGCCACCTGCTGATCGCTGACCCGCAGGCAGAACAGGCTGCCGACCGTACACGGGTCGTCGGCCTCGCTGATGCTCAGCACTGGGTGACCGCTGACACGCTGAAACAACCGGTCGCGCTGGCCCTGATCGAGTTTACCGATGTAGATGGCATCACAGGCCTGGGCAACCTGCACATCGTCAGCCAGCAGTCGACGCACCTGCAGCGGCCGCCCGGACTCTTGCACATGGCCCTTGATCAGGTCGTCTGCGTATTCGGTGGGGCCGATCAGGCACAGGCGCAGGGGCACAGGCTCGACGGGCCAGCGGGCGTAACTGAAGATCCCCAACACCACTTGGGTGACAGCCTTGGCGCGTTGCTGTGCCTGCACAGCGGTTGCTGAGGTTTCCGCCCAGGCAGGGCCTGCCAGTAGCAACAGGACCGCCAGCAACAGCGAAAGCGTACAGCGCGTCACTCGCCTTCCGGCCACGGTCATGTGGGAAATCTCTCGAAGTCCTTTCAGATGTTGGCGCAACGATAGCACATGGCCGCCAATCGTACCTGGCGGTCAGTGTCAGACCTGTTCGAGCATCAGGCCGGAAATGCGCCGCACCTTGCGCGACACCGCCTCCTCGAAGATGCCCTGCCGTGGTTCGATCAGGCTAAAGCAATGCTTGGCCCGGGTGATGCCGGTGTACACAAGCTCCTTGGTCAGCACCGGGTTAAGCGCGTCCGGCAGCACCAGGGCGGTATGGCTGAACTCCGAGCCCTGGGACTTGTGCACCGTCATGGCGAACACGGTTTCCACTTCATTGAGCCGACTTGGCAAGACAAAACGTACCCCACCGTTGCCGTCGTTACGCGGGAAGGCGACCCGCAACAGGGGCTCGCCTCGCTCGTCGGGCAGGCGCAAGGCGATGCCGATGTCGCCGTTCATCAGGCCCAGGCCATAGTCGTTGCGGGTCACCAGCACCGGCCGGCCCTCATACCAGGGCTGCTGAGCGTCGATCAGCCCGGCGCTGTGCAGCACCCGCACCACCCGTTCGTTAAGGCCCTCGACCCCCCATGCCCCCCTGCGTACCGCGCACAGCAGCTGGAAGTCCTCGAAACTGTGCAGCACCTTGCTTGCCCATTGCTCCCAGAGCGGGTCATCGAACGCGGTGGCCGAAGCCGGCCGATAGCGGCCCAGGGTCCGCAGGTAGCTGCGATAGCCTTGAGGCCCTTCTGCGCCGCGGTTGAGGCCGTCGAGCAGCAGACGGTCGAAGGCGCGATCGTGTTCGTTCTTCAGCGCCAGGCCGTTGACATCCGGCGGTGGCATCGCGAGCAGATTGCGCGCCGCATGGGATTGCTGACGGTTGACCAGCCGCGCCAACTGCCCAATCCCGCTGCCTTCGCCGAAGCGTCGGGAAAAACGCAGCATCACTACCTGCTGGGCCAGTGGATTGCGCTGCGCATCACCGGCTTTGAGACCACTGCCTTCCAGCGACTGGCCACCAATCTGCTCCAGCCACGCCTGGGTCGCGGGTGAGTAACAGCCGTCTTCGGCATCCCGGCACAGGTCGCCCAATACCGCCCCCGCCTCGACCGAGGCCAATTGGTCTTTGTCACCCAGCAGGATCAGCCGTGCGCGGGGTGGCAGGGCATCGAGGAGATTGGCCATCATTTCGAGGTCGATCATCGAGGCTTCGTCGACCACCAGCACGTCCAATGGCAACGGGTTGCCGGCGTGATGACGGAAATGCCGCGACCCAGGTCGGCTGCCCAGCAGCCGGTGCACGGTGCTGACCTCGGTCGGGATCTGCCCGCGCACGGCTGCACTGACTTGCAGGCGCTCGACCTGCTGGCCAATGGATTCGGTCAAGCGCGCAGCGGCCTTGCCGGTCGGCGCGGCCAGGCGAATACGCAGAGGCCTGCCCTGCTCCACCGCCGGGGCCTGCAGCAAGGCCAGCAGGCGCACCACCGTGGTGGTCTTGCCGGTGCCAGGGCCGCCGGTGATGATGCTGAAGCCGGCGCGGGTCGCCAGGGCGCACGCCAGCTTTTGCCAATCAACCTGACCGGCCAGGGCACCCGCGTCGAACAGCTGTGCCAGGCGCGCCGGCAAGTCAGCCGGTGCGGCTTCGTCCTGACTCAGGCGCTCGCGCAAGTTCTGGTCGATGCGCCGTTCGTAGTTCCAGTAGCGGCGCAGGTACAGACGCTCGCTACTGAGTACCAGCGGCCGAGCCTGCTGGCCTGGCGTGTCGCCAGCGGCCACCAGTGGGCTGGCAGCGATGCGCTGGCGCCAGGCCTGAAGGTCTAGGCCTGCAAGCAATTGCGAAGGCAGCAGCAAGGGGCCGATCAAGGCGTCGCCTTCTGGCGGCAGCGACAGTGCAAAGTCCGGTTCGGCCAGGGTTTGCTGCAAGTCCAGGCAGACATGGCCGTGGCCCAGCTGATGGCTCGCCAGGGCAGCCGCCAGCAACAGCAAGGGGTCGCTGCCCGGGGCACGCTCTTCGAGAAACGACACGAACGCGCGGTCGAGGGCTCGCAGCCAGCCACGCTCGACCCAACGGTCCAGCAGTTGCAGCAGGTCAGCGCTGACACGCTGCGGCGCCAGGGCCAGCAGGTGTTCGGCGTGCAGCGGCGTGGGCAGCAGGTCGGTGAGGGTTCGGCTCATGGCGCGGCTCCGGCAAACAGGTCTTGCTGTGCGGGTGCATGCTCGCCACGGAACAGCGCATCGAGGGCTTCGATCAGTGCCCGCGGTGGCTTGACGAAGTACACGCCATGGCCGCTGCTGTTGGCACCGCGCAGGAAGATGAACAGGGCGCCGCCGACGTGGCGGTCGTAATCGTAGTCAGGTAGGCGGGCGCGCAGTTGGCGGTGCAGAGCCAGCAGGTAGAGGACGTACTGCAAGTCGTAACGATGCTCGAGGATGGCCTTTTCCATGGCCTGGCTGTCGTAGGACTGGATGTCCGGGCCCAGCCAGTTGGATTTGTAATCAGCCACGTAATAGCGCCCGTCCAGCTCGAAGGCCAGGTCGATAAAGCCCTTGAACATGCCGTTGAGCAGCGTCGGCTGTGCCGCCGGCCGCGCCTGGCCAGGGTGCGTATAACGCGCCACCAGTTGATCGAGCTGTTCGGCGTCGACCTGATGGCTGGCGAACCAGAATTCCATTTCGATCTGGTAGTGACGCAGGTGCGCCAGGGTGAGGCTCACCTCGTGGGCCAGGACAGGCAGCGGTTCGTTCAGCAACTGGCGCAGCCACGGCGTCAGCGTCGGGATCCAGCCAGTCCAGTCACGGCGATTGCAGCGCTGGCCGACTGTGCGCTCGATCAGCTCGGGGTTGCCGCTGACTTCCGCGAAGCCTTCTCGGCCGGCCCATTCCAGCAGGCCATGCAGGAAGGTGCCGGGGTTTGGCCCACGTGGGAAGCGGTGGATATCCCCCCCTTCTGCTGGCACCTCGCGCAGCAATTGGGCGTCGAGGACTTCGTCATCCAGTAGTTGCTGGGCCTGTGAGCTGTCAGCACCGAGGGTCTGGTCACCGACGCGCAAGGCACTATAGGACGCAATCCACCAGTGCTCGGCGGCCGCGCGCCGGGGCTTGCGCGCAGGCAGCAGCTCACGTTCGGCGTGCGGCGTGCGGTACAGCTGATCGTCGGCCAGCGGCAGCGGTGGGCACTCAATGTACGGGCAGGTTGATGCCAACGCCTGCAGCCAGTCGGCCAATTGCCCGGACCCCGGCAACGCAAGGCCACCGCCAAGCAGGTAACCGAGGGCTGAGCGGTGCAGTTGCGAGCTCTTCTGGTTGCCGCGCTTGAGGTCGGCGACGCCAAGCCAGCACGCATGCTGGGCGCGGGTCAGGGCCACGTAGAGCAGACGCAGGTCTTCGGCCAGGCGCTCGTCGTCGGCGCGGGCGATCTGCTCCTGATCAGGGGTTAACGTCAGGTGCGCGTTGCCTAGGCTGTCATGCCAGGCCAAGGGCAGACGGGTACCGTCCACGGGCTTGCTGGTGCAGATGAACGGCAAGTAGACCAAGGGGTATTCCAGGCCCTTGGACTTGTGGATGGTCACCACTTTGACCAGTTGCTCGTCGCTCTCCAGCCGCAGGATCTGTTCTTCACCGGCCTGACCGGAGCTGGCCAGGTGTTCGGCCAGGTGACGGATCAACGCTTGCTCGCCATCGAGCTCGCCCGCCGCCTGTTGCAGCAGCTCGGCCAGGTGCAGCAGGTTGGTCAACACACGCTCGCCGTCGCTGCGAGCGATGAGCGTGCGCGGCAGCTGGAAGTCGTGCAGCAGGTGGCGCAGCATCGGCAGCACGCCTTGGCGCTGCCAGGTATCGCGATAGCGCCGAAAACGCATGACCCAGTCTTCCCACACCCGTTCGTCCTGGTTCAGCTTGTCCAGCGCCACCAGTGACAGGTCGAGCGTAAGGCTGGCCAGCGCGGCCTTGAGCAGGCGCTCCGAATCCGGCTCGGCGCACGCCTTGAGCCAGGCCAGCAGGTCATGCGCCTCTTGTGCGGCGAACACCGAGTCCTTGTCGGACAGGTACACGCTGCGCACCTCACGCGCGGCCAGTTCAGCACGGATCATCTGTGCCTCGTGGCCGTCGCGCACGAGAATGGCGATATCCGAAGGCAGGCAGGGGCGCAGTTCACCTTCGCCGTTGCGGAAACCCGCCGTACCCTGCTGCCCACCGTTGAGCAAGGCGACGATATGGCTGGCGCAGCTGGCAGCCAGGTGCTGGCGGTAAAGGCTGCTCGATACCGGCTCTTCGCTCTGCAGGTGCCAGCATTGCAGGGCTGCGCTTGGCTGGCCGTCCACCAGCAGGTGCTCGCTACGGCCTTTGGCGCGGACCTCGATGAAGGGCAACGGGTTGTCTTGCGCTTCACGGAACAGAAACGCCCCTCGCCCCTGGCTTCTGGCTTCTGCCTGGAGAAACACCTGGTTGACCGCCGCGACCATGGCCTGGCTCGAACGGTAGTTGGTGTCCAGGCTGTGCAGGCGCCCGGTGGTGGCGCGCCGGGCAGCGAGGTAGGTATAGATGTCGGCACCGCGGAAGGCATAGATCGCTTGCTTGGGGTCGCCAATCATGAACAGCCCGGTTTCAGGGCGGTTCTCGCTGATCTGGTAGATCCGCTCGAAAATCCCGTACTGGACCGGGTCGGTGTCCTGAAATTCGTCGATCAGTGCCACCGGGAACTGCTCACGAATCAACCCGGCCAGGCGCTCGCCGGCCTCACTGGCCAAGGCATGTTGCAACCGCAGCAGCATGTCGTCGAAGCCCATCTCGGCGCGCCGGCGCTTTTCCACTTCGAAGCGCGCCGACACCCAGCCAGCAGCGTGTTCAAGCAACTGTGCATCCGGGCTGGCCAGGGCCTGCAACTGTTGCTGCAGCGTCTGCATGGCGTGCAGCCCGGGGTGTTCGGGTGGCTCGCCAGACTTCCAGGCCTCGGCCATGCCCGCTGGCGTCAGGCGGGTGAAGCCGGTGCCAAGATCGAGCTCCACGGCCTGCTCGTCGGTGGCCCAGGCGCACAGCTTGTCGAACCAGGGTTCAAAATAGCGTGCCTGCATTTTGCGCCCGTCAGCCCGCTTGGCGGCCACGGCATCGCGGCAGATCTGCCGCAGCTCATCGGCCCATTGTGCCCAGGGTGCCTTGAGCGCAGCCAGCTGCTCGGTGCGTTGCCCAAGCGCGGTTTGAATCAACGCTTCGGGCGCTTGCTCGTCCTGCTGTGCCCGTACCCGGCCGAACAGCGGGCGAATCCGCGGCAACAGCGCGTCGGGGCTGCCCCAATGCCCACGCACCCAGGCCAGGGCCTCACCTTGCATGCCATAGCAGAACCGGCGCCAGTAATCGCGCATGACCTGGCCCAGCAAATCGCTGTGATCGGTCTCGAGCGTCTGGGTGAACAGGCTACCGCTGTCGAACGCGTGCTCGCGAAGCATGCGCTGGCACCAACCGTGGATGGTCGACACCGCGGCTTCGTCCATCCATTGCACGGCGATTTCCAGGCGGCTGGCGCAACGTGGCCAAGCCTCGTGCGGGTAATCGTCACGCAACTGGTGCAGCAGTGGGTCAGCAGCGTCAAGCTCGCCACGGAAGAACCGCGCCGCCTCGGCCAAGCGGGCGCGGATACGTTCGCGCAGCTCTTTGGTGGCGGCGTCGGTGAAGGTCACCACCAGAATCTGCGGGGGCAGCAGCTCACGGCCGAAGGCCTGTTCGCCCCCGTGCCCGAGGATAAGCCGCAGGTACAGCGCCGAGATGGTAAACGTCTTGCCGGTACCGGCACTCGCCTCGATCAGCTGGCTGCCGTGCAAGGGGAAACTCAGTGCCAGGGGACGGTCCTGCGTCATGCGCCACTCTCCGGATTGCCCAGGGCCTGCCAGGGTGCGTTGAACAAGGGGCGGTACAAGGTTTCGCACCAACCTTCAAAGGTTTCGTCGGCGGTGAGCGCGGCGAAGTCACGGAACTGCCGCGCCAGGGCGATGCTCTCGCTGCGCTCGCCAAAACTGTTGCGCTCATCGCCTTCATAGGCGCGAGCAGCCGCGGCCAGCGCTTTGTCGGCATCGTCCTGGGCCAGCCAGGCGAAGGCCGTTTTGGCGGCCACCGGCAGCGGCGCATTCATGGCGGCCTGGCGGGCAACCAACAGGTCGCCGAGCAATTGCGCCGCCTGGTCTTGCGGTAAAGGTGCGAGGAGCAAGGTCAGGTCACTGGCCACCAGCGCACTGTTCAGCGGATAACCCGCAGCGCAGGCAGCCAGGTGCATGACCCAGGGTGCGATCAACCGGTGCCATTTATAGTTGTTGCGCCCGGCACTGATGGTGTTCGGGACAGTGGTGATGCTTAGCAGGCTTTGATCATCAGCCTGGTAAACCCGGCCTAGCCAGCCCTCCAGCCGGTGCGTGCCCTGTTCGTAATGCACAGGCAATGCGCCTTCGACCAGGTGTGGCCAACGCTGCAACAACTGACGATGGCGTTGCAGCAGGTCAGGCAGCGGCTGAATCAGATCGGCCTGCAACAGTGCGCCAAAACCGGCAAGCGGCAACACGCCACACGCTTGCAGGCGGCGTGCCTGCACTTGCAAGGCCTGCTCGGCATTCGCCGGGTCGGCCAACGCGGCATTCAACAGGGTTTCACTGGCGCTGTAGCGTTGCAGGGTGTCGAGGACGAACGGCTCTTCATCCGGTGTCGGCGCTTCTAGGGACTCGAAAAACACCTTCAGGCGCTGGCTGAAGAAGTGCCGCACCGGATGGCGAAGAAAATCGTTCAGTTGCGTCAGGCTCAATGCTTCGTCGTCGACGTACGGAGGCAAAGCCGGCTCGACCTGCGTGGCGTCCTGCCCTTGTCGATGCAGCAACTGCCACTCATGGGCGAAGCTAAACAAAGGGCTGCCCTTCTGGAAGTAGCGCGGGCTGAACGGTTGCAGCGGGTGCTCCTGGGTCAAGGCGTGCAGCAAGCGCTCATCCGGCCCTTGGACTGGCCCGTCATCTGCACCGGCCAACCGCCAGCCGGCAGCCACATGATCACGCAACTGGCCGATTAACACCGAGGCCGGGCGCTCGCTGTTGTCGCGGATGCTGCGCCCGACCCAACTGACATAAAGCTGATCCCGTGCCGACAGCAGCGCTTCGAGCAACAGGTAACGGTCATCTTCACGGCGCGAACGATCACCGGGGCGGTAGTCGCTGGCCATCAGGTCGAAGTCCAGCGGCTGCTGGGCGCGGGGGTAGTCACCATCGTTCATGCCCATCAGGCAGACCACGCGGAACGGGATGGCGCGCATGGGCATGAGGGTGCAGAAGTTCACCGAACCCGCCAGAAAACGCTGGGACAGCTTGCCTTGGTCAAGCCCCGACAACCACGCTTCGCGGACCACCGTCAGCGGTAGCGCGTCTTGCAGGCCGACGGTTTCGCACACTTCCAGCCAAGCGTCGCGCAGGTCCTGCAACTGCATCAGCAGAAACTCATCGTGCTCACCTTCGGCCAGGAAAAACACCTGCAGCAAGGCATTCAAGCGCTCGCCCCAGTCCCCGACGGTCGCCGGCTGTGCCAGTGCCTGGCAGGCCACCTCAAGGGCGTCCAGCAGGGCTACCAAAGGGCCTATCAGTGCCGCATCGAGGCCACCGATTTCGTCATAGGGCTCAATGCCATCACACCCCTCACCCACGCCTACGGCATAACCCAACAACATGCGCCGCAGGCCGAAACGCCAGCTGTTCTGTTCCAGGCCTTCAGGCAGGCCGAGGCTGGCCCGTTGCTCGGCGTTCAGGCCCCAGCGGATACCGGCACCTTCAATCCAGCGATGAAGCGTGGGTAAATCGCTTTCACGGATACCGAAGCGGGCCCGAACTGCTGGCACGTCGAGCAGGTCGAGCACTTCACTGACCGCAAAACGGCTGTCTGGCAGCTTGAGCAGGTGCTCCAGGGCAATCAGCAAGGGCTCGCGACCGCGCTGGCCTTGGTCGGTTAGGGTGAATGGGATGTAGCGCGGGTCGTTGCGCTGCAATTGGCCGAACACGGCGCGGATATGGGGTGCATAAGTGTCGATTGCCGGCAGCATCACGATCACATCGCGCGGGCGCAGCGTTGGGTCAGCGCTAAAGCGGGCCAGTAACTGGTCGTGGAGAATTTCCACCTCGCGTTGCGGGCTGTGCGCGACATGGAAGCGCATCGAACGGTCCTGCGCGAGGTCGACTTGCGGCCAGCGTTCGCGGGTTTCGGCCAGAGGGCGCAGTTCGAGGATGTCATCCTGCAGTTGGTTGAGCAGCGTGGTCGGCGAAGCTTCGCTGAACAGGTCGATGCGCCCTTCGCTGAATACGCCGCGGTAGCTGCCGGGGTCGTCATAGCTGTCGAGCAGGTTGATGTAGTCACGGCCCTGCTTGCCCCATGCGGCCAGCAGCGGGTGGGCATGCTGGTGTAGCGATTGGTCATCCAGCAAGAGCGGCATGCCTTGCTTGCGTTGTTGGCGTTTGTACTGATGCCGCAGCAGGTCTTTGTCGGCGACGATATCGGCCCAGTGATGGCGACACGGGTTGTGGACGCAAAGCAGTACCTGGCTGAACCGGGCAAGCCCCGCCAAAGCCTCCAGTGCTTGCGCTGGCAAGGAGGAGATACCAAACACGATCACGCGCGATGGCAGGCCGACAGGTGCCTGCTCTAGGTTGTTGATACGCTCGATGAACCGTTGATGCACACCTGCACGGCTCTGCGCCATGCCCTGCTCGCCGACATCGTCCAGCAACGCCCGCCACAATTCGGCCTGCCAGCGATTACCAGGGGGCAAGGGTTTACGCTCGCCACGGGCGGTATTGAGGATGTGCTCGCCGGCAGCCCAGTCCTTGAGCCAGTCGGCTCGGTAAACTTGGTACTGGTCGAACAGGTCGGCCAGGCGCTCAGCAAGCTGGTAACGCTTGCGCAGGTCGCTATCGTCGGTGAGAAAACGGCGCAGGGGCTCGAAATGCGGGCGCTCGATCAACGCCGGAAGCAGGCGCATGAGGCGCCAGGTCAGCGGTGCTTTGTCGAGCAGGGAAACTTCGGGGATCTCATCGCGGCCCAGCACTCGCCGGTAAAGCTGCCACATGAAGCTACCAGGCAGCTGTACATCGATCGCGGCGGCAATACCACAGCCGCCTAGGTCACCTTCTTCAGGGTCTTCAGCCAGCGCCAGTTTTAGCCACTGGGCAATACCATTGCTCTGCACCAGGGCGATTTCGTTTTCCAGTGGCGCTAACGGGTAACGGCGCATCCAGCTCACCACCAAGCTGCGCAAATCGTCGAGGCGGTTGCCATGTACGATCATGAAGCCGGGATGGAGGGCGGTGGTGTTGACCATTGAGCATTCCCTGGAAGCGGTGGGTTCTGATGCGGAACCATATCACGGGGCATGCCCGGGGTTATGGCGGGCATGGCGACAAATCTTTTCCAGCCCAAAAGACAAAACCCCTACCTGCTCGCGCAGATAGGGGTTTTGCGAAATGAATCTTGACGATGACCTACTCTCACATGGGGAAACCCCACACTACCATCGGCGATGCATCGTTTCACTACTGAGTTCGGGATGGGATCAGGTGGTTCCAATG